>Ga0207655_1000031_pt1 | contig 392265 bp, 341 predicted proteins | sample KBSM44metaG_FD_184398 | JGI IMG/M metagenome (GOLD analysis project Ga0207655, IMG submission 184398) | Miscanthus rhizosphere microbial communities from Kellogg Biological Station, Michigan, USA - KBS M4-4 metaG (SPAdes) (version 2) | ecosystem: Host-associated > Plants > Roots > Rhizosphere... | reverse complement strand
TACAGGAGATTATCTGATTAAAGTTAAATCTAAGAATACAGAGAAAACCATCAAATGGGTTAAAGAATAATTACTTCACTCCATTGATTACAATAAAAAGGCTGTCTTCATTTTGAGGACAGCCTTTTTTATGAGATTAAACAACCCTTAAATGTTGTTTGTTTTTTACCAGCCACAAACCAATGAAGGTGAGTAATCCGTTCAGAACAATCAGCTCTACACCGATTTTATAATCTGTATATGTGGTAACAGCCAGATTGATGAAATAGGTAAGTACAGGTGCTAAAAGAGTAACGGTAAGAATTGAATATTTTCTGGAAATCTGAAACTTCGTGAAAATCCCAAAGGCGAAAAGACCTAAAAGCGGTCCGTAAGTATATCCTGCAATTTCCATGATCAGATAAACGATAGATTTATCATTCAACGCTTTGAAGACCATAATCAGGATAAAGAAAACTACCGTGAAAATCAAATGTACTTTCATGCGAAGGCGTTTCTTTTCTTTTTCAGTTTTGGTTTTATCTTCATTAAGGTTGAGTAAATCTACACAATACGAACTCGTTACAGCAGTTAAGGCTCCATCCGCAGACGGGAATAATGCTGAAATTAATCCAATGATGAAAATAACGGAAATAGCCATCGGGAAATATCCCTGAAGTGATAAAGCCGGGAAAAGGTCGTCTCCCATTACATTTTTAATATTTCCTGCTGCATCTTTGAATCCGAAAATATTCGTTACTGTTTCAGCTTTTATCGTTCCATATTCAGCACCGTGCTGCAATGCAAAAAGGTATAATAATCCACCCAGGAACAAGAATGCAAGGTTCACGATAAGAAGTGTTCCTGCAAAGGTCAGCATATTTTTCTTTGAATTTTTAAGATTATCTACAGAGATATTTTTCTGCATCATTTCCTGATCCAGCCCAGTCATGGCAATCGTAATAAAGATTCCTCCCAGAATGGTTTTCAGGAAAAAGGTTTTGGAATTGGGATCAAAATTAATGAAGTGAGTGTAGTTTTTCTGTTCGAGAATGGTATAGGCTTCACCAAATGATAAATTTAGGTTGGATAAAATAAAAACAATACAAGCTACAAGACTGATAATCATAAAAGAAGTCTGCAGGGTATCGGTAATGACAATCGTTTTTACTCCGCCTTCAAAAGTATATAGAAGTACCATCAGCAAAAGAACAAGTGAAGTTACCCAGAACGGAACTCCTAACCCTTCAAGTAAGAATATCTGTAAAACGTTTACTACCAGATATAACCTTGCCGTAGCACCAATTGCCCTTGAAATAATAAAAAATATAGAACCAATTTTATGGGCTTCCACATTAAATCTTTTTCCCAGGTAGGTATAGATTGAAGTCAGATTCATCTTATAATAAAGAGGAAGCAGTATTGCGGCAACGATAAAATATCCGATGAAAAACCCGATCACCATCATGTAGTATTCAAAACCTCCGTAAATATATTCGGAACCGGTCATTTTCCCCACAGTTCCCGGAACTGAAATAAAAGTAACCCCGCTTAAGCTGGTTCCTATCATTCCGAATGCTACGAGCCACCATTTACTCTTTTTGTTACCAATAAAAAATGACTGGTTATCAGAATTCCGGCTGGTAAAATAAGAAATTACCAAAAGGCCGATAAAATAGACGAAAACAAATAACAAAAGGATAGTTCCTGGATTCATTCTTGATTTTTAAATTTTAGCAAATATATAAAAAAGATCAGTCGGGAATCATGAATTTGAAATACTGTTGTTTTCAAAGCAAATTCCGATGATTGAATATTTTTAAATCAAAATAAAAACCCTTCCAGAAATCTCTCTGAAAGGGTTGTATTGTAAGGGTAGAAACAGTGACTAATTCACTAAAACATCCTGAAGTTCCTCACTTTTCTGGAAACTTGCCTTAGCGAAAGGACAGAGAGGAATGATCTTCTTCTCGTTTTTTCTGGCAAAATCCACTGCAGCCAGAAGCATTTCCTTGCCTACTCCTTTTCCGTTGTAAGCTTCTTCCACCTCGGTGTGGTCTATAATAAATCTTTCTTCTCCGGCCCAGGTATACGTCATCATTCCTGCGCGACTTCCATCTATGAAAGCTTCAAAACTTCCGTGTTTTTCGTCGTTGTTTTGTTTTACTTCGATCATGTTATGAGAATTTAGTTAGTATTTCTATATCGTTGGTTAATATTTTATGAACAGGGCATGCATCAGCAATGGTGTGCAGTCTTTTTCGCTGCTCATCATCCAGAATACCTTCAAAGCTGATGTCTCTTTTGAAAACTGCTCTTTTTGTTAAGGGGAAATTTTCAAGCTCTACTTCTACATTGATGTTTTCTACCTCCCATTCTTTTCTTTCAATATACATTCTCAATGTAGCTGCTGTACAGCTTGCCAGTGATGTTGCCAGAATTTCCATGGGATTAAGACCTTTGTTCTGTCCGCCTTTATCAATCGGTTCATCCGTAATGATCTTATTTTCGCCGGCAGTGACTTCTGTATAATATTTTGTTTTTCCTAAACTTGCTTTTACCGTTACCGCCATTATTTTTCTGTATTGAATTTATAACTTAATGCACCTGATGGGCATAGATCTATCTGATTTTTAAGTTCTTCAGGACTTGCGTTTTCTGCTTTTATCCAAGGTCTTTCTTTAGGATTATAGACTTTTGGAAGTGTTTTTACACATATGGCAGAGTGGATACATTTTTGAGGCTGCCAGATGACAGTAATGTTTCCGTTAGGATATTCGTGTGTTTCCATATCAATTTTCTTTTAATGTTTTTTCGATTCTTCTGTCCGGAATCAGCCATATAAGAGCCACGATATAATAAAAACCTATGGCAATATAAGGATAAAAAAATGAAGTAGCGATTCCCAGGACATAAAATACAATAGAGATATATTCTTTATATTTCGAATGAATGGCTTCTTTCAGCTTTGATTCTTCGCCTTCACACCGGATAATAACATGCTCCAGAATGGTGTAAGCAATGGCTGACATAATGAGGCCAATTCCATAGACTGCTACAGGGTTTTTGGCAAAGCCTGTAGTCCCGATCCATTCTGTTGCAACAGGCATCAGAGAAAGCCAGAACAAAAGGTGAAGATTGGCCCAAAGAATGCTGCCATTTACTTTCTTTACGGTCTGAAACAAATGATGATGATTGTTCCAGTAGATTCCTACATAGATAAAACTGAAAATATAGGCTAAAAATTTAGGAAGAAGAGGTTTGAGACTGCTCCAGCTATTTCCCTCAGGTACTTTCAGTTCAAGTACCATAATGGTGATAATAATAGCAAGAACACCGTCACTGAACGCCTCAAGTCTTCCTTTAGTCATTCGTTTTAACCTGATTTTTAAAGTTTTGTATCTTCCCTTTCAGATCATTCAGCATATCCGGATTGATGACTCCGCTTTCCATATCAAAGTTTTCATAAAATTTAGGTAATGAAAAAGTATCCTTGATATCTGCTGCAAACTGTGGGAAAAATGTTTTCGCGGTATTCATTACATTTCCTCCGCCATAACCTCCCGGAGAAGTACTCATCAGAAGCATGGGTTTATTCTGAAATACTTTTACATTAATCCTTGAAGACCAGTCAAAAACATTTTTAAAAGCCGAGCTGTAAGAACGGTTGTGTTCTGCAAGAGAGCAGATGATGACATCACATTCTTCAATGGCTTTTAAAAACTTGTGGGCTTCATCCGGAAACCCTTTCTTTTCAAGATCTACAGAGAAAACAGGCATGGTGAAATCGTTGAGGTCAATCAGATTGATTTCCTCATCCTGAAAATCTTTCAGAACAAACTTTACGAGTTCTCTGTTGATTGAAGTGGAAGATGTACTTCCGGCAAAAGCTAATATTTTCATGATAGATAATCTGAACTGAAATTATTTTCTGTTTAAAATCGCCTTGGGAAGCGGAACATATTCTTTGTCATCACCCGGAACCAAAGGGAAGGCATCGTGATTCTGATCATTCCAGTTTACTTTGGCCTGATCAAGTAATTCTTTATCAGAGTTAACGAAATTCCAGAATATAAAACGCTCTTCATCGAAGGGCTCGCCACCGAAAAGATAAACTGTTCCGTTTTCGCTCATATCAAATTCGCAAAGCTTTGTATCTTTAGCGATCATCAGCTGTTTTGAACCATAAGAATTTCCTTCTGTGCTCACGGTTCCATCCAGAACATACATGGCAGCTTCTCCATAAAGATCTTTTCCGATACTTATTTTCTTAGCCTCTTTTGTTTTGATTTCAAGAAAAAATAATTTGCTGTGTACCGGAACCGGAGAAGTTCTTCCAAATGCTTCACCGGCAATTAATTTATACTGAATGCCATCTTCTTCCCAAACCGGAATATCATCAGCTTCAATATGATGAAAAGTAGGCTCCGACTGCTCAAGATGTTTTGGAAGTCCTACCCAGATCTGGAATCCGTGAAGTCTCTTATCACTGTGTCTTAAATATTCTGGGGTTCTTTCTGAGTGTACAACTCCTTTTCCGGCAGTCATCCAATTCACGGCACCCGGTTTTATTTCTATAGCACTTCCGATACTGTCTCTATGGAAAATAGAACCTTCCAAAAGATAAGTTAATGTAGATAAACCGATATGCGGATGAGGCGGAACATCAAGATTCTGATAATCTTTTAATTCTGAAGGTCCCATGTGATCAATAAAAACGAAAGGGCCAACTGCTCTTTTTTCACGGAAAGGAAGGAGTCTTCCTACCAGGAAATTTCCGATATCTGCTGCTTTTTCTTCAATAATAAGTCCGATATTTGACATGATAGTGTTGTGATGCTGTTTAAAATGTTATTTAAAATAAGTTGAGTGGTTCTGCTGAAATTTAAAGTTTGTCATATCCTTCAAATTTCTCATCCACGATACGTTTCCATTCCGGATGCTTCTTGATAAAAGCAAAAACATACGGACAGAATGGAAGGAGCTTTTTGCCGCTTTCTTCAATATAATTCAATGTTTTTTCTACTACGGCTGCCGCGGCACCTGTTCCCGCCAGTTCAGGCTCTGCTTCAGTATGTACCAAAGCAATCTGATGCGTTGTCTCACGGTAATCAATGAGTGCGTAATGTCCGTTGACTTCTATTTCAAATCTTTTTTCTGCTTTTACAAGAGGTATATTTTCGAATTCTGGTTTCATAATATTTTGTGTTAAAAGGATTCTGTTTTCTACAGTAAAACAGAATGAAAAGCTAAACCTTATAGATTTCTACAACCTATAAGGTTTGCCATTATATAAAGTTAATAAAAAAAGGAATAATTGAAGGTTAAGATAAATTTAAATCTTCTAGTCTTCCAGATATCCGAATTTTCCGGTATTAAAATCCTCAAAAGCCTGCATGATTTCTTCTCTGGAATTCATCACAAAAGGACCATGAGGGTAAATTGGCTCATTGATAGGCTCACCGCTGATGATTAAAACAACAGCATCTTCTTTTGCTTCGATAGTGAATGTTTCACCTTCGTTTTTAAATAATGCAAAATGATCTGCTTTAACGGTTTCTTCCCCATTAATGGTAATGCTTCCTTCAATCACCAAAGCAGCAGTATTAAAATGGGCAGGGAAATTAAATTCCGCTGTTCCTCCTGCTTTAAGTTTTGCATTCATCATATGAACCGGAGTGAAAGTACTGGCAGGTCCTTTATGACCGTTATACTCTCCGGCAATTACTTCTACATAACCATTTTCACCTATATCCACTCTTTCCATTGTAGAGTTTTCAATAGCCTGATATTTTGGGCAGCTCATTTTATCTTTTGCAGGTAGATTCACCCAAAGCTGAACCATCTGAAAAATTCCTCCTTCTTTTGCCCACTCTGTTTCATGATATTCTTTATGAAGAACACCTTTGGCAGCAGTCATCCACTGAACGTCACCTTCTCCAATCACGCCACCGCCGCCGGCACTATCATGATGCTCTACTTTTCCGCTATAGGCTATGGTTACTGTTTCGAAACCTCTGTGTGGATGAACTCCCACACCTCTTGGTCTTTCTGATCCATTGAAATGAAATTTCGAATTGTAATCCAGCATAATGAACGGATCCATTCTTTTCATATCCAATCCAGGTACTCCCGGAATAAAATTGTGAACTCTGAATCCATCGCCTACAAAGTGCGCAGGTCTTGGAGATACTACGATTTCTATTTTTTTAGTTGCCATCACATTGTTGATTTGTGTAAACAAAATTACCATACTTATATACGATAAGCATTGATCTGTGTTAAGTTCGTAGTATGGATGATAGACGGAAAATTAAACGGATATAATAGCAGTTTTGCTTTTGTCCTTAACTATTTTTCCTTTGATTTCATGTTTTTACCATCTGAGATATGCAGTCTTCTGAAAACGAATCCTGATAAAATAGTTAATATTCCAACTGTGAGAAATGTCAATCGAAAGGCATTGTGGATTTCACCATTAATAAGATCCGTATTTTCAAACAGCTTTAAAACAATCAGTCCAAATGCAATACCAAAACCGATGGCTAGCTGTTGATTCACGGAGATTAAAGAATTTCCGCTGCTGGTCTGGAAGTTCCGGAGATCAGCAATAGAAATGGTGTTCATGGAGGTGAACTGTATCGAGTTGAAAAAACCTAGTACTGCAATAATCGGAATGAACCAATACAGGGAAGTGTGTATATCAGGAATGGCAAGCAGGCATATCAAGGTTCCGATAATGAATGTATTAACCATTAAAGTCTGCCGATAGCCATATTTATCCAGAATTTTAATGACGGATGATTTCCCGAAGATTGCTGTCAGTGCCATAGGAGCAATAATCCAGCCCGAAGTTACAGCAGACTGTTTGTAGGCAATCTGAATCATCAGCGGCAGCAATAACGGAACAGAACTGATTCCTAGTCTTGTAGCCAGATTACCTACAATACCTACACGGAAAGTTCTTACCTGAAACAGATTTAACGGGAAGATAGGATTTCCTCCTCTTTTTGCATGTTTGTAATAATAGTATAAAAACAGGAAACCCATGATAAATACAAGCAAAACAGGAGTAATATTCTGCATATCTCCAAAAAGTTCCAATGAAACAGAAAGCAGGAGAGAGGCCGCTGCAAAGATTAAGAAACCTTTTAAATCAAAATCAACATCATCGGATTTATAATTGGGCATGAATTTTAATCCTAAAAGTATTCCCAGAACACCAATCGGAATATTGATCAGAAATATCCAGTGCCATGAAAGGTAGTCTACCATATAGCCTCCGACTAATGGTCCCAGTACAGGCCCGATAAGCGCTGGAATAATGGCAAAGTTCATGGCTTTAAGCAGTTCATTCTTATCAAAGGTTTTAATGAGTGCCAATTTTCCCACTGGGGTCATCAAACTTCCTCCAACCCCCTGAATAACTCTTGAAATAACAAGATGAGTAAGATTTTGAGACAGGGAACAAAACAGTGAACCTAAGCTGAACAGTACCAATGAAAAAATAAATATTTTTTTTGTCCCGAACCGGTCTGCCAGAAATCCGCTGGCGGGCATAAAAACGGCTAATGTCAAAACATAACTGATGATGGCGTTCTGCATATTAAGCGGAGACTCTTTCAGATCTTTTGCAATAGAGGGCAGGGAAGTATTCAGAATGGTAGAATCCAGCATCTGCATGAAAATAGCAGTAGCCAGAATAAGTGGTAGTATTTTTTTTATGGATGTCTGTTGTATGTTTGCTTCTGTCATTGGGTATAGGCTGGATAGAAGAACTTCCAGACTTATTTTTATTTGAAGAACCTGCCTGCTTTAAGCGGGATCAATCTTTAGATAAAGAAATCCATATAAAATTAAAAAAGTCCTGTGAGATTTCACAGGACTTTTTGATTTATTTTCTAGGTTTTTCTACTCCTTTCCATTCATCACCAGCTTTTCTGTACTGGCTTAAAATGAAAGTTTTGAAATCTTTTGTTTTGTATTCGATGTTATCGGTATTCTGCTCAAATGGCATGATGTAATAATATTCGATGTCTGTTTTATCAGATTTGTTTCCTTTTTTTACAGAAGGAACATATTTCGAAAACTTATAACTTGGAAGATATTGTTTTAGTCTTGCGTAGAAAGCTTTGTCTTCTTTTTCATTAGGGATGATGTCTACAATGTTCAGATCATCTTTTTTCTTATCCACCCAAAGATAATATGTTTTTTCTTCTCCCATATTTCTGTTGAATGAGTTGAAAGCAAACAGTTCTTTCGGTACCAGTTCTTTAATCTTTTCAGGATCTACCTTTGTGTAGTATAACCCTTTAGAAGGATCTACATAGGTTTCAAGGTTGTACATTAAAACAGAATTGTTTTCAAAATTCTTGTTTTTAAAATATTGATTTAAAGATAATTCTGCAGTTGCTCTAAGCTCCTTACCTCTGGCATCCAGTTTTTTTGTCGGATTCTGAGGGTTTACGTACTTTACAAATTCATATAAAACGATAGGTTTGATATCCTTTAGGTGAGGATAAGTTTTCAGCTGCTCTGCTTTTACAAGCCAATAGTATTGTTGGTAGTAGTCATCTTTATCCTGATCTTTCACACTCTTATAAGTCAAAGCAAGCTTCTTTGAATTCAGATATTTGCCGTATTTTCCTTGTCCAAAAGCAAAACTTATGGATAATAAGACAAATAAAACAGTAAGGTTTCTTCTCATTTTTTTATAATTGATATTTTCGTTTTCCAAATATAATTATTTATTAGATATTATTTTGGATTGTCAGTTAAATTATGCCATATTGTTATTGTTAATTCAAGAAAAAATCCTGTATTGCTACAGGATTGATAAATTATAACTGAGGGAGTTAGATGTTTGAATGAGAAAAGTATAAATGTCAATAGCGAATTATTATGGTAAATAATTGAAAAACAAACGCAATGAACGCAAGGTTTATATTTGATCTTATATATTTTGTTCGCAAAGGCACTTCGTTCAGCTAGGAAATCGACTTGTCTATTGCTGAGTGAAACGCCCTTGCGATCATTTTTAAATATTAGAAATATCTTAGTGTACTCCGCGTTAAAATATCCCTAATAATGTAAAAAATTCACAAGCGCAGCGGATTGACAATTGACCATTCATCAGTATTCCCCTCTAGTACGAAGTTTCATGCACTTTCACTGCTCTTCCGCTTGGATCATTCATTTTTTTGAAGGCTTCATCCCATTCTAAGGCAATAGGAGTGGAGCAGGCTACAGACGGTACAGATGGAACGGTAGCAGCTGCTGTTTCGCTTGGGAAATGCTCTTCAAAAATAGTTCTGTATCGGTATTCTTCTTTGTTCTGAGGCGTATTTAGCGGGAATCTGAATCTGGCGTTTGCCATCATCTCATCTGTTACTTCTTTTTCAGCAACCTCTTTTAAGGTGTCAATCCATGAATATCCTACACCATCTGAGAACTGTTCTTTCTGTCTCCATACAATAGAATCCGGAAGAAGATCTTCAAAAGCTTTTCTTAAAACCCACTTTTCAATTTTCCCTTCAGCAGTATTGATCATTTTATCTTGCGGATTAAGAGTCATGGCAATATCCATAAATTCTTTATCAAGGAAAGGTACTCTGCCTTCGATACCCCAGCTCATCAACGCTTTGTTGGCTCTTAAGCAGTCATAAAGATGGAGTTTACCCAGTTTTCTTACCGTCTCATCGTGGAATTCTTTTGCATTGGGAGCTTTGTGGAAGTATAAATAGCCACCGAACAATTCATCAGAACCTTCTCCGGAAAGTACCATTTTAATTCCCATAGACTTAATCACTCGTGCCAGAAGATACATTGGAGTGGATGCTCTGATAGTCGTTACATCATAGGTTTCCAGATGGTAAATCACATCACGTACTGCATCCAGACCTTCCTGAACGGTAAAGTTAACTTCATGATGAACAGATCCGATGTGTTCCGCAGCTTTTTGAGCGGCTGCAAGATCCGGAGAACCCACAAGTCCTACGGCAAAACTATGCAGTCTTGGATACCATGCTTCCTGGGTGTCACCGCTTTCAATTCTCTGACGGGCAAACTTTGCAGTGATCGCTGAAATTACTGATGAATCTAAACCTCCGGAAAGGAGCACTCCATAAGGAACATCACTCATCAATTGTCTGTGTACAGCATCTTCAAGACCTTTTCTCAGTTTTGAAATATCAGTTTCGTTTTCTTTTACGTGATCAAAGCTGTCCCATTCTCTTGTATACCATTGCTGAAGCTCGGTTCCGTCTGGGCTGTACAGAAAATGCCCCGGCAGGAAGGTTTCTATTTTTTTACAGATGCCTTCCAGAGCTTTCAGTTCAGAAGCAACATAGTAGTTTCCGTTTTTATCCCAACCCTGGTAAAGTGGGCAGATTCCCATATGATCGCGGGCGATAAGATAAATGTCGTTTTCAGTGTCGTATAATGCGAATGCAAAAATTCCATTCAGTTTTTCAACGAAATCCTTTCCGTATTTTCTGTAAAGTGCAAGGATGACTTCACAGTCAGACTGAGTCTGAAACTCATAATCCGGAAATTCTTCTTTGAGTTCTCTATGGTTATAGATTTCACCGTTTACCGCTAATACTACTTTTCCGTCTTTTGTAAATAGAGGTTGTTTTCCAGAGGTAGGATCTACGATGGCAAGTCTTTCGTGAGAAAAAATTACTTTCTCATCCTGAAAAACTCCACTCCAATCCGGTCCTCTGTGACGGATTTTTTTTGACATTTCCAATACCTGAGGTCTTAATACTTCAGTTTTTTGCTTGGCGTCGAATAAACATACAATTCCACACATGATTTTTATTATTTATGGAACAAAAGTAGAAGGGATGTTTATAAATAACAATGAAAAATATTTAAAAGCGAAAATTTTTAATCAATTTGTATTTTGAAGTTAAAAATTTTAACTATTTGTTGAAATTGACATGTTTTTAATTAATTTTTTTCTTTGAGCCGGAATTGATGAAATTTACATACGAAATAAAAATGACATATTTATTAATCTATGGTAATTAATTATATGAATTTTACCCCTTACTTTGTGGCTCGAAATAATTTTTTTTCATCATTTGTGTTTTTACCTTCTTGCAATTCTCATGCAAGAAGGTTTTGTTTTTATTGGACGCCAAGTAATGCTCCCGAAACATTCCATGAACTGAAACTTGTTCCTTCTGTAGGGCCTTGCGGAATTTTTATCTGTATGGTATGCTTTCCTGCCTTCAGATCTCCAAGAGGGATAAAGTTAGGATTGGTTACCGTTCCCGGACACCAGTTTGATCTGCTTAGGTCTGATGATGAAAGCCCGTCCTGAAAATTTCCTGAAGCAGGGTTGTATAGGCGGTAAGAACCACAGTCTGTTCTCCAGGGTACAAATGAAAACACCGGATTTCCATCCACAACAATAGAATTGGCTTTAGGAACAAATTCATCTCCGTTTTCCCAACCGCCATGTCCTGTTGTGGTATATCTTAGCTGTGCGTTTTTCAGATCTTTATTTAAAGTGAAACTAACCATAAGTCCTTTCTCCTGATTGAACATCGTGGAGTAGTCCTGTCCGGCCATTTCCATAATATTTAAAGTATTGAACAAAGGAATAGCTATATTGTTTTTATGAACGGTCTGATCACTTTTATGAATGGTGATATCAAGGCTTACTTTATGGCCGCCTTTATCATAGTTGCCAATAAATGTTCCAACCCAAAGTTCTTTTCCTGATAAAGAAGGTTTCAATTCTGTAATGTCCTGTCGGTAAGGACTGATGGTTTGCCAGGTTTTTCCTTTCAGCTGAATATGATTGAACTTCTGAATACCAAATGCAGTAAAGAATCGCATCATTTCCATAGCAGGGCTATAGGTATCAGTGGAAGTTACTCCGTAATATTGTTTTCCGTTTCCGTTTTCGTAGACAGGAAGCGTTTTTGCTCCTTTTTCCAATCCATCAAAAAAAGACTTTTCTTTATCCTGCGGAATGAAGAATACGGTTCCGGTTCTGTCATAGGCATCTCCATTGGATTGCTGTTTCAGTTCTACAAAAATATTTTCTCCTTCTGTAATGGCTGGAAATTTTATTTTTTTCAGAATGATCGTTCCGTTGGCATATCTTTTTATCTGTTCATCTGATTTTGAAGCATCAGAGAAGTTGATGGTTTCATTTTCAAAAACAGTCAGTATGGTAAATCTGCTTTTCCAAAGCAGGTCTTTATATCCTAATTGATCTGTTGTCTGTATATTTCCTTTTAAAATATTTTCAATGCCGTTATTCTTGATTTTTTTGATGGAGCCTGCGGTAATTAAAGAGTTTTTATTTCTCTCCACTTCCAGAACCAATCCCAAATTTTGCCCCAAAACAGAAGGTCCGCCTTTCAGTTTCAGATCATGAGTGTACCAGACTTCAATCGTGTTTGAATTGACCTTTGTAACTGCTTTCTTACAGGTATAGCCCAGGATTTTTTTGGTTTCACTGGTGAGTTCAAAATCCTGTTTTCCTACTGATTCAGCATCTGATGTCGAGATAATAGATCCGGGTTTTAGAAAAGCATAAGAAAAAATGGTGTTTGATGGTTTTTCTACCTTAGTGATCTCATAGGGATAGCTGCTCTTTTGTTCTTTAATCGCACTGTTGAGAATGAAATTTTCTTTTTCATTGACCCAAACTATTGTTGAGGGTTGATCAGCTGTTGTTTTTCCGTTGTATGAACTTGTGTACTGAATTTCATAGGTCTGTGCAGAAAACAGACAGTATAAGAAAACAGACAGAAAATTGAGCGCAGTTTTTTTATGCATAAATAAGCGAGTTTACTGCAAAGTTATTTTAAACTTTCTACAGCATCAAACAGTTTTAATCTATACAGTTAGTAGACAATTGGGGTGAAATGTTACAAAAATTGTTACATTTTTTTGAAAAGGGTTTAAACAATACTGAGCTTGAAATAAATTGGTATATCTTACGTTCAATCAAAAAATAATACCATTGAAAAACTTTTTTCTCCTTTTTATATTTCTATTGTTGTCAAATTCTGTAGAAGCACATAAACCTAAAGTAAGGATAGAAAACTTCGGAAATATAAAGACTTATTTTAAGTCAGGGTTTAATTTTAATCAGAAAACAATTGAATCTGAAGAGCTAAAAATACAGGTTATTGGTAGGCTGTCCAGAATCATTGCTGAAAAATTAAGATGTTCTGATACGATTATGATTGAAAGAACAACTTATTATGCTCATAATCCTACTCAAAGTTTTTTTATTCTGGAAAATAATAATTCTCAATATAAGCTTGCTGTTTTGGATCAAGGAGTTTTACTGAAAACTAATAACAGTGGTCTGGCAATTAGAGTGCTGAGTGAAAATGTAAATGTTGTTGATGTTTTAAAACTTGTGGAATATTCTATTCTGAATCGCAAGAAACTTAATAAGAAACTTATTACGAAAAGCTACTTTTATGGAGAAGAAAAGTTGATGATATTAGCAAATTCTGAAGATTTTATTCGAAAAATATGTAAAATGCAATCCAAATTAGTCGATGAAGTTATTAATAACAATATTGAATTATTGGACAATGGATTTTTAAGAACTAAAATTTCATGGAAAAACGGGAAATTCATGTTTGGAATTAACCGTAAATATCCTACAGGTGAGACTTATTCAGATTTTGTAATGTATAATTATGAGATTGAGGATTTCAAATATTATGTAGATTCTGCTTATTCAGATTTCTTCGTGATTTTTCTTACTCCCAATACATTTACATATTTTGACGGTGATAGTAACAATACACCAGATAAAATAGAAGTAGAAAAAAGTTCGTGGTATCCGTTTCAACTTTCAAGAGATAATTTTGGTGATAAAATAGTTCTATTTGATACGAATACTTATTTCTATGTTTATAATTTCAAAAAAAAACTACTCCAAAGAATAGAGTAGTTGTATGTATTGTCAATTGGGTTTGGATTAAGAAATTCTCTCAATCAAAGCCATATAGAATCCGTCATAGCCTTCACTAGGCATTACTTTTTCATCTTTAATCATTTTGAATCCAGGATTGTTTTTGATGAATTCATCTACCTGAAGATTGTTTTCAGAAGGAAGGATAGAACATGTAGCATACACCATTTTTCCTCCTTTTTTAAGCATTTTAGAATAGTCCTGAAGGATTTGTTGCTGCTCCTTTTTAATTCTGTCAATAAAATCCTGATCGATTTTCCATTTACTGTCCGGGTTTCTTTTTAAAACTCCAAGACCTGAACATGGAGCATCAATCAAAAGTCTGTCTGCTTTTTCATGAAGACGTTTGATTACCTTGTTGTCAGAAATCATACGGGTTTCAATATTGTGAGCTCCGGCTCTCTTTGCACGCCGCTTCAATTCAGCTAATTTCCATTCAAAGATATCCAGTGCTATAATCTGACCTTTGTTTTTCATGATGGCTGCTAAGTGAAGAGTTTTTCCTCCCGCACCCGCACATGCATCTACAACCCTTTGTCCTTCTTTAACATCAAGGAAATATCCAATCTTCTGAGAAGAGGCATCCTGAACTTCAAATAATCCTTCTTTAAAAGCTGTCGTCAGGAAAACATTTTTCTTTTCTTCCAACTGAACAGCATCAGGATAATTTTTAATAGGAAAAGAAACAACCCCTTCATCCGAAAGATCAGAAATAAGTTCTTTAGTGGTTGTTCTTAAAGAATTGGCTCTTAAAACTGTTGGAGCCTGCTCATTTAAAGCAAGCATTTCTCTTTCCCATTTGGCACCCAGCTCTTTTTCAAGAGTTTCAGCCAGCCATTCAGGAATAGAATGTTCTATTGCTTTTGTAGGAACAGTATTCTTTTTAAGTTTAGTAAGAATGTCGGCAATTTTGATTCCGTCAAATTCTTCAAATTTTTTATAATTGGTTTTACTCCAAAGTAAATACGCAATAATCAATTTGTAAATATTGTTGGGTTTTACCCCTTCACCCATATAGTATTCAAGGCGTTTTTTCCAACGGATAATATTGTAAAAAATTTCAGAAACAACGGCTCTGTCCTGGCTTCCCCATTTTCTGTTTGCTTTCAAAAGTCTTTCAATAACTTTATCGGCATATTTGTTTTTCTCAAAAAATGTTTCGTGTAAGGCATCGTGAATCCCGATTGCCAAGTTTCTGTGAATAAGTTCCATAAATTTGCTTCGCTGTTTGAATTTGCAAAAATACGACTTTTAATTGAGAGTTGATGAATGAGGTTGTGAATGGTGAATAGTCAATTCGTTTTGCTTGTGAATTTTTTGGTTTGCGGATTTGGGTCTGAGGTTGAAACTCTAGATTCACAATTCACTTTGCGAAGCAAAAATTGACTATTGACGCGTTCACTATTTCCTCTTGACTTCAACGTCTAAAAAGCTCTACCTTTGCAAAAAATAAAAATATGAGTGATACAGTACTTTGTCCAAAATGCAGTTCTGAGTTTACCTACCCAAGCGATAATTTGATGGTATGTTCCCAGTGTTTCTACGAATGGGATCCTGCAGAGGCTGCTTCTGAAGTAGCAAACGAAGGAAAGATATTGGATTCTAATGGAAATGAACTTCAGGATGGGGATTCTGTAGTGGTGGTAAAAGATCTTCCTGTAAAAGGAGCTCCAAAACCGGTAAAGGCTGGAACTAAAGTGAAAAATATCCGTCTTAGACCAGGAAGTGATCACAATATTGACTGTAAAATTGATGGTTTCGGGGCAATGGCTCTTAAGTCAGAGTTTGTAAAGAAGGCGTAAGAAAACTGTGCTTTTTTATGGCCTAAAAATAAGAAAAGGAAAAAATTGGACAGTGTAATCTTTCATAAGACTTAATTGCAAGATTGCTAATGTCCGTCTGGAAGGCAGAAAGAGAAATAACCAAAAATTTCCTTATACTTTGGAAATACAAATGTAAGAAAAAGTTTTATAACAGATTCTTATGTTTGTATTTTTTTTTGTTGATAAGTGTAAGTGAATGTATACGTTATGTGTAGAATAACGAAAAGGTGTAATGGTGGATTTGATGATGATTTACCTTGCTGTTTTACCCTTTTGCACTTTAGTTTTTAGGTAAACGAAATATTTACAAATCCTGATATTTTCTCATCAGTATACATAAAAAGTTCCCTTCCTTTTACGCTCAATTTATTCCAATAATAATTTCCTGCAAATCTGCTTTCCAGAACTTCGGCTTCAAGACCCGTTTCGGTGATTTTTATTTCTTTGGGATAGTAGGAAAATTTGGAAAGCTGGAAATCTTCAGCTTCATTTTCACTGAAAATATTCACTTCTCCAAATAATTTTGCCACATAAGAATTATAAGGATTTCTGTAGGTCTCCTCCGGACTGTCATTCTGAATAAGTCTTCCATCCTGCAAAATGACAATCTGATCCAGCCATGGCATGATATCCTGAAGTTCATGCGTGGAGATAATTAAAGAAATTCCATGCTGCTTCACATATCTGAAAAGTCTTTCTCTGAGCTCAATTTTTCTCGGAAAATCCAGATTACTGAATGGTTCATCTAAAATCAGGAGCTTTGGAAGTACAGAAAGGGCTCTGGCAATAGCTACCCGCTGCTGCTGTCCGCCACTTAAATATTTAGGAAGTACATGGGCAAATTCCTGAAGGCCTACCACCTCAAGAAGTTCTGCTACCGTTTCTTTTTTTTGTTTTAAATTGATATTTGAAATGAATTTTCCTACGTTTTCAGCAACTGTAGCGTAAGGCATAAGATCAAAATTCTGGGCTACGAATTTCATTTCGGGCTCTCCGGGAACAAGATTTCCTTTAGGGCCTGAAAGCTTTGTACCGTTAAAAATAATTTCTCCGCTTTCCCAATCCAGAAGACCATAAATCAGGTTGAGAAGAGTAGATTTTCCACATCCACTTTCTCCGGCAAGAGCTATAATTCTGTTTTCTTCAAACCTTAGGTTAAGGTTCTGAAACAGGGGATTTTCTTTGTTGTGAGAGAAAAATAAATTGTTTATTTCTAATAGCATATTACAAATGTAAGGTTTTTATGAAAACACAATTTTTTTTATTATATTAGCGGAACTAATAAAAATAAATCAAAAATGAGAAAAAAACTGTTTTCGATAGCTATCCCTGCATTATTTGTTGCTGCTGTAATGGTTTCTTGTAAAAAAGATAAACCGCTTACCAGTGAGAGTAATGAGGTGACGACTACTAAAGAAGGTAGCCAGTTCACTTTGGATACGCTAAACAGTAAGGTTGAATGGAAGGGATATAAAGTATTTAAATCTGAAAATACGAGCCATTTTGGAACCATCAGGTTTGAAAGTGGAGATGTGACGGTGAAAGACGGAAAACTGGAAAGCGGAAAATTCGTTGCTGATATGAACTCTTTAACTTCTGTGGATTTAAAAGACAGCCCGGAAGATTTAGGAAAATTAAATGGCCACCTGAAGAGCGGTGATTTCTTTGAAGTTGAAAAATTCCCAACAGCTTCTTATGAGATCACAAAGGTTACTCCGGCTACAGAAGGTGATTATAATACTCTTTTGGATGGTAATTTAACGATTAAAGGAATTACAAAACCTGTTCAGTTTAAAGCTAATGTTTCTGTAAAAGATGGAGAAGTAAGTGTAGCTACTGAACCGAAAGATATCAAGAGAGAAGAGTTTGGCGTAAAGTTCCAGGCTCCTGCTGAAAACGGCGTGATTAAAGACGAGGTAACTCTTCAGATCAGCGTTAAAGCTTTAGAAAAGAAATAATTTTTTTATTTAAGTGAAATAAGTGATTGAAGTCTGCCTCCCGAAAAAGAGGCAGATTTTTTTATGACGGACTTAATATTCAACTTAAAAGTCGTATTTTTGCAAAACATTTTGAAAGGGTAAAATAATGATAGAAAAGATAGAAGAACTACTGGTCGAAGTAAACGGCTTCAATGCTACCTCTAAGGAAGATATCGAAAACTTCCGAATCAAGTACAACGGTAAAAAAGGGGTTCTGAATGATTTTTTTGAAAAATTTAAAGAAGTTCCTAACGACCAAAAGAAAGAATTCGGACAGAAGATCAATACTTTGAAACAGGCAGTGGCTGTAAAACTGGAGGATTTGAAAAATGCTTCCACATCTTCTGTGGTGGTAGAAAAAGAAGATCTTACAAGACCTGCTTTTCCATTGGAGTTGGGTTCCAGACATCCGATCAATCTGGTAAAAAACAGAATTATTGAAATCTTCAAATCGATTGGCTTTGCAGTAGCAGATGGTCCTGAGATTGAAGATGACTGGCATAACTTTACGGCGCTTAACCTTCCGGAATACCACCCGGCAAGAGATATGCAGGATACGTTCTTTATTGAGCAGAATCCGGATATTCTTTTAAGAACACATACTTCTTCTGTACAAACCCGTTATATGGAAGAAAACCAGCCGCCAATCAGAATTTTGTCTCCGGGAAGAGTGTTCAGAAATGAGGCAATCTCTTCACGTTCTCACTGTATTTTCCATCAAATTGAAGGATTATATATTGATGAGAATGTAAGCTTTGCAGACTTAAAGCAAACGATTCAGTTCTTTACGACAGAGCTTTTCGGAAAATCTAAAATCAGAATGAGACCTTCTTTCTTCCCTTTCACAGAGCCAAGTGCTGAAATTGATGTGTATTGGGGATTAAACTCTGAAACGGATTACAGGATCACAAAAGGAACAGGATGGCTGGAAATCATGGGATGTGGAATGGTAGATCCTGCTGTACTGAAAAATGTGAATATCGATTCTGAGAAATATTCGGGATATGCATTCGGAATGGGAATTGAAAGAATTACGATGCTTCTTTACCAGATGAGTGACATCAGAATGTTCTTTGAAAATGATATCAGAACACTGGAACAGTTCAAAACACTATAAAAAATCAAACCTCCGGAGCTCCGGAGGTTTTTTGTTTTTAATTACTGACCTAAGAAACAAAACGTAACTAAAAACTGATCTTATTGAAAATTTACACGTGTCTGTTTCTTATGCCCATACTTCGGTTCGAATCCGCTAGGTACCTCAATGAAGTATTGACATGCTGCAGCTTCATTATTGCTGCCTCTATAATAAAGACAACAGGTGTCAAAGATTTATTACATTAGAAATAAAAAAAAGCCTGTAAATGTTACAGGCTTGTATCTTTTAAAAAAACTGATCGTTGTTATTTACTGAACTTTAAAGGATATTTTACATTCTTGTAATCATCAATACTAGCTTTCAATGCGCCTACTGCCAGTTCCGCCTTCAATAGCATAGGAACATGGTTAGCATCATTGGAAACCCACATCGTTACTCCTTCTTTTTCTTTAAATACTCTTCCGCTCTTCACAGATGGAATAATCTTCAAACAGTTAATCGTACCGAATTTTGTTTTTAAATTTTCTGTCCCCACTACTTTAAGCTGGAAAGGAAACATTTCATCATCAATCCATACATTCATATTGATGATGGTTCCTACCTTCAATTCGTCCGGGCTTTTACTTCTCAAATAATAAAAACATGAAAGCATATCCTGAACCCCTTTTACGGATTTTAAAACCTTAGAACCATTGGCCGGAGTTTTTTTATCTGTTAAAATCAACGTGTTATTATCATGATTGAAAACGGTTTCAAAATGCTGGCGATAGCTTCCTTCACGTACATTTCTGACATAGAAGCTTGGTAATCCTGTCTGCGTATTGATGAAGCTTTCATATAAATCTTCCACTTTGAAGAATGCTTTTACAGCACCAGTAGTCTCTCCTGTACCTTTTACATAAAGATGAGGTACCCCTTTGTAATTGGTTTGTTTGGTAGTAAGATTCGCTGTTCCTGCATTAAGGAAGCCGTAGTGGATTCTAAGTGTGATAGATTCACCGTCTGCGATGTTGTCAATCTGGGCTGAGCCTAAAAAGAATATTAATACTGCAAAAAGGTTTAAAATTTTCTTCATAACAAGACATTTACAAAAACATTGCCAAATTTAAAATCTTAAATGATAGATATTTGACAAATCTCAGGTTTTTATTTAGAATCAATTAAATATGCTTCGCATTAAAATTAGTAAATTTGCAGTTACATGTATAATTAAATTATCTTAAAGATTATGATAACCACTGATATATTGATCATAGGTGCGGGACCTACAGGACTTTTTGCAGTTTTTGAAGCTGGTTTATTAAAAATGAAGTGTCATATTATTGATGCGCTTCCACAGCCGGGAGGGCAGTTGGCGGAACTTTATCCTAAAAAACCTATCTTCGATATCCCAGGTTATCCTTCAGTGAATGCTGGAGAATTGGTGGATAATTTGATGGAGCAGATCAAACAGTTTCAACCTGGATTTACTTTAGGAGAAACAGCTGTTTCTTATACAAAGGTTGATGATGAGTGGTTTGAGGTGATTACTAACAAAGGAACGGTTCACAGATGTAAAGCAATTGCTATTGCAGGTGGATTGGGAACTTTTGAACCTAGAAAACCTACTTTTGAGAATCTTGCTGATTATGAAGAAAAAGGTCTTGAATATTTCGTGAAAGAGCCTGAACATTTCAGAAATAAAAAAGTAGTGATCGCCGGAGGTGGAGATTCTGCTTTGGACTGGAGTGTTTTCCTTTCTAATGTTGCCAGTGAAGTGACTTTAATTCACAGAAGAAATGAGTTCAGAGGAGCTTTGGATTCTGTAGAGAAAGTTCAGGATCTGAAAAACCAGGGGAAAATTAAATTAATTACGCCTGCTGAAGTTACCGGTATTAAAGGTGACGGAAAAGTAGAAGCTATCACGGTAGAAGTGGAAGGGCAGGAAGCTTACGATATTGAAACAGACTATTTCATTCCTTTATTCGGATTGACTCCAAAATTGGGTGAGATCGGAAACTGGGGATTAAATATCGAGAAAAATGCAATCGTTGTAAATAACGCTTTGGATTACCAAACAAACATTGACGGAATCTACGCAATTGGAGATATCAATACATATCCTGGAAAACTAAAGTTGATTCTTTGTGGTTTCCATGAAGCTACTTTGATGTGTCAGAGTGTTTATAACAGACTCAATCCTGGTAAAAAATTCGTATTAAAATATACAACCGTAAGTGGTGTAGACGGATTTGACGGAAGCCGTAAGGAAGCAGAGAAGGCAGTTGTGAAAAAAATTGACTAATTTTGTAGAATTATGTCAGACGTTAATATTAAAATCACCGACAGAGAAGGTGTAACCCACGATGTCGTAGCTCCTACGGATATGTCCATGAACTTAATGGAAATTATCCGTTCCTATGAATTGGCAGAAGAAGGTACTATTGGTGTATGCGGAGGAATGGCGATGTGTGCTTCATGCCAGGTATATGTAATTAATGATCCCGGTCTGGAACCGATGGGAGATGAAGAAGATGCCATGCTGGCTGAGGCTTTCCATGTGAAAAACAACAGCAGATTGGGATGCCAGTTACATATTGCCGATGCCATGGAAGGGCTCGAAGTGGAGATTGCTCCTTATCCTTAGAAAATATTTTTTAATCTTAATAAGAAACCCGTCCGGATTTTCCGGACGGGTTTTTTCTTTATATTTCATCCTTACTGATCACTTTCCAAACTGTAGGAGCCTCATAATTTCTCATTTGGTCCAACAAATCATCAATACTTTCACTAATCAGCACCATATCCTTATTGACTTGTTTTAAAAATCCCTTATCTACCATGGTTTGAATAAGTTTGATAAGATCATCATAAAATCCATCAATATTCAGAATTCCGATCGGTTTTTTGTGGAGCCCGAGCTGTGCCCAGGTGATCATCTCGAAAAACTCTTCCAGCGTTCCGTAGCCACCAGGAAGAACGATGACTCCGTCGCAGAGTTCATTCATTTTGGTTTTTCTTTCATGCATGGTTTCCACGATGATAAGCTCGGTAAGATTTTTATGGGCAATTTCTTTGGTTTGTAAAAATTTGGGAAGAACTCCGATTACCTTACCATTTTCACTTAAAGCCCCATTGGCTACCGTTCCCATTAAGCCCGTTTCCGAACCGCCATAAACAAGCTGTATATCTTGTCTGGCTAAGGTCTTACCAAGTAAAAATGTCTGTTCTTTATAAATATCATGCGAGCCAAAACTTGAGCCGCAGAATACGGTGATACTTTTCATTGTATAAGGTTTTATTTCAATAAATATATTTAGATTAAAACTAAAAATATCCAAAATCATAAGACTTTGGATATTTAATATAGTAATTTTAATGTTCTATTTCTGAGGAATGTTTGCTAAAATATCTTTCAGGAAGCTCCAGAATTTCTGTGTAGAAGGGATATTGGCTCTTTCGTCAGGTGAGTGTGCTCCTCTGATGGTTGGTCCAAAGCTTACCATTTCCATTTCAGGATAGTTGGCTCCTATGATTCCACATTCAAGACCTGCATGGCAAGCTACTACATGAGGTTTTTCACTGAACTTTTCAGTATAAAGCTTCTCCATCAGCTGTACAATCTCAGAACCTGGTTTTGGTTTCCATCCCGGGTAAGATCCGCTGAATTCAACAGTCATCCCTGCCAGTTCTGCAACAGATTTCAATTGTTCCGCTACTGAATATTTGGAAGAATCTACAGAAGATCTCGTAAGATTTAAAATCTTAAGCTCTCCGCCTTTCAGTTCTACTCTTGCTACGTTGTTGGAAGCTTCTACAAGATCTGCCACATCAGGGCTCATTCTGTATACTCCGTTATGAAGAGCTTTTAAAGTAAGGATCACTTTTTTGGAATCACTTTCTGAAATCGCTTTGTCAGAAGACGTAGAGTTCTCAATATTGATCTGAAGTCCTGGCTCTACCGTTGCAAATTCTTCTAAGATATCTTTTTTAAGAACAGTGGCATTTTCTATAAATTCCTGAGCATTTCTCACAGAAATTATAGCAGAGCCTTCTCTTGGAATAGCATTTCTTAAACCTCCGCTGTCGATAGAAATTAACTCAATATTCTGGTCTTCAATTCCGCTGTAAAGAAGTCTTCCCAAAATAACATTGGAGTTTCCGAACCCTTTGTGGATATCCATTCCGGAGTGTCCACCCTGAAGGCCCTTTATTTCAATTCTTACAACTTGTCCTTTTGAAGCTTCTGCAGCATAAGTTTGTGTGATCGTTACGTCTACACCTCCTGCACAGCCGATATCAATCTCGTCATCCTCTTCAGTATCAAGATTCAATAGAATTTGTCCCGTAAGCTGTCCTGGTTTTAATCCTAAAGCACCTGTCATTCCTGTCTCTTCATCAATGGTGAAAAGAGCTTCCAGTGCAGGGTGTGGAATATCCGAGCTTTCAAGGATAGACATGATTGTTGATACTCCTAAACCGTTATCAGCACCTAAAGTAGTTCCCTTTGCCTTTACCCAGTCGCCATCGATTTCCATTTTAATTCCTTCCGTTTCAAAATCGAAATTCACATCATTGTTTTTCTGACAAACCATATCAAGGTGCGATTGAAGCACGATAGATTTGCGATTTTCCATGCCTGCTGTGGCAGGTTTCTTAATAATAACGTTTCCTACTTCATCTACCGTAGTTTCCAGTCCTAAATTTTCACCAAATCCTTTGATAAAAGCGATTACTTTCTCTTCTTTTTTTGAAGGTCTTGGAACAGCATTTAATTTGGAGAAATTTTTCCAGATAATCTGCGGTTCTATATTAGATAATTCCATTGAATTTTATTTTTCTCAAATTTACAAAATAAAAAATGCTTCTGTGAGATACAGAAGCATTTTTGTTGTATGATTTCGCTTTTATTAACATCCGCATTCTCCATAGATCGGAGTAGTAAATGTAGTTCCGTCTGGTTTCTCTATTGTCAGAGTTCCTTCAAACAGTAAAGCTTCTTCGCCTTTTATTTTTTTACCCTTTACAGAAATTTTATAATCATCATTTTCTATTTCTTTGGTAAGCAATTCATCTACTTCCATATCACTTGATGAGATAAGATTCATAGCCAGCCTTTTACCATCCAACATCATATAAGCTGTTTTTCCGGCATCATCTGCATAGATATATCTCTCATTTTCAAAATCAGTTTTGCTTGCTGCAAAATAGCAGGAACATTCTTTGATTTCTTTAGGAAACGGAATGGTTCCCACCAGAATATTTCCTGACGAAGGACTAATAGAAGCAGTGTCTTTTGTAACATGCAAAGAATCGGCAGGAGTAGAGCCTGAAACCGTTTCTTTTTCCTTTTTACAAGCTACCAATAGAAATGCGGAAAATAAAATGATTAAATATTTCATGTGTTTGTGGTTTTATTATTTGTTTATCCTCTTGCTCTTTCAAGAAGTGTCATCATTAATAAAGAAAGGATTACCAGGCTTTCTTCTTCGTCATCAATATCGATCAGTCTGTCCAGCTGGAATCTTCTTCCAAAGAATGAAGGCATTTTTTTCAGCTTAAAATAAGCTTTCCCATCAATACCAGTTACCGTATAAGATGGATTAAGGAAATACCCTGTGAACATTCCGATGATAGGAAGTTCCCCTACAAAGCTGTCCCAGAATCTTACCCATGCACTGTCTTCCTGAACCTTAAACTTAGGCTGATCGTGAGCATCCAGAATATCATAACTCGCTTTCCAGATAGAACGCATTCCTTTTCTGGCTAATCTACCGAAGTTTTTATTGTCAATAAGATCATTTAAAGAATACGAGGCGTTGAAGTCAATCCATTTATTTGCTCTGATCCTGAAAAGTTCTTTAGACTTGCTTTCATCATTGAAAACGACAACATCTTCTTTTAACTTGAACATTTTCTGACGAACATATGCTACATAATTACCGTTTTTGTCAGTAATGTTAAAGTCACTTGCTAAAGTAGTGATTTTGAATTTGAAATCCAGAGGATAATTAAGATTGTTAAGTACCATGTTAGTTTATTTTTTTCATATTTAATTTAAGCCGCAAATATAGAGGTTTTTTTAGAGTTCTCAGGTATGGGAGAAATTTAAAATATCATATTGAGACATTGAATTCCTGATCAATTGTCAATTTTTGCTGCGCAAAGTCAATTATCAATAATCACTTTATACAAATTCACAAACGAAGTGAATTGACCATTCACGATTCACTATTAATTATCAACTTTAATCCTTATTTTTGTACCTATGGATTACCCTAGTAAAGTGTTGGCAAAGGCAGTTGATGAGATTTCAGGACTGCCCGGAATTGGTAGGAAAACGGCCTTGAGGTTAGCATTACATTTATTGAAGCAACCCAATTCCAGAGCTGTAAGTCTTGGAAACTCCCTGATTAATCTTGTCAACGAAATAAAATACTGTAAAGAATGTCATAATTTCTCAGATTTTGAGATCTGTGAAATATGCAGTAATGAAAAGAGAAATGGTGAACTGATCTGTATCGTTGAAGATGTGCGTGATGTAATTGCTATTGAAAATACAGGCAAGTACACAGGGAAATATCTGATTCTTGGCGGAAAAATCTCTCCGATGGAAGGAGTAGGGCCTGGCCAGTTAAATATCCCAAGTATAGAAAAGAAACTGAATGATGGAAAGGTAAAGGAATTTATTTTTGCATTGAGCGCCACCATGGAAGGAGATACCACCGCTTATTATATTTATAAGAAATTTAAAAATTTCAATGTGAATTTTTCAAGCATTGCAAGAGGAATTTCAGTAGGTGATGAATTGGAATATGCTGATGAAATCTCTTTAGGAAGATCTATTATCAACAGGTTGCCGTACAACGAAAAAGACTAATATGAAGCTGTCTGTTATTATTGTTAATTATAATGTGACCCAATTGCTCAGAAGCTGTCTCGTGTCTCTTCAGAAATACGTACAGGAGATAGAATATGAAGCCATTGTCATTGATAATGCTTCTACGGATAGTTCCTGGGGAGATCTTGTTCTGGAATTTCCCAATGTACATTTTATCTCTTCTGAAACGAATGGCGGTTTTTCAAAAGCTAATAATCAGGCTATAAAAACGGCAAAAGGAGAATATGTATTGCTTTTGAATCCTGATACTGAATTTGAAGGGTTTTATATGAAAGAACTTCTGGATTTTGCAGACTTACAGCCTTCTTTCGGATGTCTTGGAGTGAGAATGCATGATGCAGAAGGAAATTTTCTTCCTGAAAGTAAGCGTTCGGTTCCGGATATGTTCAATTCTTTTGAAAAGCTGTTTACGAATTTTAAAAAAAACAGCTCCAAATCCTATTACAGAGACGACATAGAAGAAAATGCTGTTGCAGAAGTGGAAGTGATTACCGGAGCATTTTTATTGGCTAAAAAAGAAGTTTATGAGAAAATAGGAGGGCTTGATGAAGCTTACTTCATGTATGGCGAAGATATTGATCTCTGTTATACATTTTTAAGAAACGGATATAAGAACTTCTATTACGGGAAAGTTTCTATTCTTCATCACAAGGGCGAAAGCTCGGTTAAAGATGAGGTATACCTCAACAGATTTTATGGAGCTATGCAGATCTTTATTGATAAATATTATAAAGAATCAAAACCTGTGCAGTATTCATTTTTAAAGGCTGGGTTGAAGCTCCGCCATCAGATTGAAAAGATCAAGTTAAAATAAAAAAGCAACTCAATTTGAGTTGCTTTTTTTGTATGTAAGATAATGTTCTTCTTATTTTGCCGGAGCAACAGGTGTCTGTGCCGGAGTTGTTGTAGAAGAAGCAGGTGCTGACTGTTTTGCCGGCGCTTCTTTCTTTGCTGGCTGTTGTGCAGGAAGTGCCTGAGATGGCTTACCTGTAATAACAACGCTTAAAAGGATAAGAACGATGATAGTTCCGCCTAGAGTCCATGTTGCTTTTTCCATGAAATCATTGGTTCTTTGTACCCCGAACTGTGCTGATGATGCACCTCCGAAGGTACTGGAAAGGCCTCCTCCTTTTGGATTTTGTGCCATAACGATAATTACCAATAAAACGCTGGCAACCATAACAAGAACCATCAATAGTGTAAATATAGTATCCATTAATTCTGATATCTTTTTGAATGGGCAAATTTAATCTTTTTTTACTGAATGACAAAGAAAGATGTCGCCAAATGTTGATAAAAATAAAAACGGCAACAATTGTTGCCGTTTTTTCTATAAAAATAGGATGTTATTATTTAAAATCAGCATCAGTAGCCTTATTGATCTCATAAGACTTCACGGCCATAGTCATATCCATTCCCATTTGGCTTACAGAGATGGTGTAAGGCATTTTCACACCGTCTACCTCTTTGTAATTAGAAAATGTTGTTGGAATAGTCATTTCCTGACCTTTAGCTTTCACTTTTTTAGTTTCCCCGGTTTTTAATCCAGTTGCAACACTGTAGTAATAGGTAGTATCTCCGCCTTTAATTGCATAAGAATCTTCACCACCGATTTTTTCAATTCCGCCTAATTTATAATCAGCAGATTTGGCGAAACCTAATTCTTCGAAGAGTTCAGGATTCTTTTGTTTTTCAGCAACTTCTTCCGGTGTGATATCCACTTTTTGGCCCATTTGCATTGAATAGCCTGTCTTTCCGTCGAATACCTGCTTCTGAACAACCTGTCCCATTGCTGTTACTGTAGTAAGCTCCTTTCCACCTTGTGCCCTAACGATTTTAAAATCGATACTTTGTCCTTGCATAGACATGGACGCATTCGTTGTATAAGAAGTGATTTTTGCCAGATTAGCTTTTCCTCCGATAGCATTGATGTATTTGTCAACAACAGAAGCTACTGTTACGTTTGCGTCTACTTTTTGTACTGTTGGCTTTGCAGCCGGGTTAGCTTCTTTATCGAAATATTTTACAGGATAACCTAGTTTTTCAAGACCTTCAGAAATATCAGACGCTTTACCAGCGATGAAAATTCTGCTTTGGTTTGGTAAAATAGTAGCTTTTACTGCATTGGAAACATCTGCTGCAGTTACTTTATCAATAGATTTTAAGTAATTGGTATAGAAATCAGCAGGCAGATCCTGAACTTTTTGATTTAAAGCAAATCTTGCGATGGTTGCTGGCTGCTCTAAAGACATGATGAAAGATCCTTTCAGTTTAGCCTTCGCATTAGCCAGCTCTTCAGGTTTTACTGTAGAAATAGCATTCAGCTCATTCATGAACTCTTTAACCGCTTTGTCGGTAACTTCATTTCTTACACTTGCACTGGCAGAAAATTCAGGAGAATATTTGCTGGCAACCATACTTGAATAAGCCCCATACGTAAATCCGTTCTTCTCTCTAAGGTTCATGAAAAGTCTTGCTTCACCACCTCCACCAAGGATATAGTTGGCAATGGTAGCCGGGAAGTAGTTGGCATCTTTCATTTTCAGGGTGTTCAGGTTGTTTAATGAAACAACAGACTGTACTGCTGAAGGAACATCCACTAGATTGATTTCTGTTTTAGCAACATTCGAAGCCGGCTCTAATTGAGCGATAGGAGTTTTTGCTTTTTTCCAGCTGCTGAAAGCTTTTTCGATCAAAGGTTTTACCTGATCAAATTTTACATCTCCAACGATTACTAAGTAAGCATTATCCGGAGCGTAGTATTTTTTATAAATATTTTGAACGTCAGCTAACTGAATTTTATTGATTGATTCAACGGTTTCAAACTCACCTCTTGAAGTATTTTTTCCGTACATCAAAGCTTTAGAAACTTTTTGTGCGATAGAAGAAGCATTTTTTTCTTCAGATTTTAATCCTTCAACAGCTCTTTCTTTAGAGTTTTGAATTTCTTCAGCAGAGAATTTAGGATTAATGATCGCATCAGCCATCAAATTTAAAATTTCAGGGAAATATTTTGAAAGAGAATTGGCAGAAGCTCCTCCCGAAGAAAAATTAAGATTTGCTCCAAGGTAGTCTACTTTTTTGTTGAAATCATCTTTGCTGATGTTGGTGGTTCCATTTTCGAACTGTTCAGCCATAATTTCGCTTACTCCGGTTACAGCTCCTTCATGGTATGGAGGTCTGTCCATAGAAAGGCTTGCACTTACTCTTGGCAGTTTATTGTTCTCTACTACCATTACCGTAAGACCGTTGCTTAGCTGGAAGGTTTTTGGCTTCGCTATGTTAATCGCAGGAGTAGGTCCTGGTTTTGGCATGGCATTAAGATCTATTTTTTGTGCTGAAACCATTCCTGTAAAGAAAAACGCTGCAGCTATATATGTTAATTGCTTTTTCATTTGTAAAAATTTAATTTTTGATAATCATATGGTAACCTAAAAGTTGAAATAATTACTTTTTCTCAGGTACGTAATTAATGATTATTCTTTGGTTGGAATTAAGATACTTTTTAGCTGCATTTTGAAGATCCTGTCTGGTGATAGATCTGTAAATGTCGATTTCTTTGTTGATCAAATTCGTGTCACCCATCAATACGTGGTTGGTTGCCAAGGAAGCAGCAATTCCCTGAATGCTTGAATTAGCATTTACAAATTGGTTTTCGTATTGGTTTTGAAGTTTTTGGTAATCTTCCTCAGAAATTAAAGTAGTCTGAAGCTTTTTGATTTCAGCATCAATATCAGTCTGTAAAGCCTGTTTCGTAGTTTGTCCCATTGGAATCGCGAAGAAGGCAAAAATACTGTAATCCTCAAGGCCCTGGTTGAAAGCAGCTACCTGAAGTGCTTTTTTATCCTGGTCTACTAATTTTTTATATAAAACGGATGACTTACCACTGCTTAAATAAGAAGAAAGCATATCTAAAACATACGCATCTTTTTCTTTGTTAGCCGGAGTTCTGTATGCGAAAACATAAGCCGGAAGCTGGATATTCGGATCCGTAGCAGTAACCTCTTTTTCCTGTGTGATAGGAGTTTCTTTCGGGTAATCTTTTGGATAAAGTGTTCCTTTTGGAATCCCTCCGTAATACGTTTCAATCCATTTTTTAGTCTGCTCAGGTTTGATGTCTCCTGCTACTACTAAAGTTGCGTTATTCGGAACGTAATACTTTTTGTAGAATGCCTGGAATTCCTCCAGTTTCGCTGAGTTCAAATCTTCCATAGAACCAATTGTTGGCCAGTTGTATGGGTGATTGGTAAATAAATTTTTCTGAATTGTTGTGAAAAGATTTCCATAAGGCTGGTTATCCATTCTCAATCTTTTCTCTTCTTTTACAACTTCTCTCTGTGTATCCACCCCAATCTGGTTGATTACAGCCTGACGCATTCTTTCAGCCTCCATCCAAAGTCCTAGTTGCTCATTGTTGGAAGGGAATGTTTCATAATAATACGTTCTGTCATTAGTGGTATTGGCGTTGTTTTGCCCTCCGTTTGAAGAAACGATTTTGAACCATTCTCCTCTCTTGATGTTAGGAGTTCCTTCGAATAAAAGGTGTTCAAAGAAGTGAGCAAAACCAGTTCTGCCTTTTACTTCATCTTTTGCACCTACATGGTACATTACACCTGTTGTTACCACCGGCGCCGAGTTATCCTGATGAAGAATTACGTGAAGACCATTGGGAAGGTCATACTCTTCGAATTTGATTTGCTGTGCATTCAGCATTAGCCCGAAGAAAGCTACGGCAGCAGCAGAAAGAAGTCGCTTTTTCATAAAATTTAGAAATTGTTTACCAATTAGTATGAAAAGTGAATTAAATGTTACAAAATGAATAGAAATAGATAGGTAAATGTGAGTGGTGAATGGTGAATTTGCTTCGCTTGTGAATTTTTTGTTACGGGATTCGGGTTGCGTGATTTAAGTTTATGAATAATTAATAGGAAGAAATTTCCTAATTGATAGTAATTCGCTGTGTTTGTTTATTTGCATGATTCGGGTTGTGAGATTTAAGGTTGCCAATAATTATTGTAGAGAAATTTTCTAATCAATGGGTAATCATTCACGATTCACTTGCGAAGCAAAATTGTCCATTGACAAATAATCCCACGATCCAATCCTGGTACTCAAAATTTTGAACTTTTCTATGAAAGTTTGAATTCTGCTCTGAATACCTTAATTTTGTGTTCCCAAAAATTTTTTGCTGTATGGACTATTTGAAAGGACTCAACGAATCACAATATGAAGCCGTTACCTCTTTACAAGGACCTTTGATGGTGCTTGCGGGAGCAGGTTCCGGCAAAACGCGTGTATTGACTATGCGTATCGCCCATTTAATTCACAATGGAATAGACCCTTTCAATATCCTGGCGCTTACCTTTACCAATAAAGCGGCACGTGAAATGAAAGACCGTATCGCAAAAGTAGTAGGAGACAGCAATGCAAGAAGTCTTTGGATGGGAACTTTTCACTCCGTTTTTGCAAGAATTTTAAGAATTGAAGCCCACTATCTGGGATATCCTTCCAACTTTACCATTTATGATCAGCAGGATGCCCTGAATGTGATCAAAAAAGTACTGAAGGATATGAATATTGATGCTGATCTTTATAAACCTAAAAAAGTTCAGGCCAGAATTTCAACGTATAAGAATAACCTTATTACAGTAAAAGCTTACTTCAACAATCCGGAACTGATGGAAGCGGATGAAAAAGCGAACATGAAATTCATTGGACAGATTTATCAGAAATATGTGGATCAGTGTTTCAGAAACGGATCTATGGATTTTGATGACCTGTTGCTGAAAACCAATGAATTATTGACCCGTTTTCCTGAAGTGCTGGCAAAATATCAGGATAGATTCCGATACATCATGGTAGATGAGTACCAGGATACTAACCACTCTCAGTATCTTATCGTAAAAGCTTTAGCTTCAAAATTTGAGAATATCTGTGTGGTAGGAGATGATGCACAGTCTATTTATTCTTTCCGTGGAGCAAATATCTATAATATCTTAAACTTTAAAAAAGATTATACTGATGCCAAAACGGTATCATTGGAACAGAATTACCGCTCTACACAGAATATTGTAAATGCGGCTAATGTAGTCATTGCAAAAAACTTACAGCAGTTTAAGAAAAATGTATTCAGTGATAATGAAGAAGGAGATAAGATTAAAATATACCGATCTCTTTCCGATGCTGATGAAGCCAATTTCGTAGCAGGAAATATCTGGGAACTTCGTAACCGTGACCAGAGAAAGTACAGCGATTTTGCCATTTTATACAGAACGAACTCTCAGACCCGTGCTTTTGAAGATGCACTGAGACGTAAAAATATCCCCTATAAAGTGTATGGAGGACTTTCTTTCTACCAAAGGAAAGAAGTAAAAGACCTTATTGGTTATCTTCGTCTTCTGATCAATGAAAATGATTCTGAAGCTTTAATGAGGATTATCAATTATCCTGCAAGAGGAATTGGGGAAACCACTCAGAATAAGTTGATCGTTTTTGCGGATGCTCACAATATTGCGGTTTCAAAAGTTTTGGATAATCTCCCGATGTACGCACCTCAGTTAGGGCTAAACAACGGAGTTTTAAACAAACTGAATGACTTTTGGTCAATGATCAAGGCTTTTCAGGTATTGCTGAAAACAGAAACGGCTTACAGTGTTGCGATGGAAGTGGCAAAAAGAAGCGGTTTAATCAAATTTTTAAAAGATGATCAGACTCCTGAAGGAATTTCCAGAGTAGAAAACGTACAGGAATTGATGAACTCTATGCAGGGATTCATTGAAGAACAGATGCAGCTGGAGGATGGAGATCCTAGCCTTTCTAATTTCCTTGAGAACATTGCTCTTTCCGCAGATACTCAGGATAAAAACCTGGAAGATGATATGGTTTCTTTGATGACGATTCACCTTTCAAAAGGGTTGGAATTCCCGGTAGTACATTTGGTTGGGCTTGAAGAAAACCTGTTTCCTAGTTTTATGAGTTCTGCTACCAGAGAAGATCTGGAAGAAGAGAGAAGATTATTTTATGTAGCATTGACAAGAGCTGAAAAACAAGTATTCTTTTCATATGCTGTTTCGCGTTTCCAATGGGGAAAAATTACCGATGCAGAGCCTTCAAGATTCTTAAGTGAAATTGATGATGAATATATTGAATTCCTTAATCCTGCTTTGGAAAAAAGGTTTATTAATAATTCAGGAGTAAGATCCAATATCTTTGATGAGCATCCTTCCGAAATGAAATCTTTCAAAAAGGTTGAGAAAAAATCAATTGACAGAGGAGATACATCGAAACCGGCACCGGAAGTCAGAAAGTTGAAACCCGTAAGCACTGCTAAAATTATCAATCCAAGCGGAGCTTCTTCTCAGGATATTGAAGTAGGAGATAAAGTGAGACATGACCGTTTTGGAATAGGGGAAGTTAGTTTTCTGGATGGAACAGATCCTCAGAATATCAAAGCAAAAGTTATTTTCATCCATGAAGGAGAGAAAAACCTGATCCTGAAATATGCGAAACTGACTAAGATTTAATTTCAGAACAAAACAATATAAAACGAACGGATTCAATTTTTGGATCCGTTTTTTATTTAAACGTGAAGTTCGCAATGTTGCTCTCACACTATGTATATTTTTCATTCACGAAGGCGTTTCACTTAGCAGAGATGATTTTCCTTGCTGAACGAAGTGCCGTTGCGATCGTAAAATAATCACTAAGTAAGAATTTCTTTGCGCTCATAGCGTTTTTTCAATATTTATTTTACCGTTAACCTTCCATAAAACAATGTTTTTTATGAATGTTTCCTTAAATTATCATAACTTTAAGTGAGGGATAGAAAGAAACAATAATAGTTTTTTACAAAAACAAAGTCTATCTATTTTGTAGACTAATAAATAAATTTTACATTTGCACCTTGTAAAAACATAAATGTTATCAAATTCTAAACTATGAAAAATAAGAAAACTATTCTTTCGGCCTCTGTTTTATTTTTCCTCGGCGTATTTACTTACGGACAGGAAAAAGATAGCATAAAAGCAAATAAAGACACCATAAAAACCAATACGGTAGAAGAAGTAGTCGTATTGGGTTCAAGAGCCGGAGCCAGATCTAAAGTAGACAGCCCGGTTCCTGTAGATGTATTCAATGTGAAAGAATCTTCAATCATCCTTCCGCAAACCAATATCGGACAGATTCTGAATGCGGTAGCGCCTTCTTTTACTTCTACTATTCAGACTAATTCCGATGGAACGGATCATTTGGATCCTGCACAGCTGAGAGGATTAGGACCGGATCAGGTTTTGGTTTTGGTGAATGGGAAAAGAAGACATACTTCAGCATTAGTGAATGTAAACGGAACACCCGGAAGAGGTACTGTAGGAACCGATTTGAATGCTATTCCGTCTTTCGCTTTAAACAGAATTGAAGTATTAAGGGACGGTGCTTCTGCACAATACGGATCTGATGCTATTGCCGGAGTAATTAACCTTGATCTGAAAAGAGACACCGGAAAACTGGCAGGACAGATTAGCTATGGAGGAAATTTAACGCCAACGGCTAATGACCATACAGGAGATTTTGACGGACAGAATATTCAGCTGGATTTGAACTATGGTAATAAAATCGGTACTAAAGGAGGTTTTTTTAATATTACCTGGTCTTCACAGTTCAGAAACCCAACATACAGAGCAGGAACTGAAAGTGGTCCTATTTATAATGCTTATAACGCCATTGAACAACGTGCTTTGAATGACGGAGTGAATCTTTCTTCTCTTTTTACAAATATCAACAATACTCCCAATTCACAACAGCTTGTAAATTATGTACATCAGTATGCGCAAAATGTAAGCTATTTCTCTCCGGATCTTCAAAATTCAATCCAGGGAGCCAATACCATTTCTGCGTTACAAAATGTTTTGAAATCGGCAAATTTCACCAGAGATCAGCTTAATTATATCACAGATCAGGAGCTGGCTTACAGAGGACAGACGAGAAAGGATTTTAATATGCAGGTAGGACAGTCTAAGCTTAATAATCACCAGCTTTTTGTGAATGCTGAAATTCCTGTAAGTGACAACTGGAAAGTGTATACTTTTGGAGGATATAGCTTAAGACACGGAACTTCCGGAGGGTTTTACAGAAGACCAAGCGAAAGCAGAACCTTTACAGGGTTATATCCTAACGGTTATCTTCCGCAGATCGGAACAGATATTCAGGATATTTCATTAGCAGCCGGGATCAAAGGGAAATGGGACGGCTGGAATATTGATTTCAGTAATACTTACGGACAGAATTCCTTTACCTATAATATTCAGAATACAGGAAATACCTCTTTGCGTTTTGCTTCACCAAGAGAGTTTAATGCGGGTGGACTGCGATTTTCTCAAAATACCATCAATTTAGATTTCTCTAAAAAATATGATGTATGGGAAGGAATCAACGTAGCATTTGGAGCTGAACACCGTTATGAGAATTTTAAAATTACTCAGGGTGAGGAAGCTTCTTATGCAACCTATGATGTTTCCGGAAATGTATGGAACGGAAATTCCGCGAGACCTACAGATTTCTTTGGAGCAGCACTTCCCGGAGGATCTCAGGTATTCAATGGGTTTAAACCTGGAAATGCCGTAGATAAAAACAGACAGTCGGTAGCAGCCTATGCAGATGTTGAATTTAATTTTACCAACTGGTTACTGGTAGATGCTGCAGCGAGATATGAAAACTATTCGGATTTCGGATCGACTTTCAATTATAAACTGGCTTCAAGAATCAAGGTAGCCCCTAATTTCAATGTGAGATTTGCAGGTTCTACAGGGTTCAGAGCACCATCTATTCACCAGATTTATTATAATGTAACGTCTACATTGTTTACGAATAATCAACTTCTGGAAGTAGGAACTTTCAGTAATGATTCGCAGCTGGCAGGATTGCTGGATATGCCAAAACTGAAGCAGGAGACTTCAAAATCGGCAAGTGTAGGATTTACTTACAGAATCCCTGCTGTTGGACTTAGCTTTACTGCAGACGGATATTTCACGAGAATTGATAACCGTATTATTCTTACTGACCAGTTCCTGAGAGCAAGCGTTCCTCAGAAAGCACAGGAAGCTTATGATCAGTTAGGAATCAATGCCGCACAGTTCTTTACCAACGCCATTGATACTGAAACAAAAGGTTTAGATGTGGTAATCTCACATAATGCAAGATTCTCAGGATTTAAACTGGATAATAATTTTGCCATTAACCTTAATAAAACCAAGCAGGTAGGAGATATCCATTCTGCAGGACTTTTACAGTCGCCACAGCTTGAGAAAGTATACTTTTCTGAAAAATCAAGAGTGTATCTGGAAGAAGCCGTACCGAGAGTGAAAGCCAGTCTTTCGCACACGCTGTCATGGAAGAATGCAACTTTCTACCTGAGAAATACCTATTTCGGAAAAGTAACAGGCGCTGATATTATTGATGTGAATGGAGACGGAATCATTGATTTTAATGAGCACCAACCGATCGGAGATAAGATTATCACTGATTTATCTGCTGCTTATCAGTTTACTAAAAATGTAGGACTGACCTTAGGGGTAAATAATTTGTTTGATATTTATCCAACAAAAAACCTTACCGCTTCTACTAATAACGACCAATTCATCTATTCACGTTCCACTTCACAGTTTGGACAGAATGGAAGGTATGTTTTCGCAAGACTTAATTTCAATTTTTAAATAAAAACAAAAGATAATGCTTAAAAAAAACAGTTCAGAAATCCTGAACTGTTTTTCTTTATGTAATATGAATTAAACTTTTATTTTTGAACCATTAAGATGTAATAAGAGCTTAAGAGTATTAAGATAAGCTTCGCTTTTAGCTTAAGAATCAGAAAGATTCATCTTAACTATACTTATTTCTTTAATCATCCTAAATAGTTTTTCTTTATAAAATTTGAATTTTATCTTTCTACCAGCTCCTTCACGGGTTCACCATAATGATCAATTTCCGTGGTGTTGATTTTAAGCAGCTGATACCACTTGATGAAAGCTCCTATAAATACAACAAGCATAAGAGCCATTGCTGTTGCTGCTAAAACTGCGAGTAAATACTGTCCTTTTGGAATATAAATAGCGGTCACCTGAATATAGCCCGCCCAGAATGTAATTCCAGCCATAAAAACGCCGGGAATAGCCGAGCATAAAGCATATTTTCCTCTGTTCATCCTGATCAGCATTGTTGTACAGACAATGAGTCCGCAGGCTGCCAATAGCTGATTACTGATTCCAAATAATGGCCAGATGCTGTTTACATTTCCGGTATACACCAGATATCCCCAGGCAAAAGTGAAAAGAATACTGCTGATAATAATTCCCGGAATCCAGTTTTTATCATTGAATTTTGGAACTACTGACCCCAGCATTTCCTGTAAAAAGAAGCGTCCCACCCTTGTTCCCGCGTCAATAGCGGTAAGAATAAATACTGCTTCAAACATAATGGCGAAATTATACCAATAAGCTGTCAGCTGATCCATGTACGGGATTTTATTGAAAATATGAGCCATTCCTACAGCCAGAGATACAGCACCTCCGGTTCTGCCATAAAGATCAATCCCAATTTTCTGTGAGTAATAATCAATATCTACTCCGTGTAGTGACGGATGGGCTGCAAGAAATGAATCATAAGCTTCTTTTGGAGTATTGATGGCAAAATAATCACCAGGCATTAGCGTACAGGCAGCAATAAGTGCCATTAAGGCTACAAAACCTTCCACAAGCATTGCTCCATATCCAACGAAAAGAATTTCTCTCTCTTTGTTAAGCATTTTCGGAGTGGTTCCTGTTGCAATCACAGCATGAAATCCGGAAATAGCACCACAGGCAATTACAATGAAGATAAAAGGAAGTACAGGGCCGCCAATAATAGGGCCGCCACCATTCACAAAAGCTGTAATCGCAGGCATCTGTATCGTAGGATGAATAACAATTACCCCGATAGCCAGCATAATAATAGTTCCGATCTTTAAATAGGTTGAAAGATAATCTCTAGGAACTAAAAGAAGCCAAACCGGTAATACAGACGCAATAAAGCCATACAAAGGAATTGCAATTGAAATTGTTTTAATATCCCATGAAAATAAACCATTCATCGTAGGATTCTGCATGAGCGTATGTCCCCCGATAATTCCGGCAATCAGGAGGATTCCTCCAAGGATACTGGCAAACAGAACACTGTTCTTTTTATAACGCATAATCAGTCCCATAATGATGGCAATGGGCATGGTAATTACAACGGTAAAAAGAGACCATGAAGCCTCATGCATTGCATTGATACAAGCCAGAGACAATCCTGCCAATGTGAGAATCAAAATAAAAAGGATGGCAAAACCTGCTACAGTTCCTGTTGTTTTTCCGATTTCTTTAGAGGCGATAGTCGCAAGACTCTGTCCTTTATGCCTTACTGAAGCAAAAAGTACGATCATATCATGTACTCCGCCACCCAGTACGCATCCTATCAGTATCCATAAAGCACCGGGAAGATATCCGAACTGTGCTGCAAGAACAGGCCCTACCAAAGGTCCGGCAGCAGCAATAGCGGCAAAATGATGTCCGAAAAGTACATTTTTATTGGTTGCAACATAATCTTTACCATCTGCAAATTCCACGGCAGGGGTGGTATTCTGGTCGTTGAGCCGGAGGACTTTATTGGCAATAAAAATACCATAGAAACGGTAAGCTATCGCAAAAATAAGAACAGATACAAATATGAGAGTAAGCGCATTGATATTGTTTAAAGATTCCATATTGCTTATTTTTATTGATAAATAATTAATTGATTGGCATTTTTGTTGTTAATAATTTAAATAATAGCCAAGGTAATTAATTCTCAATGAAAAAATATCAATATGTATATCAATCTAGCAAATTTGTTGTCGAAATGTATTTTATTGTATTGATTTGTAATTGTTTGTATTATAATTTGACAGGTGAATGTATATTACTTCTTTTGTGAAAGAACAAAATCTACCATTTCATCAGTAATTTTGTCCAGATAAGCTTTATCAGTTGTTCCAAAACCATGTACTCCGCCATCAACGACGATCAGGGAGTTCTGTATTTTGGCTCTGTTTAATTTTCTGTGAAGTTTTTTAGATTGGTTTAACGGAACAATTTTGTCATTATTGCCCTGAACAATTAAAGTTGGAACTCCTTCCGAAACAAAATTAACTGGAGATAGGGTTTTAAGGTAATCAATAGCTCTGTCCTGATCTTTTCTGATATCATATCCGGAAATTCCTTTCACCAGATTTTCCTGTAAACCGACAATCTTTTTTGACATCAACCCGATCATTCCTACCGGAATTGTTCCTAGTCTTGTATGGAAAAGTTTGTTGAGATCAGCAGGACCATAATGATCAATTACATAATTTACTTTGGCAGAATAAGACGAAAGCTCCGGACTTCCCAGATAGGTATTGTCGGGAGTAAAAGCCGCCATCAGGGAAAGGTGAGCTCCGGCTGAAGCCCCGAAAAGACCTATATTATGGGTATCGAAATGATATTTATCTGCATTTTTTCTTACCCATCTGATAGCATCTTTGGTATCTTCCAGAGGCAGTGGAAAATGAGTACTGTCATTCAGCAGTGTATAATTAATGCTGATCACGGCATATTGCTTTGCCAATAATTTTTCAACAGTGGTTTCCAGATAATTGTCTGCATGAACTACTTTATCGCCTTCAATCCATCCGCCTCCATGAACATAGATCAGTACAGGTATTTTTTCAGTGGAAACATTTTTAGGAATATATAAATCCAGAGCAAGAGGTTTTCCTTTTTTATTGGTTTTATATACAATATCCTCAGACAGATTGGCTATATTAGGAAGTACTGTACTTTTTACTGGAGGTGTTTTAACCTGTACTTGTGAAAAGTTCTGGGAAAAAAATAAACTAGAAAAACCTAAGAATAAAACAAAAAACAGGTTTGTAAAAAACCTGTAGATTGATATGTTGTTTATCGATGAATTCATAATAAATTTTTAAGGATGTGTTATTTTACTAACTCCTCAAAAAGCTTACCAAAAGTAGTATTCAGATCTTTAGATTTCCCCGGATGAGGTCTTGAGGTCTGTACCACAGAACTTCTTACAGCCGTAAGCCAGCGGAAGCGTTCCGGAATATCCAGAAAAGCAATAGGCCCGCCATCTTTATCTCCATTCGCAATTTTCTGAAAGCTTTCCAGATTGTGGATAATATCATCATAATCAAGTTTACTGTGCATCAGTTTGAATTTGTCCGGACACAAATAGAATTCCGCTTTGATGAATTTTTCTTTCTTAGAAAACATCACCAGTCCGATATTGAAAAACTCTTCTCTTTCAACTTTGGGCACCAGGCGTATTACCGCATATTCATATATTTTATCCTCTTGCATTTTTCGCTTCGTTTACAAAGATTTGAGAATTTTCTAATCTGGTTTTCATAAACTGAAAATAGATCTCACGAATTTCATCGGGTGTTTCATCGGCATCATTCCAATGCAACCAGTCTTCAGGAATCATATTGACAATTTCTCTGAAAAGAGCATCATTCAGGATTTCATGAGCAAACGTATCTGCTTCATCAAGCATTTTTGCTTTAGGAAGAAGAACATGGTCTTTTACATATTTGAAAGGTGTCTTTGCTGCTGCATCAAAATTCTGCCATGAGTGGTGGAAATAGAATGAAGCACCATTATCAATGATCCAAAGTTCTTTATGCCACATGAGCATATTGGTGTTCTTAAAAGTACGGTCGATATTGGTAATGAATGCATCCAGCCATACTATTTTTGAAGCCAGAAGCGGATCTACACTTACTCCCGGGTCATAGGTAATAGAACCGGAAAGATAATGCAGCCCGAGATTCAGGCCTTCAGAATGTTTCAGAAGATCCTGTATTTCTTCATCGGCTTCCGTTCTCCCAAAATCAGCATCAAGATTTACAAAAACTAATTCAGGAATTTTAAGTCCTAAAGCTTCCGTAATCTTTCCGCCTATAAGTTCGGAGATCAGCATTTTTACTCCATGGCCTGCACCACGGAATTTTAATACATACTTGAAATCATCATCAGCTTCTGCCAGGGCGGGAAGAGATCCTCCCTCTCTCAGTGGCAGAATGTAACGCATCACGGTTACAGTTCTTAAATTCTGCATGAAGCAAAAATAAGGTTATTTTTTAATTATTTTTTTAGTGAACTCCTTTTCATCTGTTTTATATTGAAGGAAATAAACTCCACTCGTTAAATGCTGAAGTGAAATACGGTAGCCAGTCTCTGTCTTATTCAAACGATAAGGCATGATTTTTCCTGAAGCTTCAGTAAGTGAAATTACTTCAAATTTCTTTTTAGAAACAATGTCAATATGTTCCAGAGCCGGATTTGGATAAATTTGAATTCCGTTCTCCAGTAGTGTTTCTGAGGTATTTAATGTACTTACAACTACCAGTTTCGTTTTGGTCGTAGTCGCTCCACACGCATCTGTTGTAAGTTTTACATTATAATTTCCGCCTGTAGTATAGGTGTGTGCCGGATTTTCCAGGGTAGAAGTCGTTCCGTCACCAAAATCCCATAAATAGTTGGCTGCATTCTGTGTGGTATTGGTAAATTGAACGGTTCCTGCTCCATTCATCTGATAGGTGAATCTGCTGTGAACATCATTGTTCGTTACATACCATTTACCAGGCTGATTATACACCTCTGTTTTAACAATATCTTTAATCAATTGAGCATGTGCCGGACTAAGGTTCCCGTTAAAAGGAATTTGTGTGGGATCTTTTTTAAATATAATAGTGTAAAATGTATAGGCTGCAGTCATAGAACCAATGTAACTCGGATGTGATTCGTCCTGATCATACAATTCAATAGTCGGATTCTGTTCTCGGATCGTTCTCCAAACCTTGCCTACAGGAGAGATAATCCCTTCATTATTCATTGCCATTTCCATGTAGCGTGCATAGATCAAATCATCCATTCCCTGATATGTACAGACTGACGGCCAGCCCGGGCAGATTGTTCCATCTCCATTTTTACGGCCCCAGGTCATGTAAAATATTACATTTCCACATGCATTTGCATTTTTAAAAAGATTTGAAAGTTGAAGAGCAAAAGGATATACCTCGTTTTGAACCTGAGAATAAGGAAATGATGGCAGCTGGCTTTGTTCCTGTAATACCACGTAATCCCAGTTTCCCTGATTCATGTCTGAAGCAACATTGGGATTATTGGCATGGTTCTGTAGGGTAGCGCCTCCCGGAGTCTGGCTATGATGTTCCAGTACATCTCCGTTAGAAGCCGCAATACTTTGGATAAGCCCGGGCAGATTATTAACATACGTGTAGCTGTTTCCAATAAAGAAAACCCTTTTGGTGGTCTGACTGAGGAGTAAAGAAAAAGTAATTAAAAATAAAAAAAGTAGAGTTTTTTTCATAAATTTCAGTTTAGATTATGGTTATAAATATAAATATTATTAAACAAAATTTAATTATATTATGAATTTGATTATTGAAAAGAATATATACTTAGAAAATAAAGAAACAAAAGGTTTTCTTGCTGATGTTTTTTATAAAGACACCACAGAAAAACTTCCCCTGATCATATTTGTTCACGGATATAAAGGCTATAAAGATTGGGGAGCCTGGAATCTGATGGCTGAAAAATTTGCAGAAGCAGGTTTTTTCTTCGTTAAGTTTAATTTTTCACATAATGGAACTACGGTTGCTGATCCGTTAGACTTTGCAGATCTTGAAGCCTTTGGTCATAACAATTATTCTAAAGAGCTTTCTGACCTTGGTGTGGTCATTGATCATTTTAGTGGGAATCCTTATGTGGATGGGGAAAAGATTGTTTTGATAGGACATAGCAGAGGAGGAGGAATTTCTATTATTAAAACCTTTGAAGACGAGAGAATCAACGGATTGATTACATTGGCCAGTGTAGACACATTAGAACGTTTTCCAAAAGGAGAAGCTTTTGAGAACTGGAAAAATAATGGAGTATATTATGCGCTGAACGGCCGTACAAAACAGGAAATGCCTCATTATTATCAGTTTTATGAAGATTATGAGAACAATATTCATCGTTTTGATGTAGAGCGGGCTACAGAGATGGCTAAAGCTCATATGTTGATTATTCATGGAACAGACGATGAAGCGGTAGAGGTGAAACAGGCGGAACATCTTCATATTCTTCATCCGAATTCTGAACTGTTTCTGATTGAAAATGCCAACCATACTTTCGGAGCAAAAGAACCATGGACAGAAAAAGATCTACCAAAGGATCTGCATACTTTAACCGAAAAGTGTATTGATTTTATCAAGGAAAAATTGAAATAAAACAGATAAAATGCCGTTATTATAAATTAACCACCATATCAGTATAATTATGAAAAAAGTTATTGCGGGCGCATTCGCGCTTACATTGTGTGTCGTTTCCTGTAAAAAAGAAACTAAAACAGAATCTTCAACAAGTACAGATACTCTGGCTACAGTAATGCCTAAAGATTCCGTGTCCACTCCAAAAAATGACTCTGTTGCACCACCACCTTCTGCTACATCTGCTCGGATTATTACTAAAAATGTAGGGAAATACCCTCATGATATTAAATTTTTTGAAGATAAAAGTATTACAGAAAGACTGAAAAAGTTGGTAGGAGCTCAATATGATGAAATGGTAAAGAATTTCAATGTAGAAAGTCCTGTGGCTTCGGAAAATGGAATTTATAAACTGACAGGATGTAAGCAGCACGACTGTCCAGGATATGCTACAAGTATTTTTTACGATGCTAAAAATGACAATCTGAATGTTTCCATTGATAAAAATGGTAAGATAGCAGACTTTGCTGAAAAAGGAAAAATTGTTGTTTCCGAAGCATTGAAAGCGAAGTAGTATAAGTTGGGAAGCTGGAAGATAGAAGCTGGGAGCTATTGACGTTTTTCCTATCTATTGAAATCAAATATCTATGGACTTCCAGCCTCAAGCTTCTGGCTTCCCGCATACAATAAAAAAAGAGCCTGAAATTTCAGGCTCTTTTTTATTGTATAGTAAGTAAAACCCACGCTTCTTCAACTTTGCTGTCCAGAAGTAGTTTCTGAACCTCTATGTGAATGTTTTCATCAGCATGGAAGTTACCCGCAGGTAACACCTCTGTATTGGCAAGCATCCCAAGATCGTTTCCTGTAAATACTTTGCTGTATTTGATAGAATCAGGCAGCAGATCAAAACCAATTCCTTTTGTGACCAAAGGTTTCGGTACTTCAAAAAGGCTGTTTTCATTGCTTCTGGAATACCAGTTGCTGCCTAAACGGGCTACCATATCCAGTTTTTTCTGATCCAGATTTCCTGCTTCATTCAGATATTCTTCTCTGATGTGGATTTTCTGAACTTCACAGATCACCAGATTTCCGGCACCACCCTGATCTCCCAATGGTTTTACCTCTAAAACTTTACATTCAAAGTTGACAGGACATTCTTCAATCAGTTTAGGCTGTACAAAATCTGCATCCTTCATGGTAAGTCCGGATTTGATAAATTCATTGACTCCGGTTTCATATTCTGTAGAAGCTAAAGATATCTGCTGTACAATTGGGAAATTCACTGTTCCAATGACTACTTCGGGTACTTCAAGAACATTTTCCAGTGTATGTTTAGTCGTATTGTCACGAACTCTCCTTGATGGGGAAAAGATCAGGATAGGTGGAACAGTACTGAACATATTAAAAAAACTGAACGGAGATAAGTTATTATTGCCGTCTTTATCTACAGTAGAAGCCAGTGCAATCGGACGTGGTGAAACGGCAGTCTGCATGATGGTCTGTAGTTGTACGGAGGTTATCTCGGAAGGGATTACTGTTTTCATATTTTATTTAACCACAAAAGGCACAAAAGTTTTAAGTAAAATAGCTTTAATCTTTAAAGTTTAAAAAAGCATATCATAATATTGATTCACAAAGGTTTCCTGTCCTTCGTAATATAGATTTTTTACATTAAAATTGACTAAAATGCCTTTGGGTTTCTTCATTAAATTAATATAGTTAAGAAGTTGAGCTTTATGAATATCATTAAGCTTTGCCACTGACTTTAATTCTACCACAATTAAGTCTTCAATTAAAAAATCACAAAAGAAATCACAGTTAATTTCTTTTCCTTTATAATGTACCGGAACTTTCAATTCGGATTTAAAATTAATATTTCTTAATCTAAATTCTTCTTCCAGACATTTATGATATACGCTTTCCAATAAACCAGGCCCTAAAACTTTGTGGACTTCTATACAAGCACCATTTATTTTATAGGTAAGATCTGTTAAATATGACTGCGTAATCATAATTCCTTTTGTGACTTTTGCGGTAAAAAATTAAAGGGTTGGAATAATTTTACCGGAAACTTCTCCGAAACCTACTCTTATACCGTCTTTTTCAGCCCATGCTTTCATGGTAACCGTATCATTGTCTTCGATGAATTTTCTTTCTTCACCGTTGCTTAATGATAAAGGATTCTGTCCTCTCCATGTAAGCTCAAGCATAGATCCGAAAGATTTTGGATCACTTCCGGAAATAGTACCGCTGGCATATAGGTCTCCTACTTCTACATTACATCCGTTTACGGTGTGGTGTGCCAGTTGCTGGGTCATATTCCAGTACATGTGTTTGTAGTTGCTTTCACAGATCAGGTTCTGATCTCCGTTTTCAGGCTGAATATATACCTCAAGGTTGATATCGTAGTTTTTATCACCTTCGAATTTTAAATACTCCAATACTTCAGGATCCTGAGTTGGAGAAGTTGTTCTGAATGGTTCCAAAGCTTCAAGGGTAACTACCCATGGAGAAATAGATGAACCGAAGTTTTTGGCAAGGAAGGGCCCTAGTGGAACATATTCCCATGACTGGATATCTCTTGCAGACCAGTCGTTGAAAACTACCATTCCGAAGATGGCATCTTCTGCATCTTTAGTTGAGATACTTTCTCCCATCTCTGTATTTCTGTTGAGGATGAAAGCCATTTCCAATTCAAAGTCAAGCTGTTTGCAAGGTCCGAAAACAGGTTTCTCCACATCTGCAGGTTTCATCTGACCTTTCGGACGGTTGATCTCAGTTCCGGAAACTACGATAGAAGAGGCTCTTCCATGGTAACCAACTGGTAAATGTTTCCAGTTTGGCAATAGGGCATTTGCAGGATCACGGAACATTTTTCCTACGTTGGTAGCATGTTCAATGCTGCTGTAGAAATCGGTGTAGTTCGGGATGTGAACAGGCATCATCATTTTTACTTTATCCAGTTCATAGAAGGCTTCTTCAATAGTTTTCTGATCTTTTGATAAAATAGACCCTTCCTGTAATAATGTTTGAATTTTGGTACGAACAGCATTGGTAACCGGTTTACCCAGTTCGATAAATTCATTGATGGTATACGCTTCAAAAACATTGTCGTCTAATCCTTCAATATCTTCAAAATAACCAAGATCGTACAACGTAGCAAGATCAATTACCTGATCTCCGATTCTTGTACAGCATCCGATATATTCTTTGTTAAAAACTGCGACTCCGAAAGGAATATTGTGTATAGAAAAATCCGAATTTGAGGAATAGTCTACAAATGATTTCATAAGTTTAGATTTTAGTTAGATTAAAGATCCTCCAGAGGAATTCCCCGGAACATTTATTTTGTCTTTTTTGAGTAAGATGCTTCATCAATCCATCTGTCTCTGGTATTGACATCGATGAGGTACAGAATATTATCCTGTTGTGTCAGCAATAAGGTTTTGGTGACAGGCATTGGGATTTTTTTATTTTCAAGCATATCTGCCCGTAAAGAAATAATATTTTTTTTTCTGATAATATCTCCGGTGAAAACATTAGAGCTGGTTTCTCCTGTTACTTTATCATCGAAAACTTCTACATAAGTGGCATTATTCCCTTTGATTATAATAAAGTCCCGTTCTGTATGATCGGCTTCATCTTTAATGAAAACAAACTTTTTGTTGTCAATATTTACATTTTCAAGATGCTGATTGATGCCTTTTCTTTGCTCAAGTCGATTAAGGATTTCATTCAGGGTTCCATACTGAGCTTGAAGTCCCAGTGTTCCCAGAAGGAAAATTCCTATTAAAAGTTTTCTCATATAGTGTGTTTTATAAAAAAGTTTTGCCAGAATACTGTATCCTGACAAAACTTATATTTTTTAATGTAAAATTAAAGATTACCTCTTCTTTCCTGTTCTCTCTCTAATGCTTCGAACAAAGCTTTGAAGTTTCCGGCACCAAAACTCTGTGCACCGTGTCTTTCAATAATTTCGAAGAATAGAGTAGGACGGTCTTCTACGGGTTTTGTAAAAATCTGTAACAAGTATCCTTCTTCATCATGATCAATAAGTATACCTAAATCCTGAAGTTTTTTAAGATCTTCATCAATATGACCTACTCTTTCAGGAACCATATCGTAATAAGCCTCTGGTGGAGCAGAAAGGAATTCAACACCACGTTTTTTCAATTCCGTTACGGTGTGGATAATATCTTTCGTGGCTACAGCAATGTGCTGTACCCCTTCACCTTCATAGAAATCAAGGTATTCTTCTACCTGAGATTTCTTTTTACCTTCTGCAGGCTCGTTAATCGGGAATTTTGCATATCCGTTTCCGTTTGACATTACTTTAGACATCAATGCAGAATATTCTGTGTTGATCTGCTTGTCATCAAAAGAAAGGATGTTTACAAACCCCATTACTTTTTCGTACCATTCTACAGTTGGGATCATTCTGTTCCAGTCAACATTTCCTACACAGTGGTCTACATATAATAAACCTGCTTCTTCAGGCTTATAATCACTTTCCCACTTTTCATATCCAGGCATGAAAGCTCCGTTGTAATTTTTTCTTTCCACAAACATGTGAACGGTTTCTCCATACGTGTAGATACCGGACATTCTTACCTCACCATGCTCATCAGTTAACGTTACAGGCTCTAAATAAGGTTTTCCTCCTCTTTTAGTTGTTTCTTCGAAAGCTGCATAAGCGTCATCTACCCAAAGTGCCAAAATTTTTACTCCGTCACCATGTTTTTTTACGTGCTCGCTGATAAGAGAGTCAGACTTTAGTCCGGTAGTTAATACCAATCTGATTTTTCCCTGTTGAAGCACATAAGATGCGCGGTCTCTTACTCCTGTTTCAGGACCGGCATAAGCTACAGACTGAAAACCGAAAGCGGTTTTGTAATAATGGGCAGCCTGTTTTGCATTTCCTACATAAAACTCAATATAATCTGTACCGTTAATCGGTAAGAAATTTTCTGCTTGAGCTATTTTCTCGGCAAATGTAAGTGTTGACATATTTTCTCTTTTACTTTTATTTTATTGGTATGCAAATTACAAAATTCTTAGATATCGCGAAAATATTACCACGGATTCATTGAATATATTTAACATAACGTTAAAGAAGAGTTTACTTAAGTATATTTAAGTTTCTTAAGTTTAAAATAGGCTGACTACATTTGTTATACAAAAGACAAATGAAAAAAATATTTCGAAACATGAAAGCCGTAGATACTCTCTACGGCTTTCTTATTTTAGATAGTCTCAATTTTTCTGTTGAGCATTCCTGCATCGGGATTATAATTATCCCAGATCTTCCAGGTGTTATTTATTTTTTTTATAAAATAGATTTGGGTACTCAGCTGATTCACAAAATGTTCCTCTCCTGTTTCTCCCACTTTGAAGAGAAGATTCCAGAATTCCTGGGATTCTAATATTTTTTTATCGGGCTCATCGGTAACAACATGTATATCAAAAACTTCGTAGTTGGATCTGTTGTTTTTGGTAACCAGATGGAAATCTTTATCACACAGCTCTTTACTGAATTGTGAAGCCCTTTCCAAAAAAGGAGAATCATCAAATACCAGACCTTTTAAGAGTTCCGTATTATGGGTGGGAAACAGTTTGTAAAACTCAAAAGCTGCTGCACAGTAATCGTACACCATCTGGGTAAGATAGGACTGATCATCAGTTTCCTCATCGCCCTGTTTCTTGTATCTTATCGTAAGAATATAATCGTTAAGGTCTTTGTATCCTAAAAAAATACATATTTTATCCAGTGTTTTCAGAAACCTGAGATCACTATGGGTTTTATCCTGGTAATCGTTTTCAAAAAAACGCTGAAGAGTAACATGGGAAATCGTATTTCCAATTTCAAATTTCTTTCCTCCTTTCAGTTCCTCTGCTTCAGAAAGCTCATCCTTAATAATTTCAGAAAGAATAATATAATGGCTTCTCTTCCATTCATTCACATTCCCCAAAACAGAATTCCTTACCTTGGAATGCTTTACCACTTCTTCTCGTATCGAATTATATATAGTTTTCAATTTCCTTGTTTTTGAAAGAGTTTTATCAAATATACTGCCAAATTATTAATGTTTTTTGATCATTATATGGTGATGAATTCAAAATTTATTTTTAAGTCCCCGGTTAAAAAACCGTTTTGAGGTCTTTTATGATTGATTGTCAATGTTTAAATCTTTCAAAAGCAGCTCTCTCCAGCATTTCTCTGTCATCCGGGTGGGCTATACTGATGAGCTCCTGTGCTCTCTGGCGGAGATTTTTACCATACAGGTAAGCTGTTCCGTATTCAGTAACGACATAGTGGATATGACCTCTGGTTGTTACTACACCAGCTCCCTGTTTAAGAAAAGGAACGATTCTGGAAATTCCTTTTTTCGTTCTTGCGGTAATGGCTATGATAGGTTTTCCATCGTCACTTAAAGCGGCTCCACGCATAAAGTCCATTTGACCTCCGATTCCGCTGTATTGCATGGTTCCGATAGAATCTGCACATACCTGTCCCGTAAGGTCTATTTCAATGGCAGAATTGATGGCTACCATTTTCTTGTTTCTCATGATGTTGATCGGGAAATTGACTTCACTTACATCTCTGAACGCAAACACGGTATTGTCATCCACATAATCATAGAGTTTTCGGGTTCCGAAACAGAAACTTGTTATGGTTTTGTTATCGTTGTAGCCTTTGTGCTTATTGTTGATTACATCATCCTGAATAAGGTCGATAACACCATCACTCAGCATTTCTGTATGGATTCCAAGGTCTTTATGGTTGGTAAGACATTTCAAAACAGCATCTGGAATTGTACCAATACCCATCTGAAGGGTAGATCTGTCTTCAATCAGCTCAGCAACATTTTTTCCAACAAGCATTTCTTCAGGCCCAACTTTTGAGCCATAGTCTACTGTTGGAAGCTCTTCTTCATGCCAAACGAGTTTGTGGATTCTGCTGATATGGAGCATCCCGTCACCATGGGTTCTGGGCATTCTTGGATTGACAATGGCCACAATAATCTTGGCTGTATCCACGGCTGCTCTTGCAATATCCACAGAAGTTCCCAGTGTACAGAAACCATGTTTATCCGGTGGAGAAACTGTGACGATCGCTACATCCAGTGGTAAAATATTTTTTCTGAATAAAATAGGAATTTCACTTAGAAAGACAGGCACAAAGTCTCCTCTGTCAGAATTTACAGCATCACGTACAGGAGTGGAAACAAATAATGAATTGATGAAAAAGCTGTCTTTGTACTCTGGTTTTGCAATTTCTACATTTCCCTGCTGGGTAATAGAAACCATTTCCACATTTTGTAATCGTCCAGCCTGTCTTGCCAGTTCATCAATCAGATAATTGGGAGTACAAGCACTGCCGTGGAAAAATACACGGTTTCCACTTTTTATCGTATATATTGCCTCTTCTGCACTGATGTAATTATTCATATTTTATCTTTTTTAAAAGGGTGTTAAGAGTATTTTTCTGCCTCAAAAAATACTTCTATTCTTTCAAAGATAATCTTTATAATAATACATTTTCAAATATTTTAAAGATATTGGAAAGACATTTATCATATAGGATGGATGGAACTAAACTAAAGAAATAAAGAACCAAATGCATTGGCATTCAGTTCTTTTTGTTTATCATTTTATTGTAAGAATCTTACAAATATTTTAAGTGTATGATAATTATATTTTTATCATGTATTATAAACCATAAAGTCTTTTACATACGCATACCGTATGAGTCGAATTTTCCGGATTATAGCAAAAATCTTCAGGAAATGCTTCTACAAACTGATTCATAAGTTGAATACAAACGACACGTGTTGGATTATCTCCTCCTTTTACATTTTTCAGCTCGTTTCTCTTCATTTTTTTAGATTTTTCATAAGTTATTATTGTTTTTAGTTTTTCCTACTCGTATAGCTTTTCGGAGTACGCTTTTAAAATCTTTTAAATTTAAAAATTAATTCCGAAATATATGATTTATTCCAAAAAATAACCGTCATTAAACTTTAAAAAGCAAATGACGGTCAATTATTTTGAAATTTTCTTAATCTGAACTCTAGATTAATTAGAAATTTCTGCGGTTGTTTTCTGCTTCATACTTCCGGTTTCTGAAAATCGAATATGCCAGCTGAAAGCTTCCTGCAGCAAATGAGGAGTATGACCTCCTTTTTCGCAGGCTCTGTCGAAATAAGATTGTAATTCTTCTTTATAGTCCGGATGAACACAATTGTCGATAATCTTTTGTGCTCTTTCTCTTGGTGCCAAACCTCTTAAGTCTGCCAATCCCACATCTGTTACCAGAATATCCACATCATGTTCTGTATGATCGGTATGAGATACCATTGGGAGAACGTGAGAAATATTATTGCCTTTTGATGCTGCCTGAGTCACAAAAATACTTAAATAAGCATTTCTTGCGAAGTCTCCGGAACCTCCAATTCCATTCATGATTTTTGTTCCTCCGATATGGGTAGAGTTTACGTTTCCATAAATATCGAATTCAATAGCAGTATTGATGGCTATTACTCCCAATCTTCGGATCAATCCCGGAGTATTGGAAATATTCTGAGGTCTTAGAACAAATTTGTCTTTATATTTTGAAAGATTTCCCAGGACTCTTTCATAACATTCCTGAGATACGGTAATGGATGATGCGGAGGCGAAACTCAGTTTACCGGAATCTATCAGATCAAATGTACTGTCCTGAAGTACTTCGGAAAACATCGTCAGATCATAAAAATTACTGTCTTTGAATCCTGTAAGAACCGCGTTGGCTACTTTACCGATACCTGCCTGAAGAGGAAGCAATCGGTCTGTAAGGCGTCCCAAAAGAACTTCATTTTCAAAGAAGGCAAGAAGGTGTTTGGCAATGGCTGTTGTCTTTTCATCCGGTTCTGCGATATCTGCCGGGCTGTCTTTACGATTGGTAAATACAATAGCCTCAATTTTTTCAGGGTCAACAGGAATGCTTTTTCGCCCGATTTTGTTCCATGGGGCAACAATAGGAATAACATTTCTGTACGGATAATCTTCTGCCTGGTAGATATCATGGATACCATATACTTCTTCAGGAACCTCTGTATTGATTTCAATGATGACTTTCTTAGCCAAAGCAGCAAAAGTCACGGAATTACCTACAGAAGTGGTCGGAACAATGCTTCCGTCTCTTTCAATATAGGTAGCTTCAATAATGGCTACATCTATGCTCTGAAGATTTTTGGTGTGGAGAAGCTCGGCACTTTCGCTTAAATGCTGGTCGATGAAGAGAATCTCACCGCTGTTGATTTTGTTTCTTAAGATTGGATCTACCTGAAACGGCATTCTTTTCTTCAGAACATTGGCTTCTGCCAGTTTCCCGTCGGTGCCATGTCCCAGTGAAGCTCCGGTCATCAAAGTGACTTTCAGGTCTTCTGTTTTTCCTCTTTCTGCAAGTGCCGGCAAAATAGCCTTGCTGTCACCTGCTTTTGTAAAGCCGCTGGACCCAATGGTCATACCGTCTTTAATGATTTTTACAGCGTTTTCAGCTGTGGTTACCTTTTGGTGTAAACTTTCTAATCTGATTCTTTCTAACATGTAATATTGATTTTGTTTTAAACCACCATTACTTAGGATGCGTTATGAAAAATAATGATGGTTAAATATGTTAACCATACCTTACAAATTTACAAAAAAAGACGCTTTAAATAAAGGATTTAAAGCGTCTTTTGTATGTATTCAGTAATACTTTTTTGATAATTTTACTGTTTTATTCTAACCATGAAGTTTTATAAGAAGGATCTTCTACTTTTAAAGCTTCTTCAGTAATTTTTAAAGGACGGAAAGGGTCTACCATTACCGCATATTCTTCCGTGAATTTTTTACCGATACTTCTTTCCATAGCACCAGGGTGAGGTCCGTGTACAATTCCTCCCGGGTGAAGGGTGAAATCCATCAGATCAATATGGTTACGGCTCATGAAATCTCCTTCTGTATAGAACAATACCTCATCAGAATCAATATTGGAGTGATTGTATGGTGCTGGAATTGCCTGTGGATGATAATCATACATTCTTGCGCAGAATGAACATACTACGAAATTATGTCCTTCAAAATTCTGGTGAACCGGTGGTGGTTGGTGAATTCTTCCGGTAATCGGTTCAAAGTTTTTAATATTGAATTTATAAGGATAAAAATAGCCGTCCCAGCCTACCACATCAAACGGGTGAGTAGCATAGATGAAGTCGGTAATCTGGTTTTCTTTTTTAACTTTAATCAGGAATTCTCCTTTTTCATCGATGGGTTCTTTATAAGTAGGAGCAATCATATCTCTTTCGCAGAATGGAGAATGTTCCAATAGCTGCCCGAATTCATTTCTGTATCTTTTCGGAGTATAAATAGGAGAATGGCTTTCTAATACAAAAAAGACTGTATCATCAGATTTCAGTTCTACCTGATAAATGGTTCCTCTCGGAATAATAAGATAATCTCCGGTTACAAATTCAAGATCACCTACAAATGTTTTTAAAATCCCGGTTCCGTTATGAACATACAAAAGCTCATCACACTCAGCATTTTTGTAGAAATAATCCATCGATTTTCTTGGCTTTGCCAATCCCATTTTCAGGTCGTTGTTCATCAAAAGGATCTTTCTGCTGTCCATGAAATCGTCTTCAGGAGTGACGTTCATTCCCTTAAACATTCTTGGAGCAACATTTTTTTCCACAGCGATTTTTGGAGTAACATCTTTCGGTTCACCGATAGATTTAATCTGAGTAGGGCGATGGATATGATATAACAGTGAAGATATACCATGGAAGCCTTCTGTTCCGAAAAGCTGCTCATAGTAAAATTTATCTTCGGGAGACTTAAAGATCGTATGCCTTTTTGGTGGGATATTTCCCAATTGATGATATCTCATTTTACTTTGATATGTAGTTTCTCAAATTTAATCATTTTTCACGAATTGGCTCAACCTATATTTTTAGATTAAGTTTTGTATTTGAAAAATAATTGTTAGATTTGTCTAACAATTTTAATTTCATGAAGCGAATATTATTTTCTATTACTTTTTTATCAACCTATTGTTTTGCGCAGGAGACAGACAGCTTGAGTCTACAGCAGACTAAAAGTCAGGATTCTGCAAAAGTTATGAAGAGGGAATTCAAGACAAGTAACATTGAGGATGTAGTGGTTACCGGTACCATAAAACCGATGAGCAGGTCTAAAAGTCCTGTTGCCGTAGAGATCTACAGCCAGAAATTCTTTCAGAAAAATCCTACTCCCAGCATTTTTGAGGCGATTGCGATGGTGAACGGTGTAAAACCTCAGCTGAACTGTTCCGTGTGTAATACGGGAGATATTCACATTAACGGATTGGAAGGACCTTATACCATGATTCTGATTGACGGAATGCCAATTGTAAGTTCACTATCTACAGTGTATGGGCTGAGTGGGATTCCCAATAGTCTGGTAGACAGGATTGAAGTAGTGAAAGGGCCAGCTTCATCAATTTATGGCTCTGAAGCCATGGGAGGAGTGATCAATATTATCACCAAAAATGCTTTGACTGCTCCTAAATTAAGTGTGGACCTGATGACATCGAGCTGGTTTGAAAATAATCTGGATCTTTCTACCAAGTTTAATGTCGGGAAGAATGCCGCTTCATTATTAAGTTTAAATTATTTCAGTTTTCAGGAAAGAATAGATCAGAATAAAGATAATTTCACGGATGCCACTTTACAAAGCAGAATTTCTGTATTCAACAAGTGGAACTTTAAGAGAAAAGAAAACAGACAGGCAAGTTTTGCTTTGAGGTATCTGTATGAAGACCGTTTTGGGGGAGAAATGCAATGGAATAAATCTTTCCGTGGAAGTGATGAAGTGTATGGAGAAAGTATTTACACCAACAGGGCAGAAGTTTTTGGTTTGTATGAATGGCCAATGAAAGAGCATATCGTGACTCAGTTTTCTTATAATTATCATGATCAGAACTCTTTTTATGGATCCAATCCTTTCAATGCAACACAAAAGGTAGCTTTTGTACAGACCTATTGGGACAGAAGCTTCGGAAAGCATGATATCACGGCCGGGCTTACTTTCAAAAGAACTTTTTATGATGACAACACTCCGGGAACTTTAGCTTCAGACGGAATTACCAATGCTCCGATGAAATCTCCAATCTGGGGAGCTTTTATCCAGGATCAGTGGGAGATTAACGATAAAAATACTTTGTTGCTTGGATATCGATATGACTATGATAAAGTACATCATTCTGTACATTCACCGAGATTAGCATGGAAGTTTTCACCCAATCCGTATCACACTTTACGTTTTAATTTTGGAACAGGATTCAGAGTGGTGAATTTATTTACTGAAGATCATGCTGCACTGACAGGCTCAAGGGAAGTTGTGGTAAAATCTGATCTGAAACCGGAAAGATCGGTGAACGGAAACCTGAACTATATCTGGAAAATCCCTGTAGGAAACCGAATGGTGAATCTTGATGCATCTGCATTTTATACTTATTTCAGTAATAAAATTGTGGGTGATTTTGATTCAGATCCTAATAAAATTATTTATGATAATCTTCACGGATACGGAATTTCAAGAGGTGCTTCTTTGAATGTGGATTTTAGTTTTCAGTTTCCGCTGAGTGTTAATCTGGGAGTGACTTACCTGGATGTATATCAGAAATTTGATAATGAGAATCAAAAAACACAACAGCTGCATGCTCCAAAGTGGAGTGGAACGTATAACCTGACATATAAGTTTCCAAGTAATCTGACTATAGATTTTACAGGACAATTTTACGGCCCTATGAGGCTTCCGGTCCTGGTGAATGACTATCGCCCTGAATATTCACCATTGTATTCTTTGGCTAATATCCAGGTGTCCAAGAGTTTCAAATCAGGATTTGAGGTGTATTGCGGGATGAAAAATTTATTCAATTTCAGGCCTAAAGATCCTTTGATGAGACCATTTGACCCATTTGATAAGCATGTTGATGATCCTATCAACAATCCTAATCATTATACTTTTGATACGGCGTATGGCTATGCTCCGATGCAAGGGATAAGAGGTTTTCTGGGAGTAAAATATACTTTAAAATGAAAAAATTAGCTTTATTTTTAATGTTAGTGCCCTGTTTTTATCTGTCACAGATGAAGACAGGCACTTTTTCTGATCTTGAGGTTCAGCAGAAAGAAAATCCTAAACCGGTTGTAATCCATCTTTATACGGACTGGTGTTCGGTTTGTAAAATTGAGTCTTTCCGTTTAAGTAAAGATAAAGAGTTGGTTAATATGATCAATGACCATTTTTATTTCGTCAATTTTGAGGCGGAGAAGACAAAGGAGAAAATCCACTTTCAGAATCAGGAGTTTGAATATCTGCAAAATGGAAATTCCGGAATTCATGAGTTGGCGTTGGCGTTGTCAAAGAATAAAAACCAGCCTGTTTATCCTTTGTGGGTATTTCTGGATAAGCATCAGAACTTAGTGTATTATCAGGAAGGGCAGATGACGCCTGAAAAAATGAAGCAGAAACTGTTGGAGATTTCTGCTTTGTAAGGTGGGAGATTTTGTTGGAAAACGCAAAGGCGCAAAGTTTTTTCTTTTCTTATGTTTTAAGGCGTAAGGATTTTATCTGCGATAAAATTGTATATTCCTAATACTTTATAGATTATTCCTTGCTGAAAATCTTTGATTTTCTTGCGCATTAAAAAACAACACATTATTTATTTTTCTCTGCGTCTTTGCATTTTTCTAACCTTGCAAAATTTTATTCATTTCCCACAGATTACACAGATGCCACAGATTTTTTGGCTTGTTGAACTTTTAAAATTTGTGAGAACGATCCCAATCTTTAAATAATTAAATCTTTTAATTAATTATCAGCATCAATCAAAACAGCCAGCTGAATACAAGGTTCATCAGAGCGATTGCTCCATGCATGATTGGTGCCTCTTTGTATGACAATATCTCCCGGTTTCAGAAGCGTTTCTCCTTCTTCCATGATGAGATAGAGCTCACCGGAAAGAATAATGATATAATCCAATGTTGGCGTTTGATGCATCATGGGGTGAGGTTCAATCTTTTTCCATTCTACTCCTAGATCTTTATCCGGAGGGATTACTACATATCGGAAATAAGTGCCGTTTTTAGGAGTTTGAGGAAATCCGGTATTGGGAATTTTCGTTTCAAGTTCTAAGCTGGCCGGCATTTTCTGTGTATTCCATACATCAGAAATAATAAGTCCGGGAAAGTGTTCCACAGCGTTTTCTACCTGTTGGTCTTCAATAATAATCGATTTTCCTTCTTTAATTCCAGTTACGATTCGTCTTGGTATTTTGTTCATAGATTAATGTTTCATGATAAGTTTATGCCCTTGGGTCTGATTATTTTTCAATATAGAATGTGCCTGCAGAACGGTATCCAGAGAGAGGTTTCCTACAAGTTTATGCTGAGGAGGAAGAATTGTTCCGTTTTCAATAAGTCTTTTTATTTCTAGTAAACTGTTTTTATAATACTCATATTTTTTTATCATTCCATAGGTATAATTGGAGATATTCATGATCAAAGTTCCCTTGTTGAACAACATTTCATGAGCATCTTTAGTGACTAAAGCGGTCACATCCACATAAGTTGCGTTAATTTTTAAAACTTCGGCCGTCACTTCAGACATAGAGTTTCCAACCAGATCAATTCCAAATTCAAAAGGCTGATCGTTATTTGCTTTTAAAATGTTTTCAATAAGATTTTCCTCTCTGTAATTAATGATTTGATGATCTTTCAGACCTAATTTGAGAAGCATCTGCCTGTTTTCTTCATTGCCAACGGTTGCAATAACCTGTCGGATATTATGTGCCAGTAAAAATTTAATCAGAAATGAACCCACACCTCCGGCTGCACCTGTCACAAGAACAGTATTTTCCGGATTTAATTTCAGACGGTTAAAGATCTGCAAAGAAGTAAGTCCTGCGGAAGGAATGGAAGCTGCCTGTTCAAACGAAATATTTTTTGGTTTAAAGGAAACAATGGCTTCAGGAACAGCAATATATTCAGCGTAAGTACCGTTGCTTCCCATAGAGCCGCTGCCACTATATACTTCATCTCCAATATTGAACTCTGTAACTTCGGAACCTTTATCTATTACAATTCCGGACAACTCTCTTCCTAATATCGGGGAACTGATCAGTTTCCGTTCCAATTCATTTTCCAGCATCTGATAATCGATGGGATTGAAACCGCTTGCTTTAATCTGGATTAAAACTTCATTGCTTTTAGGTTTGGGCTGTTCTGTAAATCCGTCCTCCAGTTTTCCGTTTTTATTTAAAATAACTGCTTTCATATGTTTTTATTTGATACACAAATGTAAAGAGGGAATAGTTTATATTTGCTACTAGTTAACCAATGGTAACTAGTTACCTTCATGAAACTATTATGGCAAAAATCATTGAAAACGGTATCGAAAGAGAGGCAAGCTGTACAGAAGAATTGTTTGCTATGCGCGACAGCCTGTATGTGTTAGGAGGAAAATGGAAGCTGATGATTTTACGTTACCTGACCAACAGGCCGGATCAGATGATTCATTTTAAAAAGTTGGAACGAAGTATTGAAGGAATCTCTGCTAAAATGCTGAGCAAAGAATTAAAAGAACTGGAAACAAACCTTTTGATTACAAGAACCATTCAGGATACGAAACCTATTACAGTAACTTATGCGGTGACCGAGTACGGGAAATCTGTATTTCCTGTCACAGAAACATTGGTCAATTGGGGGATACTTCATCGGGAAAAAATTAAAGAATCAATGGGGTAGTTGTGAGATATTGAAAAACGCAAAGACGCTAAGTTTTTTCTTTTCTTATGTTGTAAGGCGCAAGGATTTTATCTCCGATAAAATTGAATGCTGTTTATTTATTTTATAAAACCTTTGCTGAAAATCTTAGATTTTCTTGCGCCTTACAGCAGTATATTATTAAATTTCTTTTGCGCCTTTGCGATTACTAATAAATATTGCTTCATAGAAAAAAGTCAAAAGAATCTGCGAGTTCTTCTGTCGCATAGATGAAAAAATCCCCAGACCCAAAGCAGGGTTGAGGATTTTAAATAATACCAAATTGTTTATTAATTTTTATCTAACCATAAATTTACCAGTTCAGAGTGATCTTCCACCCATTGTTTAGCGGTAGCTTCTTTATTTTTACTCTGTTCCATTTTCATTAAAAGATCAGACATATTTTCATCATCAAAATGAAGTCTGGAAAAGAACCTGGCCAGCTCCGGATGATCCTTCACAAAACTTTTTCTGGAATAGGTTTTAATCTGCTCAGCTTCACCAAATATCTTTTTAGGATCATCAAGAAATTTAAGTTTCATTTTGCCGAACATCCAGTGAGGCTGCCATCCGGTTACTACAATCCATTGTTTACGTTGTATGGCGTTTTGCAATTCGGTGATCATGGCAATGGTAGAGGAGTTGATCTGTTGATAATCCAGCTTATAATCAATAATAGCTTTATCCGTTCCGGTTGTTAATCCAGCTCCTTTTTCAATTCCTATGATTCTGTGGCTGAATTGCTCCTGATGCTGATTAAGTTCTTCAATGGAATTAACAGGGACGTATTCCGGAACGACCAATCCTATACGGCCATTGTTGTAATTGGTGCCAATATGGGTTAATCCCGGGAATTTTGCCAGTTTTTTAGCATGTGTATAAGGAAGCCAGACTCCCATGAAAAGATCTGTATCTTCATTATTCATTGAAGCCATAATCATATCGGTAGACGCTTTTTGAATTATAACATGATAACCCTGTTTATCCAGAATGGCTTTGGCAACATGCGTCATGGCAACATCTTCTGCCCAGCCATCTACCATTCCTATGGTGATGTATTTGGAGTTTTTTATATTTTCACACGAACTTAATGCTGTAAATATTAACATTAAAGCGGGTAAAAACATATATTTAAATTGTTTCATCTTATTGCTTTTTCTTTACAAATCCCTGAGTAATACGGTCGAGGATAATGGCTAAAATCACAACGGATAATCCACTTTCAAATCCTAATCCGATATCCAGATTATTAATTCCTTCCAATACTTTTTCCCCTAAACCTCCTGCGGCAATCATTCCTGCGATAACCACCATGGATAAAGATAATAGTATGGTTTGATTGATTCCTGTTAAAATAGTTTTCATGGCTAAAGGAAGTTCTACCTTGAAAAGGATCTGACGGTTGGTAGCTCCAAAAGCTCTGGCTGCTTCCACGATATCTTTCGGAACAGCTTCTATTCCCAATGTGGTTAATCTTACCGCAGGCGGCATGGCAAAAATGATGGTTGCAAAAGCTCCCGGAACTTTACCGATACTGAAAAACAGTACAGCAGGAATCAAGTAAACAAATGCCGGCATGGTCTGCATCAAATCCAGTAAAGGACGAATGATTTTGTCTGCTATTGTGCTTTTAGCCGCTAAAATTCCCAAAGGAATAGAAAGAATAAGAGCTGTAATGGTGGAAACAAAAATAAGGGCCAGTGTTTCCATGGTTTCTTTCCATAATCCCATTAAAAATATTAAACTTAATCCGGCAGCCGTTACCACAGCAATTCCTTTTCCTGCCTTCCATAATGCCAGCAGGGTAAAGAAGAGAATGATAACATAAAAAGGTGTGTTTGTTAAAACCCATTCAATCCCCATAATAGAGGCGTTTCCTAAGTGTTTTATGACATCAAATACAGGTTTTCCATTTTCTGTGAGCCAATTGATAGCAGTTTCTACATATTGACCTATATCTATAGTTTTATTCATCTTATTGATTGTTTGCGATTTCTTTTAATTCAATGATTTCTTCTTCGTTAAACTTGGTCGCTTCTATGATGAGAGATAGCTGGGTAACAAGACCTAAGAATTTATTGTCTTCATCAATTACTGCGATGGCTGATTTACTTCCGGAAATTAACGGCAGCATTTCTTCTACGGTTACTTCAGGATAGACTGAAGGAACGTTGCTGTTGATAATGGATTCCACTGTAGGTTCTTTCTTTTTGGCAATTCGGACAACGTCATTAAGCGTTACAAACCCCAGAAATTTATTCTGAAAATCTACAACAGGTAAGTTTTCCAGTCCTGTGGCTCTCATTTTTCTTAAAGCTCCTTCAGGACCGTCTTTTCTGAAACGTACCACTGTAGCTTTGTCGAACATTAAAGATCTGGCTGTAATAATTGTTTTACGGTCTACTTTCTCTACAAAGGCTTTTACATAATCACTTGCAGGATTGGTTAAGATCTCTTCAGCTGTTCCTATCTGTTCTATAACCCCATCTTTCATAATGACGATACGGTCTCCAATTTTAATGGCTTCGTCCAAATCATGGGTAATAAAGACAATGGTTTTTTGTAATGTATTCTGCAGTTCAAGCATCTGATCCTGCATTTCAGATTTGATCAATGGATCCAGTGCGGAGAAGGCTTCATCCATAAGCAGTACTTCCGGGTCATTAGCTAAAGCTCTTGCCAATCCTACTCTCTGCTGCATTCCTCCGGAAAGCTGGGAAGGATACTGGTTCTCAAAACCATTCAACCCTACAATATCCAGGGCTTTCTGTGCTTTTTTATCACGGGAAGCTTTGTTTTCCCCTCTAATTTCAAGTCCGAAACCAGCATTGTCTAAAATAGTATGGTGGGGAAGTAATCCGAATTTCTGAAATACCATACTCATTTCTGTTCTTCTTACTTCCAGCAGTTGTTTATTGTTTTTACCGGTAATATCATCGTCATTGATGTATACTTTTCCGGAAGTGGGTTCGTTCAGTCTGTTGAGGCAACGAAGCAGAGTAGATTTTCCACTTCCCGAAAGTCCCATGATAACAAAAAATTCTCCTTCATAGATTTCAAAACTGGCTTTGTTGATTCCGATGGTACAGCCTGTTTTTTCAAGAATTTCCTTTTTGGAAAAACCTTTGTCCAGAAGTTCCTGTGCCTTTTCTTTGTTTTTACCAAAGATGATGGTTAGGTCTTCCACTTTAAGTTTTACTTTTCGAGTGTTTTCATTTTTTTCCATATTCAGAATTTTTCAATTAATAATTTGATATAATATATTGTACACCAATTTATTATATACATTTAGCATTCGTTGTTCTGCTGATGACGATAGGATAAAATAATTTGCTAAGCCTTTAGTGATAAAAGCTTTAAACAAAAAAATAACAGCATAAAGACCTGCCGGCCTTATGTTTATTTTAAATATTTCAATAGATTATACTCTAGAAAAAGAGTGTATCATGTAAAAAGAAGCTAATCTTTTACATAGATTCTACAATTAAATTACTGATGAGGTAATTACAGATATGTGTACTGAACAACTTGAATGGCTACATTTAATCAAAATGCTTGCCAGCATCAAAAAACTGTATATCAATTTTTTATGACGCTGCAAATTTACGAATTTTATATTAAATGGATTTTTTAGGCTGTAATATATTGATTTTCAGTATTGTTTTAAAGTGGTGTTTCACAGGGATTTCTTCTCTTATCATTCTAGTTAAGAGAATATTGATGTGAGAAGAAACTTTGACGATATTACCCGTAAGACTATTTCAATAAAACGGCAATAATGGCAAGGATAGCGGGTAAAGCCTGAACGAAGAATATTTTTTTAGTAGCCGAAATTGCTCCATAGATTCCTGCTACGGCTACACATCCTAAAAAGAACAGCGCCACATTGGTTTGCCATTGCGGATCTTTAATCAAAAATGACCAGATCAGTCCGGCTGCCAGAAAGCCATTGTAAAGTCCCTGATTGGCTGCTAATCCTTTGGTAGGTTTAAACATCTCCGCAGGTAAAGCTGCTTTGAAAACTTCCTTTCCTTTGGTTTCCCAGGCAAACATTTCCATCCAAAGAATATAAATATGTTCCAGTGCAACGATTGCGATCAGAATTTTAGCAACGATTTCCATAATAAATATTTTCTCATTGTAAAACTAAAAAAATAAAGTTAAGTTTGAGTATTAATTTCTAAGATGGACTCATTCAAATCGCATTTAAATAAATTTATTACCATAACCGATGAGGAATTTGTTTCCATCATGTCTTTTTTTCAGGTTCTTGATGTGAAAAAGAAACAAAATCTGGTGCTGGAAGGAGAGGTTTGCCGAACGATGTATTTTGTGTTGAAAGGATGTTTGAGAAAGTTCTTCATCAACGAAAAAGGAGTGGAGCAAACTACCGAGTTTGCCATTGAAAACTGGTGGATTACAGATACATTTGCTTACGAAAGACAAATACAGACAGATTTTTCAATACAGGCAGTAGAGCATTCTTCTATTCTGGTAATTGATCTGGAGCGTCAGGAAGATTTATTAAAAAAACATCCTGTGATGGAAAGGTATTTCCGGATGGTCTATCAAAGGGCATATGCTGCTTCGGAACGGAGAATCCGTTATTTGTATGAGATGTCCAGAGAAGAACTTTATATGCATTTCAGTACTTTATATCCGTGGTTTATCCAAAGAATTCCCCAATACCTGATTGCTTCCTTTCTGAATCTTACTCCGGAATATCTGAGCGAAATCAGAGCAAAATTACGATCTTAAACCAGTTTAAGATTTTTACGAATAAGAAACCGGAAATTTGTCATGTTATTAAAAGCTAATGCAATGACAGATCATAAAAATCAATTTCCGCAACTCTTTTTAAGGCTGGCTCTTGCCGTTACAATGCTTTCTGCGGTGGCAGACCGATTCGGATTATGGAGCAAAGAAAATTCGTCATGGGGAAACATGGAGAGTTTTAAAGAATATACAAGACAGCTGACCTATTTCCTTCCGGAAGCTTTGAGTACAGTCTCAGCATATGCTGCGACGTTATTAGAAATTCTTTTCCCTTTAATGCTGGTTTTAGGATTTAAAACAAAAATAGCAGCATACGGAAGCAGTATTTTACTCTTGATTTTTGCGATATCCATGACCATTGCATCAGGGCCAAAAGCTCCACTTAACTATTCCGTGTGGGTAGGAAGTGCTGCAGCGCTTTTACTGGCAGTACAACAACGTTATTCTTTAAGTATAGATCAATTAACCCAAAAATAATAATATTATGAGCGCAAGATTGAATATTGCAACAGTAGATTCAGCAGCTTACAAAGCGATGATGGGATTAGAAGGATATTTACAAACCACTTCTTTAACCCATATTCAGAAGGAATTAATTAAAATCAGAGCTTCACAGATCAATAAATGTGCTTTCTGCCTTGATATGCATACAAAGGATGCTATCAAATATGGTGAAACGCCTCAGAGAATTTTTATTCTGAACGGATGGACGGAAGCCAGAGAATTTTTCACAGAAGAAGAACAGGTACTTTTAACAATGACTGAGGAGATTACTTTGATCAGCCATCAGGGGCTTACTGAGGAAACTTTCCAAAAAGCAAAGTCATTTTTTGATGATAACCAGATTGCTCAGATCATTATGGCTATCGTAACGATCAATGCATGGAACAGAATTGCAGTAAGTACTCATCTTCCGATTGCAAAATAGTGAAGTCTGGAAGCGGGGAGATGGAAGATGGAAGTCAATGAAGACTGCATCATCTACGGATGTTTACCTTATTTAAAAAAACGGCCTTTCAAATTTTTGAAAGGCCGTTTTGATGTAAGATACAAAGTGACAGTGTAATACGGTTTGGGTATTAATTCTAAAAATAAATCTAAGGTTCATTTTATTTTTTAAACGGAATTACCTTGTCTCTTCGTTTCTCGGATATAAAAGTTGTTTTAATTTTACCTAACCACAAAAGTCACAAAAGGTTTCATTTTAAAACACTTGAGTTCACTTAAGTAAGTGTAAAATGATACCGCAGAAAAGTTCACACAAGATGAAAATCAAAGATTTTCACAAAACTTAGGTGTACTTATTACGCATAAGGCCTCGTTCTGAAAAAACTTAAGTGTTTAAAACTTTTGTGCCTTTTGCGGTTAAAATAATGAGTATAAAAGTTTAAACAAACTCATACTGTATTTAATTTAATAAATAGCCACAGGATTTACATTCACCTGAGTAGAACCTACATATAAAGGCTGTCCCAGTACGAATAAAAATTCCCAGATTTTTTGTTTAACCAAAGGACGGCTGTCAATCAGTTCCAGATTATAGATTCCTTTTTTAGCCAGCATAAACTGATTGATAGGGAATTCTTCTTTATTTTTTGGGTTGGGATAAACTTCGGAAGCCCAGGTATCACCGCCAAAAGCAACAATTCCCTGATCGGCAAGCCATTTTGCGGCATTCATTCCGATTCCCGGTTCTGTTTCAAGAAATTGCTGGTTATTTTTACCAATCAATTCAAGCCATCCGGTATTAAAAAGAACGATATCACCTTTTCGTAGGGTAAGTTTCTGTTTCTTTAAAACGGATTGGATATCTTCTACGGTAAATTCTGTTCCTCCCGGCACAATAGATTTTCCATAATGAGCCGTCATGTCAAGAACTACACCGCGGGTAACGAATGGAGGTACTTTTTCAACACCCAGTTTTTTTACCCCTTCTACGGTTACAAAGTCTGTGGCTTTATTTCCGTTGTAGTACGTATTATCAATACCGATGTGCCCGATGCCATTTAGTTGTGTTCCTACTCCGGTCCATCCGTTGACCAATTCGTCATTGAAGGTGAATTTATTGGGACCTATGCTCTTTCCGGCCTGTTCTCCGGGCTGAATATTGTATAAATTGAAGCTTCTGTGTCTGAAAGCGGGAAGGTTTTTATCAATAGGAACGGCAAGGGCTAATGTTTTACCTTGTTTTACTAAACCAAGGGCTTGTTTTACCACTTCAGGAGTCAGTAGATTGGCCGCTCCGATTTCGTCTTTTGCTCCATAAGCAGACGGATACCATGATTGGTCTTCCGGGTTTACCAGGGTCTGAGCTCTTAAAGCAACGCTGCTAATAGTCAACAGAGTTGCTAACCCGAACATTTTGATCAGATTATTTTTCATTTTTTGTAAGGTTTGGGATTGGGGAAGGGAAGTGGGAAGCTGGAAGAGGGAAGTTTTATTATTGTATTGATAATTAGCAGGCTTCTATTGTACTATTCTGTAGATAACAAAGAGATTCCTCCTTCGTCGGAATGACAATTGAAGTTAATTGTAAACCAATCTATTTATTATCCGACATCAATAACTTCCAGCCTCCTTCTTCCAGCTTCCAGCCCTATTAAATTTCGCTCAACGCTGAATTGATAATGTTCAGTTCTTCCTGTGAAAAGTCAATCGACATTGCTTTTGCATTCTCAATAGCTTGCTGTGCATTTCTTGCGCCTGCCAGTACCACTGTAATAGCGGGTTGCAGAGTAGTCCATCTTAATACCAATTGAGAAAGGCTGGCTCCTTTTTTCTGAGCGATTGGTTCAATTTTTTCTAAGAAAGTTTTCACTTTATTCAAATCAAACTGAGAGAAATATCCGTTTCTGTGATCGTTATCCTTCAATTGAGTTTCTTTGAAATATTTACCGGTCAAAAGACCTCTTTCCATTGGGCTGTACACGATAATTCCTGTATTGTTTTCTAAAGAATAAGGAACAAGATCGTTTTCAATAGCACGGTTCAGCATGCTGTAAGAAACCTGGTTGCTGGCAAGCTGTAAAGTTCTGTTAGCTTCTTCCATCTGAGCTACGCTATAGTTGCTTACTCCTGCGGTACGGATTTTTCCCTGCTGAATTAAAAGTTCCATGGCTTCCATGGTTTCGGAGATAGGAGTTGTACTATCCGGCCAGTGAAGCTGCAAAAGGTCAATATAATCCGTTCCTAATCTTTGTAAGCTTTCTTCAACTTCTTTGATGATATTTTCTTTAGAAGCTAATTTATAAACGGGAATTGTTTTTCCTTCGTCTTCTGCATCGAAGAAAAATTCTCCTTTGCCATTGTTACTTCCATCCCATACCAATCCGAATTTTGTTAAAAGCTGGATTTTTGAACGGTCTTTTCCTTTGATTGCTTCACCAATCATTTCCTCGCTTAATCCGAAACCATAGAAAGGTGCCGTGTCAATAGAAGTTACGCCATGATCCAATGATGCGTGAATAGAATTAATAGAATCCTGCTTTTCATTACCGCCCCACATGTTTCCTCCAATAGCAAAAGCACCGTGTGTGATGGTTGATAATTCTAAATCGGTATTTCCTAATTTTCTATATTCCATTTTGTTTGTTTTAAAATTGTTGTATTAAACCACCCCGTCAAAAATTCTTTGAATTTTCGCCACCCCTCCGGATGAGGGGAATTCTCGCCGTTTCAATTGCAGCATTCGCGAAAATCGTAGATTTTCAAAAACTTAAGTGTTCTTATAACAGCCAATATGATAGCTTTATTTACTTAAGTGTTAAAAAAACTTTTGCGACTTTTGTGGTAAAATTATTTGTTATGTAATTCTTTTAAAATAGCTTCTCCAACGCTCTTTGCAGATTGTGGATTCTGTCCTGTAATGACTCTTTGATCTGCCACTACATGATTCTGCCAAAGCCCGGATTTTTCAAATTTTGCTCCTCTTTCTTTCAGTTTATCTTCCAGTAAGAAAGGAACAACGTTGGTTAATTTTACTTCAGATTCTTCTTCATTGGTAAAAGCATTGATTTTCTTTCCGTCCACAAGATATTTCCCATTATTCAGTTTGATATTCACAAGCCCTGCAGGACCATGACATACACCTGCTACAATACCTCCGTTTTCATAAATTTTTGAAGCGATATCTGCCAGTTCCTTATTGTCTGCAAAATCCCACATCGCTCCGTGTCCTCCTGCATAAAATACCGTTGAATAGTCTTTTGGATTCACCTGAGATGGAGTCATAGAATGATCCATCTTGTTTTTGTATTCTTTGTTTTCCCAAAACTCCTTGTTTACAGGATCTTTTAAATCAAATCCGTCTACCGGAGGAGTTCCTCCTTTTGGACTTACAAAATCAATTTCATATCCTGCTTTGTGAAGGACTTCCCATGGATGAGAAACTTCCCCCAGATAATATCCTGTATCTTCACCGGTACTTCCTTTTTTATTATGGCTGGTTACGACAAATAAAATTTTCTTTTTCATATTTTTTGACTTTTTGGTTTGGGCCTGAACGAATCCTATGGTAAAGATTGCCAGTACTAACAACGCTAATTTTTTCATGGTTAAATACTATTTGTAAGATAAATCTGTGGCTTCTCCTGAAGTTTTTCGTCTACCAAAGCTCCGAAAGCCTGGATGTAAGGCTGCTGATTATGCTGAGCCAGTCCTTCTTCATTTTTCCAGATTTCATAGAAAACGAATTCATTTTTGTCTTCAATTCCCTGATGTAAGCTGTAAAGTTCACAAGCTTCTTCTTTTTTTGTTTCTTTTACCATGTTCTGAAGAACTTTCAATACTTCTGCCTGATGTTCTTCTTTGGCTTTTATAATGGCTGTAAGATGAATTTTCATAATTAAATAAAATTTTCAATTGAGTTATAGATAGGTTTCCAATCCAGTTCTGTTCTGGCTTTGTCTGCGCTGCAAATACTGTTAGATGCAAAGCCGAAATAACCTCCTGCAGGCCCGAATTTATTAACAGCATCCTGTATGCTTAATGATTTTGCAGGTTTAAGACTGTATTTTTTACTGATGTTTTCTGCAATATTTTTTATGGATGACGAACCATTTTCAGCATAATAAATGGAACCTCCTTTTGCTTTTTCCAATGCGAGTACATATAAATCTGCCAAATCTTCAATATGTAAATTAGACCAGATATTTTCCCCTTCTTCAAAGTAAACGCCATGTCCTTTTTCCTGAGAAAAATTAACGAGAGCCGGGATCTGAATACTGTCTTTTTTAATGCCTAAGCCTTGTCCGTAAACCATTGTAGGAACAATAACAATACTTCTTATATCTTTTTGTACAGATTGCAGTACATAATTGTTGATCAGTACTCTTGATGCCATTTCCAATCTCGGAGTTAATGGAAAGTCTTCCGTATAAACGAAATTACTTCTTTTACCATTTTCTTTACCACCGAAAATAGCTGAACCTGAAGTGTATATAAAAGTTTTATGACTTCCTTCCAGTGCTTTGATAAAGTTGTCTGCAGCATAGGCATCATCTGCAGAATCAGCATTATGGATGACTGCATCCACATCAGCAACGGCCGTTTTTATAAGGTCTTCATTATGGATATCTCCTACAATAGCCTTGATTCCCAACGATTCCAGTTCCTGTACATGCGCTTCATTACGTACCAGCCCTGTTACTTCATAATTTTTGTTCAGCAGTTTTTTTGCGATAGTTCCGCCAATGTAGCCGGTAATTCCTGTGATCAGTACTTTTTTCATGATACGAGTTCTGGTTTTAATTCTTTTTCAAAAACAGTTTTCACATGGTCTCTGTAGCGTTTCATATCACGTTCTACATTGGCATTTTTCTCTACATCATGGAAGTGGAAACTTTCCATTTTTTCTAAAGATACAAAAGCATTCATTCTGTGGAAACCAAATAAAGGACCTTCATCTACACTTTTTTCACTGAAAAATTCTCCGGGAAGCGTAAAGGCTGTTGCAGGAGCATTCCAGCTTGTAGTCAGCATATACTTTCTGCCACCAAGCATTCCTCCTGTACCGTAATTGATCTCCGGATTTTCAGCATTTCTTCCATCACTCATATAAATTCCTTTTGCATGACCTGCTGTGAAAACTTCGTCAATGTATTTTTTCAATCCGTTGGGAAGCTGAAACCACCAGATAGGAGTATGGTAAATGATGTAATCTGCCCACACAAACTTTTCTACTTCTTCATTTTTATCATAATTTTCGCTTACATTGGTGATCTTTACTTCTACGTTACCCAATTCTTTAAGAACTGCTAATGTATTTTCTGTAATAGTCTGATTATATTTTCCTCCGGAATGTCCGAAATTCTGTCCTCCGTTGATGATTAGTACTTTTTTCATTTTTTTATGATTGTTTAAATTTTACTCTGCAAAGTTAGAACGGATGTTTGTATAATAAAAATAATATAAATTATAGGAAAGTATTATTTAAATTATAGTTTTTGATTCAAGGTTTTGGGTTTAAGTTGAAGATCGAGAGTGAATGGTGAATAGTCAATAGTCAATCCGCCTCGCTTGTGAATTTTTATGAGTATACCGATTCACCATTGACTTTGCTCAGCAAAAATTGACTATTGACAGCATTAATTGTGAATAGTCAATCCGCTTCGCTTGTGAATTTTTGTAAGTATGCCGATTCACCATTGACTTTGCTCAGCAAAAATTGACTATTGACAGCATTAATTGTGAATAGTCAGTTCGCTTCGCTTGTGAATTTTTATGAGTATACCGATTCATCATTGACTTTACGCAGCAAAAATTGACTATTGACAGCATTAATGGTGAATAGTCAGTTCGCTTCGCTTGTGAATTTTTGTAAGTATGCCGATTCACCATTGACTTTGCTCAGCAAAAATTGACTATTGACAGCATTAATTGTGAATAGTCAATCCGCTTCGCTTGTGAATTTTTATGAGTATACCGATTCATCATTGACTTTACGCAGCAAAAATTGACTATTGACGGCACTGATGGTAAAATGTCATATCATATTTGAACTGAAATTTCTGTCTGTCGTGTAAATTTGTCTAACAAATTGAAGGACAATGATACAGATAGCCGTTTTTAGTGATGTGCATGGAAACCTTCCTGCATTAGAAGTTGTACTGAATGATATTGAGCAGAGGGGAATCCGGCAGAAATTCTGTTTGGGGGACCTGGTGGATTTTGCACCCTGGGGAAATGAAGTGATTGAGAAGATTAGAAGTTTAAACATTCCTTGTCTGATGGGAAATCACGATGAAAGGATTGCTTTTGATATTCCTGTTGTCCCTTTGTCCAAGCATTCTGAAGAAGAAACTAATGCCAGATTTGTTGCGATAGATCACTCTAAAAAACACATTTCAGAACCGAATAAAAAATTTCTTACTGAGCTTCCTTTTCATTTAAAATTAAACTATAAAACAGGGAATAAGCACTGGAATATTCAATTGGTTCATTCCAGCCTTGAAAGCAATGACACTTACTTATACGAATCAGAAAATGATGAGGTTTTTAGGGTAATGCTGGAAAGGGCAGATGCTGATCTGATGGTAATGGGACATACTCATTTATCTTTTAAAAAACAGTTTGAAAATGATACCTGGGCTGTCAATTGTGGTTCCGTAGGCCGTTCTAAAGAAGAAAACAGATTGGCTTCCTATTTAGTATTGACTTTAGATGAAGAAAAAATTACCCCGGAAATTGTCCAATTATCCTATCCGATTGATGAAACTGTCCGCCAGATAAAGGAAAGCGGGATTCCGGATTATTATGCTTCCTTTCTGAAGAATGAAAATGTATTAATATTATAATTATTTTGTAATTTTGCATTATAATATTAATAATTAAGTCATGGTTAACTTAGAATGGTATCGTACTTTTAAGGCGATCTATAAAACCGGGACATTGACAGGTGCTGCGGATGCTTTATTCATATCACAGCCGGGAGTAAGCCTTCATTTAAGCTCATTGGAAGCTTATGTAGGTTATAAGCTGTTCGACAGAACCGGTAGAAAAATGATTCCGACAGAACGTGGGAAAGTATTGTTTAATGCAGTAGCTGAACCGATTACCAAGCTGGAAGATGTAGAAAAGAATTTTCAGAAGTCTACTGAGAAACATACTCCTACAATCAGCGTGGGTATGTGTTTTGAGACTTTTCAGACTACCCTTGAACAATATGTTTCTTCATTACCCTTTAATCTGATTATCAGTTTTGGAGAATATCCTGAAATGCTGGATCAGCTGGATAAAGGAATTCTTGATCTTATCATTACCCCGAAAAAAGGGTCTTCACCTAATATTGAGCATGAAGCGTTCTCTTCAGAACAAATTATTCTGGTAGGAGGAAAAGATGTGGATAAAGCAGCTTTCAATAAGGTTTTAAAAACAAAAGATGCCGAACAGATAGAGGAATGGCTGAAAAATGAAAAATGGTACGGAACCACCGGAGACATGGAACATCTTTTCCAGTACTGGATATTGAATTTTGGTCATAAACCCAATTTCCGTCCTAATTATATCGTTCCTAACATGAACTCAATAATCCGCTGTCTGAAAGGTGGAACAGGATTAGCCGTTGTTCCAGATTTTCTATGCAGAAATGATATTGAAAACGGTGATATCCAGTTGATTTGGGAAGGAAAGAAGAAATTTGAAAATACGCTTTACTTCGGTTGTCGCAAGAAAACCAATTATCAAACTGAAATAGAACATATTAAAGGATTATTCCGCAAGGTGATGGCTTAATAAAACCATATCTATCATCTGTAAACCGTTTTCATAAATAGGTGCTGGATAATTTTCAATAAAGAAATTCTTCAGAATTCCACTTTTAATGAAACCGTTTTTCTCATAAAATCTGATCTGTTGGAAGCCGGTATCCGATGTTCCAACAGTCAGTATTTTATAATGATTTTCTTTCGCAATTTCTTTTGCCTTATCTATCAGGATCGTTCCAATACCTTTATTTCTGTAGTTTTCAATGACAGCAATGTTTTTAATTTCCAGCTCAGTATGGGGCTTCTTGTACAACGCCATTACAGCGATGTTTTCAGTACCGTCATGTAAAAGATAGATCTCAGAACTAAAAATATATTGATTGATAGCTTCTCGTGTTTCATCAGCCAGAAGCAGTAAATGATAAGGGATTTCTGAATCCGAATTTAGCTTGTTGAAGGTGAAATTTTCCATTTACAGGCTCATATGGATAAGTGGATACTCTTTTCCTGAGCCATCTTTCTCTGATCTTCCGATTTTTTTGAAGCCCATTTTTTCATAAAACCCGATCGCCTGAGGATTTTGCTCATTCACATCTACTTTGGTCAATCCCGTTTTCTCTTTCATGAACTGATAAAGAGTTTTTCCATAGCCTTTTCCACGAGTGTCATTGTGAATGAAAAGCATTTCCAGATTGCCCTCTGCTACGGATGCAAATCCTTCAGCTTCGTTGTCTTCAGTAATTAAATAGACTTCCAGGTTAGGAAGATAGTCTCTTGGAATGACCTCTTTGAAATAATTGAAATCCTCTTCAGTAAGAAAATCATGAGTGGCTTTTACTGCTGATTCCCATATTTCCATAATTCGAGGATAATCCTCTGCATTTGCCAGTCTGATGTATTGTGACATGATGTTTAATTTAAACAAAAATAAAGAAAATAGCGATGGTATACCAGCAGGAACATAATTTTGCAAGCAACCAAGCAACCAACAACCAGCAACCAGCAACTCAAAACTGCAATTACCTAACAATTTTTTAACAGGAACAGTAAAATTGGTAGGCAGAATTTCCGATTTTTTATTGCAAATTTGTTTATCACTTTATATTAATCATTAAAATAAAGACTTATGCAAAAGAAAACCTATACAGGACAACCTGTGGTAACCTTAAATAATGGAGTGGATATTCCGGCTTTAGGCTTTGGAGTATGGCAGATGGAAGATCTGAAAGAATGTGAAAATGCAGTAATTAAAGCTATTCAGACAGGATATAGAATGATAGATACTGCTGCTATTTATCAGAATGAAACAGCGGTAGGTGCTGCCGTAAAAAATAGCGGTGTAAACAGAGATGAATTGTTTATCACATCAAAAGTATGGGTTCAGGATCATGGATATGAAAAGGCAAAAAGTGCTTTCCAGAGAACATTAGACAGATTGCAGATGGATTATCTTGATATGTATCTAATCCACTGGCCGTATGGAGATTTTCTGGGAACATGGAAAGCTTTGGAAGAGTTATACCATGAAGGGAAAATTAAAGCCATTGGGGTGTGTAATTTTACCGTCGAGAAACTTGAGGAATTGAAGGCTAATTCAACCGTTTTACCCGTTATCAATCAGATTGAACTGCATCCTGTATTCCAGCAGAGAGAATTACAGGTATATGACAGAGAAAATAATATCGTAACTCAGCCCTGGAGCCCGCTAGGAAATGGTAATGCCAACCTTTTAAGCAATCCTGATCTGAAAGCGATTGCTGAAAAATATGGCAAAACTGTAGCTCAGGTAATTCTGAGATGGCACTTACAGGAAGGTTTTGTTGTAATTCCAAAATCTGTGACCCCTTCAAGAATCGAAGAAAACTTTAATGTATTTGATTTTGTGCTGACAGAGGATGAGATGAATGTTGTACGTTCTTTAGATACCGGAAAAAGATTATTCTTTGATCCTAAAGATCCGGAATGGGAGCAAAAAATGTTAAATTCCGTAGCGGATATTTAATAGAAATAAAAAGTAAGAATACTCCCACAGATCTCACAGAAAACACAGATTGTAATCTGTGTTTTCTGTGAGATTTGTGGGAATTGTATTTTCATTCAGGGTGAAGAATATCATATCCTGTTGAAAATGAAGTGTTCCTATTTTTTGTACCTTTTTAATAAAAATAATTCTTATGTTTTGGCCGGATACAATCAGTAAAAAACTAGGGATACAATATCCTGTTATTCAGGCTCCGATGTTTGGAGTGAGCACCGTCCAGATGGCTGTTGCAGCTGCAAAGGCAGGCTGTCTCGGATCACTGGCACTGGCTGACCTTTCTGCAGATCAGTCTGTTGAATTGATCAGAGAGATGAAAAAGTTGACGGATAAACCTTTTGCTGCTAATATATTTGTTCATCACATTCCGGAAGTGACTGATGCTTTAAAAGAAAAGTATGGTAAAACTAAGCTTTTTATTGAGCAGCTGGCAAAGGAAAATGCGATTGAAGTACATCTTCCGGATCTTGAAGAAATCAGTGTAAACGGCTACCATGAACAAGTGGATGCCATTATTCAGGAAAACTGTAAAATTTTAAGTTTTACTTTCGGAAATCTCGATGATCAGAGTATTCAGAAATTAAAAGAAAACGGAGTTACTCTTATCGGAACCTGTACTTCTGTGAGAGAAGCTTTATTACTTGAAAATTCCGGTATTGATATCATTTGCGTTCAGGGAATAGAGGCCGGAGGGCACAGAGGAAGTTTTGAAGCAGAAAATATTCCGCAGATCGGAGGATTGTCTTTGCTGTCACAGATCTATGAACAGGTAAAAGTTCCTTTGATTTATGCCGGAGGGATTTATGGAGCGAAGACATTGCAGGCTGTTAAAGAGTTAGGAGCACAGGGTTTTCAGGTGGGCAATCTTTTACTGGCTTCTCAGGAAAGTGCTTTGCAGCCTTTTGAAAAAGAAAGATTGAAAAAGGTAAGAGAAGAAGAAATTGTTCTGACGAAGAGTTTTTCCGGAAGGTATGCAAGAGGCGTGAAAAATCAATTTATAGAAACAGTTGAAAATTCAGAATATATTTTACCTTATCCTTACCAGAACAAACTGACCAATGCTTTACGTAAAGCAGCAAAATCTTTGCAAAATCCGGAGTTTGTAGGAATTTGGGTAGGACAGTCTATCCATCCATATAGCGAACTTTCTACAGAAGAAATTTTGAAAAAACTGATCAAAGAATGTGAAAGATAAATCTGTATGTTTTAATTTGATGATAATTTTATATTTTCGTACATCAATATCATTGATCTGCCCCAATATAAAACTAAAACCAATAAAAAACATCCATGAAATATTCAGAAGGAATTAAGAGATCACTTCCATTCGGGTATCTTTTTCTCGTTATAATGGGAATATTAAAAGAAAGTGTCTTCTACTATCAGATCAATATTAATATTCTAAAATATTCAACAATAATGGACATTCTGATAAGCCCGATTGCTACTTTAACGGCTCATCCGGTTATCCTGATTGCCCTGATTGTTATCGTCGTATTTTCATTTGCTTTTCCCTCTTTTTTATCCAAACAGGCCAATAAAAATAAACGTTGGGCATTCCAGATGGCATCTCTCAAAGGACATGAAAATATGAGCAAAGAGGCTATTGAGAATCATTTTACCAATATGTTTGTGAAATTTCTCGCTATGATGCTACTGTCTTTCTTTGTGGGAATAGGTTGGGGAGAAGGGATTGGGCTCACCAGAAAGATAAGGGAGAACAAGCTTAAATATGACTACAAATTAAACTACGGTGATGATAGCTTTGAGCAGGTACATCTGATAGGATCGAACAGCATGTATTATATTTATCTGGCAAAAGGAAATAAAACGATAAAAATAGCACCGTTGGGCTCCATAAAGAGTATTGAACTGACCAATAATAAAAAGTTAAGCGACAATTAGAAAGCATACTTCATAAAAAAGCTTCAGAAATAGAATCTGAAGCTTTTTTATTATTTTGTTAAATCAAGACCGCCGAAATTTCCGGAACTCATCATTAAATAAACACCGTTTGTTTTATCTAATGTATTCCAGTAGGCGTGAAGATCCTCAGCATTCGTGAAAACTCTTAATTTTTCATTCTTGAATTTTTCCTTGATAAACTCAGGAGAAATAGGTTCCATTCTCTTGATCTTCAAAGCATCTTCAGAATAGAAAACAATGGCTTCTTCCAGACCATCCATGGCGTGGTCATATTGTTCAAGGAAAGCCGGATTTAAGCTGGAATAGGTATGAAGCTCCAGAAATCCATATTTCTTATCATTTTTAAATTGCTCTGCAAATGCTTTTACCGCAGCCTTTACCTTACTTGGTGCATGCGCAAAGTCTTTGTATAATATTCCTTTATCTTCTCTTTCTACTTTTTCAAGACGTTTGGATGCTCCTTTGAAGCTCATAATCGCCTCATAGAAATCTTCATCCATAATGCCAAGCTGACGGCAGATATGTCTTGCTCCTTCAAGGTTCAATAGGTTGTGGGCTCCAAAAACAGAAAGCGGAACATCTCCCATTTCGGTTTTTAAATATACTTTGCCATTATTGATTTCGTATTCAGGAGTTTTGTAAGGGATTTTTCTGAAATAGTTCTCTGCATTTTCCACTACTTTTACTACTTCAGGATCTTCTTCGTTGTATACCAGAACTCCACCGGCAGTAATACTTGCTACAAACTTTCTGAACTGATCGATATAATCATCAAAGGTCTTGAATACATTGATGTGATCCCATGCAATACCGCTCATTAAAGCGATGTTCGGCTGATACAGTAAAAATTTTGAACGAAGATCGATGGGAGAAGATAGATATTCATCACCTTCCAGTACCATGAAATCATTATCCTGAGTCAGTTTTACCATACAGTCGAACCCTTCAAGCTGAGCTCCTACCATGAAGTCCACATCTTTCTGATGGAAATTCAACACGTGAAGAATCATTGAAGTAATGGTAGTTTTACCATGTGATCCTGCAATGACCACTCTTGTTTTGTTTTTAGACTGTTCGTATAGAAATTCAGGATAAGAATATATTTTCAGTCCCAGTTCTTTTGCTCTTGCCAACTCTGGATTATCCTGATGGGCATGCATTCCAAGAATAACTGCATCAATATCCTGAGTAATTTTTTCCGGGAACCAGCCCATTTCCTGAGGCAGAATTCCTTTCTTTTCCAATCGGGATTTTGAAGGTTCAAAAATAGCGTCATCAGAACCTGTCACCTGATATCCTTTGTCTTTTAATGCGATCGCAAGATTATGCATGGCGCTTCCGCCAATGGCAATGAAGTGGGTTTTCAATTGTATTTACTGTTTTTTAACATTAGTAGTAATGATCTGCTGGAAAGCCTCAATAATATTGTTCCAGTTGGTCTGGTAATTCGGAATAATCATACTGGCATCTGTTTTACTGCCTTCATTAGGACCTTTCTTGATATTGATGGAAGTGGAAATATTGTCGTACAATTTTTTACGGTCTTCCTGTATTCTTCTGAAATTATTCTGAGAAAGAACCTGATCCAGTTTTTTTAAATCTTCATCAGAAATTTTAAAATCCTGTTTGTATTTCTTTCCCTGTCCTTCAAAAGAGTAGTGTACAGTATTCCCTTTTATAAGCAGGTTTTCATAAACTGGAGCATAGCCACCGCTTTTCGAATAGCTGATATCAAAATCCGAATATATCTTTTGGCTGTTGCATGAAACTAATACTATGATTGCGAATAAGATTCCAAGTATTTTGTTCATAATTTTTAATTTACTTTAATTATTTGAGTCCTTTTGTTCTAATTTTTTAGCTTTAAGTTCTTCATCATAACTGTGTAATACATTGAAGTCTTCTGTCTGCTCAATGGCAGTCATAATCTTCAATAAAATTTCCGGTGCTTTTTCATTATCATAATCAATATCCAGAGGAGCTTTGAATTCCATCGTAGGTTTTACACCGGTTACCTTTACGCGGAGTCCTTTTTTATCAAAAGCTCTTCTGAAGCCATTTATTTTGATTGGAATCACAATGGGGCGTTGGTTTTTTACCAGTTTGGCAGTTCCTCTTCGTCCCTGTGCAAAAGCCGATGTAGTTCCTTGAGGGAAAGTAGCTACCCAGCCATTGTCCAATGCTTTCATAATATTATCTACCTCACTCATATCTACCATTCTGTTGACATTTTTACCTTCAGCTCTCCATGTTCTTTTTACCGTTACAGCGCCTGCAATTTTGAATATCTTGGGAAGAATACCTTTGTTCATGGTTTCCTCAGCTGCTACATAGTAAAAATCAATCTTTGGATTCAGTAGATAGATCGGGTTTTTTATCGTATTTAAATATCCGTTATTTACAGCACAGAAGGCATGATACATGGCCGCCACATCTGCAAAATAGGTCTGATGGTTGGATACAAAAAGTACGTTAGAGTCCGGAAGATCCACAAGGTGTTCTGTACCGGTTATTTTTAACTTATTAAAGCCGTTGAATCTTCTGTATGATACAACTCCTAAAATAAAAATAATAAACCTTTTCAAAAAATAAGGTGTTCCGAATGCATCGGTGAAAATATTTTTCTTCGCCATCTCTCAATTAAACACGGTAGTGCAAAGTTACATTTTTTTCAGCAACTGACTGAATTCACTTAATATCATCGCTGTAGCACCCCAGATAATGTATCCGTTGAAATTAATCACCGGAACGTCATGTCCGCCAGCACTGGGTAAAGCCATAATTTCCGGGGTATCCGACAGGTTTAAAAAGGAAGTGATAGGAAATTCTATTGTTTCCACAGCTTCCGTCTGCTGAAGAACAAAGGCCGGGTTCTTTTTTGTATAAGAAATGTAGGGATATACATAGAAATTGCTTGGCGGAATATAAATAGGAGACATTTCTCGGATAATCCTTACATAATGTTTATCTATTCCGATTTCTTCAGAGGTTTCCCGAACTGCAGTTTCAGCAAAATCACTGTCCATCTCCTCACGCTTTCCTCCAGGCAGGGATATCTGCCCGCTGTGTCTGTCGTGTTCATTAATGGTTCTTTGAATCAGGGGAAAATACCACTCGTTGTCTTTCAGATATAAAACAATATTGACCGCTGCAAATTTGGGATTTTTTGACAATACTTCATCATAAGTGAAAACGGGACGGTAGGGAGGCGAGAATACTCCATGTGCGTGTTCACCGGGAAGTTCCACGCTTTTTATTTTTCTCAATAAATCTTTTCCAAAATTTTCCATAGCTCAAATTTAGCAATATATCTTGAAGAAATAAATGCCTTAACATTAATTAACCTATGAGAAAGACGGCATTGTAAGCGGAAATCTTTGCTTCTTAAACCCAATGATATATCGTTAATGATAAAACAGAACATATTTCAACTTTTAAATGTTAATTTTTAATTCAAAATTGATTTTTGGTTGTGTAAATAAATTTGAGCAATAGTTCTGCCCAAAGCTTAAAACCCTGTACTGTGATGTTTTAAAAATATAAAATCCCGGATTTATTCAGAAAAAATCATTATTGAAGAAAAATTAATATTCACCACTAATAGATTTGATTGAAAATCAATAAGTTGTGATGGGGTTTTTCCGTAACGGTAAATAATGACCTGCCGAACTGGAAACCGTGATTTTCAAAATTTACACTTTGATGGTGGTTTTTCATTTTGTCGGGGAACCTACCTTTGCCTTACTATTAACCAATTAATTTTTACTAAGATGAAAAATTTACTTACAGGTGTACTTACACTATTCGCAATGAGTTTCGGATTCGCACAATTCAATATTGATGTGACTACTCAAACAGGAAACTTAAATGTTGCTACAGTAGACCAGACAGGTCTTTTGAACATTAATTCTCTAACACAAACAGGGAATCGTAATATGGCAGATATTGACCAGGTAGGAATTTTAAATGTCAATAATGCACAAAGTATCGGAAACAGAAACTCTATAGATGTGGATCAGGTGGGTATTGGAAACTCAAATGAAGTGATGCAGTTAGGAAACAGAAACTCTGCTTCAACATGGCAGCTTGGAGTACTTAACTCTACAGAACAAACTCAGATTGGAAGAAGAAATGAAGCCTCTTCTGTACAGGTTGGATTAGGTAACTCTGTCCTTCAATATCAGGATGGAAGAAGAAATGATGCTTCTGCTATCCAGGTAGGTATTGGTAATGATGCTTATCAAATTCAGCTGGGAAGAAGAAATGATGCCAGTGCCCTTCAGATAGGTGCTAATAATGTTCTTGTTCAGTATCAGGATGGTAATGATAACAGTGCTACTCATGCTCAAGCCGGAACAGGTAATATTGCCGCTTCAGTTCAGGTAGGAGATGATAACACCTCTGTAGGATTACAGGTAGGTAATGCCAACCAGCTTTATCAATTCCAGATAGGAGATTCTAACACTGCTATTGACCTTCAGATGGGTAACGGTAACTTTACCTGGGTAGCACAAAGCGGAGATGGCCATATCCATGTTGGAACTCAGATGGGTAATGGAAACTCAATGATTGTGAATCAGTCGAATTAAGCCCTATAACAAAATACTGTAAATCTTAGAAATTGTAAAGGAGAAACTGCAGTGTTTCTCCTTTTTCACCTTCGATTTTCTCCGGTTTGTTATTTCATGTAATTTTAATAAATAGGCTATGTTTAACTTGAGATGGAGTGTTTTGGCTCTTTTCACCATGTTGCCACTACATGCACAGGAAATAGACTGGGATAAGGTAAACAGTACTACAATCTTTAATCTTATAGCCAGACAGCAGACTGATCAGAGTTCTTATGGATCCGATATCATTCAGGTAGGAGATTATAACAATGCCGAACTTTCCCTTAACGCCCGAACGAATATTTTAGTAAAACAGCTGGGAGATTTCAATACCCTATTTTTTATCAATTCATTTACAGATAAAGAAACAAAAGCTGCCATTACTGCACAGGGAAACCATAATATTATTGATGTTACAGGAAGCAACAGTATTTCGGATGGAATTCAGATTAATGTAAAGGGAGATAATAAAACAGTCTTCATGAGAAATTATTAAAACACAGATGATGAAACTTTTATATTCCCTTAGCTTGGGTACTTTTTTTAGCTTCCTGTCTGTATGGACATATGGGCAGGAAGATAAGAAAGTAAACGCCAGGATAGAGAGCAGTCTCCTTGAAAACCAGGTCAGGTTAAAAGCAGTTGTAGTTAATAACACTGCAGTGTATAAAGAACTGAATTACCTTTTGGTTTCTATTAAAAAAGGAAATGGTGGAAATCTCTCCAACAACCAGCAGAGTGGTAAATTTTCTGTCAATCCCAATGAAGTAAAGGTATTATCGGAAATTAATGTGAATCTAGAATCAAAAGATGCTCTTAAAGCCTTCCTTTATATCAGGGATGAAGAAACGCAGAAGCTGATTGCCAAAGACAGTCTGGAACTGAACAGCGACCTTTTTAAAAAAAAAACAGCTAAGATAGAAGAAGATGCTGCTTACGAGCTCAGAGGACTTACTATTGATGAGACGAAAACCAAGGTGGGAAAAGACTTTTATGACATGTTTTACATGCAGTACAGTCAGCTTCCTGATAAGAGCAGTAGCGTTATTACTATTACAGAGCTCCCTCTTCGTGGAACAAGCGGCCAGATTACTATTCAGATGGAAGATAAAATTATTTACAGTTTTATGACCAATCCGGCAGAAGATTATTTAAAAGAACAGTTGAGTTACAGCTTAAAATATATCAAAGAATTTAATGCCAAGAAAAATCTTATAAAAAATGAATTCATCTATTAAAAATGTCCGCCATGAAAACCTTTATCATTATTTTGACCTTTATTGCGGGTATTTTCTACGGAAAATCTCAGCAGCTCGTCTATAAGCCGGTAAATCCAGCTTTTGGAGGAGATACCTTCAATTACCAGTGGCTTTTAAGCTCTGCTAATGCACAAAACCCATTTGATGAAAAAAATGATTACAGCAATTTGCTGGATCGTGTGAATTCCCTTGATAGTTTTACCCAGAGTCTTAACAGACAGATCCTCAGTGAGCTTTCAAGAAAACTGTTTGATGAACAGTTTGGTGATGGAAACATAAAACCCGGAAATTATCTCTTCGGATCCCTTTATCTACAAATTACCAATACTAATCAGGGACTTTTAATCAATATTTTGGATACCAGTAATGGCGATCAGTCCGAGATCGTAATTCCGAAATAGGAAATAACTAAAAATAAACTTACCATGACAACCTACACTTATACCAGAATCTTTTTCTGCACCTTCCTGCTATGCATTCTGCAGGCCTGTAGTTCAATATTTGGTTTACCTTCGGATCCCGAAAAACCAACAATGGGAGAGGTTACTTCTTCTACCGCAGAATTAAAAAACCTTCCGCTTCCCAAAGAGAAGATTGTAATAGGAGTCTACAAATTCAGAGACCAGACCGGCCAGTATAAACCATCTGAAAATGGAAATAACTGGAGTACGGCAGTGCCTCAGGGAACCACTACCATTCTCATAAAAGCCTTAGAAGACAGCCGCTGGTTTATCCCTATTGAAAGGGAAAATATCGCCAATCTTCTCAATGAAAGACAGATCATCCGTTCCACCAGACAGGAATATATCAAGGATGCAGACAAAAACAATCAATCACTTCCTCCTCTTTTATACGCTGGGATTCTTCTCGAAGGCGGCGTTATTTCTTATGACAGCAATATTCTGACCGGAGGACTTGGAGCAAGATATTTCGGTATCGGAGCTTCCACACAGTATCGCCAGGACAGAATTACCATCTATCTTCGCGCTGTCTCTACGCTTAACGGAGAAATTCTTAAAACGGTTTATACTTCTAAAACCATTCTTTCAACCAGTGTTAACGGAAGTTTTTTCAGATATATTGATACGGAAAGACTATTGGAGGCTGAAGTAGGGCTTACTCAGAATGAACCCGTTCAGCTCGCTGTAACAGAAGCTATCGAAAAAGCTGTAAAAGCCCTCATTGTAGAAGGAATCAGAGATAAAATATGGGGGAAAGCAATAGATGACAATGGCGGTTATCAAAGTTTAATCAATGAATACAACAGAGAGCAGGAGCAAAATAATGACCGGGTGGTTGGAGGCAGATATCCACAGGATTACAGACAGAAAGTATCCGTATTTGCCAATGTGGAAGGACAGAAAGTTAAAGATGACTATGTAAGTTCTAAAATGAATGTGGGAGGAAAAATAGGATTCAAATACTTCCTTACTCCCTATCTTAATATGGAACTGAATGCAAGCTATTTTACGCTTGAAAACTCAAATATTGTGAAAAGAAACTACTTCGGTCCTGAAGTGAATCTGGAATACATACTTTTCCCGAAATACAGATTCAGTCCCTTCTTATATGGAGGAGCAGGAGCGATGTATTCAAAATATAAACCCCAATACAAAGCACAATTCGGTGGTGGGCTGGAATATATGATCAGCAAGAATTTCTCACTGAGAGCCTCTGCCCAATATGACCTTGGCTTCAAAGACGACTGGGAAGGCCTTGTAAATGGGAAAAGAAAAGATCAGGCTTTGCGCTTTGGAATAGGAATCAACTTTTACTTCGGAAACAAATAAAAACACGAACTATGAAAACTATAATTAAAATATTCAGCATATTCATCTTTGCTTTTTGTCTGTTTTCATGTAATGAAGACCTTGTAGAACAGGCTCAAACAGGAATGTTAAAAGGAAAAGTCGTAAAAAGAGGCAACAATGTGCCGCTTTCTAATGTGAAGATATTTACCAATCCTACGACACAAACGGTGTTCAGCGGTACAGATGGTTCATTTGAAATCGCTGCCATGCCGGTAGGGAATTATTCTCTAAAAGCAGAACTTTCAGGATATATTACAAGCTTTCAGTCAGTCAATATACAAAATCAAAATCAGGTAGTAACGGTAGTTTTTGAGATGGATGATGATACTTCATTAAATTCTCCTCCCGCTACACCGCAGTTGCTAAGTCCGATAGATAACGCAGTAAATCAGCCTTTGAGCGTCGAATTAACCTGGAGCGCAACAGATCCCGATACAGCAGATGTATTAAGATACAGTCTGACAATTAAAAATAATCTTGACACTAATGTGATTCAGGTTAATGATTTGACAGCAAACCACTATACGCTTTCAAATCTGAAGTTTGGTGTAAGTTACTTCTGGCAGGTGTCTGTTTCGGACGGCATTCACCAGCCAGTTTTAAGCTCTATCAGTAAATTCACCACCAATACAGTGCCCGCTAACAGATATCATTATACTCAAAAACAAAATGGAAACTTTGTGATCATTTCCAGTGATGACCAGGGAAATAATTTCCAGTTTACCAATTCTTCCTATAACAGCTGGCGACCCCGCAAAAACAATAATGCAGGTCTTATTGCATTCCTTCGTACAGAAGGTGGAAGCACCCATATTTATACCGCAAATCCGGATGGATCAAATCCTTTTAAAGTAACTACAGTTGCTGTTGCAGGCTTTAATAATTATGAAATGGATTTTGCATGGAGTACAAATGGTAAGGAACTTATTTATTCCAACTTTAATAAACTCTATAGAATTAATAAGGATGGAAGCGGCTTGAGTTTAGTATACACCACTCCGGACGGAAGTATGATCTCCGAGTGTGACTGGAGCTACGACGGTAGTAAAATAGCATTGAAAACCAATGATTATAACGGATATAATACTAAAATTTATGTGATAGACATTAACGGAAGCGTTCTTAAAACGGTATTGTCAGGTACTGTAGGTGCCAGTGGAGGTTTGAACTTTTCTGTAGATGGCCAGCTTCTTCTGTTTACCCGTGATGTCTCAGGATATCTGGACGGAAGTGGAAATTACCGTCAGCTGGATTCACATATCTTTGTCTATAATCTTGTTACAGATGCCGTGAGTGATATTTCTGCAGAAAGCGAAAAAGTGATGGGAACCAATGATCTCGATCCAAGATTCTCACCAAACAATGCCCAGATTATCTTCATGAATACCTCGAATGATAATATTTCGCAGAAAAATGTAATGGTCATTGACCTCAATAGTACGATGACGGATCTTACAAGGGCAACACTTTTCAGCAATGGAGAAATGCCGGATTATGAATAAGATATAGCGTTTAATGTTCAAAGTTCAATGTTTAAAGTTCAATGTTTAAAGTTCAAAGTTCAAAGTCCAAGGTTTTAGTTGTAAAGTGAGGTGAGAGATACAATCTGTACCCATTAGAGATCAATTGAGAAGTAATTACATACGTTTTTCATTGTTAAGTCTCTTATTTCTCTGCCTCACTTTTTCTGTATAGGCTTTGATTATAGGTAATAATAAAATTTCCCTCTGAAGGATTATTGAAATTAAAATCAGAGGCAAAAAAAATTCCAGACTTTGCAAAGCCTGGAATTTTTGTGTGATTCATGGAAGTCTTTCAGTCGATGATGTGATTTTCTATCGCATATTTTACGATTCCGACTGAGTTTTTCGCATTGAGTTTCAAAAGAATTCTTTTTCGGTGTGTTTCTACCGTATTGATACTAATAAATAATTTTTCAGAGATATCTTTACTGCTGCATCCGTCACAGATGAGTTTGAGAATTTCCATTTCGCGACGGGTGAGAGGTTCTTTGATGTGAGGATTGGGTTTTCCCTGTTCACTGCTGATAAAATTGATCATTCTTTCCTTGGCATGGTCACAGATATAGATCTCATTAAGAAGTAAAACATTGATGGATTTAAGAAACTCATCATAGGTGCAGTTTTTATCCAGATAAGCTTTAATACCTTTGTTGAAGAGCTTTCGGATATCAATCACATCATAAGAGCTTCCAATAATCGTAATCTTGGTATTTTTATGTTGTGTAATAATACTTTCCACCAACTTGCAGATTTCCGTAAGCATGAGCATGTTGGAGCTCATAACAAGCATTTCCGGAGGTTCTTCTTTTAAATGTTTGGAGAGGTTTTCTAAAGAATTGCAAATATCTATTGTGCTGAAAATTTTGCTTTGTGTAAGCAGTCTTGATAAGCCTTCTGTATAGAGCATGGGTTCATCAAAAATGGTCAATCTTGGTTTCATCATGGTCTGTTTTATTTATATAAAAATAGGAAAAAAACTTTACATTTTGAATAAAATTGTTAAAAATTTTCAATTTATTGTGTTTTTATTAATAGTAAAATGTTATTTTTATTGATTTTTTACTAAATAATTCTCTTTTTGTGGAGTTTTTTAGAGTTATTTCTGTTAAAACATAGTGTTCATCATTGTTTTGAATGATAATATTAATGGTTTATGGATTTAACTAACATTACGGGGATATGCTTTACCGGAAAATTAACTGAATTGGCAATGAAACAATATTCATTCGCTTTATGATGAAGCTGTTCTGCTTTTTCTACCATAGATTCTTCTGCAACAGTTACCATTGGATGCAAAGTTACCTCTGTAAAATGACCACTTCCATTGGCTGTTTCTGCCATGATACCTGTTGCTTCATCACTATACTCTGTAACAATAATACCTGCTTCAGAACAGAAATGAAGATACCAAAGCATATGACAGGAAGAAAGGGAGGATAAAAACATCTCTTCAGGATTATGCTTTGTCTTGTCGCCACGGAAAGCAGGATCTGATGAACCTTCGATAACAGCTTTATTTTCTGCTGAAATGGTATGGTTTCTTTCGTAGTCTCTATAACCGCTGGTTCCTGTTCCCTGGTTTCCTGTCCATTGAATGGTGATTTTGTAATGGTGATTTTTCATAGATAAAAGATAAAAGATAAAAGATAAAAGATTTTGCCGTTAAAATTCAATAGGGGTACTTTAGCCCGGCCCGCATAAACAAAAAACATCCATTGGCTTTAGCCAAAATTTAACAAGAAAAGATAATAAAAAAACCTCCAGTACAACTGAAGGTTTTAAATTTTGTCTTAATTAGAAAATTCTATCAATTCTTCTTTTTTGGAATTGTAGATTTTATATTCTAAATATTTAAAAGAATCCCTTGGAACAATGGTTACCCATTTTTTGTATTTGATAAACCATTTCATCTGGATACTTTTGATGCCTTTTGTAAGGTAGGCTTCCACAAATGGGTGTACATGCAGGTAGATTTTTCCTTTTTCTTTCTGCAGAATGTTTCTTAAGGTTTCACCCATTCTTTCCACGATAACAATAGGAGCTACAATTTCTCCGTCTTTGTTCGGGTTTTCTTCTTTGGTGTCGATCTGTTTTTCCGGACGGTTTCTTTGTCTGGTGATCTGGATCAGCCCAAATTTACTTGGAGGAAGGATTTTGTGGCGGGCTTTATCGCGCTTCATTTCCTCTTTAAGATGCTCGTAGAGATCTCTTCGGTGATCAGAATTGGGCATATCTATGAAATCGATAACGATGATTCCTCCCATATCGCGGAGGCGAAGTTGTCTTGCGATTTCAGTAGCGGCCATTTTGTTCACTCTTAGCGCATGTTCTTTGTTGACAGCAGTTCCGGTAGTAATATTGTTTCCGGAGTTGACGTCCACAACGTGAAGTGCTTCTGTGTGTTCAATAACAAGATAGGCTCCTTTAGAACTTGGAATGTTTACGTGTTTTCCGAAGCTCTGTTTAAGCTGTTTTTCAACATTGTAATATTCCAGAAGAGGAATATGAGAATCATAAAACTGGACAATATTTTTCTTTTCAGGAGCAATTACTTCTACGTAATTTTTCATTTCGTTTACCATTTGCTCATCATCGCAGATGATATTCACGAAATCCTGATTAAAATTGTCTCTTAAAATAGCTGAAGCTTTGTCTTCTTCGCTTAAAACTTTAGACGGAACTTTATTTCTCTGGATGTTTTTGAAAGTGCTTTCCCATTTCTGAACCAGCTGGTTCATGTCATTATGAAGGTCGGCTACTTTTTTTCCTTCCGCTACCGTTCTGATAATAACTCCGAATCCTTCAGGCTTAATGCTGTCGATAAGGGTTCTCAGTCTTTCTTTTTCCTCAGAACTTCTGATCTTTTTGGAAATAGAAACTTTGTTGTCGAAAGGAATTAACACCAGAAAACGTCCTGTTAATGAAATCTGGGTAGAAATTCTTGGACCTTTGGTAGAAATAGGTTCTTTGGTAATTTGTAACAGAACCAAGTCATCCTTGGCAATTACTTTGTCTATAGTTCCGTTTTTGTCTATTTCGGGTTGTATCTCGAAATTCTTTAAGCTCGAAGTGCTTTGTTTTTTAGAAATAGTATCTTTTAAAAACTTTCTGTACGTAAGATACTGAGGTCCCAGATCCTGATAATGCAGAAATGCATCTTTGTCATATCCGATATTGACGAATGCTGCATTCAGATTGGGGGCTAGTTTTTTTACTTTTCCTATAAACAGATCTCCAACTATAAAATCGCTTTTGTCTTCTTGCTCATGAAGTTCACATAGTCTTCCGTCTTCCAGCAGCGCAATCTTTGTAAGATCATCTTCATGCGAAACTATTAGTTCTTTCTTCATTTTTTAATAAGATAAAATTGTTAAGATTATAGGAAGTGGATGTTTTTACTGATTAATTCATCTATTAAATATAAGGATTTTGAATGAAAACCATTATATGTTTATTAAAATAATATTTGAAACCCTCCGTTTTCCGCGGAATCTTATAGTTGCAAACAAAAATATAGTTAGTGAACTTTAGAAATTTAAATCCACCAACTATATTATTATATTGTAAATCTCGAGAAAAAGAGATTATTTTTTCTTATGTCTGTTTGCTCTTCTTCTTTTCTTTCTTTTGTGAGTAGCAACCTTGTGTCTTTTTCTTTTCTTTCCGCTTGGCATAATTTTAATTTTTTAGTAACTAGTTAATATTCAGTTAATGTTCTTATTTTACTGCAACTTTAGTTTTTACTTTCTCAACAAAAGATTTTGAAGGTTTGAAAGCAGGAATGTTATGAGCAGGAATCTCAATTGCAGTGTTTTTAGAAATATTTCTTCCTGTTTTAGCAGCTCTTGTTTTAATGATAAAAGATCCAAAACCTCTTAGATAAACGTTATCCCCATTATACATAGAAGTTCTGATCTCCTGCATAAAAGCTTCTACAACTTTCTGTGTTTCATTCTTTTCTGTTCCCAACTTATTTGAGATGGTGTTTACCAATTCTGCCTTTGTCATTTCCTTATTTTAATTTTAAATTTTAGGTGTGCAAATTTAGTTAAAAAAATTGAATACTAGCAAATTAGTGGCAAAATATTTTTATTCAAAGAGTTGGACTTTTTATGTATACACTATATTAAGGCAGGCTTGTGATAATTTAACAATAAAATAATGTTACCGGATAAAGGTACAAAAATTTGACGAACAAAACTTAATAAAAGCTGATTATGACAGGTTCTGCAAGGTTTTCATGTCTTAGCCGTTACATTTTGAGATCACCTTATCTGTCCCATCCATTATCCAAAATTGAAATTTTTTAAGGGGAATCAGAATTTTTTATAAACTGGAATTATAATATCCGTTTTCTACACAGAAACGGATAAGGTGAAGCTTGGTTTTTAGTCCCAGCTTTTCTGTAAGTCTGTTAATGTAAGTATCAATTGTTCTGGTACTCAGATTAAGTTTTTCAGCAATTTCTTTATTGCTGAACCCCTCATAACAGAACCTCATAAGCTGTATCTCCGCTGGTGAAAGCTCTTCCTGTCCTTTCTTCTGTCTGTCCATATATTCCTGAACGGCAAGTGGCTGCTGCTCCCATTCTTTGGAATACGCCTGATAGTCGAAGTCTTCAGAGGCTATGCTTCCTTTAATAATATCTTTTATAATCGTACTTTTTTTCTGACAATAATAGATGTTGGGAATTTTGGAAAGGATTTCGGCCATATCTTCCTGATAAGTACCGGAATAGGTAATGATAGGAGTTTCTGTATTGTTTTTCCTGATGTATTTGATGGCTTCAATTCCACTTAATACCGGCATGAAGAGTTCTATGATGAAAACATCTTCCTGTCTTCTGTAGATTCTGTTTACCAGCTCATGTCCATTGTTACAATCATTCAGAAGCATATAGAAAGGGTTTTCCATAAGGGTTTTGATCATTATTTTTTTAAAATAAAAATCACTGTCTGCAATGGAAAAACGTACGGTATTAGATAATATTTTACTCATTCTTAATATCGATTTGGCGAATGATATTTAAAATTTAGAGGTCTAATTTATGAAAAACTTATCAAAGTGAAAATTAATATTAATTTAATCAGGGTTTTCACGAAACAGGCTTGGGGAAATTACGTATTGTGCATAAAAATTTTTTTTTATATTTTCACAGGCCAAACAAATCGCAAATTATGTCTTCTAACAGGGAAAAAAAATTAAACAAATCTGACGTCAGAACGGGCATTTGGAAGTTTATTCTGTCATTTGTCGTTTTGTCGGTTGTATCTTTTGCTTGCTTATTTCTCTTCTTTAAGAGTTATGATATACAGCGGGAGGGGATTAGCCGCGAAGCTGAAGCCTATAAAGAACTGATGCTTCGAAGTGACGTGCTTAAGGATCACATTGATGATATCTACGACAAAATGAACCAGCTTAGCATTAATAAGGTGGAGAATGAGGTGTTTCTCAGAACCAGTATTATGGATAATGTGAGAGATGCCAAAAATATTATGGGTAAAGACAGCGTGCAGAGCTTTAAACATTATGCTGTACTGATGAAGCAGATTGTACCGATGATGACTTTAAAAGCTAAGATCATTGAAGTGGAATATCAGAAGAAAACGGTTTTGAGAGATCTTGATGAGTGTATGGGTAAAATCAAAGTGACTAATAATGAGCTTAGAAAAGATCCCACAAGAAATTTCACCGGAAGTAAAAGAAGAAGATAAAAAGAAAAGATATGCAAGGACAAATCACATTATCTAAGAAAGAAAGGCATTATCAGTTTTTTTATTTAATACTGATGCTGGTGACTGCAATGTTATTTTTGGGTGTCATCTTTTTAAAAGGATTTGAATCTCCCTTTTCTGATGAAGATGTAAGAGGAATTCAGAATCTTGAACAGAAAGCCGAATTTGAACAGCACCAGAAAGTTGTTCTTCCCATCATGGACAGTACGTATACCATGATTACCAAGCTTACCAATGACGGGCCGCAGCCTTTTATCGAAAATAATATTCAGCTGGGGGTGAATGACCTTAACAGCTATTTTAATAACACGGACGTTGTGGATATCCGTAAAGATGCCTATCCGCAGATCGCCAAATTCTATAAAATGTACTTTGATGACAAAAAAGTCATTTCAACAACCTCTGAAGACATTAAAATTTTCCAGAAGCAGGTAGATGAATGCAGAATCGGATTTAAAGATAAGCAGAATAAGCTCTATCAGCGCGAGCAGGATCTGAAAGCAAGAATGCAGTAAGCAAATAAATACTAGGAATTTTATATAAAACACATCACAATTATTAACTATGAATTATTTTCAAAAGAACAAGAAAAACATTATTATCGGTGTTATTGCAACGTTGCTGATCGCGGCACTGGTTGCTCTGTGGCTGCAGAAAAAAGTAATACACTCAGCCGATGATATTGTTGGGGTGGTTTATCCGTCTTCACTGGCGGTAGGAGACACGCTTTTATTCGAAGATAAAACCCAGTTTGCCAAAACCAAAAGATGGAATTTCGGAGATGGGACAACTTCTGATAAAAACAGTGGTATTCACTTCTATAATAAACCAGGATATTATCAGGTGATTTTGATCGTTGACAATAAGTACACGAAATCTTTCCCTGTAATGGTAGGCGCAAGAAGCGTTCAGAAACCAAAAGATACGGCAATGTCTAAGACCACTATTGAAGCCGTTACTCAGGCGATGCAAAATGAAAATGTAACATTCCGTGCCATTTCTGATGCCAAACAGTTTGCATGGAAATTCGGGGAATCCGGAAATACAGATGCTAAGGATAAATTTACCATCTATTCCTATAAAAAACCTGGAGAATATCTTGTAACGCTGTACACAGAGCAAAGCCAGGATCCTATCTATCACCGCATTAAAATTCTTCCGGCTTATGATGCTCTTGCAGAAGATGAAGTTTCAGTAGAAGACTCTTATGCAAAAGTAGACAACGACTTTAAATATCATTTGCAGCAGATTGCTAACGGGAACAGTTTCAACATGCACTACAATTACCTGTTGAAAACCTATCTGTGTAACAATGAAAATACAGTGGTAAAAGTAAATGACAGCAAAGTAAATAACTTTTACATGTATTGTGCAGGACTTCAGTTTGACAAAAATACGGTGATCCAGACAGTAAAAGTAAACCTGGATGATACGCAGAACTGTGTAACTAAAGTAGATATCAATCAAAGCAAATAATTTCGTCCGGTCTTACGGATGTGCCAATCATAAAAAGATTAAATAGGATGAAAAATAAATTTCCTCTAGCAGCATATTATATAGGGTTAACAGTATTATTGACGAGTTGCCAGGTAAAACTGCCGTCAAAGAAAACCCCGGAGCCTTCACAGTATGGGCAGGTGGATGCTTCCCCTGTCGTTAACGGTTATCCAAAAAAGTCCGTTCCATGGATTGTTATTTCAGACAGATCAAGAAATACGGCTTATCTGGATAAAGATGATGAGAAGTCTTACAAAGAAGTAAAATTCCTTGAACCTTTAATGGTTTTAAAACATAGAGACGGAATGGTAAAAGTAGCGGAGTATGTTCCGGATGCTTTAATGAAAAAGGTTTCATCAAAATCAGTCAAAACATATGGCTGGATTCCGGAATCAGACCTTCTTCTTTGGAATAACGCTTTAAAAAGTGACAAAACAGGTTATCCTGTAAGAGTGGCAGTAGTACCCAATAACAGCGAAGTCATCAGAAGTGCTGAAAGATACTACAAGAATGACTCTATTATGGTGTTTAATTCACCGAGTCTTATTGAAACTGCCAATGTGAAAATTCCTAACGGACAAATTGTATATGTATACAAAATGGCCGAAAACAACAAACGTTTCCTGGTAGGTAAAAAACCGTCTGTTGATATGGACAGTATCAGCAAAGGACTTTACGGTTGGGTAAGTTCAAATGTAATTTCCAGCTGGGGAGAACGTTCCGCTATCAAGCTTAAAAATACAACCGGAATTAATGATTCGGCACTGGGAATTCATGAAGGACATCCTGGCGGATCTGCTTCAGATGCAGATAATAAAACAGCCGTTCTTCTTACCGATGTAAACAAAAGAACACCGCTGGAAAATATCTTCCCTGTAAATCTTCCTTTAGAAGAAGCCCCAACTCCTGATTCCAAGACAAAATATTTCACCAATATTTTAGATTACAGTAAGAACTTTGTCTCCAATGTATTGGGTGAACCCATCTATTTTGACCGTTACAGAGAGATCACCGAAAGAGATAAAAATATCAATATTGTTTTTGCATTAGATGTAAGTGCTGCCAATGCACCTTATGCCCCTATCGTAAAATCTTTATTGCAGGATCTTCAGCTTAGATTTGAAAAACCATCCTATTTTAGCAATGTTAAATATGGAGTGGTTCTATACAAAAACAATCCTTGTGGAGAGAATATTTCAGTATCCAACTTAAGTACAGATTACAGCAAAATCACGTCATTTATTGATCAGAAAACAAATGAAATGAACTGCGCAAGCAACAATGGTTACCAGCCAGTAGGAGAGGCTCTTACTGCAGCAGGAAACCTTCTTTCAAATGTTTCTGATGAAACCAATATTGTAGTCACTGTAGGAACTTCTGCCAACCAAAGCGGAAATATGTACAGTGTAATCAGCTCTCTGACACAGGCTCAGGCAAGGTTGATTATGTTCCAGACCAGCGCAAGATCATCCGATACATACAATGATTTTGTATTGATGGCTGAAAATGTAGTGACCAACACGGCTAAAAATATTGCTGAACTTAAAAAACAAAAGATCATCAATCAATATGATGTTCTTACCAAAAATAATTTTAGCCTTGTGGAAGGTGATGCAGGTTTCTTCTCTTTAGCTTATCCTAAACAGAGTATGTCTCAGGGCTTTGTCATTTTCCCTAAAAAAGGAGATATTACCACTCCGGGATTCCTGAAAAAATCTGTTGACAGCCTTATTGCGCAGGTTACTTTAGACAATCAGACGGTTGATAAATCATTGAATGAATATTTCCATTCATCAGTAGGAGCAGGAAGAACAGATGTAGATTTAAAGTATAAATATCTGTATCCAGGTCTTACCAATCCTGTTTCTGCCGGAATTGCCGCTCAGTTGATCAACTATGGAAGTCCATTCCTTGTGAAAGGGTATATTCCAAAAGAGCTGAAAGAGTTTACACCGGGAATAGAAAAAGGAATTCTTATTTCAGAATCGGAATATGATAACTTAAAAGCTTTCTACTCGGAAGTTTACAGAAATACTCAGGCTGACCGTGCAGACTTTAATCAGGCAAGAGCCGTGAAAGAATATGTGAAGCTGTTGAAGAAATATAATCCTACGATAAAATTCTTAGATAAAGGAGCGCTTTATGAGCTGCCAATGTCTTATGCTATCGGAATGAGTACAGGATTTGATCTTTCTGAAGAAGAACTGATGGCTAAATATAAACTGAAAGGTTGGAAAAAATCTAAAATCGTTCCTAGTGAGACGGTGAAAAATTATTTCCAGCATTATAAAAACTTAGCAGACAGAATGCTTGCCAACAGAAATAACCCTGCTGTAAAAATTCAACAGAACGGGCAAACTTTCTACTGGCTTAATGAATACTTTACCCCATCAAGAATTCCGACAGAACAACCGGAATACACGAAACACTAATAAATTCATTTTATAATATCAAAAGCAGGAGTATATACTTCTGCTTTTTTTGTGCTGTAAAGTGAGGCTGTATATTGATTAATTTTAACCCTAAACCCTAAACCCTAAACCCTAAACCCTAAACCCTAAACCTTAAACCCTAAACCCTAAACCTTAAACCCTAAACCCTAAACCTTAAACCTTGAACCTTGAACCTTGAACGTTAAACCCATCTTATTTCTCTTTCATGTGGAAAAATATTTTTTATCTAAAAATAGAGATATAATTTAAAATGCTGTATTAATGGTTGTTATAGTGATGTGTGTAAATCCATTGTCGTAGAATTACGACAACAAATCGTAGAACTACTACAATTTTGCAGATTTATAGGGAAAAGTTTTTTTTAGCAGAAAAGAGCCTCTATATTTGCTAACACAATCACCACATCACAAAATATTACTAACGATTAAATTTACTAATCATGGCCGAAAGAAATTCAAGAGGAATCTTAAAATTTAACAACGGGGAAGGGCAAAAGCTGTTAAAAATGAATTACAGCGTTTCCAGATCTACGGACGTTTCAGGACGTGTAGCATCAGATCCTTCTAACGCACTGATCAAGGTTACAGTAGAAGCTACTGAAAAGTCAGATATCCTTGAAAGCTTACTAAACGGTAAATATAAGCCGACAGTAGGTGAGATTACTTTCAACAAATCTCACGAAGAAGGAACATTGATTACGCTGAACTGGCAGAACGGATATGTAATCCAGCATCAGGTAGATTTCGATGCTATTGACAGCAACAGTATGCTGATCAGCTTCGTCATCAGTGCTGAAACCATTGACTACGGTACTTCTCAATACGCTGGGCTATGGCCATCCAGCTAAAATTTACACACATTATCAACATTCATAAGAAAGAAGACTGTCCCTATTTAAGACGGTCTTTTTTTGCCTGAATGAAAAAACGATACAAAAGATTTTATTTTATAAAAGGCTTATATAGTGCTTGTTATATAAAATAATATTATCTTTAAAACAAACACAAACACAAAGCATATGAAAACCGAATCGAAACCAAAAGGATCTTCCTTCCGTCCGTCACAGAATGCAGACGGAATATCCGAGAATCATCATGCAGGCATCAACCGCCTGGTTAAGTTGTCACTGGTTATAGAGGGTAAAATTATTAAGTACTATAAACATTTCACTCTTAAACAAAAAGCAAATCATCATCACGAATTCAGTCTTACCCTTGCTCACGATGCATTGGGGGACAGGCAGAGCCATACTCTTGAAGAAGCCAATAAATTTCTTGGAAAACGCCTTACAGCTGTTATTTCTTACAAAGATATTGAGAAGAGCCCGGAAAGAAATTTCATTGGAATCATTACCAAAGTAGGTTTCAGTCAGGAGAAAATGAGTCTTGGGAATATTGTCCTCTCCGGATACAGTCCAACCATTTTACTGGATGGTGCTCCACACATTCAAAGCTTTGGCGGCGGACAGCCCGTTAATATGGGAATCATAGCCAAAGAAGTAATAAAACAGGGAATAGATAAAGAACGATTCGATATAAGAGTTGATACCAATGATTATTCTCAGATCATTTACAGCAGCCAATATAACGAAACCCATTACAATTATCTGGCAAGAATGGCAGAAGCTTATGGGGAACAATTCTATTACGATGGAGAAGTATTGCACTTCGGGAAACTTCCGCCACAGAATAAACCTATAAAACTGCTCTACGGAAGCAATGCAGATAATATCAGAGTAGAACTGAAAGCAGTACATACAAAACCTCAATATTATGGCTATAACAGCAGTAAAAACGAAAAGCTGACTTCCGGAGAAACTCCGGTAAATCATTTAGGTGATCTCGCCCGTACAGCGTATAGCCATAACGATAAAATATATAAAACTCCGGCGCTTCAGGTTGCTCCTATTAAAGCAACCACTCATCTGGATGTGGAACATTCCCAAAGAAGCACTTCAGGAAGTGAAGCGGTCAATGTATTTTCAGTTTCCGGTTCTACAACGGTTCCTTTCTTACATCCGGGCTGTGTTGCGGATATTCATATGAGAAAACCCGATAGTAATGAAACTTCCTATTTCACCAAGGTTATGATAACGGAAGTTGTTCATGAAATTGATACCATCGGTCATTATACAGGAACTTTTGAATCTATTGCGGCAGACACAGGATTTCTACCCAAACCTGAATTCACTGTACCCGCCGCACAGCCACAAATTGCAACAGTAATTTCTAACACGGATCCGGAAGGACAGGGAAGAGTTCAGGTAAGATTTGACTGGCAGATGAATGATACTACTCACTTTGTTAGGGTGATGAGCCCAGATGCAGGAGGAACAGATCAGATCACTCAAAACAGAGGATATGTAGCTATTCCTGAAGTAGGAGATCAGGTGATGGTGAATTTCGTCCATAGTCATCCCGACAGACCTTTTGTAATGGGAGGAATGTTTCATGGAGGAATAGGCCTTGGTGGCGGTGCAGACAACCGTATAAAATCTATCCAAACGAGAAGCGGCCACCGAATTGTTTTCACAGAAGATGAAAGCATCATTATTACAGATAAAAGCGGTAATGAGATTCATCTGGATACAACGGGCAGCAATATTAATATTACAGCCCCGGAAACCATGACCCTGAACTGTAAGAATATGAATATTAATGTGGGGGAGAATATGACAACGACGGTGGGAATGAATAAATCGGACAGTATTGGATTAAATAATACCGAGACTGTGGGAGCTATGAAACTTACTTCGGTCATAGGAAATGCAAGTACATTCATTACAGGAAAACTTACAGAGATTATTGAAGGAGACGTACACAGCGAAACTAAGAAGGAAAGAAATGAAATTTCAGAAAAGGAAATTAACATTACCTCCAATGCTTCCATCAATAAACACGCCCAGCAAGAAGTACAGAACAACAGCGGAGAGAGATCTAAAGCCTATTAATTATGAGCAGAACGAGAATTGTAAAAGGCACCTACAACAAAATCTCACATGAAAATCATAACATGTATTCTCAGGAGAGTATTATTTCACGTGCCATGAAATGGATTTCTGAAAAGGGTAATGCTAAAGGAGTGAGTCATAATACACCAAGCGATCCACCTCCTTCTGAAATAAAAGCAAAATGTATTGTTCACTTTCGCAGTAAAAATGGTTGGCAGGGAGAAGATTATGGTTTTGACTGGATGAGATTGGGGGAGACCTCCAATTTTGGTGATGTTAATTATGAAGATATAATAGCAAAGCAATATACGGATGCTACTTATACTACATTGGAAACAAATATCAATGAATATGATGGGAGCTTTAAAAAGGAGCCTGTCTTATATTCTAAACTTAAGCAAATATATGGGGTTTACAGTATTCCGTGGAAGAAAAAAGTAGATGGTACTCTAGAAAATTATTATTGTTCCTGGTTATCACTTTACCCTTCCCAGATCAAAGATAGTAAAACAAACCAGCTTACTGCATCTAATTTTAAAAATACCAAAGCTGTTTTAAGCCTCAATATTGAAGTAGATGAAGAACCGGACGCTTTAAAATTTAAAGAAAATAAGTTTTTCAAAATTTCTCCGATGGAAATTTCTCCCAAAACAAAAGGGAAACACAATCTTAAAGATTTTGTAACCATAGAATGCTTGGAGGAATTTTCAAATGATCAGGTTATAGAAGTTATCGCAGTAAAAAAAGACAATACAGGCATTGAAACCTCCGAAGTCGCCGGGAGATTAAAGGTTTGGGCTAATCATGCTGCCAAAAGGAAAAAAACTAAGTTTTTAATTATTGAATTAAAGACCCCTGAGCTGACCCCTGGAGCTGCTTCAAAAACAGGTAATTCTGCTGGACAGAAAGCATTGTTTGAAAATTATTTACGCCAGGCGTTGATAGAAGCAGATGTAGAAACGGAAACTATAGATGTATCTACAGATTCCCATTTTAAAGCAGGTGGTAAGTATGTCATTGGAGGTAAAATTGCTGCTTATTATCAACCATCAGGGAATGCTCCATCGGGGTTTGTTACTCTTCAAAATTATATATATGATAAACTGAAAACACAGTTGAAAAATAATAAAATTTCTGAAACAAAATATGATAGCCATTACATTGCTATCTATCTCGGAGAAAGCGGGGGATTTGTAGATGCTTCTCATCATGTAGTTGCGCTCAATGGATATAGTAATGGCAGGTTTGTGGTACTATTTCCAACGAAAAATAATCAAACAGCAGCTCACGAATTTCTTCATAGTTTTGCATTACCTCACAGTTTTACAAATTCAGAAGCCGATGCAAAAGCACAGTTTACTTATGAATATGCTAAAACAGAAAATATTATGGATTATTCTCATCACATTCCTGAAACACGTTATAATCTTTGGAAATGGCAATGGATGATAGCTAATACAAATACCAAATAATTATGAAAAAAATATTTTTATTATTCAGTTTATTGATACTTTTTTCATGTAAATCTCAAAAAAGAAATATGATAATTCCTACAATAGATAACAAATTTGAAAAGTTTGATACAGACAAATTTAGTCAATCAACAAAAAAAGAAACTGATGTTGTAAGAGAGTTTCTGCCCAATGGAAATTATATTGAAATGAGTATCGCAAACTCTGGTAAATATTATACTGAATCATATAAAGGTTCTTATTTTATGCTGTCTAAATCATATTATTCCAGTGGAAATATAAAATATAAAGGTATTATGTTTAATGTACCTTGGGGAGCTCCTTTCCAGAAAGGAATCTGGTATGAGTTTGATGAAAATGGAAAGTTGATTAAAGAGGTTGATTATGATAAGCCTTATAAATTTACATTTGAAGATGTTTTAAAATTCTGTGAAAAAGAAGTTATTCCCGTTACAAAAGGTCCGGTATTACAAAGTACAGGTTTTCATACTATAATTTCAAGAAGAATAGAAAATGAAAAGCCCATTTGGGAAATAGAATGGTTAAAAAAGTCTAATCGTGTTGAAAATATAATTTTGGATGGAATTTCCGGTAAAGTAATTTCAAGAAGAGAGTCAGAATTTATAAACAATTGATTTTTTAGTTATGAACTAACAGCGAGAATTACAATTTGAAATGTTCATTATCATATCCCAATGCATAATTGCAATGGAAAAAACATTCTGGAAGGTAAAACAGGAAAAGAGCTTCAAAAGAAAACAGTACCATTTTATAACCCATAATTCTATTGAATATAGATAAATAAAATAAACTAAATAACCTTAAAACATTAATGAACAAAATCACAGATCATCTGAAATATTTGTCCAAACTATCTGCAGTATTCATACTCAACGTGTTGAAAATTTACGCAATCGGAACTATTTCAACAATTATTGTACTCGTCCTGGGAATCTATATCTTATCAGAAAAGCTGGGGCCGTCATTAGGGCACACTGGTGCTGGAGGATTTTTGATAACCACTATTACTGCTCAACCTGTTTCAGCAAGTATTTTCTACCTGTTGATTATTATCGCCCCGTTTTTTACAATAGTTTTTGCCACAAAATATGCAATGTCTGTAGTCATTAGTAAATTGCTTCAGGACCATTCCAAAACAATTGTAACGCCGTTTATAGATAAGGTCATCAGTACATTTAAAGCCAAACAGCCTATGGTAATCCGAACCAGTGCAGACTTTGCTATTGCAAAAGTTAAACTGTTGAATGAATTCAGAAACAGCTCTGAAAACAGAATTTTGAAAAAGATCTTAGGCTATGCCCTAAATAAAATCAAGTTTGATGAATTGAATCTCGGTGAGGACAATGCAGATTTCTCCGAAATTATCAAAAAGACCTTGATTGAAAAATTATACGAATTGGCAGAGCCATCAGCCATGATGTTCTATATCTACATAGGACTTCAATGGTTCAGTCTGGTTTTATTATATTTTTTGAATATTTAAAACAAAAAGAAGGTTTACAACAGTAATTGGTCACAAAATTCTATTATTGGAACCGTCTCTGGAAACAAAAAAATACGGTTATTACTTCTCTAATTGAAGAATTAACTATCTTTATCTCGTTTAGAATAAAATTTTTAATTTTAGCTGCATAAAAAGAACAACTTTTGACTTCCTGATAAAAGGGATGAGAAATACAGATCAATACCATCAAATCTGAAGAACACTAAAACAGAACGCAAATATATTAATATAAGAAAATTATAAATGGGAGTACTAGTAACCAACGAAACCGTAAAGCAACTATTTCATATTGCTCAGTCGATAGCGAAGGAAAATTATAATGGAACCTATGGAGGCCCGCATATTCTGCAGGCATTAATGCATAAAGATATCGGACTTAATGAATTCCTGAAAAGTATAGATAAAGATCCCGGCTATTTCTACGAATGGGCAGATGTCCGTATTGAAGAATATCCTAAAACCAATCACCTGCCGGATGAAGTAGGTCAGGATGATGCTATAGATACACTTATAGAAGAAGCAGATGATATCCGTTTAAAATTAGGATTGGATGAGATTACTCCCATCTGTATTCTTACCGCAATTGTAAAACCACAGGTGGTATTTTCACTTCAGCAGCTGAAATCACTTCCGCTGAGAGAACATGAAATTTTCAATCTGTACAGAAAAGATACACCATTTGCCGTTTCAGAAGACGGAGATTTTTCATCATTATTTTCAAATGGTACACCAGACTATTCAGACTCTTCATTTCCTTCCATTAAAAGCTACTGTGTAGACAGAACAGCACAGGCCAGAAAAGGAGAAATTGAAAATATCATCGGCAGAGATAAAGAATTGAGAATGCTGGTGGAAATACTTTGCCGAAGAAGCAAACCGAATGTGATCATCATTGGAGAGCCTGGAGTAGGGAAAACTGCTTTGGTAGAAGGCTTTGCTACTGAAATTATCAAAGGAAATGTTCCTGAAATGCTTAAAAACGGTACCCTTTTAGAACTGGACACTGGTGCCTTGTTAGCAGGAACTTCTTATAAAGGTGAAATTGAAGACCGACTGAAAAAAGTTATCAATGAATGCAAGAAAATTGAAAAGGCCATTCTTTTCATTGATGAAATTCATACCCTTTTAGATCCGAAAGGAAGCATCGGAAACGTTGCCAATCTTCTGAAACCTGAACTTGCCAGAGGGGAAATTACCGTAATTGGAGCAACTACTCAGGAAGAATATAGAAAAATTATAGAGCCGGAACAGGCTTTCAACCGTCGTTTTGAAGTGTTAACCGTTCACGAACCGGATGAAAAGACTTGCGTAAAAATGATTGACGTACTTCTTGATGGCTATAAAAAACATCATGGTATTGAAGTCGAAAAAACAGCTATTCCCGAATGTGTACGTCTGGCAAAAAGATATGCAAAAGGCAAAAAATTGCCGGATGCAGCTATTGACTTGTTAGACAGAACAATGGCAGCCATTAAAATGCTTGATGAACTCTCAGAAAAAGAACTTAGCAGCTGGAAAGAAAGCTATGATGCTATTTTAACAGAAGAATATGCAGACAGCAAAGACAAAGCGGATGAACTGATCTGGACTTATAACTTACTAAGAGACAAAATAAGCCCAATCCTATGGGGTTCTTTAAGTGAACAGCCTGCGATTGACAATTCTATGCCGGTAGATCAGATTCAGAAAATCATTGAAGATACGTATGCTGAGCTTCTACAGCATGCCGCCAAAAAAAGAGAAAAAGTAGACAGGCTGGAACTGGCAGCAGTAATGGCCGCTAAAACCAATATCCCAATCGGTAAGATCCAGGCTCAGGAAAAAGAAAAACTCCTGAATATGGAATCCCTTCTACTGAACAGAGTGGTAGGACAGGATCATGCATTAAAAATCCTTTCTGATGCTATCGTTGAAAACCGAAGCGGATTGAATAAACCAGGACAGCCAATCGGGTCTTTCTTCCTTCTGGGGCCTACCGGAACCGGTAAAACAGAGCTTGCAAAATCTATGGCGGAACTGCTTTTCAATGATGAAAAGGCAATGGTACGCTTTGATATGTCAGAATTTAAAGAAGAACATTCCGCAGCGTTATTATATGGAGCGCCTCCGGGATATGTAGGATATGAGGAAGGTGGTATGCTGGTGAACAAAATTAGACAACAGCCTTATACCGTTGTATTATTTGATGAAATTGAAAAAGCCCACCATTCTGTTTTTGACGTATTCCTTCAGATTATGGACGAAGGAAAAGTTCATGACAAATTAGGGAAAGAAGGAGATTTCAGTAATGCCCTGATTCTGTTTACCTCCAATATCGGAAGTGAAGAAATTGTAAAACAGTTTGAAGAAGGAAAAATTCCGGAATCATCTTCACTGATGCAAATTATGTCAAACTCCGGACGATTCAGACCTGAGTTTTTGGCAAGAATTACAGAGATTATTCCTTTCGCACCAATCACAGAATCCATTGCAGAAAGAATCTTTAATATTCAGTTGAAATCACTTCATACCTCATTAACGAGATTAGGAATTGCTTTAAAAATTACTGATGATGCCGTAAGAAATCTTGCATTGGGAGGATTCAGCAGCAAATATGGAGCAAGACAGATCTCAGGAGTAATCCGTGCACAGCTTGCTAGGCCAATCTCCAAAATGATTGTTAGAGAAGAAGTAAAATCCGGACAGACCATTCATGTAGACTGGAATAATGAAGAAGAAAAATTAAGCTGGAAAGTAGATTAAGTATAAAGTAAGAAGGCAGATCTGCGAACCGCGTTTTGCCTTTCTTGCTTATAAATAAAATTAAAATGAAAACGATTGTCAGAAATATCTTTACAGGTTTACTATTATTGGGAACTGTTGTTTTTGTAAACGGACAGTTTCTTGCCGCTTCCGATACTTCGGAAAGCAGTGTGAAAAAGTATAAAGGTATCATTAATGCCAATAAAGATCTGGTAGAATTTATTGAACAGTTACTTCTTCAGAAAGGACTTCCCAAGCATTTGAGAAACCTGGCTCTGATTGAGTCCCATTTTGACAGAAATATTACCTCAGGAGCCGGAGCTGTTGGAGTCTGGCAATTTATGACGGCACATGCCAACCAGTATGGGCTTACAGAACAAGGCCGTACCGATCTTTATAAAAGTACCAAAACAGCCGCTATTTCTTTGAGTAATCTTTATAAAAAGTATAATAACTGGGTGACAGTAGTAGCTGCTTATAACTGTGGTGAAGGAAATATTGCCAAAGCGATGGAAGCCGCAGGTTCCTCGCAGTATCATGAGTTTTATAAATACCTTCCCGGAGAAACCGTTAATCACGTGAAGAAATACCTGAATGCATGCTATGCTACGGGAGAACTTCAAAGTGTATTGAATAACTATAATTCGTCGAGAATCAATAAGATTTTCTTTGAGGGAGACCGAAAAGAGACTGCAGCAGCGCTTTCAGAAACAGAGATCAATGCCGGATTCAATCTGAACATTGTGGCTGCTGAATTAAATGTAGACGTAGAGAAAATTCTTGCCTGGAATCCGGGAATTGTAGAAGAACTCCAGAGAAAAGGAGAAAGTCCTTTCTATCTTCCCATCGATCTTATGCCCGATTTTCTGCTGAGAAAAAATAAAATACTGGTTCGTTCCATAAAAGAAGGAGGAAAGACTCAACAGTAAAATAATGTCAGATATAAAAAGCAATCAGTGTCACTAGTTGCTTTTTTTATGATAGAAATCTGTTAAAGCTATCCTAACTTTATATTAAAGAAATCTTAATATTTCTCACTGAGGTGTAAAATTATTGTTTTTGTTGTTAATTTCCAGTCAGTTAAAACCCTTTGCTGATGGTCTTTCGACTGAGTTCGTTAAATCCTTTGTCGTAGAATTACTACAAGAAATCGTAGAATTACTACAAATTTTCAGATTTTCATTCAAAAGCTTTTTTTAGCAGAAAAGAGCGTCTATATTTGCTAACACAATCACCGAATCACAAAATATTAACGATCAAAATTTACAATCATGGCCGAAAGAAATTCAAGAGGAATCTTAAAATTCAACAACGGAGAAGGACAGAAGCTGTTAAAAATGAATTACAGCGTTTCAAGATCTACAGACGTTTCAGGACGTGTAGCATCAGACCCTTCTAACGCACTGATCAAAGTTACAGTAGAAGCTACTGAAAAATCAGACATCCTTGAAAGCTTGTTAAATGGTAAATACAAGCCAACAGTAGGAGAAATCACTTTCAACAAATCTCATGAAGAAGGAACATTAATTAATTTGAAATGGGAGAATGGATATGTGATCCAGCACGAAGTAGATTTCGATGCAATAGACAGCAACAGTATGCTGGTAAGCTTCGTCATCAGTGCTGAAACGATTGACTACGGTACTTCTCAGTACGCGGGGCTATGGCCTTCAGCAGGTAAATAAGCCTATTCATCATCTTAGTAAAAATAAAATTGGTACAGAACAGTACACTCTTCCGAGTATACTGTTCTGTTTTTTTGTTTAAAAGAATTTCAGAAACCATTTTCCAAAAAGAAAATGACAAGTGTATAAGGGATTCATCAATAGTTTAATCTCTTTCTAAAATTGAGAAAAGATAAAGTAACCACATTCAGAACAACCGGAAAATAACAAAAATAACCAGACCTTCAAAAGGTCTTTTTTTATATAAATAAGTAAAATCAGACCATTGTATTTCTCTTAATGGTGTAATAATATATAAATGATTGATGCTTTTTAACGGCTTTTAAAATATTTATTTATAGAGGGTTGTATTTTTATTTAAATCTAATGTCGTAGAATTACGACATGAAATCGTAGAACTACGACACCAAATCGTATAATTACTACACTTTTTCAGATTTCCCTTCAATTGCTTTTTTTTCAAAACCAAGGGCTTTATCTTTGTTATATAATTATTGAATTACAATTTATTACTAACGATTAAAATTTACAATCATGGCAGAAAGAAATTCAAGAGGAATCTTAAAATTCAACAACGGAGAAGGACAGAAACTGTTAAAAATGAACTACAGTGTATCAAGATCTACAGACGTATCAGGACGTGTAGCATCAGATCCTTCTAACGCATTGATCAAGGTTACAGTAGAAGCTACTGAAAAGTCAGACATCCTTGAAAGCTTGTTAAACGGTAAGTACAAGCCAACAGTAGGAGAAATCACTTTCAATAAATCTCACGAAGAAGGAACATTAATTACTTTGAAATGGGAAAATGGATATGTAATCCAGCACGAAGTAGATTTCGATGCAATAGACAGCAACAGTATGCTGATCAGTTTCGTAATCAGTGCTGAGACTATCGACTACGGTACTTCTCAGTACGCAGGACTATGGCCTTCTTCAGGTAAATAATCCAATCAACTTAAATAAAAAAAGGAACAGTATACCATCGGTATGCTGTTTTTTGTTTTTATCATTCACTGAAAACATTTATAAACAAATAGTTTAGAAAAAATTCACAAGCGAAGCGAATTGACTATTCATCATCATACTCTACATCCCATATCTCAACTCATGAAATTCACCTCCGAAACCCTTCCGCAGACTTCCAGTTTTTACTCCTATTTTCTTATATTTGTTCATTATTCAAAATATGGACGCAACACAAGATAAAAGGCTGTTTCTCATCGATGCCTATGCGATGATCTTTCGTGGTTATCACGCAATGTATAAAAGCCAGCGATTTACAAATTCAGGAATTGAAACCACTGCTATTTTTGGTTTTATGAATTCATTGATTGAATTGATCAGAAAAGAAAAGCCAACGCATTTAGCTGTTGTTTTTGATGTAGGACAGGCAAGTGTTCGAACAAACGATTACGCAGACTATAAGGCCAACAGAAGTGAAACTCCTGAAGCTATCAAGATTGGTGTTCCATATATTCATCGAATTTTAGAAGCGATGCATGTTCCACGTTTGGGAGTTGAAGGATATGAAGCTGATGATGTCATCGGAACTATTGCATGTAAGGCTGAAAAAGAAGGATATACTGTATTTATGGTAACTCCAGATAAAGATTTTGGACAACTGGTTACAGATAATATTAAAATTTATAAGCCTGGTTATAAAGGTGGTGAAATCCAAATACTTGGTGTTGAAGAGATAAAAGCTAAATATGAAATTGAAGATCCTAAGCAGGTTATTGATTTCCTGGCTATGATGGGTGACTCTTCGGATAATATTCCGGGACTGGAAGGAGTAGGAGAGAAAACGGCGATGAAATTCCTGAAAGAATTCGGAAATATCGAAACTTTGCTGGCCAATACAGATAAACTGAAAGGAAAACTGAAAGAAAAGGTAGAAGCTTCCGCAGAACGGGGTATTTTATCTAAAAAACTGGCTACCATTATCTGTGATGCTCCCGTAGAATTCCATCAGGAACAATATGACCTGGAAACTCCGGATTTTGAAAAAGTAAAAGAAGTCTTTGATGAAATAGAATTCAGAAGACTATATGAGAACCTTTACAGAGCCTTTGCTCCGGCTGCTACAGAAACCGTAGTGGTGAGTGAAGTGGAAGTGAAGCAGACTCCGGCAGGAACAGAATTGAAAGGACAGGTTATGCAACTTGATCTTTTTGCCAATTTCGAAGAACTGGAACAGGCTACTTCCACAAAATCTACCATTGAACAGAACGATCATCTTTATCAGTTTATAGATAATCCCAAAGCTCAGAAAAAACTGGTAGATAATCTGCTGCAGCAGAAAGTTGTTTGCTTTGATACGGAAACAACTTCATTAAACGAACTGGAAGCTGAATTGGTAGGAATGAGTTTCTCCTATAAAAAAGGACTTGCCTATTACATTCCTCTTTCTGAAAACAGAGAAGAAGTTTTGCAGACTTTGGAGATTTTCAGACCATTTTTTGAAAAAGAAGACCTGTTGAAAATTGCTCATAATCTTAAATACGATTATAAAGTTTTACAACAATACGACATCACCGTTAAAGGGGCTATGTTTGATACCATGATTGCCCATTATCTGCTGAATCCGGACGGAAGACATGGCATGGATTACCTTTCAGAAGTATACCTGAACTACAAACCGGTATCTATTGAAACAATCATTGGGAAAAAAGGTAAAAAACAAGGCAGCTTCAGAGATGCAGATGTAAGAACACAGACGGATTATGCCGCAGAAGATGCTGACGTAACATTCCAGTTGTATGAGCTTTTTGCACCACAACTGAAAAAAGAAAACCTGGAAGAGCTTTTCTATAATATTGAAATGCCTCTGATGGAAGTGCTGGCAAAAATGGAACTGGCAGGAATTTCTCTGGATGAAAAATGGCTGGCACAGGAAAGTGTTGACCTTGAAAATGATCTGAAACAACTGGAAGGGAAGATTTTTGAACTTTCAGAAGAAGAATTCAATATGAATTCGCCTAAACAGCTGGGAGAGATTCTGTTTGAAAAGTTACAGCTGGATCCAAAAGCTAAGAAAACAAAAACCGGACAATATGCAACCTCAGAAGATGTTCTTCAAAAGTTATCTTCAAAACATGAGATCATCAAATATATTCTGGAATACAGAACGTATCAGAAACTGAAATCAACCTATGTAGACGCTTTGCCTTCACAGATTGAGAAAAAAGATAACAGAGTACATACCAATTTCTCACAAACTACTGCTGCTACAGGCCGTTTGGCGAGTGTAAACCCGAACCTGCAAAATATTCCTATCCGAACGGTGAGAGGACAGCAGATTCGTGGAGCCTTTGTTTCAGGAGAAGGAAAGAAAATTATTTCTGCCGATTACTCTCAGATCGAACTTCGTTTGATTGCTGAAATTTCAGGAGAGGATAATATGATCAAAGCTTTCCAGAATGGAGAAGATATTCACGCTTCTACGGCTGCGAAACTCTTTAAAATTCCGTTGGAAGAAGTCTCCAAAACCCAGAGAAGTCAGGCTAAAACCGTAAACTTTGGGATTATTTATGGACAGGGAGCTTTTGCGTTGGCAGAACAAACCGGATTATCCCGTACAGAAGCCAAGCAGATGATTGAAGCTTATTTCGAAACTTATCCAAAGCTGAAGGAATACATGGCAGAACAGGTGAACAAAGCTCGTCAGTTAGGCTATGTAGAAACTATTTTAGGAAGAAAACGTCACTTGAAAGATATCAATTCCAACAACTTTGTGGTAAGAGGTCATGCTGAAAGGAATGCTGTAAATGCTCCGGTTCAGGGAAGTGCCGCAGATGTTGTAAAGCTTGCCATGATTAAAATAGACAGGGAACTTGAAGAACAACAGCTAAAAACAAAAATGCTGCTTCAGGTGCATGACGAATTGATATTCGAATCTCCGGTGGATGAGATTGAATCAGCGTCAAAACTGATCAAAACTGAAATGGAAAATGCCTTAAAAACACAGGTTCCGCTATTGGTAGAAATTGGAGTAGGAGACAACTGGCTGGAAGCTCATTAATCAATACTGCAAATCAAACCTTAAATAAAAAAACTTCCGTCTTTTGGGCGGAAGTTTTTGTTTTTTTATGTCAATTGGATTGTTAGAATAGTTTTATCTTATCATTCTAATGATAGCCAAATCATCTGTTGGCTTTACCCCATACTGATGTTCCAGCTGTTTAATTTTTCTGTTGAGCATATCTTCCGTTTCATTATTTTTCTGATCAATCATTAAATATTCCATAAAGTTGATAACTTCATCGGAGTCTGTCTTTTTAATTTTTGAAAAGCTTAAAATACCATCAGTCGCAATTGAAACATCCTCCAAATGATCAAAAAATATTTTCTGAGACTGAGCAGAATACCAATCTTCAAAATTTTCATGAAGATGATAAGCCAAATAATCAGGTTTATTATTACGGTCAAATTCTGTAATACTTCCATTGATACAAACAACGCCATCACCAATTGTTAAAACAATTCCATTGTCTGTTGTGTTGTCGTAAAGTAAGATAGTAAGAGTAGTCAATAGCTCTTTTTCATCCAGCATCAGATGATTTTTAACAAATAGAAGTTCTTTGAATAATCCTCTTATGATTTCTCTGAGTTCCTCTTCCAGACTATCTTGGCTGTCTTTTTTATATAATGCTTTGTATCCTGCTTCAATAATGACTTTACGTAGAATTTTCTTAATAAGTGTTGAAGCAAAATGACTATCCATGGCAGTAGAACAGCCATCCATTATGGCACATACAATCTTATCTGAACCGATTTTTTTGATGAGGAAATCATCTTCACAGTGATTAATATGATAATCCCCGATGTGTAGAGTAGAATATAAATTCATTGGACACTAAATTACTCCTATTTTTCAAGAAATCACTTATTATTTCCATGCTGGTTATATTATAAAAATGGCAACAAGTGATTTCATAAATCATTTGTTGCCAGTGTTTGTATATCCGTTTTTCTCTATTATTTAGATATCATATTCTAATTCCCCCACATAATGCAGTGCAAAATCGTCATTTTCTACAGAAACAGGATTGGGAATAACAAATCTTGTAGCAAAAATGATCGCATTTATAGGAGTATCCAGACTGAGTTCATTCAGTTTGTTTTCCAGAATCGGAAGCCATTGATCAGCATAAGAATATTCTGCAAATTTGTCATAAAGACTAAGGCTTTCATCCTCAAAACCATATTCTATAAAGTCATCATCAAACCACTTGATATTCTGTGATTCCGCGAATTTGGAAACATACTGATCGTCACTCTCTTCTTCTATATAATAATTTTCATCCTCTTCTACAAAAGCATAAAAATCTTCTTCATTTTTAAAATATCCTAACCAGAAGTGTGAAATTTCTTTATCCATAATTTTATATAAGTATTATTTTTTGATATTTTTTAGCAGATGGGATTTTTCACCACTGATAAGCATCCCGGTCATGATAGCGAAACCTGCTGCATCTCCTATATTAACATTGATTTTTTCTGAAAATTGCTGAATAAAATCCCCGTTATTAAGATCATAGAGCCTAAATAATGAATTTCCAAAAGTCATTCCCATAGATTGGTTAACATTGAACACAACCGGAAGCAGCAGTAAATCCGCACTGCCGAATTTTTCTTTAATATAATTCATTTCCTCAGTACTGATAATAGTGGTAAGCCTGGGAAAAATTTTTACTTCTTTAGATTTATAATCTTTCTCAGCGACTTTCTTTAAAATATCCATCACTTTTGTATCCATATTAGCGCGCAAAACGGCAACATCATTAAATTTTAATTGAAGAGTATCCTTTAAAATTTTCTTTGTAATGACATCATTGTCTTCAAAATTGTTGATAATAGGTACAAAAGCCACCGTTGACCCATCGCTTTTAAAAGAATAGTTTTCATTAAATACTTTTTGAGCTTGGAAAAATGTTATTCCGGATAGCATCGTAAACAAGGCGAAAATAAGGTTTTTCATAGGGTATTTCTATTACAGTCTCTTTGTTGATTGTCTTTGGTAATTGAGAATGGTTACTATTAAAATGTAATATTACAAAAGTTTTTTCGTGAAATAAATTTTTTGAGGTGACAACACAAAATCTGCGTAGCAAAAATAGTTCCTTAATGGTATTTTATTGTAAATTTATTCTCAGTTTAAATTTAAAAAAATGGATTTTCTTCAGGATCATTATGCTATTAAAAATGAATTGCTGCTTATCCTTATTTCTGTTATTTTAGGGCTGTTCATTGGTGCTGAACGGGAATATCGTAATAAATCTGCCGGTCTCAGAACTTTTATTCTGGTATGTTTCGGTGCCTGCCTGTTTACGATACTTTCTATAAAAATAGGGGTTGCCAATCCCGATCGTCTTGCAGCCAATATCATTACGGGAATCGGTTTTCTGGGAGCAGGCGTGATTTTTAAAGGAGATAATAAAATTGAAGGAATTACTACCGCAACAACCATTTGGGCCACAGCTTCTATAGGAATGGCTGTAGGGTCCGGATATGTCTATATTGCCATGCTAGGAACGGCTTTAGTATTAATCATTTTAAGTGCTTTGACTTATTTGCAGAATTTTATTGATAATTATAATAAAGTAAGAGAATACAGAATAGCAGTCTCCAGCTCAGGGGATATTAAATATTGCGAAAATATCTTTAAGGAAAATCATTTGAAATTTCAGATGATCAGACAGCAGTATTCACAGGAAGGTTTTACAGTGATCTGGAGGATTACAGGAAAAAACACTCATCATGAAGGATTAACCAAACGGTTGGTAGATGATCCGAAGATTACCGCCTATCAGTTTTAGATGAGGTATATGCAAAAAAATAAAGGCCTGAGCCTTTATTTTTATTTTTTCTTGAAAATGTAAAGATCCTTGTTGGGACCATCAATCTCTTTTCCTTCCATATCCAGCTGGATCAGTATATTCTCTCCAACCTTATATTTATAATTGGCCGATTTTCCTTTTAACGTAATCATACTTCCTGTAGCATCCCATGCAAAAGTACCTTTATCCTGGTTCTTTGAATTTCTGTCAAGATATTCTTCAGTAATGCTGAATGTTTTATCATTGTTCAATGTTAAAGAAGTCTTGATTCCCGGACAGTCAGCACATGGAACAGTTGCTTCATAAGTACCGGCCCAGTCCAGTGCATTTTCAGAGGTGTCACCCGCTGCTGTAGGCGTTGCTTTGGTAATGCTGTCTGCGGCTACAGGCTGAACTGCTGTTGCAGAATCTGTGTTAGCCGTTGTTTCAGTGGTTTCTTTTTTAGTACATGAAGCTAAGAATAGCGTTGATACCATTCCCAACATGAGCATTTTGCTTTTCATCATAATAAGTAATTTAAGTATGTTTTTAATAATAAAGTTACTTCCAATAAACAAAAATTAAGCCAGAGGGAGGCGGGAGTTTAATGTTTAAAGTTTAATGTTGCTGGTTGATAGTTGTTAGTATACGGTTCGGATTTACTTTATATATTAAATGAATTTCTGTTTTCCCTTCATTAATACATTTTACAAAAACCTACTCTTAACAACTTTTCCGCCCGTTTTATAAAGCCTATTCTTATTTTTCTTCGTAAATTGGGGCAAAATTTTGATTATGACAAAAAAGATACTTTTATCTGTATTTCTTTTGCCGGCTGCAATGGCATTTGCGCAACAATATGGAGGAATGTGGATTCCTACAGAGCTGAATGAAAAGGAAATGAAGGATTTAGGAATGAAAATTTCTGCAAAAGATATTTTCAATCCTCAGAAGCCAAGCATTAAGGATGCGGTAGTACAGTTTAACGGCGGATGTACTGCAGAAATTATTTCGCCTAAAGGGCTGCTTTTAACCAACCATCACTGTGGTTTCGGTCAGATTCAGGCACATTCTACAGTTCAGAATGACCTTCTTTCGAACGGGTTCTGGGCAAAAAATACAGAAGGAGAGCTTCCTAATCCGGGAGTAAAAGTGGATTTTATTGTAGATATAAAAGAAGTTACTGATCATATTTTAGAAGGAACAGATAATCTTACAGAGCCTGAACTGACTAAAAAGATCAACAACAATATTGAGGTGTACAAAAACTCTCAGAAAATTGAATCTTACCAGTCGATCATGGTAAAACCTATGTATTACGGAAACAAATACTATGCGTATACCATCGAAACTTATAAAGATATCCGTCTTGTAGGAGCTCCGCCTCAAAGCATCGGGAAATTCGGGAGTGATACAGACAACTGGGTTTGGCCTAGACACACCGGAGATTTCTCTATGTTCAGAATCTATGCAGATAAGAATAACCGACCTGCAGAATATTCAAAAGATAACGTTCCTTACGTTCCAAAACACTACTTACCGGTTTCTATAAAAGATAAAAACGAGAACGATTTTACTTTTGTATTCGGATTCCCGGGAAGAACTACAGAATATCTTCCTGCAGTAGGGGTAGAGAAAATCATGAAGGATATTGATCCTGCAAGAATTGCGGTACGTGATGTTGCGTTGAAAACATTAGACGAAAAAATGCGTGTAGACAATGAAACGCGTATTAAATATGCTTCAAAATATGCTTCAGTAGCGAACTACTGGAAAAAGTGGATCGGTGAAGTAGAAGGATTGAAAAAATCCAATGCTGTAGAAAAGAAAGTAATGTACGAAGGTTCTTTGGTGGCTAAAAACCCGGAGATAAAGACTACTTTGGATCAGTTGAATAAACTGTACAATGATCAGGCTCCTTATGCATTAAACAATGCTTACTATACAGAAGTAATCAGAAATGCGGAGACTTTAAAGCTTGCCGGTGATTATTATGATTTCGTAGCTTCTGTAGAAGCCGGAAGAATGGATGAGAAGGAACTTTCAAAGTTAAAATCAAAATTAACTTCTTTCTATAAGGATTACAGTGCTGAGCTTGATGCAAAAGTAACTGCAAAACTATTGGCTTTATACGTGAATAAAACTGCACCACAGTTTTTACCGGCAGCATTCAATAAATATAAAGATGAGAATGCCAATATTCCTGTAGTAGAAGATATGTCTAAAAACTCTATTATCACAGGAAGAACTGCGGTAAACGGAGGAACACTGACTGCAGATATTGAGAAAGCATTTTCTAATCAGGATAAACTGATCAAAACGTTAAAGAAAGATCCTATTTATCAGCTGTATGTTTCTATGAGAGAAACCTATATGAAAACTGCAGATCCACAGTATACTTCACTTCAGGCAAAAATTGATGCTTTACAGAAGAAGTTCATGGCACAGCAGATGCAGACGGATAAAGACAGAAAGTTCTTCCCGGATGCCAACTCTACGCTTCGTGTAACTTATGGTAAAGTAAAAGGTTCTACTCCTAGAGATGCGGTTTCTTACGGATACCAGACTCACCTTGCCGGAGTAATGGAAAAATATGTTCCTGGAGATTATGAATTTGATGTTCCAAAGAAACTGATTGATCTTTACAACAAAAAAGATTTCGGAATCTATAAAGATAAAACAGGTGATGTTCCTGTAGGGTTTACTGCTACCAACCACACAACCGGAGGAAACTCAGGAAGCCCTGCTCTTGATGCCAACGGAAACCTTGTTGGATTGAATTTCGACAGACAGTGGGAAGGAACAATGAGTGATATCAACTATGATCCTCGTTTCAGCAGAAACATCATGGTAGACACGAAATATATCCTTTTCATCATCGAAAAGTTCGCTGACTCAAAGTGGCTTGTTGATGAAATGAAGATTATAAAATAATTTTTAAAAGTTATATCTTTAAGAATCTATTTAAACTGAGTTTTAAATAGATTCTTTTTTATTTTAAATAAGATGAAAGACAGGATCATCAATGTACTGGCAGCCTTCGAATCTGAAAATATCGGAAAATCTTTTCCGCTGGATTACTGTCTGCCACTTTATCACAGTGTTTCCGATAAAGAACTTCCTCATTTAAAACATGTGATCCGCTATAAGAATACCAGACAGTTTGAAGAAGATCTGGATCATATGGCAAAGAATTTTCAGTTTGTCGACTGGCAGGAATTCAAAGAATATAAAGCTGGAAATTTTAAACCTGCGAAAAAGATTGCTTTGCTCACCTTTGATGATGGCTTCAGAGAATTTTATGATGTAGCGGTTCCTGTGTTGGAGCGTAAGGGAATTTATGCCTGTAATTTTATCAATCCTGCTTTCATAGACAATAAAGAGATGATGTTCAGGTGCAAAGCGAGCCTGCTTGCGGATGCTGCTGAAAAAATAAAAACCATAGATCCTGAAATTTATTTTATCTTATCGCTGAAAAACGCAGACAGGAGCATTTTACAAAAGAAAATTTTAACAATCAATTATCAGGAAAAAGATATTCTGGATGAGCTTGCAGAAAAATTTGAAATAGATTTTAAAACCTATTCCCAAGAATATAAGCCTTATTTAACCACAGCAGAATTAAAAGAACTTACGTGTAAAGGCTTCGGAATTTCTTCGCACAGCTGGGATCATCCGAAATATGGAGATTTATCTCTGAAAGAACAGATGGAAACAACGGATAAGACTTTTGCTTATTTAAAAGAAAATGGCTTCCTGTACGAAAGTTTTGCATTTCCGTTTACCGATTTTGAAGTAAGGAAAGACTTTTTTGATGAGCTCTATAAAAATGAGGAAATCTACTGCAGCTTTGGATGTGCTGGGATAAAACTGGACAGTGTAAAGAAAAACTTTCAAAGAATTCCCATGGAAATGGGAGAGAGCGGAGCACAGATATTAAAAAAGGAAATGGCTTATTTCCGACTGAAAAAGCTCATCAATAAAAACATGATTATAAGAAAATGATAACCCTGAAAACATACAACAGAAAAGAACTGGAAGATTTTATATCAACCGGAGATTTTCAGCAATATGATTTTCTTCCCATTACAAAGCATCGTGCACTGTCTCATATTCAGAATCCAAAATCATCAGACGAGGATACACTTCTTATCCTTGCTTTTTATGAAGAAAAACTGATCGGTTATGTGGGCTGTTTTCCGGATTGTTTTATCATTGATGGAAAAGAAATCCGATATGCGTGGCTCAGTACGTTGTATGCAAACCCCGAGTACAGAAAAAAAAGACCGGCAAAAGCATTGCTTAAAAAAGTTTTTGAAGAATATGAAGGGAGAATTGCCATAACAGAATTTACCAAAGAAGCAGAAGCGCTTTACAATATAATGGGTGTTTTTGAATACATTTTCCCCAAAGAAGGAAAGCGTTATTACTTCAGAACAGATGCTGCTAAAATGATTCCGGAGAAAAAGCCGGAAACCCAGTCATTGAAACCTCTTTTTCAAATCCTTGATGCTACGGCCAACGGACTTATTTCAATAAAGAACCTTATTGTGCCAAAACCCAACTTCAAATATGAAGTTCAGGATAGGATCGACAAAGAAAGTGCTGATTTTATCAATGGATTTTCTGGCCAACGGAATGCTGACGAAATTAATGCCTTTATAGATCATCCCTGGATTTTGGAGGGTGAAAAAGATGAAAAATACCTTTTTTCCAGTTTTGCCGGTACATTTAAATATTTCTGGATTAAAATTTTTGATCAGGATCAGAAAATTAAAGCCTGTCTCTTGTTGCAGCTTCGTGATGGATATCTTAAAATCCCTTACTTTTTCCCGAATGGTGATGCAGATGAGGTTGTCCGGTTTCTGAATTACTTTATTGTTACCCACAAAGTGAAAGGTTTTACCTCTTATCAAACCGTTTTGAACAAGGAAATACAACAATCAAAAGGGTTTTCCCCTATCTACGAACGTAATTTCACAAGAGAGTATCTGTTTCATAAAAATCTTCTGGAATTACTCCCCGATAATTTTAACCCAAACTATCAGGATGGAGACGGAGATTGTATGATGACGTAAAAGTATTGTAAATGATGAGTTATGAATTATCATTCATCATTTATAAAAAATAAACCGCCTGATAGTGTTATCAGGCGGTTTGTTTTTTTAATGTCCGAAAATATCTTTCAGGCTTACTTCTTTAAATGTTCCCATCTTATTGACAGCTTCCATATCAAGATTCTCTTTTTTACCGATAATGGCTGTATTAAAATGTATGGATTGGACTTCTGTCTGATAAAACTGTTTGATACCTTCAAACTCCAGGCTCTGGATCTGTTCATAAATATTCTTTCTGAAATCATGATGAATATTGAGCTTCTGCAGTCTTAAGGTATTAAAAAATATATTATTTCGGGTAACCCTTGTCGAAGCAATCTGCTTCAGCGCAGCATTTTTGGCATTCTCAAACTGAATAGGTACTTCAGGAAGTTCGTTCATCAGTTCGTTCAGGGTATCCACTGCAATCATTAGTTTGTCAGGTTGTGTTCCGATATAAGTGGTTACATAGTCAGGGTGCTTCAGCTCAGAGTTGGCTGCATAAGAAACATAGGCTGAGTAGGCAAGACTTTTACTTTCACGCATCTCCTGGAAAACAATTGAAGATAATCCTCTTCCAAAATATTCATTGAAAACATTGATCTTTCCAAAATGAAGCGGGTTCACTTCGTTTCCTTTACCAATCTTGCTCATTTCCATCTGAACCATATCATAGTTGATGAAATTGACATTTCCTCCTGTTGCAGGTTCCGGATATTGCTTGGCTTCCGGTATCTGAAGGCTCTCAGTTTCTATATACTGACCGATATATTCTTTGAAGTTTTCAAAATTTTTACCGTAGAAAAATACCTGGTAAGGATATTTGAAAAGCTTTTTCATTCTGTCTGTGAATACTTCAGGATTGCTGCTTTCAAGCTCTTCCCTGGAAATGACATCTGTAAAACGTGAGTTGCTGCCCAGTTTTGTGTAATTGTTTAAAGCAGTTATAATACGGTTTTTGTCTTTCTTGATCGCCTGGCGGTTTTCCAGTACGGTACCCACAAACTGATTGTAGATTTCCTGATCAGGTTTTACATCCTGCATCCAATGCTGTAAAAGAGCAATTCCTTTTTCTATATTTTCTTCCAGTCCGCTTAGAGATATAATCAACTGGTTGTTTGTTGTTTTAAAATCATTGCTGATTCCTATTTTGAAAAATTCCTTTTTCAAATCTTCCGGTGAATGGGTATCTGTTCCCAAATACTGCAGAAGTTGAGTAGAAATTCCTAGATCTCTGTCGTTATCACTTCCCAAAGGAAAAATAAAATGCAGCTGAGCAATATCGTTATACTTATTCTTTACAAAGCTTAGTTTCTTTCCGTTACGCTGATCCGTGATGATTTCTTTCTGATAATCGATAAACTCAGGTTTAATATCCTCAGTTTTATCTGCTAAAATATCTTTTAAAAACTCAGATTGTGTATCACGGTTGATTTTAACAGGAGTGATTCCCGGGTTGTCAACCCTGATCAATTTGTCATTTACCCCTTTTTCTTTATTGATAACCACATAGTTTTCTTTGAAAAAATCATGGGCAAAATTCACAATATCATCCTTAGTGAAAGAAGCATACTCATCCATTTCATTCAATTCTTCTTCCCAGGTTCTTCCTTTTATATAAGAATCATAGAGTGTGGTAGCAAGACCTTCAGCCGTTTCAAGGCCTTTCATTCTCTGAAGTTTGAAATCATTAATGATGGCGGGCAGCATCCAGTCCGGGAAATCTCCTTTCTTGATCAGTTCAATTTCGTCCAGTACCATATTCTTTGCTTCCTCCAGGGTTTGTGTTTCTTTAGGAACAGCAACGATGGAAAAATATCCATACTGTCTTAATCCCACAGAAAAAGCCTGAGCCCAAAGCATTTTCTGAGTCTGATTAATATGCAGATCCAGTAATCCGGCTTCCCCTCTGTTGCTGAGTATATTCGCTATCACATCCGCCAGCATAGCTTCTCTTGTTCCATAGCTTTCTGTTCTCCATGCCAGCTGAGTGCGTGGAGTAGTAGGGCTTTTCACTGTTCTTGTTACAACTTTTGTAATGGGCTGTTCAATAATTGGTGTCTTCTTAGGAAGTTCCTTATAAGGTAATGTACCGAAATAGTGATCAATTAACTGAATGGTCTTATCAAAATCAAGATCCCCAACCAATACCATGGCATAATTATTAGGAACATAATATTCATCGAAATATTTGTGAATAGCCTTCATTGAAGGATTTTTCAAATGCTCCGGCCTTCCCAGTGTCGTTTGCTGTCCATTAGGATGAGTAGGAAAAAGAGCATCCATCAGTTCAGAACTCACAAGCCTTGTGTCATTGTCCTGCGCCCTGTTGAACTCCTCATATACAGATTCCAGCTCGGTATGGAAAAGACGAAGTACAATTTCAGAAAACCTTTCCTTTTCTATTTTCAGCCATTTTTCAAGCTCGTTGTTCGGAATATTATTTTTGTATACTGTTTCATCAAACCAGGTGTGGGCATTGGTTCCACTTGCTCCCAGAGAAGAAATCGCTTTGTCATATTCATTGGCAATGGCGTATTGACTGGCTTCCTGAGAAACTTCATCAATCTTTTTATAGATTTCCTTTTTCTTTTCAGAATCCTGTTCTGCTTTATGCTCTTCATACAATGCTGAGATCTGGTCGAGAAGTTCCTTTTCCTTTTCCCAGTTCTGAGTTCCAATACGAGAAGTTCCTTTAAACATCATATGCTCCAGATAATGAGCCAGCCCTGTATTATCAGCCGGATCATTATTACTTCCTGTCCTTACGGGAATGAAGGTCTGTATCCTTGGAGCATCAAAATTTTGAGCAAGAAAAACCTTTAATCCATTTTTCAAAGTATAGATTCTGACGTTATTTTCGTCATGTGTTACCGTAATATATTCGTATTGGTTTTTATCCGTATGTACCGTTTCCTTATGTTGTCTGTCTGTCATATATAAAACTCATTTCATTCCTTAGAAACCGGAATGCACTACAAATGTAAGGAATCAAAAAAAAGTGTTGACTCTTTTTTATCATTATTACATCTATTGTTACAGTTGAAAAGGTGAATCATGAGGTACAAACAGTTTTTACTAATGCTGTTTCCTCTTATATATTATATAATGTACCACCTTTATTATTTATGACTGTCTATAGAAAATGGGCATTTATTTTTTCAGGAGCTATTTCCTGCTATCCATTCATACTCCTCACGCCAGCGGCTCTCTAGCGCTCCAACCCATCCACTCTCCAACCCATGCTGCGGGGTAACCATTTCTATCAGGGCTAGGGGAGAAGGCAAATGATGAATTATAAATTATAAATGATGAATGATGAATGATGAATGATGAATGATGAATGATGAATGATGAATTCGGGGTTTGGGTTTTGAGTTACATGTTTAGAGTTTCGCATTCTGTTTTTTGATATTTGAGTTCCGGATTTTCAGGCTTCGTATTATTACGATCCTCATTTTATATTATCCTCATCAGTATTTATATTCCATAAGAACAAGCTTTATCTAGTTTTCATTACACACTTTTTTTGTATACCTATATTATATATTATATCCAGTATTCTCTGTGTAAATCTGTGCCATCTGTGGGAAAAAATAACCACGCATCCCAACCAATACCCATTCTCACTACAATCATATTCAATATTAGCGTTGCTTGATCCCGTTTTCATTACACACTTTTTTTGTATACCTATATTATATCCATCATCCTCTGTGCAAATCCGTGCCACCTGTGGGAAAAAATCACAATGCATCCTAACCATTACCCATTACTCATTACTCATTACCCATGATTCCCCCTTTCACGCTCAAACCCTCAAATTCTCAAATTCTCCCACCCTCAACCCCTCCCACTCGTAATCCCAAACATTTGTTTAAAATTTTTCTCACTTTGTATCAGAGGATTATGTTCAAATATTACGTGGATATGACATTTATGTTAAATAAAGTTGTTTTGCGTTGCAATAAGTTGTTATCTTTGCCCCACTGAAAAACGAGAGTAGCTCGGTAGCGCAGAAGAGCTTTTAGCTAAGCAGAAACAATATGATACTTCAAAAAGAGACAAACAAAAAACTTTAATTTTTTTATTAAAAAGAGTTGCGGGTTTAAAAAGAGTTTGTATCTTTGCAGTCCCAATTACAGGGAGCGCAGGAGTAGGATGATTGAGGGTTTAGGAGAGATTAAGGTTACTTAAAAAACTTTAAAATTTTCTTCAAAAACATTTGGTCATTAAGAAATAAAGTTTTACTTTTGCACTCGCAAATACGGAGCGACACTGACAGAGAGATTGCTTCGTTACAAAGCGAAAGATATAAAGATCATTGACATACAATATAACAACCAAGTAAGGAAAAACTAAAGCGTTAAAAAACTTTGAGTGAGTCAGACAAACATACAATGGAGAGTTTGATCCTGGCTCAGGATGAACGCTAGCGGGAGGCCTAACACATGCAAGCCGAGCGGTAGAGATCTTTCGGGATCTTGAGAGCGGCGTACGGGTGCGGAACACGTGTGCAACCTGCCTTTATCTGGGGGATAGCCTTTCGAAAGGAAGATTAATACCCCATAATATTTTGAATGGCATCATTTAAAATTGAAAACTCCGGTGGATAGAGATGGGCACGCGCAAGATTAGATAGTTGGTGAGGTAACGGCTCACCAAGTCTGCGATCTTTAGGGGGCCTGAGAGGGTGATCCCCCACACTGGTACTGAGACACGGACCAGACTCCTACGGGAGGCAGCAGTGAGGAATATTGGACAATGGGTGAGAGCCTGATCCAGCCATCCCGCGTGAAGGACGACGGCCCTATGGGTTGTAAACTTCTTTTGTATAGGGATAAACCTTTCCACGTGTGGGAAGCTGAAGGTACTATACGAATAAGCACCGGCTAACTCCGTGCCAGCAGCCGCGGTAATACGGAGGGTGCAAGCGTTATCCGGATTTATTGGGTTTAAAGGGTCCGTAGGCGGATCTGTAAGTCAGTGGTGAAATCTCACAGCTTAACTGTGAAACTGCCATTGATACTGCAGGTCTTGAGTGTTATTGAAGTAGCTGGAATAAGTAGTGTAGCGGTGAAATGCATAGATATTACTTAGAACACCAATTGCGAAGGCAGGTTACTAAGCAACAACTGACGCTGATGGACGAAAGCGTGGGGAGCGAACAGGATTAGATACCCTGGTAGTCCACGCCGTAAACGATGCTAACTCGTTTTTGGGCTTTTGGGCTCAGAGACTAAGCGAAAGTGATAAGTTAGCCACCTGGGGAGTACGTTCGCAAGAATGAAACTCAAAGGAATTGACGGGGGCCCGCACAAGCGGTGGATTATGTGGTTTAATTCGATGATACGCGAGGAACCTTACCAAGGCTTAAATGGGAAATGACAGGTTTAGAAATAGACTTTTCTTCGGACATTTTTCAAGGTGCTGCATGGTTGTCGTCAGCTCGTGCCGTGAGGTGTTAGGTTAAGTCCTGCAACGAGCGCAACCCCTGTCACTAGTTGCCATCATTAAGTTGGGGACTCTAGTGAGACTGCCTACGCAAGTAGAGAGGAAGGTGGGGATGACGTCAAATCATCACGGCCCTTACGCCTTGGGCCACACACGTAATACAATGGCCAGTACAGAGGGCAGCTACACAGCGATGTGATGCAAATCTCGAAAGCTGGTCTCAGTTCGGATTGGAGTCTGCAACTCGACTCTATGAAGCTGGAATCGCTAGTAATCGCGCATCAGCCATGGCGCGGTGAATACGTTCCCGGGCCTTGTACACACCGCCCGTCAAGCCATGGAAGTCTGGGGTACCTGAAGTCGGTGACCGTAACAGGAGCTGCCTAGGGTAAAACAGGTAACTAGGGCTAAGTCGTAACAAGGTAGCCGTACCGGAAGGTGCGGCTGGAACATCTCATTTTAGAGCGTCTTTAGACGATAAACAAAATTAGTATCGTAAGATACAGTACTTACTTAAAGTTCAAGCTTTAGTTTTTTGTTTGGTTGCTATATAAAAATACAAAACCCACTAGAAATTAGTAAAGGGATAGAGAGATTTTAGATTATAAATTATAGATTTTAGATTTAAATAATCATTTAAAATTTTCAATTTAAAATTTAAAATTAATAATGAAGTCTCGTAGCTCAGCTGGTTAGAGCGCTACACTGATAATGTAGAGGTCGGCAGTTCGAGCCTGCCCGAGACTACTAATTGAAGGGATTATAGATTATAAATTATAGATTTTAGATTATAACGCATGTTTCATTTAAAATTTATAATCTAGAATTTACAATTTCTACTAGAGGGGAATTAGCTCAGCTGGCTAGAGCGCCTGCCTTGCACGCAGGAGGTCAAGGGTTCGACTCCCTTATTCTCCACAGTTTTGAAAGCTTAATTTAAAAGTTACGGATAGAGCCAAAAACAATATCTGTTCATTAAGCTGCCAAGAAGACATTAAGATCATTGACATTAACGGTAAAGACATCACAAAGAGATAACCGAGCACTTTCGAGTGCCGAGTTTATAAAAATATCGATAGACGAGAGTTTATCAAAAAATACTGAACTAATTTAAATATTAGGAAAGAAATCGTTAAGGGCGTATGGCGGATGCCTAGGCTTTCAGAGGCGACGAAGGACGTGGTAAGCTGCGAAAAGCTGCGGGGATTGGCACACACGAATTGATCCGCAGATGTCCGAATGGGGCAACCCGGCTGGTTGAAGACCAGTCACCTCTTAGGAGGAGCAAACCCGGAGAACTGAAACATCTAAGTACCCGGAGGAAAAGAAATCGAAGAGATTCCGTAAGTAGTGGCGAGCGAAAGCGGATTAGCCCAAAAGTCTTTATATGTTTAGAGGAATGTTCTGGAAAGAACAATCGTAGAAGGTGATAATCCTGTACTCGAAAGGCATATTTGGATGATAAATGAGTAGGGCGGGACACGTGAAATCCTGTCTGAATATGGGGGGACCATCCTCCAAGGCTAAATACTCCTGAAAGACCGATAGTGAACAAGTACTGTGAAGGAAAGGTGAAAAGCACTTCGAATAGAAGGGTGAAATAGAACCTGAAACCGTACGCCTACAAGCGGTCGGAGCACCTATATGGTGTGACGGCGTGCCTTTTGCATAATGAGCCTACGAGTTAATTTTACTAGCGAGGTTAAGGTATTAAGTACCGGAGCCGGAGCGAAAGCGAGTCTGAATAGGGCGTATAGTTAGTAGGATTAGACGCGAAACCTTGTGATCTACCCATGGGCAGGTTGAAGCTCTGGTAACACAGAGTGGAGGACCGAACCGGTTGACGTTGAAAAGTCTTCGGATGACCTGTGGGTAGGGGTGAAAGGCCAATCAAACTGGGAGATAGCTCGTACTCTCCGAAATGCATTTAGGTGCAGCGTCGTATATAAGTTTATTAGAGGTAGAGCTACTGATTGGATGCGGGGGTTTCATCGCCTACCAATTCCTGACAAACTCCGAATGCTAATAAATGTTCTACGGCAGTGAGGGCATGGGTGCTAAGGTCCATGTCCGAGAGGGAAAGAACCCAGACCAACAGCTAAGGTCCCAAAATATATGTTAAGTTGAAGCAACGCGGTTGGACTGCATTGACAGCTAGGATGTTGGCTTGGAAGCAGCCATTCATTTAAAGAGTGCGTAACAGCTCACTAGTCGAGCGGTCCGGCATGGATAATAATCGGGCATAAACATATTACCGAAGCTATGGATTTGTATTTTAGATACATCTGGTAGGAGAGCATTCTATTTGCGCCGAAGCAGTACTGTGAGGTATTGTGGAGCGGATAGAAAAGAAAATGTAGGCATAAGTAACGATAAAGCGGGCGAGAAACCCGCTCACCGAAAGACTAAGGTTTCCTCAGCCATGCTAATCAGCTGAGGGTTAGTCGGGACCTAACGCGAACCCGAAAGGGGTAGTGGATGGACAATGGGTTAATATTCCCATACTTGCTCACACTAAAAAGGGGACGGAGTGCCGTACTTACTGGAGACTGACGGAATAGTCAAGGCCTAGCCTTCGGGCGAAGCTGCTGTAGGGAAAGTGCTTCCAAGAAAAGCCGAAGTGAAGCAACCCGTACCAAAACCGACACAGGTAGTCGAGGAGAGAATCCTAAGGTGCTAGAGTGAATCATGGTTAAGGAACTAGGCAAAATAGTCTCGTAACTTCGGGAGAAGAGACGCCATCAGCAATGGTGGCCGCAGTAAAGAGGCCCAGGCGACTGTTTATCAAAAACACAGGACTCTGCAAAATCGAAAGATGCAGTATAGGGTCTGACACCTGCCCGGTGCTGGAAGGTTAAGGAAGGTGCTTAGGGTTAAACCGAAGGCATTGACTGAAGCCCCAGTAAACGGCGGCCGTAACTATAACGGTCCTAAGGTAGCGAAATTCCTTGTCGGGTAAGTTCCGACCTGCACGAATGGTGTAACGATCTGGGCACTGTCTCAACCATGAGCTCTGTGAAATTGTAGTATCGGTGAAGATGCCGATTACCCGCAATGGGACGAAAAGACCCTGTGAACCTTTACTATAACTTCGTATTGACTTTGAGTAAGTAATGTGTAGGATAGGTGGGAGGCTTTGAAGCAGGCACGCTAGTGTTTGTGGAGCCAACGTTGAAATACCACCCTTTACTTACTTGGAGCCTAACTTCTTTTAGAAGGACATTGCGTGGTGGGTAGTTTGACTGGGGTGGTCGCCTCCAAAAGAGTAACGGAGGCTTTCAAAGGTACCCTCAGCACGCTTGGTAACCGTGCGTAGAGTGTAATGGCATAAGGGTGCTTGACTGTGAGACCTACAAGTCGATCAGGTGCGAAAGCAGGACATAGTGATCCGGTGGTTCCGTATGGAAGGGCCATCGCTCATAGGATAAAAGGTACTCCGGGGATAACAGGCTAGTCTCCCCCAAGAGCTCACATCGACGGGGAGGTTCGGCACCTCGATGTCGGCTCGTCACATCCTGGGGCTGGAGAAGGTCCCAAGGGTTGGGCTGTTCGCCCATTAAAGTGGCACGCGAGCTGGGTTCAGAACGTCGTGAGACAGTTCGGTCTCTATCTATTGCGGGCGTTAGATGTTTGAGAGGGCTTGATTCTAGTACGAGAGGACCGAATTGAACAAACCTCTGGTGTATCAGTTGTACCGCCAGGTGCACTGCTGAGTAGCTACGTTTGGAAGAGATAAGCACTGAAAGCATATAAGTGCGAAACTCGCCTCAAGATGAGACATCTTTTAAGGGTCGTTGGAGATGACGACGTTGATAGGCTATAGGTGTAAAGACAGTAATGTCATAGCCAAGTAGTACTAATTACCCGTAGATTTATAGCCTGATATGGCGCACGGAAGTGCAGCAAGGTTACCTCTTTGTGAAAGTTTTTATCGATAAAAAAGAAGTTAGAATCTAGATATTAGAAGTTAGTTTTTACTAATCTCTAAGTACTAATCTCTAACCTCTTATATACAACCTTTAGGGTGGTTTTAGCGGTGGGGCTCACCTGTTCCCATTCCGAACACAGAAGTTAAGCCCACCAGCGCCGATGGTACTGCTAACGCGGGAGAGTAGGCCGCCGCCAGTTTTTATTTTATTTTTAAAAATCCTTTATCATCAGATAAAGGATTTTTTTTGTTATATACTATACCCATAGCTACCTGCTTACCCTGACAAATCCCAACCCAACATAAATAATCAATAATGAGTAATAAGTAATATCTAACGTATGCTATCATTACCCATTACCCATTACCCATCTTTACCCCAACACACTTGTCACTCCGTAGGAGCCTCAATGATCCGGTACAAAATAAAATACGCTTTACTTAATATATCATCATAAACTTCTCTTTTTAAAACTTCAGCAAACTCCCATAGTGGTATTTGCATTCGAAGCTAAATCTAATTGAGTTTCTACCTTTAGTAAACTTCAGAATTTTCTTCCACAAGAAGAAGCTTGTTTTTTCCATTATCATTTTCTTTATGATATCTCATTCACATTTCGAAAAATTTAAGCAAGCAAAATAGATTTTTCCTATTTCCTTTCTCTGGCTTTTCTACGAATCTGTAAATATCTTTACAATACTCCACCGTTTATAATCTATCTTTTACCGATTAAAGCCTAACTCATTTTTTTAATCTTACAAATTAAATGCAGGTATGACTACAGTATTCAAATGCTGATTTAAAAAATAAATTACCAGAACTTGCCTCACACCTGTTTAGGTGATTACCATCTATTGATTCATTATTACTTGAAATTCACCTTATGAATATGAATTTTATATACTATTTTTTTATATGTCTCTGTACTTGCATATTGTGGATAAGTATATTTTACGTATAATGAATTGTTTATTAGGTTATTATGTGAATACTTTTCCACTTTTGGTATTTTTATCTTACATAAAGTTGCGGGGTATGGTATAAGTTGTTATCTTTGCCCCACTGAAAAACGAGAGTAGCTCGGTAGCGCAGAAAAGCTTTTAGCTAAGCAGAAACAATATGATACTTCAAAAAGAGACAAACAAAAAACTTTAATTTTTTTATTAAAAAGAGTTGCGGGTTTAAAAAGAGTTTGTATCTTTGCAGTCCCAATTACAGGGAGCGCAGGAGTAGGATGATTGAGGGTTTAGGAGAGATTAAGGTTACTTAAAAAACTTTAAAATTTTCTTCAAAAACATTTGGTCATTAAGAAATAAAGTTTTACTTTTGCACTCGCAAATACGGAGCGACACTGACAGAGAGATTGCTTCGTTACAAAGCGAAAGATATAAAGATCATTGACATACAATATAACAACCAAGTAAGGAAAAACTAAAGCGTTAAAAAACTTTGAGTGAGTCAGACAAACATACAATGGAGAGTTTGATCCTGGCTCAGGATGAACGCTAGCGGGAGGCCTAACACATGCAAGCCGAGCGGTAGAGATCTTTCGGGATCTTGAGAGCGGCGTACGGGTGCGGAACACGTGTGCAACCTGCCTTTATCTGGGGGATAGCCTTTCGAAAGGAAGATTAATACCCCATAATATTTTGAATGGCATCATTTAAAATTGAAAACTCCGGTGGATAGAGATGGGCACGCGCAAGATTAGATAGTTGGTGAGGTAACGGCTCACCAAGTCTGCGATCTTTAGGGGGCCTGAGAGGGTGATCCCCCACACTGGTACTGAGACACGGACCAGACTCCTACGGGAGGCAGCAGTGAGGAATATTGGACAATGGGTGAGAGCCTGATCCAGCCATCCCGCGTGAAGGACGACGGCCCTATGGGTTGTAAACTTCTTTTGTATAGGGATAAACCTTTCCACGTGTGGGAAGCTGAAGGTACTATACGAATAAGCACCGGCTAACTCCGTGCCAGCAGCCGCGGTAATACGGAGGGTGCAAGCGTTATCCGGATTTATTGGGTTTAAAGGGTCCGTAGGCGGATCTGTAAGTCAGTGGTGAAATCTCACAGCTTAACTGTGAAACTGCCATTGATACTGCAGGTCTTGAGTGTTATTGAAGTAGCTGGAATAAGTAGTGTAGCGGTGAAATGCATAGATATTACTTAGAACACCAATTGCGAAGGCAGGTTACTAAGCAACAACTGACGCTGATGGACGAAAGCGTGGGGAGCGAACAGGATTAGATACCCTGGTAGTCCACGCCGTAAACGATGCTAACTCGTTTTTGGGCTTTTGGGCTCAGAGACTAAGCGAAAGTGATAAGTTAGCCACCTGGGGAGTACGTTCGCAAGAATGAAACTCAAAGGAATTGACGGGGGCCCGCACAAGCGGTGGATTATGTGGTTTAATTCGATGATACGCGAGGAACCTTACCAAGGCTTAAATGGGAAATGACAGGTTTAGAAATAGACTTTTCTTCGGACATTTTTCAAGGTGCTGCATGGTTGTCGTCAGCTCGTGCCGTGAGGTGTTAGGTTAAGTCCTGCAACGAGCGCAACCCCTGTCACTAGTTGCCATCATTAAGTTGGGGACTCTAGTGAGACTGCCTACGCAAGTAGAGAGGAAGGTGGGGATGACGTCAAATCATCACGGCCCTTACGCCTTGGGCCACACACGTAATACAATGGCCAGTACAGAGGGCAGCTACACAGCGATGTGATGCAAATCTCGAAAGCTGGTCTCAGTTCGGATTGGAGTCTGCAACTCGACTCTATGAAGCTGGAATCGCTAGTAATCGCGCATCAGCCATGGCGCGGTGAATACGTTCCCGGGCCTTGTACACACCGCCCGTCAAGCCATGGAAGTCTGGGGTACCTGAAGTCGGTGACCGTAACAGGAGCTGCCTAGGGTAAAACAGGTAACTAGGGCTAAGTCGTAACAAGGTAGCCGTACCGGAAGGTGCGGCTGGAACATCTCATTTTAGAGCGTCTTTAGACGATAAACAAAATTAGTATCGTAAGATACAGTACTTACTTAAAGTTCAAGCTTTAGTTTTTTGTTTGGTTGCTATATAAAAATACAAAACCCACTAGAAATTAGTAAAGGGATAGAGAGATTTTAGATTATAAATTATAGATTTTAGATTTAAATAATCATTTAAAATTTTCAATTTAAAATTTAAAATTAATAATGAAGTCTCGTAGCTCAGCTGGTTAGAGCGCTACACTGATAATGTAGAGGTCGGCAGTTCGAGCCTGCCCGAGACTACTAATTGAAGGGATTATAGATTATAAATTATAGATTTTAGATTATAACGCATGTTTCATTTAAAATTTATAATCTAGAATTTACAATTTCTACTAGAGGGGAATTAGCTCAGCTGGCTAGAGCGCCTGCCTTGCACGCAGGAGGTCAAGGGTTCGACTCCCTTATTCTCCACAGTTTTGAAAGCTTAATTTAAAAGTTACGGATAGAGCCAAAAACAATATCTGTTCATTAAGCTGCCAAGAAGACATTAAGATCATTGACATTAACGGTAAAGACATCACAAAGAGATAACCGAGCACTTTCGAGTGCCGAGTTTATAAAAATATCGATAGACGAGAGTTTATCAAAAAATACTGAACTAATTTAAATATTAGGAAAGAAATCGTTAAGGGCGTATGGCGGATGCCTAGGCTTTCAGAGGCGACGAAGGACGTGGTAAGCTGCGAAAAGCTGCGGGGATTGGCACACACGAATTGATCCGCAGATGTCCGAATGGGGCAACCCGGCTGGTTGAAGACCAGTCACCTCTTAGGAGGAGCAAACCCGGAGAACTGAAACATCTAAGTACCCGGAGGAAAAGAAATCGAAGAGATTCCGTAAGTAGTGGCGAGCGAAAGCGGATTAGCCCAAAAGTCTTTATATGTTTAGAGGAATGTTCTGGAAAGAACAATCGTAGAAGGTGATAATCCTGTACTCGAAAGGCATATTTGGATGATAAATGAGTAGGGCGGGACACGTGAAATCCTGTCTGAATATGGGGGGACCATCCTCCAAGGCTAAATACTCCTGAAAGACCGATAGTGAACAAGTACTGTGAAGGAAAGGTGAAAAGCACTTCGAATAGAAGGGTGAAATAGAACCTGAAACCGTACGCCTACAAGCGGTCGGAGCACCTATATGGTGTGACGGCGTGCCTTTTGCATAATGAGCCTACGAGTTAATTTTACTAGCGAGGTTAAGGTATTAAGTACCGGAGCCGGAGCGAAAGCGAGTCTGAATAGGGCGTATAGTTAGTAGGATTAGACGCGAAACCTTGTGATCTACCCATGGGCAGGTTGAAGCTCTGGTAACACAGAGTGGAGGACCGAACCGGTTGACGTTGAAAAGTCTTCGGATGACCTGTGGGTAGGGGTGAAAGGCCAATCAAACTGGGAGATAGCTCGTACTCTCCGAAATGCATTTAGGTGCAGCGTCGTATATAAGTTTATTAGAGGTAGAGCTACTGATTGGATGCGGGGGTTTCATCGCCTACCAATTCCTGACAAACTCCGAATGCTAATAAATGTTCTACGGCAGTGAGGGCATGGGTGCTAAGGTCCATGTCCGAGAGGGAAAGAACCCAGACCAACAGCTAAGGTCCCAAAATATATGTTAAGTTGAAGCAACGCGGTTGGACTGCATTGACAGCTAGGATGTTGGCTTGGAAGCAGCCATTCATTTAAAGAGTGCGTAACAGCTCACTAGTCGAGCGGTCCGGCATGGATAATAATCGGGCATAAACATATTACCGAAGCTATGGATTTGTATTTTAGATACATCTGGTAGGAGAGCATTCTATTTGCGCCGAAGCAGTACTGTGAGGTATTGTGGAGCGGATAGAAAAGAAAATGTAGGCATAAGTAACGATAAAGCGGGCGAGAAACCCGCTCACCGAAAGACTAAGGTTTCCTCAGCCATGCTAATCAGCTGAGGGTTAGTCGGGACCTAACGCGAACCCGAAAGGGGTAGTGGATGGACAATGGGTTAATATTCCCATACTTGCTCACACTAAAAAGGGGACGGAGTGCCGTACTTACTGGAGACTGACGGAATAGTCAAGGCCTAGCCTTCGGGCGAAGCTGCTGTAGGGAAAGTGCTTCCAAGAAAAGCCGAAGTGAAGCAACCCGTACCAAAACCGACACAGGTAGTCGAGGAGAGAATCCTAAGGTGCTAGAGTGAATCATGGTTAAGGAACTAGGCAAAATAGTCTCGTAACTTCGGGAGAAGAGACGCCATCAGCAATGGTGGCCGCAGTAAAGAGGCCCAGGCGACTGTTTATCAAAAACACAGGACTCTGCAAAATCGAAAGATGCAGTATAGGGTCTGACACCTGCCCGGTGCTGGAAGGTTAAGGAAGGTGCTTAGGGTTAAACCGAAGGCATTGACTGAAGCCCCAGTAAACGGCGGCCGTAACTATAACGGTCCTAAGGTAGCGAAATTCCTTGTCGGGTAAGTTCCGACCTGCACGAATGGTGTAACGATCTGGGCACTGTCTCAACCATGAGCTCTGTGAAATTGTAGTATCGGTGAAGATGCCGATTACCCGCAATGGGACGAAAAGACCCTGTGAACCTTTACTATAACTTCGTATTGACTTTGAGTAAGTAATGTGTAGGATAGGTGGGAGGCTTTGAAGCAGGCACGCTAGTGTTTGTGGAGCCAACGTTGAAATACCACCCTTTACTTACTTGGAGCCTAACTTCTTTTAGAAGGACATTGCGTGGTGGGTAGTTTGACTGGGGTGGTCGCCTCCAAAAGAGTAACGGAGGCTTTCAAAGGTACCCTCAGCACGCTTGGTAACCGTGCGTAGAGTGTAATGGCATAAGGGTGCTTGACTGTGAGACCTACAAGTCGATCAGGTGCGAAAGCAGGACATAGTGATCCGGTGGTTCCGTATGGAAGGGCCATCGCTCATAGGATAAAAGGTACTCCGGGGATAACAGGCTAGTCTCCCCCAAGAGCTCACATCGACGGGGAGGTTCGGCACCTCGATGTCGGCTCGTCACATCCTGGGGCTGGAGAAGGTCCCAAGGGTTGGGCTGTTCGCCCATTAAAGTGGCACGCGAGCTGGGTTCAGAACGTCGTGAGACAGTTCGGTCTCTATCTATTGCGGGCGTTAGATGTTTGAGAGGGCTTGATTCTAGTACGAGAGGACCGAATTGAACAAACCTCTGGTGTATCAGTTGTACCGCCAGGTGCACTGCTGAGTAGCTACGTTTGGAAGAGATAAGCACTGAAAGCATATAAGTGCGAAACTCGCCTCAAGATGAGACATCTTTTAAGGGTCGTTGGAGATGACGACGTTGATAGGCTATAGGTGTAAAGACAGTAATGTCATAGCCAAGTAGTACTAATTACCCGTAGATTTATAGCCTGATATGGCGCACGGAAGTGCAGCAAGGTTACCTCTTTGTGAAAGTTTTTATCGATAAAAAAGAAGTTAGAATCTAGATATTAGAAGTTAGTTTTTACTAATCTCTAAGTACTAATCTCTAACCTCTTATATACAACCTTTAGGGTGGTTTTAGCGGTGGGGCTCACCTGTTCCCATTCCGAACACAGAAGTTAAGCCCACCAGCGCCGATGGTACTGCTAACGCGGGAGAGTAGGCCGCTGCCAGTTTTTATTTTATTTTTAAAAATCCTTTATCTGATGATAAAGGATTTTTTTTGTTGTATACTATCCCCATAGCTACCTGCTTACCGTACAAATCCCAACCCAACATAAATAATCAATAATGAGTAATCAGCAATGAGTAATAAGTAATATCCAACGTATGCTATTATTACCTATTACTCATCTCTACCCAACACTATTGTCACTCCGTAGGAGCCTAAACAATCCATTTAAAATTCTGTAGTTTGTCCTTTGAATTCTTTAGACTCTAATAAATCTGGCTAGATTCCTACGGAATGACATAATTGGAACTATTAAATCTCACGATATAAAACTGATCATTCTTAAATCGGATCCCACAACTCATAATTTAACTTATCATTCATCATTAATGTCCTCCTAGCCCCGATAGCAATGGTTACCCCGCAGCTTGGATTGGCGAGTGGGTCGGTCTGAGCGTGGGAGTGTGCAGGCGCGAGGAGTATGAATGAATAGCGGGATACAGCTCCTGAAATATCACGACTTAAATTTATTAAACTTCTTTATTTAATCAAGAGGAAGTGTTCATTATTTATACGCTGATTATTTACGCTCATATAAGGCTTATTATCCTTGGAAGCTTATCTGGTATGGAAAATATATATAAATCCTCAGAACCTGCCTTATCTTAATCCAGAAGAAATAAAAAAACCGCTTCGTAAAGAAACGGTTCTTATTTGTGATATTGGGACTTTCAATCTTACATATCACTGTTTGTGTCCGGGCATTTAAAATCATCACTGCAGGTAGCACATACAATGGTTCCATTGCAGTAGTACATACAGAAATCTGTTTCAGGAAGATTAGCACCTCCAGAAATGTTTTTTAATTGACCTTTTTGTAGTTTTTTTAAATTTTTCATATCGTTTTAATTGAAAATTTGTAGTTAAAGTAAAATTAGTTAAAATATTTTTAATTAAATAGTCTTTATGAAAATAAAAATTTAATGTAGTTTAAAATAATGCAACCTGAAAAGCTTATAGCGCGAGAAAAAACTAAAGATCTGGGTGATGAAACATCTAATAAAAGTTTGAATAGAAAATACGTATTGTTGAAGAAATAGACTTAAAGGAGATTGTTGTGATGCTTATATCTGTTTTTGAATAGTTTCAGGCAGCCTAAGAAACTACTGAATTTTATAGTGTAATAAAATAGGGCAAGAAGGCCAGTTCAGATTTAAATAAAATGGGCTGTCTCAATTTTGAAACAGCCCATTCTTTTCTTATTTTTTAATCAATCCTAATTCGATTAATCTTTCATGCAGGAATTCTCCGGCAGTTGTATCTTCGTATAATTTTGGATTGTTTTCATCTACACAGTTCTCAAGTGCATTTAAAGACATTGCACTGATAGGATGCATAAAGAAAGGAATTGAATATCTTGAAGTACTCCACATTTCTCTTGGCGGGTTTACCACTCTGTGGATGGTAGATTTCAATTTGTTGTTCGTATGTCTTGAAAGCATATCACCAACATTGATCATCAGCTCATCTGGCTCAGCAATGGCATCAATCCATTCTCCGTTATGGTTTTGAACCTGAAGACCTTTACCTTGTGCTCCCATTAAAAGGGTAATAAGGTTAATGTCTCCATGAGCAGCAGCTCTTACCGCATCATCTGGTTCTTCGGTGATTGGCGGGTAGTGAATAGGTCTTAAAATAGAATTTCCTTCTGCTATTTTATCATCAAAATAAAACTCATTTAACCCAAGGTGTAATGCTAAAGCTCTTAACACATACTGCCCTGTTTTCTCAAGCATCTGGAATGCCTCTTTACCTACTTCGTTGAATTTTGGAAGTTCATCAACGATTACATTGTCTGGATACTCAGTTTTGTATTTTGAATCATCAGACAGATACTGTCCGAAATGCCAAAATTCTTTTAAGTCTCCTTTTTTGAAACCTTTTGCAGTTTCTTTACCGAATCCTACATAACCCCTCTGTCCACCAATTCCTGGAATCTCATACTTCTGTTTCGTTTCCACTGGTTGTTCAAAAAAGTTTTTTACCTCTCCATACAAATCATCCACTAGGTTGTCATCAAGAAAGTGGCCTTTTAAGGCTACAAAACCAATTTCTTCATAAGCTTTTCCGATTTCATTTACAAATTTCTGTTTGCGTTCCGGGTTGTCCGAAAGGAAATCACGCAGGTCTACACTAGGTATTTTATCCATTTTTAGAAATTTACGAACAGCAAAATTACATTTTTTTTAAATTAAATGATTTTAAAATCATTATTTATAAGTTAAATTTGCTGTATGAAAAAATATTCTTCTAAGAGAAGTATCCAAATACTTGCACATCTTCTTCAGCAGTACGGAATTGCAGATATCGTAATTTCTCCGGGGTCAAGAAATGCTCCTTTGGCCATTCATTTTTCAGAGGTAGATAGTTTCAACTGTTACAGTATTGTAGACGAAAGAAGTGCTGCTTTCGTGGCAATGGGAATGGCAAAAAGCGAGAAAAAACCTGTAGCGATTACCTGTACCAGCGGATCAGCAGTAGTTAATTACTATCCGGCAGTGACTGAAGCCTTTTATCAGAATGTTCCCCTTTTGGTATTGACGGCAGACCGACCTACTGATTTTGTTGATATTTTTGATGGGCAGACGATTAGACAGAAGGATGTTTTTCATCAGCATTCCTATGGTGACTTTCAACTTTTGGAAGACAGTAAAGAAAATGCAGAAGATATTAATTTCGATATCATTAAAAAAGCTATTGAGCTTTGTTTTGAGAAACAAGGCCCGGTACATATTAATATTCCTTTAGAAGAACCTTTATATGAGCTGGTATCTGAGCTTCCTACTTTTCCTACTGTTGAAAAAACAATCAAACATAAAGAGTATGAAATTCCATCCAATCTGATAGCAGAATGGCATACCTCACAAAGAATTTTACTGTTGGTGGGAACGAGAGATTACAGTCCGGAATTGGAAAATCAGTTAACTCAATTGGTAAAAAACCATTCTGTTGTTGTATTAAGTGAAGCCAACTCAAATTTACATCACGAGAAGTTCTTTAAACATATAGACCGTTATATTTTCAATTTTACGGAAGAAGATTATAAAACCTATGCCCCTGATCTGTTGATTACGATAGGACAGAATGTGGTTTCCAAAAAGGTAAAACAATTCCTGAGAAAAGCCCACCCGAAGCAACATTGGCATCTGGATGAAGTGTGGCAGCCTGATACTTATTTCTCCCTCACAGAAAAGATAGAAGTTAAGCCGGAAGTATTCTTCTCAAAACTGCTGAAATTTATCAATCTGGAGCCGAGACCTTATTTTAATCTTTGGGATGTTTTAAGGGATAAAAAAGATGCCAAGCATGAACAGTTTTTGAATACAATTGATTTTTCAGATTTTTATTTCTTCAATAAGGCATCACAAACGATTCCTGAAAACTATAATATTCATATCAGCAACTCCTCCGGAATCAGATATGCACAGCTGTTTGATTTTGGAAAGAGAAAAATATATTGTAACAGAGGAACAAGCGGTATTGACGGTTCTACTTCTACGGCAATGGGATTTGCTATCAAAAATGAAAATCCTACGTTACTGATCACAGGCGATTTAAGTTTCTTTTATGACATCAATGGTCTTTGGAATCAATATATTCCACCATTTGTAAGAATTATGATCTTCAATAACGGTGAAGGAAACATCTTTAAAATCATTCTGGGGCCTGGTAATGCCAATCCGAATACGCTGGATGAATTTATTGCTACAAAACACCGTAAGAATGCAGAATATCTGGCAAAACATTTCGGATTCTCCTATATTCGGGTAGAGGACGAGCTTACGCTGGACAGGGTGCTTGAGAACTTCTTCAAACCTGATGCACAGCCAAAAATCCTGGAAGTAAATACTCACGGGAAGAATAGCGCAGATGTACTGAAGTCGTATTTTGAATTTATGAAATAGGGTTAAAGATCAAGATATTCCTCATTCCCCGGCAGGTTGATAATCCTGTCGATAGGATAGATAAACATATCATCAAAATCATTCAACGCATTAATGATCTGGAAATGGGTGAATTGCTTTATATTCTGTAAAGTAATCTCCGTTTCTTTGATCTTTTTATGCTTTAAAAGATGCTGTCTCTGTACTCCGTTCAACAGATAGGTAGAAGGGGTAAACCAATCTTTTCCTTTTAAAAACAAAAGGTTGGAAAAAGAGGTGTCTGTGATATGATTGTTTTTGACAATGATGATTTCTTCAGCTTTTGCTTTCATTTTCATCTTATCCAATTCTTTTCGGTCTTCAAATTTAAATGAATAATCAAAGCTGTTGTTTTCTACCAGCTTGAAATCCTGTATTTCAGGAATAGCATAAGGAATCATCTGTGTCCTGATTCTTTTATCAAGGTCATAGGCAATTCTTAGTTTGAAAAGACCATCCTCATCATGCTGCAGGTTTTTATAGATCTTGGCCAGATCGATAGAGTCTTCCTTCCCGAAATGGGAAAATGTTTGATTGACACGTTTCTGATGTAGATCCAATAGAAAAACCTCCTGATCTTCTACTTTAATGCTTTCAATGAATTGGGACATAGATTTTATTTTTCATTTCCTGATACTCGTCTTCTAACTTACTCATGTGCGTTATACCGCCTCCGCTTTTGAAATAAAGTTGATCTCCTTCTTTTTCAATAAAGCGTATCATTACACAGCTGTCAACATTTTGACCGTCAAACCAGCCACAAACTCCTGTGTAGTACCCTCTGTCATATCCTTCCGCATCCAGAATTATTTCCAGTGTTTTAGGTTTTGGAGCTCCTAAAATAGAGCCCGCAGGAAGAAGCTTCTGCATAATACTTCCTACTTTTCCGTCAAATTCAGGTTTTATTGTTCCTGAAATCTCAGAACTCATGGCATACAGATCCTTCTGCTGGGTTTTGATAAAATCAATATGCTGAAACTGATCTACCTTTACATCATCAGCTACCATGCTCAGATCATTTCGGAGCAAATCTACTACCGTGTAATGTTCTGCCTTTTCTTTCTTATCATTTTTTAGAATTTCTGCTGCATTTTCAATAGAAGCATCAATTGTACCTTTCATGGGATAAGTCAGAATTTTACCATCAATAATCTTTACAAAAGTTTCAGGAGAAAAAAATACAAAAAAATCTTTATAAAAAACTTTGTACTTCGCATTTGAATGGTAAAAAATTTCTTCTAAGGTTAAATTGGTCTCTATCTTTGTTTTTCTAGTATAATTTACTAAATAAGAATTTCCTAAACGAATATTTTTCTGAACCTTGTTAAAGCCTATTTTAAAGCTTTCCAGTGTCTCAGGAAATGACTTCCATATTACCTTTTTGTCTAGTGTATGGATCTCTTTTGGTTCTGTAAGTTCTTTAAAATCAATAATTAAACCCTCTTTTTCAATTTCATGTTCCTGGTATATTTCAACATTCTCTGTGAGAAAGTCGATGACGAAAAAATAGGGAGCCTTCTGAAGGGAAAGCTCGTCCATTTCCATAAATTTTTGATGATTCACTGAAAACATTCTGCAAAAATACTTATTGATGTTTACTTTTGCATAAATTTTTTTATGATGCAGAACAAATATCCTCAGAAACCGGGAATTGATTTTATATTGAAGCAGGCATTTTTTTATTGGAATAAGACACTCGTTTTTCAGTTGATGTTTTCAATCATCTTTTTTGGAATATTGCTTACCGCTGTTATGCTTTTCGGGCAGAAATATGACATTTTTTCTTATAACAAGGAATTGCAGGAAGCTTTTATGGAAGGAACTCAGGTTTATCTGAAAAAAATGGAGAAAATAACAGCGACTGAAAATTATCAGATGTTCACATTGGCCATTTGGGGTACTACAGCGTTTTTATATCCGTTGAATCTTGGAATGTTCCAGATTTTCCGAAAACTTGACCTTAAAGAAAATGTTGTAATAGGCGATTTGTTTGCTGGTTACAATGGACTTAACTTTTTTAAGTATGTAGGATATTTTCTTTTCTGGTTCTTTATTTACAGGTTTACTATTCCAACAATTGTTTTGGCTGTGATTTGGGTTGCTGTAACGATATTTGTTGCCCCATTGATGTTCTTTACTAACAAGAGGATTTTTGAATCGATTTCTCTGAACTTTAAAGCGCTTAAAATGTATTTCGTAGAAATAATGGTGTGTGTGATAGTTGCTTTTCTATTTAAGTACTTAGGTTTTGCTCTGTTTTTAGTAGGTGGACTTTTCACTTTTCCTTTTTGGAATGCAATGATTTATTCATTGTATAAAACCGTTTTTTCAGAGAAAAGTTAAAATTCATTCGTGTTTAATATGATTTTTTACTAAAAAAAAGTAAATTTGGTAAAATCATTAAATATTTAAACTATGTCTGAATTTAACGAATTTGATCAGCAAGGCTCTGTACCTAACAGAGATACGGGATCAATTATTTCTCATGCCTTTGAAATGTATAAAGGTGTTTTCGGTTACGGAATCGTAGCAATGATCATTTACCTGATTGGAGGATCTCTTATTCAAATGCTTACCGGATTTGATTCTGCTTCAATGGTTGAAGAAATGAAATCCTCAGATGGCGATTTTAATTATTGGAGTGCTCCGGGACTTCCTTTGTATATGGGAGCTTCCAGCCTTTTCGGACTTTTGTTATCTCCTTTATATGTAGGACTGATCTACATGGTGAATAAATACAATACCAAAAATCCAATTGAGTTTTCCGACCTTTTCATCGGTTACCGTCAGAATTTTGTAAATATACTGATCTACAGTCTTCTTTCCGGTATTATTTCTTCAATTGCACTGGCATTGTGTGTTTTACCTATCATTTTTGTGTATCCTTTCCTTTTGATAGGATATCCGATTCTGTTATTCGAGAATGCTTCAGCTACAGACGCTTTATCGAAGTCTTTCAATATTGCTAAAGAAAACTATGGAATTTTCTTATTAACAGGATTTTTAGGATTTCTGATTTCTATCGCCGGAGTGATCCTTTGTGGAATAGGAGTGATCCTGACGGCTCCGTTTATTATGATTGTAATGTACTCCACCTATTGTGCTTTCTTAGGAAAACCAAGACAAATTATGTTCAGCAAATAAAAATATAAAATTACATGATGAATAAGGACAAACAAATAAGCAGTGTTGCGATAAAGCAGATGTCATTGCTGGCCATTATTCTGGTATTGGCAGGGTTGATCTGTTTCAATCTGGCATTGTTTATTCCCTCAGTTCTGGGAGCAATTACCATTTATGTAGTCTGCAGAAAGTATAATTTTTATCTGCAGGAAGAAAAAAAATGGAAACCGTCACTGGCCGCTTTTGTGCTCATGTTGGCGAGTCTTATTGTTCTTATTCTTCCTATCTATTTTATTGCTGATCTGATTATTGATAAACTGGGAAATGCTCAGGCTTATATGGCCAAGTTCAATATTTTCCTGGATAAAATCCATTCCTATATTTTCTCTAAAACAGGATTTGATATTCTGAGTAAGGAGAATATGGCAAAGCTTAAAGATAATGTAGGAAAATTTTCTACATCAGCAGTCAGTGGTACATTCAATACCCTTACCGTAGTGATGTCCATGTATTTCATTCTTTATTTTATGCTGGAAAGGCCGAGACTCTTTGAAAAGATCCTGACTTCTTCCGCGCCGTTGAAGAGATCCAACATTTCTTTAATTGGCGATAAAATGAGAAAGTTGATCATGGCAAATGCTATCGGAATTCCGGTAGTGGCAGTAGGCCAGGGAATAGTTGCCCTTATAGGATATCTTATTTTTGGAGCACCGGGAGCAATATTGCTTTTTGCATTAACGGCTGCTGCTTCTGTGATTCCTGTAGTAGGAACGGCTATTATCTATGTTCCGGTGTGTATCTTTATGATTGCAGAAGGCAATACCGGGCAAGGAATTGGTTTGGCAATCTATTGTCTTGTGGTGGTAGGACTTACTGATAATCTGCTTCGTTTTACCCTTTTAAAGAAACTTGAGAATATTCACCCATTGAATACCGTATTCGGAATCATCATGGGAATGAATCTGTTTGGCTTCATGGGGCTTATTTTCGGACCTATTCTGATCTCATTGACCCTTCTTTTGGTTCAGGTATACAGAAATGAATTTTCGGATGAAGAAACCCCTCCGGATCTTGAATTACCCGGTGAGGATGATATTAAAGAAAAATTAATTTAATTATATAAAAGTGGAAGGACTGAATCCCGAAATATTAAAAGAAATCTGTGTAATGAAAATGCCTTTTGGTAAGTATGAAGGAACGGTTCTTATTGATCTTCCGATCAGCTACCTGGAATGGTTCCATAAAAACGGAATGCCAAAGGGAAAACTGGGAATGCAGCTTTCAACGGTTTATGAGATCAAACTAAATGGACTTATGGATTTGTTGGTTCCTATCAGAGCAGCAGTAAGGAATGGATTGTAAAAATTAAAATATATCAATCTTAGATATGATTTCGGCGGCATCGAAGATGCCGCCGAAATTTTTTATTATCAGTTGTTTAAGCTTTTAAGGCTGCAATTTCATCTCTCAGTTTGGCTGCTTTTATAAAATCAAGATTTTTTGCGGCAGCTTCCATTTCTTTCTGTTTCTGGGCAATCATTTTCTCAATATCTTCACTTGCGTAACTGGCTTTTGTTTCAGCAACTTTCTGAAGAATTTCTTTTTGGGTATATTTTTCATCAGGGAAATCTTTGCTTCTCCCTACCAGGTTCTCAGAAATCTTTTTATTTAATGCTTTTGGCTTCAGGCCGTGATCGTCATTGTACTTCATTTGTTTTGCACGACGGTATTCGGTTTCATCCAATGTAGCCTGCATTGATTTGGTGATTTTGTCTGCATACATGATCGCTTTTCCGTTTACATTTCTTGCGGCACGCCCTACGGTTTGTATCATTGATCTTCTGCTTCTGAGCATTCCCTCTTTATCCGCGTCAAGAATGGCTACTAATGAAACTTCTGGTAGATCCAGTCCTTCTCTTAATAGATTGACTCCAATTAATACATCAAAAAGCCCTAAACGAAGATCCTGCATGATCTGAATACGTTCCAGTGTTTCAACATCAGAGTGAATATATCGTGTTCTGATCCCGAATTTGGTAAAGTATTTCGTAAGTTCTTCAGCCATTTTCTTCGTTAAAGTGGTTACCAGTACTCTTTCATCAGCATCAGATCTTTTATGGATTTCCTCCATCAGATCATCAATCTGGTTGATGGTAGGTCTTACTTCAATAATAGGGTCAAGAAGTCCTGTTGGACGGATAATCTGCTCTATATAAGCGCCTCCGGTTCTCTCAAGCTCATAATCTGCAGGAGTTGCAGATACATATATTACCTGATTCTGAATGGCCTCAAATTCTTCAAATTTTAAAGGTCTGTTGTCCATAGCAGCCGGAAGTCTGAAACCATATTCCACTAATGCTTCTTTTCTGCTTCGGTCACCACCATACATGGCATGAACCTGTGGAACTGTGACGTGGCTCTCATCAATAACCATCAAAAAGTCTTTAGGAAAATAGTCAATCAGGCAGAAGGGTCTTGTTCCTGGAAGACGGCCATCCAGGTATCTCGAATAGTTCTCAATTCCTGAACAATAGCCCAGCTCCTTAATCATTTCAAGATCCAATTCGGTTCTTTCCTGAAGTCGCTTGGCTTCTAATGGTTTTCCAACAGAGCTAAAGAAATCAACCTGTTTTACCATATCATCCTGAATGTCTTTAATGGCGCCGTTTAAGGTCTCCTTTGAGGTTACAAAAAGATTGGCAGGGTAAATTTGTATCTGATCAAAATTGTCTTCTACATTCCCCGTTACAGGATCAAAGCTTTGGATTTTTTCAATTTCATCTCCAAAAAACTGAATTCTGATGGCATTATCAGTATAGGCAGGAAAAACATCAATTACATCTCCCTTCACTCGGAATGTCCCTCTTTGGAACTCGTTTAATGTTCTGGCATAGAGTGCGTTTACTAATGAGTGAAGAAGTGCGGTTCTTGTGACCTTCTCACCAATCGCTATGGAAATTAAAGATTTATGAAATTCTGTGGGGTTTCCGATACCATAAATACATGAAACGGAGGCTACAATCAAAACGTCTCTTCTCCCTGAAAGAAGACTGGCCGTAGCGGAAAGACGTAATTTTTCTACCTCTTCATTGATACTCAAATCTTTTTCAATGTAAGTTCCTGTTGTGGCAATATAGGCCTCTGGCTGGTAGTAATCATAGTAACTGACAAAGTATTCCACCGCATTTTCCGGGAAGAATTCTTTAAATTCCATAAAAAGCTGTGCTGCCAGTGTTTTATTGTGTGCCAGGACTAATGTCGGACGCTGAACATTTTGTACAACATTTGCAACCGTAAAGGTTTTTCCGGAACCTGTTACCCCAAGAAGCGTCTGATATTTTTCACCGATCTCTATTCCTTCGGTAAGTTTTTCAATAGCTTGAGGCTGATCTCCTGTAGGCTTATATTCTGATTGAAGCTTAAAATCCATAGAAAAGAATGTATACAACAAAAATACAAAAGAAATTATTGGCAGGATAATGTTTTATGGCATTATTTTTCCATTCATAGCCTACAATCACCTAATCGTAATGCTATGAAAATCAATCAATTTTACATCCCTGTAGTAAGCCTTTTTCTTTTTTTATCTTCATGTAAAGAGAATCATGCCAATGCTCAGAAGACAGGAAATGACGGAAGTGTGGAAACGGAAAATCCTAATTCTGATTATAAGCCGGCATTTAAAGGGCAGACAAGAATCAAGGCTGTGAAGACAACAACCGCCTATAATGTAGAAATATTGAATAAAGATTTGGGAAGGCCCTGGGGAATTATCAATTTGCCTGACGGGAGGTTTCTCATTACGGATAAAAAAGGTCATATGAATGTTGTTTCAACAGATGGAAAACAGGTGTCAAAAATTGAAGGCTTTCCAAAAGTGGATTCTAAAGGGCAGGGAGGAATGCTTGATGTAGCCCTTGATCCTGATTTTAAAACCAATGGTATTATTTACTTCAGTTTTTCTGAACCATTTGGAAAAGGAAACTTAACGTCTGTTGCGAAAGGGAAGTTGTCTGCAGATCTCAAAAATATTTCAGAGGTGAAAGTTATTTTCCGTGCCGAACCTTCTTATGACGGAGATAAGCATTATGGAAGCCGTCTGGCTTTTGATAAAGATGGAAATTTATTTGTCAGTACCGGAGAAAGATCAGATAAAGTAACCCGCGTATACGCTCAGAAAACAGATAATTATCTTGGAAAAATTCTAAAGATTACAAAAGAAGGTAAGCCTGCTCCGGGAAATCCTTTTATTGGTAAGCAAGGCTTTAAGCCTGAGATCTATGCCTATGGTATCCGTAATCCTCAAGGTATGGCAATCGATTCCAATGGAAATTTATGGGATGTGGAAATGGGACCGAGAGGAGGAGATGAGATTAATCTGATTCAACCGGGAAAAAATTATGGATGGGGAGATGTAACCTATGGGATTGAATATTCCGGGGACAAGGTAGGAAAGGGAATAACCCAAAGAGAAGGAACAGAACAACCGGTTTATTATTGGGATCCTGTGATTTCACCCAGTGGTATTACTTTTTACACGGGGAATATTGATGAATGGAAAGGAAATCTCATTATCGGATGTCTGAGTGGCGAGCATATCAACAGAATCGTAATGAAAGATAATAAAGTAGTGGGAGAAGAACGCCTTCTTGCAGATCAGAAAGAACGTTTCCGTGATGTATTGAATGGAATGGACGGAAATCTGTATGCTGTAACAGACAGTGGTAAGCTTTATAAAATTTCAAAAAAATAACATAAAAAAACTCCTGAGAATCTTCAGGAGTTTTTATTTTCAATTAAAACTTAAAGTTGAGTCTGGCAAAAACCTGTCTTCCGGCAAATCCCATCTGTACAGGATCAAAAATACCTCCGGCTTCTGTATTTCCGCTGGATACATGAGAGGTCTGTAAAGTAGGATATCTGTTGAACAGATTTTTACTTCCTAAAGTCAGATTCAGATTCTTGCAGAATTCATATCCGAAAGAAAGATCGGTGGTAACTTTTGGGTTATAGACCTGTTCTGAGTCGTCATAGCCAATCAGGGTTACTTTATCGAACCTTACCATCTGTAAGTTTACATTAAATTTGTTGAGTCTATAATTAAGATTTAAATTAACCTTGGTCTTCGGAGCTGAAGCAAGGATAAAAGCCTTTTCTCTTGCACTCAGGTAAATGTCTTCTTTTCCCGCCAGCTGTTCTGAAGTATTTACTTTGGTGATTTCCATATCATTATAGTTTCCGGCTAAAGTAGCAGTCAGTTTTCCGGAACCAATATTTTCAGTATAACTTAAGATAAGGTCAACCCCTTTTGTTTTGGTATCAATAGCATTGGAAAAGAATTGTACCTGATCGATGAATGGATTCTCTGCCTGAACATCTGCCGGCAAGTCTGCTTGTGCAAAATATCCCGTCAAAACGATTCTGTCCTTTACACGAATATAGTAGCCATCTATTGTTGCCGTGAATTTTCCTGTATTGAAAGTAAATCCGGCACTTCCGTTCACAGAGGTTTCCTGTTTCAGTTGAGGGATTCCAAGGCTGCTTGCCAGCTTGCTGTCGTTAGATGCCAGCTGAATTGTAACCAACTGCCCTCCCTGGAAGTTGGTAAACTGTTGGCTGTAGTATTTCTGAGCCAGAGAAGGAGCTCTGAATCCTGTAGAAACAGACCCACGGAACGCAAACTGTGGAGTGATAGCGTATCTTGTAGCAAACTTACCATTCAGGGTACTTCCGAAATCATTATAATTTTCAAATCTTCCGGCAATACTTATCATCCAGTTTTTGGTTACATCCAGTTCAGTGTCTACATACGCCGCAAAGTTATTTCTGCTTTTACCGGTATCAGTAGAATATCCCGGGAATCCCTGAGAACCGCCAGGCCTTACATTGCCACTCGAAGGATTGGTGACCAATAAATTTTGAGGAGTATCTTTTGTAACTACATTTCCATTAATATCATACATGGCATATGAGGCTTCTTCTCCTTTGATGATGTCAAATTTTTCATATCTGAACTCTGATCCGAAAGCGATATTAAGCCCTTCCAGTACTTTAAACTGTTTCACAGCATTAAACCCAGTGGTATTCTGAAGTAGAGAATGTCCTCCTGCATTAAAACTTGTAGGAGATTTAACTCCCAAAGTGGCATTAATTGTATTGTCTATTTGGTAAGTAAATCTATTGTTACCAAAAGCATTATAGAAATCTACATCCCAGTTTGCAACTTTGAATCTTAGGCCATTGTCAAAAGTAAAATCTGTAATGCTGGTGTTTTCAATCGGGTTGAATCCGTTAGGATAAACTTCAGGAATATTTCCGTCTGCATCAGGTGTTCTGGTCCAGGCATAAGCCTTTGTATTTCTATGTGAAAAGCCCTGACGGGAATAGAATTTCAGACCATCAGTTAAGGGCACCTCAATATTTCCAAAAAAGTAAATGTTTTGCGCTTTTGCATCCCCGAAACGCTGTCTTGGTGATGTGTACACATCCGGATTCGCATTTCGTATCGCATAATCTTTATTGATAAACTCTACGGTAAAGTTTCCAAAACCTCCTTTTGAACCTATTTTAGTTCCTAAATTTCCACTGAAATCAAAAGTAGTTCCGTCTATTTTATGATCAGAGACCACATCATTGTTTCCGGGGCTTTTAAAAAGGTTCATTCCTGTGAATAGATTTCCTTCAAAACCTTTATCTCTGTCATTCAGAATAACATTAATTACTCCTGCAATAGCATCCGAACCGTACTGAGCTGATGCTCCGTCACGTAGAACTTCCACTCTTTTTATCGCGCCAATCGGAATGGTATTCATATCATATCCGGTGTTTCCTCTTCCCTTGGTTCCGAAAAGATTAATCAGTGAAGACTGATGGTATCTTTTTCCATTTAAAAGAAGTAAAGTCTGATCAGGGCCAAGACCTCTTAAAGTAGCCGGATCTACAGCATCAGCACCGTCAGATCCTGATTGTTTATTGGAGTTGAAAGATGGAGCAGAAAATTGCAAAAGCTGGTTAATTTCTACCTGTCCTGTGGACTGGCTTACCTGTTTAATGTCTATAATATCGATGGGTACAGGTGTATTGACTACCGTTCTTTTTTTGTTTCGGCTTCCGGTAATGGCTACTTCGTCAATCTTTGATTCTTTCAGTGTATCTTTTATTTGCTGGGCATAGGAGAGAGTAGAAACTCCAAGGAAAATAATGCTGATGTATTTTATTTTCATATTAATAATTTTAAGTGGTGATTCAATCAAAATTATCAATATTTATTTTTAAATCAACATTAAAATAAAATATTTAGTATGAATATCTTAATTTAATGTTGATTTGGGTTAAATTCGGAAAAATAATAATGTATTATCCGAATTTAATTAAAAATTTTAATGTTAAAAGCTGGTAATGATTCTGTTAATTCCTTCTTCTAAAATTTCCTGTGAGGTAGAAAAGCAAATTCTGATATGGCCTTCAGCGCCTTTTCCGAACCATCTTTCTGATCCGGGAACAATCGCTACTTTTCCGTGCTTTAAAACGTGCTGGGCAAATTCATCACTGGACATTCCGTTTTCTATCTTTGGAAACAGTACAAAAGTTGCCTCAGGCAGATTAGGAGTTAGAATTTCTGAACGGCTTAATAATGTAAACGCAAGATTCCTGTTACTCTGTAAATGCGCTAAAAATTCCTTATACCAGGGTTTTGCTTTTTCCAAAGCTACACTTCCGGCGATCTGTGACAAAGTAGAAACGCCTTCTATCGTTGAATTGAAATTGGATTTCTCTGTGAAATCTTCAAGGATCTCCTGATCATTGCACAGTACAGCTCCGATTCTCAATCCTGCTATTCCGAATGATTTTGAAAATCCATATACTGTAAAGCTCTTTTTCTTGGCCTTCTCAGATACTGAAGAATAGGTATGAAAGCTTTTATTGTCATAAATAATATCACTCCAGATTTCATCACTCATGACCCAAAGATCATGGGCTGAAGCAATCTCTGCTACTTTAATCAATATTTCTTTAGAATAAACTTTTCCAAGTGGATTATGAGGATTGCATATGCTGATAAGCTTGGTTTTAGGACTGACTAAAGAAACCAGCCTTTCAAAATCAATTTCTCCCGTCACTGTATCCACGGGACATAATATTACTTTTCCTCCTGCCGTTTCTACCGATTTTTTGAAAAGAAAATCTACCGGATCCAGAATTATGGCTTCATCTCCGGGGGTAAGAACATAGGACGCGACCAGAAACATTCCCTGTGCAGCACTATTGACTGCCAGTACATTTTCAGGAGATAAATTTCCGTGTTTTTCAGCATTAAAATGATCTGCAACACTTTTTTTGAATTCCGGAAGTCCCGAAAACGGGCCGTAACTTAAGTAGCCATCTTTCAGGTATTCAATAATTCCCTGTTCTATTTCGGGAGCCGTTCTGAAGTCGGGATCTGCAGCTGTAAGAGGGATAATTCCGTCTTCCAGGGTTGCCCATCTTCCGTTGTAGGCCTTTCTCTTTAGCGCTTCAAAGTTGATATCGTTATTGGTGAACATATTTATTTATAAGATATGGGTAAAATATTTTCTGTTTGTTGGTTGAGAGGGAGTAAAAACTGATTGAGTAATATCCTCCCATTGCTGATGTGAGCCTCGATTTCAGGTTTTCTCTCAGACTCATATTTACTGAAAGCATACTCTATGGAATTTTCTTCAACTAAATATTTCGTTAGTAAAAAAGAATCTTTCAAAGCAGAAGTAACACCCTGGCTTGTAAATGGAATCAGTGGGTGTGCTGCGTCACCGATAAATACAGTGTTTTCTTTGTAAAATGGATTGAGTTCTTCCAGTTCATAAACATTCCATAAATGTACATTTTTATAGTCTGATTTTCGTATGATTTCCGGAACTATAGGATGCCAGTTTTCAAAAACTTCAAGCATATATTTTCTTAGGTTCTCTGCAGAACACTCATTGATTGTGTATTTTTGGTTATCAAACTGTGAATACCAAAGAATCGTATCATCAGACAGCTTAAGAATCCCGAATGTCAGACCGCCTTCTTCATGATGAAATTTCATAAAGTCATTTTCAATAGAATCTGCAATTTCTTTATTCTGAATGATATTGACGACCTCACTTTCTCTTACCATTCTCATTATTTCATCTTTAAAAAGATTCTTCCTGATGCGGCTTCTGGATCCGTCAGAAATAACAATAATATCTGCACCAACATTGGTTCCGTCAGAAAACTTAAGGTTGTCACTTTGCTGATCATCGTAAAATATGGTTTCTTCGTATGATATCTTTTCAGCAGAAATGTTTTGGGCTAACAGATTAATCAATGCGTGTCTCGAAATTGCAAAAACATTATCCAGATCTTTTTCTGTCAGAAATTTTCCGGTGTGAGAATACTGTACATATTTTTTCAGGAAATTTCCATTTTTGAGAAGAAGATCAGGGGTAATGATTTGATAAAGATAGTCCATCCCTTCCTTCGGAATGAGAAAGCCGTGACCTGCCAGATCTTTCCTTTTTCTTCTTTCATAAATGTGATAATCAATCTTGTATTTTTCTAAGTAATTCGCCATGCTTAAGCCGGAAATACCGGCGCCCACGACAGCAATTTTCTTCATTTGCGGAATAATGTATTTTTCAGGTTGGTTTTTTAAGTTTTTTTTTTATCTCCTTTAGATAAATACAAAATTAAAATTAAAAACCTTCACTATCTCAAAAAATGGTCAATTTGATTTTTGTTTTATAAAAAATAAAATGAAAAGCATGACGTATTATTAGCAATAAAAAAATATGATTGATTTTATTTATAATATCTAAATGATTATAAGGTTGTTGGGTTAGTGATGACAGCGAAAACAAAAACCGGAAAAAATTTCCGGTTCTATCATTACGCTTTTTCAAGCTGAACAGTAAAGTGTCTTAAGATTTCCGGTTCCCAGGTGATCTTGTATCCTTTTGCTATTTCTTCACGTCTTTCATATACGTTTTTGATAGCAGCAGCAATATAATCCATATGGTTGTTGGTATAAGTTCTTCTAGGAATTGCCAGACGTACCAATTCTAACTTCGGATAGCGGTTTTCTCTTGTTGCAGGATCTCTGTCGGCTAACAAAGTTCCGATTTCTACAGTTCTGATCCCTGCTTCCTTATAAATTTCAAGTCCTAAGGTCTGTGCCGGATATTCTTCACGGGAAACATTCGGAAGGAAATTTAAAGAATCAATGAATACAGCATGTCCTCCAATAGGTTTCTGAACAGGAATTCCATATTCTATTAATTTATTCCCCAGATATTCAACCTGAGAGATTCTGCTTTCAAGGTAAGCAAATTCAGTAGCTTCATCAAGACCAACTGCCAATGCTGCCATATCTCTTCCGGCCATTCCTCCATAGGTAATAAACCCTTCGTAGATAATGGTAAAATTGGATGCCTTTCTGAAAACTTCCTGATTATTCAATGCAATGAAGCCTCCTATATTTACTAAGCCGTCTTTTTTGGAACTCATTGTCATCCCGTCTCCATAAGAGAAAATCTCTTTACAGATATCCTTAATGCTTCTGTTTTCCTGTCCTGCTTCTCTTTTTTTGATGAAATAAGCATTCTCTGCAAATCTTGCTGAATCAAAGAATACAGGGATTCCATATTGGTCAGAAAGAGCTTTTACCGCCTTCATGTTCTCCAAAGAAACAGGCTGTCCTCCGGAAGAGTTACAGGTAATGGTAATTAAACAGAAAGGAATGTTTTCTTTAGGATGGCTTTTATAAACTTCTTCCAGTTTTTCAAGGTTGATGTTTCCTTTGAAAGGGTGAAGATCATTAATATCAAAAGCTTCATCAATTGTACAGTCGATGGCATGAGCTTTTCTGATTTCGATATGTCCTTTTGTGGTATCAAAATGAGAGTTCCCGGGAACTACATCACCTTCTTTTACCAATACTGAAAAAAGAACATTTTCTGCTGCTCTTCCCTGGTGTGTTGGCAATAAATATTTGAATCCTGTGATACTTTCAACGGTTTTCTGTAATTGTTCGAAAGAACGGGATCCTGCATAGCTTTCATCTCCTGTCATCAAAGCTGACCATTGTCTGTCAGACATTGCTCCGGTTCCGGAATCCGTAAGCAGGTCAATGTAAACATGTGAAGATCTTAAATTGAAAAGATTGTAATTAGCTTCTTTAAGCCATTGCTCTCTTTCTTCTCTTGTAGATTGGTAGATTTCCTCCACCATTTTAATGCGGAAAGGTTCCGCGTACGGTAAATTCATGAGTTAAATATGTTTTAAATTGTTTGTAAAGAAAATGTGCTTGAAAATAATTTTTCAAATTTCATCAATGTATAAATAAGGTGGAAAAAGAAATTATTCCGGAGCCTTAAATATATTTTCATCAGAATGGAATCCGGCTACACCGCCACTCACTGCAAACTTCATGGCAGAAGCCGCTGTCATTCCCACTACAGGTTTGATGTTTTTTTCTTCAGTAACAATTACCCAGCCCGAGATGGCGTACGAGTGGGGAAGATATACCGCAACGTAATTATGCTTGTCAACGTCCGACATTTCTTTTTGAGTTAAAAAGCCGATTCTCCAGATTTCCGGATTCTCATTGGTTTTTACCCATACGGGATCGTTGAATTTTTTCTTGTCGCCCACGAATGAAGACATCACGTCTTTCGTGGGAGTATAGATATGTTTTACTCCCGGAGTTTTCTCCAGTAAGCTGTCCATCGTATCGAAAAAGAATCTTCCGACAACGAATTTATTTCCTAAATATCCTAAAATAGCCGTAAACAGAATGATGGATACAAATACGAGCCCCGGAATCTGCTTGGCAAGAGAAGGAACAAGATTGTCAATCGCACTTACGATATACCAGATGACAAAAATGGTAAGCCCGATAGGACCAATAATCACGAGCCCCTGGAAAAAATTTTTCAGGAATAGATTGGCGATATTTTCAAAGCTTGGCTTCTTCAATGGATACTCTTTACTATTTTTATTTTAACCGTGGATGGTTTCTTTGTTTCCGTAGGATTTAATGATATTGGCTTCATATTCCAGCCATTCTTCCCAACGTTTGTTTACTTTTTCAGGATCTCCAAGCTGTCTTGCAAATCCTATGAAAGTTGTGTAATGATTGGCTTCAGAAATCATCAGTTCTTTGTAGAAAACCTTAAGCTCTTCGTCTTTGATGTTTTCGGTAAGAACCTTAAATCTTTCGCAGCTTCTGGCTTCAATCATAGCCGCAAAAAGCATTTTGTCCACGATGAGGTCTTCTCTGCTTCCCTGCACAATAAATTTTGCCAGTTCATTGACATAATCATCTTTTCTGGCTCTTCCAAAAGTAAAACCTCTTTTCTTAATGATTTCATGCACCTGATTAAAATGATCCAATTCTTCCTGTGCAATGGCAAGAAGTTCGGTCACAATCTCAGGATATTCCGGAAGCATTGTAATCAGGCCTATGGCATTGGTAGCTGCTTTTTGCTCACACCAGGCATGATCCGTTAAAATTTCTCCAATGTTTCCTTCTGCAATATTTGCCCACCTTGGATCGGTAGGTAGTTTCAACTTAAACATGTTGTAAAATTTTTGTAAATTTAAACAAATTGAGGTAAGGAATGTGACTTTATTTCAATTTGATCATTAAAGTCTTAAGATGCGGTCTTTCTTCTTAAGAATTCCAGAATATTCCAACCTGATGTATCTACTTTTTTCAATCCTGCCGAAATAATGAAGGCCAAAACGATATTAATACCATAAATAATGATCATCAAAAGCCACCACGGCATGTTTTCTTTTAATGGAACTACAAGGAAATAAACCAGTGAAGAACTGATTCCCTGTGCAAAATAGAAGAAAATGGCATTCTTCCCGATATAGGTGATGAAGTTTTCTTTTGTAATCTTCAGTCGGTTATAAAGGACAAATAAAGTTACCAGAGAGAATAATGCCCAGATGATATAAGGGATTTTTGGAGGAAACTTATTCTTATTGATTTTATAGAAGATATCACCTCCATAGTACCAGAACATCCCTATAAGTGCTGCGGCCACAAGTGCATATAATACAGGAATTGCTTTGGAAGGAATCTTTTTTCCACGCATGGTGTGGCCAATTAAAAAGACAGCAAGGTAGAAAGCGACATATCCCACCTGTCCCGTTGGATAATATTCCGGAAAGATGTTGAATAGCAGTGTTAAACCTATACAAAGCCCGATGAACCAATGGATATGTTTTGGGAAAAACCTTAAAATTAATACCCCGAAAACGGTGAGTATATAATATACTTTAAGATACCAGAAGCTTCCCATTACCACAGGAAAGGTATCGGCGTTGGTGTACTGATGAAGATACCAGTTTCCAAGATTTTCCCATTGGGGATAGACTGAAATACTGGTTGTTGAATATTTGGAGCCAAAGGTGGAGTAAAAACTCTGGAGCCATTCCATAGAAAAGAAACTCAATCCAAATACTTTAAAGAAGTAATCTAAAAAGAACAGGAAGGTTACAAAAATCATATAAGTGATCTGCAGTTTCAGAAGACGGTATAATGTTTTTTCAATATTTGCTCCCGAAGTAATACCACTCAACGCATAAAAAAGTGCGACATCAAAGACCAGAGAGAACACCCTTACTTCTGTGGGAATATAAAACTGCCCAGACCAGAAAGCGGTATGGATAAATATGATGGAAAGTGTGGCCAGTCCTTTGGCGAAATCAATGTAGAGATCTCTATTCATTGTAGTTGCTTGGATATTCTTTTTTATTTTTCAAAAATACAAACAAATTGATTTTATAAAAGAGAAAAAAAATGTTAAAATAAAAAGGGGCGGAACATACTGTCCGCCTCCTTTCTTAAATATGCTAAAAATGAATGTTCTCGTTTATTGAAGATGTTTAAATTCTTCCGCAGAAATTTCTCCTGACTGAATTTTTCTAAGTTCATCAATATATTGACTCATATACGCGTCAATTTCAGGATTTACAGTGTTCTTAGCCATCTTATAAGTTCCGTTTAATACTCCCTGATAATAATAGAAGAAGTTATAATCGAAATTGGAAGCATTAAGATCATACTGTCCTAAAAGGAATCCTAAACGAACTGCTGATCTTCTTTGTGCAGGTGTTCCGTGATGGTTAACACTCGTTGTCTGATAGTCCCCAATACTTTGAGCAAATTCATAGGCTGCTGCAATTTCCGGGAAACTGGTTTTGTTGTACCCGTTAGGTCTTCTCAGATAATATCCTGCAAAGCCATCCGCTTCAAGTTCGTTCGGTCTGTATGTTGACTCTGATACAGAAGGAAGATTGAAGATGTACTGCAGCTGATGTCCATATTCGTGAGCAAGAATCATTGCGTTTACAATATCACCTCCTTTTGATTTTGCATCATAATAGATTGCATATCCATAATAGATCTTTCCTGTAGAGTAGGAAATCGCATTATAGGTTGAATTGAAATTGGATGGATCGTTTACAAAACGCAGCGTAGGATTGCTTCTTCCCCACATGCTTGCAATTTTAGTCATCTGACCGTTCATAAAATTGGTGTCTGTGGTGTTTTGAAGCCCGGTCAGTAAAACTGAATTGGAGCTCCAGTTGTTGTCAACATAAGAACATCCTTTTTCGGTAGTTCCTGGCTGATCAATTTTTGCACTCTGTGCTTCTTGTTGAGGTTGAACATTGTTGTCCATTTGGTCATCACTACATGCTGTTAATGAAGTAACAGCAATGGCGCCTGCTAGTAAGCAGAGATTAAAGTTTCTTTTCATATATAAATTCAATTTGGTAAAACGAAGGTATGAAATTATCTCTTAAGTGTGAGTACATTATTTAAAAAAATTATTCAAAACATAGTGAATAGGATTTTAATTAAAAAAACATTGCTTTGATTGTAAGCTAATTAGAAAATTATATGTATATTTGCACCTCGAAATAACTAAAAATTTATAAACAATGTTTGCAATTGTAGAAATAGCAGGGCTTCAATACAAAGTTGAGCAAGACCAGAAGTTGTTTGTAAACCGTTTAAAAGGAGATAAAGGAGGAAAAGTTTCTTTCGATAAAGTTCTTCTTACTGTAAACGGTGCAATCACTGTAGGCGCCCCAGCTGTAAACGGAATCACTGTAGAAGCAGAGATCCTTGACCACGTAAAAGCTGATAAAGTAATCGTTTTCAAAAAGAAAAGAAGAAAAGGTTACAAAGTGAAAAACGGTCACAGACAATCTTTAACTCAAATCGTAATCACTGGTATTACAGGATTTGAAGGTGGAGCTAAAAAAGCTGCTGCTAAAAAAGAAACTGTGAAAGGTGAAGTTCTTTCTGACAACGCAACTGTTAACTTTGGTGAAGATCACGAGTTGAACTATCACTTAAAGAAAAACAACTTGTCTCAGTCTAAAGAGAACAGAGAAACTTTAATTACTTTAGGTAAAGCAGTTAAAGTTGAATTAGAAAAGAATATTCTTACTCATGAAGAAGTAGATGCTGCTATCATTAAGAATATCGATCAATTTAAAGCACTTAATAAATAATCCAGTAATAAAATGGCACACAAGAAAGGAGTCGGTAGTTCCAAGAACGGTAGAGAGTCTCACTCTAAAAGATTAGGTGTGAAGATTTTCGGAGGACAAGAAGCTATTGCCGGAAATATTATTGTTAGACAAAGAGGTACTCAGCACCACCCAGGTGATAACGTGGGAATCGGTAAAGATCACACTTTGTTTGCATTAGTAGATGGTAAAGTAGTTTTCAGAAAGAAAGCAAACAACAGATCTTTCGTATCTGTAGAACCAAACGCATAATTTTTAAGCGTTTTATAAAAATTAAAACCTCAGTTTTTACTGAGGTTTTTTTATTTACTGGTTTTCAAAGCATTCATTTATTCGTGAAATATTTTATATTTGTTAACTGCCCAGTTTTGAGTCAGTTGCGAAAGCCGAAAAGCATAAAGAGTAGGCAATATTAAAAACAAAATATCTATGAAAAATGTAAGAAAATTAACCAGAACGAATTTAAAAGGAGTAACCGGAGGTGTGGCAGCAGTATGTCCTTCCATGTTTCAGTCCTGTGACGAATGGTGCAGATGGTCTCCGTGGCAGAAATCACACTGCATGCTTTCTCAGCCATGTACAGAATGTTTTGAATAAGACATATAAGCACAGACTTTATTATTCTTGAAAATAACAAGAGAGCTGAACCTTTAATGTGTTCGGCTTTTTTTAAACATTAAAAAACGTTAAATAATATCTCGTGGTTGTGAAATATTGATATATTTGTCCGAAATCAAATAAAAAAATCATTGCGGAAGCCGAAAAGCAGAGAGAGTAGGCAGCAAATAAAACTAATTATAATCATGAAAAATTTAAAGAAATTAACGAAGAAGAACCTTAAAGAAATTAATGGGGGAGCAACTTTAGGATTATGTCCGCCAAAACCAATCAGATCATGCGATATCTGGTGTGGAATGACTCCTGAGCAGAAAATGCGTTGTCTGCTTGACGTGGAAGAACCTTGTGAGTGCTTTTAAGCATCACTGACTTTATATAAAGTTTAAAAAATAAACTCCGGCGGCTTCTTTGAAGCCGCCGGAGTTGTTTTTATCTTATTTTCAATTTAGAATCCTACCTGGAAACCAGCTTTAACGCCGAATTTTGAGATATCCGGTCTGTCAAGGTAATTGCCTCTCCAGTTGAAATCAACTCTGAAGATTCTAAGGTTTCCGATTCCTATATTTTCAATCCCGAATCCGTATTCATAATAAATATGTTCGCTGGGCGCTGAATATCTGAAGCCTTCCACATTGATTGCCTTGGCTGCATCACTTAATGTTCCATACGCTCCTCTGATGAAGGCAACCTCTCTAAGTTTCAGTTTTTTAATCAACGGAATATAAGAAAGTATCTTACCATTAAAATGGTGCTCCAGCTGAAGGGTGGTATAGGCATCAGCTACAAATTCATAATAGTTAAGCTGAGAGAATGTATTGGGTACCAAACCATAGGAAAGGTTGGCAGGAATGATATTCTGTAGTGCCAAAGGAACTGTATTAAAGTTCTTTCCGGCCTCAAAATTAACCACTAGTTTTCCCACACTTCCAATCAGGAAAGGTTTATAAAGCATAAACTGCAATTTGTCATAGTTGAAATCTGCATTAAATAGCCCTTCAATACCTCTTGTATATCTTAAAACAATAGTTGGAGCTAAGTTTCTGGCCTGGTAACGGTCAATTCCGGTTTGTGAGAATTTTGCACCGGGTTTTGCAATTAAACTGATGGTAACATGAGAGTCATTCACTGTTTGTCTTAGGCGACCGTCTTTATAATACATCAGGTTGAATTTCTCCGGAATAGCAGACTTAATACTCTGCATTACTCCGTCTATTCGGATCTGGAAGTTTTTCCAGGGTTCAATAGCAGCAAAGACACTTGTTTTGTTTACAGAACTTAAAGAAATGTTTTCTCCTCTTGCAAAAAATGTACTTGAAGATGAAGATTGTGGGGTAACCCCATCACCGGAAGTAAGCTGTCCTCCAAGCTGAACAATATCTCTGCTGGTTCCTGCCCCAATCATAAAGCGGTTAAGCTTATTGAACATATATCTTGCCTCAACTCCATATTTGAACTGTTGATCTTTGAATCCGTAGGCGGTATAAAACTGAGCTCTCCAGGTATCGTTCAATCCAAAATAGGTTCTTGCTCCTAATCTTATTCTGTCTCCTTCTACCTCATTTCTTCCGTAAATTGAAAAGATAGGACCAATATCTATTCCTTTAAATGCATTATAATATCTTGAACCAAGCGTTTCAAACAGTTTTACCATTCGGTTGAATTTAGGAGTCTGCTGAAGCTGATCAAGCATATTATAAACACCCTGCTCAGCTTTAGATAAAGTATCAGGTCTGGCTTTAGTCCAGTAGGCTTCATCTTTATTGGTAAACTTGTCTTCGTATTCTTCTTCGGTGCGTTTGAATACTTTAGGATCAAGAGGTTTGTTGAATTGATAATCGGAATAATCTACTGACCTTTTGGCTATGATACTCTTGGCGCCTTTCTTTTTTGAAAAAGGGCTCATTTCAAATTCCGTGATCAGTTTTTTAGGAAGAAATGTAGCGTCATCAGGGTTGTCATATTCCACCTGAGTATACACACTGTTGACAAAATTGACATTGATTTTCTGTGTTGACTTCAATGTTGCTCCTAAAACAGCATAGGTATCTGTATCAATATAAAGATTTCCCTGGAATGCAAGGATATCTTTTCTCTTAGGCTGATACCTTATCTGGAAGGCTTTTTCCCCACGAATAGTAATGGTGTCCATAAGACTATAGTCATAGGTGCTGAATCCATCTGTTCCCACGGGACTTTGGAAGCCAATATCGAAATAATTTAGAGTATTGTCGTAGATATTAATATCACGATATAAGTTTTTAGCAGAAACCGTAATCACCTGATTGTCCTGAAAGCCTGAAGTCTTTTGGGCAACTAATGTTCTTTTGCTGTCCTTATCAGGTCTGTTTTTACCAAAGTTCTCATAAACGGCTTCATTGATGAAAATAGGGAGGCCTAATCTTCCGCTTGCTGTGGAATCTGCATAGTCAAAAATAAAATCCAGTTTGTTGAAAATCTTTTTCTTCATGAACGCACTGTCTAGATTGTTCAGATCAAACTGTGTTTTTTCGTACTCCTTATACGAATAGGTATCGAACTTCTCCAGTCCGTTATTTCTTTTTTGAGCCCAGACTTTCTGCATAATCGCATAAGCCGGGTTTTCTTTCTTGTTCTTGTATTTTGTTTTACCACTTTGAAGAACAATCTCCTGGATATCACTTACTTTAGCCTGTGAAAGCTGTACGAAAATATTTTCAGCATTTTCGGGAGTGATATCAAGGGTTTCTGTGGTATAATTTTTTCTGGAAAATCTTAACTGATGAATGATGCTGTCTGACTGAACGATGAAACTACCTGAAGTTGTCGTCAGGGAAGGATTCTTATCATTGTTGATAAAAATATCAACTTTATTCAGTTCTTTATTGTTCTTTTCGTCAACCACCTTACCGCTGGCCCTGTTTTGAGCGCATACGGAACTGGAGAGAATCAGAAAAAAAAATAAAAGATAGTGTTTTTGGGAGTTATTGTTTAACATCATTCGTTTCTTCAGGCAATTATCATAAACAAAAAGCATGCAGTTTATTAAAAAAATAGGTGAAAAAGTAAAATATTTTTATTCTATAATATAAAACGACAAATGTAGCGAAAATTATATATGCGTTTGTGAAAATTAAAAAGGAAATTTTGATGCTTAAAGGATAAGAATCAGAGGATTAATAGTCGGTAAAAAGTCTTTCCCTTTTGGAGTGATTCTCATTCTTTTTCATTATGATTATAAATGAAAAAAGACCTACATTTCTGTAAGTCTTTTTGCTCCTCCTGCTGGGCTCGAACCAGCGACCCTCTGATTAACAGTCAGATGCTCTAACCAACTGAGCTAAGGAGGAATTTCCCTTGTTTTAGGTGCTGCAAATATAATATGAATATCCGTACCAAGCAAGTTTTATCCTTTATTCTTAATAGTTTTTAACTAAATGTATTGAAATTCAATAAGAAATATTTTCAGAAAATTTCAGGTAAAGTTAGATGTCTTCAAATAAATGTTGAAAATAGCGTTCTGGTGATTCCAAAAAATTCTTTGTGAGCTGATAATGCTCTGTTTCTTTATAGTGTATTTTTTGAATTTTATCATCAAGCAGATAAATTTCTGCAGTCGGATAACTCATTAAGATCGGAGAATGGCTTGAAATTATAAACTGAGCCTTCCCTGTTTTTTCTAATTTGTGAATAATAGAGAGTAAGGAAAGTTGCCTTTGTGGTGATAAAGCAGCTTCCGGTTCATCAAGAAGATAAATTCCGTGTTGAAAATGGTTATGGAATAATGATAAAAATGCTTCACCATGGGACTGCTGGTGTAAAGATTTCCCTCCATAGGCTTCCAGAACTCTTTGATCCTCTTCAGCAACTTCGTCAATATAGGTCGCAAAGTTGAAAAAGCTTTCAGCCCTCATGAAAAAACCTTGAGAAGTTTTATGATGCCAGGAAAGAGTAAGATATTCCGACAGCGTCGATTCTGTTTTATGAAAGTTGTAATTATGATTGCGATTTCCTCCGGCAACATTGAAATTACACTTGTCTGCAATAGCTTCAAGCAGAGTGGATTTTCCAATTCCATTTTCGCCAACAAAAAAGGTAACATTGCTTTTTAGTCTTATATCTAGACCCTTGCGCAAAAAAGGCAGGGTGAAGGGGAAGTCTTGTGGACAATTATCTTTTAAATAAATCCTGGATAAATAAGGCATTTTGCTTGATAAAAATGATTACCTCTTATCAAGCAAAATATGTGCAAAAAATAAGAGGTAATCCTTATTTCTTCAAATCCTTAAGTATTTCCTGAACAGCTCTTTCCAGCTGAGGATCATTATCCTGAAGACGGTCCATAAAGGTGTTTTTAACGTAAATGTCAGGTTTTACTCCTGTTTTTTCAAGATTTTGTCCGTCCAGCGTATAAGTACCCCATGAAGGCAATCTATAAGAAGAACCGTCTACAAGACCTTTTGCTGAAGTGAAAATAATCCATCGATAGGTATCCTGGCCAATGATTTTACCCAGTTTCAATGCTTTAAATCCGGCTGCAGTCATTTCTGCATCACTTAAGGAAGCTTCATTAATCAAAAGGACAATTGGTTTTCCGGAAGGGGCAAAATTAGGTTGTGTCGTTATTTTTCCTTCACGGTATTTCCATTGCAGATAAGGTTTTTGAGAAAGGAAATTCAATACTTTGTCATGAACATTTCCTCCGGTATTATAACGAAGGTCAAGAATAACAGCATCTTTTCTGTTTTCCTGCTCTACCATATCCAAAAGAAAACGGTCCAGCTCATCAGTAGACATGTTTTTCATGCATGAATAAGCTATTTTGTTGTTGCTAAGCTTATCAACACGCTGGTGATTATTGTAGATCCACTCGTCGTAAAGTAATCCTTTTAATTCTCCATTAGAAATCGGATGCACTTTGGCGGTTACATTTTTACCATCACGGTTGAACGTGAGTACAAGCTCATCCTGTTTTTTAGGGCTTGTAAAATACGTTTCGATATTTTCGTTTGGATCAATTTTTTTTCCGTTTACAGAAATCAGCTGGTCGCCAGGTTTAATATCAACTCCTGAGCGGTAAGCCGGAGATTTTCTCAAAATGCTTTCTACGGTGTAAGGCTGGTCTTTTTTGAAGGTAATTCCTGTTTCGTTGGTGAAATAGCTCAGGAACATGGTTTCTTCTTTCCCTGTAGAAGAAAATCCTGTGTGAGAAGAATTAAGCTCACCTAAAAGATCATTTAGTAAAATTCGCAGATCATTTCTGTTATGCACATACGGCAGATATTTGGCGTACTGTTCTTTTTTTGCTTTCCAGTCAATGCCATGGAACTTTTCATCATAGAAGTTTTCTTCTACACCCGTCCAGGCTTCAGCATACATCTGGGTGAATTCTGATGCCAGATCCTTGTCAAAACTATATTGAATGTTTATTTTCTCAGGTTTTAATGCGGCAACCGTTGTTTTATAAATATTACCTTCTATTAGAGCGAAGAGGTTTTTCTCGTTTTTAGTAAGGTAATAAGCTGCTTTATCGAAAACTTTTTCTGATTTGGCAGGTTCAAAATCTGTGAAAACTTTTTTGAACAGTTGTCTTTTTCCGTTATCCTGATTAGAATTGAAAAGGAGGATTTCTTTCTTGTCATCAGCAAAAACGGCAGGATCGTCCTGATATCCATATCGGTCTGTAACCAGCTCGATTCTGTCCAGCGTATCTTCAGGATTTACTTTCAGTTCTTTGATAGCCGGTTCTTTTTCTTCTTTTTTCTCTTTTTCCTTTTCGTCGTCTTTTTTATCCTTCTTGTCTTTATCTTTTGCTTTATCTGAAGATTTTGTTTCCTTCTTTTCTTCAGTAAAAAGATTATCGAATTTTTCAGATTTAAAAGGTTCATCAAACCAGTCCAGCGCCATGCGGTAAATGTTAGACTTCTGCATGCCTAAAGGATAGGACGGATTGGTTCTGTCGCTGGCGAAATAAATATACTTCCCATTCGGTGACCATACAGGATCTTCCTCTGAAACACCTGTGTTGGTAAGGTTCAGGGTCTGTGCTTTTTTAATATTGTAGATGAAAATATCAAGTTCAAAGTTTCTCTTTGCTGAAAACAATACATATTCATCGTTAGGAGAAAAAGAAGGTCTGGAGTTTTGGAAAGCCCATATTTCATCCTTTACAATGGTTGTAGATTTGAAGCTTTTTAAATCCAGCAATCTTACTTCATCACGACCGCTTAAATAAACTGCTTTTGAAAGGTCGTTATTCAGGGTGATATTGCGGTTGTTGCGTAAATCTTCCGTTAATTGCTTTGGTTGACCTTTCCCGTCTGCAGGAATCGTAAACCAGTTTTGATAGCCGTTATATGTTTGATTATAAAGGAGCGTTCTGTTGTCTTTCAGCCATTTTACTTCCATTGCCCGTTCTTTCCCATCAGAAACCTGCTGGGAAAATTTTCCCTCAATATCTGAAACGAATATGATTCCACGGCTTATGAATGCCATCTTTTTACCATCGGGCGATACATCGTAATAGGAAATATTATTTTCAACATTGAAATTCTGTGCTTTTTCCAGTGTTTTGTTGGCATTCAGACTGATGGTAAGAGGTGTGGTATTTTTTGAGGCTACATCATAAGTGAAAAGCTGATAATCCTTTTCAAAAATAACTTTAGATCCATCCGCTGAAACATACGGTTTTTTAATAGAAGTATCAAATTGGGTTAAAGCAGTCTTTTTACCATTTTCAAGTTTGTAAAGATTGTATTCCCCGTTGTTCTCATCAGAAATAAAGTAAATAATACCATTTTTATCTACACTTGGGTTGAAGTCCTTTCCTTCGTAATGGGTGTACTGTTTGAAAGAATTGCTTTTTGAGTTGTATCCAAGAATATCAGGATTGTTTTCTCCTTTATAACGCTTTCTCTGTACCTGATGAGCGCTTTCCGAAGAACTCGTGAAAAGATATTCTCCTGCAGGTGTTTCTACAAGACCGTTGGTATTGTTAAAATAATTGTTGAATAGTTTTTGTGGTGTTTTCCCTTCAATGGTTGTTTTAAAACTGCCGAAGTTATTATTTCTGCTGGACGTAAAATAAATGGTTTTACTGTCCCATGCCCAGCTTTCCATTTCATCTCTTCCGGTATGAAAGGTTAGCTGCTTTATTGTCCCTCCTCCTGCAGGCATTATATACACATCATAATTTCCATATTGGTTGGAACTGAAGGCAAGCCATTTTCCATCAGGAGAAAGACGGGGATTGATCTCCTCTCCGTCCAGTGCAGTAATTCTTGAAGCATTTCCACCATTGGAATCTGATTTCCAGATATCACCATCGTAAGCGAAATAAGCTGTTTTTCCATCAGGGCTTAATGAGGGACTTGATAAAAAATATGACTTTTCCTGCGCTGCAATTCCTATAATAGAAAATGCTGTTAGTAACGAAATAATAGTTTTCTTCATGGTACAATTGGGTATTGTTATTTTTTTTGCCTTTTTAGAAAAATGTTTATTTGTGAAAAATTTTCTCAATCCGGATTACTCTAAAAAAGAATAGTCGGATGATTAACGAAATAGTTACAGGTAAAATGCTTTAAAGGCTGGTAAAATCCAATAAAAAAGAGGTGTGTTTTTGGAAAACTGAAGAAAAATTACAAATATTTATTTTTTGTGTTGGACTCATTGGTTCTACAAAACGCAAAGATTATTTTCATTCATCTTATTTTAAGATAGCTAAGAAGGCGACAGAGTCGCTGATGAATCTGAATGGTTATGTTTGCGCTTAGAAAGAATCAACAAAGTTGATTCCGCCTTTGATTCCTTAAAAATGAAGTACCAGCTACTAATCCTTTGCGTTATATTTAAATTACAAGTGTGTAATTTCTCAGATTTGGAGTCCTTACTATGAAATAGTTCATAGTAAGACACAAAAAAAGACTTACATTTCTGTAAGTCTTCTTGCTCCTCCTGCTGGGCTCGAACCAGCGACCCTCTGATTAACAGTCAGATGCTCTAACCAACTGAGCTAAGGAGGAATGTCCTTTGTTTTAAGTGGTGCAAATATAGGACGAATATTTATACCCTACAAATATTTTTAAGAAAAATTTTAAAAAAATTATAATTTCCCTGTTAATACCTTGAAGATGTCGCTTCCGAAGATGAGTAACATTAAGCCTAACAGGAAGATAACTCCAATCATCTGAGCATTCTCTAAAACTTTCTGTGGAACCGGTTTTCCTACAATAATTTCATATAAAGTAAATAAAACGTGTCCACCATCAAGTCCCGGAATAGGAATAAGGTTCAGGAATGCCAACCATACGGAGAACATCGCTGTAAAACTCCAGAAAGCAACCCAGTTGATTTTAAAGCTTCCGTCAGCATCTTTATCTACAGGCATATTCTTTACAATCGCAATAGGACCTCCTACATTTTTATACCCCTGAACTTTAGAGTTGAACATAATTTTGAACTGCTTAACCTGAGTGGTCAACGCCTCGATAGTTCTTGTAAATCCTCTTGGAATAGCTTCTCCGAAAGAATATTGTTTATTGGTTACAATTTCTTTTGCAATGCTTTTTGTATCAATAGCTATTCCTAATTTTCCGTTTTTATCAACAGAAACTGAAGGTAAGGTTTGTACAGCTCCGTTTCTTTCAACGTCTACAGTAATTGTTTTTCCTTTATTTTCAGCTAAAAGAGCACTTACTTCATCAAAGAATGCTGCTTTCTTACCGTTGATTCCCACAATTTTATCACCTTTCGCAAGACCAGATGCCTGAGAAGAAGGAGTGGCTAATGAATCAATAACCATAGAAACTCTCGGTGTAATGTATAGTTTCGCTTCTCTCTGTTTAAGAACATCCGCAACACCGTCAGCATTTACCGGGAAAGTGACTTCCTGTCCGTTTCTGTTTACAGTAACATTGTCTCCTAAAAGAATATTGATTGAAGTGTTTTCAAGTCTTTCTGCCGGTTTTCCATCTACGCTGATGATTTTGTCACCATTCTGGAATCCCATTTTCTTTCCAGCTGAAGTAGCTTCAATACCGTTGTTGAATTTCGTGATATCTGTATACGTTTCTCCATTGAAGAAAGATAGAGAACTGTAGATTAACCATGCAAGGAAAAAGTTAACAGTAACCCCTCCCAGCATAATAATAAGTCTCTGCCAAGCCGGTTTTGATCTGAATTCCCATGGTTCTGCCGGTTTTTTCATTTGGGCAGTATCCATACTTTCATCTACCATTCCTGCAATCTTCACATACCCTCCGAAAGGCAGCCATCCGATTCCGTATTTGGTTTGTTCAGGATGTTTTCTCCAGTCGTTGTCCGGAAGTTTTGATATATCGATAGGAACTTCTTCCTTCTTTCCGTTTACCTCTATTACTTCAGAATCCGGCAGGTTCTTTGATAAAAATTTGTACTGCCATTTTCCATTGATTTTCTTCATGGAGAATATGGAGAAGTAAGGGTCAAAAAACAGGAAAAACTTCTCTGCTCTTGTCTTGAACCATATTGCGGGTAAAAAATGCCCAAGCTCATGAAGAAGCACTAGTATAGAGATGCTCAGAATGAACTGAAAAAGTTTGATTGCTATTTCCATTAATAAATTTTAGATTTTAATTTGCAAAGGTAACAATTATCAAAACTATGCCAAATAAAAAAGCTCCCCGAAACGAGAAGCTTTGTCATATTTAAAGACGATTTGTTTATAAATTGAAAGAAACCCCAAGACTGCCATTATTACCAACCTCTGCAAAAACTCCTATTTTCTCTGTGAAGAAATAGCGGGCTCCGATGTGGGCACCCACTCCAAAGTCTTTTCCCAGAACGCCAAGGTCCACTCCTGGGTAGATATCCCATTTTGAAGGCAGGTTCAGTGCTTCCTGTAAATGAAAGTTCAGTCTCCCGAAAACAAAAACACGATTATCCTTATCGTTGTTTTTATAATTGTCAAAATAGCCGTTGATACCAGCTCCTACTGAAATAAGTTGATTGAGTCCGTAGTCATAAGTTCCCGTTATTCCGGTTCCATATCCCCAGGCACTCAGCCCCAGTTGTATTTTCTGATCTCCTTTTCCTGTCCAGGCCTGAGCATTGGCCATTGCACCAAAAAATAAGATCGTCACCATAAAAAACAATTTCTTCATAAATTTTTAATTTTTAAGGATATTAATAAAAAATACTTCTATCAAAAATGAAACCGAAAGAATGTCAGTCCTATGAAAATGGGTGACTTTAATAAATTATTATGAAAAAGGATTCAGTTTTTGTGGATAAAATCGTCTTTTCAGCAGTTTTAATTCCTCTTTTGTAATCATAAAAACTGTATTTTTATACATCAGATTTCGAATAATTTAAAAAAAGAATAAAAGATGAAAGTTGTAGGGCTTAATTTAGATATCATCTGGAAAAATAAAACTGACAATTTTAAACTCATAGAAAACGAACTGCAAAATGTGGAAGCAGATCTGTTTCTCCTTCCTGAAATGTTTTCAACGGGTTTCTGTATGGATGCTTCTGAAGTTTCGGATCGGAATAATGAATCACTGGAGTTTTTGAAAAGAATGTCAAAAGAAAAAAATGCAGCTTTCTGTGGAAGTGCTCCCGTAGAGCAAAACGGAAATTTTTACAACAGAATGTATTTTATACAACCGGATGGTGAAACGGCTTTCTATGACAAAAGGCATTTGTTTTCCTTTTCGGGTGAAGATAAAGTTTATACACCAGGGAAAGAAAGGGTAATCGTTGAATATAAAGGGATACGTTTCCTGCTTCAGGTCTGCTATGATCTGCGTTTTCCTGTTTTTGCAAGAAATAATGATGATTATGATGCTGTTTTATATGTTGCAAACTGGCCGGAGAAAAGAGTAGGAGCGTGGGAACATTTGTTAAAGGCCAGAGCCATTGAAAATTTATCTTTCGTATTTGGTTTAAATAGAATAGGAACGGATGGGAATAATCTCTTTTATCAGGAGAGCTCTCACTGCTTCTTTGGGGATGGAAAAGAAATTTCTCAGAAACAGGGAAATCTTGTATCTGCAGAACTATATATGGAAGAATTGAACGATTTTAGAAAGCATTTCCAGTTTTTGAATGATAGAGATTCCTTTTCTATTGAATTTTAGGATTTTCCCACAGATTTCACAGATCTTCACAGATTTTTAATTTCTATATAAAGAAAAATAAACATAATTATCTGTGGAAATCTGTGCGATCTGCGGGAATTATAAAAAGCAAAAACTGTGAAAAATTACAGTTTTAAGCATATTCTTGTAAAAGTTGTGTGAGGGTATTCACATCATGAACACCACTTTCCTTCCATAGCATTTCTCCTTTTTTGAAAATGGCCAGTGTAGGGACTCCACGCACTCCGTATTGAGCTGCCAGTGCAGGATATTGGTCTACATCTACCTTTATGATTCTGGCTCCTTCACCAATATTTTCCTTTACCGTATTTAATACTGAAGACTGTACTTTACAAGGTTGGCACCATGTTGCGAAAAAGTCAATAAGTACCGGTCTTTCAGAATCAATAATTTCCTGAAATTTTTGTGACATAGTTTGGGTTTTATTAGTTTGCTTTTTTGTTTGTTTCGTCCTGGATCGCTTTTACATTTTTCCAGCTTGTTCCATCATAGGCTTCAACTCCATTTTTCTTCAGTATTTCCATAGCCTGATCTGCCTGAACTCCTTTATTGCAGAACACAACAACTTTTTTGCCCTTCAGGGGTTCTATATTGCTTTGAATCTCCGCTAATGGAATATTGATGGCATTTTTTGCCGTTCCTGCCGAATACTGTTCCGGAATTCTGACATCCACCAATGTGACATCAGAACTGTTGACCACTTCTTTGATGTTTGCTTTGGGGGTGACAGTCGTATGATTTGTTTTACAGGTACTTAGCGTAAAAGCCATTGCTAAAACAAGTCCAAAAAACTGAATCTTCATGATCTTATGATGTTTTGGATTGGCAGACAAAATCTGTAGTCGGGAATTTTTCCGTCTTTTTGATGCCGTTAAAACCTCCTTCTATTTCAGTAAAGTTTCTGATTCCGTGTGAGTTAAGAATGCTTGCTGCGATCATGCTTCTGTATCCCCCGGCACAGTGCAGAAAGAAATGTTCAGAATCATCAATCGTACGAGCCCAGTCACTGATGGCATCCAATGGCTTGTTGTAAGCATTGTCTATATGCTCGGCAGAATATTCAGTCAGTTTTCTTACATCCACTACTGTAGAGTCTTCTGTAAACTGTTCTGCGAATTCGGCTGGAGTGATTCTTTTGATCTCGTCAATTTCATTACCTGCATTTTTCCAGGCTTCAAAACTGCCTTTCAGATATCCTATTACATTATCAAAGCCTACTCTGCTCAGTCTGGTGATTACTTCCTCTTCAGTACCTTCATCAGTTACCAATAATAAAGGGTGTTTTACATCCACAATAAGCGTTCCTACCCATGGTGCGAAATCACCTTTCAAACCTATATTGATAGAGTTGGGAACAAATCCTTTATGGAAATCTGCAGCCCCTCTGGTATCTAAAATTAATGCTCCGGTTTCTTCGGCCAATGCTTCGAAATCTTGCGGAGCAATAGGTTGCATCCCTTTGTTCATCACAACATCCAGACTTTCATAACCGCCTTTATTTAAAGCGACATTCATTCCGAAATATTTCGGTGGAGCGGTCAAACCGTCAAGGACTTCTCTGATAAAAGATTCTTTATCTGGTTGATTAAGAGCGTAGTTTGTCTTCTTTTGATTTCCTAAAATATCTACCGTTTCCTTCTGCATATTTTTTCCACAGGCAGATCCGGCACCGTGAGCAGGATAAACCGTAATGCTGTCATCCAATGGCATGATTTTGTTCTGAAGACTGTCGTAGAGAATTCCTGCAAGGTCTTCCTGAGTAAGATTCGTTGCCTTCTGCGCAAGATCTGGCCTTCCAACGTCTCCTAAAAATAAAGTGTCACCTGTAAAGATCGCAGTTTCAACACCATTTTCGTCTACTAAAAGGTAAGTGCTGCTTTCCATAGTGTGCCCAGGAGTGTGCATTACCTTTATTTTTATTTTTCCGATTTCAAAAATCTGATTATCCTCTGCAATAATGGCTTCAAATTCCGGAGCGGCTGTAGGTCCATATACAATCGGAGCACCTGTTTTTTTACTTAAATCCAGATGTCCTGATACGAAATCAGCATGGAAGTGAGTTTCAAAAATATATTTTAAAGTGACATTGTCTTTTTCCAGACGATCCAGGTAAGGTTTTACTTCTCTTAAAGGATCAATAATGGCAGCTTCATTCTCTGATACAATATAATAGGCACCCTGAGCCAGACAGCCCGTATATATTTGTTCAATTTTCATTGGGTCTTTTTTTAATGAGTTAAAGATACAAAGTATTAGATAAATTCTAAATGAAATGTTAAATCCCATTGATAGTTTCTTTCAATACTTTGTTAAACGGATGTTTAACGTAAGATGTTTTTCAGCAAAAAGAATGCCTTACATAAAGACAATTGGGAAATGCTGTTTTATATCATGTTTAGCTTTTGAAGCATAATTCCTTTACTCAATGATATAGTATATTTTGTAAAGAATTTCATTGGTATTTTCCGTGATGTTTTTATCAGTTTTGAATTGAAGATATTCATCTTTTTTAGCTTCTCCTTCATCATATTGAATCAGCCTGTTGTATTTGTCATAGAGATAATCTTTAATCTTCCCATGGTCTGCAATCCTGATCATTTCATCAAAATATTTCTTAGTGTCTGCATGCATGGGCCAATCTTTTTCATGGGTTTTATAGAATTCTATCATTTTCTGTATGGAATATACTTCAGATTCAATATTCATATCATTAAACCCAGTCAAAAGTTCTTTTTTTTCTGAATTTTTACCCAGCCATTCTATTTTTGCATCAGCTGCAGCAATTACAGAATTAATCATCATAGAATCTCTTTTGATAACGGGAGATAAAATAATATCAGGAGTATTGCTGATAGGAAGAGATTTTTTAGATGCAATGTCCAATAATCCAAAATAGACTTCAGTTTTATTTTTGAGTTCTGCCAGTTGATCAGAAGTCATATCATCACTTGAAACCCTTATTTTAAAGCCCCATCCTCCACATTCATAAATGGCGAGGAGAGATTTCTTATCCGTATATTTTACTCCTTTAAAAAAATCACGTTCACCCATGGCATGATCAAATATTGAATAGAGATAATGTACTTTTACTTTATCATTGGATGAGCTTCCAAACATAGGTTTTAGATCTACACTTTTATTAGAATTCTGATTAAGAACCGTTTCATATACAGCAAATTCATCCCTCAATAGCTGATTGTCAACTGATTTTTTAGGATAGAGATATAAAGTAAGAACCGTTTTGCTTTTTTTACTGTTTTGCTGTACATAGCTTACTACGACGTGTTTATTCTGTATATCATAAGAGGTGATCATTTCTCTTTGAAAACCAGACCATAAAGTTGGAAAGACTACCGAAGTAGGTGTATGGGTGTAATCTCCTTTTATCTGTAAATTGACAGGTTCATTTCTTTTTTGAGAAAAAAATAATGTGGAAAAAATAGAAAGAATAACGAATGTAATTTTCTTAAATGAAATCATATGTGGTATATATGTTGTTGTCATGGCTAAGTGAGTAGTAAATTTAATGAACTTAGAACAAAATTTAATCATATAATATTACTTTAATTACTCAGACTTTTACAAAAAATTTTATATTTATAAGTTAAAAAAGCGATCAAATGGCAGACAAAACACAATTTATTGAAGAACTCAACGCTAGATATACTCCGAAAGGAGAGCATATAATATTAGGAAAAGGAATGCTGGATGGAGAAGTAGTAACAGAGGTAAACGTAACCATTCCCCTGAAAACGATTAACCGCCATGGTCTTATTGCCGGCGCTACGGGAACAGGAAAAACAAAAACATTACAGGTGTTTGCAGAACAGCTTTCCCATGCAGGAATTCCCTCTTTGGTTCTTGATATTAAAGGAGATTTCTCCGGGATTGCAGAAGCCGGCCATATGAATGCTATCATTGAGGAAAGATATGGCAAAACGCAGCTTCCTTATAACCCACAAGGCTTTCCGGTGGAACTGATGAGTATTTCCGGAGGAGAAGGAGTGAAACTGAGAGCTACGGTTACAGAATTTGGTCCTGTTTTACTCAGCAAAATCCTTGAGCTTAATGATACGCAGCAAAGCATCATGTCTATTGTCTTCAAATATTGTGATGATAAAGGCCTTCCATTGATTGATCTTAATGATCTGAAGAAGGTACTTCAGTATGTGACGGATAATGCACAAGGAAAAGCTGAGCTTGCAGCCAATTACGGATCTATTGCGCCATCATCTCTCGGAGCGATTTTAAGATCTATTGTTGCGCTGGAACAACAGGGAGCAGCAGGATTCTTCGGTGAACTGAGTTTTGATGTTCATGACTTACTGGAAACAAGAGACGGAAAAGGAGTGGTTAATATTTTAAGAGTAGCAGATATTCAGAACAAGCCACAACTTTTCTCAACATTCATGCTTTCGCTTTTTGCGGAAATTTATATGACGTTTCCGGAAGAAGGAGATAGTGGTAAACCAAAGCTGGTATTATTCATAGACGAAGCCCACCTGATTTTTGATGAAGCTTCCAAAGCCCTACTTTCACAGATTGAAACAATGGTAAAACTCATCCGTTCCAAAGGAGTAGGAATTTATTTTATTACTCAGATTCCGGGTGATGTTCCTGAAAATGTACTTTCTCAATTAGGATTGAAGATACAGCACGCTTTAAGAGGTTTTACCGCAAAAGATAAAAAAGAAATTACCAAAGCTGTTGAAAATTATCCTACTACAGAATATTACAATGCTTCCAGCCTGATTCAGAACTTGGGAATTGGAGAAGCATTTGTTACGGCTCTGGATGAAAAAGGAATTCCTACCCCATTAGTGCATACTTACCTGATCTCTCCGGAATCAAGAATGGATGTTTTGAGTGGAGCAGAAGTCTCTGATCTGACTTCAAAATCAGCTCTCGTTGCAAAGTATGAGCAGGCCGTTGACAGAGAATCTGCTTATGAAATGCTGACTAACAGAATGGAACAGGCTGCACAAAATCCAGCTCCTACACAAAAGACAAAACCAGTAAAAGAAGAACCGGGAATGTTTGAACAGGTATTGCAGAGTAAAGCAGGCCGTACTTTTACCAGTACATTAATGAGAGAAGGAGCAAAAGCTATTCTCGGAATGTTTGGCCTGGGAGGCAGAAGAAGATAATTTGAAGAATAATCTGTTATATTTTAACATATTTTTTGTTATTTTAGCAGGTTATCTTTGCTTAGCAAGAAAAAATAGAGCCGGATTTTATCGGGAAAAAGATGTCGGTTTTACATATAAATGACAAAAAAACAGCAGTTAATATTAAATGTATTCAATTATAGATATAGAAAGTAATGGTGCAGGTTATAGAAATGAATGCATTATAGATATCGCCATATACAGATATGATGGTCAGAAAATTATTGATCAGTTTATATCTCTGGTAAATCCTGAAGGTGATATTACTCCTTTTGTGCAGAAGTTGACCAGTATTACCCCGAAAATGGTCAAAACTGCCCCGAAATTTCATGAAATTGCCAAAAGAGTTATAGAAATAACTCAAAATACAACGTTGGTAGGGCATAATATTGATTTTGATTACAGAATGCTGCGTCAGTCATTCAAAAGGCTTGGCTATGATTTCAAAATCAATACATTAGATACAATTCCATTGGCGAAGAAACTGATCCCTGATGAGGTAAGTTACTCGTTGGGAAAATTGGTGAAGTCTTTGGGGATTCCTTTGACAAACCACCACAGGGCAGAAGGTGATGCCAGAGCTACGTTAGAGCTTTTTAAACTTCTGATTTCGAAGGATACCGAAAATGAGATCATTCAGAAACAGCATGATGAGTCCAACGCAAAAACCTATATCAATAAGATCAAAGAGCTTACCCAGGATCTTCCTAATGATAAAGGTTTTGTCTATTTTCAGGATGAATCCGGACGGATTATGTTCTCGGATTATGTTCAGGATATCAATAAGTTTTCCAAAAAAGTATTCAATTCCAAATCAAAAAAATGGGAACAGATCCAGAAAGAGGTGGAGCAGATTAATTTTGAGCTTACCGGAACAGACACTATTGCCAAGCTGATTCTGAATTCTAAGAATATTAAAAAGAAAGAAGTTCTGCCTTTCGGACTCTATTTCAGGAATAATAAATATATAGTTGAAAAAAATACACTCAATAAAACTGAAAAACCAGTCTTAAAATTCAGATCATTTACCCAAGGAACCAAGGCGGTTCAGTTTATCGGTTCTCAGGAAGAATTTAAAGATTTTTCTGCTTTGAAACAGAAAATTGAATTCAGAAAAAGAAATGAACTTTGGCTGGGACAGGGAAGAAAATTGGGTGAGAAATTATTTTTAATCATAGAAAATGGAAAAGTAGTTTCCTTTGGTTTTTATGAATTGTTTACACAAATTCAAACCTTAAGTAAGCTTGCGAAGTTAAAAATTGACCTTCCATTATCCTCCACGGATTTGAATAATGAATTGCAGCTGGCACTGCTTCGAAGCGATTTTGAAACTCTGCCTTTACCGAAATGATATAGGAATTAACACTTTATAAGTTGATATGAAAGAAGATGCTTTTCAAATCAATTTTCGTAAAATAAAAAATAAATAGTATTTTTGCAAAAAATAAATAGTAGCAATGCAAAATTTTAAACAAATTAAAACTGGAAAAAAGGGAGCTGTAAGGTTCTCTAAGGTTTGGAATATTTAAAAGAGTTGTCTTGCATAAAAAATAATCAATGCGGCAGACTCTTTTTTGAAAGAATCTGCCTTTTTTTATGTTAAAATGAAATTATGAATTCAAAAGAATTATTAAAGATTGCCACTGAGTTTGGCACCCCGGTGTATGTTTATGATGCTGAGTCCATCAAAGTTCAATACGAAAAACTTACATCTTCTTTCTTAAAACATACGAAGTTCTTCTACGCAGCGAAGGCTTTGACGAACATCAATATTCTTAAGTATGTCAAGAACCTGGGCGCTTCTTTGGATTGTGTATCGATTAACGAAGTTAAACTTGGATTAAAGGCAGGATTTTCGAAAGAGAAGATTTTGTTTACTCCCAATTGTGTTGACTTGGCTGAAATTGAGGAAGCAATGACTTTTGGAGTTCATATAAACATTGATAACATTTCTATTCTTGAGCAATTCGGGAATAAGTACGGAAATACCTATCCTATTTTAGTAAGAATCAACCCGCATATTTTTGCCGGAGGTAACTATAAAATTTCAACAGGACATATCGACAGTAAGTTCGGTATTTCCATTCACCAGGTTCGTCACATTGAAAGAGTGATGAAAAGCACAAACCTGAATGTTGAAGGACTTCACATGCATACAGGAAGCGAGATCAAAGATCCGGATGTATTTCTACAGGCTCTGGAAATCATGTTAGAACTTTCTGAACATTTCCCGAACCTGAAATATCTGGATATGGGAAGCGGTTTCAAAATCCCTTATCAGGACAGTGAAGAAGAAACTGATGTGAGAACATTAGGTAAAAAAGTAGAAAAAGTAATTTCTGAGTTTTCAAAATCTACAGGGAAAAAATTCGAGCTATGGTTTGAACCCGGAAAATTCTTAGTAGGAAAAAGCGGATATTTATTGGTTAAAGCTAATGTGATTAAGCAAACAACAGCTACTGTTTTCGTTGGGGTGAATTCAGGATTCAACCATCTGATCCGTCCGATGTTCTACGATTCTTACCATATGATTGAAAATTTATCCAATCCAAAAGGAGCGGAAAGAATTTATACTGTAGTAGGAAATATCTGCGAAACAGATACTTTTGCATGGGACAGAAAACTTAATGAAGTGAGAGAAGGAGATGTCCTTGCTTTCCATAATGCAGGAGCTTATGGTTTTGAAATGAGTTCAAACTTCAATTCAAGATTAAAGCCTGCTGAAGTGTTGTTCTTGGATGGAAAAGCACATCTTATCCGTAAGAGAGATGAATTTGAAGATCTGTTGAGAAATCAGATCGAAGTAGTGATGTAAATCTGAAACATATTATATAAACAGCCACCTTTTTTGGGTGGCTGTTTTGTTTTAAAGTAAACATCCAATCTGTAAAGTTTCATTATAAATTCACAAAGTTTTAACATGGTAATAACGGGGGAATTTCAATTTAATTAGCTAAATTTGATAGGGATAGGATTACGATTGTCCTTCTCAATTACTATTTTTCACCAAAAAAACAACCACCAAAATAGAGTAATTATGGCCAAAAACATCGCTGAGCAAATTGTTGAAATGCTCGAAAATGCCAATGTGAAAAGAATTTATGCAGTAACCGGTGATAGTCTTAATCATCTGAATATTGCTGTTAAAAAAAGCAGTATCCAATGGATTCATGTAAGACACGAAGAAGTAGGAGCGTATGCAGCGGCGGCAGAAGCAGAGCTTGATGGGTTGGCCGTATGTGCCGGAAGTTGTGGTCCTGGGCACGTTCACCTGATTAATGGAGTTTACGAAGCACATCGCTCTCATGTTCCAATGTTGGTGATTGCTTCCACCATTCCCAGTGATGAAATGGGAATGGATTACTTTCAGGAAACCAATACCATAAAACTTTTTGATGACTGCAGCTACTACAATCAGATGATTACCCGTCCGGAGCAGGTGCAGAGGACCGTTCAAACGGCTATTCAACATGCGATTTCCAAAAAAGGGGTTGCTGTGATAGGTCTTCCGGGAGATGTTTCCGAACTGGATGCTGAAGAAGGATCTACTTCCACTCAAATTTTTAAAACAAATCCTGTAATAAGGCCTTCGGATACTGAGTTAAAAAGCTTATCAACACTCATAAACAATAGTAAAAAAGTAACAGTCTATTGTGGAATAGGTGCTGCTGAAGCCTGTGATGAGGTGATAGCATTGTCTAACCTGTTGAAAGCCCCTGTAGGATATTCATTTCGTGGGAAAATGGCCATCCAGCCGAATAACCCTAATGAAGTGGGACTTACGGGATTATTAGGATTTCCTTCAGCTTATCACGCCATGCATGAAGCCGACCTAGTGATTCTTTTGGGAACGGATTTTCCGTATCAAAAATTCATGCCTGTAAAAAATAAAATAGTGCAGATTGATGAAAGCCCTGAAAGATTAGGAAGAAGGGCAAAGCTGGAGCTGGGGCTTGCAGGAGACGTTAAAGAAACAATTAAAGCATTACTGCCATTACTGCAAGAAAAGACAGATGTTCATTTTCTGAATGAGCAGCTGGCATTTTACGATAAAGTAAAAGAAAACCAATTGGAGTATGTGAAAGATTTTGGGAAAGAGAATGCTATTCAGCCGGAATATGTGGCACATACTCTAGACAAACTTGCTAAACATGATGCTATTTTTACGGTAGATACCGGAATGTGCTGTGTTTGGGGAGCCAGATTTATTACAGGAACAGGGGAAAGGAAAATGCTGGGATCATTTAATCACGGATCAATGGCGAATGCAATGCCTATGGCAATTGGTGCTGCCCTGGCTCATCCTGAAAAGCAGGTTATTGCTATGTGTGGAGATGGAGGATTATCCATGTTATTAGGTGATATGGCGACTATCTTTCAATATAAATTGCCGGTAAAACTGATTGTATTCAATAACAGAACCCTGGGAATGGTAAAGCTGGAAATGGAAGTGGGAGGAATGCCCGATAATGAAACAGATATGATTAATCCGGATTTTGCGATGGTAGCCCATGCGATGGGCTATCCCGGAAAAAATGTACACCTGCCGGAAGATGTAGAAAGTGCCATCAAAGAATGTCTGGATCACAACGGTCCTTATCTTTTGAATATTTTTACCAATCCTAATGCATTGGCTCTTCCTCCTAAAATTGAGTTTGACCAGATTATGGGGATGACCAAATCAATGGCGCAACTGATGCTTGGCGGTAAAATGGATGAGGTTTTTGAAACGGTGAAAACGAATTATAAACACATCAAAGGTCTGCTATAAGGTCAGAATATAAAGATTTCAAATCTACCTTGAATTCAGGATTCATACTTAAAACTTCATACTTTGTGTGAAGTTTTTCTTTTTTACCAATAGACTAAATATTTACCTTTGTTTATTATTAGGAAACAAAATTATGAGAACGATACTTTTATTTTTGGCCTTATGTGCAGCGAATTTTTCATTGGCACAGGATCAGGAAGAACGAGATGATTCATTTATCAGGGAAAGTAATAAAAACCTTTTAAAAATAGATATCAAAGAACCCTTTATGCAGGTTGCTGTAAAATGCAATAATTTTAAACCTGCAGCTTATGAAGGTGGAGTGGCAGCTTACAAAGATATCCTGAACAAATATATGTATGCTTATCTCAATTCGGATTTCTATGCGCTTACTGGTGACTTTACATTTACTCTGGTTCTTGATGACAAAGGAAAAGTTGTTGATGTAAAGGGAATGCCTAAAGTTCAGAACAGTGAAGTTTTTTTTGATGACATGCAGTATGTCGTAAGAAGAATAAAGAAAAACTGGACTCCAGCGTCTTGTAACGGGCAGCCTGTGGCTTCACAGATTAAAGTTAAAATGAACTTTTCTTCTGTTTCAGTTGATATAGATTAAATAATTTAAATACAATGATGAAAACAAAATTTATTATGTTTTTTCTGGTTTTTGTATCTATTTGTAAGGCACAGATACTTGATGAATACCCAGAAAAACAAAGCTTTTATGAAGGAGGAATCGTTAATTTTTATAAAGATGTTCATGAATATCTTGTCAAGAATAACTTTAAAGAATGTAGTGATAAGGAAATTTATCAACCCCGAATTATTGTAACAGAAAAAGCTGAAGTTAAATTTATTAAAGATCAGGATACTGCTAATATTGCAAGGAACAAATGTGCATATGATCTTTCCAGAGAAGTTCTTAAAAATCTTAAAAAATGGAAGCCTGCCGAAGCAAAAGGATGGAAAATAGGAGCTATTACCGAATTTATTTTATATCCAAAGGATCTGATGAGCAATTATCAGCCTGGTTATGATGCCAATAAATTTGTAGCGCATACCAAATATCCTGAAGGATCGAAAGCTTTTCATACCTTATTTCATGATAATTTTATGACGATTTTTTCCGATTATCAGCTTAACGGAAAAGTAAATTTGGAGTTTTATATCAATAAAGACGGCCGTATTACTAACCCCAGAATTTATCCTGAAGTTGATAATAAAAATTTCAATATTGATTTTATGCGAACTCTTGCAAGGATAAAAAAGATCTGGATACCAGCTTTCTATAAAGATATTCCTATCGTTGAGAGGATTTCATTTCCGGTACAATTTTCAATAACATTTACTGAAAGATAATCCTGACATTCTGTCACAATATTTTGTATCTTTGCAGACTTATTTCTTCGTAATTAAAAATTGCGAACCTTAAATTGATTATCGTGCAGGAAAAATATATAGACGAAACAAAACAGGGCGAAGCTTTTGCTATTGCAGAAAGACCGGAGAACTCTAAAAAACTATTTTTAGAAAGCTATGGTTGTCAGATGAATTTCTCTGACTCTGAAATTGTTGCATCCATCCTTAATGAACAGGGATACAATACAACAATGAAAGTAGAAGAAGCCGACCTGATTCTTTTAAATACCTGTTCCATCCGTGAAAAAGCGGAACAGACTGTAAGAATGCGTCTTTCCCAGTTCAAAAACCTCAAAAAAGAAAGACCGAATATGACGGTAGGTGTTTTGGGATGTATGGCGGAAAGACTAAAAACCAAATTCTTAGAAGAAGAACAATTGGTGGATCTTGTTGTAGGGCCAGATGCCTATAGAGATTTGCCAAATCTTTTAAAAGAGACTGATGATGGAAGAGATGCAATTAATGTAATCCTTTCCAAAGAAGAAACCTATGCCGATATCAATCCCGTTCGTTTAGGCGGAAACGGTGTTACTGCTTTTGTTACCATTACCAGAGGTTGTGATAACATGTGTACATTCTGTGTAGTTCCTTTTACCAGAGGAAGAGAAAGAAGCCGTGATCCTCACTCCATTATAGAAGAATGTAAAGATCTTGCCAACAACGGATACAAAGAAATTACCCTTTTAGGACAAAATGTTGACTCTTACCTTTGGTATGGAGGAGGTCCTAAAAAAGATTTTGTCAAAGCATCTGAAATGCAGAAAGCAACAGCCGTAAACTTTGCTCAGCTTCTTGATTTGGTTGCTAAAGCTGTTCCGGAAATGAGAATCAGATTCTCTACTTCAAATCCGCAGGATATGAGTCTGGATGTATTCAGAATGATGGCAAAACACGACAATATCTGTAAATATGTACACCTTCCTGTACAAAGCGGAAGCAATAACATGCTTGAAGCAATGAACAGACAGCATACCCGTGAAGAATATCTGGATCTGATTAAAAAAGCGAAAGAAATTGTTCCTGATGTATCCTTTTCTCAGGATATGATCATTGGATTCTGTAATGAAACAGAAGAAGATCATCAGGATACTTTAAGCCTGATGAGAGAAGTAGAATATGATTACGGTTATATGTTTGCATACTCAGAAAGACCGGGAACTCCGGCTCACAAGAAAATGGAAGACAATATTCCTGCTGATGTGAAACAGAGACGTCTTGCCGAGGTTATTGCGCTTCAGGGTGAACTTTCAAAACAAAGAATGAAATCTTATGTTGGAAGAATCCATCAAATTCTGATTGAGGGAATTTCCAAAAAGAACAAAAATCAATGGAAAGGAAGAAACTCTCAGAATGCAGTATGTGTATTCGATCAGCTTGAAGGACAGAAAATAGGTGACATTGTGGATGTTTTTGTATATGACAACACACAAGGCACACTTTTAGGGAGAACAGCGGAATAGTATAAGAAATATATATTCTGAAAAGAAGATCAGCGGTTATATTACCGTAATATTTTAGTAAATTGTGAAGGAAAGACAGGCCTGTTCAGATTACAGCATATGAGCCCGGATCTGAAAGATTCTGTACTGGATGAAGAATTGGAAAATAAAGTACTGCAGTTTACAAAATCACTCGATGGCTGAATGCCGAAAGAGATAAAAGGTTTAAAAGTAGATTACTATCAGTATTTAACCTATAAAATTGAAAATGGAAAAGTTTCAGAGGTATTACCTTAGCTTTTTGTTACTTATCGTTTACACCAATACTATTGCACAGGTTAACTGTAATGCAGTAGAGGGTGAGAACTGCAAAAAAGCGTGTGGGTTATACAACTGGGCTTCAGATTTACAAGGATATGCAGCATCGCAGGAAGGCTTTGATAAAGCGATTGAACTGTGCCCCGATTTCTCCCGTTCCTATATGGAAAAAGCCGTTCCATATCTTAAAAACGGAGATTTTGTTACCTGGAAAATTTTAATTGACAAAGCTGTTGCTTTAGACCCTCAAATGCACCTGGGCTATAGAGGCTGGACCAAGTTTCAGTTTTTAAGAGACTATAAAGGAGCTATTCAGGATTTAGATGCATTAAAAAAATATGAGCCCGGAGACTTAGGGAGATCTCAAAATGGAGACTATAATCTGGATGTAGTAAGCGCTATGCCCTACAGTGTATTAGGCCAGAAAGGAAAAGCAGCGGGGATTATAGAAAGGCTTCTGGCTACCAGAGGTTATGTGAAGGGAATGTTTGATCATTACCAGCTGGGAGTGACCTATTTCGAGCTGGGAAGGTATGACAAAGCCCTGGAAAATTTTGAAAAACAAAGCAAAGAATACAACTTTGCCGAGAACATATACTTTAAAAGTAAAGTTTCTAAGATCAGAAACAAAGATTATTTGGATTTAAAAATGTTAGCCCTGCAAACGTATGATGAAGGAAAGACCATGAAAGATGTCTACACTCATCATTTTTAACAAAGTCTACAGAAAACAGATTGAAGAACTGTAGAAGATTAACATTAAATCAATAATCAAAAATTTACTTATGAGCAACGAGCTACAAAACATAAAAAACCGTTTCGGAATTATCGGAAACTTTCCTGCACTCAACCGGGCCCTGGAAAAATCTATACAGGTGGCACCTACAGATATTTCTGTACTGGTCATTGGAGAAAGTGGGGTCGGTAAAGAATTTATTCCGAAAATCATTCATTCAGAATCAAAAAGAAAACATCAGCCTTATATTGTGGTAAACTGTGGTGCAATTCCGGAAGGAACCATAGATTCTGAATTGTTCGGACACGAAAAAGGAGCTTTTACAGGAGCAACAGCTACAAGAAAAGGATATTTTGAAGTAGCAGATGGCGGAACGATATTTTTAGATGAGGTAGGAGAACTTCCGCTGCAGACTCAGGTTCGTCTTTTAAGAGTGCTTGAGAGTGGTGAATTTATGAAAGTAGGTTCTTCACAGGTTCAGAAAACGAACGTAAGAATTGTGGCCGCTACCAACGTTAATATGATGAAAGCCATCCATGACGGAAGGTTCCGTGAGGATTTATATTACCGTTTGAATACCGTTCAGATTGATATGCCGCCTTTGAGAGAAAGGAAAGGTGATATCCATTTATTATTCAGAAAGTTTGCAATAGATTTTGCAGAAAAATACAGAATGCCGGAGCTTGAATTGGAACCAAGCGCTGTTCATTACATTGAAAGTTATTCTTTTCCAGGTAACATCCGTCAGCTAAGAAACTTGGTAGAACAGATGACTGTTGTGGAAAGGAACAGAAATATTACCGCTGAAAAACTGGCCGAGTATATTCCTATGGAAACCCATCTTCCCATGGTAGTAAATACTCAAAGTACTCCAAAGCAGAGCGATTTCGGAAGTGAAAGGGAAATCATGTATAAAATTCTATTTGATATGAGGAATGATATTAATGATTTAAAATCCTTAACTTCGGAATTGATCAAAAACAGAGGAACAGCAGATCTTAGTAATCATGAGAAAAACCTGATCAACAGGATTTATACCCCCGAAAGTCAGCCGCAGGTGAATTCCGGATCATTGTTGTATTTTGAAAATAATAACGATACACCGACCGTTCAGACTCCTACAATTATTTCGACTCCTGATGACAGCTATGAAGATATTGAAGACATCGAAATTGAAGAAAACAGACCGGAATCACTTTCGCTTCAGAATAATGAAAAAGATTTGATTATCAAAGCTTTGGAAAAGCATAAAGGACGCAGAAACAGAGCGGCAGATGAGCTGGGAATCTCACAAAGAACTTTATACAGAAAAATAAAACAATATAACCTGGAAGATTAACACAACATAGATAATGAAAGTAAATTTAACACCCAAGCCGGTCAATTTTAAACTCGGAGAATATATTAACAAAGGTTTCGAACTTTTAAAGAAAGATTTCGGAAATATTTTTGTAGCATTTTTACTATGCTTTATCATGTCGATTATTCCTTTCTGCGGACTGTTGGCAATGGGTAATTTATACAAATATCTTCAGAGATTAAATAGAAATCAGCCGGCAAGCCCGGGAGATATCTTTGATTTTAAAGATTTCATGCCTTATTTTATGTTGCAGTTAATTATTTTTGGTGGTGTGTTATTACTTTACATTCCTTTATTTGCGGTGTTGGGGATATCAGGAGCAATATCAGAGCGTAATGAACCTAACCCAATGGTTGCTCTTTTTGTGTTTCCTTATATATTCTTATTAATTGCAGCGATATATTACTTCGTATTGAAGGGCTTTTATATCATCCCGTTAATCAGTCTTAAAGGGGTTAAAGAAATAAAAGAAGCGTGGAATATTTCAAAAGTAATGACCAAAGGAAATCTCCTGTCGATTTTCCTTTTCTCATTGGTAGTGAGTATTTTAGCTCAGATTGGTATTGTTGCCTGTGGGATAGGAATTTTTCTTACCTTACCATTTTTATACACAGCAAACTATTTTGCTTATGAAGACGCTATTCAACAAATTGAGTATGATGAAATTATTGAAATCGGATCTAAAAATGAATTTTAACATTAAAAATATCAGCCTGAAACAATTACTGTTAACGGGAATACTTTTTGCATTGCTGGGAGTTTTAAATTCATGCTACAGCTTTACGGGGTCGTCTCTTACAGACGAAAAGACTGTTCAGATCAATGAATTTCCCAATAATGCACCTCTTGTAAATCCTGCATTATCACAACAGTTTTCTACAGCAATACAAAACAGATTCCTTCAGAGAACTACTTTGAAAGGAACAAAAGAAAATCCTGATATTCTTATTGAAGGAGAGATTACAGACTATTCCATCACGCCTACCACAATCAGTTCCAATACCCAGACAAACCCTTCTGGTGGGGTGATTCAGCAAGCACAGAATAAACTTACGATTACAGTAAAAGTACATTATGAAAATAAAATTCATCCGGATGCAAGTTTCGACAGAACGTATTCTGATGAAGCTGCTTTCAACAGTGATGTATCACTAAGTCAGATCGAAGACCAGCAGGTAAAGCTGGTAACAGATAGAATTATTAATAAGATATTTAACGACATTGTAGCGAATTGGTAAGATGAATCCACGAGTTTTAGAATTAATAAAAAATCCGAAAAATATTCAGTCCGAAGACCTTGGTCTTTTGAAAGAAGAGATTCACACTTTTCCTTATATTCAAAATATCAGGGCACTTCACTTGTATGGAGTCCATCTGTACGAGAAAGAAAACTATCAGAAAGAGCTTTCCACAACAGCGGCATATACTACTGATAAGAAGATTTTGTATCAGTTGATCAACGGAAAGGTCAAACAAGAGCTCAAACCAGAGATTGTTGAAGAAAAGAAAGCCTCTAAAACAATTGAAAAACCTGCTCAATTAGTCCAGAAAGCCAAGTCTTTCCCTATTAAAAGAGAAGAGGAGGGTTCTGTAGAAAAACCAGCAGAAGAGCAGGAGTCAGCATGTGTCTTACCAACTGCACAGGAGATTAAACATATTTATGTAAATGGGGAACGAAACAGAATTTTATTTGAAGGAGAAGAAAACTTCCTGAACGAGCAAAATTCTGAAACAATAGATATTGAGTCTACTCTGGAATCAGGAACTTTGGTAACCCAAAAGGCTGAACCTGTAGTGGAGGAGCCTATTCAGCAGGAAGAAAAGCAAACTGAAATAGAGGAAAAAGCAGGAGAAGACTTTACACCGGAAACGATCATTCATGAAGATCATATTTCTTCAGAAAAAGAAGAAGAAAAGGTTGACGAAGAAGAAAATATCAGTTTCCATGAAGTATCTCCTTTATCATCAGAGGAAAGTATTGAAGAAGTTACGGAAGAGCCTTTAAATACAGGATCAACTGATATTGAAGCTATATCTGTTTCTGAAGAAGAAATCGCTCAACAAGAAATGCAAACTGAAGTAGAAGATAATGCTGGAGAAAACTTTACGCCAGAAACCATTATCGACGAAGATCAGATTTCTGCTGAAAAAGAAGAGGCAAATAATAATGAAGAAGAGTCATCAATAGAAATATCTGATGCTGAAGTAAGCTTCCATGGAACAGAATCATTTATGCCGGACGTTAAAATTCAGGCCAATAATGAAGAAACTGTAGAAACCGTTGAGATTTCCCAACCGAATGTAAATAAACATGAGGAGGAAATGAGACGCCTGATTGAAGAGGTTGAGAAAAAAATGAAGGAAACGAAACCTGTTCTGCAAGAGGAGGAAGTAGCGCCTGAAGTGATTGAAGATCATGAAATTAGCTTTGCTGACACTCAGAATTTTCATTTCTGGTCAACAAGTGAGGATAAACCTCAGGAAAGCAAAGAAGAATCCTTACCTAAAGAAGTTGTTGAAAGTCAATTGCCTGTAGAAGAAGCTAAGGTTGAAATTACAGAAGAAAAAGAAGAAGAAACTCCTGAAGTACAGTCTGTATGGAAGCCCATGAGTTTGGAATCCAATATGCCAGATTCTTTAATCAGCAAATCAGAAAAAGAATCAGCGCCTGAAATCAAAACTCCGGTAGCGGAAGCAACTCCTGTTGCAGAATCTGAAGCAATCATTGAAGAACAGCAACCTACCGAAACTGTTACGGCAACCGTTCAGGAAGAAGTTCTGCCAGTGTCGGAAGTATCTGAAAATGAAGAGAGTCACTCTGTATCAATTGAATCAACTGAAGAAGAAAAAACGGATACAGAAAATGGAAAAGAAGATGTTCCTGTGATGAATGTTTCATTCTTTGGAACTGATATTTCTACCCTTAAAGTTGAAGAAAAGCAGAAGGAAAAGAAAGAAGAACCTGTAGAAAAAACAGAAGAGGTTACTATGAAGAATATGGCTCAGTCATCAATAGACAGTAATGTCCCTGGTTTTATCAATACGTGGCAGAGCTGGCTTAAGATTGGCAGAACAGAAGAAAATGAAAAGGAAAAGTTGGAAATTAAAGATAAGGCTATTGAAACCTTTATTGAAAACAATCCTAGAATCAGTCAGTTAAAAGAAGAAAGTACCTATGTTGTAAAAGAAAAGAATGACGATATCTCGCATTTGATGACAGAGACATTGGCCAATCTTTATTTTGAACAGAAACTCTATACAAAGGCCATAAAAGCGTTTGAAATATTAATTAAAAAGAGTCCTGAGAAAAAGGAATATTTTGAATCCAAGATTAAGGATATTAAGGACTTCAGAAGTAAAAATTAAAAAAGAAAAAGGTACTGATTAGAACAGTACCTTTTTTTATTTTATCATTTCTAAGGATTGTTTTTACTGCTTCTTAATTTTTTCCAGGCTTTTCGTCCGAACACAATAACAACAATTAAGGTAATTATTGCAAAAATAGCGGCCAGTACTGGAGCTGCCATCGCGAGAATAGACATTATGCCTGCTCCTGCCGTCTCTGTTGTTCCTACCATAGAATTTCCCAGACCTCCTGTTGTTGCGGTAGAAGCGGCCCTTATTCCTGCAAATCCGGAACTGATCGTTGCTGCGGTGCCTCCACCTGCAATTAATGCCAGTGCCCATTGCGGAAAAGTTCCAAGCTCAGCAAACTGGCTGGCAAATAAAATGGAACCTGCAACTGTGGCCATAGGAATAGAGACCGTGTCCAGTAAATGATCAACAAAAGGGATATAATAAGCCAGAATCTCAATAATAGTGGCTATTCCTGTTGTAATAAGCGTAGGGAGACCTGCAAGCCATTCAAAATGCTCATTCATGGGAATCCAATTGAAATAAGAGGCAAGGCTTACGATAAACATCGGAAGAAATACCCGGAAGCCTGTAGCTGCCGCCAATCCAATGCCGATAAACGCACTGATGATATAGGAAAAATAGGGAATATTATCTAACATATTAATTTTCAGATTTATTGTCTTCTCTAAAATACAAAAACTATCTGAAATTAAGAGTATGGTTGATTTTTGAGCTCAAGGATACGAGTTTCGATCTTTGCTATCTGTGATTTACTGTAGAATAAAAAAATACCTACGTAATAATCAGCATAAATCTGTGTGATCCGTGGAAAAATAAAAAATCTGCATGGTTAGCATAATCCGTGGGATAAAATACATCACAGATCTCTTATTCTAAAGGAAAATTATTTTTTCTGTGCTTCACAAAGCTTTATAAACTGAGCCTCTACATCCTGAAATTTCGGAGGCATCTCAGCAGAAACCCAAAACAGCATTGCCACAGTTTTTTCTCCAAACGCTTGTTTAAACAAATCTTTGTTCAGACGATAACATTCTCTCAGTAATCTTTTGATACGGTTTCTGTGCACTGCTCTTTTAAAATATCTTTTAGAAACAGAAACGCCAAATTTTGCATCTTCTACAGCAAGATTGGGTTTGTCTTTCAGAATAATGATTCTCAGATTTCCGCTCGTTCTCCATTTGCCTTTTTCAAAAAGCAAACTGATCTCTGTGTTTTTTTTGAGCTTTTCCGCTCTGGGATATTGGAAATTCGTCATTTACGGAATGTAAATAGGGGTTTTTATTTTTCTCCCGTCTATTTCACAAATTTATATACGAAATCGTTTTGTAAATCTGTGAAATAGGCTGGGGAATATTTTAATCCTGGTTTAATAAATGATTAATCACTTCTGAAGCGGTATACAACCCGAAAATAGCAGGCATATAGCTTATTGTTCCGTAAAAAGATCTTTTATAATTGGTTCCATCAGTCATTTTCAAACTTTCTTCATCCTGGATATCATTGGCAAAAACACAACGAACTCCTTTGTCAATTTTTTCTTTTTTCAGTCTTTTTCTTACCTGTCTTGCAAGGTGACAATGTTCAGTTTTGCTAATATCTCTTACCAATACTTTGCTTGGATCGGTTTTTCCGCCGGCTCCCATTGAACTTACAATTTTTATCCTTCTTCTTTTGGCTGCAATAATCAGACAAAGCTTTGGCGTAACACTGTCGATGCAGTCCAAAACATAATCAAATTTTGCAGAATCCAAAACTTCATCCATTCTTTCCGGATTCAGAAATTCATTGATTTTCGTTAAATTAAGCTGTGGATTGATGTCAAGAAGCCTTTCAGCAACCACCTCTACCTTATGTTTTCCGACCGTAGAATGTAAAGCAGGAAGCTGTCTGTTGATATTGGTAATATCTACCGTATCGCCATCCACAATGGTCATATTTCCCACTCCGGCTCTTGCAAGAAATTCCGCGGCAAAAGAACCTACTCCGCCCAGGCCTACTACAAGCACATTGGCTTTTATGAGCTTTTCTAATCCATCTTCTTTTATCAAAAGTTCAGTTCTTTCCAGCCAGTATTTATCCATTTTTTATTCTGTGTAAATTTTCTAAAATTTGTTCATTGAGTTGTTCCAAAGAAACTTCTTTTATTTCCGAAACTTTAACGTACAATTCTTCGATGTTAAAGTCTTCATTGTCAGTCTCTAAAAAGATTTTGTCTAATGGAGTGTTTTTCAAAATATCCTGCAAAGATAAATTATACAAAACAGCTTTTCCAAAACTCAGGTAAAAATTATTGGCAAGAAGATCTTCAGCAATTTGATGTTTCTTATTAAAACCATGAATGATCATAGGCTGTTCCGCCTTCTTTTTAAATGAGATAACCTCATAAAATTTTCTTACACAATGAATAATCAGTGGTTTTTTTACTTCATTAGCAATCTTAATCTGCATTAAAAACACTTCTTCCTGAATTTTATGATCAATAGAAACTAAAGAATCTAAGCCACATTCACCAATGGCAAAACAGTTCTGAAATATCATATTTTTCATCCACAAAAACTGCTGCTCTATATTATTTACATCAATATCCTGAGGATGAATTCCGATAGAATAAGGGGAATCAGGCGGAATTTGCTCAATGTTCAGATTGTAAATTCCGTTTCTGATGTTTTTTTTATGATGGTGAAAATCAAAAAATTCCATATTCAAAAGTAAGGATTTTTCAGAATTAATTTAAAATTATTAAACGTACGTTTATAAATGTGTTAAAAATTTCTTAACTTTACTCAAAGTACACTTCATGAAAAAAAAATTTACAGAAAAACAGATTCACATACTGGATATTGCAGAAGAGCTGATTGCAAAAAAAGGATACGAGGGAACTTCTGTAAGAGATATTTGTTCTAAAGCAAATATTAATGTTGCCATGATCTCTTATTACTTTGGTTCCAAAGAGAAAATGATGTCTTACCTCTATCAGTACAGGGTGCTGAAAACCAGAGAGAACTTTTCGGAATTTGCGGATACCATCAAAGAAGGGAAACCGGAAATGCAGCTGCGGGAAATGATTAAATATATTGTTTCTCAGCTTTTTAAGTATAATTATTTCCATGGTTTTGTGACTCAGGAGCTTCGTCATACAGAAAATCTGAAAGATGAACTGCTTGATTTCTATCAGTTATTTGTCAAAAAACTGGATGAAGTCATTAAAAAAGGCGTTGCATCAGGTGTTTTTACTTTTACCCCAAAGCCTGAAGATATTCTTACCATGATTATCGGATCCACCTTATTTGTAATCAGGAATAAAAATTTCTATGAGCTCTATGTTCCGAGCAAAAATGAGGAAACCTATGCAAAAGAAGCTGAGAAAAAGGTGAGAATGAATCTTTTATTAAGTGTTTTTGCGATTCTGGGATACGCTGCAGACTAAAATTACGTTAAATATTCATAAAAAAAAATCTATTGACAAAAAAGTTATATTTTTGCAAATTAGTAAATCGGCTGTATAATCCGAAAACTGTTGAACTTTTTATATGAAAAAATATATTTTAGGTCTTTTTGTTGTAGCGGTGATTTCATCTTGTGTAAGCCAACAGGAAAGAGCAATGAGGAGTGCTGATAAAGAATTTATCTTAAAGGCAGCTAATGAAAATTTCGCTAAGAAAAAGTGGAAAAATGCATTGGCTCTTTACGACAGACTGGCAAATCTTGTGGCAGGAACGGATGATTTTCCTAATGTAGGTTTCAACACTGCTTATGCTAACTACTATGACAAGAGTTATAAGCTGGCAGGTCACCAGTTTAAAAACTTTGCAGTGAGTTTCCCAAAAGATCCAAGAGCTGAAGAAGCAGCGTATATGTCTGCATTGTGCTATTATGAAGGATCTATGGACTATAACTTAGATCAGTCCAGTACAGAATTGGCTATTAATGAGCTTCAGGAGTTCCTGAACAATTATCCCAACTCTGAAAGATCTAAAAATATCAGCCAACTTATTGATGAATTGTCTTATAAGCTTGAATTTAAAGCTTACGAAAACGGAAGACAATACTATAAAATGGGAGAGTATAAAGCAGCGAATGTAGCATTTGAAAATGTTTTAGAAGATTTCCCAAGTACAAAACTTCGTTCAAAAATTTATGATTATATCATGAAGTCACGTTATGAACTGGCGATGAAATCCGTATATAATCTTAAAGATGAGCGTATTGAAAGTGCTCTGACTTATACAAAAGTGGTAGAGAAAGAGCTTCCTAATACAGAATATTCTAAAACGGCATTAGATCTTAGGGAAAAGCTGGAAAAGGAAAAACAAAACTTCGTTGTTGTTAAAAAACAAACTGAAGCAAGAATTGCAGCTTTAACGGCAAGACAGAAAAAAGAAGCCGAAAAACTGGCAGATAAAGATAAAGCTGATCAGCAAATAAAGGATCAGATCAGCAACGAAAAGAAAGCAATCCAGTTGCAGAGGGACAGTGCGGCACTTAAGACGCCTCCTCCGGCAGCGACTTTCAAAATTCAAAGATAATTCGTAAATTTGCCATCTTAAAATCAAATAATTTTCTCAAAATGAGTGTAAAAGATACAAAAGCAGAAGTAAATACTATTACTTACGATAAAGATAAGATTGAAGATAAAGTAGGTTCAATCTATGAAGCTATTGTTATCATGGGAAAGAGAGCAGAGCAGATCAATGCGGAGATCCGTACGGAACTTCACAATAAATTGGATGAATTTGCTGTTCATAATTCTACATTAGAAGAGGTTTTCGAAAACAGAGAACAAATTGAGATCTCTAAACATTACGAAAAGCTTCCAAAGCCAACTTCAATTGCTATTGAAGAATGGTTAAACGGAGATGTTTATTTCAGAAAAACAGAAGAAAGAAAATAATCAATCATCTGTGTTTTAATAAATCAAGGTCATAAAGGAATTCATTTCTTTTATGACCTTTTGTTGTTTTAAAGCCTCATTGTGTGGGAAAAAATAAGTACTTTAGTATTTCAAAAATTAGAACTAAATGAGTGTTTCCGGTAAAAAGATACTTATCGCTGTCTCTGGAGGAATTGCGGCTTACAAAATTCATTTTCTCATCAGAGATTTTGTGAAGAAAGGAGCCGAAGTACAGGTTATTATGACTCCTGATGCTGAAAACTTTGTGACGAAACTAAGTCTGTCTACATTATCCAAAAAACCTGTGTATTCAGATTTTTACAGCAGTAACGGAACATGGAACAGTCATGTGGAAATGGCTTTGTGGGCAGATGTTATGATTGTCGCTCCATGTACGGCCAATACACTGTCTAAAATGGTCCACGGAATGTGTGATAATCTGGTTATTGCAACGTATATGTCTGCAAAATGCCCGGTATTCATTGCTCCTGCAATGGATCTTGATATGTATGCACATCCTTCTACAAAAAAGAATCTGGAGCTGGCAGAAAGCTTCGGACATGTAATCATACCTGCGGAAAACGGAGAATTGGCAAGCGGACTGATCGGGCAGGGAAGAATGGCAGAACCGGCAACGATCTTTACTACAGTAGAACATTATTTTCATTCAGATAGCCATTCCGGAAGTCTTGATGGGAAAACAGTTTTAATTACTGCAGGACCTACTTATGAGGCCATAGATCCGGTAAGATTCATCGGAAATCATTCATCAGGGAAAATGGGCTTCTCTCTGGCAGAAGAGGCTTCGAAAAGAGGCGCAAAAGTGATTTTGATTTCAGGACCAAGTTTTCAGACCCTTAATGATCCAAATGTTGAACTTCATAAAGTAATTTCGGCAAAAGAAATGCTGGCCAAAGTATTTGAATTTTACGACAGAATAGACATCGGGATTGCCAGTGCGGCAGTAGCAGATTATGCTCCAAAAGAAGTGGCTAAGGAAAAGATCAAAAAAAATGATGAAAACCTAACGATTGAATTGGTTAAGAATCCTGATATCCTTAAAACAATGGGAGAAAAGAAGACTCACCAGTTTCTGGTAGGATTTGCCCTGGAAACCCAAAATGAAGAGGAAAATGCAAAAGGAAAACTGGAAAAGAAAAATCTGGATATGATTGTTCTGAATTCTCTTCGTGACGAAGGCGCTGGTTTTAAAAATGACACCAACAAAATCAAAATATTTACGAAAACAGAGAAAAAAGAATTCAATCTGAAATCAAAGGATGATGTAGCAAAAGATATTCTCAATTTTGTAGAGGCTCAATTTTTAAAATAATTTTAATAAATTTCCGTTCTCAATTTTTAATAGACAATGAAAAAAATTATAAGTTTATTTTTTCTGTTTTTTCTCTATACCCAAAGTTTTTCTCAGGAGCTGTTGGCAACAGTGCAGGTAAACTCCAAACAGTTGGGAGGAAGTAACCAGCAGGCCTATAAAGCATTGGAGAAAAGTCTCAGGGATTTTATCAATAATACCAGTTGGACAGGTAAAAAGCTTCAGAATTTTGAAAAAATAAAATGTAATTTCTCCATTGTCATTGGCGAAAGAGATGTTAACAAATTCAAAGGAACTATTGTTATTCAGGCAGTAAGACCTGTTTATAATACGACCTATGAATCTCCTTTGCTGAACCTTCAGGATCAAAGATTTGCCTTTGAATACATTGAAAATGAGAGTCTTATTTTTAATGAAAGACAATTTTCAGGGAAGAATCTTACGGATGTGGTCAGTTTCTATATTTATGTGATTTTAGGGTTGGATGCAGATAGCTTCCAGTCTATGGGAGGATCTCAATGGTATGCAAAAGCACAGCAGATTGCACAGAATTCCCAAAACAGAAACTATGAGGGCTGGAATACCATCAATGAGCCAAGAAGCCGTTCTATTTTGATCAACGAAATCATGAACCCAAACTGGAGTCAGTTGCGTTCTACCATTTATACTTACCACAGAGCAGGATTGGATAACCTTTTCAACCAGGATCAGACGGCCGGGAAAAAAGTGATTTTTGATGCTCTGATGCAGCTTAAAATGTACGAAAACAATTTCCAGCAGGCATTTTTCTTCAACCTGTTCATGGATACCAAAAGTGATGAAATTTTCAATATTTTCAATTCTGGAAATAATGGAGGTCTCATTCTTAATGACCTTAAGCAGAATATGATTATCCTCTCACCAAAGAATATAGAGGATAAGTGGAATAAATGGAAAGTCTAAAATTTCTGAGTACGTTTAATAGCAGATAGCATGATTGATGAGTGCACAATCAAAAAACGATTTCTTAACTCATTAAAAAAACTTAATTTTACCGTTCAAACTCAAATTGGATTATAACCCGGATTATCAATGCTTTCGAGAATTTACATTAAAAACTTTGCCCTGATTGATACCCTTGAAGTATCATTGAAAAATGGTTTACAGGTTATTACCGGAGAAACCGGGGCTGGTAAATCTATTATTTTAGGGGCTTTGCGACTTATTTTAGGAGAAAGAGCAGATGTAAAATCTATTGCCAAAGCTGAAGAAAAAAGCGTTGTGGAAACCGAGTTTTCCCTCAACAATCAGTTTAAGAAATTCTTTATTGAAAATGATCTGGATTACGAGCTTCAGACCATTATCCGAAGAGAAATCCTTCCTTCAGGAAAATCCCGGGCTTTCATTAATGATGTACCGGTAACGCTGGATATTCTTAAAGAACTTTCCTCACAACTCATTGATATCCATTCTCAATTTGAAACCTCTAACCTTTTTACCTCAGAATATCAGTTTAAAATTATTGACGGGCTTTCTGAGAATAAAAAAATTATAGAAGATTATCAACAGGAGTTTTCTGATTTTCAGACTCTCAAACTATTGTTGAAAAAGCTGAAAACCCAGCTTTCAGAATCTAATAAAGAAAGTGATTACAAAGAATTTCTGCTTAACGAACTGGAAGAGCTTAAACTTGATGATGTAGACTATGAAGATGTTCAGAATCAGCTTTCCATTCAGGAAAATGCAGGGATGATTTCAGAAAATATAGGCCAGATCTTATCAAGATTCCATCAGGAAGAAATAGGTATTTTATCCTTCTTCCATGAAGCCACAAACAAGCTTTCGAAAATTTCCGAAGTTTCCACCAGTTTTGCTGAACTTGATGAAAGACTTGAAACCTCTTTTGTAGAACTTAAAGATATCATTTCCGAACTGGAACATGAGGCGGAGAGGGTTGAAATTAATCCGGAAAATCTGGTATACCTTACCGATCTTAATAACAAAATCAATGCTTTATTCCTGAAGCACAATGTTTCAGATCTTCATGAACTGATTGAAATCAGAAATCAGCTGGCAGGAGATCAGAAAGGAGCTTCTGATCTGGAATCACAGATTGAAGAAACAGAAAACAATATTTCTCAAAAAGAAAAAATACTTCAGACCCTTGCTGCGAAGCTTTCAAAGAACAGACATAAGAATGTTCCTGTTTTCATCAAAAAAGCAGAAGTCCTTCTGAAAAAACTAGGGCTGGAAAAAGCAAAAGTCGATATAGAATTACAGGATGCTGAAGAATTCAACCCGTTTGGAAAAGAAAATATCCAGCTGTTGTTTCAGGCCAATTCCGGTTTCCCTTTAAAACCTATCCAGACTGCTATTTCCGGAGGAGAAAGATCAAGAGTAATGCTTGCTGTAAAGAAGATTATTGCAGAAAGTGATGAGCTTCCAACCCTTATTCTGGATGAAATTGATACCGGAGTTTCAGGAAAAGTAGCTGAAGAGATCGGAAACCTTATGAGAGAAATGTCTGAAGACATGCAGTTGATCGTTATTTCTCACCTTGCACAGGTTGCCGCCAAGGGAAATGATAATTATAAAGTGGTGAAGCAGGATATTTCAGGCAAAACACAATCCACCATTATTCCTTTAAGCAGTGAAGAAAAACTGAACGAAATTGCCCAATTGCTTTCCGGAAGTAAAATTACAGAAGCCGCTCTGGCACAGGCAAAAGAGCTTATAGGATAACTGTAGAAATCTAATTTTCGTTAAAAATTTGTAACATATTTTACATTATATTTACTAATGTAAAAAACTAACATATGTTTCTAAAGTTCCTTAGGCTTGAAATCAAAAGCTTCTTTCGTGGTACATCTTTAGGGATCAACCTGACCATGAAAATCCTCCGTTTCATAGGAATTCTTTACTTCATAGGATGTCTTATTGGAGGTGCCTTTCTTGCTTTTTTCTACATTCAGGAAGAAATGCATCAGAACCCTTTAAAGATGGTTTCAAAATTCATGATCGTTGCATGGATTATAGATTTGGCTATTAAATATTTATGGCAGGAAGTTCCTACACAAAATATTAAACCGTTTCTGACGATGAATATCAGGAAGAATACACTGGTCAATTATATGCTGGCCAAAACCTTTCTTTCTGCATTCAGCTGGCTGACCTCATTATTCTTTATCACATTTTCCCTGATTGCGTTATTCAACGGATACAGCATTATAGGAATACTGGTATGGCTTATTGGAGTCATAGCATTGCTCTATCTGAATAACTTTATCAATATTTTTTTCAATGGGAAAGAGCCTTTAGCTATTGCCATAGGAATCTGTTTTGTGATCATCGGAAGTCTGGGATACTACAATATCATTCCGGTTTTGTCTTACTCAGAATCAGTTTTTTTAAGCTTCTATGAAAAGCCTTACTTTGCCCTGATCCCTGTTATTCTGTTTGTCCTGCTGTGGTGGATTTGTTTCCGTTATCTGCGTAAAGAGTTTTATCTTGATCAGGGACTTGAAGCCAAGAAAACAGTAGGAAAAACAGAAAATATAGCTTTCCTGAATAAATATGGGGTTATTGGTACATTTATCAATAACGATGTTAAAATGCTGAGACGTAATAAGGTCACAAAAGGTATTTTACTCGGCAGTGTTATGTTTCTTTTTTATGGATTGCTGATGTTTACTTCTTCACTATACAAAACCCCTGCAATGATGATGTTCATGGGATTATTTGTTACAGGTGGCTTCCAGTTTCTTTTTGGGCAGAGGGTGCCGGCTTTTGACAGCTCATATTATCCTCTGATGATGACTCTGAATGTTCCGTACAAAGAATATTTAAAAGCAAAATGGTGGCTGATGAATATTGTAACTGGAGCTTCTATAATTGTAGCACTTTGCTATGCTTATTTTGGCTGGGAAGTGTATGTCACATTTTTTGCAGCAGGATTGTACAATATGGGGGTGAATTCTCAATTTACTTTATGGTCGGGAGCCTTCAACAAAACTCAGATTGACCTGAACTCAAAGGAAAAAAGACTGGGGCAGAAAGGAAGTTTTAATATGGTGGCTATACTTTTATTGATTCCTAAAATGCTTCTTCCTATGGGTGTATTTGCTTTGGCAAAATATTTTACAGGAATTACAGGTGGAGTGGTAAGTATTGCTATTATTGGAGTTATCGGATTTTTTATGAGAGAAAAGATCTTCGATATCATTGTAAAACAATATAAAAGAGAAAAATACAGCGCACTTGATGCATTTAAAAATAAAGGTTAAAACATGATCAACATACAAAATTTATCCAAAACATACGGAACAGCAACTGTTCTTAATATCGAACATCTTGAAATTCCAAACGGGGAAACATTTGGCCTTGTAGGAAATAACGGAGCAGGAAAAACAACCCTTTTCAGCCTGATGCTGGATTTGATTCAGGCAAGTACAGGATTTGTAAGTATTGACGGAATTAAGGTCAATGAATCCGAAGCCTGGAAAAATAAAGTTTCAGCATTTGTAGATGATACCTTTCTCATTGGCTATCTTACTCCGGAGGAATATTTTTATTTCATCGGGGAGCTGAGAGGTCAGAACAAAGCATCTGTAGATGAATTCCTGAAGCCTTTTCATGATTTTTTCAATGGTGAGATCCTGAAATCCGGGAAATATATCCGTGATCTTTCAAAAGGAAATCAGAAAAAAGTAGGAATTGTAGGAGCTATCATTGGAAATCCTGAGATTATTATTCTCGATGAGCCCTTTGCCAATCTGGATCCTTCTACCCAGATCAAACTTAAAAATCTGATCAAAGAATTATCAAAACAAGATGGTGTTACTTTCCTTATTTCCAGTCATGATCTTTCGCATACAACAGAAGTGTGTAACAGAATCGTGGTTGTAAACAAAGGTCTTCTGGTAAAAGATATTCAGACCAATCCGGAAACTTTGAAAGATTTGGAACAATATTTTGCAGATCAGGTGTCAGTTTCGGATATTTAATACCACAAAAATAGAGGTATGAATACGACAGAATCACAGAATGTGACAGACTATCCAAATAGCAATACTATTTTCATGGTCTGGAAACTTCATGAAAGCCCTCAGCTGAAAGATATTTTTCAGGAGCTGTGTGCTTTGGTTTTAAATCTTAATAATTCGGTTTTTAACCGTTTTCCGGACAGCAGGGCAAGCTGTGTAATGGGAATTGGTGCTGAAGCATGGAGGAAACTGGAACTTCCAACACCACTGCCAAAGGAATTGACCGATTTTGAAGAAATAAAAGGAGTAAAACATACGGCTGTTTCCACTCCCGGAGATCTTCATTTTCACCTGAGAGCAGATAACAAAAGCCTGATTTTCGATATGGCGATTGAAATATCCAAATTATTGAGCTCCGTAGCTGAAAGTATTCTGGAAATTCACGGATTTAAATATTGGGATGCACGATCCATTCTTGGTTTTGTAGACGGAACGGAAAATCCGCATGGTGACGACCGTGATTATTTTGGAAAAATAGGAGATGAAGATCCTCAATATAAAGGAGGAAGTTATCTTTTCGTTCAGAAGTACCTTCACAATATGGACGCCTGGAAAAGTCTGTCCACAGAAGATCAGGAGAAAGTGATCGGAAGATCAAAGGAAAATGATATTGAAATGTCTGATGATGTAAAACCTTCGAATTCACACATTGCCTTAGCCAATATCGAAGGCGAGAATGGAGAAGAATTGAAAATAGTCAGAGATAATATGCCTTTTGGTAACCCATCTACGAATGAGTTCGGGACCTATTTCATTGCCTATTCAAGTACATTTACCACAACAAAAAAGATGTTGACCAATATGTTTATAGGTGATCCACCGGGAAATTATGACAGAATCTTAGATTTCAGTACCGCAGTTACCGGAACACTTTTCTTCGTTCCTACCAGAAATATGCTTGATGAATTCTCAGGATAAAATACAAAGGCTGTCTCATTCTAAGGCAGCCTTTTTCCTTTATTAAGTAATATCAATAAAAATATTTTAAAAAAATTGTAACCTTTTTTTGTTTTTGAGTGTCTTTAAGATAGAAACAGCATAAGCATGAAACTTTTGTTCGGAAATAAAAAGAATGATTTGTTGAGCCTCCTGAAAAAGCAGGATCCGGCTGCACAGAAGATTTTCTATGAACAGAATGTGAAGAGATTCCTGAGTGTAAGCAAAAGCTATGTGAGCGATTTGTATCAGGCAGAAGATTGTCTCATAAAAGCATTCTGTAAAATTTTTAAGCACATAGAAAGCTTCAGAGGAGAGTCGAACCTGGAAAGCTGGGCGAGGAGAATTGTCGTTAATGAATGTCTGAATTTTATCAAAAGCCATAAAACAGTATTCTATCTGGACGAAATCAACCAGTCTTTTCACGAAGACATTCATGAGCCGGAGATAGATTGTGATTTTAATGCACAGGAACTTTTGGATCAGCTTCCCGATGCCTACAGAATGGTTTTTAACCTGTATGTACTGGAAGGCTATTCTCATCAGGAAATTGCTGATACTTTGCAGATTTCAATGGCTGTCAGCAAGACCCAGTTGTTTAGAGCAAAAGAAAAATTAAGAAAGATCTACTTTCAACAACAAAAAAAAGTGAAAAATGAAAACGTCTAAAGATAATATGGAATGGCAGATCAAAAAACAGATGGAGGAAAGAGAAATTACCCCATCGCGCGATCTGTGGTCTGAAATTGAGCTTCAGAACAGCAGTAATCGTCCCAGATTACAGGTGAACTGGATATTAATAGCGGCATGTTTCCTGTTGACATTTGGTTTAGGGAGTGTTTTCTTTTTTCTTAATCAGCCTTCAGAAACACAACCGGAAAATGTAAAGAAAACAGCAAAAAATAATGAAGAAGAAATTATAAAAGTTCCGGTTCAGAATAATATTCCGCTGGCAGTTGAGAATAATAATAAAAAGGAAGTGAAGAAAACACTTTCAGAAGATAACAAAGAAGTTATTTCTCCAGTGGCAGTAGGGCAAAATAAACTTCTTCCTAAAGAAATGGTTCCTATTAAGAAACTGGAGATTCCTCAGATTTCCAATCCTAGACTGATGGCGAAAGCCGATTCTTTAAAAACTCCGGTTAAAAAGAAAAAATATGTAGATCCTTCCACGCTTCTTTTCTCAGTAGAGCATAAAGATGTCATCGAAAAAACAAAAGATGGAAGCAACGTGGCAACTACTATTGATTTGAATGCCAAGTAATTTATCCGTAAAAAATAATACTATGATCAAGAAATTAATCGTAATGGGATTGCTGTGCTTTTTTTCAGCGTCAATCCATGCACAAAAGAAATTCAATATTAATCTGTCTTCTAAAAAAGATACGGAGGTAAGCCCGATTGTAAAAGAGAAAGTAGAAGAATATGCAGCTAAAATCAACGCTATTATTCAGGAAGAAAAAAAACTGATGGAGGAGGAATTGGTCGTTTTGCAGGCAAAAAATCTCAATAAATCTGATTTCGACAGAGAAAAAGCTCTGATTGCAGATCGGTATTCTGAGAAAATGGATAAAAGAATTGAGGAACTTGGATTTGATCTGGATGATGTGATTCAGAAGCAGGTAAGATATTCTCTTTTGAATACAGATGTTACGTCCAAAGAAGAACTTAAAGAAAAGCTTTTGAAAAAATTCCGTCCCAGCAGAAGCTTTACAGGATATTTCTCCTACGGAATTATGACATTAACGAATAGCTCTCCGGATAACGTACTGGATAAAAATATCGGATATGCCAATAACCTTGAGTTTGGTCTGAAACTGAACTATCAGCTTAGCAGAACAAGCCCCTGGGCTATTATTTCCGGATTAGGATTCTCCTGGAGAACGCTTAGAGCAGATAATAATATGCTGTTTACAAGAAGTGCAGAGCAGGGAGTTGCTTTAGTTCAAGCTAACGAAAATCTTGATAAAAGTAAACTGAGAACTGGGTATATTATGGTTCCTTTGGGGGTACAATATAATTTCTCCAAGCTTAAGAATGCAGGAATGGATATCCAGTACCGCAGCTATTACACCGGATTTAAAATTGGAGCCAATGTATACGGAGGGGTAAAAATGTCAACCAACAATATTGTAAAAGATGGTGATGGTGAAACCAGAGACCGTGGAAATTATCAGGTGAATCCTTTTGTATACGGAGCACAGATTACGGTTTCCTATAACAGCTTTAGTCTCTTTGTTAAAAAAGATTTCAGCAACTTCTTTAAAGACAGCTACTTCAAAAATGATAAAGCACTGATATTCGGCTTGGCCATTGGATTAGATTAAATATATTTTAATAGCAAACGAAAAACTCCGGGAAAAGCTCCCGGAGTTTTTGCATTGTATCAGTTATAGAATCATTATTTTAAACTTCCTACCATATCTTCCGGTTTCACCCACTCATCAAACTGTTCAGCAGTTAATAAACCAAGATTAACAGCCTCTTCTTTTAACGTTGTTCCGTTCTTATGAGCGGTTTTTGCAATCTTAGCTGCATTTTCATATCCGATATGAGTATTTAATGCTGTCACGAGCATTAAAGATTTGTCTACAAGCTCTTTAATTCTCTCATGGTTCGGTTCAATACCTACAGCACAATGATCATTGAAGGAAATACATGCATCAGCAATCAACTGGGCAGACTGTAAGAAATTGTAAGCCATAACCGGTTTGAAAACATTCAGCTCATAATTCCCCTGAGTTCCGGCAAAAGAAATGGTGGTATCATTTCCTAAAACCTGTGCACAAACCATCGTCATTGCCTCATTTTGAGTAGGATTTACTTTTCCAGGCATGATAGACGATCCCGGTTCATTCTCAGGAATATGAATTTCCCCGATTCCTGAACGGGGACCTGATGCCAGTAATCTGATATCCTGAGCAATTTTATATAAAGACACAGCCAGTTGCTTTAATGCTCCGTGAGATTCAACAATCGCATCGTGTGCAGCAAGGGCTTCAAATTTATTTTCTGCAGTAATAAAAGGATGGTTGGTAAATTGAGCAATATATTCTGCTACCTTTACATCATATCCGTTAGGAGTATTCAATCCTGTTCCTACAGCTGTTCCGCCTAATGCAAGCTCAGAAAGGTGAGGTAATGTATTTCTTAAAGCTCTCAATCCGAATTCCAGCTGAGCTACATAGCCGGAAAATTCCTGTCCGAGGGTAAGCGGAGTAGCATCCATCAGGTGGGTTCTCCCGATTTTTACAACATCTTTGAAGGCTTTTGATTTCTCAGCCAGTGTATTTTTTAATTTTTCTACTGCCGGAATGGTTACCTCCACTACTTTTGTATAGGCAGCGATGTGCATGGCAGTAGGATACGTGTCATTGGAAGACTGGGACTTATTCACATCATCATTCGGGTGAATTTCAGATTTTTCACCCAATGTTCCTCCATTATTAACATGGGCTCTGTTGGAAACGACTTCATTCACATTCATGTTCGATTGCGTTCCAGAACCTGTCTGCCAGATCACCAACGGAAACTGGTCATTCAATTTTCCCTCCAGAATTTCATCACATACTTTAGCGATCATATCTCTTTTTTCAGCAGGAAGCACTCCCAGATCAGTATTGGTATAGGCTGCTGCTTTTTTCAGATAAGCAAAAGCTTCAATGATTTCATGCGGCATTGAACCCTCAGGTCCGATTTTGAAATTATTTCTGGAACGTTCCGTCTGTGCACCCCAAAATTTATCTGCAGGTACCTGCACTTCTCCCATGGTGTCTTTTTCTATTCTGTAATTCATAGTGGTTGAAATTTGTATGATCTGTTGGTTTAAAAGCCATAAAAATTTTTAACATTATTGATTTTTAGTGGAAAAAATAATGTTTTGGCTTCGTTTATTTAGCTTCTATAAAGGTACTTATAAACTCAGAATCCTACAATTTATAATCATTATAAATATCAATATAAATGACTGATTTTACTCATATTTTTTTAAAGGAGGCGTATTTTTGTACAAACAAAAATTGAATGGATTTTAGATATCAGGATCCGTATCCTATTCAGAAGGATGATACGGTGTACAAAAAGCTTACATCAGACTATGTAAAGGTTGAAAAACTAGGGGACAGAGAAATTTTAACAGTAGATCCGAAGGGATTGGAATTGTTAGCCGAAGAAGCAATGGCAGATGTTTCTTTCATGCTTCGTTCTTCCCACCTGGAAAGCCTTAGAAGAATTATTGATGATCCTGAAGCTACAGATAACGACAGATTCGTTGCTTATAACCTTTTACAAAATGCTGCAGTGGCTGTTGAAGGAGCGCTTCCTTCATGTCAGGATACCGGTACAGCCATTGTAATGGGGAAAAAAGGAGAAAATGTGTACACAGGAGTAGAAGATGGAGAGTACCTGAGCAAAGGAATTTTCAATACCTACCAAAAAAGAAATCTAAGATATTCTCAGGTTGTTCCTTTGACTATGTTTGAGGAGAAGAATTCCGGGTCTAACCTTCCTGCACAGATTGATATCTATGCTAAAAAAGGAGATTACTATGAATTTTTATTCTTAACAAAAGGAGGAGGTTCAGCTAATAAAACATTCTTATATCAAAAAACGAAATCTTTATTGAACGAAAAATCTCTTGAAGAATTTGTTAAAGAAAGAATTTCAGATCTTGGAACAGCGGCTTGTCCACCTTACCACTTAGCATTGGTAATCGGAGGAACTTCAGCAGAAGCCAACCTTGCTGCAGTGAAAAAAGCGTCAGCCAAATATTATGACAACCTTCCGACAGAAGGAAATGAGGCCGGACAGGCATTCAGAGACCTTGAATGGGAAGCTAAAGTTCAGAAAATCTGCCAGGAAAGTGCAATTGGAGCACAGTTTGGGGGTAAATACCTTACTCACGACGTAAGGGTAATCAGACTTCCAAGACACGCTGCATCTTGTCCGGTAGGAATGGGAGTTTCTTGTTCTGCAGACAGAAATATCAAAGGAAAAATTACGAAAGAAGGTATCTTCCTTGAACAATTGGAACAGGATCCGAAAAGATTCTTGCCTGATACTCCTCCGCACCTGGAAGAAGCTGTTGAGGTTAATCTGAACAAGCCAATGCCGGAAATTCTTGCTGAGCTTTCTAAATATCCGATCAAAACAAGATTAAAACTGAACGGAACATTAATCGTAGCAAGAGATATTGCGCACGCAAAAATCAAAGAAATTATCGACAGTGGGAAACCAATGCCGGAATACTTTAAAAACCACCCGATCTATTATGCAGGACCGGCAAAAACTCCGGAAGGAATGGCTTCAGGTAGTTTCGGACCTACTACAGCAGGAAGAATGGACGTTTATGTAGACGAATTCCAAAGCCACGGCGGAAGTATGATCATGTTGGCAAAAGGAAACAGAAGTAAAGATGTTACCAATGCATGTCATAAATATGGAGGTTTCTATCTTGGATCTATCGGAGGGCCGGCTGCCATTCTTGCGAAAGACAATATTGTATCTGTAGATATAGTAGACTTCCCGGAATTAGGAATGGAAGCAGTAAGAAAAATCGAAGTAAAAGACTTCCCTGCATTCATCATTTCCGATGATAAAGGAAACGATTTCTTCGCAAATCTTGCTCACTAATTAGTTTAAAATTAAAATAAATAACAAAATAGAACGCCGATCTTTTGTGTAAAAAGGAAAAAAGTTCTATTTTTGCCTAAAATCTTTAAGAGAATGATAACGATATTATCAGCATTTTGGCCGTTCTACCAGTTCCTTTGGACTATATTCTTCATTACTATGTTCTTAGTAGGATTCTGGTGTATTTTTATGTTCTTCGGATTAGTAATCCCAATGTGGCTAACTGAAGGTTTGAAAGAGTATTTCGGAAAAGTAAAGCCTTTCGACCCTGAAGATATCAGAAGAAAGCTTGTTTCTGAGCAGGAAGGTGTAGAGGTTATCTACAGCGAGCCTAAAGGAAACGGACCTTTCCTTCACGATCACGGACATCATCATTAATTGATTGTCATTGCTTTTTCACCTGAATTCTGAAAAAGTAATATCAAAGCAAAACAACATATACAAAACCGCTTAATTCGTTAGGCGGTTTTTCTATTTATTATTCCTGAGGCTTTCCGGAGAGACTCCAAACTTTTTTTTAAAAGCCCGCGTAAAGTTCTGGAGATATTCATAGCCGCATTCAATGGCGATCTCTTTGATCATAATTTCTTTATTGGTGATCAGTTTCTTTGCTTTTAACATTCTGAGTTCCGATATATAATGAGCAATCGTTGTATGATACTGAGCTTTGAATTCCTTTCTTATAATATTTTGATTCATGCCAATATATTTTCCAATCTCTTCCGCTTTTATATTCCGGTGATAATTTTCATCAATGAATTTTCTGATTATTTCCGGAGTCTTTGGGGTAGATTCCAATGTGTTTTTCTCATTAAACTGTTCAAAAATCAGAATAAGAAGTTTGATGATTTTTGCTTCTATGAATAATTTCTGCATGATTCCTTTCTTGGTATAACCTAAAATTTCCTTTACAATCATATGCATTTCAACGGTCATGTCCGGAGGTGTTTCTTTATGCAGGAATATAAAATTATTATGAATCATATTTTCAAGAATCTCTGCGTTCTCACGATTATGCTCAGGATTGATGAGGTTGAAAATATATTGATAATTGATCTGAATCTGCAGATATTTCAGAATTTCCTGATTTTCAGTCCATACTTCTGCAACATTTTCTTTAGGGGAATAATGAAGGATATATTGATTTTTCTTGAACAAAAATTGAGTTCCACAGTCATGAGCCTCCAGATTAATGGCATTACTCAGAAAGAACAGAAGGTTAAAGCTTGACTTCCCTTCCAGCATATGAGACTTGAAGGTTTGGTCAGGACACAGATCTTCCTGCATAATGATTTTGATGTCTTCGGATCTGAACAAAAGTCCATTTTTAGATTGACTCCTCATACAACACATTTTTACGGCCATGGTACAACTTACTTAAGGGAAAAGTCCTTCGCAGGATAACCAAAAGTTCGAAAATGATAACTCGGGGTTAATTATGTGAGGTACTTTTGCGCAAAATTAAATTAAATTTAGAATAATTAAAAATAATATTTCATATGTTTAAAGATTTACATTTTGCAATAAAGAAAATCAGAACGGGAGTAGCACTGCTAACCCTGGTTGGAAGCTATATGTATGCCCAACAATGGGAAAATGTAGGAGGAGCTCAGGATGTATCTGCAGGAGGAAGCAGTTTTAATAATTTAGTTATTGATAATCAGGGAAATTATTATCTGTCCTATTATGATGTTTCAGTAGCCAAAGGCTCTGTTCAGAAATTTAACGGAACCTCGTGGGCTTACTTAGGGGGAAGTCCTGGAATTACTACAGGAACAGCAACTTACAACTCACTGTCAATAAGTCCAAACGGGAACAGTATTTATTATACCAACCAGCTTGGTTATCCAGGTTCCGGAATGGAAGTACGCTTGTTTACAGGATCTTTATGGTCTCAGCTTCCCAACGCTACAGATAACTCTGTTAATTATCAGGCTTCCGCAGTATCAGCTGATAATATCATATTTACTTATGGATCTTATGGTTCAGGAACTGTTAAAAGATACTTTGGAGGAGCTTGGGAACAAGTAGGAAATGCAGGCTTTTCAGGAGAAGCTGAATTTGCTGAAATGGTCATCGGAACCAATAATATGGTGTATACCTGTAATGTTTCCGGAGGTTTGAAAGTATATCAAAACAGTACTGGTGCCAACTCAACACAAAACTGGAGTTTAGTGGGCGGAGCTGTGGCAGACACTTCTTCTTCAGGAGAACAGTATAATGCTGATATTGCTTTAGATGGATCCAATACTGTTTATGTAGCCTATGTTTCAAACTCAGGAGGAGGAAAAAAGGTAAATGTTAAAAAATTTGATGGGAATTCATGGGTGCAGGTTGGAAATGCTAACTTTTCCGAAGGAAGGGTACAACATGTTGCTTTAGCGGTAACAGAATCCGGGAAACCTTACGTGGTTGCCAGCCGTTTTGAAAATGACAATTTCCTGAGAAATACCGTTTATAAATTAGATGATTCACAAAACTGGATCCCATTTGGTGGTGACTTCGTTTCCGATGGTGAAGCAAAATATAATGATCTTGCAATAGATAAAGCACACAACTATCTTGTTCTGGCTTATTCTGACAACACCACAAAAGTTAAAAGAATTTCATTGACATTAAATCCTCAAACGTGCAGCAATACAGATCCAGGAGCAAATGTAGGTGACGTAGGCTGTGTAAGTTTTATGTATCGCGGTCAACAGGTAGCGTATTCTACGGTAAGAGGCGCTGACGGAAAAATATGGCTTCAACAGAATCTGGGAAGTACGCAGGTAGCTTCTTCAGTAGCTGATGCGAACGCCTATGGAGATCTTTTCCAATGGGGAAGATGGGATGATGGTCACCAGCTTAGAAATTCTCAGATTGTACAGGCTCCATCGCCTAATACACCAGAAGGAACAAGTACTACGGGAGGAGGTTATATTGCCGGATCTCCAGCATGGTGGGCTGGTTTTTCAAGTGGAGATACATGGACAGGAATATCAGCGGCAGATGTTAATGCATCGGCTGGAGTAGATCCTTGTAAAGCAATAGGTGCAGACTGGAAAATGCCTTCTCAGGCGGACTGGACTGCTTTAGTAGGGGCAGAAGGTATTGCCAATCCGGCAACGGCCTACAGCAGCAATCTTAAATTACCGGCTGGAGGATACAGAAGCTCCAGTGATGGTAACTTTACTTTTGTAGGACAAAGAGGGTATTTCTGGAGCTCTGATACATCAAGTCTGGGAGCAAAATATCTGTATATCGGATCAACAATTGCCAATCCGTCAGCAGGATCTATGAGAGGACAGGGATCATCGGTAAGATGTATCAAGCCTACAGCTTCTTTGGGTACTTCTGAAACTACACTGAAAAATGCAGTAATAGGAATGTATCCTAATCCTACCAAAGGAATTCTTACAGTTAAATCTGATTCCGGAATTGAAAAAGTAAATGTAGTAAATGCTGTAGGACAAAGAATGAATGTACAGTTCTCAGATAATCAGATTAACATGACTGAACTTCCTTCAGGATTATACATCGTAGAATTAAAACTTAAGAACGGACAATCCATTTCGAAAAAGATTATAAAAGATTAAGCGAATTTCAGGACATCGATTTTCGTCAAAAGATTAGTTCATTACAATTACTTTTATTGGGAGGCTCATGAAAATTTCATGAGCCTTTTTTTGATTTATTTTTTCCCGGAAAATTGAAATATTTGATGATGATTAAGCAAGAATAGTCGTTATGAAGGAAAAATTATACTATATTCGATAAAAAATAATAAATGAAAAAGTTTTATTCCGTTGGTTTTCTGCTGATTACATTGTTCGTTTTTGGGCAGATCAATTATACCATTACCCCTAACCCATTCGATGAGACAGATGCTGTAACACTTACAGTTCCGGGAGATCAGATTGACGAATCTGCGTGGGGTGTTTCCAATAATGCCATCTATATCTGGTCCTGGTCTTTTGACACGAATTATCAGAACAGTCAGGATTGTCCTACCAATGGCAGCTGGAACAATTCCAGTGATGTAAATAAACTGAATTATAATGCAGGTACAGACAGTTACTCGCTTACTTTTACTCCAACAGCCTTTTTCGGAAGAACAGGAATAGGGAGGTTTGGATTTCTATTAAAAGATAAAACAGGATCACATCAGACCTCACCTGATATTTTTGTAAACGTAGGTACTTTAAGCTTAAGTCTTACCCATCCGCTGGCCAATAGTTTAACTTCTGTTCCCGTGGGGAATTCTATCAATATTACGGCTGCCTCTAATGGTAATGCTACATTTCAGTTAAAAGCCAACGGAACGGTTGTAAATTCAACAACAACACCTTCACAATCTTATTCTTATAGTTATACTGTTTCTCAGGATGCCAGTATGGAACTTATAGCTACACAGGGATCTAATTTTAAAGCCGCAACGTTTATCCTACAGGTTCCGAGAAATGTAGTTTCTGAAGCAATACCTAACTGGATTAAACAGGGAATCAATTATCACCCGGCAGATCAGACCAAAGTGGGACTTGCTTTATATGCGCCGGGTAAAAACTTTGTGCATGTCATCGGAAGTTTCAATAACTGGGCAGTGAATGATTCTTATTTAATGAAAAGAGATACTACAAACCCGGATCTTTATTGGATTGAACTCAACGGGATTACCCCTCAACAGCTTTATACTTTCCAATACAGAACCAATGATTTGAGAAAAGTAGCAGATCCTTATTCACCACAAATATTATCTTCTTATGATGATCCGTGGATTTCGGCTTCTACCTATCCAAACTTAGCTGCATTTCCTGCCGGGCAGGGTTTTGAAGTGTCAACATTTAAAACAGGGCAGACGGCTTATAACTGGCAGACAACCAATTTCCAAAGACCTGCAAAAGAAGATCTGGTAGTGTATGAATTATTATTGAGAGACTTTACACAGGAAAAGAACTGGCAGTCATTGATTAATAAAATTTCTTATTTAAAAAATCTAAAAATCAATGCTATAGAATTACTCCCGATCATGGAATTTGACGGAAACCTTTCCTGGGGATACAATACTTCCTTCCATTATGCATTGGACAAAGCTTATGGAACTCCTGAAAAATTCAAAGAATTTGTAGACCTGTGCCATCAGAACGGAATTGCGGTTATTCTGGATGTTGCTTTTAACCATGCAACAGGACGCTCACCTTTGGTAAGACTTTGGAACGTAGATCCTGATGGTGACGGCTATGGAAATGTTGCTCCAGACAATCCTTATTTTAATCAGGTTCCGAAACATTCATACAATGTATTTAATGATTTTAACCATACAAGTACTTCAACGCAATATTACGTTGAAAGATGTCTTCAGCAATGGCTGACTGAATATCACATAGACGGATTCCGTTGGGATTTAACAAAAGGATTTACCCAAAGCTGCTCTGAAAATGATGAAGCCTGTACGAATGCTTATCAACAGGACAGAGTAGATATCATGAAACATTATGCTGACAGACAGTGGGCTATAGACCCGAATTCTTACATGATTTTTGAACATCTGGGAACTGATGCGGAGGAACAGCAATGGGCAAACTACAGGATCGCAGAAGGAAAAGGCGTTATGCTTTGGAATAAGCAGACAGAGCCTTACAATCAGAATACAATGGGGTATCAGGAAAACAGCAATTATGACCGTATGAATCACAGTCTTCATGGCTTTACCAATATGAGTGCTGTAGGATATGGAGAAAGCCATGATGAAGAAAGGCTGATGTTTAAAAACCTTGCCTATGGTGCAGTAAACGGCAGCTATAATGTGAAAGACCTGAATACTGCTCTTGAAAGAATGAAAACTTTCGGTGCTACGTTCTTTACCATTCCCGGTCCGAAAATGATCTGGCAGTTTGGAGAATTGGGATACGAATTTAGTATCAACAGATGTGCTAACGGAACTATCGACAGCGGATGCAGAACAGATGAGAAACCTGTTGCATTTACATTAGGATATGATACCAATGCAAACAGAAAAGCAGTTTATGATACATGGGCTAAAATAATCAATATCAGGAATACCCATCAAGTTTTTAAATCTAAAACTTACAGTATAGAATCCAATAACCTTACGAATGATCCTAATGGGTTGATCACAAGAATTTACGTGTATGATGCAGCAATTACAACGGGAATAAAAAATATAGTTGTATTGGCCAATTATACTACTTCTTCCCAAAATGTGGTGCCTTATTTCCCTTACACAGGTCAATGGCAGAATCTAATGGATGATAGTATTTTGAATGTGGCTTCTACAACCACTCCGATCACTTTACAGCCTGGAGAATTCAGAATATTTGGAAACTATGCAGGTGCTTTGTCAACAATAGATATCAATGCAGGAAACAAATTGTCCCTTCAGATTGCAGACAATCCGATACAAAACGGAATTGCTCGATTCATTTTCAATAAAGCAAAAAACGGAGAAATTTTAATTTTTGATATGACGGGTAAAAAGCTGGACTCTTTCAAGCTGAATAAAGAAAACGGTATTCATGAAACGAAAATCAGTTATCCACCGGGAACCTATCTGGTACAGCTGAAATCGGATACAGGAATTGCCATTCAAAAGATGATGATCAAATAAAACAAATTATCAAGCTGTTTAGACTTATAAAAAATGTTGAATATAGTAAAACCATTAAGAAGGATTTAAGAAATAAAGATAGTTAAGATGAATCATTCTGAATTTTAAGCTTAAAACGAAGCTTATCTTAATACTCTTATCACCTTAATATCATCTTAATGTTTCAAAAATAAAACTTACCACAAGTTCTATAAAATAATGAAAGGCAGATTTGCAGTACAGCAGATCTGCTTTTTTGTATATTTAAAAAAATAGTCTACTTTTGCAGTAGATTTATCAAGAAAGGTGGAGGGATTTGGCCCGGTGAAACCTTAGCAACCTGCACGGTTCCAGAAGTGTAAAGGTGCTAATTCCAACCCGGAGGGGGAGATAAGTGAAGTCAATATTCTATATGAATTCCATTTCTTGAAGTCTTGTGTATCTGCGGAAAGATCCGTCAGATTCGTATTATTAATTGGCAAGAACAAAAATGAAAAAATTAAGCACAGCTGTATTATTGCTTGGGGCAATGTTAGTCGCTGCTCAGGAGAATGAGGAGAAAGGCAAAGAAATAGAAGATATCATCATTGTCGGAAACCGAAATGTCAAAAGAACAAAACTGGAAACACCAGTTCCTGTAGATGTTATTAATATTGACAAAATACAAAGAAGTTCTCCACAAATGACGGCTCAGGATCTCCTGAACTATGTGATTCCATCGTTTAATGCAGTGAGACAGTCTGCTTCTGATGGAACAGAGCATATTGATCCTGTAACCTTAAGAGGAATGGGACCAGATCAGATTCTGGTTTTACTTAACGGAAAAAGAAGACATTCCACCTCTTTAGTTAATTATCAGAATACGGTTGGAAATGGATCTGTAGGAACAGATTTAAGTACAATTCCGGTCATTGCGATTGATAGAATAGAAGTGTTAAGGGACGGAGCTGCAGCACAATACGGATCTGATGCCATTGCAGGAGTTATCAATATTATTCTTAAAAAAAATACGGGAGCCTCAGCAAGTCTTACGTATGGATTGACTGGGAGAAATGATGGGGATACTTATCAGGCAGGAGCCAATTATGGGACTTCATTAGGAAAAAAAGAGGGTTATATCAACCTTTCCCTACAATTAAGCCACAGAGGAAAAACAACACGAACTCAAAATCATGATCTGGATATTTTTGGAAATAATTTTGCCTATGCATTTGCTGATGATCCCGAAGCGGCAAGAGCAGCAGATGATGCAAAGATTAAAGAACGAGGACTAACCCGTGACGATTTTAATTTTCAGATCGGAGATGCCCAGATCAGACAGGGACAGTTGTTTTTCAATGCAGAATATCCTTTTAATGATCAATTTAAAATCTATTCTTTCGGAGGTTTCAGTATCAAAGAAGGAAAGGGGTTTGGTTTCAGAAGACTTCCAAGCGAAACATCTAATGTGGTTTCATCCATTTATCCGAACGGATTTCAGGCAAATCTTGGATCACAAGTGTATGATGTCTCCTATGCTGTAGGAGCAAAATATAATGTCAATGACTGGTTTTTTGACCTTAGCAATACATTCGGAAGCAATACCTTCAATTACAATGTTAGCAATACCAATAATGCTTCCCTGGGAGCAAATTCACCAACCCGTTTTTATGCTGGAGCACACAGCTTCCTTCAAAATACGATTAATCTTGATGTTTCCAAAAAGATAAATCGTTTCAATATCGGATTCGGTGGAGAGTTCAGATTGGAACAATACCAGATCAAACCCGGTGATGAAGCTTCTTATACCCAATATGACATCAACGGAAATGTTGCCACCGAAGGATCAACGGTGCTTGGAGCGGGCGGATCTCAATCTTTTATCGGATTCTCTCCAGACAATGCAGTGAAAAAAAACAGGCATTCCACGGCAGTATATGCAGATGTTTCCTATGATCTGGATAAAAAACTGAATATTGACGCTGCTGCCAGATTTGAAAATTATTCAGATTTTGGAAATACCCTGAATGGGAAATTAGCAGTACGATATGAATTTGTAAAAAATTATGCAATTAGAGCAGCTGTAGGAACAGGGTTTAGAGCTCCTTCCCTTCAACAGCAGTATTTTAATAACTCTTATGCCGACATTTCTACTTCCGGTTCAGGAATTGTAACCAAAGGGATTTTCCGAAATGATAGCGAAGCAGCCAGAATTCTTGGGTTTGATAAGCTTAAACAGGAAACGTCTGTTAATGCAAGCGCTGGATTTACCTTGAGACCTTTAAACAAACTGTCTATTTCAGTAGACGGATATTGGATAAAAGTAAAAGACAGGATTGTAATTACCAGCAATATTACCGATCCCAGACTGGATCAGTTTAACGTAGAAAGCGGAAGATTCTTTACAAATGCCATTGATACTGAAACAAAAGGAGTAGATGTGGTCGTTTCTTATGACTTGATTCTTGGAAGCGGAAATTTAAATATTAATCTTGCCGGAAACTATACAGAAACAAAAATCACAGACTTTCATTTTCCGGAAAACTTAGGAACTCCTCAGAATGAATTCTTTGGCCCGGATCAGATCAACATCATTGAAACCCTGTCTCCAAAAACAAAAGCTTCATTAGGCTTGAATTATGGAATAGGAAAGTTCAATTTTCTCGTAAGAAATACCTATTTTGGTAAAGTAATAAGAGATGGTTATCCATTTGGAGGCGTTCAGGAATTCTCTCCGAAGGTTGTTACGGACATCAGTGTCGGGTATGACATCACAAAAAACATCAATTTTACAGTAGGAGCCAATAATGTATTTGATGTTTTCCCGGATCGCCAGATCTATGAAAATTCATATTATGGAGTATTCAAATATGCGCCGGTTCAGATGGGAACACTGGGAAATTATTTCTTTGGAAGACTTAATTTTAACTTTTAATCATTAAATGAGTACTGCTTCACATCAGATTGGCTGGAAAACAGCCGCCGCTATCGTTGTTTCCAATATGATCGGAACCGGGATTTTTACAACCCTGGGATTTCAGTTGTCCGATATTACCAATACCTACAGCATTTTCCTGCTTTGGAGTATTGGAGGAATTCTCGCTTTGTTCGGGGCTTTTTGCTATGCCGAATTAGGTTCGCATTTTAAAGGAAACGGGGGCGATTTTATTTACCTCAAAGAAACCTATCATCCGATATTCGGATATCTGATAAGCTGGATTTCACTTATCATCGGGTTTTCCTCTCCGGTTGCACTGGCTGCATTGGCAATGTCAAAATACCTTTCCGTATTCGATTTTTCTTTTGGAAATGGGTTTGCCATTGCCGCAATATTTCTGGTTGCCATTGCATTATCATTTAGCCTGAAAACATCCAGTAGATTTCATAACTTTTTTACGTTCATTAAGATTGCATTCATTATTGTCCTGGTTATTCTTGGAGTAGGAATTTCAGGTTCACCGCAGATTGGGAACAGTCTTAATTTCAGTGACAGCTGGCAGCATGAAATCATGCTTCCTGCCTTTGCTACCTCTCTGGTATTTGTAACTTATTCTTACACAGGCTGGAATTCAGCTTCTTATATCGCAGGAGAAATAAAAGATGTTCAGAAAAACCTTCCTAAATCTCTTATTATAGGAACTGTTTTCGTGACGGTAAGCTATATTCTGGTGAATTATATTATGCTGAAACATGCTCCTGTGAGCCAGTTGGCAGGAAAAGAAGATGTGATGGGAGAAGCTGCTGTCAATATGTTGGGACCTGCTTTTGGAAAGATTGTCAATGTTTTTATTGCCCTGCAATTGATAGCAACAATTAGCGGGTATCTGTGGGTAGGTTCGAGGTTAACACAGGCTTTTGCAAAACATACCTACATTTGGAAACCCTTATCCGAAGGGAATAAAAAAGGAATTCCGGTAAGAGCCATTTTTGCTCATGCAGTGATTGCCTCTGTTATTATTCTGACAGGAAGTTTTAAAGAAATCTTTGTCTATACAGCTTTTATTTTACAGCTTTTTGCCAGCCTGGCTATTTCTACCGTGTTCTTTCTTAAGAAAAAAGACAGAAAAATCTTTAAATCTAATGCTTTTCATATTTTTCCAGCCGTTTTTCTATTGTTCAGCATCTATATTCTTTATTTTACTTTTATCCATAATCCTAAAGAAAGCTTGATAGGATTGGGAATTATTGCAGTGGGAATTGTTTTATATCTGATTGACAGAAGGCTTTCTAAAAGATATTAAAGTAAATTTTAGCGATACAGAAAGACGGATAAACAATTGGTAAATTGGGAATTTTCTTCATTTTACTCCCTTTATCCCTAATGCTCAAAAATTTATGATGATTCGGAATTTTAATTTTGAATTAATAATCCTTATCTTTGCACCCACAAAATTTCTACAATGTCTAAATCATTAATTCCAAAATTAGAAGCTATAAAACAAAGATATAATGAGGTTGCAGACCTTATTATACAGCCTGATGTCATTTCAGACCAAAAAAGATATTCTTCTTTGAACAAAGAATATAGTGATTTGGGAAAAATTGTAAGAGTTTACGATCAGTACAAAGGAGCGCTGGACAGTATTGCAGAATCTGAAGAAATTATTGCAGACGGTTCAGACAGAGATTTGGTAGATCTTGCTAAAGAAGAAAAGCTGGAAGCTCAGGCTAAAATTCCAGGATTAGAAGAAGAACTGAAAGTATTACTGATCCCTAAAGATCCTGCTGATGACAAAAACGTTATCGTAGAATTACGTGCCGGAACAGGAGGTGATGAAGCCGCTATTTTCGTAGAGGATGTGTACAGAATGTATACCATGTATTTTAAAACAAAAGGATGGAGACATGAAGTAACAGATTCCAACGAAGCTGCAAAAGGATACAAGGAATTGATCATGAAAGTGGAAGGAGAAGGAGTTTACGGAATCATGAAATTTGAATCCGGAGTTCACCGTGTGCAGCGTGTACCTGAAACAGAATCTCAGGGAAGAGTACACACTTCTGCCATTACAATTGCTGTTTTACCGGAAGCTGAAGAAGTAGATTTTGAACTGAATCCTGCAGATATTGAAATGCAGACTTCCCGTTCAGGAGGTGCCGGAGGTCAGAACGTAAACAAGGTTGAAACTAAAGTTCAGCTTACCCACAAACCTTCCGGGATGGTAGTGGTTTGTCAGCAAGCCCGTTCTCAGCTGGCTAACCGTGAGCTGGCAATGGAAATGCTAAGAACAAAATTATACGATATCGAATTACAGAAAGTACAGGGAGATATCGCTGCACAACGTAAATCTATGGTATCTACAGGAGACCGTTCTGCAAAAATTAAAACATACAATTACCCGCAAGGAAGAGTTACAGACCACAGAATCAATAAGTCTATGTACAACCTTGATGCTTACATGAATGGAGATATTTCTGAGATGATTGATGCCGTAATCATGGCGGAAAATGCAGAGAAAATGAAGGGGGAAGAAGAAAATTACTAAAATTATCAATACATAAAAATATAGCCTCTGACTTTTCAGGGGCTTTGTTTTTCCAAATAATAAAACAAAATATACACTATGAAAAACTACAAAATTATTTTCCTGCTGTTGCTTACCATGATGGGACAGCAACTGATGGCTCAGACGGAAGTAAAGAAACCTAAAGAAGCCTTTGAACTCTTCTTTGGTACTTTCGTGAACAATGATGAAGCAGCATTGAATAAACTCAATGATTATTTAAAGCCTACAGTAGATGGACAAACCGCTTATCAGGTGGATTTTAAAGAAACTTCAAAGGAAATGATCAATGGAAGCGTAGATAATTTTCTTTCAGCTTTTCCTAAAGCAACAGCTGCAGCATGTAAAAAAGAAGCAGAAGATTACTTCACCGCAATGTTTGGGAATTTTAAAACCGGAAAACTTAACGTCAAAGAAGTAAAAGTAGTTCCTAATGAATACGTTGAAGGGCAAAAAATTGCAGAAATAAGGTATGTTGTAAGCTTCCTGGTTCCTTCCAAACTGACTTCCGGACCAAAAGGTGATCTGAATAAAATAAAAACTGAGGATCTGAAAAAATATTTAATTCAGGCAGTTCAGGATTTTAAAAATGCCGATAAAACGGTAACAACAGATCAAAACTTTACTTTATATGAATTGAAAGAAGGAGATAAAATATACTATTGGAATGGAAGTCCGGATGAGATTGTTAGCAACCTTACCGATTTCTATTTTGAAAGCTTCGGTGCCAATGAATAGTTGAAATATCCTATAATACATAAAAAAGTCCCAATATAACGGGACTTTTTTTATTTCACATACTTTGCGTATTTTTGAGAAAAACCGATCAGTATGAATTTTAAACCTATATTGTTAACAGCTGGAGTATTATTTTCAGCATCTTTTTATTCTCAGAAAATGATTTATCCTAAAGCACTAAAAGGAAGCCAGACAGATTCCTATTTCGGAAGCGCTGTTTCCGATCCATTCAGAGATCTGGAAAATGATTCTGAACCTACAAAAAAATGGGTAGATGAAGAAGTTGCTTACAGTCAGAATTATCTATCTAAAATTCCGTTCAGGGATAAAATCAAAAGCCAGCTGAAGGATATCTGGAACTATGAAAAAATTTCAGCCCCTTTCAAAGAAGGAGACTACACCTATTATTCTAAAAACGATGGATTGCAGGCTCAGTCTGTTTTGTATAGAACAAACAATAAGACCAATGCTACAGAAGTATTTTTAGATCCTAATAAATTTTCAGAAAAAGGAACTACTTCACTTTCTAACCTGTCATTCAACAAAAAAGGAAACCTTGCTGCTTATTCTATCTCTGAAGGAGGAAGCGACTGGAATAAGATCATTATCATTGATGCAATTACCAAAAAGCAGATTGATGAAACTTTACTGGATGTAAAATTCAGCGGAATTTCATGGCAGGGAGATGAAGGGTTCTATTATTCCAGCTACGACAAACCTAAAGAAGGGACTGTACTTTCGGGAATGACAGATAAACATAAAGTATACTTTCATAAACTGGGAACAAAACAATCTGAAGATAAATTGATTTTCGGAGGTGATAAAACCCCAAGAAGATACTTAAGTGCAGGCGTTTCTCAGGACCAGAGATACCTTATTATCTCTGCAGCTAATGCTACAAATGGTAATGAATTGTACATAAAAGACCTTAAAAAAGGAGGTGACTTTGTACAAATTATGAGCGGATTTGACATTAATGCCAGCATCGTAGATACACAAGGTGATGATCTTTTCATTTTTACTGATAAAGATGCCCCGAATATGCGTCTTGTGAAAACAACTATCGCTAACCCGGCTCCTGCAACATGGAAAGATGTAATTCCACAAACAGAAAACGTGTTAGGAATTTCTACAGGTGGAGGATATTTCTTTGCAACCTATATGATTGATGCCATAGATCAGGTAAAACAGTTTGATAAAACAGGAAAACTGATCAGAGAAATTACACTTCCCGGAAAAGGAAATATTTCAGGATTTGGAGGAAAAGAAAAAGAGAAAGATGTGTATTTCTCTTTCAGTAACTATATTACACCGGGAACCACCTACAAATTCAATGTAGACTCAGGAAAATCTGAAGTGTATCAAAAACCTAAAGTGAAGTTTAATCCGGATGATTACGTTTCAGAACAGGTATTCTATACTTCAAAAGACGGTACAAAAGTTCCTATGATGATCAATTATAAGAAAGGAACTAAACTTGACGGTAAAAATCCTACTATTCTGTATTCTTACGGAGGTTTCAACATCAGCTTACAGCCTTCGTTCTCTGTAGTAAATGCAATCTGGATGGAAAATGGTGGTATTTACGCTGTTCCAAACATCCGTGGTGGAGGTGAATATGGTAAAAAATGGCATGATGCAGGAACAAAACAACAGAAGAAAAATGTATTCGAAGACTTTATCGCTGCAGGAGAATATCTTCAAAGTAAAGGGTATACTTCAAAAGAATACATGGCACTTTCAGGAAGATCAAACGGGGGATTATTAGTAGGAGCAACGATGACAATGCGTCCGGACCTTGCGAGAGTAGCTTTCCCTGGAGTTGGAGTTTTGGATATGTTAAGATATAATAAATTTACAGCTGGTGCAGGATGGTCTTACGACTATGGTACAGCAGAAGACAGTAAAGAAATGTTCGAATATCTTAAATCCTATTCTCCTGTACACAACGTAAAAGCAGGAACCTGCTATCCGTCAACAATGATTATTACCAGTGATCATGATGACAGAGTAGTTCCGGCACACTCATTTAAATTTGGTGCAGAGCTTCAGGAAAAACAGGCTTGTAAAAATCCTATTCTCCTGAGAATTGAAAAGAATGCAGGACACGGTGCTGGAAGAGCTACAGATCAGGTGATCAGTGAAAATGCAGATCTTATATCATTTGCGTTATTTGAAATGGGAATAAAGAAATAACTCTAAAAAAGGAATATATTTAAGGAAACGGCTAATTTTATTTAAAATTGGTCGTTTTTTTATGTTGTTGTGTTAATAATTCTTATTTTTAGGGCGGATATTTAAAGTTTATTAATTCTAAATTAATTAGGTAATTATGAAAAAAAGAATTTTACTAGTGTGTGCCTTGGCTGCTGGACTTTCCAGTCTCCATGCACAGAGGTGGGAACCGGCCTCACAAAAAACCTCTCAAATCAGAAAAGAAGTTGAAGTTCAATATTCTTACAGGTTTGATTTGCAATCGCTTAGAAGTATTTTAAAAGATGCTGTAGAAACAGGGAAAGGTGCTCAGGCTGTGATTGTTTCTTTACCTACAGCAGAAGGGAAAATTGAAAAATTTGCTGTATACAGTGATCCTGTGATGGAAAAATCTATGGCTGATAGATACCAATTGGGTTCTTATGTTGGTGTAGGAGTAGATGATCCAGGAAAATATGTAAGATTCAGTACTGCCCCTACTGAGTTGCAGTCGATGATAATCAAAGACGGAAAATTCCAGTTTATAGAACCTATCACTACAGATAAGCAGGTGTATGGCGTTTTCTATAAAACAAAAAGAGCAGAAGGAGATCATGGCTTTGAATGTACTACAGAAGAGAAAAACATTAAAGACATAAAAGCATTAGAATTCAACGGAAAAAAAAATCTTTCTAATGTAGGCATTACAAACAGACCGGCAAGTACAAAATTCAGAACGTACAGACTGGCGCTTTCTACAACAGGAGAATATACAAAGAAATTTGATCCTACAGGAGGGATAACCAATACGGTTACTCAAATGAATGCTACGATGACCCGTGTAAATGGTATATTTGAAAAAGACTTTGCAATAAAGCTTATCATTCAGGATCTTCAGAATATTATTTATACTGATCCTGCAAATGACCCTTATACTGGAAATTTAAATTTAAATTTACAGCAAACTTTAACAAGCGTGGTTGGAAATGCTAATTATGATATGGGGCATGTTTTCAACGCTTCTGGAGGTAATGGAAATGCCGGATCTATAGGATCTACATGTGTTGATCCTGCAACAGCTACTTCATTAGCAAAAGGATCTGCATTTACCCAGAATACAAACCCGGTAGGAGATTCTTTTGATATAGATTATGTAGCTCACGAAATGGGACACCAATTAGGAGGTAACCATACTTTCTCACATGTCTCAGAAGGTTCGGGAGTTAATATAGAACCAGGAGGAGGAACTACAATCATGGGGTATGCCGGAATTACAGGAGATAATGTTCAGGCTTTTACTGATGCTTATTTTCATTATTCTTCTATTAATCAGGTTCTTAATAGTTTAGATGGTAAGCCTGGATGTGGAACATCAGAAAATATCACAACAAATACAGCACCAGTTATTTCGGCTCTTCCTGCTTACAGTATTCCAAAAGGAACTGCATACTATCTGGATGCTACAGCTACAGATACTGATCCTATTAAATATACATGGGAACAGTATGATAGTGTAGATTCTTACAATTCAATCTCTGGAGACAGCGGCTGGGGATACAATGCCCAGGGAGCTATAACAAGATCTTATTTTGGAGTAGCAAGCGGAAGAAGATATTTCCCAAGTCTTCCTATCGTAATGGGAGGATCTTTAACAGATAAAACTAAATGGGAAACAGTTTCTTATATTCCAAGAACACTTAAATATGCAGTAACTGTTAGAGATGAGAATGCCACTAGACCAATGCTGGTATCTGCTGAAACTACAGTAACTGTTACCAATGATGGACCTTTCAAATTTAACGGTCTTATTGATAACACCACATTATATAACAACGCTTCTAATACAATCTCATGGGATGTTGCCAATACCAATGCTGCTCCTTATAATGCAGCTAACGTAAAGATTGAATATACAACAGACCTTGTTAACGGATCAACATGGACAGAACTTGTAGCTTCTACACCTAACACAGGAAGCTATACAGCTCAAATGCCTTCTGGTTTAACCGGAGCTATTAAATTGAGAATTTCTGCCATTGGAAATGTATTCTATGCTGTATCTCCTAAAGTTATAGTTGGAACTGCTCCTACTTCAACTACAGATGCTCCAACTGGAGTGGGATCAATAGCTACAGAGATTCTGAAAACATCTGCTACTATTGGATGGAATAGTGTTCCAGGTGCTACATATGCCGTTAAATATAGAAAATTAGGGGAGACAAACTGGACAAATGCTACCAGTACTACTAATTTTGTATTGTTGAACACTCTTGAAGATGAGACGAATTATGAAATTCAGGTGGCTGCAGTAGTGAACACTGTTCCTGGTGCATTCTCTTCTACCTATGCATTCAAAACCAAAGGATTGAGAACAGGTTCAGACTATTGTTTAATGACAACAGGAGGAAATAGCTTTGCTAGTTTTAGCTTTAACAGTGGTTTAGCTCAATTAAATTTAGCGAATCTTGCTTACTCTCAATTGACCTATAAAACTATTTTCAGTACTTATCAGGATTTTACTGAAGATGCAACTAAACAAATTAATTTAACCAAAGGAACACAATATACATTGTCGTATTTCAATGTTGGTAACACAGCAGGATATAATGATAAAATGGAAGTTTGGATTGACTTTAACAGAAATGGAGTTTTTGAAGCTTCAGAGAAAATCGGTACCAAAACAACTGTTCCACCTGCAAATGGTCAATATACAGGAACTATTGTATTCACAGTTCCGGCTACTGCATATGCAGGAGATAAACTATTAAGAATGAGAGTTGCGAATACTTTCTTTAATGCTGCTACAGGACCATGTGGTAGTCCATCAGTTCCAGTACAAGGAGGTGGAGTTATTTCACAAGGCTCATTCAAAGATTTCTCTGTGAAAATTTCAGAAACTCTTGCGGTAAATGAAACAAAAGACGCTAAATCATCTGAAATTTCAATTTATCCGAACCCTGCAGATACTTTCGTAGAAGTGAAAAATCTGAAAGGAAAAGCAGACTATAAAATCTATACTGCTGATGGAAGATTAGCTCAGGAAGGACATATTGACGGACAAAGAATTAATGTAGCTTCATTAATCAAAGGTATGTATGTAATCACGATAAAAGATGACAAAAATACTTACAATACGAAGCTTATCAAAAAATAAGCATACTATTTACTAATAGGAAAGGCCGGGCATTTGCCCGGCCTTTTTCTTTTCATAAATTTAAGTAAAACAGAACGTTAACAGAAGTTTCATGTTTCGCTCAAAAAAATTAACTTTACGGGGACAAAAATAATTGGAATGCGAAAGACAATTTCTGTGAAAAAACCGGATTTTAATGTATCAGCTCAGGAAAGAGAGATTTACAATTTTGAAAAAGACGGACTTGAACTCAAATCATCCTATGAAAAAAAAGATGTAAAAGATGAATCATTAACGCAGACTTCTCCAGGAATTGCACCCTACCTTAGAGGTCCGTATTCCACCATGTATGTTCAAAAACCATGGACAATCCGTCAGTATGCCGGATTTTCTACAGCTGAAGAATCCAATGCATTTTACAGAAGAAACCTTGCTGCAGGCCAGAAAGGACTTTCAGTAGCATTTGACTTAGCAACACACAGAGGATATGACTCTGACCACTCAAGAGTAGTAGGAGATGTAGGAAAAGCAGGAGTGGCTATCGACTCTGTGGAAGATATGAAAATCCTTTTCAATGAAATTCCCCTGGATCAGATTTCAGTATCTATGACTATGAATGGAGCTGTACTTCCTATTTTGTCTTTTTACATCGTAGCGGCAGAAGAGCAGGGAGTAAATCAGGATCAGCTTTCAGGAACGATTCAGAATGATATCTTGAAAGAATTCATGGTAAGAAATACCTACATTTATCCGCCGGCACCTTCCATGAAGATCATCGCAGATATTTTTGAATACACTTCGCAAAACATTCCAAAATTTAACTCCATTTCTATTTCCGGATACCACATGCAGGAAGCAGGGGCTACACCAGTACTGGAAATGGCTTACACCCTGGCAGACGGTCTTGAATATGTAAGAACAGGAATAAAAGCAGGAATGAACGTAGACGATTTCGCTCCAAGACTCTCTTTCTTTTGGGCAATCGGGATGAATCATTTCATGGAAATTGCTAAAATGCGTGCCGCAAGATATATCTGGGCAACCCTTTTAAAACAGTTTAATCCTCAGAATCCAAAATCTCTGGCATTAAGAACCCATTCACAGACTTCCGGATGGTCTCTGACAGAGCAGGAACCTTTCAATAATATCACAAGAACAGCTATAGAAGCTTTGTCTTCAGCATTAGGAGGAACGCAGTCTCTTCACACCAATGCGCTGGATGAAGCCATTGCCCTGCCTACAGACTATTCAGCAAAAATTGCAAGAAATACACAGATCATTCTTCAGCAGGAAAGCGGAATATGCGATGTTGTAGATCCGATGGGAGGAAGTAATCTTGTAGAAAGCCTTACTCAGCAAATGATTGAAGAAGCGATGAGGTATATTGATGAGGTAGAGCAGGAAGGTGGAATGACCAAAGCTATTGAAGCCGGAATTCCAAAAATGAGAATTGAAGAAGCTGCCGCAAAAAAACAAGCGAAAATTGACAGCGGAGAAGAATTCATTATTGGGGTCAATTCATTCAAATCCTCATTGAAACAGGATGCAATAGAAATCCTGGACATCGATAATACAGAAGTTCGTAGAAAACAGATTGAAAGATTAAATACAATCAAAACAGATCGAAATACCGAAGCTGTTGAGCAGATTCTCAATGAAATCCGCAAAAGTGCTCAGACAGGGAAAGGAAATCTTCTGGCATTATGCATCGAAGCAGCAAGAAGAAGAGTTACCCTTGGAGAGATGAGTGATGCCATGGAAGAAACCTTTGGAAGATATAAAGCAAATATTAAAACAATCTCTGGTGTATACGCTATGAATGCCGGTAAAAACGAATACTTTGAAAAAGCCCTTAATCTGACTCAGAAATTTGAAGAAGAAGAAGGACGCCGCCCAAGACTTATGGTCGCCAAAATGGGACAGGACGGTCATGACAGAGGAGCAAAAGTGGTGGCAACAGCATTTGCTGATATGGGATTTGATGTGGATGTAGCTCCTTTATTCCAGACACCGGAAGAAGTCGCTAAACAAGCTGTAGAAAACGATATTCATATTTTAGGAGTATCTTCATTAGCTGCAGGACATAAAACATTAGTTCCTCAGGTAGTAGAAGAATTATCCAAACTGGGAGCCGATGATATTACCATCGTTGTGGGAGGAGTAATTCCTCAGCAGGATTATGAATTCCTTTATGCCAATGGTGCAGACTTTATTTTCGGGCCTGGAACCAACCTTCCGAAATGTGCAGTAGAAATTCTGGAAAGATTTTTAGAAAAATAAAAAGAAAAGTTTTAATTTCATCACAGAGATTAAAACATACCCCATGAATCTAAAAAATATAATAAAGCCTACGAGGAAAAAAATGTTTCTTCTCGTAGGCTTATTTGTTATTACAGGTGTCTTCTTGCTGGGTTCAGGGAAGAACAATAGATCAATGCAAAGCTCGAAGGTTGTTGCAGATACTGCTTTGGTTAAAAAGCATTTGACCGCAATGACCCAAACTCCACAATTTAGAAACCATAAAAATATAGACCAGCTGAATGTCATTGCAGACTATATCCATCAGACTTTTAGTACTTATGGTGACAGCACTGCTTACCAGGAATACAAAGTTGATGGAAAAATATATAAAAACGTTATTTCATCCTTTGGAACAGAAAATAAGAAGCGGATCATTATAGGTGCTCATTACGATGTTTGTGGAGATCAGCAGGGAGCAGACGACAATGCTACAGGAGTTACTGCTCTTCTGGAGCTCGCAAGAATGCTCAAAGGTCAAAAACTGAATTACAGAGTAGATCTTGTTGCCTATACCTTGGAAGAACCTCCTTATTTCAGGACTGAAAATATGGGAAGCTATGTCCATGCAAAATATTTAAAAGACAATAAGATCGATGTCTATGGAATGGCCAGTGTAGAAATGATCGGTTATTTCAAAGATGAAAAAGATTCCCAGAGCTTTCCTGTAGGTCTTCTTTCCTGGATATATGGTGATCAAGGAGATTTCATTACATTGGTGAAAAAAATCAGTGGAGCAGGTCCTTTTGTAAGAAATTTCATAGGTAATTTTAAAGATTCAGGACAGATAAAAACAGAAACCTTCTCAGCCCCAAAATTTGTAGCAGGAATAGACTATTCCGACCATCTGAACTATTGGAATTTTGACTTTCCCGCGCTCATGATTACGGATACTTCCTTCTTCAGAAATAAAAATTATCACGAACCCACGGATACGCTGGAAACGCTCGATACAAAGAGAATGACAAAAGTTATTGACGCCATTTTTCTCAGCATTATTCACCTTAAGTGAAAAAAATATTTTGATTCTCAGAAAAATTTATATATTTGCACCTGAAAATCAAGTTTAACCAAATAAAAACAACGAAGCAATGTTCAGAACTAAACAGAATTCTACAGTTGGATTACCCCTTATGGTGGTAAGGCTTCGCGGTTTGGTACATTCTTAGAATAACAGTACAATGAAATATCAAAACCCGAAGTCGTAGAGATTTCGGGTTTTTTATTGCGCAATATTTCAAACTCCCAAGTTTACCCGAAATCTTTTTTAGTGTCATTACAGACATGACAGGAAGAGGTATATTCCTCAGAACTGTTATGGTCTATTATTAATCCATTCAACTAGTATTTTAGTTGATTAAAAGTTGCGTGAGATAAAATAAATAAACCTTTACGATCTCACATCATACTTCTGTAAACAATGGAAAATGATAACCTTCTGTTTTCCCGCCTGAGAAGTGCAAGAAGCAGAAAAAGAACAATTAGAAAAGATGTAGAAAAACAGATCAGGAAAAAATATCAACGTAGTGATGAACTTAGGGATATCAGACGAAATACCCCATGGATTCCTTTGGATAAGCCTTATCAAAGAGGATTTGTAAGATTCTTTGTAGTAAGAGAAGATGTAATGAGATCCAAATACGGAGAGTTCTTTGAAGGAATTCTGAAGAAAATCAATACTTACATGTATTCTGAAAGCAGAAAATTTCTTAAAAAGAAAAGAAAATCCGGAAGAAGAATCTATGTGGAAAGAGAACAGAAGCTCAATAGAGTTTCAACATATGCCTGGAATGATCCGAAATTCGGACTTACACCAATGGAAAGGCAGTATTTTTTGCAAAAAGAGGAATATTGCCCTTTAAGGAAGAGGTATGATATTTACTACGAATTCATTGAACCATGGAGGTTTATCCTTAGAATAAGACCCAATATGATTACCCATTATAAGCCTGTAGATTTCGAACTTGAAAAAGAATATGCAGAGCTGGAGTCCTATTTGAGACAACATAAGGTTGCTGGGATTATCCATAAAACAATATATGGAAAGCCAAGTTCATGGAAGATGAAATACAAATCTGATCAAAATGAAAGTACAAAATATTTTCACTACAAAATGTCTGCAACAGAGATTGCAGAAAGCTTACAGGACGTATGAGTCCAACTGTTATTTAAAACAAAAACAATGGGAAATTTAAAACTAAAAGGAAAAGATATATTAAAACTGGGCTATCCAAATAATCAAAGCGTAAACGTAGCATTGGAAGTCATGAAAAGAAATTTTGCAACAAAGAATATTCACCACGTAAAATCTCTTTTAAAGGAAATCCTGCTGAATCCGGAAGAATTTGAAAAAGATCTCACCTTCGGACAAATTGCAGAAACCCTGCTTTCATCCAAAAAGACAGAAAAAAGAATGCTGAATTCACAGCGTGCTTCATTTCAGATTTTTGGTAACAATATCTCTGAAGAGGCGAAAAATCAGTTGTATACTGCTTTGAAGCTGCCTGTTTCTACTCAGGGAGCATTAATGCCCGATGCCCACAGCGGTTACGGACTTCCGATAGGAGGAGTTCTGGCAGTGGAAAATGCTGTAATCCCTTACGGCGTAGGAATGGATATTGGCTGCAGAATGAGCCTCAGTATTTTGGATACACCGGTTTCATATCTTGAAGGAGCAAGAGATAAATATGAAAAAGCGCTTGCTGAACATACAAAATTCGGAATGTATGAAACGCATAAGTCTCACATTGATCATGAGATTTTCGAAAGAGATACATTTGATATGATCCCGATCTTAAGAAGATTAAAGGGAAAAGCAATCAAACAGATGGGTTCTTCAGGCGGAGGAAATCACTTTGTGGAATTCGGAGAAGTGGAAATCACTGAAGAAGATGAGCAAATTGGTCTGCCAAAAGGAAAATATCTGGGAATCCTTTCTCATAGCGGCTCAAGAGGTCTGGGAGCGGAGATTGCCCAGTATTACTCAAGAGTGGCAACAGAACAATGTCCATTACCAAAAGAAGCTCAAAACTTTGCCTGGCTGGATCTTAGTACCCACTTGGGATTGGAATATTGGACAGCAATGAATCTTGCCGGAGATTATGCCTCTGCCTGTCATGATGATATTCACAGAAGGCTGGTAAAAGCTGTTGGCGGAAGGGTAAAAGCCAAAATTGAAAACCATCACAACTTTGCCTGGAAAGAAATCCATAACGGTAAAGAAGTGATTGTTCACCGAAAAGGGGCAACTCCTGCCAATGAAAATGAACTGGGGATGATTCCCGGATCCATGACGGCAAAAGGATTTATCGTCCGCGGAAAAGGAAATCCTGAATCCCTGAATTCAGCATCACATGGCGCAGGAAGAGCGCATTCAAGAGGAGAATGCAGAAGCCTTTTCACTCAGCATGATATCAAAAAAGAACTGAAATTGAAAAATGTAACCCTGATGGGCGGAAATGCAGAAGAAGCCCCTATGGCCTACAAAGACATTAATGAAGTGATGAATGCACAGAGCGAACTGGTAGATATTCTGGGAACTTTCCAGCCGAGAATTGTGAGAATGGACAGATAATTGGGTTGATGGTTTATAGTTATCAGTTGAAACACCGGTTGTCAACTATAAACTCTCAACTTTTAATTTAAAAAAACAAAAAAATGGGAGCACCACATAACATAAAAAGATATGGTGAAGTCTGGCCGGAATTCAGAATCCGGTTAGGACTCGAAATTTTAAATACATTAAAAGATAAAATCATTATATCAGGAGGCTGGGCATGGCATTTTATGTCGGAAAAAGGACATACAGAATACAAACATGCCCACGATCATAAGGATATTGATGTTTTTGTAAAGAAAGAGAATGTTGCAGACGTGGTTATCATTCTTCAGCAGGAAGGATTTCAGAAAGTCTGGACCCGATATGACCATCTGCCGAGTGAGGAAAATTTTCGCAGGTACGAAAAAACGGTTGAGTTGGAAAATGAAAAGGTCTGCAGAATTACCATTGACTTCTTTGAAAAAGATGATCTTGAGACTATTGAAGCCAATGGTTTTACTGTTGTGAAACCTGAAATTTTACTTTCTTTTTACAGAAATATCCACTCCAGCGACAAATGCTGGGCAGTAATGGCTGCAAAAAATTTATTAGAAAAAGGAATAGATCCGGTAGGACATCCTTTATTAAGCAAAATGCCAACATAAAATGGAAAAATTAATACAGATCACTTCAGGAAGAGGGCCTTTAGAATGCCAATGGGTAGCAGCCAAGGTGCTGAAGACCTTTCTTGAAGAGGCAAAACAAAATACAATAGAATACGAAATCATTCATCGTGAGAACGGTGATGAGAATCTGACATTAAAATCAGTGACCTTGCTTTTAAAAGGGAAAGATCTAAGTCCGTTTTTAAAAAACTGGCTGGGAAGTGTTTGCTGGACAGGGAAAAGCACATTCAGGAAACTGCATAAAAGAAGCAATTGGTTTATCGGAATCTTTGAACTTGAAAATATAAAAATGATTGATTTCAATGAAAAAGATATCCGGTTTCAGACCGCCAGAAGCCAGGGAAGCGGAGGGCAAAACGTAAACAAGGTGAATACCGCGGTACGGGCTACCCATATTCCTACCAATGAGACTGTTTTTGTACAGGACTCTCGTTCACAGCTGGAAAATAAAAAGCTATCCATTATCAGATTAAAAGAAAAAGTAATGGCGGTTTATATCCGGCAGCTGGAAAGAAAGCTGAAAGATACTTGGTCTCTTCAGATGCAGGTAGAACACGGAAATCCGGTTCGGACATTTTCAGGAACAGATTTTAAAAAGAATTATGAAGACAAGACGTTCAAAAAACAAAGGAATGCCTTGAAAAATGAATTAAAAAACTACAACAATGACCTTAACTAAAAATAAATATTATTTTGAGGCCTTAGATAATTATCCATACAGCCTTCCGTCATGCTTAGAGGCATTAAACTATGCTTTGTCATATGATCCGGAAGATGCAGACAGTTTGTGTCTGATGGGAAGAATTTATAGTGAAATGCTGTTTGATTATGAAAAAGCTAAACTGTATTTCGAAGAAGCGATGCAATGCAATATTTCTAATCTGAATACACCGCAATATCATATCAAGTGTCTTTTAGACAATGAAGACCTGGATGATGCAGAAAAACTGATTGACTATTCTTTAAAGATAAAAGGCATAGATAAAAGCAGAATCCTTATCCATCAGTCTTTACTGTTTGAAATCAGATTAGAATATAAACAAGCTTTGAAACCTTTAAAGCTTGCCCGAACATTTGCCTATGATCAATGCATGCTTGATTTCTTAAAAAGCAGAGAAAAATTTATAAAAAGTAAAATGTCACAGAAAAATAAGAAAAAAATAATTGAAAAAAAGAAAAACCATTAATTAATTTTACTTTTTGATAAAAAAAATCAAATTAACATTTCGATATCGCAAATAATTTATAGTTTTGTTATGTAAAAACCAATCTTATGAACAAAAAATTATTTTTATTACCTGTATCTGTAGTGTTTCTTTTCTGTTTTGGGAAAATAAATGGTCAGAACTCCAACAAGCTTATTCAGGATTATTATCAAAAAAGTGGAAAGCTAAACCAAAATAAAGTGGGCGTTATCATTCTGAACGAAGATATGTCCAATAGTTTAGGGGCAAATATTGTGAATGTACAGCAGACTTATAACGGACTGAGAGTATACAATGCATTGGGAAAAGTCATCATTAAAGGGGGTCAGATACTCTCTGAAAATAACGACTTTAACAGAAATATTGTTGCTGCCAGTACAACAAAAGTGCATGAGAGATTTTCAGATGACCTTCTTAAGCAAAAACTGGGATTAAGTGCTATTTCAGATACAGACTATTTGCCTGATGTCTATTTTGAGAAGAATGGTAAGTATATTCTGGCTAAAGAACTGTTTGTTTCAGATCAAAATTCTTCAGATGTGTGGCATGTACTTGCTGATGCTGAAAGTGGAGAAATACTCAGTAAAGATAATATGACGCTAAACTGCAGTTTTGAAGATCACGGCCATTCTCATGAAGCTGTATCCAATGAATGGGAGAAAACATCAGCAGGGGAGAATCAAAGTAAGCTGTTAAATGCTCTGTGGGCACCTACAAATGCGTCTTATAATGTTTTTCCATTGCCAGTGGAAGCTCCTACGTTTGGGGCTCGCGCATTGGTAAATAATCCATGGGACTTAGTTGCATCACCGGAAGGCTGGCATTCTGATGGAACGAACAGCTATACCAATACAAGAGGAAATAATGTATATGCATATTCAGATCAGGATAATACGAATAATCCGGGATATTCCCCGGACGGAGGAAGTTCCCTCACTTTCAATTTTCCTTTTGCCGATGGGAGATATGATAATCCTATAACCTATAGAGATGCTGCGATTACCAATCTGTTTTACATGAATAATAAGATGCATGATATCTTTTATAAATTCGGATTTACAGAAGCCGCCAGAAACTTTCAAACGAATAATTTTGGAAAAGGAGGTATACAGGGAGATGCTGTAAGAGCTGAGGCTTTTGACGGAAGCGGTCTTAATAATGCCAATTTCGCTGCAGGCTATGAAGCGGTCATTAGTGGAACTACTTATCTTTCTGTACCAAGAATGCAAATGTATCTTTGGGACAGAACACAGCCAGCCAATGATCCTATCTTACGATATCAGTATAATGCTCCGGCTGCTATTGTAAACCGACCTAAAGTGGCAACCGGAGGGGCGAGTTTTGGCCCTCTTCTGTTAGGTGGCCAAACGGTAACAGGAGATCTGAAAATTGCTACACCGGATGATGCCTGTACAGCTCTTGCAGCAGGAAGTATGACAGGAAAAATAGGAATTGCCAAAAGAGGAACCTGCAGTTTTGCCACCAAGGTTAAAAATATGCAGCTTGCAGGAGCTTTGGGAGGAATTATCTATGATCCTAATAATGTGGATCCTATTTCAATGGGGGGAGATAATGCCGTGACAGGAATTACCATTCCTTCCATTATGATGGGGAAAACAGAAGGCGAGTATATTGTAAATCAAATCAATACAGGAGAAACTGTCAATACAACATTAAATTTCGACTATAATGGCTTTAAACATTCCAGTCTGGATAATGGAATCGTTGCCCATGAATATGGACATGGCATTTCAAACAGATTAACAGGGCAGGGATATAGCTGTCTTCAAAGTGCTGAGCAGATGGGTGAAGGATGGTCAGATTATTTTGCTTTAATGCTTACAACAAGACCTGGAGATACATCAGCGCTGGCGAGAGGAATTGGAACCTATACAAGTAGCCAGCCTATTACAGGAGGTGGTATCAGACCTGCCAAATATTCACCAGACTTTAGTGTAAACAATTATACGTATGGCAAAACCAATACTGTTTCAGGACCACATGCCATTGGGTTTATCTGGGCAACAATGTTGTGGGATCTTACCTGGAAGTACATTGAAAAATATGGATATAACAGTGATGTCATGGCAAGCAGTATTTCCGGAAATGCTAAAGTGCTGCAAATAGTAATGGACGGACTGAAATTACAGGCTTGTAACCCTTCATTTATTGATGGAAGAAATGCAATTCTTCAGGCTGATGCTGTAGGTAATGCAGGTTTGGATAAATGTATGATATGGAACACCTTTGCTAAAAGAGGTCTAGGGGTAAATGCTTCAGCAGGAAGTAGTTCTGCGGCTAATGATCAGGTGGAAGACTTTACGGTACCGCAAGAATGTATTACGGCACTGGCCACTCAGGATGTTAAACTTTCAGATCAGAAATTTATTATTTTTCCTAATCCTACTTATGATGAATTCTTTGTAGGAAATATAGACAAATCTTCTAAAGAAGTTAAGATCAGAATGTTTGATATGTCAGGAAAACTGATATTCTCTGATACCAGAGAATCAGGTTCTAAAAAAGCCATTTCTACTCAGGGATTCCAGAAAGGAGTTTATATGGTTCATATCCAGCAGGGAGAGAAAGTTCAGGTTGAAAAACTAATGGTAAGATAAGTTGTTAAGTACTATTTTCAACAAAAAATACCCTTGATATATTACAAAAGAAGGCCTCAAAAATGAGGCCTTCTTTTATTTCTTATTTACAGAGATCAGATAATCATAGACCATTTGATGCTGGTCATCAGTTAACTTAGCCTTTGGAGCCATTCTGCTTAACGTGTTGATCCATCCCTGGTTGTCATGCTTGGTAGGTTCTGGCAGCTTATGACACTTTGCACAGGAATTTTCAAAAATGGTTTTTCCTTGTGCCAACTGCTCAGATGAGGTATACTTTGGCCCTGTAACAGCCACACTTTTTGGCCCGCAGGACACCAGAAATGCTGATGCTGCGATACCGGTTAAGATGAGTTTTTTCATACCATATTTTTGTTTGATGATTACTTTTTCACAGAAACAATATAATCATACACCCATTGGTGCTGTTCGTCCGTCAGTTTTGCTTTTGGAGCCATAGAATTCATGATTCCTACCCATTGTACAGGATTGTGTGAAGCAGGATCAGGTAATTTATGACATCTTCCACAAGAGTTTTCAAAAATAGTTTTCCCCTGAGCAATCTGTTCTGCAGTAGATGTAGATGTTCCTGCAGTAGTGGCGGATGTAGAAGCTTTCGGCGTACAGGAAACCAGCAAAATAGCAGTAAACGAAGCCGCAGCGATGAGTTTTTTCATGTTTCTTCTTTTTGATATATAACAAATGTAATAAATTCCTTAAGCTGTTGATACAGGGCGTTCTAGTTTTAATTTAGAAGAAATAAAAATTGAATTCATGAAAAATCGTTAATTTCCAATGAAAACAATTTAGATATTTTGTCTTATCATTATGAGCGGGCTATTGACCATTCGCATTTTAATTGTTAATTTTGAATTAATGAAATTTACTACAGAAGAGTTAATAGAAGGAATACAGTCAGGAAATAAGCGCCTGATTGCAAAAGCTATTACATTGGTTGAAAGTAAAAAAGCAGAACACAGAGTACAGGCAGAAGATCTATTGAAGAAAATCATGCCCCTTACCGGACACTCTGTGAGAGTGGGAGTAACAGGAGTTCCCGGAGCGGGAAAATCCACTTTTATAGAAAACTTTGGCCGCTTGGTTATTGCTCAGGGTAAAAAAGTAGCTGTTTTAGCAATTGATCCCAGTTCGGCAATCAACAAAGGAAGTATTTTAGGGGATAAAACCAGAATGGAAGAACTTGCGAAAGAAGAGAATGCATTCATACGTCCTTCTCCAAGCTCAGGTTTTTTGGGTGGAGTAGCCAATACTACCTTTGAAACCATGATGATCTGTGAGGCTGCAGGGTATGATTATATTTTGATAGAAACCGTTGGCGTAGGGCAGTCAGAAGTATTGGTTGCCGATATTACCGATGTTTTCCTGTTCCTTAAAATCATTGGTGGTGGAGACGAACTTCAGGGTATAAAAAGGGGAATCATGGAAATGGTAGATCTTATTTTCATCAACAAAGTAGATCAGGACAATCTTCAGAAAGCCAAAAATACAAGACTTGAATTAAAAAGAGCGCTGGATTTTATTCCACCTAAAGAAAAAGGATGGAAAATCCCAGTTTTATTAGGCTCTGCCCTTTACAATGAGGGATTACAGGAAGTTTATGATACAATTTTCGAATTTATTGATCTGAAAAAGAAAAGCGGACGTTTTGAAGAAATTCGTGTTCAGCAGGCTGAAAAACGCTTCGAATACTGGGTTCAGGAATATATTTTATCACTGATGAAAAAGAGCGATGCAATAGAGGAAGTTTACCATATGCATAAAAAAAATGCTTCAGCTATGGTTTCGAATCCAAGTACTGAAGCAAAATTATTTGTTGAAAAATTTTTATCTAACGAAAAAAGAGATTAAAGTTTCTCTTTTTCCTGTTTTACCTCTGTTTTAGAAATATATCCGTCATAAGTAATGGGCTGTCTGTCGCTACTTCTTACAGAAACGAAAGCTTTACCGTTTTTAAAGACTTCAATATTAAGTTCATCAACATTTCTTGCATCTTTAGGCTTGAACTTTAAAGTCCAGGTTCCTTTTTTATTTTGAGTTTTAGTTACTGTAAAATCTTTGGAAGTAAATCGGTAACTGTTATCACTTGCTCCTCCATAAGTTGGATTGAACATCCTTCCAAAATAAGGAAGCACTACATCCAGCGTATTTTTGCTTACATCAATGGTATACTCTCCATTGAGATTAAGTACTCTCGTTGCAGTAGAATTAGGCAGTGAGTTCAACACATTAATAACATCATAATTCGTCGGGTTGGCTCTTTGTGCATAAAAAGTAAACTCCTGAGAATCTATCAAATTATCTACTGTTTTCGGATCTAATGATCCTTGTGAAGCACAACTCTGAAAGAAGAACAGGAATCCAAAAATCGTCAGTAAAGAAATATACTTTTTCATAATGAGATAATTATTAAATTTAGACAGCAAAATGTATGCAAATATATTCTTTCTGGAATATTTTGGAATAAAAATTGTTAAAGTTGAATTATTAACACTCAAACTATGAAAGTTACACATCTATTTGGAATAGGAGCTATTGCTCTGTCGGCTGTTGCCTGTACTACGAACCCAATTACTGGAAGATCGTCTTTACAGCTGGCCAATAACTCGGAAATTTTAACAATGTCTTCACAGGAATATAGAACGACATTGTCTAAAGGTAAAGTAATTACCGGTACGGCAGATGCAAAGAGAGTGGTAAATGTAGGGAACAGAATTAAAAGCGCTGCAGAAAGATATTATCAAAGTATCGGTAGATCAGCAGATCTTGCCAGCTACAGCTGGGAATTCAATCTTCTGCAAAGCAGTGAGCTGAATGCCTGGTGTATGCCTGGTGGTAAAGTAGCCGTTTATACCGGAATATTACCGATCACAAAAGACGATAACGGTCTTGCGGTGGTAATGGGACATGAAGTTTCCCACGCGCTGGCAGGCCATGGAAACGAAAGAATTTCTCAGGCAATGGTAGCTCAGTATGGAGGTGCAATCCTGGGAGGAACTATCTCAAATTCACAATGGGCAAGTGTTTTCCAGAAGGTATATCCTATTGGTTCACAAGTGGCTTTATTGAAATACGGAAGAGGTCAGGAATCTGAGGCAGATGAAATGGGTCTTTACCTGATGTCTATGGCTGGATATGATCCAAGAGCGGCTATCCCTTTCTGGAATAGAATGGAAGCTGCATCTTCAGGAGCAAGACAGCCAGAATTTTTATCTACCCACCCAAGTCCGGAAACCAGAATTTCAGATATCAATAAAGATCTTCCGAAAGCTTTAGAATACTATAAGGCTGCGGGAGGAAAAATATAATTAGAATTTTAATCTTGAGTAAGGCCTTATTAAATTTTTAGTAAATTTGGTAAGGCTTTTTTATAAAATCACCTAAACACAATATTATGAAGAGTTTATCAATTACCGGACTTATACTTTTAGCTGTTTCAGCATTACTTTTCTATTTAACGACTGATTTTGCCGTAGAACAAATAAAAATCTCTCATATTATGGGAATCATGGCAGGAGTTGGGATAGGGCTTATCATTGGAGGAATGGTAGGGTATTTAAGTAAGGGAAGCGCTATCAAAGAAGAACAGAAGAAAAAAGAATTTAAGCAGCTACAGAAAGATAAAGAAGAGCTTGAAAAGCAGGCTGCAGAAATTGCAAAACGTCAGGCTGAACTTGAAAATCAAAATAAAAACCCTCAAATTTAAATTTGAGGGTTTAAAGTTGTTATTTTCGATAATTCATTAGAATTTATATCCTAAACCTACCATAAACAGGTTAGGTCTGTTGTCATACCTGATTTCAGAACCGGAAACTTTATTGATGAAATTTCTTTCGTCTTTACTGAAAGCTCCTTCATATCTTGCATTTACAATAAGCTTTTTAATTTCAAGCTGCGCACCAAACTGGTATCCTACTGTAAAGTCATTTTTAGCATTTTCTTTGAAATCATTGTAAGTATTGTCTTTGTTTAAGTTAAAACTTCCAACGGGTCCTACAAAAACTCCCAGCATATTCCCCAAAAGATTATATCCTAAAAGAACGGGAACATCAATACGGTTGCTTTTTACATCAAAAGTAGTGTTCTCTGTAGTAAACTCATTTTTGAAGTGAGTATAATAGATTTCAGGCATCACGAACAATGAAGTAGGAAGTCCTACTTTTAATGAAAGTCCTACGTTAAAACCTACATTATTTTTACCTGTTCCATCAATGGCATCATTCACTGTTCCTTTGATATTGGACCATGAAGGCGAGCCTGTTGGAAAAATTAAGTTAGCCTTACCTGCCAGTGAAATCTGTGCAGAAGCCCACATTGAAAACCCTAATAACGCTATACTAAGTACCTTTTTCATTATCGTCTATTTTTGTATTTGTAGTTTCAATCGTTTTATTATTCTCAAGTAAATAGTCTCTCAGCTCTTTAAATAGTTCTGAAGAATAAACGAAATCAATCAGATTTTTATTGCCTGCAGTAATCAGAATGTCTTTGTTGCCTTCCCATTCTTTGATTCCCAGTCTTAGGTATACAATTTTCTCGCCAATCGTCATTACAGAGTTCATATCGTGGGTATTGATGATGGTTGTAGTATTGTATTCTTTTGTGATTTCATAAAGAAGATCGTCAATGATCTTTGAGGTATACGGATCGAGTCCGGAATTGGGCTCATCACAGAACAGGTATTTGGGATTATTTACAATAGCTCTGGCAATAGCCACCCTTTTTTGCATTCCTCCTGAAATCTCGGACGGATATTTTCTTTCCGCTTTGTCAAGATGTACTCGTCCTATTACTTCAAAAACTCTTTTCTTTTTTTCTCTGTAGGTAAGGTTGGTAAACATATCCAGAGGAAACATAATATTTTCTTCCACAGTTAAGGAATCAAATAAGGCACTTCCCTGGAATACGGTTCCGATTTCTGAACGAAGATGCTGTTTCTCATCTCTCGTCATGGTATTGATATCCTTACCATCAAAAAGGATTTCTCCTGAGGAAGGCATATAAACATTCAATAAACTCTTTAAAAAAACAGTTTTTCCGGAACCACTCTGCCCAATGATTAAGTTTACTTTTCCTTTATCAAATGAAGTTGAGATTCCCTTCAATACTTCAACATCATCAAAACTTTTCTTAAGATCTTTTACCTCAATCATCAGCTTAATATTAATTGGGTTAAAATTAGTTCAGAAATGATAATGAATACCATTGTCCATACCACGGCCTGCGTACTTGCTCTACCAACTTCCAGTGATCCTCCTTTTACATTGTATCCGAAATAAGAAGGAACTGTTGCAATGATAAAGGCGAAAACGATTGTTTTGGTAAATGCATAGTAAATAAATAAATTCGGCATATACATCTGAATACCAACGATATAATCGTTTTCTGTCCAGTTTCCTGTTAAAATCCCGGCAATATATCCACCACCAATACCAAATACGATACTGATAGCAATAAGAAGGGGATTAAACAGCATACAGGCGATAATTTTAGGAAATATCAGAAAATTGGGTGAGTTTACTCCCATGATATCCAATGCATCAATCTGTTCGGAAACTCTCATAGTTCCAATACTTGAAGCAATATAAGAACCTACTTTACCCGCCAGAATAAGACTGATAATGGTGGGTGCAAATTCCAGAACCAAAACCGCTTTCGTAGCATATCCTACAAATGAAGGCGGAATAGGAAAAGAAGAAGCATCAAAGTTGTTGAACATCTGAATAGCCACTACCGCTCCAACAAATATGGATGTGAAGATGACAAGTCCGAAAGAATTTACTCCCAAATCATTAATTTCTCTCATGAACAGCTTCCAGAAAACCCTCATTTTCTGAGGTTTCTGCAGGGATTTTCCCAAGAGGATAATGTATTCCCCTACTGCTGTGAAAAACTTTTTTAACATACTGCTAAATTAGACTTTTTTATTTAATTGGACTACAGTCAAGAATAAGACTAAAGCCTGGTTTTGTGTTAAAATTATTTCAATATAAACCTTATTCGGTTTATTATTTTGCATTTTTATCTCCTCCTATCACCAATAAAACGGTTTTCAAAATAATAACCAGATCGAGTACAAAACTCCAGTTTCTTACATAGAAAGCATCGGCCAGAACCCTTTTTTTCATCTCTACTTCCACGTCTCCAAAGTCACCACGCAATCCATTTACCTGTGCTAATCCCGTAATACCCGGATTGACCATGCTTCTTAAGCTGTATCTTCCGATTTTGGGTTTATAATAATTGTCGACAGCCAGCATATGGGGACGCGGACCTACTACAGACATTTCACCCTTCAATACATTAATGAATTGGGGAAGCTCATCAAGACTTGTTTTTCTTAAAAATCTACCCACTTTGGTAATCCTGGAGTCGTTTACTGAGGTGGTTTTAGTTGTAGATTCATCATTAACAACCATGGTACGGAATTTAAAACAATGAAAGACTTCTTCATGAAAACCATATCTTTTCTGAAGGAAAAAAACCGGACCTTTGGAAGTGGTTTTGATTAATATGGCAATGATTGGAAATACCCATGAGCAAATTAAAACCAATATAATGACAGAAAAGAAAATGTCAAACGTTCTTTTCATCAGGAAATTAGAATAATAATCTAAGGGATATCTAGCCTGATTCAGTACTGGCTGAGTCTGTATATATCCAAGATCATACAAGAAAAAATCACTTTGTGTGATACTTGGAATAAGTGAAATATGAATCTTATTATCTTCTGCCAGTTTGAAAAGTTCATTCTGAATCCATTCATCATAAGAGTTTTCCAGAGATAAAAACAGGGTATGAATCCCGTTCTTTTTCCAGAAAGCAACCAGTTCATTAATATTGATATCAGAATTTTCGTATTCAAATATTCTGTATCCATAATCTTTACGTTCTGTGAAGATATTCTTAAGGATCTCTGTAGAATGATTATCTCCCAAAAACATTACATTCCTGTAGTTGGCTCCAAGGGATCGTAAGTATTTAATGGCGAAATAGACCAGTGATTTTGCCAGGAAAATAGAAATAAAAAGATAAAGGGAAAGCCAGTAAATATCCGAATTAAAAAATACATTATAACTTACCTTTCCTATAAGCAGTACGCCAAGTATAAAAAAGAGGAAATGGATTAAAAGGCGTTCAAGAAACAACGTATAAGTAAGGTTCCTCGGAATATTGTATATTTTTGTCCTACCACTCAGGAGCACCCAGAACAAAAACAACAGAATCAGAGAAAAACTATTCTGATACCAGGTTTCTTTATTGTATTTTAAACTTTCGTTTCTGCTTATAAAAAAGAATATGAAGATAGATGCAATAACCATGAGGTCAAGCAACATAATGATTGATTTCAGGTATCTAGAGTATCGAATTCTCTGCATCTATCAGTATTATAGCGGATAAGCCCGGCTAATTTACACTTTTTTACGGTATATTCAGATATTTGTGCGTCTGAACAGAAGCCTGCCATTCCGGATTTTCCAGGATAAAATCTGTTATCTTAGGATACATATCATCTCTCTTGCTCCATTCACTCTGAAGATAAAGCTTACAGTTTTCAGAAACTTTTGAAGCCTGTTCCTGAGCAAACGTAAAGTCATGCTGATTGAAAATGATTACTTTAAGCTCATGGGCCTTTTGATAAATCTCTTCTTTAGGCAATCCTGTTTTCTTTGGCGAAAGAGTAATCCAGTCCAACTGTCCGCTCATAGGATAAGCTCCCGAAGTTTCGATATGTACTGTACATCCCAGTTCTTTCAATCTGGAAGTCAATATATCCAAGTTCCACATTAGAGGTTCACCACCCGTAAGAACAATTGTTTTACAATGTTTTGCAGCTGTTTCTGCAATTTCTACTGTATTCATCAGAGGATGGAGTTCCGGATCCCAGCTTTCTTTTACATCACACCAGTGACATCCTACATCACAACCTCCAAGTCTGATAAAATAGGCTGCTTTTCCGGTGTGTGCTCCTTCTCCCTGTAAAGTGTAAAAATGCTCCATTACAGGGAGCATTTTACCTTCTTTTAATAAAATATCTTCTTCTTTATTCATTTTAAAATTAGTCGTTATAGACCGAAGTTTTGTAGGCAATGATGGTGTTTTTCATCAACATTGCTCTTGTCATAGGGCCTACTCCTCCAGGTACCGGTGTAATCCAGCTTGCTTTTGCAGCACAGCTGTCAAAATCTACGTCACCTGCAAGGTAATATCCTTTTGGAGAATCATTATCTACTCTTGTAATACCCACGTCAACAATTACAGCTCCTTCTTTGATCATATCTCCTTTCAGGAAATGGGGATCTCCCAAAGCAGTAATAACGATGTCTGCCTTTCTTGTATATTCTTCGATGTCTTTTGTGTATGAGTGTGTAAGGGTAACGGTAGAGTTTCCTGGGAAATCTTTTCTTCCCATAAGGATACTCATTGGTCTTCCTACAATTTTACTTCTTCCGATAATTACACAGTCTTTTCCTTTGGTTTCAATATTGTATCTTTCCAATAATGTTAAAATACCAAAAGGAGTTGCCGGTAAGAAAGTATCCATTTCAAGAGCCATTTTTCCAAAGTTTTCAGGGTGGAAACCATCCACGTCTTTTCTAGGATCAATCGCATTGATAATCTTCTCCTGATCAATCTGATCCGGTAAAGGCAGCTGAACGATAAATCCGTCAACTGCTTTAGATTTATTAAGCTCTTCAATTTTTTCCAATAGTTCAGATTCAGCAACTGTGCTTGGAAATTTGATTAAGCTGGATTGAAACCCTACTTCCTCACAGTCTTTCACTTTAGAGTTTACATAAGCCTTGCTTGCTCCGTTATTTCCTACAAGAATAGCCACCAAATGCGGAGCTCTTCTTTTGCTAGCGAGAATCTTTTCTACTTCAACCTTGATCTCTGCTTTAATTTCCTTGGATACTTTAAGTCCGTCAAGAATTTCTGCCATTTTTACTTTTTTACTTTATAGATTTACTTTTACTTTCTTTTTACTTACTACTTGTTTTCCTTATAGTAATTGATCAATCCGTTGGTAGAACTGTCATGAGAGCTTATTGCTTCATTGTTTTCAAGCTCAGGAAGGATTTTATTGGCTAATACTTTTCCTAATTCCACTCCAAACTGGTCAAAGCTGAAAATATTCCAGATCACACCCTGAACAAAAATTTTGTGTTCATACAGAGCAATCAACTGACCTAGTGAATAAGGAGTTAATTCGTTGAATAGTATCGAGTTAGTTGGGGTATTTCCGTGGAAGACTTTGAAATTGATTAGTCTGTCTATTTCTTCATCAGATTTGCCTGCATTTCTCAATTCTTCTTCTACTTCTTCTTCCAGTTTTCCGAAGGCAAGTGCTTCAGTCTGAGCGAAAAAGTTCGCTAATAATTTATCCTGATGATCCGAAACTTTGTTTGGGCTTTTTGCATACGCAATAAAGTCTGCCGGAATTAATTCTGTTCCCTGGTGGATTAACTGATAAAATGCGTGCTGGCCATTTGTACCTGGCTCTCCCCAGATGATTGGTCCGGTTTCATATTCTACAAATTCACCGTTTCTGTCTACGCATTTTCCGTTACTTTCCATATCTCCCTGTTGAAGATAAGCCGCAAATCTGTCCAGATATTGAGAATAAGGTAAGATTGCATAAGTAGTTGCTGCATAGAAGTTACGGTACCAGATTCCCAAAAGTCCCATTAATACCGGAACGTTTTCAGAAAGGTCTGCAGTCTGGAAGTGTTGGTCTGTGTCAAAAGCACCTCTTAAAAGCTGCTCAAAGTTTTCATATCCTACAGAAAGTACGATACTTAGTCCGATAGCACTCCAAAGAGAATATCTTCCACCTACCCAGTCCCAGAATTCAAAAATATTTTCTTCTGCGATTCCGAACTTCTTAACTTCTTCAATATTAGTGGATAAAGCAACGAAATGTTTTGCTACATCTTCCTGTTTTCCAGTTTTCAGGAACCAGTCTTTTGCTGAATTGGCATTCGTCATTGTTTCCTGAGTCGTAAAAGTTTTGGAAGCAATGATGAATAAAGTGGTTTCAGGATTTAAATCTTTCACCACTTCTGCGATATGATTTCCGTCTACATTGGAAACAAAGTGAGCGTTTAATCTTGTTTTAAAATGCTTTAAAGCTGAGCAAACCATAACAGGTCCCAAGTCTGATCCTCCAATTCCGATGTTTACGACATCTGTGATCTCTTTACCACTGAATCCTTTATGCTCTCCTGAAATAATTTTTTCAGAAAAAGACTTCATGTGCTCAAGAACTTTTTTGATTTGTGGTTTGATATTTTCCCCGTCCACAATAATTTCACGGTCTGAGAAATCTCTTAATGCCGTGTGCAGCACGGCTCTTCCTTCTGTTTCATTGATTTTATCTCCGGAGAACATTTTAGAAATAGCATCTTTTAGCTGGCTTTCTTCCGCCAATTGCAATAAAAGCTCCTTTGTTCTTGAATCAATTAAGTTTTTAGAATAATCAAAAAGATAGTTGTCCTTTTGCATGGAAAACTCATTAAAACGGTTCGGGTTATATTGGAAAAGAGTTCTAAGATCAAAGTCATTTCCACCGAAGTGTTCATCAAGTGCTTTCCAGCTGTTAGTTTGTGTTGGATTTATTTTTGATAGCATATTACAGAATTTTTATCGTTCAGAAAATCATGTATTGGATGGAAATAGCTCATAATCCATAATGATTTATTTCTGATCTGCAAATTTACGGAAAAATAAAACCTCAGATAAATTTGAAGATGATAAATAACGATTTTTTAAAAAACAAAACCTCAGAAAGGCTCTGAGGTTATATAAAAAGTGTTTTGTGATAGATGTTTAAATGTTATTCATCCATTTCGTTCAGGATATTTTCCAATTGTTTGGCGCTAGGTCCGTAAAAATATTTTGTCCATAAAATAATACTTGCTACAACAGAAAGAACGCCTATCAATACTAATAAAATAAGGGATATTTGATGTTGATGGCTAATATCCGCCAACGATTCACCTTTTTTCTCCAGAAGATTATATGCCACTAAACCTAATGTTATTATAAAATGGGGAAGTAACAAGAATCCAAATGACTGGTATCTTTCCATATTTAATTTGAGTTCGTGGTAGATCTTCCAAAGACTATTTCTTGTGTTTCCGGTATAAAGATCCGCTTGTTTGTAAAATTGGTAAAATCCGAATAAATAATAACAGGATACTACTACCAATAAAGCATAAGATATATAATAAATGGTATACTGTGAAGGCGGAAATTGGAATAGCATCGGAAAGAAACCAATCAGGATGATGGAAATAACCTGCGCAGGAAATTCCTTTTTCATACTCTTTTGAATCTTTTCTATAGGATGTTTACTTTCCTTTAATTGTTCTATGGTATCAGGAATATGGACATCACTGTCTTCTTTATTCCATTGTTCTTTTAATTGATCAAAATTCATAACCTGATTTTTTTATGATGTGTTGTATTTTTTCTTTTGTTCTGTTGAGTTTTACGCGGGCATTGCCTTCACTAAGTCCTAAATTATTTCCTATTTCCTTGTGTGACATCCCTTCCATGAAATAAAATATGACTGCTTTTTCTAAGGAGTTCAGCTCCTGAACAGCATTGTAGAAAATTTCCAGCTGCCTGTCCTTTGTAGGATTGTAATCCTCCTGCTGTACTTCAAAATGAGCAGGAGCATCTGTATGATTGTTGGATCTTTTCTTTTCTTTTTTTAAATAGGTGATTGCAGTATTGATGGCAACCCGATACATCCAGGTAGAAAACTCACTGTTACCCTTAAAATTCTGATAGGATTTCCAAAGCTGGATAAGAATCTCCTGCTGAAGGTCTTCGCGGTCTTCTACAGAATCTGCATAGATCCGTGAAGCTTTGTATAAAATACCCTTGTGCTGGTTAACGAGCTTTAAAAAAGCGGTTTCAGTTGGATTGCTCACAATAGTTTCATGGTTTGGTTATGGTTATAAGCTCGATACAGGTTTTACCGTGTAGCCTTTTGCCTGTAGAAGAGGAATAATTCCGTTTTCACCCATAAGATGAGAGCCTCCAACGGCAAAGAAAGAACTTTCTTTTTTCATCATGTCCGGCATTACTTTTACCCAGTTTTGATTTCTGTTGGTAAGCATAGCCTTTTCCTGCTGAGCATTCATGAATCTTTCATCCTTAAAAAGACTGTATAGAGATTGTACATTTTCATTTTTAAAAGCTTCAATCATCTGTCTGAACAATATTTGATATTCTTTGTCCATTTTAAGCTGAGAGATTGTGCTTTTCAGATCATACGCTTCATTGATTGATTTCATTTGATCTTCCACTTTTTCAAGTCCTTTGATGCTTTTTTTATCTTTCATTGCTTTTTGAAGAAGTTCCATTTCGTAAAGTTTTACTTCGGTCTGAGGGCAGGGGATTGCTTTGGTAGAAAGCAGTGCATACAGAGCCTGAGGACTTGAAGAATCTATACTTTTCAGATCTGTTCCATAATTAGCGAGAACAGTATTCAGTTCTTTAGCTTCTTCGGGAGAAAGCTGATCCGATATTTTTTTATCTGCTTTAAACATTTTCTGTAATGACATCATTTCAGCGGGATCTGTATAATTGATTTCCATAACAAAGTTGTCAGATTTCTCAAGCGCTTTTAGTACCTTAGGTTTGATCTCAAAATCTTTACTGCATAAGATATGAAAAGTTCCGCTAATGTAAGATGGTTTAGAAAGACCGTTTCCGGAAACCTCCCAAAGAAGACTGTTTTCTTTGTTCGTATTGTTGCTTTGCGCTTTTGCAGTTATTGTGCTTATTGATAATAATGCTGCGAATCCAAGTTTTATTAAATTTTTCATTGTATTAATTTTTTTGATTTTCTGTTCTTTTAAAGAGTAGGTAAAGCAGGCATTACAATCGTTACACTTTTTTATTAAAAAAAATAAAAACCTCTCAAAAAGGAGAGGTTGTAAAATCTAAAATTATGATGATAACCAATTGGTTAGGAGTGTTTTTTTATCCCTGAATTTTGGACTGTTCAGATTTTAAAGTTTTTCTTTTTCTTAAAAAATAAATGATGGCTGCTGCAATTAACAGAATAGGCCAGACATTGATAAGTCCAATTATAATTCTCTGAATCAGATAGAATCCGTAAACAAAGCCATCTTTAGCATCATAAATGAAATTGTATTTATATTGATTATCGATGTTTGTGGTATTGGTAACAGCAATTTCAGCGATACGTAATTGAGGTTCTTTGATGTAGATATCAATAGTACTATATTTCAAATCATCTGTCATATTCATACTTGACAGTTTTTGAAGGTTTCCTTCAGACATATTCTCGTCATCAAGCTTTACCTTGTCCTTATTTGTTTTCAGTTTGTTAATGTTCTCAGAAGTTTTTTGATTTCTTTTTCCTTCCAGTTCAGAATATTTGATATTCGCAGTCACGTCCTCCGCATTGATAGATCTTGAATTCAAAAATAATTTGTTTGTATTGATTGCCGTCAGCAGTTCACCAAGCTTTTCCGTAGGAATACGTACCTGCATTCTATTCTCTGTCTGATATTTTTTGACCAGCATAGCTTCTTCACTAGATGTATTGTAGGTGTTTTCAGAAACTACGTTACTTTGAAGATTGCTATTGGTGACAAAACCTCCAAGCTCCTGTACAGATTTTTCAATGGCAATAGTGGTATTATACACATCTTTTACCTCCATATTGACATCTGCAGTCTTGATAAACTGTTTGTCTTTTACTTTCATACTGGCTACCGAGGAGATGCTATCCGAAACAACAACAGCAGCTGAGTCTGTAGTAGCATAAGCTTCAAGATCCGTTGAGTCAACTTCACCCTTTTTACATGAATAAATTCCTAATAAAAGAGCAGCAGCCAGAGATAGTTTAATGTAAGTAGTTTTCATAACGTTAATTTTTATTGTTTTCCTGAGATCAAAGTTCAGTCAGGATCTTTTGTAACGCTTGAAAATCAAAAGTAAAAAGCTTGTAAACAAAATAGGTTGTTTTAATTCGTTGAAATTAAGTGTTTTGTAAAACTATGGTAAGCTTTGCCCTTTGTTTTCGGAGCAATTTTTGCTTATCTTTTACAAACCAAAACTACAATCTATACTTATGTCGAATACTTTTTCCAAAATCAGAAACGCAATAGAATTATTTACTTCCATAGATTTCGATCAGTTGAGTGCCATTTCTAAAAAGGTAGATCTGCCCAAACTGATGCAGAATTTCTCAAAACTGGATGATAAACAGCTTTCCGGGCTTATGAAAATGCTTGATCCCGAAAAGAAAAAGAAAGAACTTCCACCCATTGACGGAGATTTTTATGATATCTACCATACGCTTACTCCGGAACAGCGTGAAATTCAGCTTAAAGTGAGAGCATTCATGGAAAAAGAAGTAAAACCTTTGGTAAACCATTACTGGCTCAGAGATGAATTCCCTTTTGAACTGATTCCTAAATTCCAAAAACTTGATATTTGCGGCGTTACCTATGAAGGTTACGGTTGCCCGGGAATGCCTTTCCTGATGGAAGGAGTTATTGCGATGGAAATGGCAAGAGTAGATGCTTCCATTGCTACGTTTTTCGGAGTACAGTCTGGGTTGGCCATGGGTTCTATTTATATCTGTGGATCTGAAGAACAGAAACAAAAATGGCTTCCGCAGATGCAGAAGTTTGAAAAAATAGGCGCTTTCGGGCTTACGGAACCGGAAGTAGGTTCAGGCGCAGCAGGAGGACTTACAGTGACCTGTAAAAAAACACCGGAAGGCTGGGTTCTTAACGGCCAGAAAAAATGGATTGGAAATGCCACATTTGCTGACCTGATCATAATCTGGGCAAGAGATCTGGACAGCGGAGAAGTGAAAGGATTTATTGTAGAAAAAGATAATCCGGGATACGCTGTAGAAAAAATCAAAGGGAAAATGGCTTTAAGGATTGTCCAAAACGGATTAATTACTTTAAAAGACTGTCTGGTAACCGAGGAAAACCGTCTGCAGAATGCCAATTCCTTTAAAGATACCGGAAAAGTCCTGAGAATGACCAGAGCAGGAGTAGCATGGATGGCTACAGGTTGTGCGCGTGGTGCCTACGAAAGTGCTTTGGACTATACCCGAAAAAGAGAACAGTTTGGAAGACCTATTGCCTCATTTCAAATGATACAGGGACATTTGGTAGAAATGCTGTCTAACCTTACTGCCATGCAGACTATGGTTTTCAGACTGTCTGAAATGCAGGATGAAGGAATTTTAAAAGATGAACATGCTTCGCTTGCAAAAGTTTTCTGCACACTCAGAACAAGAGATATTGTTTCCAGAGCAAGGGAAGTGATGGGAGGAAACGGAATTCTGCTGGAATATGATGTTGCAAGATTTGTTGCCGACGCAGAGGCTATTTATTCTTATGAAGGGACAAAAGAAATTAATTCGCTGATCGTAGGACGATCGATTACAGGTTTCAGTGCTTTTGTATAGGGAGCAGGTGGCAGATAATAGGTTACAGGTAGTGAAAAGCAACAATAGGCTTCATCTGAAGTTTACTGATACTGCAACCTGCAACCTATTACCTACAATCTATTGTCTGCACTTACGAAACTAAATGGTCGTATTTTTCCTTATTATCAATAATCATCCAAAGGTTAATCAGAAACATAATTCCAGCAATGCTCATTCCCATGGGAGATTTATCCATCGTGAAAACATGGGTGACAATTCCCACCATGACAGGCAGAATAACAATGGCACCTAATGCTCTTGTTTTTGGGAAAATAAATAATAATCCGCCAATGATTTCCACGATACCTACCAAAGGCATCAGCCAGCTGATTTCTCCAAAAGCAGCGAAGAGTTTCATTTGCTCAGGAGTGGGTTTCTCCATGGGCATATAATTAAAAAACTTGTTAAGCCCGGCATTAATAAACATAAGCCCGAAAAGCAAACATAAAATGAATTTTATTACTTTCATGATTGATGATTTTATATCAAATGTAAAATAAAAATAGGATATATTGTATTTTATTTAACATGAAATATGAAATCAATCATTAATGTGTGTTGGTGGTTGTTTTTGTGTAATTTCTCCTCCATTATCCACGGTCAATCCATTTCCTTCAGCGTAATATTCTTGGAAATCTTATAACTTTTCTTCTTTTTATGAGGTTTTGGTTCTTCTCCGAGCAATCTCCCCCAAGGTTTGAGATCATCCACTCTTTCACAGATAATCTTAATAATAGCAATGGCCGGAATACACAAGAACATTCCTGCAATTCCCCAAAGATGTTCCCCTAAAAGGATTCCAATAAAAGAAAATAAAGCATTGATTTTTACTTTAGAACCCACAACAAATGGAAGAACAATATTACCATCTACAGCATGAATTGCAATATATCCTAAAGCAACATAAATGCATGTTGAAGGAGTAGAAGTGGCAAATGCTATAAAACAGGAAATTAAAAGTGAGATAAAGATTCCCAGATATGGAATAACGTTTAGTAATCCTGTCAGAACTCCTAATAGAATTGCATATTTCACTCCCAGAATCGTAAGTAGGGTGGAAGTAAGAACAGAGACGATAATTACCTGAAGAAAGAGTCCGAAGATATATTTCTTGGTCATGATTCGAATCTCATTTACAGCTTCCTGTACACTCGCTTTATGTCTTTCGTTAAAAACGGTAACGATGAAATTATTTAAAAGTCTTCTGTAATTTAAAATAAAGATAAAAAACAAGGTGAAAAATATAATGAAGCCGAATCCTGTTGAAAAAATCCCAAATGTAAAACCTAAAATGACTCCCGAAGAAGACAGTAGTTTAGTTAATCCCTGGTTAATGTAATCCACCTGTTCATCCACTTTCACATTAAATGTTTTCGAAACCCAATGTTGAAGGCTGTTAAAAACAGTAGTAAACTGTTCCTTGAGGTGTGGAAGATCCTTACTGAAATCAGAAAGCTGATTGGTAAAGAAATAAATGATACCACTTAGAATCATCAGCATAATAAACACTGAGGTCATGGTAGACATTGATCTTGGAAATCTTAACTTTCTTTCCATAAAAGTTGCCGCTGGCAAAAACAGCATAGCCATAAGGAATGCCAGAAAAAACGGAGCTAAAATACTCTGTCCTAACGCCAGAAGATAGCCAAGTCCAATGATGGAAACCACCACGAGTGTAAGCTTGACAAGGAAAGGAAGTCTAAGAAAATTCATAATGTAAAAATATGCAGTGTGGAATAAAAATAAGAAAACCCGTGTGAATTGAAAAATTTTTTATTCAATCCTTCAGGATTTTCTTGTATTGTATCAAATTTTATTCCACCCAGCCAGATTGATTGTGATTTTTTACCTAAAACAGAAACACGCCCTGAATATCAGAACGTGTTTCCTTATTGAGAAGTTAATATGTTATAAGTTGTTTTATTCTTCAATGGCGATGTCAATGACTTCTTCCATTCTGTTGACGTAGTGTACCCTCAGGTTTTTCAGATAATCTTTTTTGATCTCTTCTACATCTTTTCTGTTGGCTTCACAAAGAATAACATCTTTGATACCGGCTCTTGTTGCAGCCAGCAGCTTTTCTTTGATTCCTCCTACCGGAAGTACTTTCCCTCTTAATGTAATTTCTCCCGTCATGGCAAGGTGGGGTTTTACCTTTTTGTTTTTGAATGAAGAAACCATAGAAGTCAGCATGGCAATACCCGCAGATGGTCCATCTTTAGGTGTCGCTCCTTCAGGAACGTGCACGTGGATATTTTTCTTTTCAATGTCTTCCTGAGGAATTCCCAGCTCATCATGCTTAGCTTTAATATATTCCAAAGCAATAGTGGCAGATTCTTTCATCACCGTTCCCAGGTTTCCTGTCATCGTTAAGGCTCCTTTACCATTGCTTAAAATACTTTCAATATAAAGAATATCTCCGCCTACACTTGTCCATGCAAGCCCAGTCACTACACCAGGAACTCCTGTGATTTCAGATAAGCTTTTCGGTCTTGGAACGCCAAGGATTTCATCTACTTTTTCCAATGAAATTTTTGGATCATATTCTTTTACCAGTGCTGTCTGAAGCGCTACCCATCTTCCAACGGCCGCAATTCTTTTTTCCAGCGTTCGTACTCCACTTTCTGAAGTATGTGCTTCAATAATATGTTTAAGCTCTGCATTTCCGAGTTTAAATGATTTTGCATCCAGACCATTTTCCTCCTGTTGCTTTTTAATTAAATGTCTTTTAGCGATCTCAATCTTTTCTTCCAAAGTATAACCGGCAATCTGAATAATTTCCGTTCTGTCTAGAAGAGGAGTCTGTATCGTTGAAAGTGAGTTAGCCGTAGCAATGAACATTACTTTAGATAAATCATAACCCATTTCCAGGAAGTTATCGTAGAAAGATTTATTCTGCTCAGGATCAAGAACTTCCAAGAGTGCTGAGCTTGGATCCCCGTGAAGACCCTGTCCGATTTTATCAATTTCATCAAGAACAATCACCGGGTTTGAAGTACCAGATTTCTTGATAGACTGCAAAATTCTTCCCGCCATAGCACCGATATAGGTTTTTCTATGTCCGCGGATTTCACTCTCGTCATGAAGCCCTCCTAAAGATAATCTTACATACTTTCTTCCTAAAGCATCTGCAATGGATTTTCCTAAAGACGTTTTACCTACTCCGGGAGGCCCTACCAATAATAGAATTGGAGATTTCATGTTGTTTTTTAATTTTAAAACAGCCATGTGCTCCAGAATTCTCTTTTTAATATCTTCCAATCCGAAGTGAGCTTTATCAAGCACTTTTTCAGCCTTAGCAATATCAAAAACATCTTTTGTATATGTTTCCCAAGGAAGATCCGTAAAGAAGTCCAGGTAATTTCTCTGTACATTATAGTCCGGAGAATTAGGATTCTGACGTTGCAGTCTGCCGATTTCTTTCTGGAAGTGTTCCTCTACTTCCTTACTCCATTTTTTGGTTTTTGCCTTGGCTATCAGGTCCTCAACATCGCTTTCAGGTCCGCCGCCCAATTCTTCCTGGATGGTTCTGATCTGCTGATTCAGAAAATATTCTCTCTGTTGCTTATCAAGATCCTTTGAGGTTTTCTGATGAATCTGATTTCTCAGTTCCAGCTTTCTGAAATCCTCATGCATCATTTCATAACACTGATTGGCTCTGGTCATCAAACTTTTCTCTTCAAGAAGCTTTTGCTTTGCTATGGAAGAAAAATTAGCATTGGTACAGATGAAATTCAGAAGATCATCATTGTTATTAATATTTTTGATTGCGAAGTTCGCGGCATTGGGAATATTGGGATCCAGTTCAATAATCTTTAATGCAAGATCCTTGATGTTCTCCAGCAATGCTTCGTACTCTTCCTGATCTTTAGGTCGGGTATCTTTTAATTTTGATATTTCTGCTTTGAAATAAGGTTGGTTATCAATGATCTTTTTAATCTTAAACCTGTGGAATCCTTTGGTAATAGCCGTAATATTGCCTTCCGGCAGCTTAATAATCTTAATGATCTTAGCCAGCGTACCTGTAGAATAAATATCTTTTTCGGAAGGTTGTTCCAGATCCGAATTTTTCTGGCTTACAATTCCAATAAAATCCCCGTTCTTCTGTGCTTCCTCAAGAAGCTGTATCGAGGTTTTTCTTCCTGCAGTAATAGGGATTACCACGTTAGGGAACATAACCATATTTCTTACCGGAAGTATAGGGAATATTTTCTGCTCGGAATTTTTATCAGTCTCTGCGAAGTCGGAAAGATTGATTTCTTCAGCTACGATATCAAATCCGTCACTGATCATTTCTTCTAAACTAATATCTTCAAATTCTGTCATAGTCAATCGAATGACAAATTGTCATTTTCGTTTTTTATCGTTATAAGGATTTTTTATAATATACTCTGAAAACGTGTGGCATATTATAATATTCTAAAGATGCACAATACTTATGCCATTTGTTTTTTACTTAAAAATACGGTCAAAATTTCCTTTTTTAGTTAATCTTTGCATTAAAAATCAAAATAAAGCAGTTCTGTTTCTGTAATTTCTTAAAAATGTGTATTTTCGCAAACTGATAAAAAACTATAATTTATAAAATGGCAATTTTAGGACAGATTAGGAGTAAGCCTTGGCTTTTAATGGGAGTAATAGCCTTAGCGCTTTTGGCGTTCTTGGTGAACCCGGATAGTATCGACAAGGTTTTTGGTAAGAATCCTGACGTTTTAGGAAAAGTAAACGGTGAGAAAATCACCCGCGAAGAGTTCAATGATCAGCTTTTCGTGTTGCAGCAGCAGGCTGAACAGCAAGGTCGTCCGAAAAACGGTCTTGAAGAGCAGGCTTGGCAGTTACTTGTACAATCTAAACTTATCAAACAACAGTTTGAAAAATTGGGCTTTGAAATGACTGATGATTATTTCTGGAATCAAATCCAGTACGATCAGATGTTTGCCCAGAATCAACAGTTTTTTGATGAGAAAGGTAATTTTAAAACTCAAGAGCTTAAAAAAGAAATTGAAACATTACAAAACACCAATCCTCAAGGATATACTCAATGGTTGAAAACAAGAAAGACAATTGAGTACAGACTTATGGCAAGACAAGTGTTTACTAATCTTTCAGCGGGTATTACTACAGGTAAGAAAGAAGCTGAAGAATTGATGAAGCAGAGAGATCAGCTTGCAGATATCGACTTTGTAAAAGTAGATTATGCAGCGTATCTTCAAAAAACAAAGATCAATGTTTCCACACAAGATCTTGCTGATTACATCAAGCAGCACCCTGTAATGTTCAAAGCAGAGCCAAGCAGAAATATCGGTATTGTATTTTTCCCATCTAAACCTAGTGCAGCAGATGATGCCGCAGTTCTGAAAGAAATTACCAAATTATATTCAGGAGGTACAGATGCAAGTGGAGGAACTGAAAACTTCCAGAATACTAAAAACGATTCTATGTTTGTGGCGGCAAACTCTGATGCACCATTCAATCCTCAGTATTTGAATCCTGCTCAATTGCCTCCAACAATCAAAGATCAGATCACGACAGCAGCAGTTGGTCAGACTTTTGGTCCTTATAAAGAACAAGATGTATATGTAGTCTCTAAATTGGTTGGTAAAAGACCTTCAGATTCTACTTTATCAAGACATATCCTTATTGCATTCAAAGGAAGTCCTGCAGGTGAAGGAGTAACAAGAACCAAAGAGCAGGCTAAGAAATTGGCAGACTCTATTGGGGCTATTGTAAAAGCGACTCCTGCTAAATTTACAGAATTCCTTAAGCTTTCAAGCGATCCGAATTCTGCAGCACAAGGCGGAAGCTTAGGATGGACAACTCCGGAAACACCTTTTGTTCCTGAATTCCTTGCTTATCTTGCAAGCAATCCTAAAGGAGCTACAGGTGTAGTAGAAACACAGTTCGGTTATCATATCATCAATATTGAAGATAAGAAATCAGGATCAATGGGGTATAAAGTTGCTAACCTTGTGAAAGCAATCAAACCTTCAGATGCTACTGAAGCTGAAACAGACAAAAACTCAAGAAAATTCATTCAGCAGGTTCAAGGGAAATCTTTCAATGATTTCGTGAACATTGCTAAGAAAGGAAACTATCAGTTCTCCAATCCAAAAGCAGCAAAAAGATTTGAAGGTCAGCTTCAGGGCTTAGGTACTGAAAAAGATGCTGATATCCTTACTTGGGCTTTCGATAAGAAAAGAACAAAAGGAGATACTGAATTATTTACAGTAGACGGAACAGGAGATAAAATTGTAGTATATCTGAACGGAAAACAGGATGCAGGTCTTGCTGATCCGGAATCGGTAAGAGACCAGATTGAAGTTCTTGTTAAAAATAAATTGGCAGCAAAACAAATCTCTGATAAAATTGCAGCAGCAAAAGCTTCTAGTTTAGATCAGATTGCTAAGTTGTTTGCCGCTCCAAAACAATCTGCACAGGTAAATCTACTGAACCCTTCAGTAGCTGGTGCTATGGAACCTAAAGTAGCTGGTGCAGCATTCGGTGTTGCAAAAGGTAAACTTTCTAACCCGGTTGAAGGAGGAACAGGAGTTTATGTTTTGATTAAGAAATCAGAAACAGTAAACAAACAGCCTGGAGATCTTAAGCAGTTTACAGAATCTCTTACTCAGAGAAATGCAGGAATGTTCGGACAGGCTTGGATGAAGAGTCTTCAGGACAATGCAGATATCGAGGATTACAGAATTGAGATCTGGAATAAGCTGGGAAATCAGCAACAATAAGAAATTCATTTCTATAAATATTAAAAGCGACAAATTTTTTTGTCGCTTTTTTGTATTTAACGCAGAACAATAAAGGAAAAGATTTATTTAAAATGTATTATATTTGCTTATTAGAAAAAAATTAGCAAGTGAAGTTCAGTAAAGAATTAAAAGCTGGTGTGATTGCACTTCTAGCTATTGTAGGCTTTGTGGTGTTGTTTCAGTTTATGAAAGGGAAAAGCCTTTTTACTACCGACAATATATTTTACGCAAAATATGATAATGTAGAAGGTCTGGCACAGTCTTCGGCAGTCTCTATTAATGGTCTGAAAGTAGGACAGGTAGATAAGATTATTCCTATAACTGCAAAAGATGGAAAAATTAATTTTGTCGTAAAAATTACAGTTGATAACAAATTCGAGTTTTCAAAAAATTCATCATTGGAGATTTTTGAACCAGGATTAATGTCTGGTAAAGAAATGAGAGTAAACCTTATGTATGGAGGCCCTACTGCAAAGGACGGTGATACCCTGAAAGGAGCTTTCAAACTTGGAACATTGGGAAGTCTTTCTTCTCAGGTAGGTCCGGTAAAAGATCAATTACAGGTAGTACTACACAGGGTTGACTCTTTAATGGCTAATGCAAACCAGGTTTTTGACGCTCAGAACAGAGCTGAAATAAAAGCTTTATTAGCCAACCTTAATAAAACAGTAGGAGCATTACAGTCTACCGCAGGAAGTGTAAACACCCTTGTAGGACATAATGATCCTAAATTACAGAAAGTATTGGATGATGCAAGTCTTACCATGCAAAGCGGAAAGGTGACTTTGGATAAATATGGAAATCTGGCTCAGAGTATTGATACTAAACAGTTGAATGCTACTATTGCCAATTTAGATGCTACTGTAGGTAAATTGAACCAGGTAATTGGCGGTATAGATAAAGGAGAAGGAAGCTTAGGCAAACTGATGAAGGATGAGCAGCTTTATAACAACCTGAATTCAGCTTCTTCCAATTTAAATTCATTGATCGAAGATATGAAAGCGAATCCGAAGAGATACATCAACTTCTCGGTTTTCGGTAAAAATAACAAAGACTAATACGCCTTATGCAGTACATCGATAACATTATTTTCCTGATTTTATTAGTGGCAGGATTCGGACTTTTTGCCAAAAGCCTGCAGAAGATCTATAGAAATATCAGATTGGGTCACGAAATCAATAGAAACGACAGAAAAGGAGAACGTTGGGAAACTATGGCTCGTGTAGCTATGGGACAAAGTAAAATGACGGCACGTCCTGTAGCTGGAGTTTTACACCTTTTTGTGTATGTAGGTTTTGTGATTATTAATATCGAATTAATAGAAATTGTTGTTGATGGAATATTTGGTACACATCGTTTTTTATCAAGTATTTTCGGACATACATTTTATAATTTCTTTACTGCAACCTTAGAAGTTTTAGCACTTTTGGTGGTTATTGGGGTTGTCATTTTCTTTATTCGTAGAAATTTTTACGGAGTGAAGAGATTGACGATGAAAGAACTTTTTGGATGGCCTAAAAATGATGCAAACTGGATTTTGATTATTGAATTTGCTCTGATGATGGCTTTCTTTATGATGAATTCATCAGATTTTATTTTACAGTCGAGAAGTGTTTTACCAGAACATGGAAGCTTCCCGATCAGTGAGATGACATTGGTTCCGTTTTTAGAGATCTTCAGTTTTGATAACGGATTTTTGATGTTCACTGAGAAAGCGGCATGGTGGTTTCACTTTGTAGGAATTCTTTTCTTCATGAACTACCTTTACTATTCAAAACATTTACATATTATCCTTGCATTTCCAAGCACATGGTATGCAAATCTTGATAAAAAAGGAAAATTCAACAACCTTGAATCTGTTACAAAGGAGATCAAATTAATGATGGATCCTAACGCAGATCCTTATGCTGCTCCGGCTGAAGGAGCAGAAGCAGATGTACCTTCTAAATTCGGTGCTGAAGATATCTTTGACCTGAACCAGGTACAGTTGCTGAACGCCTATTCTTGTACAGAATGCGGACGTTGTACTTCTGTTTGTCCTGCTAATATTACCGGGAAAAAACTTTCTCCAAGATTGATCCTTATGAAAACAAGAGATCGTTTGGAAGAAGTAGGAAGAAATATCGATCAAAACGGAAAATTTGTTGACGATGGTAAAAAACTGTTGAACGACTATATCACAAAAGAAGAACTTTGGGCGTGTACCACATGTAACGCATGTACAGAAGCCTGTCCGGTATTGCTTGACCCGCTTTCCATTATTTTTGAAATGAGAAGATTCCTGGTGATGGAACAATCTGCTGCTCCACAGGAACTGAATCTGATGATGACCAATGTGGAAAATAACGCTGCTCCTTGGCAGTATAACCAGGCTGACCGTCTGAACTGGGCAACAGAAAACTAGATAATTAATCAATTTGAATATTTGAAATTGATACCAGTCTAGATCATTTTCAAATCTCCAAATTCTCACATTTTCAAACTGAAAAAGAAATGGATTTCAATATAAAAACAATGGCAGAATATGCTGCCGAAGGAAAAGCCCCGGAAGTTTTATTTTGGGTGGGATGTGCGGGAAGTTTTGATGACCGTGCTAAAAAAATTACAAAAGCATTTTGCAAGATATTAAATAAAATAGGTGTTGAATTTGCAGTTCTGGGACAGGAAGAAAGCTGTACCGGAGATCCTGCAAAAAGAGCCGGAAATGAATTTGTTTTCCAGATGATGGCTCTTACCAATATCGAAGTATTGAATGCTTACGAAGTAAAGAAAATTGTAACGGCTTGTCCACACTGTTTCAATACTTTGAAAAATGAATATCCAAGCTTAGGTGGACACTTTGACGTGGTACACCATACTCAGTTCCTTAAAACATTAATGGAAGAAGGAAGGCTGAAAATTGAAGGAGGTGCATTTAAAGGGAAAAAAATTACTTTCCATGATCCATGTTACTTGGGACGTGCCAATGACGAATATGAAGCGCCAAGAATGCTTCTTGAGAAACTGGATGCAGAACTTGTAGAAATGAAACGTTGTAAAACCAACGGACTTTGTTGTGGAGCAGGAGGTGCACAGATGTTTAAAGAGCCTGAAAAAGGAAATAAAGACATCAATATTGAAAGAACAGAAGAAGCTTTATCTTTTGAACCTAAGGTAATTGCTACAGGATGTCCTTTCTGTAATACCATGATGACAGATGGGGTAAAACACTTTAACAAAAATACTGAAGTAGCCGTAAAAGATATTGTTGAACTTCTTGCTGAAGCAGAAGACTTATAATCTTATAAAAGGTTATGAAGGTGAAATGGAGACTCTCCTTTTTATTGATCATTTCAATACTTGCTCTTCTTACATTCTGGAATTATCAAAACAGAGTATATGATTGGGATATGCCGGGCTACATGGGAAGTATGTATACATCTGAGTTCCCGGATTCACCAGATAAAGTTCGAATCATTACCTATCAGGAAATAAAAAAAGAGGCTCCTGCAGAACATTATACAGACATCATCGGAATAAAGCAATGGGATATTCCAAGGCAGTATTTCGTAAAAAATACACAATCTTTTACAGAACAATTACCCTATTTTCAGATTAAAGTAGGGTATATTCTTGTTATCACTCTGTTTTATAAGCTTGGGCTTTCATCTCCAATGGCAGTCCTGTTTACCAGTCTTATTTCGTACTTTTTTTCAGGGGTATTATTATTTTATATTCTAAAACTGCTGTTTCCGAAGAAATATTGGCTTGCGGTAGTATTAACGGTTGCTTCCATGCTATTACCACCCATGACCTACATGTCCAGAGTTTCTACACCTGATATGTTTATTTTTCAGTTTATGCTGATCTTTATTATTGGTTTGCTCAAAAAATGGAGTAAATGGGCCATGTTTGTGCTTCTTTTTGGGATTACTTTTATACGGCCGGATTATATTACATTCACTCTCACCTATATTATCGCTGTTTTCTTTTTCCAGTATTTTCGGGAAAAGAAAATTGATGTTTCCTTTATCGCACAGGGAACAGTTCTTCTGATCATGTACCTGATCATTATTAAGTTTTATCATTATCCTGGATGGAAAGATCTCTTCTATGATACCTTTATTGATAGAAGACCTATTATCTCAACACATCCTATTGATGTTAGTTTAAAAGACTATCTGAGTATTATTTACATTAAAATTATCTACTTTAAAAAAGTGACGCTATCCGTAGCCATTATGATTGGAGTAATATTTTGGCGCTCCAAAGATGTTTGGGTAAGAATGATCTCAGTTCTTTTTCTGATCAATGTGTATATCAAATTCTTTTTCTTTCCGCAGTCAGCAGCGTTAAGATTTTTCTTTCCGTTTATTTTTCCGCTTTTCATGATGATGCTTTATGTGCTGAGCAAAAAATACAATGATCTTAAACTGGAGAAAATTGCGTAATTTTGTCTTTTAGAAGATAGGGATTTACCATCACTGTTCAATTCATATTCTGTTCAATAACCAGAATTGATGATACGTGTTCAGGTTCCTGAAAAATAAATATTTACATTATGAAAATCGAAGAATCTAATATTGTAGAAACCAACGACTACAGAGTTATTATATACCCGGCTTCAAGACCTTTTGAAACCAAAGAAGCAAAAGCTATTACTGAAAAACTTTTTGATTTCCTTGCCACATGGGCTGCTCATGGAAAACCGCTTTCTTCTTCATTTAAAATTGAAAAGAATCAGTTTATCATAGTATGCGTAGATGAAGAAAAAGAAATGGCTTCAGGATGCAGTATTGATGCTTTAGGGAAGATCATGAGAGAAATTGATGAAGAGTATCAACTAGGTCTTTTTGACAGAATGAAAGCAAGTTTTGTTGAAAATGGGGAAGTGAAAACTTTAAAATTAATAGATTTCAAAACGAAGCTGAGAGCTGGAGAATTTTCAGAAGATATACAGGTTTTTGACTTCTCAAAAAATACCTATCTGGACTTTTTGAGTCACTTCCTGCTTCCTTTGGATAAGAGCTGGGCGGCTTCTATAAAATAATCGCTGTTATCCTGATACAGTAGAATAATCATAAAGTGGAAAATATATTTCCACTTTTTTGTTTTAATGTATATTTGTATAGATTCGAGTAGAGACTAATGCCTAAAGTACTTTTTTTAACGACTTCCCATAGCTATAATGATGACCGGATTTTTTATCATCAGGCCAAAGCTCTTAGAGATAATGGGTATGAAGTAAAAATATGCAGTTTACAGGCAGAGTATAAAGGTTTTATAGATGGAATTGAGATAGAATCTTATGCAGTCCTGGAGGAAAGTATAGACCATAAAATGGAGACTTTCCGGAAAGTCTGTAATGATTTTCAACCCCAATGTATCATCTGCTCTGAACCTCTGGCTATTGTAGCAGTAAGGAACTTTGTAAAAGAAAACAAGATAAGCTGTATCTATGATGTTACAGAATGGTATCCTTCCCTGTCTATGCTTCAAAAGTACCGGTTTCCGGCTAAAATTTTTCAAACGGTAAAATTTTCTCTTATCCAGTTGTATGCTGGTTTTTTAAGCACTCATTTCATTTTTGGAGAAACGACCAAAAAGTTTCCGCTGGCTTATTTTTTTGGATTCAAAAAACAAATGATTCTTCCCTACTATCCGGATTCTATTTATATCCGGGAAAGCATAAAACAGCTGGATACAGATACGATTACGCTCTGCTATACCGGTCAGATTTCTAAAGATAAGGGTATTGAAAATTTTTTCAGTACAATAGATAAGCTTCGTCATAAAATGCCCACGCTTCATATCAGGATTCTGATTATCGGATCAACGGTAGATGGAGATGATGAACTTTATTTTTCAGCATTACTGAAGCAATATTCTTTTGATCATATAGAGATCCGAAAACCAACAGCTTTTGAAAGGTTTACAGAATCATTGGCAGAAGCAGATATATGCTTTGATCTTCGGGAAATTAATTTTGAAAACAATCATTCTCTGCCCATAAAACTGTTTTATTTTATGGGAGCAGGAAAACCGGTGATTTATTCAGATTTAAAAGGAATCCGGAAGCATCTGGGCACACTTTCGTTTGGCCGTCTTGTAGATCCTCATCATGCCGAAGCTATTTCGGAGATTATCATCAATTATATCAGGAATCCTGAGTCATATCATGCACATGCTCTCAATGCCAGGAAAGAATTTAAAGAACAATATAATTGGGATAGAATAAAAGGTTCCTTCGTTGATTTTGTGAATAGATCTATTGATAAATAATCACCATGCAGCTTACTATCATTAAAACATTTGTCTCCCGTTTTCTTATTCTGATCCTGAGTTTCGGATTGGTGATCTATTCTACGAATATGTGGGGTAGTGAAGGAAAGGGAACCATTTCTATTGTAGTTGCCAATGCTGCTGCTGTGAGCTTTTTCAGCAGTATCTTTTCGGGGAGCAGTGCTTCTTATTTTGCTTCAAGATTTAAAATAGAAAAAGTCTTATTGTATGCTTATCTGTGGTCTCTTCTCACAGGACTTCTGATCCCGTTTTTATTCAGTCTGGCTTCTATTCAGAGTGAATATCTTTTTTATCTTATCGGAATCTCTGTTTTTTCTTCCCTTTTGTCTACTAATGTCAGTTTGTTTATTGGAAAACAGGATATTAGAAAGTTTAATGTGTATACCGTTTTACAGCAGCTTGTACATATTATCTTTATCGGAATACTCGTATACTTGATTGGGAAAAAAGACGTTTCAGTCTATTTTCTTGCACAGATTGGGTGTCTTGCTCTTCTTTTCCTGACCAGCTTTTTTCAGATCATGAGAAAATGTAATATTTCCGAAATATCATTCTGTAAAGAGGTTGCCAGAAATATGTTTGAATATGGCTGGAAAACCCAGCTGAGTGCTTTCGTTCAGTTTCTTAATTACAGGCTTTCATTTTATTTTCTGGAATACTTTGAAGGCATCGCCAGCGTAGGGATTTTTTCCATTGGGGTCACTTTTTCAGAAGCCATATGGACGATTACCCGTAGTATCGCTGTCGTTTTATACTCTGATGTCGTTAATAGTAAAAGTAAGGAAGAATCCGTAGGGAAAACCAAAGAGTCTTTAAAACTGACATTTATTTTAATGATAGGTTTTGTACTGGGAATTATTATTATCCCTTCCCAGGTTTATGAGATGATTTTTGGGAAAGAATTCAGAGAAACCAAAGAAATTATGCTCCTCTTATCACCGGGAATTTTTGCCATAGCCGTAAGTGATATGGTTGGGCACTACTTTTCAGGAATGAGAGAACTTAGAATTCTCAATGTTAAATCAATTCTCGGATTGGTCGTTACAGTGGTCTTTTCTTTCATTGCAATACCCAGATGGGGAATTTTAGGAGCATGTATTGCTACTACTTCATCTTATTTGGTTTCAGCTTTTCTGTTGTTCCGAAAATTTTATAGTTCCACCTCATTGAGTTGGAAAGATTATATGGTTTCCAAAGAAGAAATACAGCTTTTAAAACAAAAATTTTTGAAGAAATAATTACTCATTACACGAACGGTAAATAAAGTCATTTCCCTATTTTTACAAAACTATTAAGTCTTTACTATGTGCGGAATCAGTGGTTATTATTCATTTCATAAAAGTATTTCCTCAAAAAATATTCTGGAAATGAATCAGGCAATCAGACATCGCGGACCGGATGATGAAGGTTTCTGGTTATATGATCACAGCCATGGACTTTGTTTTTCAGGAAATGATTCTACTCAAAAAATTCAAGAACAGTTTCCTGTTTTACAGGAAATAAATTCCAATATTGCCTTAGGTTTTCGTAGGCTATCCATTATTGATCTTTCTGAAAAAGGCCATCAGCCCATGCTTTCAGAAGATGGGCAGATTGTTATTACATTTAATGGAGAGATTTATAATTTTAAAAAATTAAGAAAAGAACTTGAAATTTCAGGACATACTTTCCACAGCACTTCTGATACAGAAGTTATTCTCAAGGCTTATAAAGAGTGGGGAAATTCAACCTTTGCAAAGCTGGATGGGATGTTTGCGATTTGTATCGTGGATCTTATCTCCCAAAAGCTTATACTGGCAAGGGATAGAGTAGGAATGAAGCCTTTATTTTATCATCAGAATGAACAAGGGCTGGTTTGGGCTTCAGAAATAAAAGCATTACTGAAAAATGAATGGGTAAAACCAGAAATCAACTGGGATGGAGTGTATACCAATTTTCTTTTTCAGACCACACTGGCTCCACAAACCTGCTTTCAGCGTATTTTATCCCTGGAACCAGCTTCCTTTATGACCGTTGATTTAAAGAATCAAAAAATTATCAAAGAAAAATTCTGGAAATTGCCTTCACCGTCTGCGGAGAATATTTCTCAGGAAGAAGCGGTAAAAAAAATAGACGAACTTCTTTCCGAAAGTATTTCAGAACAATTATATGCCGATGTTCCTGTAGCAGTTATGATGAGCGGTGGAATAGATTCTACCTTAATTGCTTCAAAATCAAAATCTTTTAATCCTAATATTAATACATACACCATCTCTTATCCGTTTTCTGAGGAAGAAGTGAAAAATGCGTCTCTGGCAGCTCAGCATTTTGGGGTTTCCCATGAAGTGAAGGAAGTAAGTGATGAAGAAGCGCTGGTACAGCTTAAAGAAAATATTCAGCATTTTGAAGAACCTTACAGCAGTTTTGAAGTCTTACTCAATGCAGCAAAATATGCACATGATAAAGATTTTAAAGTGGTGTTAAGCGGAAACGGAGCCGATGAGCTTTTTGCAGGCTATTCCCATACACTGAAGCTCAACAGATGGCTTCTGATGAGGAATTTTAATTTTCTGAGTCCATTGATCCTCACAAAAGACAAATTTTCGCAACGGGTGAAAAACTATTTCTCTCAGGATGATATGTTTGATTTTTTCAGACAAAGCCAGATCAGTATGATGCCTTTGGAAGCTAAAAGCCTTATACAGCCAGATATTTACAATAAAATTAATTCAGAACTTTCAGAGTATCATCTTTCGGAAACAAAAAACTATTCCGGATATTTTGAATATGATATGAAATATTCACTGTCTTCTCACCACGTTTTTCGTGATGACCTGAGTGCCATGAAATACAGCGTGGAATTTCGTTATCCCTATCTGAGTAACAATCTTATTGATTATGTATCAGCCCTGCCCCAGAATATCAGGTTTAATGGTATTCAGAATAAACCCTTATTACGTAAAACCGCGGAAAAATATCTTCCCGAATCAGTTTTGAATATGCCTAAAAAAGGGTTTTCATTTCCTGTTAATTATTTCATTAAAAACGAAAAAAGAGTAAGAGATTTTATTGTTGAAAATCTTGAAAGTTTAAAGAAGAGAAACTTCTTCAATGCTGCAGTGATTAATGAGTGGTGGAATCATCAGGAACATGAATACGACTGGGTGAAAATATGGCAGCTGGTTACTTTTGAACTATGGTATCAGAAATATTTTGAAAAATAAAGAAGCTGCCTAAAGATTAATATTTTACCTTTGTATTTATGATGAAATATTTTTGGAGTATACTTGTTGCGGTTTTTGCACTGATCAGTTGCAAAAGTGATGATGATTCTTTACAGAGAATAGATCAGGTACTTAATATCTACATGAAAAACAGCGCTGGTCAGGATCTTCTGAACAGTAAGAAAACAGGATCTTTTACAGGATATTCTGTGAATGATGTTTTCGGAGCTAAAGATAATTCTCCGGTGAGCATTTCATTGAGAATGACAACCGATTCTCTGTTTTATATGGAATATCTTGCAGGCGCAAAAAGAAGACGTATAGATTCTATCAGCCCAGACAATCCGGGAACAGGAACTTCTTATTTCTCCAGAATGCAGATTACGTTTACTAAAAGTACTAATGTAGCTGATAATGTTATAGGATTACTGGAGGTTCAGTATCGTAATACGCCCACCGCATTTCAGGTTTCAAAGGTATTATATGACGGAAATGAAGTGTTTTCAAAAAATGCTGATGCCCCAACTTCGATAAATACCGTTACGATCACAAAATAATTTTTAAATTTGTACAACTGTTAGCTGATTATAAGCTAAACATCTAATATTTAACATCTAAATAAAATGTTACAAGTCAATTTTTTGCGCGACAATAAAGAACGCGTTTTAGAAGGTCTTAAAAAAAGACAATTCAAAAATCTTGAGTTGGTAGACGAGGCTATCGCTGCCGACGAAGAAAGAAAAAGAATCCAGTTTGAACTAGATTCCCAGCTTTCCGAAATCAACAAAATCTCGAAAGAAATCGGACTTTTGATGAAAGAAGGGAAAAAAGAAGAAGCGGAATCGGCAAAGTCTAAAACAGCACAATACAAAGAGTCGAGCTCAGAATTGAAATCCCAGTTAGAAGGTAAAGAAAATGACTTACTGAATATTCTGTACCAGCTTCCCAACATTCCCAATGAATTGGTGAAGAGTGGTGCTTCTGCTGATGATAACGAAATTATTTTCCAGTCTCATCCTGTAGAAGGTCTTGGGGAAGGAGCAATTCCTCACTGGGAACTGGCAAAAAAATATAACCTTATCGATTTTGAATTAGGAGTAAAAATTGCCGGAGCCGGTTTTCCTGTTTATTTAGGAAAAGGAGCAAGACTACAGAGAGCTTTGGTGCAGTATTTCTTAGATAAAAACGTTGAAAAAGGATATACAGAAGTAAATCCTCCTCATGTTGTGAATGAAGCATCTGGGTTTGGTACCGGTCAGCTACCGGATAAAGAAGGGCAGATGTATTATATCAACGAAGATAAATTATATCTTATTCCTACAGCAGAAGTTCCTGTAACAAACCTTTACCGTGACGTTTTGCTTGATGAAAAAGATCTTCCGATCAAAAATACAGCATTCTCTCAGTGTTACAGAAGAGAGGCAGGAAGCTACGGAGCTCATGTAAGAGGGCTAAACCGTCTTCACCAGTTTGAAAAAGTAGAGATTGTAAGAATTGAAAAACCAGAAAATTCTTATGCTGTTTTGGAAGAAATGGTAGAGCATATCAAAGAAATCCTTACAGATCTTGAACTTCCGTTCAGAGTGATGAGGCTTTGCGGTGGTGATACAGGTTTTGCATCTGCAATGACCTATGACTTCGAAGTATGGAGTGCTGCCCAGGAAATGTGGTTAGAAGTAAGTTCTGTATCTAACTTTGAAACATTCCAGGCCAACAGATTGAAATGCCGTTATAAAGGAGATGGTAAATCTCAGCTGGTTCATACTTTGAACGGATCAGCCATGGCATTACCAAGAATTATGGCTGCGTTGCTTGAAAACAATCAGACAGCAGAGGGCATCAAACTTCCTAAAAAGGTTGCAGAATATGCAAGATTTGATGTAATTAATTAACCAATCATGTTTTAAGATAAAAAAGACCACCATTTCGGTGGTTTTTTATTTAAAATCTTCGTAGATAATGGTGTAGTATGAGTTAGCCATTAATTCGTGTACAGGTTTTTCCTTTCTAGTTTTTTATTCTACATTTTTAGATATAATGTTTATTTTATTATTTCATTAATCGATTATAATTTGAGTTTTAGCAATAATTCAACTTTGTGAGAGTTAAATTATGTTTTTTTTATTCATTTATTTAGTTTTGCTGAGTCATTGATAGGTCGACGAAACTTTTTATGTAAGGAATTAGTTACCAATACTTTATTAATATTAAAAATAAACACATTCAAATGAAGAAAAATTTTATTTTCGGAGGATTTCTGCTGTCATTAACAATGTATGGACAGGTTGGGATCAAAACGGATACGCCTCAAAAATCTTTGCATGTTAATGGTTCATTACAGATTACGAACGAATTCAATGTAGGAGGAGATGCCAGAACGGCAGGTTCTGCAGGATCACCGGGACAGGTTTTGACGTCTCAGGGCGCTGGAATAGCACCCACCTGGAATTCTTTGCAGGCACTAAGTGGTCAAAGTTCTTTAGCCTTCAATATTTTTAGTACTGGAAAGACGGTGAATGGCTCTACAGTATTTAATTCAGTCCCGGGACTCAACTATACCTATACAGCTCCGGCTAATGGTGTTCTACTTATCCAGGCTAATATTTATACAGCATTGGGGGAAAGCTCCGGATCTGGAAGCCTTGTTTTCACCAATACGCAGATCGCCATAAAGGTTAATGGTATTGAAACATTTTATGGAATGTCAACACCAATAGGTAGCGGTAATCCTCCAGTGGCGGGAATGAACCCTGAAACGACAGGTATTATTGGTAAAATAAATGTTACCAAAGGAACTGCTTATGCTTTCGATGTGGTTGCAAAAGATATTTATAAATATAATGGTACAACCGGTGCTTATGCAGGTACATATACCTGGAATGTGTATTCTTCACAATCTTCTATTATAGCAACGTTAATTACTAATTAAACACATTATTTAATAAAAAAATAAAGGCCCTGATCACTGATCCGGGCCTTTGTTTTTTTATTATTTTTTATTCAGTAATGATAATGATTTTTCTATCTGCGTTTTTGAATTTTGAATCTTTGTTATTCAGGGCTTTCAGATCATATTCTATCCTTACAGAATAATCGTCAACCTGTTTCAGCCAGTCATGTTTACCGGTGATTGATTTTATTTTACTTTCAAATTTTAAAGTTGTTCCGATATTTTTGAAAAACATCATCATCATTCCTTCCATTTTTTCCGTTTCCTCTTTAGAACCTTGAGAGCGAAGTACTTCCTCAATATTATTAAGATTGAAAAAATCGGTGTTAATGGTTAGTGTTTTACCATCCCAGGTATTGAGTAAATTTTGATCAAAGGGTAATTTTTCGTCTTTATTGAAATTTTTAATGATCTCATAATCATGGGGAGTAAAATGATCCATTTTAAAGGAAAATCCAGCGGGAATAGGATTATTGCCATCTTTTGTGGATTTCAAAAAAACTTTTTTCAGCATTCTGAGCGTATCCTGATTTTCCGTTTTCAGTTTTCCTTCTTTCTTTAGAATATCGTGCATGCTGGTCCAGACTGTTGGGAATCGATCAAGCTCATTAAATTTCTCCTGTTTCAGGGAATCAGGAGTCATAGCCTGCATCTCTGCCATAAATTCTCTGGTATCTACATCAGTAATCATAGAGGTGGCTGTATCCTTATGATAGATTACTTCGGTATTAATGCTGCAGGATTGTAGGGTAAACAGACTTATTAAAAATAAGACGATTGTTTTCTTCATGGTATATTATACATTCTAATTAATGGCAGTTCACCGCTCCGTTGGGGTCTTTAATAATGGTCATTGCTTCAGCTTTCGGAGAAACATAAGGAATACCGAGTTCAAGACCTCTCAGGATGAATAATCCTCCTAAAATAATCATGATCACCGGAACAGCTTTTAGAACTTTTACCCTGAAGGCCTGATTCATAAGATTCCCGGCCAAAACAATGGCAAACATGAACGGAAGGGTTCCCAGACCAAATAAAGCCATGTATAAAGCTCCCTGCCATATTCCTCCGCCTGCTAGACTGGCGGTAAGTGCCATGTACACCATTCCACAGGGTAAGAAACCATTCAAAAGTCCTGTAGAGAATCTTGAGCGATAATCTGCTTTCTGAAGAAGTTTTCCCAGGTTCATTTTTACACTGTACAGGAATTTGGAGAGGAAAGGAATTTTTGAAGCAAAATCTTTCCCGCCAAAGGAAAATACAGCCATAATAATGAGGAGAACTCCGGCTGTAATAGTCAGATATTTCTGAAAACCTGCCATTTCAAATCCCTGTCCGATAATTCCCAGAAGCGCACCCAATAATGAATAGGTGAAAATTCTTCCGAATTGATAAGTAAGGTTCTGAAGATAGAAGTTAGCGGCCTGCTTTTTAGTTAATCCCATCGATAAAGCAATAGGGCCACACATTCCGATACAGTGAAAGCCGGAAGCAAAGCCTAAAGCAATAGCCGATACAATAAGTCCTATTTCCATATCACATCATAATCCATTCTATAGTCTGTTTTATCTTTGCTCCAACTTAATCTTAATGTGTAGTTTCCTACCTTCAATACCTGTGCAGGAATTGTGAAAGACTGGCTGGCATCAAGCTGTACAGATTTTTTGATGTCTAAATTCTGGTCGTCGGTTCTGTTCAAAACAAATTTTACCGTAGTATTTGAGTTATTATATTCTTTTGGAAAAGTAATTTTTATTCCCTTGGTGTCCTGGCTGTAAACAGGTTTTTCCTGCAGCTCATCAGCTTTTTTCTTGGCATCAATCACATCCTGGTACTTCAATTCTTCTTCGTAATAGTTATCTGTTACCATTTCAGAATTCTTCTGCCCGTTCGGGAAAAGAAACATCATGGATAATATAAAAACTATGAATGCAAGTAATGCAATTACAACACCGTGTCCCCAACTAAAGTTCTTCATTTTTTTCTAATTAAAATTGCAGTTTGAATGGTCCCTCAAAATATGTCTGGTATGAGTCTATCAATTTACCTTTCATATCATAAACACCAATGGTAATATTTTGTTTAGAGAGCTTCATATCATTTTCCGGGAAGCTGATATTGATGGTTCCCTTAGAAATTTTGTCTCTGTCTACCTGAATTTTACTTGATGCACTGTAAGTGATCTCACCATGGGCAGGATCTATTACTTTGATGGTGACGATTTTTTTCTCGTTCGTTTTATTAAGGAAGGTATAATTATAGGTATTGGTAATTTTACCGTCTCTTACAAAGAATGTACTTCCTGCAGGTTTGATGAATTTAGCCTCCATCTCACCACGGCTATACAGTAGATATCCCAAGAAACCTACAAGAAGGAAAAGAAATATACTGAAACCTTTCATTCTTCCTGTAAATTTGAACTGAGTTTCTTTTTCAATTTCGTTCTCAGAAGCATATCGGATCAGTCCTTTTGGAAGACCTACTTTTTCCATAACTTCATCACAGGCATCAATACAGGCAGTACAGTTGATACATTCCAACTGCTGTCCGTCTCTGATATCAATTCCGGTAGGACATACCACTACACATTGATGGCAGTCTATACAGTCTCCTTTGCCGGCCGCTTTTCTGTCTTCCCCTTTTCTCCATTTTGATCTGTTTTCTCCTCTTTTGAAATCGTAGAAAACATTGATGGTATCTTTATCAATCAATACTCCCTGAAGTCTTCCGTACGGGCATACCAGTGTACAAACCTGTTCTCTGAACCATGCAAATACAAAATAAAATGCAGCGGTAAGAAGAATCATGACAATAAAATTAGTTGGATGGGCAAATGGCCCTTCACCAATAATTTTAAATACCTGTTCATATCCTACGATGTACATGAACATAAAGTGAGTAATAATCAATGAAATGATAACATAAACTGTCCATTTCAAGCTTCTTTTCCAGATTTTCTCACTGTTCCACTCCTGTCTGTCCAGCTTCATCTGCTTGTTTCGGTCACCTTCAATCAGATATTCGATCTTACGGAAAATCGATTCCATAAAAATTGTCTGAGGGCAAATCCACCCGCAGAAAATTCTTCCGAACGCAATCGTAAAAACAATAATGAAGATTAAAGATGCGATAGCACCCAAAGTAAGGATAAAAAAGTCCTGTGGATAGAAAGGCTGTCCAAAGATGAAAAATTCTCTGTCTATGACGTTGAATAGTAATAATGGGTTACCATTGATCTTGATAAATGGTAATGCAAAATAAATAATTAATAAGAGATAGCTTACAATGTTTCTATAGTTGGTGTATTTTCCTTTAGGTTTTCTTGGAAATACCCATCTTCTCTTTCCGGATTGCTCCATTGTCCCTATAGAATCTCTGTAAGTCTCAGGGTCCAGAACCTGTCCCTGTCCGCCGCGTACTTCTATTTCTTCTATGTCTGACATATATAATAGGTTTTAAAAAAGAAAAAACATAATTCGTTACTATTTTAATCTAATAACAAATTATGTTTTTTTCATATGTTTTCTAATTTTTTAAATTATTCTTTTTCCCAATGCGCTTCAGTTCCTTGAGGAGCTGCTCCTCCTTGAGCCTGAGTCACTGGTGGTTGTTCCTGATTGATGTGATATACATATGCTGCAATCTTTTCAATCTCTGCACCTGAAACTTCTCCGTTTTTACCGAATGCTCTCATCGCAGGGTTAGTAGGAGAACCATTCCAGTCCATGTGGAATACGTTTTTAAATAGCGTTTTCTCAGGCTGGTTGATCCAGTAGTTATCAGTAAGGTTTGGTCCGATACCTCCACTACCATCTTCTTTGTGACAAGATGCACAGTTTGTTTTGAATAATTCTTTACCTTCTGCAATGTTATCAGCTGAGTATTTAGCTGTTTCAATCGTTACAGGAGGCTGGTTTGCTTCAAATTCTTTGATGCTTGCCATTTGTTCTTTATATTCTTTTTCATATTCGCTTAACGGGTGAGCGAAGTCTGTGAAAGAGTATGCTGCAATATATACAATACAAAAAGCGGTCCCAAAATAGAATAAACCTACCCACCATTTTGGTAACTGGTTATCCAGCTCCATGATTCCATCGAAACCGTGGTCAATAAGGATATCTTTTTCTTCAGTTTCAGATTGCTTTTTGAAAGCTGCATCATACATTCTTCTCAAGAAAGGTACTTTCTTTTCAGCTAAGTAAGCTGCTTTCTCTTCCGGAGATAATTTTTTGAATTTGTTGTTCTCAATCAGGTCTCCAATAGCACTATGAATATAGGCAAGGATACCAGCGATCACAACTGTTCCCCAGAAGTAAGGCGAAGCTAGGAACGCGTAGCTTTGTACAAACAAATAATAAAAAACTATTAAAAGTCCTATTATTATTAAGATGTTTACGACAACAGGTGTTCTTTGTTTCATAAAAATAGTTTAATTTTTTAAATTAAAATTGTCATCCTCATCATCCCCAAGTGGTGCCTCTTCCTCTTCTTTGTAATATTTTTTAGGCCTGCTAAAAACATAGATTACCAGAGCAACGAAGAAAAGCATAAAGAAAATCAGAGCCAACGTCTGGTAAAAGCCAGCGTTTTCTGTATTGGATAATATATCTTTAAAGTTCTGAGGAATCATATGAACCTTTTAATGTTTTAGTTATTACTTGCTGTTTTGATTTCAGTTGTTTTGATATCAGTTCCTAATCTCTGAAGATAAGAAATAAGAGCTACAATTTCTTTTTTCTCTAGTTCTCCCTGAGGTCTCTTTGCATAAGCCTGCTTAAGGTCATTTGCTTCAGAGAAGATATCTTTTACAATTTTTGCTGATTGGTTATTAGCCCATTTGTCTGCAGAATCGATTTGAGCCTTAGTATAAGGTACATCGAATACATTTTTCATCAGCTTCATTTTGTCTACCATCTTAGTTCTGTCTAAGTCAGTAGCAATTAACCAAGGGTAACGAGGCATGATTGAACCAGCAGAAGTAGATCTTGGGTTATACATGTGCTTGTAGTGCCAAGAACTTGGGTTTTTACCACCTTCTCTATGTAAATCCGGTCCTGTTCTCTTAGAACCCCATAGGAATGGTCTGTCGTATACGAATTCTCCAGCCTTGGAGTATTGTCCGTTCTTACCGTTGAATCTTGTGATCTCATCTCTGAACGGTCTGATCATCTGAGAGTGACAAGCATTACATCCTTCACGGATATAAATATCTCTACCTTCAAGTTCAAGCGGTGAATAAGGCTTTACTGCAGAAATGGTAGGTACACTTTTCTTAAGAGATAGTGTAGGGATAATTTCAATTGAACTACCGATAGATATTGTAATGAAAGATAAAATACCTAGTAATACAGGAGTTCTCTCTAACCAAAGGTGAGTTCCTTCTCCTTCTTTTCTGTTCTTGCTGATGTTTGCCAATGCAGGAGCTTCAGCAGGAACTTCTTTCTGGAATGATCCTTTTCTTACCGTAGCAATTACGTTTACGATCATTAAGATAGATCCTGAAATATAGAATAAACCTCCTACGAATCTCATTTTAAAGTAAGGAATAATTGCCGTTACAGTATCCAACCAGTTTTTCCATAATAATGTTCCATCCGGGTTGAATTGCTTCCACATTAATCCTTGTGTAAATCCTGAAATATACATTGGTACTGCATAGAAGATAATTCCTAAAGTACCTAACCAGAAATGCCAGTTAGCTAATTTTACAGACCAAAGTTTTGTTCTCCACATAATTGGTACCAAATAATAGATAACCCCAAATGCCATGAAACCATTCCATCCAAGAGCTCCTAAGTGTACGTGACCGATAACCCAGTCCGTAAAGTGACCAATTTTGTTGATGTTTTTAGTTGCCAAAAGCGGCCCTTCAAACGTTGCCATACCATAACAAGTAACAGCTACTACGAAGAACTTAAGGATAGGATTTTCTCTTACTTTATCCCAAGCTCCTCTTAACGTAAGAAGACCATTTAACATTCCTCCCCAAGATGGTGCAATAAGCATGATAGAGAACCCTGTTCCTACCGCCTGAGCCCAAGCTGGAAGAGCTGTATACTGAAGGTGGTGAGGACCAGCCCAGATATATACGAAAATTAATGACCAGAAGTGAATAATAGACAGTTTATAAGAGAATACCGGTCTGTCTGCAGCCTTCGGAAGGAAGTAATACATTAAACCTAGAACCGGTGTCGTCAATACGAATGCAACCGCATTGTGACCATACCACCACTGTACAATAGCATCTTTTACCCCTGCATATGCTGAATAAGATTTCCAGCCTGTGAAAGATAAAGGTACTTCAAGGTTGTTGAAGATGTGAAGCATTGCTACTGCAATCCATGTACCGATGTAGAACCAGATGGCTACATAAAGGTGTCTTACTCTTCTCTTCGAAATAGTCAGGAACATATTGATACCAAAAATGATCCATGAGAATGCGATCAATATGTCGATCGGCCACTCGTGTTCAGCATATTCTTTAGAGGTGTTGATCCCCATAAAGAACGTAACGAACGTAGCAACGATCATAAACTGCCAAGTCCAGAAATGTAACCAAGACAAGGTGTCACTGTACATTCTTGTTTTTAATAATCTTTGTAATGAGTAATAAATACCCGTGTAAACGATGTTACAAACGAATGCAAAGATTACGGTATTGGTGTGCAACATTCTGATTCTACCAAAACCAAATGCACCATGAGTGTTTATTAACCCTTCAATATTACCGGATGCCAAACTTTTAATGGTTGTGTCATCTGTCCCGAAAAAGAATTCAGGTAATTCAGGGTAGAAAAGCATTAATGCCGCCGTAAGCCCGAACGTAAATCCAATGAGACCGAAAACTAAGGTCGCATAAAGGAACGCACGGACAATACTATTGTCATAACTAAACTTCTGTGTTTCCATATCAACTATTCACTATTTTTCTCAATTTTTATTATTTTCTCCTATTTCTTTCTCGTCTTTATTTTTGTCGCCAGTTTCATCATTTTCTTTGATTTTTTCATCATCAAAAAGGATTCTGACAGCAGGAGATTCATCATCTTCAAACTGTCCTTTTCGGGCATACACTATAAATACGACCAAGAAAATCGCAGCTAAAGAAACACTGCAGAGGATCATTAAATATAGAATATCCATTGGACAACAAAATTAACCTATTTTCGGGGTTCAAATTTAGTGAAAAATAATGACATTCATCACGAAATGCCGATTTCAGCTAATTTAAAATCAGTCTAAATAAGGGCTTTTACGCCTGTTTTTTGAAATGTTTACGACCTAATATCCAGGTTGAAAGTGTAGTAAAGGTAACCACCGTGATCGAGCTGATTGGCATGATGATTGCAGCAAAAAGCGGATGCATATGTCCTGTAACAGCGTAACTTAAACCAACGATATTGTATAGGAAACTGATTATAAATGTCATTTTCACAATGGTGATAGAGCCTTTGCAAACGTTCAGGTAATGGTCAAGAGTTACCACTTTATCACCGTTCATAATGACATCAGAAGATGGGGTGAAACTATTGGTGTCGTCTGCAATAGCAATTCCTACATTACTTTGTTTTAAAGCTCCTGCATCATTAAGACCATCTCCAAGCATAGCTACTTTCATATGCTGATCCTGAAGGTTTTTGATATAATTCAGTTTGTCTTCCGGGCTCTGATTAAAGGCCATTCCTTTGTAATTCGGGATAAGCTCTTTCAGCTGGTTTTCTTCTGAGGAATTGTCTCCGCTCAGGATAAATATTTTGTAGTGGGTGAGTTTTGTGAAAAGTTCTCTCAGTTTCGGGCGGTACTCGTTTTTAAAGATAAACTTACCTAAATATGCACCGTTTTTGCTGATATAAACTGCTGTTTCAAGGTTTTTAGGCTCTTGGTTGTTATAACGGGCAGAACCAATTTTATAAAGATTTCCTCTTACGCTGGCTTCATATCCTTTTCCGGAAATTTCAACATAATTCTCTACCGGGAAATAATCATCATTTACTTCAATGAATTCATACAATGATTTTGAAAGCGGGTGATTGGAGTTCTTTAATAATGTTTTAATATTCAGAGAATCAAACTCATTAATTTCATCTCCCTCGTATTTGATATTGGATTTCTTTCTGTGGGTAATCGTTCCGGTTTTGTCAAAAACAATGGTATCAAGCTTCGCGATTTTTTCAATCGTTAAAGTATCTTTTACATAAAACTTATTTCGACCTAAAATCCTCATAATGTGTCCGAAAGTGAACGGTGCAGATAATGCAAGAGCACAAGGACATGCAATGATCAGGATGGCTGAAATAACCTGGAACATTTTATTTAAATCAATAAAATACCAATACGTTCCGGCAACTAAAGCGATACCTAAAATGATGAATGTGAAATATTTACTGACATTATTTGTTAACGTGTCAAGTCCTGTTTCGTGTTTTTTAAATGCTTCTTTATTCCAAAGCTGGGTTAAATAACTTTGGTCTACGTTTTTAATCACTTCAAGCTCTAAAGAAGATCCGATCTGTTTTCCTCCCGCGAAAATTTTATCTCCGGGTTGTTTGCTGATGCTTTCGCTTTCTCCAGTGATGAAACTGTTATCAATATTTCCTTCTCCGTTGATCAAAATTCCGTCAACAGGGATGATTTCCTGATTTCTAACCAGAATTCTATCACCCACTTTTATTTCAGACAGTAAGATATTATCCTGTTTTCCTTCGAAATCAACTTTCGTTACGGCAATCGGATAGAAAGATTTGTAATCTCTGTCATAGGAAAGAGCATTGTACGTTCTTTTCTGGAAAATTTTCCCGAGAAGCATAAAGAATAAAAGTCCGCAAAGAGTGTCGAAATATCCTGGGCCATAATCTGTTACGACTTCATAGATGCTTCTTCCGTAAAGAACGAAAATTCCTAAAACAATCGGCACATCAATGTTGACGATCTTGTTTTTTAAACCATACCATGCAGATTTGTAATAATCTGAAGCTGAGTAGAAGACCACAGGGGTTGCAAGAAGGAATATTAAAGTTCTGAATAAACCTTTATAGTGTTCCATCCAATAATCTTCCCCTCCGATATATTCAGGAAAGGCAAGGAACATTCCGTTACCGAAAGCAAAGGCTGCAATGGCAAATTTTACTAATAAAGACTTATCGAGATGATCTTCATTTTTATCAGCAGTTTCAAGGCTGATCACTGGTTTATATCCCAGATTGGTTAAAAATTTAGCGAGTTCGCTTAATTTCAGATCGTTATGATTGAATGAGATCTGTAAGGTCTTCCTTGTAAAGTTGACCTGCGAATATTTGATGTGGGTATTTAAAGTATGAAGACTTTCCAATAGCCAGATACAGGAAGAGCAATGAATTACAGGGATTTTGAATGTAACAAGACTGGTGCTTCCTTCAGAAAAATCAGTAACTTTTTCAAAGATTTCCGGAGTATCCAGATAGTCAAATTGAGTAGAATTTTCATCATTCGGACGAATTCCCGCTCCTTTATTAAGCTCATAGAAATTGCTTAAATTATTTAAATTTAGAATTTCGTAAACAGACTTACATCCATTACAACAGAAAGTCTTTTCATTAAATAAAATTCTCTCTTTTTCTATCCCTTGACCACAATGAAAACAGTTCTCGCTCACCCCATAAAATATTGAACTACAAAATTATAACAAATTTTTTTGTTTATCGTGTTAAAAAGTTCTATTTTTGTGATAAATATCATATAAAATGCCGCAGGAACAACAGATAGCAATTGAAGAGAGGTTCGCCAGAGTTTTTAATGATAAATCATTTAAAGAAAGACTTTCTAGCGCAGATTTTGAAAAATACATTAATGGCAAAAAGAAACTGAGTTTTCAGAAACATGATACCATTTTCGAGGATGGTGAAACTCCAAAAGGAGTATATGTTCTGGAAAAAGGGGCTGCCAAACTTTCAAAATCAGGAGCATTCGGGAAGGATCAAATTTTAAGATTTATCAAAGAAGGGGATATCATCGGCTATCGTTCTTTGCTTTGCGGGGAAAATTTCCAGGCCAAAGCAGAAGCAATGACAGATATTGAATGTGTTTTCTTACCAGCGGATATCTTTATGTATCTTTTGGAAGTAGACCCACAGCTGTCTTTCGTAATGCTTCAAAAAATTTCTTACGAATTAGGAGAATCGTCCAATACCATTACTTTCCTTGCCCAGAAGACGGTAAGAGAAAGACTGGCAGAAATACTGCTACTTCTGGAGCAGAAACTGGGGGTAGATCCTGAAGGTTTTATCAAAATCTCATTAACAAGGGAAGAAATTGCCAATATTATCGGTACCGCTACAGAAAGTGCCATCCGTCTCATCTCAGAATTCAAACAGGATAGTCTGATTGAAGTGGACGGAAGAAATATCAAGATCTTAAACCACGACAAACTCATGAAACTCGGTCACGTAGTTTTATAAATCATACAAAAACTTAAGTCGGCTGAAGGCCGACTTTTTAACTTTTAAAAATAGATAAATTATGTCTGTTCACTCTGAAATTAAAAAAGTTACGACTGAAACCTTGCGTAAGATGAAATTCGACAAGGAAAAAATAACAATGCTTACAGCCTATGATTTTACCACGGCAAAGATGGTAGATGCAGGTGGAGTAGATGCTATTTTAATTGGAGACTCTGCAGCGAATGTAATGGCTGGTTTTGAAACTACATTGCCTATTACGCTGGATCAAATGATCTATCATGCCCAAAGTGTGGTAAGAGGAACCGACAGAGCTTTGGTGGTAGCAGATTTACCTTTCGGAACTTATCAGAGTAATCCTGAAAAAGCATTGGAATCTGCGGTAAGAATGATGAAGGAAGGTGGAGCACATGCTGTGAAAATTGAAGGCGGAAAGGAAATTTCCAAGTCTATTAAAAAGATCATCAACGCCGGAATTCCGGTAATGGGACATTTGGGGCTAACACCACAGTCCATTTATAAATTCGGAACGTATAAAGTAAGAGCTAAAGAAGAGGCGGAAGCTGAAAAACTGATTGCGGATGCACAGCTTTTGGAAGAATTAGGCTGTTTTTCCGTTGTATTGGAAAAAATACCTGCAGAATTGGCGAAAAAAGTTACAGAAAGCATTTCTATCCCTACTATCGGAATCGGTGCCGGAGCAGATTGTGACGGACAGGTTTTGGTGTATCATGATATGGTAGGAATGAACAAGGGATTCAGCCCGAAATTCTTAAGAAGATATCTTGACCTTTACACAGAAATTACAGGAGCCGTTTCTCAATATGTAAAAGATGTGAAGAATGTAGAGTTTCCCAACGAAAACGAAAGCTATTAATCCATGCAGAATCAACAACAATCTATCCAGGGAATATTATCTATCGCAGCTTTGATTTGCCTTGCTGTAGGATGGTTTAATTTATTTTCTCCGGAAATCAATCATTTACTTTCAAGAAAAGTTTTTTATGTTCTGATAGGAGCCAGCTTCTTTATTCAGGCGCCATTGCTTACTAACAAAAACTTTGTCTATGCTATGTATGCTGCCGCTGCCATCTGTGTATTGGGAGCATTCATTCCGGAAGATTCAAAACTTTCTGCACTAAAAACAGTAGGACTTCTGGCGGGAATTATCCTTTCATTATCCAATAGAAGAAGATAGACGGAAGAAATATGAAGGAGCAGATTATATATGAAGATAACCATCTTCTGGTGATTAATAAAAAGGTAGGTCAGCTTGTACAGGGTGACAAAACCGGAGATGAATCACTATTAGAATCCATCAAGAACTTTATAAAAATAAGAGATGCTAAGCCGGGAAATGTTTTTCTCGGCTTGGTTCATCGTATAGACCGTCCTACATCCGGGCTGGTAATCTATGCAAAAACCTCCAAAGCACTTTCACGGCTTACCCAAATGGTGAAAAACCGTGAAGTGAAAAAGACCTATTGGGCGGTTGTAGGAAAAGAAATGATCCCACAAAGCCAAAGATTGGTCCATTACCTGAAGAAAAACGAAAAAAACAATAAAGCCATTGTTTTTCCGAAAGCTACTGAAGGTGCAAAAGAAGCCATTCTGACTTATCATGTGATCAAAACATTAGACAATTATTTGTTGCTGGAAATTGACCTTGAAACAGGAAGACATCATCAGATCAGAGCACAATTATCTAAAACAGGAATTCCGATCAAAGGCGATCTGAAATATGGAGCTTCACGTTCCAACCCGGATGGAGGAATTAATCTTCATGCAAGAAAGCTGGAATTTATTCATCCCGTTACCAAAGAAAATATTGAAATTACAGCTCCGGTGCCACAAAATGATGCGATCTGGAGAGCTTGTGAGGAATAAGCATATCATAACAACTATACCATGAAATTCAAATCACTTTTATTAGCCACATTGCTGGTTATGGCATCTTGTTCAGACAATGATGAATTGCCGGTTGATCATTCGCAACAGACGATTACTGAAAATACTAGTAAAATATCGTGGAATTATCCTGTTTTGTCACCTGTCTTTAATGGATTGGAACAAAATTATATGTTTGAATATGATGCTCAGGGAAGAATTAGTAAAAAAACAGGAGGAATTTTGAAGTCTACAGGAGCTTCGGGGGCTCCGGACCGATTTACAAATCTGATTTATACTAAAATATCTTATACGGGAAATACAGCTGTTGTAGGAAGCTACAGCTCAGATCCATCATTTAATGTTCAGTTGAATGAAAGGAAATTTGAATTTGATAATCAAGGTAGAGTTGTTAAAGTAGTTATTCCACAGGTTAATAATTCATATATGGATAAGTATTTGACCTATACTTATGATACTTCAGGAAAATTAATTGAGATTTTAACTGAATATCCTAATGTTCCCTACGATCCGACTGACCCTCAAGATTATATTTTGACCTACGTAGAAAAGTTTATTTATAATAATTCAGGAAATTTAGAAAAGGCAACTAAAACTGAAAAGCATAATAATATTGATGCTTATATTACGAATGAAATTACATTTGATAACTTTGATGCTGCACAAAATCCATTTAAGAATTTAGGTATTTTTGAAGATTATTTCTATTTGTCATTATCAAAAAATAATCCTCAAAGAATGATCTCAAAAGAATATAAACCTTATAGTTCCGAATTTTTTCTGAGCCAATCAAATTGGACTAATCAATATAATTCTGATGGAAGCTTGAAGCTTTTTTACTAAAGAACTATTTAAAATAAAAATGAAGACTGTCTCAAAACCGAGATGGTCTTTTTTCATTATAAGCAAAAATCAATTTTGCTTATTTCAAAATAATGTCTAACTTCGTTCCCAACTTTAGGGGTGTCTGTATCAACAGACTGAGACTTTACCCTTTGAACCTGATCTGGATCATACCAGCGTAGGGAAAAGTAGATGACTTTTGCTGTACATTCTATTGTACAATAATGGCCATTCCTAAAGTATATTTAAAATTATTAGGAATGGAACTTATAATCAACCACACCCGAAAAACATTTGATGTACTTCCTGAAAACCTGGAAGCATTACTGGCTATTGAACTACCTGGAAAAAAGAAAGGCATTGCTGTAGCCCTCAACAATCGCATTATTCCCCTGTCAGTCTGGGCGGAAACCATCCTTAACAATAACGATTCAGTTTTAATCATTACTGCCACTCAAGGCGGTTAATTCTCATATTTAATACCAATACTTATGGCTCACTCCATTACATGTTCGCCATTTCCGAACTCAAAGAAAATCTATGTTGAAGGAACATTACACCCTATCAATGTAGCAATGCGTGAAATACAGCTTAGCCCAACCAAACTTAGCAATGGCGGCTTTGAACATAATGCTCCGGTAACCATTTACGACACTTCAGGACCTTATACTGACGAAAATGCAGTTATTGACATTCAAAAAGGACTTCCGAGAATCAGAGAACAATGGATTCTGGATAGAAATGACGTGAATATTCTGGACGGAATTACCTCAGAATACGGAAAAGCCCGTTTAGCAGATCCTCGTCTTGATGAACTGAGGTTTTCCTATGACCATAAACCTAAAGTGGCGCAGGAAGGAAAAGAAGTTACCCAGCTTTATTATGCAAAACAGGGAATCATTACTCCGGAAATGGAATACGTAGCGATCAGAGAAAATCAAAGAATTGAACAGCTTGATTCCGTATCAAAAGAAATGGCTTTTCAGCATCCGGGACACAGCTTTGGAGCGAATACTCCGAAAAGTAAAATTACTCCGGAGTTTGTAAGAGACGAAATTGCTGCCGGAAGAGCAATTATTCCTAATAATATCAATCACCCTGAAAGTGAACCGATGATCATTGGAAGAAATTTTCTGGTGAAAATCAATGCCAATATCGGAAACAGTGCTGTTTCATCCAGCATTGAAGAAGAAGTAGAAAAAGCGGTTTGGGCCTGCAGATGGGGAGGAGATACTATTATGGATCTTTCAACCGGAAAAAATATTCACGAAACAAGAGAGTGGATCATCAGAAACAGTCCGGTTCCAATTGGTACCGTTCCTATTTATCAGGCATTGGAGAAAGTAAAAGGTGTTCCGGAAGATCTGACATGGGAGATTTTCAGAGATACTCTGATTGAACAGGCAGAGCAGGGCGTTTCTTACTTCACTATTCATGCTGGTGTTCTGTTAAGATACATCCATTTAACCGCTAAAAGAGTAACCGGAATTGTTTCCAGAGGAGGATCAATCATGGCGAAATGGTGTTTGTTCCATCATAAAGAAAGCTTCTTATATACTCATTTTGAGGAGATCTGCGAGATCATGAAGAAGTATGATGTAGCTTTCTCTCTGGGAGACGGTCTTCGTCCAGGATCTATTGCAGATGCCAATGATGCCGCTCAGTTTGCAGAACTGGAAACTTTAGGGGAACTGACAAAAATTGCATGGAAACATAATGTACAGGTAATGATCGAAGGCCCGGGCCACGTTCCGATGCATATGATCAAAGAAAACATGGAAAAACAGCTGGAAGAATGCCATGAAGCTCCATTTTATACTTTAGGTCCTTTAACAACAGATATTGCACCAGGTTATGATCATATTACCTCAGGAATCGGGGCGGCGATGATCGGTTGGTTTGGCTGTGCGATGCTTTGTTATGTAACACCAAAAGAACATTTAGGCCTTCCGAATAAAGATGATGTAAAAGTTGGGGTAATTACTTATAAACTGGCAGCCCATGCGGCAGACTTAGCAAAAGGTCATCCGGGAGCACAGTACAGAGACAATGCATTAAGTAAAGCCAGATTTGAATTCAGATGGGAAGACCAGTTTAACCTTTCATTAGATCCAGAGACGGCAAGAACTTATCATGATGAAACACTTCCGGCAGAAGGAGCAAAAATTGCCCATTTCTGTTCTATGTGCGGACCGAAATTCTGCTCGATGAAAATTACTCAGGAAATCCGTGAGTCTGCAGAAAAAGGAATGCTGGATAAGTCTCAGGAATTCATTGAAAAAGGGAAAGAAATTTATATATGATTCTCGTTATTACTCCTGAATTGATTGTCCCGAACGAAACAGGTTTTATTAATCAGATGTTTCAGGAAGGACTAGACCTTCTTCATATCCGTAAACCATGGATTACTCGCGATGAAATGATTGAGTTTATCAGCCAAATTGATGACATTTTTCATCCACAGCTGGTATTGCATACTCATTTCGATCTGGGGAAAGAATATAACATTTCAAGGTTTCATTTCAGGGAGATTGATCGGAAGGAAGAAGTATACAAGCCTTTTGCAGAAGAAAATATCATTTCAACTTCAGTGCACGATATTGCAACATACAATACTTTGGACAAAGAATGGGATTATGCTTTCATAAGCCCGTTCTTTCCTAGTATATCCAAAAAGGGTTATGGACTGGATTCTACTATTAAGCATGAAGTAGCACAGCGGAACAATCCGGATGTAAAATTGATTGCTCTTGGTGGAATTGACCAGAATAATATCCACGAAGTTTTTGAAACAAATGCAGATGGAGCAGCTTTGTTAGGGGCCATCTGGGAAAATGAAGAACCTTTAAAAGTATTCAAAGAATGCAGGAACGTCCTTATGTCATAAGTATTGCGGGTTTCGACCCAAGCGGAGGAGCAGGTTTGCTATCAGACAGTAAAACCTTTGAACAATTAAGGGTGATGGGACTGGGAGTGTGTACAGCATTGACATTACAAACCGCTTCCCAATGCCTGAGTCTGGAATGGCGTCCTGTAAAAGAAATCACTGAAGCGATTCAGGTGCTGATGGATAATTATACTATTTCAGCAGTGAAGATCGGAATTGTGAAAGATGCAGAATTTCTAAGTAAGATTATAGAAACGGTTAAAGAAAGCAATTCTGAAGTAAAAATCGTTTGGGATCCTGTTCTGAAAAGTACTTCCCAATTTACTTTTTTTGATCTTGAAACACTTCCTCAATTAAAGAATACGGTTAATAAACTTAGTTTAATAACTCCCAATTATAACGAATACAGTGTTTTAAAGGAAAATAATCTTTTACCGGATACTCATCAATGTGCATTACTGATTAAAGGTGGCCATAGAGAAGATCACTTAGGAACGGATGTTTTAGTTGAAAATGAAAACGAAACTATTTTACTTCCGCGGGAAAAAAATACAGCATATTTTCCTAAACATGGTTCCGGCTGTGTTTTATCTTCTGCCATCGCAGCTGAGCTCGCCAAAGGTGAAAACAGGGAAACGGCCTGCCGGAATGGGAAATCATACATTGAAAAATTTTTAAAAAGCAATCCCACTTTACTGGGAACGCATTCATAGAAAATATGGGAAAATTACAATACATATCACAGGGAAATACAAAACAGGAACAGGAGCTTCATATCCGAAAAGCCTTGGACAATGGAATCCAATGGGTTCAGGTTCGATGGAAAAATGCTCCGGAAAATGAATTGATCAGTCTCTGTGAAATATCAAAACAGCTTTGTTCAGAATATCATGCAGTTTGTATCATCAATGACCATGTACAGCTGGTAAAAGAAATAGATGCTGATGGTGTGCATTTGGGATTAAATGACAGCTCTATCGAAAAAGCAAGACTGATTTTAGGTGAAAATAAAATCATTGGAGGAACAGCGAATACGCTTTCAGATGTCATTCAAAGAATTAAAGAATCCTGTGATTATATTGGTTTGGGACCATTGAAATTTACCACCACTAAAGAAAAGCTGAGCCCTGTTCTTGGGTTTAAAGGGTATCAGAATATCATTGATGGATTAAGAGAAAAATCAATAGATATTCCCAAAATATTTGCCATCGGAAGTGTTACCCTTGAAGATATTTTACCGTTACAGAAGATCGGAATTTATGGTGTTTCCATTTCAGGGCTTATTACCAAGCAGCCTACCATTATTAAAGAACTAAACAAAGTAATGATATGAACAATCAGAAATTAGAAATAGCAGGAAGAATTTTTGAATCAAGACTGTTTTTAGGAACAGGAAAGTTCGGAAGTCTCACAGATATGGTGCAGTCTGTCATTGCATCAGAAACCGATATGGTGACTATGGCTTTGAAAAGAATTGATGCCCGGTCCCATGAAGATAACCTGCTTGATTCTTTAAGAGAAACCAATGTTCAGCTTCTGCCTAATACTTCAGGAGCAAGAACGGCAAAAGAAGCAGTATTAGCCGCACAGTTAGCCCGGGAAGCACTGGAAACCAACTGGGTGAAACTGGAAATTCATCCGGATCCAAAATACTTGCTACCAGATCCTATTGAAACCCTATATGCCACTGAAGAACTGGCTAAACTAGGATTTGTAGTAATGCCTTACATTCACGCTGATCCTGTTTTGTGCAAACGCCTTGAAGATGCAGGAACGGCCGTGGTAATGCCTTTGGGAGCACCAATTGGAACGAATAAAGGATTAAGAACACAAGACTTTTTGGAAATTATTATCAGCCAAAGTAATGTTCCTGTAGTAGTAGATGCGGGAATCGGGGCACCATCCGATGCTGCAAAAGCAATGGAAATGGGAGCAGATGCTGTTTTGGTGAATACAGCCATTGCCGTTGCAGGAAATCCATTGAATATGGCTGTTGCTTTTAAAGAAGGTGTGATTGCCGGAAGAAGAGCGTTTGAATCAGGATTGGGAGCAATCGCCAACCATGCTGAAGCTTCAAGCCCGCTCACTTCATTTTTATTTGAATAAATCTGACTCATGAAAAGCTTTAAAGATGTTTTTGAAAACTACCAATGGGATGAGGTAAAGAATAAGCTTGAAAAAGTAAGCTTGTCTGATGTAAGATACAGTCTTCAAAAAAAGAATAAAACGCTTGAGGATTTCCTGAATCTCCTGTCGCCGGCCGCTTCTCAGGAACTGGAACTGATGGCAGGAATGACACAGATGCTTACTCAAAAAAGATTTGGAAAAACCATTCAGCTGTATGCACCGCTGTACCTCAGCAATGAATGTCAGAATATCTGTACCTATTGCGGATTCAGTCTGGATAATCATCTGAAAAGGAAAACTCTTTCCGATACGGAACTTATGATTGAAGCATCGGTTCTGAAATCAATGGGTGTGAACCACGTATTGCTGGTAAGTGGAGAAGCCAATAAAATAGTAGGAGTTCCTTACTTTCAGAATGCTGTCCGCAAGTTAAGACCTCATTTTTCCAATATTTCCATTGAAGTACAGCCCTTATTGGAAGAAGAATATAAACTGCTTCATGAAGAAGGAGTGCATTCCGTTTTGGTGTATCAGGAGACATATCATCAGGATGTTTACAGAGAATATCACCCGAAAGGAAAAAAATCAAATTTCCATTTTCGGTTGGAGACACCGGACAGGATAGGAAGAGCAGGAATCCATAAAATTGGACTGGGCGTTCTTCTTGGACTTGAAGACTGGAGAGTGGATAGTTTTTTCAACGCGTTACACATAGATTATCTCCAGAAACAATATTGGAAAAGTAAATTCTCGGTTTCCTTTCCCAGGCTCAGACCGGCTGAAGGAATTATTGAACCGAATTTTATTATGGAAGACAAAGACCTCCTCCAACTTATTTGTGCCTACAGAATCTGGAATGAAGACCTTGAAATTTCTATTTCCACCAGAGAAAATGAGGTCTTTAGAAATAATATAGTATCTCTGGGAGCAACAGCCATGAGTGCCGGTTCAAAAACAAATCCGGGAGGCTATGCTGTAGATAAAGAATCTCTGGAACAGTTTGAAACCAGTGACGAGAGAAGTATGGAAGAGATTAAAATCATGATCAAAAAATCGGGTTACGACCCTGTTATGAAAGACTGGGATTCTGTGTATAGTGGATTTTAAAATTTTTTAAACCATTAAGAAATTTGAAGAAGTGAAGGTTATTTAAGAAAAATCGAAGATTTTTAAGCCACTATCTTTTTTGAAGCGAAGCTCAACTTAAGTTTCCTTACAAACTTAAAGAATCTTAATGGTTCAATTATCATAAAGTATGAAAAAAGAAGATAACTTTTCACGGTACAGCCGGCAGATATTTATCGAAGAAATAGGGCTGGAAGGGCAAAAGAAAATAATAGATTCCAAAGTTCTCGTTATTGGCGCAGGAGGATTGGGAAGTCCTGTTATACAATATCTGGCTGCTGCAGGAGTGGGCACTTTAGGCGTTGCAGATTTTGATGAGGTGGAACTTCATAACCTGAACAGACAGATTATTCACACTGAAAACAGCGTAGGATTATCCAAAGTGAAGAGTGCCGAAACATTTGTAGAAAAACTTAACCATCAGGTTGCCTTTACAGGAATCGAAGAGAAAATAAATGAAAATAATGCTGAAAAAATACTTTCTCAGTACGATGTTATTATTGACGGTTCAGACAATTTTTCAACAAGATATCTGGTGAATGATACTTGTGTAACATTGAGAAAAACGCTTGTTTATGGCAGTATTTTAGGATTTTCCGGACAGGTTGCAGTTTTCAATCATCTCGGGAGTAAAAATCTTAGGGATATTTTCCCTGAACCGCCTTTTGATGAAGAGATGCCGGATTGCGACAGCCTTGGTGTTTTAGGCGCTTTGCCAGGAATAATAGGCAGTATGATGGCTCTTCAGACTTTAAAAATTATCACCGGCCTTCCCGTACATATAAATCAGCTTACATTGATAGAGGCAATGGATTGGAGATTTCAAACAATAGATTTTTGATCTAAATATAAACGCTAATATCACTAATTTTTTCACAAATAACACCATTTTAATATCAATAGAAACGGGCTTTAGCCCGTTTTACTTTTTAGAATACCATCCATAGGCTTTAGCCAAAACCTATATTCCATACAAAAAAGAGGCGGTCACCTTAGGAGCCGCCTCTTTTATTTTATCTCAAAAAATTATTGTCCCTGCTGCATTACACCGCCGTTATCTTCTTTTTTGGTCTGGTTAAGAATATTTGGATCCTCTTTCGCCAGTTTATTTCTTGTTGGAATTTTATAATTGATAGAAAGCCCGAAGTTTCTTGTATCATATTTACTATAGATCATTACCGGAGTTCCTGATGGTGGGTTAGAGCGTACCTGCATCATCTGTCCGTTGAAAATATCATTCGCAAAAACAGAAAGTGTCAAACGGTTGTTCATAAACTTCTTCGTCAGTGTAATATCAAGCGAGTTGTTGAAAGGCTTCTCTGCTGTAAAGTAGAAATATCCTGCTTTTGGCGTCAGATAGCTGTAATTGGCTGTCAGTTTGATATCTTTAGGCAAAATAATCTGCGTCATGATATTGAAAATCCAGAATCCTTTATTGTTCAGATTGTCGATTTCATGTTTCTGATAACCAGCATATAAGTACATGAAATTAATTTTATCAGGATTAAAATTAAACTTCATAATCTCGCTCAAAGGCTTGCTGAAAATCATAAAAGGAACGGGTAATCCCACATTGAAATTGTGAATTTTCATATTTGAAATGTTCACCTGCTCATTAAAGAGTTTTCTTCCGTCTTTTCTGATGATCTGTGCCACCTGATTGCTTGCCGAACTTACACTATATCCGATAAATGCATAATCAAAAGCGGATATTTTTATTTCATAATTATCAAAAATAGTAGGTTGTAGATTCGGGTTACCATTTACTTCCGTACTTGGTCCGGAGAACGTCACGTTATTCGGGTTTAAGGCAGAAATACTTGGTAAGCTGATTTTTCTGTTGTAGTTCGCGGCAATATAAACCTGATTCATCATGTTATACTGTACACTTGCATTCGGGAAAAACTTAAACTTATTGAAGGGAATCAAATTCGCTTCCACCAGTTTTGCATCCTTATCAAAATATCTTGTTACTCCGGAAATATCATAGTTTTCAGCACGCGAACCCAAGGTGAAATCAAACTTTTTCAATTTAGCCTGAAACTCTAAATAGGTTGAAGCAGTCTGTCTCTGATATTCAAGATTGGTTAGGCCAAAACTTTTTGTATCATAATCCTGTTTTTCATACAATCCGCCAAAGCTTACTTTTCCACCATCAAGAAGCTTGATAGGCTGGGCATAATCTACTTTAAAGTTGGCAATATTCATGACAGATTTATTATTCAGAATATCTTTTAATCCATTGGTAGGACTATCGAGAGGTTCAGTGGGATACTCTACAAATGTCCCATCCTGAAAGTAGTTATCCTGAGCAAATTTGCTGTCTGATCTTGTATACCCAAACTGAAAGTCGAGTTTTTGAGATTTGTCAGCAAAACGTTTCTGATACGTTACCACAGCTTCCTGTCTCAAATTATCGGTATGAGCAACATCCGAAGATGTATAAAAAGCTTCTCTTAAATCTTTCAGATTTCTTTTGAACGGTAAATCTCCATGCCCGTCACTTAAAGTGTAGTTGTCATTATTGTTGTGATAAATATCGTAGTTTAATAATAATCTGTCCTGTCCTAAATCAAAAGTCAATCCGGATTTTGCAAAATATCCCCGTGCGTATCTATCGGTATGGCTTGTTAAAAGCTCATCCTGCTGGCCATTCAGCATACTTTCACGGTAATTCTGTCCTACGTTCAGCTGCCATCCGAAATATTTATTTCTTGCATTTAAATTAACAGAATTGGTTGTTCTGCTTCTGTATTTGTCATAATTCGTGAAAGAATAATTCCCCGAGTAAGTAGCTGTTAAATATTTATTGGCATTTTTGTTGGTGATAATATTCATGATAGCACCTCCGGAAGTAGCCGGGAACTCAGCTCCAGGCTGGGTAATTACCTCAATTCTTTCTACAGAATTAGCAGGCATTCCTTCCAGGAAGGAGTTCAGCTCATTGGATGTGATGTTCAGAGGTCTTCCGTTAAGATACACTTCCAGCATTTTTCCCTGATACATCATTCCTGCAATGTCCGTAGATACAAGCCCGGGAAGTTTTTTAATTCCTTCCAGAACGTTTCCATTATTCAGTTGAGGTTGCTCAGAAAAGTCAAAGATAGTACGGTCCGCCTTTTGTTCAACGGCTTTTTTAGTTTTAGTGATGACAATACCTTCAATTTGTTTCTCTTTAGAAGTTGTATTGCTCTTTTCCTGAGAGAAAACCAGCATAGAACTTACCAGAGATAAAGCGAATATAGTTTTTTTCATAATGTTTTTACTACTATTCGGTTAGACGATGAAAAACAAATTTTGTTACAATCAGCACAGTAATTTTATTTATTTCAATGAAGAAAATTCAATAAAATCATATTCTGCAGAAGAAGTAAAAAGCCTTCTTAATACTGTCGAATAGCTATTCCCTGCAATAACAGGAATTCTTGCTATAAATTATTATTGTGCTCGATCTTTTTCTTCAAAATTGATCGCTCTTTTGTTCGATTTTACTTTCTGATTCCCAAAATTGTAGGTGATACTTAATGTCAGTCTTCTCGCATCCCAATAGTTGTTGAATGATTGTGTATTATCTGTAAAATACAGATCAGCCTTAAATCCGGATTGTTTAAAAATATCACTCACTGAAAGATTGACCTGCAGGGCTTTTTCCACAAAGCTCATTTTTACTCCCGCATCAAAACTTGCTACGCCTTTGATGGAAGCGGAGCCGTCTCTCGAGGGAAGATTATGCCAATAATTGACAAATAGCATGAAGGTCTTAGCCTTGTTCAGCTGGAATGTATTGTTGAGAGAATAATAAAATGACTGACCGTTTTTAGGAACCAGATTAAATCTTGTAATCTGTGTTTCATTATAACTGAACGAGGTTGAAATATTACTTTCCCAGATTTTGAAAAAAGTATCTGTATAATTGAAATTGATCCCGTAAATATTCTGGTTGTAATAGTTTTCATAGGTACTGATAAGATCAATGCCGTTCAGGAAGGAGATCTGGTCAAAATTATTCTTTGTTCTCTGATAATAAAGATTGGCTGAGAATTTATTTTTAAAAATATAATTGAATTCAATATTATGATTAAAAGAAGGTTGCAGACTTGGGTTTCCGGCATAATACGTATTAGGATTAGAATACCATCGGAACGGATCTAAAGCCCGGAAATAAGGACGGTTGATTCTGCGGGAATAGTTAATACTGAATTGGTTATCCTGACTGGCTTTATAAGAAACATAGGCTGTAGGGAAAAATTTTCCGTAATTATTCTCGGATTTAGACTGGGTAGTAGGAGAGAATCCATTGGTTTGTGAATATTCATAACGTAATCCTGCTTTCACCGACCATTTTTCACCAAGATCTTTACTGGCACTGACATAAGTGGCATAATTTTTTTCATTATAATCAAAAAGATTGCTCTTTGCAGGATCTATGATATAATTTCCATGGATGAAATTGAAATATCTAATGTCAGAATTATTAGAAAACTGACTGTATTTAGCGCCGGTTTCCAACTGAATTTTTTTAAAATTTAAAGTCAGATCAGCCTGCCCCGAATAGATTTTATAGTCTACACCAGAAAGATTTCTTACCGTCTGTATTGAATTATCAGCAACATTTCTTGTGGTAAAATTGACCTCCGTATCAGGAAGGTTTCCATAATAATTGGTACCAAAACTTAGCTTATGTTCTCCCATTTTCTGGTCAAAATACAGATTAAGCATTTGGGTTGTATATGGAGAACGATGCTTTGAATCCGTCTCTGTTTGTAAAGTAGGCGTACCATCTGTAAAGTAACTTTGTGTTGAATTGATATCCATATTGGTATGGCCCTTTGTAATATCGTATACCAATCCGATATTGGAGTTTTTAGAAAGTGAATAATCAAAATTGGCATTCAGGCCGAGTCCGTCATTCATATCCCTTCTCTCATTTCTGCTGATAGAAGAACTTTGCCCTATAATTCTATAATTTTCTACCGATTTTTTGTCACCATCATATCCCATCAGCTTTACGGAAGCTTTAATCTTTTCATTCTGATAATTTATTCCTGCTACCGTACTGAATGCAGCATATGTTTTTTGAGTGTAATTAGTAGTCAGGTAGCCGTTCCATCCAAGATTCTGATTCTTTTTAAGGACAATATTAATGATTCCGCTATTTCCCTGTGCTTCATACTTGGCAGGCGGAGTCGTGATCACTTCAACTTTCAGGATGTTTTCAGAGCGAAGGTTTCGGAGATAGTTGATCAGTTCAGATCCGGAAAGATTAAGCATCCGGTCATTTACCATCACAGAAACTCCATTTTTTCCTGCAATGGAAAGAAGTCCTTTGCTCTCATCTACCTGTAATAAAGGAGTGCCAGCCAACACCTCAGTTCCGGAACTTCCTTGTGAAAGCATAGAATTCTGAACATTATAAACAAGACGGTCTACTTTATGCTCTACCAGAACTTTCTTACCATTTACTGTTACTGCCTCAATTTTGTTAATGTTGGTAGTGTCTTTTGTTTGTGCTGTAGCAAAAGAACAAGCAAGGGTAACCATAAATAAAATGTGTTTTTTCATATGATAAATGATGGATTAAATGACGATTGTGTTACATTTCTCTGGCAAAAGTATTGGAGGTGCCTTTGAAATGAAATAGCATTTAGATGAAGGGCATGATTATGCTTATCAAAAAAGTTTCATCGGGAAAAAACAGGTTTTTATCGAAAAGGGTTAACGAATTATCCTGATAGAGATTTATCTTTGAGTATGAATAAAAAGCAAATTATCTGGCTGCAAATTATTTATTGGGGATTCAATTTTTTTGGAACCGTTATTACTCCTAATTTTTTTATACCGGAGAGCAATCGTGGTGAAGTACATATTTTGAGAATTACCTTCTTTATTGTAAAAATTGCTACCTTCTATATTTCCTATCTGTTTATATTTCCAAAGGTTTTTAAACTTGAGAAACTGTATTCAGCGGTTTTCGTTTTTATTCTGACCCTTTTGTGTTTTGCCAGCATGAGATATGCTTTGGAGGAAATGATCCTCCCTTCTACTCTTGGATTCCGGAATTATGATGAAAGAACAGGCCTTCTCTATTATTTTTTCGATAATATTTACAATAGCTCTCTGACTACTTTTATAGCTGGGATTTTATGGATACTGGAGAAATATGGTGTTGCTGAAAATGACAAAAAGCAGCTGCTGATTGAAAAGAAACAGGCAGAGCTTCAGGCATTAAAAACCCAGATCAATCCTCATTTTATTTTTAATTCATTAAATAATATCTACTCTCTTGTCTATCAGAAATCAGACAAAGCCTTGCCAGCAATTGAAGAACTGGGACAATTGTTAAGATACAGCACAAAGGATCTTGAAAAAGATTCAATTCCTTTGGATAAGGAAATTGGATATATTGATAGTCTGATTGCCCTGGAGAAACTTAGAATTAGAAAACCTGAGCTGTTGCTCATAGAAAAAAATATTCAGTATCCTCACCTTAAGATCTCGCCAATGCTGTTGGTTCCTTTTGTTGAAAATGCCTTTAAACATGGAGATTTCCGTGATAAAGGTTTTGAAATGAAAATCTCAGATCATGATAAAGTGCTGCATTTTTATCTTTTCAATTCTAAAACACAGAAAATGAAAGATACTGTTTCCGGAATAGGAATTCAGAATGTGAAAAAAAGACTTGAAATATTGTATCCTAACCATCAGCTGGAGATCAGAGATTCGGAAACAGAGTTTATTGTAGACTTAAAAATTGATTTACGCGATGAATAAGATAAAATGCATTATTGTTGATGACGAGCCACTGGCAATCTCTCTTCTTGAGCATTATGTAGAAAAACTCCCTTTTCTTGAGCTGGTGTTTTCTACAGAGAACCCGATTTTGGCTTTGGAATATCTTCAGAAAAACGATTCAGACCTTATCTTTTTAGATATTCAGATGCCGGAGCTTACGGGAATCAATTTTATGAAGATTGTAGGATCTGATCAAAAATATATTTTAACAACGGCTTATTCAGAATATGCCCTGGAAGGATATGAACATAATGTTGTGGATTACCTGCTGAAACCTATTTCATTTGAAAGATTTCAAAAGAGTGCATTAAAGGTGCAGGAACGGTTTTCTTTTCCTCAAGAGGAAAATTCATATTTCTTTGTGAAATCCTCAGGGCAAAGACATCGTATTGGTTTTCATGAGATTTTGTACGTTGAGAGTATCAAAGACTATGTCAATATCCGGACGGAAACCGATGAGTTTATTGTGCTGGATACGCTTAAATCAATGGAAATCCAGCTTTCCGAGAGGTTTGTACGTGTTCATAAATCCTTTATTGTCAATTTGGATAAAATAAAAAGCATTGGTGCTAAAAAAGTGAACTTTCCCGAGTATGAAATTCCCATTGGAGAAAGTTATAGAGCAGGTCTTCTGGATAGATTAAAGTAAAATTGTAAGTTTTGGCTAAAGCCAGATGTATTTTATAATTTTAAATGTGGGCTAAAGTCCGCTCCTATTGAATTTATTAGCAGGAATTTTTGGTATGATAATAAAAAAAGACGACTTCTAGTGAAGCCGCCTTTATATTAATTAATCTAACAATTAATCTTATTTTTCCTGTTGTTTGATCAGGTTCAGAGCAGAACCTGCCTTAAACCACTCAATTTGTTGATCGTTGTAAGTATGGTTGGCCATGACGATATCTTTAGTTCCGTCAGCATGAACGAATTCTAAAGTCAATTGTTTTCCTGGAGCAAACTGGTCAAGATCTAAGAAGTTTACCGTGTCATCTTCCAGGATCTTGTCATAGTCAGCTTCATTAGCGAAAGTAATTCCAAGCATTCCTTGTTTTTTAAGGTTGGTTTCGTGGATTCTCGCAAATGATTTTACCAATACAGCTTTCACACCAAGGTGTCTAGGCTCCATTGCAGCGTGCTCTCTTGAAGAACCTTCACCATAGTTCTGGTCTCCCACAACAATTGTTGGAACGCCTGCTGCTTTGTAAGCTCTTTGTACAGCCGGAACTTCACCGTATTCACCGGTTAATTCGTTTTTAACCTTATTGGTTTCCATGTTGTAAGCATTTACAGCTCCAATCAACATGTTGTTTGAAATATTATCTAAGTGACCTCTGTATTTCAACCATGGTCCAGCCATAGAAATGTGGTCGGTAGTACATTTTCCGAAAGCTTTGATCAATACCTTAGCGCCCTCAATGTTTTTACCATCCCAAGCCGGGAATTCTTCTAATAACTGTAGTCTGTCTGAAGTAGGGCTTACGTTAACAACAACGCTGGAACCATCTTGCGAAGGAGCTTGGTATCCGTTGTCATCTACAGCAAAACCTTTTTCAGGAAGCTCAAAACCTTTAGGCTCATCAAGCTTTACCTGTTCACCTGCTTCGTTAGTTAAAGTATCTGTAATTGGGTTGAAATCTAATCTACCTGAGATGGCAACAGCAGCTACCATTTCAGGAGAAGCTACAAATGCGTGGGTATTTGGGTTACCATCTGCTCTTTTGGCGAAGTTTCTGTTAAAAGAGTGAATAATGGAGTTTTTCTCTCCTTTTTCCGCACCTTCTCTGTCCCATTGCCCAATACATGGTCCACAAGCATTGGTAAAGATTCTTGCATTTTCAAATTTTCTGAAAGAATCTAAGAAACCGTCTCTTTCCGCTGTGAATTTCACCTGTTCAGAACCAGGGTTGATCCCTAAAATAGCTTTAGGTTTTACTCCTTTTGATACCGCATCTTCTACAATGGAAGCCGCTCTTGATAAATCTTCATAAGAAGAGTTGGTACAAGAACCGATAAGTGCCCACTCAACTTCTAAAGGCCACCCGTTAGCCTCAGCTTTAGCTCTGAATTCAGCAACTGGAGTCGCCAAGTCTGGAGTGAAAGGTCCGTTTAAGTGTGGAGTCAGTTCAGAAAGGTTAATTTCTATTAATTGGTCGAAATATTGTTCCGGGTTGGCATATACTTCAGCATCACCCGTTAAATGTTCAGCAATTTTATCGGCAGCATCTACCACATCCTGTCTTCCGGTAGCGGTAAGATATCTTCTCATAGAATCATCGTATCCGAAAGTAGACGTTGTAGCTCCGATTTCTGCACCCATGTTGCAGATGGTTCCTTTACCTGTTGCAGAAAGTGATTCTGCTCCTTCACCGAAATATTCTACGATACATCCTGTACCTCCTTTTACGGTAAGAATTCCGGCTACTTTTAAGATCACATCTTTTGCTGAAGTCCATCCGTTCATTTTACCGGTTAATTTTACCCCGATAAGTTTAGGCATCTTAAGCTCCCAGGCCATTCCTGCCATTACGTCTACGGCATCAGCACCTCCTACTCCAATCGCTACCATTCCAAGTCCTCCAGCATTTACAGTGTGAGAGTCTGTACCGATCATCATTCCGCCAGGGAAAGCATAATTTTCCAGTACTACCTGGTGAATGATCCCTGCTCCCGGTTTCCAGAACCCGATTCCGTATTTATCACATACAGAACTTAAGAAGTTGAATACTTCGGAGTTTTTGTTGATACCTTCCTGTAAATCTTTGTCAGCACCTACTTTTGCCTGGATCAGGTGATCCGCATGAGCCGTAGAAGGAACCGCTACTTTAGCTTTTCCTGCCTGCATAAACTGTAAAAGTGCCATCTGAGCGGTTGCATCCTGCATGGCTACTCTGTCTGGCGCAAAGTCTACATAAGAGTTTCCTCTTTCATATTCTTGTGTAGCATTTCCTTCCCAAAGATGGGTGTAAAGAATTTTTTCTGAAAGGGTAAGAGGTTTTCCCACGATTTGTCTTGCTGCTGCAATTCTTTCCGGGTAACGCTCGTACACTTTTTTGATCATATCAATATCAAAAGTCATATCGTATTTTAATTTTGTTCTTTTTCCGTTATTGCTTCTTTTTCTCTGGTATTTGAAAAAGAAAAATCACTTTTAATGCATCAAAAAACGTTCCTATAATCCATAAATAGGGTGTTTTTGACTTTAAAATCAATAGATTTTATAACTTTCAATTTAAGAAAAAATAGAATTTATTTTCCGGATTTTATCGAAAAAAAAACGTAACTATCTTAAAATAGAAACGTTCTAAACAAAAAATGGAAGATTTTAAATCCTAAAGGACCAAAATCTTCCAATGATATAGTTTAAAATAAGTCTTTCGACGTATTTATTAATCTCTTAGTGAGCGCTTGTACTTGTCAATTCCTTAATAGAAGGAACAAAAGTAGTAAGGTCAATACCCTCAACAGCAGCTTTGTACTCATCAATGCTAGGAATTCTTCCGATAATCGCAGAAAGAACCACAACCGGAGTTGAAGCAAGCAGAGACTCTCCTTTTTTACGTTCAGAATCTTCCACTACTCTTCCCTGGAAAAGACGGGTAGAAGTCGCTAAAACAGTGTCTCCTTTTGCTGCTTTTTCCTGGTTACCCATACAAAGGTTACATCCGGGACGCTCAAGGTACATTACGTTTTTGTATTCAACACGAGCTTCTCCTTTTGGAGCATTATCATCAAATTCAAAAGCAGAATATTTTTCTAATAATTCCCAGTCTCCTTCTGCCTTTAATTCGTCAATGATGTTATAAGTAGGAGCAGCGACTACAAGAGGAGCGCTAAATTCTACCTTTCCTTGTTGTTTTTCAATGTTTCTAAGCATCTGAGAAACGATCTTAAGGTCTCCTTTGTGAACCATACAAGATCCTACGAATCCAAGGTCTACTTTTTTCTCGCCTCCATAATAAGAAAGATCTCTGATGGTATCGTGAGTATATCTCTTAGATACATCATCATTGTTTACATCCGGGTCAGCAATCATTGGTTCAACAATTACATCAAGATCTACCACTACTTCTGCATAATATTTAGCATTGGAATCCGGAGTCAAAGCAGGTTTTTCTCCTGATCTGATTTCTTCAATTCTCTTATTTGCTTTATCAATTAATCCCTGAAGAACTTTGTTGTGGTTGTCCATACCCTTGTCAATCATGATCTGGATTCTTCCTTTTGCAATTTCCAGTGATTCGATCAGAGTATTATCTTCAGAAATGTTGATAGAAGCTTTTGCCTTCATCTCAGCAGTCCAGTCTGTAAAGGTAAATGCCTGGTCAGCAGGAAGTGTTCCGATGTGAACCTCAATGATTCTACCCTGGAATACGTTTTCTCCTCCAAACTGCTTCAACATCTGAGCCTGCGTTGCATGAACCACATCACGGAAATCCATGTGTTCTTTCATGTTTCCTTTGAAGGTTACTTTCACAGATTCCGGAATTGGCATTGAAGCTTCACCAGTAGCTAATGCAAGAGCAACAGTTCCTGAGTCAGCACCGAAAGCCACCCCTTTAGACATTCTTGTGTGAGAGTCACCACCAATGATGATAGCCCACTCATCTACAGTGATATCATTCAGTACTTTGTGGATTACGTCAGTCATTGCGTGGTATTCACCTTTCGGGTCACGGGCTGTAATCAAACCGAACTCGTTCATGAATCTCATTAGCTTCGGAATATTAGCCTGAGCTTTCTTATCCCAAACAGAAGCGGTGTGACATCCTGACTGGTAAGCACCGTCAACGATTGGCGAAATCACAGTTGCTGCCATGGATTCAAGCTCTTGAGAAGTCATAAGACCTGTCGTATCCTGAGATCCAACGATGTTTACCTGTACACGAACGTCTGAACCAGCGTGTAAAACTTTCCCTGGAGTAGTTCCAACAGCATTTCTATTGAATATTTTTTCTACAGCGGTAAGTCCTTGTCCTTCATGAGAAATTTCTTTTGACGGAGCAAAAACAGCAGGAGCTTCAACTCCTAAAAGCTGAGCTGCAAATGTCTGTAGTTTTTTACCAAATACAATAGCGTAAGATCCACCCGCTTTGATGAATTCCATTTTTTGCGGAGTGAAAGATTTGGTAAGGTCGATCAATTCTTTATCGCCGTTATATAATTTCTTTTCTTTTGTATTAATCGTTAAAACGGTTCCTGTAGCTACTGAATATGCTTCTTCAAGAACAATGTCACCATTTTCGTTACGAATTGGGTTTCCGTTTTCGTCAACTTTCTTTACCCAGTTTTTAAGGTCAACACCAATACCACCGGTAACGTCTACTGTGGTAAGGAAAATTGGGGAAATACCATTTGTTCCTCCTACAATTGGAGCAATATTTACGAATGGTACATATGGGCTCGCCTGTTTTCCTGTCCAAAGAGCAACGTTATTTACTCCGGACATTCTTGATGAACCTACACCCATTGTTCCTTTTTCAGCGATAAGCATGACGCTTGCATCAGGATGTTGAGCCTGTAAAGCTTTAATCTCTTCCTGAGCCTGAGGAGTAATCATACATTTACCATGAAGTTCACGGTCTGATCTTGAGTGAGCCTGATTACCCGGAGAAAGTAAATCTGTAGAGATATCTCCTTCACCTGCAATAAATGTTACTACTTTAATTTCTTCAGCAACTTCGGGAAGTTTTGTGAAAAACTCTGCTTTCGCGTAGCTTTCAAGAATTTCTTTTGCAATTTCGTTACCGCTATTGAATGCTTCCTTCAGACGGGTAGTGTCTGCTTCGTAAAGGAACACCTGTGTTTTAAGAACATTAGCCGCTTCTTTAGCAATTGCTGCATCATTTCCTAAAGCAAGGTCTAACAACACTTCAATAGAAGGTCCACCTTTCATATGAGATAATAATTCAAAGGCAAATGCCGGAGAAATTTCTTCTACTAGAGATTCACCTAGAATAATTTCTTTTAAAAATTTTGCTTTTACTCCCGCTGCACTTGTCGTTCCGGGTAGTGTGTTATAAATGAAAAATTGAAGAGAATCTGATCGGTCAGCATTACCTGAATCTTTAATTTGCGTAATAATTTCGCTTAGTAATTCAGCACCATCAATTGGCTTTGGATGAAGCCCCTGGGTTTTTCTTTCTTCAATCTCTTTGATGTAATCCTTATAAATACTCATAATAGAAGGTCTTTCAAAATTAAAGGTAGGCCTGCTTTTTCTTTATCGGTGTGTATAAATACAGTTAATGACATTTTGAGTTCTCGCATTTTGATGCAACATTAACCGAATAAAGTCAGCATAATCTACACTTTTCCAAAAGTTTTTTAAAATTATCAAACAATTCAAAATGTTCCCAAAATTACGAAATTTTACTATTTTATAAGAATGAAATTATTTAGATTCTTTATAAATATGAATTTTATAATATCTATTTTTGGTCGTATTTTTGTAAGCAAATGGAGAATATGAAAAATATCCTGAATGTTTTATGTGTTTTTATTTCGATTTTCGTTTTCTCTCAGGTTCAATCTGTGAAGAAAATTCCTGCGAAGAAAGGAACAAAAAGCACGGTTAAAAAAGCAGTTGCAGCCAATAAAGCTAATGCTGATCTTGTTGTGATCAATAAAGATCTTCCTCTTTTGATTCCTAAGAAGAAAGGGGATCAGTTCGGGTATGTTAACCAGAATGGGAAATTTATTATTCAGCCGGAATATCATATTGCCGTATTTTTTTATGAAGACTGCAATCTTCTGAATTCACCTAATGAAAAGGTCAGAAAATTTGGAACAAAAGAGTATGCGACGGTAGAGAAAAATATGATTTCGTACCGTGTAGACCAATCGGGAAAGAGAGTATATCAGTTCAAAGAAGCAGATTTTGGAAAATGCAAATTCGAAAAATATAAACAACAGTTGTTTCAGGCCTATATTCTCAATGGCTTTTATGGGATTATTGAAAAATCAAAGTTTGTGAATGCCGCTGATTACAGACAATATCAAATCTATCCTCAATATCAGTATCTGTTTATTCTGGAGGGAGATGATGTAGCTAATCCTATGATTGTGGCTTCCAATAATGATAAATTCGGAGTTATTGATGTCAACAATAAGATTGTCATTCCGTTTGAATACTCGAATATTAAAAGAAATTTCAGCTGGAAACTGGGAAAAATGTTTGAAGTAACAAAAGATGGCTCAAATTATTACTACATCGACTCCAACAACAAAACTTACTAGATAATTATAAATGATGAATGATTTATTTGATAACTCCTATTTTTCATCGTATTTTTCTTCATCCAATAACCTAATACTTCGCACCTCGTAACCCGTTATCCCGAATCTCGAAACCCGAATCCCAATTCATATATTTTTTGTATTTTTGCCGTCGAAATAAAGGGGTGCTTTAACAGGCTGAGATTATACCCAACGAACCTGGAACAGGTAATGCTGTTTAGGGATGTGTCTTTCTAAGACGCTGAATTGTATAATATCTTATCGATCCCCTTTTATTCATTAAATGTCAAAGATTTATAGAATGAAAGGATTATTTTTTTTAGGGCTTAGCGTAAGCTCTGTAGCTTTTATCCAGGCTCAGAATAAAGATTCTCTGAAGGTCAGGGAAATTGAAGCGGTCAACTTTACTAAAAGACTTCCGGTTGCAAAGGAAATCATCAATGTACAGAAAGATTTAGACGGGAAAAATTTGGGACAGGATCTTCCTATCCTTTTAAAAAATCAAACTTCTGTAATCTCCACCTCAGATGCGGGAAACGGAGTGGGATATACTGGTTTTAGAATTCGTGGAGTTTCAGGAAGTGCCATTAATGTAATGATGAATGGTGTTCCGTACAACGATTCTGAAAGCCAGGGAACATTTTTTGTAAACGTTCCGGATTTAACAAGTTCTGCCTCACAGATTGTCATTCAGAGAGGAGTGGGAACTTCCAATAATGGTGTTTCTGCTTTCGGAGCAAGTATCAATGTACTTTCCAAAGATCCGGAAGAGAAGTTTTATTTTAAAACCGACGACAGCTACGGATCATTTAATACCTATAAATATTCAGCTGAAATAGGCTCCGGGAAATTCTGGAACAACCGTCTTTCTGTAATGGGAAGATATACCCATATCCACTCTGACGGATATATTGACAGAGCTTCATCCAATTTACATTCTTATAATTTTACCGCTTTATTTGAAGAAGGAAATACAAAGCTGCGTTTAATGGCTTTCGGAGGTAAAGAGAAAACCTATCAGGCCTGGAATGGGATTGATCGTAAAACCTGGGAAACAGACCCGAAATTCAATGTTTCGGGAGCAATTTATGATGCCAATTGGGAGAATATTGTAAGTTTCTATGACAATGAAACCGATAATTACAGACAGAACCATTATCAGTTACTTTGGGAGCAAAAATTCAGTGACCGATGGAATCTGGAAACAACTTTTCATTATACCAAAGGAAAAGGATATTACGAAAACTATAAGCAGGGAAATCTTTTTTCAAGATATAATCTGCCTGATATCATTGAAGGTGGACAAACCATAAAATACTCTGATTTTATCAGAAAAAAATGGCTGAATAATGATTTCTATGGTATGGTTTCTGCCTTGTACGGGAAGTTTGAAAATCTGGATCTGAACTTTGGGGCTGTTGTGAATCAGTATTACGGAAGGCATTACGGAAATGTTACCGGTGTATTTTTCCCTCAGATTGATGAAAGTGAATACTACAGAAACCGCTCGGTAAAGAATGAAGTGTCTGGTTTTGCAAAAGCATTATTCAGAGTAGATAACTTTGAATTCTTTGGTGATTTACAACTAAGAAAAATCAATTACAATACCAAAATCCTGATGGCGGGTGACAGTGAAGGTGCGGATTTAAGCAAAAACTGGCTGTTCTTTAATCCAAAAGCCGGGGTGAACTACCGAATTGAAGGAGGGAAGGTATTCCTTTCTTATGCTCATGCCCACCGTGAACCGAACAGAGATGACCTGATGGCCAATAATGATGTGAAAGCTGAAAAACTTCATGATATTGAAGCTGGTTTTGAAAAACAGTTCGGAATCGTATCACTTACTGCGAATGTTTACTATATGTATTATGTGAATCAGTTGGTTTTAAACGGAGAATTGAATAACGTAGGAGCATTCATCAGAACAAACTCAGGAAAGAGCTACAGAAGAGGAGTTGAGGTTGGAGCTTTGGCTAAATTATCCAAACAATGGGAAGTTTCCGGGAATGTAACCTTAAGCCAGAACAGGAATCAGGATTTTAATATTCAAAATGGGGATACTCCTAAAAGCCTTGGAAATACACAGATTTCATTTTCTCCGAATGTAATTGCTAATTTGAGCTTGAAATTTAATCCTACAAAAAATTTCCAGTTTGTTGTAATGAACCAGTATGTGGGAAAACAATATCTTGATAATACAGAAGATGCAAACTTACAGCTTAAAGATTATTTTCTGACAGACTTTAATGCGCAATATCAGTTTAAAATTGCCAATAATGAAATCGCTTTAAAACTGTTGGTGAATAACCTGTTCAACAAAAAATATGTGAACAATGGATCTGTATATGAAGGGCAGCCCTATTATTTTTCACAGGCAGGAACAAACTTTATGTTTGGGGTGAGTTGGAAGATTCAATAATCGTGAAAAGGCAAAAAGGTTTTGAGAACAGATCTGTAGGATCATAAATTTGACCTTTTTATTTTTGACTGTTTTACCATTTTCATAACAATTGTTAAGCTTAAAAAAAGAAGTTTAAATAACCGTATTCCTATTTTAATACGGAATAATCAAAGGACTGTTTCGGCAGTCTTTTTTATATCCATTAAATTTTACAAAAAGTCACGAAAAAGTTATAAATTTGCTGCCAAATGAATATTTCAGCATACATTTTAGAATATTTAAAACAATTTGGAACTGCCACGGTTCCAGGCTTCGGGGTGTTTTCACTGAAAAATTCCAAGGCAATTATCAATTCCGAAAACGGAAGCATCCTGCCTCCGGCCAGTCAGATTGAATTTACAATAGACTACGAAATACAGGCTGAAGATCTTACTGCTTTTATTGCAGGACAGAAACAGATGTCCCTGGAAGCTTCAAGAAGTGATCTTAAGATCCAGACTGATTTTTGGAAGAAAAAACTTCAGGCCGAACAGGTTCTTGAAATTCAAAACCTTGGAACAGTTTTCATTGAAGAAGGGCATACCCATTTCAAAGGAAAAAGAATAGAATCCGGACGTCCTGACTTTTACGGACTGGAAGAGATTCGTTTTTCAGATATCAATAACGGGGAAAAGGTAAAAACTTTAGTGAACCGCGAAAAAGATTTTAAATTCAGAAAAACAATTCTCTGGGTTTTCCTTCTGATTATTCCGGTTCTAGGAATTTTATATCTGGCATTTACCCAGCAGGAACTTATTTTTGGAAAAAAATCTTTCAAGAATGTTTCCGTACAGACTTCTACCCATCGAATTGTAAAAGATACAGTAAAGGTGATGGTACATACTCCGCAAACACCCGTTTCAGATTCTTTGAAAAAAGATTCATTAGCAAAACCTGCCGGAAAAGCAAAACAATCTGCCCCGGCCGCTCCAAACAACACTAAGAATAGATGGCAAAAATAAAAAAAGCGTCAGAATCTCTGACCATTATGACCAATATCGTTCTTCCGAACGAAACCAACTCTTTAAGAAACCTTTTCGGTGGTGAACTTTTAGCAAAAATGGACCGTTGTGCGTCTATTTCTGCAGCAAGACACTGTGAAAGAAGAGTTGTTACAGCTTCTGTAAACCACGTATCTTTCAATCATCCGATTCCGGAAGGTGGAGTAGTGGTATTGGAATCTAAAGTTTCCAGAGCATTCTCTACTTCCATGGAAGTGTATGTGGATGTGTGGTTGGATGATCCGATCAATCAGAAGAAAATTCACACCAATGCCGGTATTTATACCTTTGTTGCTGTAGATGAATTCAACCGCCCGATTCCTATCCCGGAAATGGTTCCGGAAACAGAAGAAGAGAAAGAAAGATTTGCTGCGGCTTTCCGTAGAAAAGAACTTTCATTGATTCTTTCAGGAAGAATGAAGCCTCTGGAATCTGTAGAACTTAAAAAGTTATTCCAGGAACCACAGGAGTCTAAAAAAGACAAAAAGTAAAAACACAAAAAACACAAATGTCTGGCACGAATTTTCACAAATGGTTTGTGCCTGATCAAATGAAAAAAAATAATGAAAATGGATATTTCAGAATGATATATCAAAAATTGTTTATGAGGCCGGGTATATAGTTCATAAAGCGTTGGGACCTGGACTTTTGGAAAGTGCTTATGAAGAATGTCTGTTTTATGAATTAAATAAACATGATATTCTTGTAGAAAGACAAAAACCGATGCCATTAATTTATGATGAAATTAAAATGGATGTTGGCTATAGACTTGACTTTTTAATTGAGAAAAAATTTGTGCTGGAGATAAAATCTATAGAATCATTACAGGATATTCATTTAGCACAAATACTTACCTACCTCCGCCTAAGTAATTGTAAACTTGGATGTTGATTAATTTTAATACCATCCAGTTTAAAAACGGAGTAAAAAGAGTTATCAACGGGATATTATAATTTGTGCTATTTGTGCAACCAATTTGTGCCATTTGTGTTTAAAAAAATGAAAATACTTCTTTTAGATAAAAACCATCCTCTTATTACTGAACAGCTTCTGGCTCAGAATTTTATATTGGAAGAGGATTTTACGTCGTCTTATGATGAGGTTTGTGATAAAATTGAGAATTACGACGGTATTATTATCAGAAGCCGTATTCCTTTAGACAAAAACTTTCTGGAAAAAGGTAAGAATCTGAAGTTTATTGCAAGAGTAGGAGCCGGAATGGAAAATATTGATATTCCTGTTGCCGAAAAACTGGGGATTCAATTGATCAATTCTCCGGAAGGAAACAGAGATTCTGTAGCAGAACATGTAGTAGGAATGCTGCTTGTTATCATGAACCGACTTTTTATAGCTTCTCAGGAAGTGAAAAACGGGATCTGGAAACGTGAAGAAAACAGAGGTGATGAGCTGTTAGGAAAAACAGTCGGATTAATTGGGTATGGAAATATGGGGAAAGCTACGGCTAAAAGACTTTCCGGTTTTGGATGTAAAGTGATTTTCCATGATATACTTCCAGGCCTTTCAGATGAATATGCCACACAGGTTTCACTGGAAGAACTGAAGCAGTCTGCAGAAGTTGTAAGCTTACATATCCCTTTAACTTCGGAAACGCATTATCTTATTGATGAAACTTTCATTGCAGAAATGAAAAACGACTTCTATTTTGTCAATACAGCAAGAGGAAAGAATTTGAAAACTAAAAGTTTAGTGGAAGCATTGAAGTCTGGGAAAGTAAAAGGTACCTGTCTGGATGTATTGGAGTATGAAAAGTCTTCTTTCGAGAATATTGAGGCCGAAAATGAAGATTTAAAATATCTTCTCGAATCAGAAAAAGCTATTGTAACGCCACATATTGCTGGCTGGACGCATCAGAGCAAAGAAAAGCTGGCTCAGTTTATTGTAGATAAAATTGTTGCTTCACATTGTTAGGCAAAAAAAATAATAGGATAAAAAGCGAATTTACGAAAAGTGAATTCGCTTTTTTTATTAACTTGCCTTTATCATAATTTTGGAACAATTAAAATAACTCTGCATCATGATTTGGACGCCAATCACTATAGAAGAAATTTTCGAAATAATTTTTTCCGCAGAGAAAGATTTAAACGGTAATCTTTTAAACTTCTGGGATTTAATCAAAATATACCCTGAAAAATGGTACGAAGAAGAGTATGGACAAGAAGGGGGAGGTTTTTGGGTAGTAGGATTAATAGGTAAAAGAGTAATTTATTATAATGACATTGAAGAAGGATTTAATATTTCAGAATATACAGAATACGGAACAATTGATCATTATCACTGTAATCAAGATGAACTCGATATAGCCATTGTAAGTCTTTATAGTCTTATTACCTTTGGAGGAAGAATCATAGGACAGGCGGGTTCTCCTACTTAATAATCTTCAGATTGTATAAAGAACAAATTTCACTTTTTCTCTCATGAATGTTAAATAATTCATAATATCCACCTCATGTTTATTATTTATTTTGAGTTTTATTAAATTGCCGCTCATTTTGAATCTCATGACGACGCGTAATTTTGTACTTATCTTAACTGTTTTCTTATCAATATTTTCTTGTAAAAAAAAGTCTGAAGCTAAAGGTACTTCGGCTGAAAATACAACCAATCTTCCTAACTATGGAAACGTAGATCTGGGAGATGTCTTCACGAAAGGTGATGGGCAGCTTCTAAACAGACAGACTACGGTAAGTTATATCGATCAGTATTACAAGAAGATATGGGAAGCAGGAGATCTTAGTGGCGGAATTCTTGTTGCCAAAGGTGATGAAATTCTATATGAGAATTACAGAGGTTTTGGAAGAGAAGGAAATCAGATGCCTATTGATAAAAATACACCTTTACATGTAGCGTCAGTTTCAAAGACCTTAACTGCAATGGCGATGATGAAGCTAATTGAGGCCGGTAAAATAAAACTTACAGATCATCTTACTCAGTTTTTTCCAGGATTTCCTTATCCTAATGTTACGGTTCAGACATTATTAGATCAAAGAAGTGGTCTTCCGAAATACGAGTACTTTATTACTAAAATACAGCCTGCACCGGCAGAACTTTCCAAGCCATTCATTACGAATCAGGATGTATTGAATATGATTATCAAATACAAACCTGATCTGGCAAGAGATACGGATACAGGGTTTATGTACTGTAATACCAACTTTGCTTTATTGGCCTTGCTGGTTGAAAAAGTTACCAAAACTCCTTTTCCTCAAGCGATGAAAGAAATGGTTTTCACTCCGCTGAAAATGAATAATACGTACATTTTCCAGGAAAAAGATATTCCTACCGCTTCACAGTCATTCTATTATGGAGGAAACAAACTGTATCCTTTAGACAGACTGGATCTTATTTACGGAGATAAAAATGTATACACGACCCCAAGAGATTTATACAATTTCTCAAAAGCTATGTTTTCAAAAAATTTCCTTAAACCAGAACTTATGGAAATGGTATTTGCTCCTTATAGCAATGAAAAAGCAGGAATGAATAACTATGGTTTAGGATTCAGAATGAAAATATTTGATAACGGTGAAAAGCTTACTTATCATAACGGATGGTGGCATGGTACGAATTCCGTATTTGCCCACCTTTTAAAATCTAAAGTGACCATTGTAGCTATTGGAAACAAATATTCAAACAAAGTATATACAGCCCTTGCATTATCAGGCTTATTCGAAGATTTCCCTTTGCAGAAGGATAAGCTTCATACCGTGATGCATGACAATAAAGATACTTTGAATTCCGGACAGGAAGTTTTTGGAGAATAATGTTTACTTTTGCCTAAACATTTTCATGAAAAGGTTTCTTTTATTATTCATTATCTGTTTTCTTGTCCATTCTTGTGCAAGAGTAGGATCTCCTGTTGGAGGACCTAAAGATACCCTTGCGCCGAAGTTTTTAAGCTCAAACATTGATACCACAAGAATTAATGTCAAAAGAGATATTCGCGAACTCCGTCTGGATTTTGATGAATATGTGACTTTAAAGGACATCAACAAAAATCTGATTATTTCACCTCCTATAAAAGGGATAACAAGGATTCTTCCTTCGAATATAGCCAATAAATTTGTACTGATCCAGTGGACGGATACTCTTCAGGCCAATACAACTTATAATTTCAATTTTGGAAATTCAATTGTTGATAATAATGAATCCAATATACTGAGGTATTTTAATTTTGCTTTTTCCACAGGAGATAAACTGGATGATCTTTATGTGAGCGGTGAAGTAAAGGATGCATTGGATATTAAAAAGAAGACCGGAACAACAACGGAGAATAAACTGGTGGTTGGATTGTATCAGGTAAAAGATACCATGGATTACAAGAAAAAGCCTTACTATATCACCAAGGTGGATGAAGACGGATATTACGAATTAAACTATCTGACCCCAGGGAAATATAAAATTATTGCTTTTGAAGATGAGAATGGAAATTCTATGTATGATCCGGGTAAAGAAAAAGTAGGGTTCCAGAAAGATCCGATTAATGTTGAAAAATCTATTTCAGGATTAAATCTAAAAGTTTATCCTTCCAAAAAGCCTGTGAAATATGTAGAAATGAAAGAAACTGCAGGAGGCGTTCTGATGACATTCGAGGGGAATCCAGATGAAGTTAAAGTTCAGTCATTGAATGAGAAATTGAAGGATGTAAAAATAACACATAATCCAAAATCTGATTCCGTTAGAATCTGGTTTGATGCAGTGAAAGATGACGTGGGACAGACCGCCAATGAAAAGCTTATATTCACACATAATAAAGGTCCGAAAAAAGACAGTGCTTACAGCGTTTCCTTATTTTACAGATATAATAAGAAGAATGCTATGGATGTCTTCAGTGACAATGATGGAACTTCCATCGCTCCAAAAGCCGATTTAAAAATTGCTTCCAACTATATCGTTGATAAAATTGATCCTTCAAAATGGACACTGAAAATTAAAGGAGACAGCCTGACAACTTTGCCATTTACCGCAAAAATCTCAGAAACAAATCCTTACCAGATCCAGGTTCAGTCAGATTTTGTGATGGGAAAAAGCTATGAGCTTACTGTTCCTAAGGAAACGATATCCTCATTCTATACAAAAAATACACAATCTAAGCGTTTCGACTTTGATGTGGCTAAAGTAGACCAGTTTGGAAGTGTTGAATTCTCTATTTCGAATGCGCCAACTACCAATTATTGGATTCAGCTGATAGATTCTTCAGACAAGATAGCCTATCAGAAATATATCAAAGGAGATCATATAAAATTTGATATCCTGAAACCTGGAGAATATATTGTAAGAATTCTGGTGGATAATAACGGCAATAAATATTGGGATGAAGCAGACTTTGCTAATGATGTTTTTGCTGAAGATGCTTATATTTTCTACAAAAAAATAATTGTGAGAGGTCTATGGGAAACAAGGGAAGAATGGGATCTGAAAGATTCCAGAACACTTGATAACCCTAAAGGAACAACAGCTCCTGCACCAACGCCAGCCGTGGAAACACCACCAGCTGCTGCTGAAGTGAAACAGGAAGTTAAGAAAGAATTGAAATCCTCCAATGCAGTTTTAACTCCGGTAAAGTAAGCTGATGAAAATAGTTAAGAAAATAGTATTCTGGACATTGGTAGCATTTGCTCTGATTCAGTTTTTTCCTATTGACAGAACCAATAAACCTATTGATCCTGCTGTAAACTTTGTGGAGGCAAGGAAATCACCGGAAAAGATCAGAACGCTGCTTAAAAATGCATGTTATGACTGTCATTCCAATGAGACGGTTTATCCGAAATATGCCTTTATTGCTCCCGTTTCATGGTCTGTAAAAAGCCATGTGAATGAAGGCCGGGAACATCTGAATTTTTCTACCTGGGGAAATTATAATAAGGATTTGAAGGAGAATATGCTTACGAAATCTATTCAAACAATCCAGAATAGGACAATGCCAATGCCTGGTTATATTGTCTATCATCAGGAAGCCAATCTTTCAGAAGCAGAAAGAGCATTATTGATTCAGTACTTTGAAGAAATGCTTAAGGCTAAAACGTATTAGTTCAATCATAAAAAAAACTCTCGCAGATTTTACAGATCCAGCAGATGATTGTATTTACAATCTGCTCAATTTGCAAAATCTGCGAGAGAATATATTACAAAAATTATTTCTTTAAATAACTCTCGAAAAATCTCTTCTGGGAATCAAAAGCAATGTCCTCTAAGTTTAGCTCCTGTAAAGGAATCCAGACTGCCTCTGAAATCTCAGAGAGCTCAAGATTTACCTCAAACTTTTCCGAAACATTATACTCATAAAATAGATCAATCGTATTATAATCAATCTCTTTGTATTGATAGGTGTTAGGAAGGCTGGTAAGGTATTTCAGGTTAGAAATATCAATATCAAGCTGAAGTTCTTCAAAAAGTTCTCTTTTACAGGTTTCCTCTGCACTTTCTTTTGGGTCGACAAATCCTCCGGCAAGATCAAGTTTTCTTTTTTTGGGATCTCTGTTTCTTCGGGTAAGATAAATTTCGTCTCCACATCTGATGACAACTGCTACTGCACCTGCCACATTATTATACAAAGTAAAACCGCATTCCGGACAGCTCCATTTCTTTTCGCCATCCCAGTGTAAGGACTCTTTGCCACAGCTTGGACAATATTTCAATAGTTTCATTGAGCAATATTAATATTTCTCGGGTGATAACTCAAAATAACATCCCTTAATTCTTCAGTTTTCAGATGCGTATAGATCTCCGTTGTTGTAATACTGGAATGTCCCAGCATTTCCTGGATATAACGTAAATCTGCCCCATTCTGTAATAAATGGGTTGCAAACGAATGTCTGAAGGTGTGTGGAGATATTTTTTTATTGACCCCGGCTTTATCTGTAAGTTCTTTAATAATAAGAAATACAATCACTCTGGACATAGAAGTCCCACGGCTGTTTAAAAACAGAGTGTCTTCATATTTCTTATTAATTTTACCTTTAGAACGTACCTCTTTGATATAACTTTCCAGCATATCTGCAGTATAGTCAGCTAAAGGAACAAAACGGGTTTTGTTTCCTTTTCCGTGTACTTTGATGTACTGCTCTTTGAAGTTGATATTGGAGATCTTCAGATCAATCAGTTCGGAAACCCGAAGTCCGCAGCCATATAGTACCTCTATGATGCAGTGGTTTCTTTTTCCGAGATCTGTATTGACCTCAATAGCAGCAATAATTTTGTTGATATCAGGCAAGCTTAAAGTATCTGGTAGATATAATCCCAATTTAGGGCCTTCAAGTAACGCCGCAGGATTGTCTTCACGATATTCATCCTCCAGCAGAAATTTAAAGAAAGCTTTAATGGAAGATATCCATCTTGCCTGTGATCTCTCACTGAATTTCTGTTTGGAAAGATTGAAAATGTATTCCTGCAGGTTTTCGTAACCGATGGAGTCTGGACCGACGTTTTCCAGATCCTCTTCTGCGTAATCTTTTAATTTCTTAATGTCCCGAACGTAGGCGTCGAGTGTGTTTTCTGAAAAATTTCTTTCGAAACGAAGAAATATTTCAAAATCTTTGATCTTTTCATCCCAAGTCATTTGTGCTTATTTTTTTAGTTCACAGTCCGATATTTGTTCTATTTCAATATTATGGTTTCTCAGGAACGATATCCCATCGTCATCCGAATACTCATTAATGTACACCAGTCTCGTAATTCCTGCCTGTAAAATCAGCTTGCTGCATTCTTTACAGGGAGACAGCGTCAGATATAACGTTGCCCCTTTTGCAGATTGAGTGGAAGCCGCTAGTTTTAATATAGCGTTGGCTTCTGCATGCAATACGTACCAGTGTGTTTTCCCTTCTCCATCTTCACAGCAGTTTTCGAATCCCGAAGGAGTCCCGTTGTAACCATCTGAAATAATCATCCTATCTTTTACGATAAGAGCTCCCACCTGTTTTCTCTTACAGTAGGAGAGTTTTGCCCATTCCTGAGCCATTTTTAGATAAGCTTTATCAAACTTATTCATACCGCAGCATTGTTTTTTTTCGAAATAATTTGGATTAAAATCTTTTAGAAAGATTTAGAAGTTAGGTTTTCTCTTCTCTAGAAACGCAGTAACTCCTTCTTTCTTATCTTCCATGTCAAAAAGTTCACCGAAATATTTAATTTCAGCTTCAAAACCTTTCTCCGTGTCAGATAAATTCACGGCATTTATAGCCTTGGATATTGCCATTGGTGAATTGTAGGCAATCGTGTTTGCTAATTCTTTCGTTTTGGTTAATAATTCTTCAATAGGATATACTTCATTGACCAGTCCGATCTCTTTTGCTTTTTGAGCAAAGATCATTTTGGCAGAGAAGATCATTTCATTGGCAATACCTTTTCCTACAAGCTTCGGAAGCCTTTGAGTTCCTCCATATCCTGGAATCAGTCCAAGAGTTACTTCAGGAAGCCCTAATCTGGCGTTTTCCGATGCATATCTGATGTGGCATGCCATGGCAAGCTCTAAACCTCCTCCTAGTGCAAAACCGTTTACGGCTGCAATGACAGGTTTAGACATGTTTTCAATTTTGTTGAACAATGTGTTTTGTCCGTTTCTTGCAAGTTCTTCAGCTTTTTCCTGTCCGAAATCACTGAATTCCTTGATGTCAGCTCCCGCTACAAAAGATTTCTCTCCACTGCCTGTAAGGATAATTATCCTACAAGAAGTATCAGCGTTAAGCTCATCCAGTGCAGTACTGATTTCCTGAATTGTTTTTGCGTTTAAAGCATTTAAACTTTCAGGTCTGTTTATGGTAATGATAGATAATTTATCTTCTTTTTTTAATAATATGTTCTCGTAACTCATTTTTCCACTTTAAAATATCATCCTTTGCAAATTATGAATTTTTTACAAAAAAAAGGAAAAAATATTATTTTTTTTTCCTTTTTTTTAATTTATCCTTTCAAATAATTATTTGGAATGATTCATCATATTTGCATCAATATTGACATTTAGCTGAGAAGCCACTTTCATGCCAAGTTCAATATTAGCACGGAAAAAGTGACACAGCTGTCGATTGATAATTTCATCTTTTTTCGGTCCGGTTATACCATTCATGCTGCCTACAATATTTTTGATCAAATGATCTCTGTCCTCAGCATTCATTGCTTTTGAATATAAAAGCCCCGGTTGAGTATAGTGATCACTGTCGTTCTCATTTCTGTTATAGCTGGCAACATGAGCACTGTCTAGCTCATATTCATAGTTTTTATAAGATGGATCCGCTTTGATGTCATCAAAACTGTTGGGATGATAATTCGGTTGATCCTGATAATGGCTTGAATCTGCCATATAGCCGTCCCTTTGGTAGTTATTGACAGCAAAAGGACATCTGTTCACTTCCAGCTGATGCGAGTTTACCCCCACTCTGTAGCGGTGTGCATCAGGATAAGAGAATAATCTTCCCTGAAGCATTTTGTCAGGTGAGAAGCTGATTCCGTTAATCAGGTTGCTGGGTGAAAAAGTAGACTGTTCCACATGTGCAAAATAATTAACAGGAACTTCGTTCAGTTCCATTTCGCCTACTTCGATCAAAGGGAAGTCATCGTGGAACCATACTTTGGTTACATCAAAAGGATTCCATCTGAAATCTTTTGCCTGTTCTTCGGTCATTACCTGTATGTATAAAGTCCATTTCGGGAAGTCTCCATTTTCAATAGCGTTGCAAAGATCTTCCTGGGCAAAGTCAGGGTTTTCACCAGCCATTTTTACAGCTTCTTCATCTGTGAAATTTTTTACACCTTGTTTTGTTTTAAAGTGGAATTTCACCCATACTCTTTCATTTTTATCATTAATCATGGAGAAAGTATGAGATCCGAAACCATGCATATGTCTGTAACCATGCGGAGTTCCTCTGTCTGACATTAATATAAGAACCTGATGAAGAGACTCAGGGTTTAAACTCCAGAAATCCCACATCATGGTGGCACTTTTTAAATTTGTTTTGGGTACTCTTTTCTGAGTATGGATAAAGTCCGGGAATTTTTTTGCATCCTTAATAAAGAATACCGGTGTATTATTTCCTACAAGATCCCAGTTTCCGTCTTCGGTATAAAATTTTAAAGCAAAGCCTCTTGGATCTCTTGCCGTATCTGCGCTTCCTTTTTCGCCTCCCACTGTGGAGAATCTTGCAAACATTCTGCACGAATTTCCTACTTTTGAAAACAGTTTTGCTTTCGTGTACTGGCTGATGTCATGCGTTACGGTAAAAGTTCCGTAAGCTCCGCTTCCTTTGGCATGCACAATTCTTTCAGGAATTCTTTCCCTAACGAAATGCGCGAGATTTTCCTGAAGAATAAAGTCTTGCAGCAATACCGGGCCTCTTGGTCCTACCGTCTGTGAATCCTGATGTTCAAAATAAGGTGCGCCGTTACTTAACGTTAATTTTTTAGAATCCATATCATTAATGATTTGTATAAATGTTTTTCTTTTTCTAAATCCAAGTGTAAAGGTAATGAATATCAAATTTACTTGAATTTTTAATTGCTAATAGCAAAAACGTTATATCTTTGTAATAGATAATATTAATCAAATGAACATTCAGCAACTGGAGTATCTTATCGCTGTTGATAAGTATAAACATTTTGGTAAAGCCGCTCAGGCGTGTTTTATTACCCAACCTACGTTAAGTGCCATGATACAGAAATTTGAGGATGAACTGGATGTGAAGGTTTTTGACAGAACTACCCACCCGATTCGTACCACAGATGTAGGTCTTCAGATTATTGATCAGGCAAAAGTGATTATAGAGTCTGTCAATGAGCTGAAAAACAAAGCCAATCTTTTGAATAATATTTTAGGAGGAACCATTAATCTGGGGATTATTCCTACGGTGTCTTCTTTCATTCTGCCAACGGAAATCTTTAAATTCCTTGAGGATAATCCGAAGATCCAGATGAATGTAAAAGAAATGACCACGGATAATATTATTAAAGCTTTGAAAGCTGGTGAACTGGATGCGGGAATTATCTCAACACCTTATGACACTGCTGACGAGTTTTATCAGGATTTCTTATTCAATGAAGAATTGATGATTTACAGTTCCAATACGGAAGCCAACAAAAAGAATTCTTACATCATTCCGGAAGATCTGAATGTAGAGAAAGTATGGTTGCTTGAAGAAGGAAACTGTTTAAGAAACCAGTTTGAAAATATCTGTCACCTGAAAGAAAATACCTTGAAGCCTAAAAATTTAGACTTTCTGGCTTCCAATATCCAAACCTTGGTACACATGGTAGATAAGGTAGGAGGAATCAGTATTCTGCCGGAACTGGCATTGAGTCAGCTTTCAGAAGAGCAGAAGAAAAATGTTTTCAGATTCAAAAAACCTTTCCCTTACAGAGAAATCAGTATTATTTATTATAAGCCAACATTTAAGCAAAAAATAATTGATGAATTGTCACATTCTATCAAAACTTCTTTAGAACTTAAGCTGAATTATCACGAAAGTCCGAAAGAATTTGTAAGCATTAAGCCTCAGTAATGGAAATGCTTTAAAGTGATAGAAATCATCAATTTAAATAAAATTATAATTAATAAACAAAAGTTTTGAGTATTACGAAAATAGTGCTTAAATTTGCTGACGTTTATTACGAGGAAAAATTTGACCTGATTGCAACCTCTATAAAAATATGCTAAAACAGTATTCTTTTTTCTGGGCAATTTTATTTCATATTTTTCTTCAACACTATTTTTTAAATCTTTAAAAACAAAAGAATTATATGTCTTATTTATTTACATCTGAATCAGTTTCAGAAGGACATCCGGATAAAATCGCCGATCAGATTTCCGATGCATTAATCGACCATTTCTTAGCCTATGATAAAGATTCAAAAGTAGCATGTGAAACTCTTGTAACTACCGGACAGGTGGTATTGGCAGGAGAAGTAAAATCAGATGCTTACCTTGATGTACAGACCATTGCCAGAGAAGTAATCAATGGAATCGGATATACAAAAGGAGAATATATGTTTAATGGAGATTCTTGTGGAGTGATCTCTGCCATCCATGAACAGTCACCTGATATCAATCAGGGAGTTGACAGAGCCGTAAATGATGAGTCTTTTGAGGCTAAAGCAAATGCACAGGGAGCTGGAGACCAGGGAATGATGTTCGGGTATGCTACCAATGAAACGGCAAACTATATGCCTCTTGCATTAGATCTTGCCCACACAATCCTTAAAGAACTTTCTGCCATCAGAAGAGAAAATAAGGAAATCATTTACCTTCGTCCTGATGCGAAAAGCCAGGTAACTATTGAGTATTCTGATGATCACAAACCCATCAGAATTGATTCTATCGTAGTTTCTACTCAGCATGATGACTTTGGAGCGGAAGAAGAAATGTTGAACAAGATCCGTGAGGATATCAAAAATATTCTGGTTCCAAGAGTGGTTGCACAGCAAACAGAAGAAATCAAAGCTTTGTTCAATGATCAGATCAAATATCACATCAATCCTACAGGTAAATTCGTAATCGGAGGACCTCACGGAGATACTGGTCTTACAGGGAGAAAAATCATCGTTGATACCTACGGTGGTAAAGGAGCTCACGGAGGTGGTGCTTTCTCAGGAAAAGACCCTTCTAAAGTAGATAGAAGTGCTGCTTATGCAACAAGACATATTGCTAAAAACTTAGTGGCTGCAGGAGTGGCTGATGAAGTTTTGGTACAGGTTTCTTATGCAATCGGGGTAGCTGAACCTTGTGGTTTATATATCAACACTTACGGAACGGCAAAAGTAGATCTTCATGATGGAGATATTGCTAAAAAAGTTTCTGCTATTTTTGATTTAAGACCTTATGCAATCGAGCAGAACTTAAAATTAAGAAACCCTATTTATCAGGAAACAGCTTCTTACGGACATATGGGTAAAGAGCATTATGTGGCTGATAAAACGTTCAACAAAGGACAGAAAAACGAGATTACCTTAAAAGATCTTGAGTTCTTCACTTGGGAAAAACTTGACAAAGTAGAGGAAATTAAAACCGCTTTTGGAATTTAATTTCTCTTTAAAGAATAATAAATGAACTGCTTTATCTTTGGATAAGGCAGTTTTTTTTAATTTTACACCTTAATAATATAGAAAGATGATGAATTTTCGAACTGTAGTTGCTGCCCTGTCCCTGTTTTTGCTGAGTACATTGGTAAAAGCTCAATATACTATGCACAAAATGATCAGTGTGGGATATACTTACCAGAACCAGAGTTTTGGTGAAGTAGGGGGTAAATTGCTCTTCCTTAAAAATGATGATGTGATTTACAGATTGGGAGGATCTGCAATGATGGGATCTGTAGATTCAAAATTTGCTATTATGCCGAAACTGCAGGCTGATGTACTTCTTAATTTTCAGAAAAATGTAGATTTCTACCACTCTTATTACTTTTTAGCCGGAGTGGAGGGAACGAATAAATATATTGCCCCCAAAATAGGAGTTACTCTGTTTGGTATGCTGGACCTTACAGGAGGCTATGCTTTTCCCATCGGAGATACCCGATTGAATGGGAAAGAGATGAAAGGGTTAAATGTTAATTTTTCATTAAATATCCCTACAGTCTTGATTCATGACATGTTTAAATGATTTTTTTTAGATTTTTCTCTATAAAATTTAATAATAGGTTAACAGTTATTAAAAAATTATTATATTTACATCATAATAATTGTACCTGCCTATAGAAGAGACTCTACTCTAGAACTGTTTTGTTTATACAGCAAAGGCCAGATGAATATCTGGAGGAATACCTGTCTGCAAATATTTATATTGAGAAGAGTTATGAAATCAAAATCGGATAGTTTACTAATTTCCCTTTACCAGAAAGGAGACGAGGGCGCATTATCAACCCTTATTCACCGACATCAGAGAGAACTTTTTACATTCATTTTTTACAAAATTAATGATGAAGATTTGGCCAACGATATCTTTCAGGATACTTTCATGAAGATTATTGTGATGCTGAAAGAAGGACGCTATAACGAAGAAGGTAAATTTATTCTTTGGGCAAAAAGAATTTCCCACAATTTAATCATCGATCATTTCAGGTCTAAAGCCAAGAATATCAAAGTTTCAGAAACTACTTTTGAAACGGATGAATATTCTATTTTTGATTTGATCAGAGAGCCTTCGGAAAACATTGAAGATCAGCTGGTAACCAATCAGATTCAGGAAGATCTTCTAAGGATGTTACAGTTTTTACCACAAAACCAGCAGGAGGTAATCAAACTGAGATTTTTTGACGGCTTGAGTTTCAAAGAAATTGCAGACCATACTGAGATGAGTATTAATACAACTTTGGGCAGAGTAAGATATGCGCTCATCAACCTGAGAAAAATCATGGATGAAAACAATATAATATTAACCAGATAGATAATATTTAGTGAAATTTCACGTTTTAAGGAAAACATACTTCGCTTATGAAAAAAAATGACTCCTTAAAAGTGAAAACTTTGAAACCTAAGAAACAAACAATTGATTTTTTGCTGAATTTTTCTAAAAGCCTTGAAATTGTGAAAAGCAAGAGCAAAAATTATCCTATTACAAAAAATTAAAATTATTAACTTTGTGCTGTATGAAAATGCAGCATGTTTTTTTTGACCTGGATAATACACTCTGGGATCACCGCAGAAATGCCTACCTTACCATCAAAGACCTTTTTGAAAAACAGGAAATAACTTCGAAGTATCATATTGACTTTGAGGAGTTTCATTCTGTTTATCACGATATCAACGAAGAATTGTGGGAAAAGATCAGAGACGGAATTATTGGCAAAGAGTACTTGAGAGAACACCGTTTTTATGATTCATTTAAACATTTTGGAATAGATAATAAAGAGTTTGCCCTTTATTTTGAAGAAAACTTCCTTGATAATATTGTGAGTCATAATGAACTGGTAGAAGGAGCAGAGGATGTTTTGGAATATCTGAAAGCTAAGAATTATACATTACACATTATTTCCAACGGATTTCAGGAGGTGACAGAAAGAAAATGTACCCTATCAGGAATCGCTCCCTATTTTAAAACAATTACCAGTGCCGATGCTGTGGGAGTAAGAAAACCTAATCCAAGGATTTTTGAATACTCTCTGGGACTTTCTGAAGCCAGAAAAGAAGAAAGTATTCTGATCGGGGACGACTGGATTGCTGATGCCCTTGGAGCAACTGATTTTGGAATGGATGCCATCTTTTTCGATGTCTATAAAGAAGATAAGCAGAAAGAAGGATTAAAAGCCATTACCCATCTTCAGCAGATTAAAGAATATTTATAAAGTGTAAGATTTTACCATCTATAAAAAAGCCATTAAGTTGATCTTAATGGCTTTTCTGTTTTCAGTGAATTCTGGAGAGATGAGCTGTGAATGCATTAAACTTTAAGGGAGTTATTTTTTTATTGAAATCTGTTTTCCCAATTCTTTCCCAATTTGATGATGAACTTTGCAGCATAATAACAACAGAAAAATTTAATAGTATGAAAAATGTAAAGAAAATCACCGGAGTATTAATGATCATATTTTTATTAATTGGAGGTTGGGTTTCTGCTCAGGATAGAGCAATCACTGCGAATCAGTTACCGAAAACGGCTAAAAACTTTCTAGCTTCCCATTTTAAAGGAATTCCTGTAAACTCAGCATTAGAAGACAGAGAGATCTATGGAGTAGACGAATACAAAGTATATCTGACCAATGGAATGAAAATAGAGTTCGACAGCAGTGGAAACTGGAAAGAAGTAGATGGCAAACACCAGAAGGTTCCGTATGGTTTCATCCCTGCATCAATCAGAAATTACAGCAGTAAAAATTTCCCTAATACTTACATCATTAAGATGGAAAAGAAAAGATGGTCTTATAAAGCAGAACTTTCCAACGGATTGGAGCTTGAATTTGACAGGAATGGGAATTTTAAAAAAATCGATGATTAACATTTAACCGAATACAAACACTAAATATTAATAATATGGTCAACTGGAATTTAATAAACAGCAACGGAAGAACGATTTCTTCTGCCCAGATTAGAAAAAATATAGTTTCATTTATGACAAGAAATTATCCTTGCAGCATCATTGAATCTATTGAACGAAAATATAACGCCTATAAAATTCATCTGATGAATGGTTTGTGTCTTGTGTTTGATGCAGACGGGCGATTTGTTAAGTAAGAAGCCGGAGGCAGGAAGAGGGAAGTGATGAATGGCGATATAAAAAACTTCTCACTTCCTGCTTTCATTCTTCCCGCTTTTAATTTCTTATATTTGATAGAAGTTAATCATACAGCAGAGCATATAGATCCGGAAATATGAAGATTTTAATTGTAGAAGATGAGCCCGCACTGAAAGATACAATACAGAAGTTTCTGGAAGCAGAACATTTCATTGTAGAATATGCGGAAAATTACAGCAGCGGACTGGAGAAAATTATTTCGTATGAATACGACTGTATTTTGCTGGATATTATGCTGCCTGACGGAAACGGTATCGATCTTCTTAAAGAGATCAAAAAAATGCACAAGAAAGATCCGGTAATCATTCTTTCTGCCAAAGATTCTGTAGATGATAAAGTGACCGGACTGGAAATAGGGGCTGATGATTATCTGGCCAAGCCTTTCCACCTTGCAGAGCTGATGGCGAGAATCAAATCTGTGATCAGAAGAAAAAATCAGGATGGTGAGAATATTATCCGCTATAAAAATATAACTATTAATCCGGAGCACAGAACGGTGAAAGTGGGTGATGAGGAGCTTGTCCTTAACCGTAAAGAATATGATCTTTTGTATTATTTTGTCATCCATCCGGAAAAAACCTTACAGAAAACAACGTTGGCTGAAGCAATCTGGGGAGATTATATCGATCAGGCAGACAGTCTGGATTTTATTTATTCCCAGATTAAAAATCTTCGTAAAAAATTAAAAACCCTCCATGCAGAAGCTGATTTCCAGGCTGTGTATGGAATAGGATATAAATTTATCTGATGAAAACCTCATTAAAATATTACACCATAAAATATCTGATCATGATCCTGCTGTTGATTATCGCAGTATGGGCAGGATTGTTTTATGCCTATATTCTGGATGAAGTGCATGATAATGTGGATGACGGGTTGAGGGATAGAAAGATTCAGATTATTAAAGCGGTGTATCTTAACCCTGAGTTGTTGAAGAATAAGGAGTTTGGTTTTAATGAGTTTAAAATCAATCCGATTAAAGCCGAAGAGTATCAAAACAAAAGCAGGCTGTACAACAAGATGTACTACATGGAGTATGATGATAAAGACCAGCCTTACAGAGTGTTGGAAGCAGACTTTATCGATCAGTTCAAAGATCATAGACGGCTTGTCATAAGAACTTCAACGGTAGAAGAAGATGAGTTGATATATGATCTTACAACAGCATTGATTGTGCTTTACATCCTTTTGGTTATCAGTATTGTAGCGGTTAATGGTTATCTGCTTAATAAAGCCATGAGACCTTTTTACCAGATTCTGGATAAGCTTAAAAAATATCAGTTCGGAATTCCTTTTTCCCAGGAAAAACAGAATTATAAGATCACAGAATTTGAAGAATTAAATGTGGAAATCAATGAAATGATTGAGCGTAATGAACTTGTTTTTTATCAGCAGAAACAGTTTATTGAAAATGCTTCCCATGAACTTCAGACACCTTTGGCTATTGTGATTAATAAAATTGACCTTTTGATTCAGAATGATGATCTTGATAAAAAGAGTATGACCTTTCTTACCGAAGTTAAAAATGATCTGAGAAGAATGGTAGGGCTGAATAAATCTTTATTAATGCTTTCCAAAATTGAAAACAGCCAGTTTAATAGAACTTCAGATGTTGATTTTAACGGAATGGTTACCCAGCTCGTTCAGAATTATGAAGACTTTATTGCATTTAAGAAAGTAGAAGTCAATATTATTGAGAAAGGAAAATTTATTGCAGACTTTAATCAGGATCTTGCAGATATTCTCTTGTCAAACCTTCTTAAGAATGCCGTTAAATATAACAATGAAGAAGGAACTTTAAATATTATCATTGAAAATAACAGGATAACATTCCAAAACAGCGGAGCATCCATCCCTTTGGATAAATCAAGAATTTTTAACCGGTTCTATAAGCAGGGATCAGATCATACCTCTACCGGACTGGGGCTGTCCATCATCAAAACCATTATCAAACAATATCCGGGTTGGGATATTACTTATGAATTCGGGGATCAGATGCATTACTTTATCCTTACAAAGAATAATAATAGCTTCAATAAATAGAAAAAGCCTTTCGTTTGAAAGGCTTTCTTATGTTGGTAACTCAGAATTAAAATCCTAAGCTTGTTCTTACTCTTTTAAGAGTTTCCAGAGCAATAGGTCTGGTTTTCTCCGCACCTTGCTGTAATTTTGCTTCCAATTCATCAAGATTGCTCATATAATAAGCAAACGTTTCTCTTTCTTTGGCAAAGCGTACCAGGATAAGATCCAGCAACTCTTTTTTAGCATGTCCGTATCCGAAGTTTCCGGCAAGATACTTTGTTCTTAATTCCTCAGTTTGCTCAGGCGTTGCAATCAATTCATAGATCTGGAAGGTTTTATCCGTTTCAGGATCTTTAGGCTCCTCCAGTGATTTAGAATCCGACTCAATACTCATCACCTGTTTTTTCAGCTCTTTTTCAGGTAAGAAAATATTGATAATATTTCCCATGGATTTAGACATTTTACGCCCATCAGTTCCCGGAACATATTTAGTGTCCTGCTGAAGTTCCGCCTGTGGTAAAACAAGAACTTCACCCATCTGGTTGTTAAATCTCGACGCTACATCTCTTGCAATTTCCAAATGCTGAAGCTGATCTTTTCCTACAGGAACAATCTCTGCATCATACAGTAAAATATCTGCAGCCATCAAAATTGGGTAAGTAAACAGACCTGCATTTACATCCTGCAATCTATCTGCTTTATCCTTGAATGAATGCGCCAATGTTAATCTTTGATAAGGAAAAAAACATGATAAATGCCAAGAAAGTTCACAGGTTTCAGCGATATCACTTTGTCTGTAGAAATATGTTTTTTCAGTATCTAATCCACAAGCAAGCCAAGCCGCAGCAATCTCGTAGGTATTTTGTCTTAAAGTCTGCGCATCTTTAATCTGTGTAAGCGTATGAAGATTCGCAATAAATAAAAATGATTCATTTCCTTCCTGCTTGGATAGTTCAATAGCAGGAATAATTGCCCCTAATAAATTTCCAAGATGGGGTGTTCCGGTGGCTTGAATGCCGGTAAGAATTCTTGACATTTGTTTAAAATTTATATTTAAAAATTAATGAATAGCAAATTTACGAGGTTTGACGGAATAAAGAAAGATAAAAGATAAAAGATAAAAGATAAAAGATAAAAGATAAAAGATAAAAGATGTTGTTATTAAAATTCAATAGAGGTGGGCTTTAGCCCAGCTAATGATAAATCACCTTTCCATTGGCTTTAGCCAAAACCTATCAACCTTCAATAATCTATATGTCTTTACGCATCATCCGTGAAAATCTGTGCAATCCGTGGGAAATATTAAGGAATCACAATCTTCTCTCCTCCAAACTTCGGTTCCACTCCAAAAAGAAGATCCCAATAGGCCTTAGCTTTCGCAAAATACTCTCTCAAATTGGTTTTTAAGCCTGCATATTTATTCACATCAGCGGCATTATACCCAAAGGCTTCCATTCCATTTTTTCTGGCCAGAAAAACGGCTCTTTCATTGTGGAATTTCTGAGAAATAATAACCAGTTTCGTCTGGCTGAAAATATCTTTTGCTCTTACCACAGAATCCAGTGTTCTGAATCCGGCGTGATCCAGAATAATTTTATCCTTTGGAACTCCACTCTGCATTAGTGCCAGCTGCATATCTTCAGGTTCATTATAATCTTTGGTGCTGTTGTCGCCACTAACGATAATGTACTGTATTTTTCCGCTTTTATATAAATTGCTTGCAGCCTTAATTCTGTTATAGAAATAAGCGTTCGGAGTCCCATTGCTCAAAAGCTTTCCAGTTCCCAATAATAATGCCACTTTTGCTTCCGGTACATCAGTGATGTTATAAGAAACAAATGGTTCGCTGTCTTTTTTGATGCTGTAATTCGCCCAGGCAATAAAAATAATTCCTGCAACGAAAAGAAGCAGGAAAATTTTAAAAATATTTTTGATTATTTTTTTCATCCGAAATATATCGTTTAAAACTCCAGACCGTTCGGGAAAGCTTTCTTTCTGAATATTAATAAGAATGCTGCTCCTACAGTAATGGCAGAATCTGCAACATTGAAAATATATTTGAAAAACTCAAGGTGTTTTCCTCCTATTAAGGGCCAGCTTTCAGGAACATTCCAGTCTACCAATGGGAAGTGAAGCATATCTACCACACATCCTTTCATAAAAGTAGAATATCCGTGTCCGAAAGGAGCAAATTTAGAAATACCGCCATAGCCGATCCATCGGTCTATGCTAGGGTCGTATACGGTTCCGCTGTCGAAGATCATTCCATAGAACATTCCGTCAATAAGATTTCCGATGGCACCTGCAAAGATGATAGCCATTGGAATCAAGAGGTAATTGGAAGCTCCTTCCTTTAACCATTTTTTAAACATATAGACCATTCCTCCGATCAGGAAGATTCTTAGGATCACCAGAAAATACTTTCCGATGATGCCTCCGAAGTGAAATCCATAAGCCATTCCCGGGTTTTCCACAAAAGTTAGCTTAAAACCTGGCAGAACAGTAATGCTGTCATCCAGATTAAAATGGGTTTTAATATAAATTTTCGAAGCCTGGTCAATTAATAACACCAAAAATGTTATCGCTAAGATCTTTTTCATTATTGCCCTTTAGGTTTTGAAGGCTTTGCAGCCGGCTTTACATTTTTATTGTCGCTTGCTTTCTTGACTACTTTCTGTCCGTTATATGAACTTTTAACATGAGCTTTTTCAAATTTAATGTTCATTTCTTTAAGGACACCTTTCAGTGCACTAAGCTCCATTGCATTTTTTGGATGTACTATAATAGATTCCATTTCTTATTATTTAATTTTTACATTTTGGACAATTCATCAAGTCTTTTTCTATCTTTTTCAGACAGATCATTGACTCCGTTTTTGCCCATCTTACTCAGAAGTCTGTCGATCTCTTTCTCCCTTTCACGTTTATCAGAATTGAATTGATCATCAATCGTATAGTTTTTCTGCGGTTCAGGAAAGAATCTGTTTTTGATCCATTCTCTATTGAAAAACAGTAATACTAAGGCGATAACAAATCCCAAAATTAATAATTCGCTCATGGGTATACATTAAAAATTAGGTTTATAAAGTATCCGTGAATACGATATAAACCCAATATTATTTTTTACAAACCTTACGGTTATTTTTGCATGTTTTTCGCTTCGATGCTCAGTGTAGCATGAGGAACGGCTAAAAGTCTTTCCTTAGGAATCAGTTTTCCTGTTACTCTACACACACCATACGTTTTATTTTCGATTCTGATCAAAGCATTTTTAAGGTCACGCACGAATTTTTCCTGTCTTCCTGCTAAAATAGAGTTTTGCTCTTTGCTCAGCGTTTCTGCTCCTTCTTCAAAAGCTTTGAAGGTAGGAGAGGTATCATCAGTTCCGTTATTCTGGTCATTGATGAAACTTTCTCTGATAAGCTGAAGATCTTTTTCTGCTTTTTCTATTTTTTCTTTAATGATCGCTTTAAATTCCTGTAAATCAGCATCGCTGTATCTAACTCTTTCGTCTGACATATTCTTTCTCTTTTTTAATAAAATTATGAAATGGAATTTGAAATATAATAACTACATGTTAATTTTTTTCAACATTTATCTTAAAATTAACCTCATCTATTTCGATTTCGTTAAAATTTGAAAGTGAAGATACAATTTCTATTTTATTTGACAAGACTTCAGAAGAAATATATTCCTCATTTTTCTTAATATCACTTAGGAAAGGAGTACTTTCTTCTAGTGTGATTGAAATTCTGTCTGTCAGTTCAAAGTCTTTATCTTTTCGCAGGTTTTGAATTCTGTTAATAAACTCTCTTGCGATCCCTTCAGATTTTAATTCATCGGTTAACGTCAAATCTAATGCCACAGTTGTTTTACCATCGGAAGTAACAGTCCATCCCGGGATATCTTTTGTAGAAATTTCCACATCGTTAAGAGTAATTTCATATCCCTGAACATCTATTTTTCCTTCTTTTTCAAGACTGGCAATCTGTTCTGTAGTAAGATTGGCAATTTCGGCACCTACCACCTTCATATCTTTTCCTAATTTAGGACCAAGCGCTTTGAAGTTGGGCTTTATCTGTTTTACAATTAAGTGAGAGGCTTCTTCAGCATTGATTAACTGTAATTCTTTCACGTTTACTTCCTGTTTGATAAGATCTGCCACAGCAAGAATCTGTTCTTCTGTTTTAGAATCCAGTACAGGAACCAATACTTTTTGTAACGGCTGACGAACTTTTACATTTTCTTTCTTTCTCAGAGAGAATACCATACTTGTAATATTCTGAGCTAAGTGTGTTTTCTCCACCAGATCCTGATCGATTAAGCTTTCATCAGCTACCGGGAAGTCTGTAAGGTGTACAGATTCACAGTTTTCTTTTCCGGTTACTTTATTTAAATCCTGATATAACTGATCCATAAAGAACGGAGCAATAGGAGCAGATAGTTTAGCAACTACTTCAAGACAGGTATATAAAGTCTGGTAAGCAGAGATCTTATCATCAGAATAATCTCCTTTCCAGAAACGTCTTCTGCACAATCTTACATACCAGTTACTCAGGTTGTCATTGACAAAGTTACTGATCGCTCTTGCCACTCTTGTTGGCTCATAGTCTTCATAGAATGCTTTTACTTCTTTGATTAAAAGGTTCAGCTCAGAAAGGATCCATCTGTCAATTTCAGGACGGTTTTCCACTTCTTTTTCCGAATAGTTGAATCCATCAACGTTTGCATACAGTGTAAAGAATGAATAAGTATTGTAAAGTGTTCCGAAGAACTTTCTTCTTACTTCGTCAATTCCTTCAATGTCAAACTTCAGGTTTTCCCATGGGTTTGCATTGGAGATCATATACCAACGGGTAGCATCCGGTCCGTATACAGAAAGTGTTTCGAACGGATCTACAGCATTTCCTAAACGTTTTGACATCTTCTGTCCGTTCTTATCCAGAACAAGACCATTACTCATTACATTTTTATAAGCAACAGAATCAAACACCGCAGTTCCGATGGCGTGAAGCGTATAGAACCATCCACGGGTCTGGTCAACACCTTCTGCAATGAAATCAGCCGGGAATGCTTTATTGTTGTCAATTAATTCTTTGTTTTCAAAAGGATAATGCAACTGCGCATAAGGCATAGAACCTGAATCGAACCAAACATCAATCAGGTCACTTTCACGTCTCATTGCTTTTCCTGAATCAGAAACCAATACTACTTTGTCTACTACGTTTTTGTGAAGATCCACAAGCTCATAATTAGACTCAGCCATATTTCCGATGATGAAACCTTTGAACGGGTTTTCAGTCATCAGTCCTGCAGCAATGGATTTCTCGATTTCATTGTATAGCTCTTCTACAGAACCGATGATCTTTTCTTCTTTCAGATCGTCTGTTCTCCAGATTGGCAACGGAATTCCCCAATATCTAGAACGGGAAAGGTTCCAGTCGTTTACATTCTCCAGCCAGTTGGCAAAACGTCCTTCTCCGGTAGCTTTCGGCTTCCAGTTGATTTCTTTGTTTAAATTAACCAGTCTGTCTTTTACAGCTGTCATTTTCACAAACCAGGAATCCAAAGGATAATACAATACCGGTTTATCTGTTCTCCAGCAGTGTGGATACGAGTGGACATATTTTTCTACTTTGAAGGCCTTGTTCTCTGTTTTCAACAGGATCGCAAGTTCTACATCCCATGATTTCTCAGGAGAAGTTCCTTCATCGTAATATTCGTTTTTGATATAGGTTCCGGAGAATACCTCTGGAACATTTTCTCCTTTGATGAATCTACCCTGTAAATCTACTAATGGTACAAGGTTATCATTTTCATCTTTTACCAACATTGGCGGAATCTCAGGCTGAGCCATTTTAGCAACTCTCGCATCATCCGCACCGAAAGTAGGTGCCGTGTGAACGATACCAGTACCATCCTCCGTAGTTACGAAATCCCCTAAGATCACTCTGAATGCATTTTCAGCATTATCGTTTGGCGTAAACCAAGGAACTAATTGTTCATATCTCGTGTCAACAAGTTTTTCTCCAGTAAACTCTTTTAAAACCTTGAAAGGAATTACTTTAGTTTCCGGAGTATAGTTGGCAAAATCTTCATCTGTACCTTCTGCATATTTTTTACCGAAAACCTTAGGTAAAAGAACTCTTGATAAAACAACTGTTACGGGTTCAAATGTATATTGATTGAAAGTTTTAACTACAACATATTCTATATCTCTACCTACAGTAAGAGCGGTATTGGATGGCAGCGTCCATGGAGTCGTCGTCCATGCAAGGATATGTACATCTCCGTCAACATCATTGAACAATGCTGAAGAGTCTTTCTTTACTTTAAACTGAGCCACAACCGTTGTATCTGAAACATCACGATAGGTTCCGGGCTGATTCAGCTCGTGAGAAGAAAGTCCTGTTCCTGCTTTTGGAGAGTAAGGCTGGATGGTGTACCCTTTGTACAACAAGTCTTTGCTATACAATTGTTTCAATAACCACCAAACGGTTTCCATATATTTTGACTTGTACGTGATGTACGGATCATCAAGATCTACCCAATATCCGATTTTTTCGGTAAGGTTGTTCCAAACGTCTGTATAACGCATTACTGCTTCACGGCAAGCTTTGTTATAGTCTTCAATAGAGATTTTTTTGCCAATATCTTCTTTAGTGATTCCTAACTCTTTTTCTACACCCAGTTCCACAGGAAGACCATGCGTATCCCATCCTGCCTTACGGAAAACCTGCTTTCCGTTTTGAGTCTGGTAACGGCAGAAAATATCTTTCAATGCTCTTGCCATTACGTGGTGAATTCCAGGCATACCGTTTGCTGAAGGCGGACCTTCATAAAAAACAAACTCAGGATTTCCCTGACGAATCTCAACACTCTTATTGAAAGTTTTATTTTGTTTCCAAAATTCCGCTACATTCTCTGCTACGTCAATAAGGTTGAGGTTTTTGTATTCTTTAAATTGGCTCATTGTAAATATCTCAATATCGTTGATTAATTAAGTCTGCAAATTTACTAAAATTTGTCGGTTTATAATATATGTTTTATTTTGATATCTTCTATTAAAAAGTTCAATCTCAGAAATATAAATGAAGAAAGTGAGAAAACCTGAATGGTGAATGGTCAATAAGTGAATTTTTCTGGGTGTTTTTTATATAAAATTTAATGCAATTTATTCAATAGGAGTGGGCTTTAGCCCGCTTAAATAATAAAAAAAATCCAACGGCTTTAGCCAAAACCCAATGATTGCGCAAAGTCCGCAAAGATTTTATGAATGGGTTAAAATTGTTCGCAAAGGCGTTTCACTCAGCAGAGTAAATAGGGGTAAAAACAAAATTGATTCGCAAAATTGGCTGGAGTAACAAGCGCTTATTGGCCGGAATTTTGTACATTTAAGTAGACCTATAAATCCAAATGCTGTATGAAAATCTTTTATCACTTGATGCTTTTTGTTTGTTTTATCAACACAGGCATTGTACAGGCTCAAAATAATTATCCACAGAATTATTTCCGGAATCCACTCAATATTTCCATGCAGCTGGCAGCTAACTTCGGAGCAATCCGTACGAATCATTTTCATATGGGACTGGATCTGAGAACCAACAGCCAGGAGAATTTACCGGTTCTAGCTGCAGCAGAAGGTTATGTGAGCAGAATCAAAGTGGAGCGGTATGGGTTTGGAAACGCCATATACATTACCCATCCCAATGGATATACTACGGTGTATGCTCACTTGAACAAATACTTCAACACGCTCGATGAATATGTAAAAGAAAAGCAATATAAAGATGAAAAGTGGGAGCAGGACATAACGTTTCAACCTGGGCAGTTTCCTGTGGAGAAAGGGCAGCAAATTGCCTTGAGTGGTAATACCGGAGGATCAGCAGGCCCGCATCTGCATTTTGAAATAAGAGATACCAAAACAGAAGAGTGTCTTAATCCGTTACTTTTTGGATTTGCTATCCCTGATAATATAGCCCCAATTATCAGTGGATTGTATTGGTATGACCGACGTTTCAGTACTTATGAACCCGGAGCTAACACAATTGCAGTGAAAAAAACTGGAAGTGGCTATAGTGCGGATGTAATCAGTGTAAACTCCCCCTTAATAAGTTTTGGAGTGAAAGCCGTAGATAAAGCCAACAAAGGATTTAATCTTGGAATTTATCAGGCTGAATTGCTAATGGATGGCAAGCTGATTTACAGTTTTAAAATTGATAAAATCCACTATGATGATACCCGTTATATCAATGGCTGTATAGATTATACTAAATTCATCAGAGATAAAATGGGAATTCAGCATCTTGCTGATTTACCTGGAATGAAACTTCAGAATTACAGCATTCCGAATTTGACAGGAGTTATCAATCTTCAGGATGAGGAAGTTCACACTATTGAAATGGTACTGAAAGATACAAAAGGAAATACAAGCCGGTTAACAACAAAAGTTCAGTTAAACAAAACCTTAGAAAAAGTGTCTTCCACAGGGAAAACGGTAACACCTAACGAAGGAAAAACTATTACCACTGAAAATACAGAGATTAGTTTCAGCAAAAATGCGGTCTATGATGCGGTCGATTTCAATGCTTATGAAAAGACGGAGGCAGATCCCAATGCAGCTTCGAACAATATTGTTTTACACAGTTCCTATATTCCGGTTCACGATGAATATACTTTAAAAATAAAGCCTGATAGGAAATTAACCAATTCAGAAAAAGATAAAGCCGTTATTGTCCTTGATTATGAAAGTGACAAAGATGTCGTCAAAGTAAAATGGAATGGTGATTGGACAGAAGGGAAATTCAACAGATTGGGTACAGCGAAATTATTGATAGACAATAGTTCTCCATCCGTTTCATCCGGCTGGACAGAAGGAGCATTGGTGAATAGCGGTTCTTTATTGCTCAAAGGAACAACGAAAATAGGAGATATTGTTTCATTCCGTGCAGAACTGGATGGTAAATGGCTTCGTTTTGCCCGTGTAAAAGATAATTTTGTTTACACATTTGACGAAAAGTGCCCCAAAGGATCAGGTTCTCATACTTTAAAGGTAACCACATCGAATACCGCCGGAAATACAAACATACAAACCTTTACCTTTCAGAGATAAATAATCTTTTAATACTTAAATCTTTTAATTTTAATTAAATAAATTTGCCTTTTAAAAATTAAAATCATTGGAATTTCATCCGTCAATTGAGAAAGCAGATATTCAGAAAATCAAACTATTTCAGGAAGAAAAACTTCATGAACTTTTGGCTTATCTTGAAGCGCATTCTCCTTTTTACCAGAAACTGTTCAAAGAAAATAATATCCATATTGCAGACATTCGTACTTTGGAAGATCTTCAGAAGATTCCTACCACTACAAAGAATGATCTTCAGCAGTATAACCATGATTTTTTCTGCATAACACCGGATAAAATTGTGGATTACAGTACTACTTCCGGAACATTGGGAGATCCGGTTACATTTGGGTTATCCGATAGTGATCTTGAAAGGCTTGCTTATAATGAGGCAATATCTTTTGCCTGTGCCGGGATTCAGAAAGGAGATGTTGTTCAGATGATTACCACCATAGACAAAAGGTTTATGGCGGGGCTTGCCTATTTTCTGGGCTTAAGAAAAATGGGTGCGAGTGTGGTGAGAATGGGACCCGGAATTCCTGAACTGCAATGGGATTCTATTTTCAGATACAAACCCAAATATTTGATTACCGTACCTTCTTTCCTGTTGAAAATGATTGACTATGCCGAAAAACACGGATTGGATTATAAAAATTCCAGTGTTTACGGTGCGGTTTGTATCGGAGAAAGTATCAAAAATCAGGATTTTACAGATAATATTCTTTCACAGAAAATCAAAGAAAAGTGGAATATCAAACTCTTTTCCACCTATGCTTCTACCGAAATGAGTACTGCCTTTACAGAATGTGAATTCCAGATCGGAGGCCATCACCATCCTGAGCTGATCATTACAGAAATTCTGGATGACGACGGAAATCCTGTGAAAGAAGGAGAAAGCGGGGAACTCACCATTACTACTTTGGGAGTGGAAGCAATCCCTTTGTTAAGATTTAAAACCGGAGATCTTGTAAAAGCACATGATGAACCCTGTCAATGTGGAAGAAATACGATGAGGTTAGGACCTGTAGTAGGAAGGAAACAACAGATGATCAAATATAAGGGAACAACACTGTATCCCCCAGCCATGAATGATATTTTGAATGATTTCAACAATATCTTATGCTACCAGATCGTTATTCAGGCCAACGAAATCGGGCTTGACGAAATTATCATCAAATTAAGTACTGAAGCGGAACACGAAGGGTTTGTGAATGAAGTAAGAGACCATTTCCGTGCAAAATTAAGAGTAAGTCCGAAAATTGAAATTATAGATTTCGATATTCTGTCTAAAACAGTTTTTAATCCAAACAGCAGAAAGCCAATTGCTTTTATAGATTTAAGATAAAATTAAAAAATAAAGAGTCGATAGAGATTGTCTTTTATAATATCTTTGGGCTCTTAAAGTAAAAAGCTAATACACTATGAAAAAACTATTATTGCTGGTCTTTGTAGCTATAATGACCACTGCTTTCGGACAGGAAAAAATGAAATTAGTTGCTGGAAGTTTGGGTGTTTTGAAAGATCAGACTGAAGTAAACGTTGAGGTTAAGTTTGAGAATGTACTATTTATGAAAGAAAATATTACAGAAACTCAATATCTTGAAAACAGGAAAAAACAAGTTCTGGACAATCCTAAAAGAGGAGAAGAGGCATGGAAACAATGGATTGAAGAATGGGAAAAATACAAAAAGGAATATTATGTGGACTATTTTGCAAAGGGTTTGAATAAGACCTATAAAAATATTTCATTTAAAAAAGATGCTGCTGCAAAATATACCCTGCGCTTGGAAACAAATTGGATATTTCCGGGCTGGCATGCCGGAATTACTGCAATGACTGCTGAAATATCAGGTAAAATAAAACTGGTGGAAACAGATAATCCTTCTGTTGTTTTAGCTGAAGTAGAACTTAATAAGTTTGATAAATTTGTGCAAAATAAAGAATTTGTAATGGAGTACGGAAGAATAGCCTCAGCCTATGATTCTGCCGGAAGGTATTTAGGAAGAGAAATTAAAAAGTCTTTAAAATAAAACAAAAAACGGTCTGAAATTTCAGACCGTTTTTTTATTGTTGACTTTGCTGCTCCTGTTTTTCTAATTTGATCAGGTTCGCAAGATTTTTAATAACTGTATCGTGCTTTCTCACAAAAGGATTGTCTTTATTCCACACATACCCTGCTAAAACAGCACAGATCTTTTTCTTTACATCCGGATTTTCCGGTTGATGGAAGAAAAGCTCCTGAAGATTTCCGGTATACCATTCTTTTACATAGGTGGTGAAAACCTCCACTCCGTATAAAATATAATCCGAATATTCCGTCTGCCAGTCAATTTTTTCTCCGTTTAATTGTCTCAGAGCCAGTTTTGCTGCCAGCATTCCGGATTCTGTGGCAAAAGCCATTCCTGAAGAAAAAACTGGGTCAAGGAATTCTGAAGCATTTCCCGTTAACGCAAATCCGTCTCCGAATAAACTTTTAACCGAACAGGAATAATCTTTAAGATGTTTGGGTTCAAAAAGGAAATCTACCTCTCCAAAACGTTTTACATAATAATCAGAAAGAGAAATTGCCTTTTTCAAAGCTTCAGCAGGATCTCCGTTTTCAGATAATTGATCAATATATTCAGTAGGTCCTACAATTCCTACACTGGTATTTCCGTTAGAAAAAGGAATGACCCAAAGCCATACTTCGGTTTCAATAATGTCAAAAGAAATTAAAGTACCTTCCTCTCCCGGTTCTCTGTTAATATCATCTACATGAGAGAAAATGGCAGAGTGAGGAGATAATTTTGAAGGTTTTTCAAGGTCTAGCAGACGAGGCAGTACTCTTCCGTAGCCGCTGGAATCAATGATAAACTTAGCATGGATTTCTTTCGTTTCTCCCTCCTTATTTTTTACCGTAGTTACAGAATCTGTTCCGTCAAATTTTATGTCAATAACTTCGGTTTCAAATTCAAGATCAATTCCTTTGTTAATAACTTCCTGAGCAAGAGTATTATCAAAATCAGCTCTCGGAACCTGCCAGGTCCAGTCCCAGCCTTCCCCGAATTTGTTGCTGAAATCAAAAATGCAGACTTCTTCACCACGAAGAAAACGGGCTCCCAACTTTTTTTCAAAGCCCATTTTGTCTAATGCAGGGAAAAGTCCGGCCTCATCAAAGTGGTCCATTACCCTTGGAATTAAGCTTTCACCCACTACCAATCTGGGGAATTTTGTCTTTTCGACTACTTTTACGTTGACGTTATTCTTCTTTAAGTACGAAGAAGACACGCATCCGGAAGGTCCAGCTCCGATTACAAGAACGTCAACAAATTCTTTGCTCATCTTTGATTTTTTATTTTAATAATAACTTTTATCTTTGCCGCAAAATTAGTGACAAATAATTAATATTTTACAAAATTATCAACTATTACTTTTAATTGATGAAAATAAATAACTTTTTAGAACTGAAAGACTTTCAAAAAATTATCATTGAGAATGAAAAAATAGAACTGGATGAATCACTTTTATCGAGAGTGGATAAAAGTTTTCAGTTTTTAAAAGAATTTTCAAAAAATAAAGTAATATATGGTGTCAACACTGGTTTTGGGCCTATGGCTCAGTTTAAAATCAGCGATGAAGATACACACCAGCTTCAATATAACCTTATCAGAAGCCATTCTTCAGGAATTGGAAATCCTTTGCCTGCCGAAGAAGTAAAAGCTTGTATGCTGGCAAGGTTGAATACCTTATCATTAGGAAATTCAGGAGTACACCAATCTGTTATTTATCTTCTTCAGGAGCTGATCAACAGAGATATTACCCCATTGATATTTGAACATGGAGGAGTAGGAGCAAGCGGAGACCTTGTTCAGCTGGCTCACTTAGCCTTGGTACTGATTGGAGAAGGAGAAGTATTTTATAAAGGGGAAAGAAAATCCACAAAAGAGATTTTCGAAATTGAAGGATTACAACCAATACAGGTAGAAATTCGTGAAGGTCTTGCTTTGATGAATGGAACTTCTGTAATGTCAGGAATAGGTATTGTAAATGCTTATAAAGCGAATCAGCTTACAGATATTTCCCTTAGACTTTCTTGTGCGATTAACGAAATTGTACAGGCTTATGACGATCATTTATCCGAAGCGCTGAACGGGACGAAAAAACACTACGGCCAGCAGAAAGTGGCAGAAAGAATGCGTGCTCACCTGGCGGATAGTAAGCTGATCAGAAAAAGAGAAGATCATCTTTACACTCACTTCGAAGAACAGGAAAAAGTATTCAAGGAAAAAGTTCAGGAATATTATTCCTTAAGATGTGTGCCTCAGATTTTAGGTCCGGTATTGGATACGTTGGAATATACAGAGAAAGTTCTTGAAAATGAGATCAATTCAGCCAATGATAATCCCATTATCAATGTTGAAGACCAGCATGTTTATCATGGAGGAAACTTCCACGGAGATTATATCTCTCTGGAAATGGACAAACTTAAAATTGTAGTTACCAAACTGACGATGCTTGCCGAAAGACAGCTGAACTACCTTCTGAATGCCAAAATCAATGAAATTTTGCCTCCTTTTGTAAATTTAGGTAAATTAGGTTTCAATTTCGGGATGCAGGGCGTACAGTTTACGGCAACTTCTACTACGGCAGAAAGCCAGATGTTGTCGAATTCAATGTATGTTCACAGTATTCCAAATAATAATGATAATCAGGATATCGTTAGTATGGGAACCAATGCTGCGGTGATCTGCAGAAAAGTGATTGAAAATGCTTTCGAAGTATTGGCCATTGAAGCCATTACGATTATTCAGGCTGTTGAATATCTTGGATTCCAGGATAAAGTTTCATCCTCTACAAAAGAGCTATATGATGAAATCAGAAAAATAATTCCTGCTTTCTCAGATGATATGGTTATGTATCCGTATCTGGAGGAAGTAAAGAAGTATCTGAAAGGAATGTAACTATTAACGGTGGTGAATTGTCTTTTAAAGAAAGATGCATCAACTTAAAAAAAACTAAAAACGATATAAACACTAACGCATGAAATGTGCAATTGTAACAGGAGGCTCCAGAGGAATCGGGAGAGCAATCTGTATAAAACTGGCTGAAGAGAAAAACTATCATATCTTAATCAACTACGCTTCAAACGAAACGGCAGCAAAAGAAACTCTGGCTAAAGTACAAGAACTTGGGTCTACAGGAGAAATTCTTAAATTTGATGTAGGAAATACTGAAGAAACACAGGCTGTTTTAACGGAATGGCAGGAGAAAAATCCTGACGCCGTGGTAGAAGTGATCGTCAATAATGCCGGAATCACAAGAGATGGTCTTTTTATGTGGATGCAGAAAGAAGACTGGAATAATGTGATCAATACAAGTCTTGACGGATTTTTCAATGTGACCAATTTCTTTATCCAAAAACTGCTTCGTAACAAATACGGAAGAATCATCAATATGGTTTCTGTATCCGGAGTAAAAGGAACTGCTGGTCAAACGAATTATTCTGCAGCAAAAGGAGCATTGGTAGGCGCTACAAAAGCTCTTGCTCAGGAAGTTGCCAAAAGAAATGTTACCGTAAATGCAGTAGCTCCTGGTTTTATCAGAACCGATATGACTCAGGAATTTAATGAAGATGAACTGAAAGCAATGATTCCAGCCAACAGATTCGGTGAAGCAGAAGAAGTGGCAGATCTTGTAGCATTCTTAGCATCTAAAAAATCTTCTTACATTACAGGAGAAGTGATTAATATTAACGGAGGAATTTATTCATAACATGGAAAATAGGGTTGTAATTACCGGAATGGGAATTTATTCCTGCATCGGGACATCTTTAGAAGAGGTCAGGGAATCCCTATATCAAGGAAAATCCGGTATTGTTTTAGATCCGGATAGAAAAGAATTTGGTTTCAGGTCTGGTCTTACGGGAGTTGTTCCAAAACCTGATCTGAAAAACCTTTTAAACAGGCGCCAGCGTGTCAGTATGGGAGAAGAAAGCGAATATGCTTATCTGGCGACCATAGATGCATTGAAACAGGCAAATCTGGATGAAGAATTTCTGGATTCTCATGAAGTAGGAATCTTATACGGAAATGACAGCGTTTCTCAGGCTGTTGTAGAATCTATTGATATTGCCAGAGAAAAAAAAGATACAACATTGATGGGTTCAGGAGCGATCTTCAAATCAATGAACTCTACAGTAACCATGAACCTTTCCACCATCTTTAAACTGAAAGGAATCAATCTTACCATCAGTGCAGCATGTGCAAGCGGTTCCCATTCTTTGGGACTGGCTTATATGATGATCAAGAATGGTTTTCAGGACATGATTATCTGTGGAGGAGCTCAGGAAACCAATAAATATTCTATGGCAAGCTTTGACGGATTGGGAGTATTCTCCGCCAGAGAAGATGAACCCACAAAAGCTTCCAGACCCTTCGATGCAGAAAGAGACGGATTAATTCCGAGTGGCGGTGCTGCCAGCCTTATTGTGGAAAGCCTTGAATCTGCTCAAAGAAGAGGTGCTCCAATCATTGCAGAAATTATCGGCTATGGTTTCTCTTCTAACGGAGGTCATATTTCAACACCCAACGTGGATGGACCAGCTTTGGCAATGGACAGAGCATTAAAACAATCAGGATTAAAAGCTTCAGATATCGATTATATCAATGCTCATGCAACTTCTACTCCTATTGGTGATGCCAATGAGGCAAAAGCCATCTATGAGATCTTCGGTAGTGAAGTTCCGGTAAGTTCTACCAAATCTATGACCGGGCATGAGTGCTGGATGGCAGGCGCAAGTGAAGTTATCTACTCAATTCTGATGATGCAGAACGATTTTGTTGCTCCCAATATCAATCTGGAAAACCCTGATAATGAGGCGAAAAAGATAAATTTAGTGGCAAAAACAAAAAATCAAAAAATTGATGTATTTTTGTCGAATTCTTTTGGGTTTGGGGGAACCAATTCTGCACTAATAGTTAAAAAATTTGATTAAAAACATGGAAAGGGAAAAAATTGTTGCTATCGTTAATGATTTTCTGGTAAACGAATTCGAGGTAGACGGAGACGAAATCAGTAATGATGCCAACCTTAAAAATACACTGGGCTTAGACAGCCTGGATTATATCGACATGGTAGTCGTGATCGAATCTAATTTCGGCGTGAAATTAGGAGAAGCAGATTTCAAAAAAATGGTAACATTTGATGATTTCTATACAACGATTGAAAACAAGATTGCTGAAAAAAACGCTTAGTTATTGAGTAAATCTTTATTCTATAAAATGAGCCAATGTAATACTACCACAGTGATTCGCTAGCGGACACTTCTAAAATGGTACTATTACATTGGTTCTCTGTTATATTAAACTGTAGATATGAACAAGTGGAAAGGTAAATCTAAAGGAACAGTACTCGGATACAGAATATTCGTCTGGTGTATTAGAAATATCGGAATCAAAAGTTCATATGGGGTATTGTATTTTGTAGCAGCGTATTACTCGCTGTTTCAGAAGAAAAGCAACCAATATATTCTGTATTATTTTCAGAAAAGACTGAACTATGGATACTGGAAATCCAAAGCCTCCATATTTAAAAGCTACTTTACCTTCGGAAAAGTTCTGATCGATAAAACCGCTATTTCTGCCGGACTTAGAGAAAAATACACCTATGAATTTGACGGTATTGAAAACCTCAGAAATCTTTTAGCCGCTAAAAAAGGAGGCGTACTGATTAGCGCTCATATCGGTAATTTTGAAATTGCAGAGCATTTTTTTGCGGATATAGACTTCGATTGCCAGATCAATCTGGTGACTACAGATCAGGAAGTTACCGTAATCAAGGAATATCTGGAAAGCGTTGCCGTAAAAAAGAGTAATATCAAGTTTATCTACGTAAAAGAAGATATGTCGCATATCTTTGAAATTAACAAAGCTTTGTCAGATAATGAGCTGATCTGTTTTACCGGAGACCGCTATTTTGAAGGCTCCAAATATCTGGAAGCAGAACTGCTCGGGAAAAGTGCAAAATTTCCGGCCGGCCCTTTTTTGATTGCCTCAAGGCTGGGTGTTCCCGTAGTATATGTTTATGTAATGAAAGAAAACAATCTTCATTACCATCTGTATGCAAGAGTTGCACAGAATATCAAAAACCGGGATTCACAAGGCCTTTTAAATTCTTATGTTCAAAATCTTGAAACCATGGTGAAAAAATATCCGCTTCAATGGTTTAATTATTTTGATTTTTGGGATGATATTGATTAATTTTTCTATTTTTATCAAATAAAAACGAATAAAAACTAAAAAACCATTAAGATTTACCGAGGTTTAAGATGATCAGATCATATTACCTGATATAAATTTCTTTGCTTACTTTACCAAAGTAATCTTTAAATATCTTAAATTCCCTGTTTCTTAATTATTAAAAGCACATTTTCTTTTGAAGAAAGCATACGACATACTTGTAATCGGAAGCGGATTGGGAGGTCTTGTTTCAGCTCTTATTTTGGCGAAAGAAGGCCTGAAAGTATGTGTTCTGGAAAAGAATAACCAATATGGAGGAAACCTTCAGACCTTTGCAAGGGACAAACTTATTTTTGATACGGGAGTTCATTATCTTGGAGGATTGGGCAAAGGACAGAATCTGAACCAGTTCTTTTCCTATCTTGAAATCATGGATGATCTTGAGCTTCAGCTGATGGATGAAGATGGCTACGACAGGATCAGCTTTGGAGAAGATGAAATAGAATATCCCCATGCTCAAGGATATCAGAATTTTGTAGAACAACTTTCCAGATATTTTCCTGAAGAAAAAGAAAATCTTGAAACCTACTGTGAAGAAATCCAGTATGTATGCAGCCAGTTTCCCAGATATCATGTGGTAGGAAAAGACAGTTATAATGAGGAAATCCTGCATCTCAATACCAAAAGATTCATTGAATCCGTTACCCAGAACAAAAAACTTCAGTCGGTTTTGCTGGGTTCCAACTTTTTATATGCCGGAGATTCTGAAACCGTACCTTTTTATGTACATGCTTTAACGGTAAATTCGTATATTCAAAGTGCTTACAAATGTGTAAAAGGAGGAAGCCAGATCTCTAAACTTTTGATCCGAAAGCTTAGAGAGTACGGAGCAGAAGTACATAAGCATTCAGAAGTTTCTGAATTTGTTTTCAATGAGAATAACAGACTGACTTCTGTAAAAACAAAAACAGGAAAAGAATACACGGCAAAACAATTTATTTCAAATATAGAAATCCGTTCCACCATCAAGCTGATTGGAGAAGAGAGATTGAAGAAGTCTTTTCTGAACAGGGTTTTAAGCTGGAAACCGGTTTCATCATGCTTTAGTATTTATCTGGTTTTAAAACCTCACAGCCTTCCCAACTTTAATTACAACAGATATCACTATTCATCCGAAGAGCAGGTCTGGAATGCATTCCGCTACAGGAAAGAAGCATGGCCGGAAACGTATATGCTTTCATCCACCCCTTCAAAACATCATCCTGAATTTGCAGAAAGCCTTACCGCTATTTCTTATATGGATTTTGATGAGGTTAAAGAATGGGAAAATACCTTCAACACGGTAGCAGATGAGCATGAAAGAGGAGCAGCTTATGAAAGGTTTAAACTCGAAAAGACAGAGAAAATGCTTGATGCTCTGGAAAAGAAAATTCCCGGCCTAAGGCATGCCATTAAAACAATATATACATCTTCTCCCTTGTCTTACCGGGACTATATCGGGAATTTTGAAGGAAATATGTACGGATACATGAAAAGCTCGGAGAATCCTCTTAAAACAATGGTTTCTCCCCGTACCAAAATCGACAACCTGTTTCTTACCGGACAATCCGTGAATATGCATGGGATTTTAGGAGTTACCATCGGAGCTTTTAATACCTGTGCAGAAATTCTTGGAAAAGAAACGATTGACATGAGGTTGACGCAAATGATTAATAAAAACTAAAGTGAAAAAAACTAAAACCATTTATAGATCTCATAAAAGAGCTTTTCTTTACCTTACTTTTTGTTTTTTCCTCACGGCCTGTGGGATATCAAAATCTATCCGGCATATTCCAGATGTAAAACAATATGCGCTGGAAGTTCCAAAGATTACCAGAATCAATGACAGTACTTTCAGCTATAATCAAAATTATCTTACCAAAAATAAACAGCAGCTCTGGGAACTTTATATTAAAGGAAATCCTATACAGCTGGGATATAATAACGGAGCATTGACTCAAAGCTTAATGCAGAAGCAGGAAAGTATCTTCTTTGCAAAAGTTGAAGGGTTTGTACCCTCAAAATTCAGACAAAGGCTGTTAAGAGGTTTTTTAAAATGGTACAACAGAAAAATGTATCTCAATGTAAGAGAAGATTATCAGGCAGAATTATATGGTTTAGCACAATATTCATCTGATCAGTATGATTTTATTGCCCCTAAATATTTAAGAAACCTTTACCTGCACGGTGCTCATGATATCGGGCATGCCATGCAGGATCTTGCAATGGTAGGCTGTACATCTCTTGCCGTATGGAACGAAAATACCGAAGATGGAGACCTGCTGATCGGAAGAAATTTCGACTTTTATGTGGGGGACGACTTTGCAAAAAATAAACTGGTAGAATTTGTTCAGCCCGAGGAAGGAATTCCGTACATGTCTGTAAGCTGGCCGGGAATGATTGGTGTGGTTTCCGGAATGAATAAAGAAGGAATTACAGTCACGATTAATGCCGGGAAATCAAAAATTCCTTTGACGGCAAAGACTCCTATTTCCCTTGTTACAAGAGAAATTCTGCAGTATGCTAAAAATATTGATGAAGCGATTGCTATTGCTAAAAAAAGAAAAGTTTTCGTTTCTGAATCTATTCTTGTGGGAAGTGCAGCAGACAAAAATGCGGTAATTATAGAAGTTTCGCCTAAAAACTTCGGTGTATACAGAGTACAGAATACCAGCAGGGTTCTTTGTACCAATCATTTCCAGTCTGAAGCCTATAAAGAGGATAAAAGAAATCAGAAACATATTGAAGAAAGCCATTCCGAATACCGTTATGAAAGACTTCAGGAGCTTTTACAGGAAGAAAAAAAGATGACCCCGGAAAAGATGGCTTCCATTTTAAGAAACAGATCCGGCTTAAAAGATGAAAACATAGGCTATGGTAATGAAAAAGCACTCAACCAACTTTTAGCTCACCATGCGGTTATATTTTCGCCTCAGAAAAAGTTGGTCTGGGTTTCTTCAAATCCTTACCAGTTAGGAGAATTTGTATGTTATGATCTGAATGAAATCTTTTCCGACAAACCATTATCCCAAAGTCTGCAGGCAAAAACAAAATTGAATATTGCAAGGGATCCGTTTGCCGATTCTGAAGAATTTGCGTACTATGAACAATCTAAAATGCTGGCTAAAGAAATCAATGAGGCCGCAGAAAATAAAGATATATTGTTGACAGATGATCTTATTCCTTATTATCAGTCTATGAACCCCGATTTTTGGCAGGTGTATTATCAGTCAGGGAAATATTATTTTAACAAAAAAGAATATTCAAAGGCAAAAACTGAATTTGAAAAAGCTTTAACGAAAGAAATTACCACAGTTCCTGACAGAAAAAATGTTGAAAAGTACCTTAAGAAAACTTTAAAGAAACTGAAATGATCCCCAAATATATAAAACTGCTGTTCAGCATTCCTTTTGTTATCATCATCTGCCATTCCGTGTATTTGTTTACAGTATACAGTTCAATCCCGGACACCATCCCTATTCACGGCTACGGAAATATGAAAGACATTGATGGAAGTAAAATATTTCTTATCATGCCAATCCTCATGAATTTGGTTATTCTTCTCTTTATCTGGTTGATTATCAGAAGACCGGATAAGATAAAATTTACGTTTGAAATCAATGATGACGAAAGAGAAAAAATATACCATATCACCCAGCTGGCTCTTGTAATTATTGCCATATTTGCTACCATTATGATGACTCCGTTATCATTCTCTGATGTGGTTTACAGATAACTAACATGAAAAAACTTATTCCCTTCAAAACATTATGAAGCATAAGAAAAGATAGATGAATGGGTTTAAAGATCTATAGCCTTTTTTGAGTGATTAATAGTAAATAATACAATTTTCTGACTTGAATTATTTTTTTAAATAAATAATATGTGATTTTGTAACAATTTAGATTGTTTTTCTACTAACTGTTAAATCTAACGTATTAATATTTGTTAAAAGTAATCTAAATGAAAAAAATTCGACTAAGTGTTAAGCTATTGTTGTTTTGTTCAATTTTTGGTGCGGGTGTAGTATCTGCCCAGCAATATGAACAAACCATCAAGGACTATGTTAATTCTGCTCAGGGATCGTTCCAGAGAGTTAATCCGGAGCTTAAAGCATTTAAAATCATTAATGTAGATCCTTCAAAAAGCTTAAATGGAGATGTTGTAGGGATACAGCAAACGGTTAATGGTATTCCTGTTTTTGGAAGCTCTGCCAATGTTTTGATCAGAGAGGGAAAGGTTTTAAGCTTTGCAGATACTTTCATCAAGAATTCTCCTTCTGCGATTAAAGGAAAAGAAAAAGGAAAAAAAGAATCATTAGTAGCAGAAACCGTTAAAAAGCTGAACGGTATGCCTACTGTTAAAAACGTTGACGGAAAAGAAGAACCTATCCGTGTCAATACAGTTTATTTTGCCAAAAATGGAGAGCTGATTCTGAGCTACCAGTTCTATATTGAAGAAAAAGGAACCGGTAATGTATGGAATACCATTGTCAGTACTGATGACAGCAGCATTTTATACCAGGAAAATACAACTTTATCATGTAATTTTCACGATGAAGCCTATGATCACCACAGTTCATCAGAACATAATATTCAAACCTATTTACCTGAAAATATAGCAGCTGCAAATCTGCAGAACCCTGCAAATTTTGTATTAGTGCCTGATAACGCTTCTTACAACGTGTTTGCATTCCCTACAGAAGCGCCTACGTTTGGAGCAAGGACATTGCTTACCAACCCATGGGATCTGACAGCATCACCTGAAGGATGGCATTCTGACGGAACTAATCATTATACCATAACAAGGGGGAACAACACATTTGCCTATACGGATGAGAGTAATCTCAATACGCCACAATTTTCTCCAGATGGAGGCGTAAACAGAGTATTTGATTTTCCTTTAGACATAGCAGCCAGTCACACAACATATACTTCGGCAGCAGTAACGAATTTATTCTACAATGCAAATAAAACGCACGATGTATTTTATAAATTCGGATTTACAGAATCTGCAAGGAATTATCAGGTAAACAATTTTGGAAACGGAGGAGTAGGTAATGATCCTGTTCTTGCGGAATCCAGAGATGGTAGTGGTCTTAATAATGCCAACTTTAGCCCTGGTACTGATGGAACAAGCGGAAGAATGCAAATGTTCCTTTTTTCACCGAGTGGAAATGTAAGATATCTTTATTATAATTCACCATCCACTTATACGGCCAGAGCACCTATTGCTACTACCGCGAATTTTGGACCTCAAATTATGGGGAATCCACCTGTAACAGGAGATCTTGCTCTTTCTACACCTGCAGACGCGTGTACTGCAGTGACTGCCGGAAGCCTTGTAGGAAAAATAGCAGTAGTAAATGCTGCAGGATGTGGTTTTGCTGTTAAAACTAAGAATTTACAGAATGCAGGGGCAGTAGGAGTTATACAATACCACCCGTCAAGTAATACTCCTGTAGGAATGGGAGGAACGGATGCTTCCATTACAATTCCTACCATTATGGTGGGTATGTCAGAAGGTCAGTTCCTGGTGAATGACTTAACTAACGGAACTGTTGGTAATGCTACATTGAAAACAGATGCCGTTTACAAAGATGCAAGTTTAGATAACGGAGTAATCAGCCACGAGTATGGTCATGGTATTTCCAATCGTCTTACCGGAACAGGAAGTTCTTGTTTGTCTTTTATTTCGTCTAATGAGCAGATGGGTGAAGGATGGTCAGACTTCTTCGCTTTGATGATGACAACCAGACCAGGAGATACTTCTTCTATGGCCAGAGGTGTAGGAACTTTTGTTTCAGGACAGACTACTACCGGTGGAGGAATAAGACCTGCAAAATATTCACCTGACTTTGCCATCAATGATTATACTTATGGCCGTACCAACGGGATGAAAATAAGTACCACTATTTCAGGAATAGCGGTTACAGTGCCGGATGTTCACAGTATCGGATTTATCTGGGCTTCTATGCTTTGGGATCTTAACTGGAAATATGTAGAAAAATACGGATACAACAGCAACGTTCTTGCAGATGCGAACAGTGGAAGTGCACGAGTACTTCAGTTGGTAGTAGATGCTCTTAAATTACAGCAATGTAACCCAACTTTCATTCAGGGAAGAAATGCGATCCTTGCTGCAGAAATGGCAAAAACAAATGGGGTAGATAAATGTATGATTTGGAATGTATTCGCTAAAAGAGGGTTAGGGGTTAATGCATCTGCAGGAGCTCTTAATGGTTTAGCAATGGGTGCTAATCAGCCTTTACCGGAAATGAGCGATCAGGTGGAAGACTTTACTGTTCCTGCAGAATGTGCTGCATTGGCGGTAAAAGAAATTAATAATTCTAAAGGAATATCCATCTATCCAAATCCTGTAAGAAATGAATTCACGATAAAAACACCGTCAGATGTTAATCTGTCAGGAATTACAACCGTTTCTATCTTTGATTTTACAGGAAAACTGATTTCTAAAGAAAGCATCAACCTTAATAAGCAAGATACCATCAGTGCAGAAAAACTGATCAATGGTGCTTATATTGTGAAAGTTAGCAATGACTCTATTGACTATTCTCAAAAGATTATCGTTTCAAAATAGGAAATAATAATAACTAATTGTGATGAGCCTGGAACATTGTTCCGGGCTTTTTTAGTTGTTTTCCGGGCTTACTTTATTCAGGAACAGAAAAGAGGCTATCCCTGTAAGGGCAGAAAGGGTAGTACTTAAGATGAAACTGCCGATAACGTATTGCAGAAGATTGTTTTTGATCAGTTCAAAATTTAAATCCTGACTTAAAATATCACTGTCACCACTTACAAATGGTGCTCCTAAAAACAGAGAAGCGGCAATGATAAAAGGAATAAAAGGAGGAAGACTTACATTGGAAGCTACAAATGCAAGTACTTTATTGAGTTTAAAGAGTACAGACAAACTAATGACCAGAAGCGTCTGAAATCCCCAAAAAGGAGAAAGTCCTATAAAAACTCCCAGCGCTATAGAAAATGCTTTTGTACGGTTGCTCCCGTCACTTTCTAAGACATCTTCCTGTATGAATTTTTTAAAGCTTTTTTTTTTGAAATTATTCACGAAATTTCTCGGAATAATATAAAGCAGGGTAATCGTCACCAAAATCGTATTCAGAATACTGATTCTCGTAAAATCCTTGAAAGGCCTGAAGTGGGAAACCCGTTCTGCCGGATCATATAAAACCCTGATCGGAACATTTTTTACCGGAACATGTCTCCAGGCAGTTCTTACAATGATTTCGATTTCAAATTCAAATTTTGGGGTAAAATATTTCTTTGGAACTCTATGCAAAGGATAAAGTCTGTATCCGGATTGGGTATCTTCCAGCTTTATACCGGTTTCAAACCAGAACCAGAAGTTGGAAAAACGGTTTCCGAAACTGCTTTTCTTGGGAATACCATCCTGAGACATATTTCTGTTTCCGATCAGAAGAACTTCTTCTTTTTCCTGAAGAAGCGCCTCAACAAATACGGGAATATCATCCGGATAATGCTGTCCGTCCGAATCAATGGTGATGGCATAATCATACCCGGATTTTTTTGCCGCTCTAAAACCTGTTTTAAGGGCATTTCCTTTTCCTTTGTTCTCCGGTAAAGAGATTACCGTAATCTGAGGATATTGGGCAAGGATCTGAGAGGTAGAATCTGTAGAACCGTCATTGACCACAATAATACTTCCGGTGTAGTTGAGAACACCGTCAATAACCCTGTTTAGAGTCTTTTCATTATTGTAGGTAGGTATTAAAATGCATATCTTCTTTTCAGAAATTGCATTTTGAACTTCAGCAAGGGACATTTTTTTATTTTAAAGTGGCTCTTTCCGCCTCTGTAATGGTTTTAGATTGCATTGCAAACCTTTTTATATAGCCTTTTAATGCTGTATTCTGTTTGCTGTAATTATTCAGCAGGAAAGCTTTATCATCCTTTAGGCTTCCACGGTAGCCTACAATTTTCGGAATATTTTCCTGAACGCTTAATCTGATCAGACGTAATTCTGCATTATTAGGATTACTTTTGATAACGCTTTCAAGACTTGTTGCTCCTGTTTTTACCAGTGATTTTCTGTTACTTTTAGCAATTTTTGCCTCCATAATCTTCGCTGCTGCCTTATAGCCTACAGTGACTGCATCTGAACCGGATTGTTTATCCGCAGTTTCAATGAAGTTTTGGGTATTGCCATTAGATTCATTGGCTTTAGCATAGCTGTTTCTCAATGTTTCAAGATCCGACTGAAAGAAAAAAACAAATGCCGCTAAGAATGATAAGATTAGTTTCATGATGGTATTTTTTTATAGCTTACAGACAATTTCAATGCAATAGTCTCGCCAAAAGAAGTTGCGTTTTTTACTTTAACGTCTTCTCCATTTTCAGCAATATCAAGTTGAAGAACCAAATCAGGTGTTTCAAATGGATTGATAATTGCCATAAATTTTACATTCGAAGCTGTTTTAAGGAATAATTTTGAACCTGTAAATTCTTCTGTCAGCTCTTTAATGATCTGCATCATACAAACACCGGGTGTTACCGGATTCCCAGGAAAATGTCCTTTAAAAATCTCGTGGTCTTTATTAAGGTTGATATGAGCAGTAAACTTTCCGTCTTCTGTTTTATCGTATGATGTTAATGTGTAAAAGTCTGTAAGAATGGTTTGCATGATCTTATTTTTTAAGATTAAATGTACAATACAGTCCGGTCTGAAAAAGAGCTCAAATATTGTACAATTTTTCCTGTTGGAACTTATTCTGTTTCGGTTATTTGAACTAGTTTTATATTGATCTTAAAGTCTTTGTGCTGTAGATTTAAGCTATCCGCGAAGATATGCTTTTTTGCATCAAAAGTAAAATCGATTTTTTCCTTGTTATTTTTCGTGTAAATGATCTGTTTCAATAAATTGTTTTTACTGAAGAATAAGTAATAGCTTTTATTCTCAATTTTTGAAAGATAGATTTTCGCATTTTCATTCTCAAAACTTTCGCTTACCGGATATTGTTTTTTAAGAAGCTGCTGAAAGTCGTTTTTCAGGAAATTAATGACAATTTTTTTATCCAGGTCAGGAAGTACATAATTCAACTTGAAATTATTCTCAGAAGCCTCAAAATCAATCAGTTTGTTTCCGAAATCTGATGTTAAAGCAACACGATGGGTCGTTTCATTCAGTTTTTTGATGATCAGAATCCCGCTTACATGGTTTTTATAAATATCCATCTGGCATTTGTATACATAATCTTCGCCTGAAGAAAAGTATAAATTCTCAACCATCTTTTCAGAAGAGGAAACAGGTTTTGCTTCTGTTAACTTGTAGGTTTTACAGGAAACTGCCAGAATGAGAATCAGGCTATAGAGTAAACTCTGACGCAGGAATTGAAGCATTGACCTTGGTATTTTTGAAAACAATATTCGTAGTATCTCCGGAAGCTTCAGTCATATTTACCTGAGAAACCGTCGACTGGTTCTTAGGGAAATACAGCTCAATCTGTTTGATGTATTTCAACAGTTGGGATGTCTTAGGAATAAACTTTGCCACATTGTAATTTCCGTTCTTGAAGTACGTTACCGTAAATTCAGGATCATTGAACATGGTTCCGTTTGAACTTCCTACAATCAGTTTATTGATTTTTTCAAATGTTTTGCTCTTGGCATCTACAGAAGATTTTTTCCCCTGATCATTGATGAAAATTTTATTGCTTTTAAAAACAATACTGTACTGATAAGGTTTAGTATACTTCCAGCTCAGCATATTGGGAGTCTGTAATAACATTTTTCCATAGGTAACAATGCTTTTATCCAAAAAATCCATTTTTTTGGTCTGGGTAAAATCACTTTGTAATGTTTTGATCTCTTTTGTCTCTGAAGAAACCTTCGATACAAATGCTTTGGCTTCAGCTCCTGACATTGCCGTGTTTTGTGCAAAAAAGAAACCTGAAACCAGTAAGAATGCTCCAAAAGCAATATTTTTAATCATTTCTATGTGAATTTATAACTGTATCAACTGTAAAGGTTGAATATTTTTTGTCCTTCAAAAATACTAATAAATCTATCAGAACACGATAAGTCTTTTCCGAAGTATCATGAAGCAGGATAATGCTCCCTTTTTTCAAGTCTTTGGTAACTCTGGTGTAGATTTTCTTTTCATCATCAATGATGGTATCTAAGGAGCGGACATTCCATCCGATACTTTTTTTATGTGTTCTTTTAATCGCTTTCGCAATATTGGGATTCGTCACTCCGAAAGGTGGTCTGTAGAGATAGGTGCTGATATTTCCAACATTCTTGATGATTGCATCACATTTTTCAATTTCCTCAATCATTTTTGAAGTAGATAAAAATCCTGTAGAATTGGAATGTGTTAAGGTATGATTTCCAATTGTATGACCTTCTGCAATAATTCTCTGAAACGTTTCCGGATATTTTTCGATCTGTTTCCCGATACAGAAAAAGGTGGCTTTTACCTGATGTTCCTTAAGTAAGTCTAAAAATTTCGGGGTAAACTCGGTAGGTCCGTCATCAAAAGTAAGGGCTACTTCTTTAATTCTGGTGCGTTTATGGGTAAGGCTGTTGACAAAATATCCCAGTTCAATATCAAAAGAACCCCAAACTACAATTGCAGAAAAAGCAAAAAAACAAAACAGATACACCCAAAAACTTCCGTGAAACGCATAAATAAAAGCGTTACAGAAAAGATAGAAGAGGATGAATGGATAGTGTTTCATTGCTGACTGTTTTTTATTGTTGATTAATTGGAAACCTCTGTTGTACTTTGTCACTTCGTAGGAGTCTAAACTAATCTAGATTCCACGCTCCACTTCAGAACCTTGTTCGCAGACCTTTGGTCTGTGCTCTGGATGACAAATAGACCGCATAATTTTCAATTTCAACAATTATGCCTTTTCCAGTAATACCAAACTGTGATCATCACCTCCCAGATGATTGTAAATAAGTATATTCTTCACACTTTCTTTTTTCTCAGTGTTGATCATCATAATTTCCGGGATCTGCTGTTCCTTAAGGATATGACAGGCTATGAACGTTGAAAAACCACTGGCTGTATTGAATTCACCACTCAGATGTTTATAATACAGCTGTGCTGAATCCGGAAAAAGATCCATTGCTTTAGTATAATACATATCTGACTTTGCATCTCCACTGAACCCTAAAATAACCGCATCAATATCATTGTGGGAAAGATTGTTTTGAGCTAAGAAATTCTGGATGAAATCTTTTACTTCATTCAATTCCAACTTATTGCTGATTTGGATATTCTGAAGCTTAGCGTAAGAATTTTCAGTCTTATTTTTTCCTACAACAAAGAAACTTGCCCCTTCACCCCAGATTACTCCGCTGGTAGTGGAATTTAAGTAGTCAACGGGAAGATCTGTTTCTTTTTTGATGGTATTATTCAAACAGTACAATTCCATTGTCCTGTCGGTCTGTTCATCTGTAGAACCTACCAGAACATTTTCCGCTTCTCCGTCATTGATCTGAAGTTGAGCATCCAATAATGAAAACTCCAGTGAGGAAGAAGTATTTACATAGGTAAAGTTATAAGCATGACATTGCAATCCCAGAGCAATCTGTCCTGCTACCGTATTGTGAGTAGACTGAATAAAAAAAGTAGGCGTAAGAAACTCTTCATGATTATCAATCACATTTTTCAGGAACTTTTCAGAATCCTGTGAGCAGCCCATTCCGGTTCCTACGATGATGGCATCCGGTTGTTCAATACCGGCTTCCTTTAATGCATAATTTGATGCTACGGAACTCATTTTTACTGTTTTGGACATTCTTCTGATCATCGCAGGCGGAATGAACTCTTTATAATTGGGTTCTATCGCTTTTATGATGTTTGAAGAATTCCTGGGAGTAAGGTTCTGTAGAATATTTTTGTTTAAAGTGTCCTGAACTGAGATACAGGATGCACTGTTGATGTATACTGCACTCATGATTTTGAGAAAATTAAAGTTGAACAGTTTCCTCCAAATCCAAATGAATTGGAAAGCACATGATTGATGCTTTTCTCTTTTAATTCAGTAACCGGAGTGAGATCAAACTCTTCCATTTTTGTTTTGAAATTCAGGTTGGGAAAAATAAGGCTGTTTTGCATTGCTAAGATTGAAAATACAGCTTCAATTCCTGCTGCAGCAGCCAAAGTATGGCCTGTAAATGCTTTTGTAGAACTGAATTCAGGAACCTGGTTTTCACCGAAGATTCTGATCATGGCAATTCCTTCTGATAAATCATTATTAGGAGTTGCTGTTCCATGAACATTGATGTAATCTATATTTTCTTTATCTAATCCGGAGATTTTCAGGGCTTGCTGCATGGCTAAAAATGCCCCTTGTCCGTTTTCTGAAGAGGCTGTCTGATGGTGCGCATCATTAGCATTTCCATATCCTGAAAGATAAGCCAGGACTTTTTTGTTTTCTTTTTTGACAATCTCTTCAGATTCAAGAACTAAGAAAGCGGCTGCTTCTCCAAGATTCAATCCTTTTCTGTTGTTGTCAAAAGGAGTATTATAGGAATCCGTAAGAATCATCAGGGTATTGAAACCATTTAAGGTAAACTTTGAAAGGGAATCTGTTCCCCCGACAATGACACGGTCCAAAACTCCGTTTTTGATCAGTTTAGCACCCATCATAATCGCATTGGCTGCCGATGAGCAGGCTGTACTGATGGTAGAAACCATGCCTTTTAATCCTAAATAATCAGCAATTGCCAATGAGGAATTTCCGGCATCGTGAGCGTCAATATATTTTTGCTTTTCAGGGAAGTCTTCGTAAGAGTAGAAATATTTTTCAGTAATATCCATTCCTCCTACACTGGTAGAAGAAATCAGCCCGGTTTTGTAACCATTAATATCTGAAATACCTGCACTTTCTACAGCTTCTTTTGCAGCAATCATTCCCAATAAAGAAGTTCTGGTTACATTGTTGTCTTCATCAAGCTGAAGTTTCTGTACAAGTTCTTTATTGGATAATTTTATCTCACCTGTTTTAATAATTCCGGCATGGCGGGTTTCAAACATTTCGATATCTGAAATTCCGTGTTTTCCGGTTTTTAATGAAATAAAATTTTCCTCCACATTGTTTCCGATGGAGGAAATGATGCCCATTCCCGTTATGGCAATTTTTTGACTCATGGTATTCAATACTGTAACAATGTATCAATCTAACAATTTACCAATAATTGCTACATTGTTACACTGTTAGATTGTTGTAGTAATTTATTTTGTTCTGTTATCCTCGATGAATTTAGCCATCGTATCGATAGATTGGAAAATCTCTTTTCCTTTTTTAGGATCGGCTAATTTGATTCCATAGTCTTTATCAAGAAGAACAATAAGTTCCAAAGCATCAATAGAATCTAATCCTAATCCTCCTCCGAATAATGGATCAGTATCTTTAATTTCTTCTACAGATACATCTTCAAGGTTAAGGACTTCAATAATTTTGTGTTTCAATTCTGTTTTTAAGTTTTCCATAAATATTATTTTAATGTAACAATATATCAATGTACCAGTTTACCAATAGTTGTTATTACCTTTAGCATTGGTACATTATCAGATTGGTACATTGTTAAATTATAATGTGAGCAAATATACAAAAGCTTTATAATTTTCCTGATACAATTCTACCCAGCCGCATAATACCTTGTCAGCCTTACCAGACTGCAGAATCTGTTCAGCATAGTTGTTTAAAAAATTTTCATCAAATTCATCCAAAACAAAAAAAGCATTTTCTGTCTGCATTTTATGTTTAATGCTGATTTCGCCTACACAAATATTGGGTAAGGTGTACACAAAAACTGCCGGACTCGGATAGAAGTTATCCTGACTATTGATGCTTTCCTGATATTTGAAATCCGTATCAAGGCTGGATGATCTGTTGGCAAAAACGATTGCTGTTCTGCTGTGATCTTCGTCTTTCAAAATCGTTTCTGCGGAAAGAAAAGCCAGTTTACTCAGATGATCCATTTTATGAAACTTAGGGTAACTGAGATCTAAACTTTTATAAGCTTCCTTGGCAAATTCCTGAAAAGTTTCGCTTTGACTTTCAAAAACAAGATTTCCGTCAACGGTTATTTTTGAATATTCTATGGTACAGGTATTTATTTTCTTCATCAAATTCAATTTAACATTTTTCCAGCACAACAGCTGCATTACAGCCGCCAAAACCTGAAGCCGTCTTCAGAATATATTTAATTTCTGCAGATTGGTTTTCTCTGATGATATTCAAAGGTTGGGTTACTCCTGTTTCTTCAAAGTTCTTTGATGGAAGTAAAGTACTATGAAGAGCACTTTCCATAGAAATAATGCTTTCAAGAAGACCTGATGCACCCAGACAATGTCCGTAATATCCTTTCATACTGTTGAGAGGAATATTTTGAAGTTCCATTCTGTTGAAAGCAATGGCTTCCATTTCGTCGTTATATAAAGTTGCTGTTCCGTGGGCAGAAATAAAATCAATCTGTTCTGAGGAAACATTGGCTTCAGCCATGGCATTTCTGATACTGGCATATAAACCATCACCTGTTCTTGAAGGTCCGGAAATATGATTGGCATCATTTATGGCAGAATCTCCCAGAACGTTAAACCTGAATTTTTCGTTTTGTGAGGGATTGCTCGTTATATAAACTGCAGCTGCAGCTTCACCAATATTGATTCCATCTCTGTTTTTGTCATAAGGTTTGCAAGGTCCCGATCCTATGGCCTGAAATGAATTGAATCCTGAAATAACAAATTCAGAAAGCTCATCACCGGCAATGACAAAGGCGTCTTTATATTTTCCTGCCTGGATCATATTCTTAGCCACCGCAATTGCCATGACTCCTGAAACGCAGGCATTGGAAACTACGATGGGTTTTGTTTTGAATCCGAAAAAGTCTGCAATTTTTCCTGCTAATTTCGACAGATAAACTGCTTCCGGTAATTCAGACTGATTTTTTAAAAGACTGATATTTCCTTTTGTTGTTGAAAGGATAAAAGCCGTATCTTCTGATATTGTATGTTGTTCAACAAGAGGTTTTATACTTAAAAGAAGCATTTTCTCCAGTCTTGTGAAATTAGGAATGTCTTTCTGGGTAAAGAATCTGTTGAATTCTTCATTCAGTTTTTCAGAATCAATCATGGAAGCATACAAAGCATCCTGATTGTCTATGATTTTATGTAAATCAACTCCTGATTGGCCTTCCAAAAGTGCCTTCCAGTTGGTGTCCACATTGAAACCTAAAGGAGTTACACAACTGTAGTCTGTGATATAAATTTCCTTTCTCATGATAATCCCATTTTATCTTTCCAGTTTTGAAAAAACTCCGGATTGTAGAGGCATAAGCTACCGTTACTGTCCAGGAATACCTGGATGGTTTCACCGCTGCATACCAATTGGTCTTCCTGATTGAAGAGCTCATATCGGTAGATTAGTTTAGCAGAAACAGAATTGATAAAAGTAGTTACAATCCTGAATGTTTCACCATATTTTAAAGGAAGAAAATGCTCACAGGTGCTCTTTACGATGGGGGTTACAAATCCTGCATTTTGAATATCAAGATAGGTAAGGCCGTGCAGACGACCGAAAGCTTCTCTTCCGTCTTCAAAATACACGATATAATGTCCATGCCAGACAATTCCCAGCGGATCTGTCTCATTGAATCGTACTCTGACTTCTTCAGTACAGGTTAATATATTTTCTTTAGACTGCATTTTGTTTTCTTCCGGAATTTTTATTGTTTTTTTTGGCCGTCAGGAAACTCCTGGTAATATTGGTCATAAAAATAAATTAAATATTTTGGAGTTTTCTTTCGTAAAAAATGGAAATCGCAACGGTAGCAATATAGAATAAGAAAAGAAAAACCAATTCTTTGGCAATTCCTCCAATTCCACTGTTTCTTAAAATAATATCGTAATAGGCATTCAGTCCCCAGTTCATCGGAGAGAATTTTGCGACAGTCTGCATGAATTCCGGCATTAAAAATACAGGAACCCAAATTCCTCCGATAGCTGCCAGAACCACTACGGATGTTGCCCCAAACGGAGCCGACTGTTCCTGAGTATCGGCAATTGTTCCCAATAAAACACCGAACCCGATAGCAGCTAATCCTGCAAACAATGTTACAATAACAAGCTGGAACATTTTTCCGGATACATCAAATGCCGGAAGATCCATATAAGGGAAAAGATAAATTCCTACGGCCACCATCAGTAAAAACTGTATGATGCAGATAATAAGATAAGTAAATGTTTTTCCTAAAATATGAACAAAATAGGGGGTAGGGCTTATTCTCGCTCTTACACTTGTTCCCTGACTTTTTTCCTTCACCAGATTAATGGATAAAGGAACTACAATAAAGAATATTGCAAAAAGAGTCCACGCAGGAACGTTGTGCTGAACAGAATTCGGCATGACATCCATTTCTCCTTTCTTGGGAGTGATTTCTTTAAAGCTGATCAGGTTTTTATTTTCGTCAAGATTTTCCGTAGTTCCCAGCTGATCCTGAAATGCTTTGTAGATCTTTTTATTTTCAATTTCAAAAACCATTTTATTCACAGAATTCATTACAGAGTTCTTGAATCCGGCATTGGTAGCAGGGTCAAAGTATAAATGAATTTCTTTCGCCTTTGGAGCTGCTGTTTTTACTTTTGCAGAGTCTCCTTCCAGTCCGAATGAACTTACAATGGTCTGAACTTTTGAATCAATATTAGAATTTAAATCTTTCGTTAAGTTTTCAGGAATGACAATCGCCATCTGATAATCTCCGGAAAAAACAGCATTCTGAGCAGATTTTTCATTGAAATTGGTCAGCAGCTGGAATGTTTTGCTGTTTTCCAGTTCAGCTTTTATATTTTTTGAGACTTCAGATTTATCCTGATCAATAAAAATGATAGGAATCTTTGATCCTTCAAGGTTTTTAAAGGTAGAATCCTGAATAAGGGTAATGGTGACAATCAAAAGCAATGGCATCACAAAGATGATGACAATCCCTCCGATATCTCTTTTCAGCAGAAGAATTTCCTTAATAAAGCTTCTCCACAGTTTATACAACAACATCTCTTAGTTCTTTTCCGGTTAATGAAATGAAAACATCTTCAAGGTTTTCGGCACTTGCTACTCTGTTCACCAATTCTTCAGGTGTTCCTACTGCATGGATTTTTCCGTGGTCGATAATGGCAATTTTAGTACAGAATTCTTCAGCTTCTGACAGGTGATGGGAAGTATAAATAATACAGGTACCTTGTTTATTTAAATCCAGGAGATAATCAATAATGGCTTTTTTAGATTGAACATCTACGCCAACGGTGGGTTCATCCAGAAATAAAACTTTAGGATTGTGGAGTGTTCCTGCGATGAGGTTACAGCGGCGCTTCATCCCTCCAGAAAACTGACCTACCTGTTTGTTGGCAAATTTTGAAAGACCCATGATTTCCAGAGATTCATCAATTACTTTTTTTAGCTGGCTGTGCTTCAATCCGTACAGACTTCCAAAAAACATTAGATTTTCTTTTGCGGTAAGTGTGGGATATAAAGCATATTCCTGAGGTACAATTCCGATGATCTGTCTGATTTTAAAACCTTCTTTCTGTGGAGATAAACCATTGATGGTAAAAGTTCCTGAGGTAGGTTTTATCAACCCTGAAAGCATGGAAATCAATGTTGTTTTTCCAGCACCATTAGGTCCGAGAATTCCATAAATTTCATCTTTATTGATATTCAGGGAAATATCATTTACAGAAAACTCATCAGAATTTTTGTATTTCTTATATAAGTTTTTGATCTCAATCATATTTTCTGCCATATCAGATCGCTTTTCTCAGTTTTTTATAGAAAGCTTCTTCCAGATCTGCAATGTGCAGCATTGTTTTTGAAAGTTCGTTATAGATATTGCTTTTTGAGTTTCTGTTTTTATATACTCTGGCAATATCCACGGCAAAATCTCTCCAAAGATCACCAATAGAAGTGATTTCTTTTGATAATTCCTTCAGTTCATCATTTTTGAGAATGATAGCTGCTTCCTGAAGAAATGCACCATAGATAAATCTGAAGCCACCGCCTCCGGTTCCAATTTCTTCCTGCATTCTGATCAATTGTCCCAAATAGTGATTGGTGACTTTTGTTCCTTTCTTTTCTGCCCATTTCGGGATGCTTTTGGCGACCCATCTCATAGCTTTTACGCCGATAAGCGGTACAGGAGCCAGCATATTTTTACAGGTATCTTTAATCCCTTTTTTGATAGCTTCCTCAAGGTTTACATTTTCCGGAACATAAACAGGGTAGTACATATGTCCTTTCGGAGGAAGTGCTCCTTTGGCATATCTTACCTTTTCCAGTTCTGCTTCGGAAAGGGATGTTGTATAGTCCATTACCGGATCACTGATCAGGAATTTTCCATCTTCTTTTCCATACACCACAAGGTTGTGGGCATTGAAGTGGAATTTATATTCTTCAGGGAAATAAGTAAGGTTGAAAACTCCTACCTGAAGTCCGGTAGGGATATTTTGTTCCAGATTTCTTTCAAGAGCTTTTTGAGCATCTTTAGGATTTGAGAATTTTTCTCTTTTGATTTTAATTCCTAATCTTTTGGCTGCTTTACTGAAAATAGCACCTGGCATCGGACGATAGCTGAAGCCCGGAGCAAAATTCACCTTTAAAAAAGGAAGGTAGACAAAAAACAGTCCGGAACCGATCCCGAAGATCATGGGTTCGCTTAGTTTAAGTCCTTTATTAAGCAGTAGATTAGAAGCAACACCGTTTTCGCAATGCGCAGTCTGATGGTGTTCAAAGTTTAATTTCATTTGCTGATTGTATCTTTTCATTGGAAAATGAAGCAGGCATTATCTATAGCCTTATTTCAATTATTTACCGTTGAAGTTTTTTAATTCATCCACTGAAATTCCGAAAGCATCGGCATATTTTTTCAGTGCAGTTTCGCTTAGTGTTTTAAATATCCTGGGTTTAAAATGTCTTTTTACCCTCCATTGCCACATTCCTACATAAGATGCAAGGACGCCAAGATCCATTTTGTTCAGTTCCATAAAATAAACGATGGGACTTACCTTATTATGGGCAACATTTTGCTTTGCTTCCTCAATTCTTTCATAAATGAGTTCCATCGATTCATCCAGAGCAGCTTTCTTGGCATCCCAGCCTGTACTGTTTGCTGTCGTGTAATTGTCGTTCTCATCCGTCACATACAACACTTCCGTCATGTTAGCGGATTTCAGGTTACTTTCGTCTTGAGGCAGGTCTTGTTTTTTCATCTAAATACTATCATTTTTTTAGATTGCAGATGAAAAATTTTCACCTGTTTTTTGATTCTTATAATCGGTGGCTAAAATAGTGAAAATACATTATATGTAAATCATATTACCTCTGAGGGAGTTATTGCTTTGAAACAGAGGCTTTATGAAAATATTTTGCAGATTCTAAAAACAGAAACCCATTATGTTTAATTACGAATGTGCATAAAATTTTGTTAATTATTGAAAATATATGGGTGGTTTGATTGTTTTATCTATATTTGTTTGTCTTAAACAACAAAAACTAATAATTTAAAACAAATTTAAACCATGAGAAACTTAAAGTTACTTACAAAAAGCCAATTAAAAAAAGTACAAGGAGGTATAACTGTTTATATTTCATGTGCTAACGGAACGAATGGTCAAATCCGTAACGTAGATATCAATACTGATATTGCTGGTCCTGCTGAGCAGATCTGCGGAGGGAATGACTATGAAGTAGTTATCTAATAAAAATTTACAAAACTTTCATAAAAAGTCACGCTGTTTAGATTCTAAACAGCGTGACTTTTTTATAGGGTTGAATAAGCAAGATTTCATTTTATCTTGTTTGGATATGATTTTACCTAATAAGAAGTGTTTCACGGATTTATAAAATGTTTCACGTGAAATAATTCATCTTATGATGATGTTTTGTTGTTTGTATTGTATTGATTATCAGTTGTTTTTTTGTGAGGCTCTATTGTAGTTAAAACAGATGAAAAATGAATGTTTTTTATGGCAAGACTGTTGTAGTCAATTCAATAGGAGTGGACTTTAGCCCACTTGCAAAAAATGGAAAAAATCAACTGGCTTTAGCCAAAACTTATATCTTAAACACAAATGTTCACATGCAAAGAATTAATTATGCAATTTAAAATAAAAAGCTGTACAAAAACGTACAGCTTTTTTATATCTATGTCGAATTGATTTTATGATTTTACCTCCTGAATAAACAGGTTGATTTCTGCTCTGATCAATAGTTCATCATTATTAAATGTTTCACAGAAGATATGGCAGATGTTCTCAAACTGTGAAATGAGTGAAGCTTTGGAAATGATTTTGTCATTCACTTTTGGCAGGGCAAAAATTTCAATCTTCTTGATATTGGTAATAAACCCGATTACTTTTGTATCTGCTTCAGGATTTTCAAAGAAGCTTTGTCCCAGGATAGAAGAACAGGTTTGTGCCAGATTTTCAATTAAGCCGGCTTCTGCAAATTCATTGTTGTGAACAAAAACATTGTCTTCTTTTATTTCAAAGGAAGTCACTACTTTTTCTTTGGTCAGCTCCAGAATGAAATCTGCCATAAGCATCGGTTCGCGATGCGGTAAAAAGTTGTGTATATTGATGATATTCTCTTCCTTTATTTCCATTTCCAGTTTATTTTACAGCGGTTTTCATTTGAGATTTTGCAATCACTTCACCGTTCAGTTTGGTAACGATATCCACCAGGGTTACTCCCATAACTTCATTGAGGATGGTTACCTCAGACTTCAGTTGATCTCCTATTTTAGGCAATATTTCAGCTTCAAAAGATTTGATCGCGCCGATATATCCTGTAGGCGCGTCTTTCCCCAGCAGGTAATACTTGTATCCGGTATGCAGTGCAACACTTTGTGCCTGGTGCTCAATCAGTCCGGAAGCCTGAAATAATCCGTCCTGGATGAAGAGGTTATCTTCTTGTATTTCAAAACCTGACAAAAGATGGCTTTCAGAATACTCTGACAGCTCATGCACCATCACAAAAGGAAACCTTTGCGGAATAAGACTTTCTACAAAATCTTTATCGGATGTAGGCAGTTTATTTTCCATTAGCAAACGGTTAATAATGCACACGAATAAGCAAATCTTCCACTTTCGGGAACGCAAAGAAGTACTTTTTCTCCTTTTTTCAATGTTCCTGAGTTCATTAATTCTTCAAGGGCAATAAATATAGATCCAGCTCCGATGTTTCCTACTTCAGAAAGGTTATAGAACCATTTTTCTGCAGGGAAATCCATTCCTTTTTTCGCAAACTCTTCTTTCAGTCCGTCTTTAAAATATCCTGAAGAAATGTGAGCCAATACGTGGTCAATTTTTTCCGGATCTAAATTATGTTTGTCAAAAGAAGATCTTAAACTTTCGGCTCCTTTTACAAGGATATATTTATCAAGAATTTTAGTATCCTGTTTGATGGCAAAAATAGATTGCTTCAACCATTCATCAGAAGGGTAGTCTGCCCATGATTTCAGGCTTCCGTCTTCCAGTTTGTCACATCCGGCATACATACATGCTTCAATTTCGTGAGCATAAGAATAAAAGTCAATAAATTCTACCTTTAAAGAAATACTGTTTTCTCTGGGTTTGTTTTCCAAAAGGAAAGCTCCTGCTCCGTCAGAAAGCATCCATCTCAGAAACTCTCTTTTGAAAGCAACGATAGGTCTTTCTTCCAGTAATTTTAAGTTTTCAGCTTCGTGGTTGAATTTATCAGCGGTCATCCACGCAGACATTCTTTCGGAACCAGCACATACAGCATTGTCCTGTACTCCGGCTTTTACGGAAAGAAATCCGTAGTTCAGCGCATTCATTCCTGAGTTGCAAAGACCTGTTGAAGTATTAATTTCAATAGATTTTCCGATGTTCAGTTCACCATGTACCATAGAAGCATGAGAAGGCTGGATCTGGTCTGGTGAAGTAGTTCCTACGGATAATAATTTCATATCTTCCTTTTTGAAATTTTCATCAAAAAGGCCTTCGATTGCTTTTGCAGTAAGCTGCGCATTAGAGTGGGTAGGATTTCCTTCTGTGTCTAAAGCGTAGTATCGTGTCGTAATTTTATTATTTCTTAGGATAAGTGATTTTGCTTTGGATGGCGCATCATTGATAAGCCCAAGATAAGTCTCCATTTCATCATTCGCTACCGGCTCATTGGGTAAGTATTTTGATGCTTTTGTTATAAATACGTCGTACATTCTATTTTAAATTAATTCCTTGTAAATATCTTTTTTGTTTTTGTCTTTTAAACCAAAATATAGGGGTTGTAAGCAGGTGTAAAACCAAAACGACAGGTGAGATAATCCATATCGCTGCCATCAAATATACCTTAAAGAATTTTATCAGCAATGGACGTTTCTCTTTTTTCTTGATGATCAGATTAGACCATACTGTAAAAATTTTGTTTCCTACCTTCTCTACACGTACCAGAAACGCACGAATTTCAATGGCTCCATTCTTAACAAGATCCGGCTGTAAACTGTTAAGGTCATTATTATTAAAATGTCTTTCAATAATCTCGCCATACTTTACGGAACCTGCAATTTCTTCATCGGAAACTCCTGCCGCTGGAAGCATTCCTGATTTTTCTTTCTGACCTGTTGTGAGCCATCGAAGGATGGTCAATACACTCGTGTAGTTGTCATGTCTGTCTACCAGTGCAATATTCCCCACAAGTTTAGCCTGTAAATCTCTTAAGTATACCTTTAATTTCTCCTGGGAGAGCATCCACATATTTCTGGTTCCGGAGATAGTGACTACAGGAGTATCTTTAAGAATACGTTCTGCATAACCACTCTTTAAAAATGAAATAATAGGAATGGATGGTGTGAGATACCATACCTGATACCCAAAAAGAATAAGGTCGTACTTTTTGTTCAGAATTTCTTCTGAAGGAGGAAGGATTTCTTTAGGAATCTGTAAATAAGATTCAGGAAAGGTGTTGAAAAATACATCGCCTGGCCAGGGAAAAGGAAAGTCTTCCTTTAGCTGAATGTTGTAATACGTAATGTCATAAGCATCCTTTTTTGCTTCAAAAGGCTGGGCTATGTTTCTCACGATATCTTCGAGTTGTCCGGTTTGTGAATAATATATGACAAGTATATTTTTCTTCATTAGTTTTCTTTAGCGTTTACAAAAATATGTTTTTCATATTTATTATTTAGTTTTAAATACTTTTAATGATTCAGAACTAAATTTTAATGCATAATTATCACTTTCAAATGAAGTGTTTTTTGTATTTACAAAAATGATTGTTTCAGGGAGATCCTGAATATCATTGAATGTAAAATGATCATGTGAGACAATAAGTACATCAATCTTTTTGTTCACTTCCGAAAGATCTTTTATATACTGTATCTTTCTTCTTTTTACCAGATAGCTATGGGCAGCTGTTGCTCTTTTTTCATCATTTTTTATCAGAGAAAAAACTCTTCGGCTTGCCTGGTAAAGCGTTAATAAAGCATCTTTCTGTCCGAAATCATCCGCCATATGAAGAATGTTGGCTTCATGGGAAATATGCTTATTCATTTCGAAATATACTGATTTATTGGTATTGAAATCTTCTTTTACTTCTTTTACCACTTCACTGTCCTTATACAGGTAGCTCAGGAATAATTTCTTTTTAAAATAATTTTCATCCTCAATCTCTTCTCTCAGTTTTGCAAATTCTTCTCTGAAATAGGCATTGATCTTCTTGGTTCTTTCAGAATAGTTTTTACCAAAACTAATGTCATCTTTGCTGATTCTGTTCCCCACTTTTACGGTAATACTTCCGTCATAGATTATAAAATCTCCTTTCGGTAATACCTCAGAGTTTCCGTGGATATAGAGTGGAAGAATATCCAGACCGAACTGCTCGGCAAGATAAAATGCGCCTTTATGGAATCTTTTCACATCATTGGTGTAAGAACGCTCTGCTTCAGGGAAAACAACCAGGGAATATCCTTGTTCAATTTTTTCCTTCAGTTTTTCCATTCCGTTCTCGATTCCCTGTGAAACAGGATAAAAGCCCAATGCCCGTACCAATTTCCCAAAAACAGGAGACTGATATACCCAGTCATTCACAAGGTAAATGATTTTATGGGTAGCCATTGCTATTGCCAGGGTATCAAGGAAAGACGTATGATTGGCAATAATGACAGCAGGTTTACTGAAGTCTTCCAATGTATTTTTAATGACCTTCTTCTTTACAAATGGATTGGAATAAAGGACAGAAGTTAAAAATCTGGCTAAAATAAGTTTGATAATATCCAGGGGTTTTCCTTTGGAATTTTTAACGAAGAAGCTTCCAAACGCTGAAAATATAAGACCTCCGATTCCATAGTATAAAAATGAGAAGATTGAAATAACCGAGAGTCTGAAGGTGATTGGTGAAAGTCCTTTTTTGGCCCGGTTGGTAATGAATAATCTGAACCAGAAAGGATATAATGTAGAGGTGATAATAATCACAGAAAACATTCCTATCAGAGCCACGAGTGCTAAAGAATGCAGAGCCGGATGCTTGGCAAAGATCAGAGATCCGATAGACAGAATAGTCGTGAAAACGGCAAGAATAATGGATGTTCTGTAAGTGGGCAATTCATTTTTTCCTGTGGTATGTTCTTTTTGCATAGCCTGTGTCAGGAAAATACTAAAGTCATCCCCAACTCCAAATACAAGAGTACATACAACGGTACTGAAGATATTTAATTCAAGTCCCAGGAAATAAAGAATTCCGGCTGTCACAATACCTGTCAGGACAATTGGGAACATGGTCAGGATTGTTAATTCAAAATTTCTGAAGAAAACAATGATTGTTAAAATGATCGCAAGAAGAGAATAATTAATCAAGGTATTGAAATCCCTTTTCAGGAGTCCAAGGAAATTCTCGTTCATCTGCTGGCGGTCAATGGCAATGGCATCATGTTTCTTCTCAATATCTTTGATGAAAGTATCCCGTTTATTTTCGTTCACTTTCACAACATTGGAAACGGTGTAAAAACCATTTTCGCTGCTCATGAATTCTGAAATCTGAAGTGCTTTCACCTTTTGATAGTCTTTTAGACTTAATGCAGTATAGTTTTTATGCAAAGCTTCATTAAAACTGTCAAAAGCAGAACTGTTGAACCCGAATTTATTTCCGTTACTGACCAGCTCAGTAAGGGTCTGATTCTTTTTCTGGTCATTCCAGAATTGGTTCCAGTGGTCAATCTTTTTTTGCTGGTCTTTTTCTGAAAGCACGATACTTCCGATAGAATTATAGCTTAAAATTTTACCTTCTTTCTTCTCTTTTTCAAGGAAGCTGTTGAGTTCGGAATTTCTGGTTAATGCCTCTTCTTCAGAATTTCCATAAGAAATAGTGTAGATTGATTTTGAAGTGATATCGGAAAGTTTCTGCAGTTTTGCTTCACTGATTTTTAATTCTTTTGGAATATAATTCAGATCACCAATATCTTCATTAAAGCCCACATGTCTGAATCCGAACAGGCAGGCAAGAATGATAATGGAACATCCTATGATTAAAGGTTTGTTTTTCTCATAAGGATAAGAGCCGATTCTATCGATAAAATTGGTGTTGAGATGTTCTTTTTCTTTTGGTTTATAAAGCTGAGGAACAATAATTAATGCTGAGACTGAAGAAAGAATAACTGTAATGGCTGCAAAAAGGCCTAAATCTTTTAGTGCTTCAGAGCGTACAAAAACCAGGCACAGGAATGAAACGGCTGTCGTTGCGCTGCTTAATACAATAGGTTGGGTGATTTCTTTGTAAAGCTCTTCAATATTGTTGTTGTGTTTGTAATGCGTCAGAATATGCAGGGCATAATCTATCGTAATCCCTATCAGAATAGCGCCTACACTTAATGAAATTGCAGAAATCTTATCTTTGATAAAATAAAGGATTAAAAGGGCAAGCAGTACCGAAAACACCGTGGGCAAAAACACAATGATAGGTGTAAAGATATTTCTGAAGTAATAGATCAGAAGGATCAAAAGCACCGTCATGGAAATGACTACCGTGTTCTGTATGTCTTTTTTGATTTGTTTTGCATTGGCCACAGCAATCACCGGAGAACCGAAATAGCTGATCTCTGTTTTTCCTTTGAACTGTTTGTTGATATGGTCTTTTATAGAATTAAGCTGATCTATAAAAGCTTCATTTGCTTTTGTATCATTGCTTTTGTTCCTGGGGTCAATGAAAAGTAAGAGGTTTTTACCATCTTTGGTTACAATATAGCTGTCTTCGAGTTTGAAGTCTTTGCTGATATTTAAAGCATTTAATTTTTTGATTCCTAAAAAAGTAAGTCCCAAAGGATCTTTTTTAATAAACTCTTTGGTGACAAGACTTGTGGGAGAAACCAGTGAGATGTAATTGTTTTCTACCTGTTTCGCAATGCTGTCTTTCTGAAGTTTCCGGTCAATTTCTTTATAATCATTCTCATTAAGGAATAAAGGGAGGTTCTGGCTGACAAAATCAAAGGTTTCAGAAATCTCATTATCATTCACTTTACCCTGAACAGAGCCGATATACTTTTGTAGAGGGTCAATTTTTTTGAGGAAAGTATCTGCGGTTTCGGAAAGCTGGAAGCTGTCTTCTCTGGATTTATTCTCTATAATAACAATAATTTTATCCGAAAAATTGAGCTGTTTAAGAACCTTTGCCGTAAGATCTGATTTTTCATTTTTAGGAATAATCTGATTGATGTCTTCCTCAAAATTGATCTTTGACGCAAAGAATAGGCATAAAACGGCAATTCCCAAAGCTGTCAGTACAGATAGGATTTTATTTCTGGAAATCAGATAATATAAAAATATAAAAAAGCGATGCATTGCATTTAAATCAAGTCTGCAAATTTAATTTTTTAAGCATTAGTTCAAAATAGTTAGCGATAAGTTTTGACTGAAAATCAATAAAATATTCTAGGAAGAATGAAAAAATATTCTACTTTTGCAAAAGTTCCCTTTTGAAAAAATGTATTTTCAACCACCATTATTATTAAAAAAATAAGAATCTGTTTTTAGATATGTTGAAAAGAAATGATGAAAAAATAAACGGATTTCTATTTGTAATAGTACTTCCGCTGCTGTTGTTTGCCATGTCTTATTATGGGTTTGAATCTTCCTATACAAGACTGAAAACATCAGAGACTACTCCTGACTTTTTATTTTCCTCCGTATATGCTTACAGAGTGATTCCTAATTATCTGAGTGTACAGATGACAGATCTAATGTACAGTCTGATTAACGGACCCCTTTCTTTCTTCAAAGATTTTCTATCAAAAAACGGAACCCCTTTTTATCATGGGCTTTTCCTGATGAACAGTGTGTTCTTTGTTTTATGTTCTTTGATTTTGAATGCTGTTTTTCAATTGAAGTCAATAGGACTTCTGCTGAATCTTAATGCGAGAAGGATTATTCATCTCTTATCTGTGTTTTTCATTGTGATCACACAATATGCACCTACAAATTGTGATACTATTGCACTATTCTGCTATCTGGCGGGTGTTTTTTTAACCCTGAAATATTTAGATACCAGAAAAAATGTTTTCTTTTATATTCTCATTGGTCTCATCGGAGTTTCTACTCTGGTAAGAGAAACAGCCTGTTTGAACATTGCTTTTTTTGCCGCGGTATTTTTCAATATTGATGAGTTGAAAAAAGGAAATTATCAGGTAATCTGGAAAATTATACCATTGGTTGTTGCTTTTCTGATTCCTTATCTGGGATTGAGAGCATTACTTGTTCAGGACGAAACTACTTTTGTGGAAGGGTTTTATATTAACAGAAACTTTTCCAGTCCTTTCAATCTTGCAGGATTGGTCTTTGCATTAATTGTGATTTATTTTATATACAAGCTGTGTACAGAAGACGAAAACAGGAGTGTTTTTGGAAAGTATTTTTTCTTTTCCATTCCTTATCTTCTTATGATTACTTTAGTGGGACTTTTCTGGGAAGTGAGGCTTTTCCTGCCTTTAATTCTGACCGGAATAATCACAGCATATCATCAGTTTAAAAAAACACCAGAGATTTAGCATGAGTTTACTACATCCATATTATTTAATTGCAATTGTCTACATGCTGTTTTTCAGTGTTCAGGAGGTGTATGGAAAGAAGGTTGATAAAAAGTGGTTCTGGTTCCTTGCTGTTTATTTTATTATTATTGTTGGTCTTAGAGACAGCGTAGGTCCGGATTACGGAAGTTACAAGGGAATTTATATTTACTCTGATACCAAAAGCTATTACAGTATCTTTATGAAGATGCTCCATATGGAAGGTACGGAAACCCTGGATGTGGAATGGCTGTATACTTTGATTAATAAGATACTTCTCAATTTTTTTGATGCTCCCTTTTATATGCTGACGCTGGTCATTGCCATTTTTGCGATGATCTTTAAAGTGGAATATACAGAAGACAATACTTTTTATCCCTTTACTTTTACGCTGTTTATGTTTATTCCTAACTTCTTTATCGGGGAGAGTGGGCAGATCAGACAAAACCTGGGAACTTTTATTGTTTATTTTGCGATACGGTATATTAAAGAACGGAAGCTCTGGCATTACCTGTTTTTTATATTCATAGGATCTGGTATACACAGTGTTTGTTATTTATTCCTGCCGATGTATTGGCTGGCCCGTGTTCCGTTAAACAGAACGGTGATGCTGATTATGATTGTAGGGTCTGTCTTTTTATCGCCGTTTGAAATCTATAGGAGTTTTGGAGGTTTCTTAGATGGTATGGCTTCTAACAGTACACTTGTAGAAGGATTTAATGGATATATGGATGAGACGGTACAACGGCTTAATGGTGGGATCGGAATCCCGGAGGTCATGATGGCTATCCTTACTTTCTTCCTTTTTGTTTTTGATAATAAGATGAAAGAGCTGTATCCTTATTACGAATATCATAGAAACTATGCTGTAATTGGGATCTGTCTTTACTTTATTTTTAGAAATAACCCTATCTTCTCATCCAGACTTGCAGGAGCATTTATTGGGTTCTCGTACATTATTATTCCGAATACAATGTATGTTGTTTCCGGAAGGGTTAAAAGTATGATTTATGCATTTATTATTTCACTGGTTGTCTTCAATTTTGTCGTCTTCTCCATCTTTAATAATATTAAGGCTGGAAGATTCTCGATAGATCTTTATAGAAATCATATCCTTCCATAGCATTTTGAACATTAAAATATAAAGGCAGCTTAAGGCTGTCTTTTTTTATGTAAAAGGTTTTGGGTATTTGTACTGTTTATCGGGTTTTATTTTATATTATTAATAACATAATTAAAATATGATGTTTTTATTTATATAATAAATCTCTTTTCATTGAAATGGGCGTAAAAATTGCATTCCGCTAATAACACTAAACCATAAGGTATGAAAAGATTAACTGAAAAATTAGCGGCAGTTATCTGCCTGATATTATTTGGAGTCTGTTCTAAAGCTAATATCAGAGGAAGCCTTCCCTCAGCAGCATATATAAGAACGGTATGGCATACTAAGAACATCGACTCATTGAAAAGACCAGTCCATGAATTGACAACATTATTTCTTCCGGACTGGAAAAAAGCTCCTAACAGTTATATTTTTGATCCCAATCAGAATAGCGAAGGATTGTTGGTTCCCGTAAAGAAAGCCTATGCAATGTGGGAAGGAGGCGGATATCTTAACGGAACCGGTATTCCGGCGGGTACAGTTACTGCAGATGTTTTATGGGAAGACGTTCATGGGCTTATAAAGTCCGGAGTAAACTACGCCCTTGAAATAATGGGAACAGGGCAGGATGCTAAGATAAAGGTTCCTGTCAACAAAGCGAAAAAGGGAAATGCTGTGATTGCTCTTAAAGTAAACGGCGAAATTTATTGGAGCTGGCATATCTGGGTAACGGATGATCCTACGAATGGAGTTACCTATAGAAGTTTCAACAACGTCAAAAGAATGAAATCAGACGGAACTACTGAGGTTATTCCAGACTCTGATTGGAAATGGATGGATAGAAATCTGGGCGCCATCACAAGTTCTATCACGGCATCAGACTGGAACCGAAGTATCGGACTTCTTTATCAATGGGGACGAAAAGATCCTATTCCGCCATTGGTTACAAGAGGAAACGATTTCTACGAAGCTTCAGGATCTATAGGCAGAGTGAGGCATAGAGGGGCTAAAAATATGACCAATGCTGTAAGTATTGATGATCTCAGGAAGTTTGTTCTGCTTTCTGCTGCGGAGGTTACCAATAATATAAGGCTTTCTGTAAAAAATCCTTTGAGTCTTATCTATGTCAATAAAGATGATAATTCAGGTCAGGCTTACTATAATAATAATCTTAATCTTCCTGTCAATTGGTTTGGTAAATCTACTGCCTTGCCGAGTAACAGGCTTTCAGAACTCAATCTTTGGTCAGACAATGCACAAGGAAAAATCGAAAGCATTTACAATACAGATGAAAAAGCTAAACCTTATAGAGATAAATCTCCTTATGATCCATGTCCTAATGGATGGCGTATACCCTCAATGCTGGTAGCGAATCTGGCCTCAGGATCCTATGTAGATGATATAAGAATAGATTTTTCGCCTTTCGGGGTGAAAACCAATATGGCAAGAAATGTTTTTGAAGCCAATAAATATCATATCATAAAACCTACTGATGCAGGAATTCCAGCCTTTATGACAGGGTTTAGGATTTATCCCAATCTTGGCTTTGATCTATCGGCGGTAGGAGGATATAATATGGGGCTTTTTCCCGGAAACGGACAGCTTATCAGAGGAGCCCATTTAGGACAATACAGTGATCAGCATCATATTGCATTGTGGACGGCTACTTTGACTCGATTGTTTGATGCTTCTCCGGCTGTTACGGTAAGAGGGCTTTCCATGATTCCGGATAAAACACAGCCTGATATTCCGGATGCGAATTATCCTAATATTAAAGGACGTTATTATTACTTTCCAATGTCCGGAATGTATACCTCAGATGCTAACGGCTGCAGATGTATAAAAGATCCCCTATACACCATTAATGATTATGATTTCCCAACAGAATACCTGCCAGTAGCCACAGAATTCAAAGAAGGTTTCAATAGCCCGAATACGTATCAGGTTGTTAAAAGCGAAACAGCCACTATTATTGAAATTCCGGTCAGTAAAGCGTTTTCTGTACAAAGCCAGTTGTTGGGTAATCTTGAGATATTAAATCCTTCCAATTTTACTAATTTAAAAACCAATGTGCTATGGACTACCAATACCTCTCTTATCAGCAGGATTCTAATGGTGAATCCTTCACCTTCATCACTGCAGGATATTATTAATTCTAAAATATCTGTAGAAATTGCTCCTAATGAAAGTGGAAATGCTGTGGTAACATTGCATAATGGCGACGTATCTTCACCTGTATATTGGAGCTGGCATATCTGGGTTACAGATTCTCCTGTAGGATCTTATTCTTATGTTACAGAAGTCCCGGAAGCAGTTACAAATTATGTGAACTATGTCAACAAAGCTGATGTTGCATTACAGACGGTCTTTATGGATCGTAATCTCGGAGCAACAGATGCTTTTCCCAACATTGTCAATCCTCAGGCGCCCACTGCTGATGAGCTGTTAAAAATACGTGCCTCTACCGGACTGCATTATCAATGGGGTAGAAAAGATCCCATTCCTCCATTCCAGTATGCTGATAATAGAAGCTTTTATAATGTGTTTCTGGGAACTCCTGCTCCTAAAGGAACTGTTTCGTACACTACGCTTAATCAGTCTGAATATAACAATCTTTCAGGAAATTATATTGTACCGTATAACACGTATGCGACGTTATCAAATGTACAGTTAACGGATAAGCCAGCTGATAAAATTTCAAAAATATTATCCTATTCTGTGAAAAATCCTCTGGTATATATGATCCCAAGTACATGGGCTCCTTATAACAGTACAACACCCAATTATACGAACGGTACAGACTGGCTGGCACAGGAACCCAATTTAGCGCCTGACCGGTGGGGAAGAGGAGGTAGTAAATCACCTTTTGATCCTTGTCCTGAAGGATGGAGGATTCCTGATCTGACCAGTGTAGCTTTGGTTTCAGGTGCTGATTTCGGGCAAACTCCCTGGTATAAAAAAGATAAGAATGTGGCCACATCATATAGTATTGCGACTGATTATTTGGGAGCAAGAGTGAGAAATTCGGCCAATGCTACGGTAGGGTATTTGTTTAACAATCCGGCTTATCCCATAGGAAACTACCCTGATTCCGGATCAAGAGGTTTCAGAAGTGTTATTGCCAATCAGACTTCACAGGGAACGTTCAATGTTCTCAACTATCAGTATCCGGCTGTATGGACGGATGCTTTAAATTCAAATTACATTGGAAGGTCTATTAATGTCTTGTTTGATGCAGCTTCTACCACCAATAGGATAATGGTCTTTCATGATAATAATGATCCGTACTTCGGAACGGGATGCCGATGTGTGAAAATAGAATATGATGCCAATGGTAATGAAGAAGGTCCGGCCTCAAAAATGAATGCGATATCTAAAGAACCTAGGCTGAGCAAGGTAAATCCTGAACTAAAAATTAAGAATAACAAGATCTCTTTATACCCAAGCCCTTTTTCTAGTATCCTTTACATCAGGGCTACGGTGGATAAAGAGTACAGTTTTCAGGTTTTTAATGCCCTCGGTCAGCTTGTGAAATCAGGACAGTTTGTCAATAACCAGGCAGATCTCTCCTCTTTAAGTGCAGGAGTGTATGTAATAAGAATAAATAATTCAGAAGCAACTGTAAAAATTATAAAACAATAAACCATAACAAGAGGGTTGAATAGCAGAATGAGGTTTCTTGTTCTGCTTTTTCATATAGAGCATATTTCTTGCATCTATTATGGCTGGTGAAAAATTCTATATCATTCAGTGTTGATAATTACATAACAGTCTAAAACCTATACTACAAAGGATTTGTTTCTTCAAAAAATGGATGCTGAAAGAGAGTGTAAACCACTTCGATTGTTAAATTAAACCCGTTTAACAAAAAGTATATAATAAAAAAGCTTTACTTTTGCAAAAATTTTTAGTTAGAATGTCGAAAAATTTAGTAATCGTAGAGTCCCCGGCAAAAGCAAAAACTATTCAAAAATATCTAGGAAAGGATTTTGAAGTAAAATCCAGTTTCGGACATATCCGGGATCTTCCTAAAAAAGGAATGGGGATAGACCTTACTACATTCAGTCCTGATTACGAAGTTTCAGCAGACAAAAAGAAATTGGTAACCGAATTAAAGGCGGCCGTAAAGAAAGCTGATATGGTATGGCTTGCTTCCGATGAGGACCGCGAAGGAGAAGCTATTGCATGGCATCTTGCGGATGAATTGAAGCTGAAGCCTGAAAACAGGAAAAGAATTGTTTTCCACGAGATTACCAAAAACGCCATTCTAAAAGCAATCGACAATCCAAGAGATATTGATCAGAACTTAGTGAATGCCCAGCAGGCAAGAAGAGTGCTGGACAGAATCGTAGGTTTTGAAATGTCACCCGTTTTATGGAAAAAAGTAAAACCGGGACTGTCTGCAGGTAGAGTACAGTCTGTAGCAGTGAGATTAATCGTTGAAAGAGAAAAAGAAATCCGTGAGTTTAAACCAAAAGCAAGCTTTAAACTGGATGGAATCTTCTTAAATAAAACAGAGCAGGAAATTGCTGCCAAGCTGAAAAAAGACTTTGAAAAGGAAGAAGAGGCAGAGAAATTCCTGGAACAGGCAAAAACTACAGAATTTAAAGTTCTGAATGTAGAAACCAAGCCAGGTACACGTTCGGCTTCCGCTCCGTTTACAACTTCTACATTACAGCAGGAAGCTTCCTCAAGACTTGGATATAATGTAACCAATACCATGCGTCTGGCACAGAGGCTTTACGAAGAAGGGTTTATTACCTATATGAGAACAGACTCCGTAAACCTTTCCCAGGAAGCCATTGAAGGCGCTAAAAAACAAATCGTATCAGAATACGGAGCAGAATATTCTTCTCCAAGAAACTATACCACAAAATCTGCTTCAGCACAGGAAGCGCACGAAGCGATCCGTCCTACGGATTTTGGAGTAAAAACTGTAGCTGATGCACAATTAAACAGACTGTATCAATTAATTTATAAAAGAACACTGGCTTCTCAGATGGCTAATGCCAAAATTGAAAAGACAGTAATCGAAATAGGAAATGCGTCATTGCCACATCATTTTGAAGCACAGGGTGAGGTGATTATATTCGATGGTTTCCTGAAGGCTTACGGCATTGTAAAGACAGAAGAGGATGATGAAGAAAACAACGATAAGTTGTTGCCGAAAGTAACTGTAGGAGAAATATTGAACTATAAAACAATTACTGCTACTGAAAAATTCACAAGACCAAGTGCAAGATATACTGAAGCCGGATTGGTGAGAAAACTTGAAGAATTAGGGATTGGGAGACCTTCTACTTATGCTCCTACAATTCAGACCATTCAGAACAGAGAGTATGTAGATAAAAGAGAAATCGAACCACATACCCGTGAAGTGATCAAAATGTCTTTGACAAAAGATAAGATCAAAAAAGTAGTTCTTGAAGAAAAATTCGGAGGTGATAAAAATAAATTCATTCCTACAGATATTGGTGAAGTTGTAAATGATTTCTTAACAGATAATTTCAGAGAAATCCTTGACTACGGTTTCACAGCAAGAGTAGAAGAAAGTTTTGACGAAATTGCGAGTGGCGACCAGAAATGGAAGGAAATGATGACGAATTTCTACTCGAAATTCCACCCGAGAATTGAAGATGTAGAAGAAAATGCAGACCGTGCCACAGGAGACAGATTATTAGGAGTAGATCCAAAGACCGGTAAAAATGTTCATGCAAGAATCGGAAGATTTGGAGCAATGATCCAGATTGGAGAAACGGATGATGAGGAGAAACCAATCTTTGCTTCATTAATGACAGGCCAGAATATCGCAACCATCACTTTTGAAGAAGCATTGGAACTGTTCAAGTTGCCTTTTGATTTAAGTGAAGTTGACGGACAGCCGGTTTCTGTAGGAGTAGGAAGATTTGGACCTTATGTGAAATGGGGAGAAACGTATATCAGTATTCCGAAAGGTGAAGATCCGCTTTCTGTAGATCAGAAACGTGCCGAGGAAATCATCAATGAAAAGAAAATTGCGGATGCTCCTATTGCAACGTATAAAGGAGAACCTGTAACAAAAGGAACAGGAAGATTCGGACCATTTATCAAGTATAAAGATATTTTCGTGAACGTTCCAAAGAGATATGATTTTGAAAATCTTTCTCAAAGCGATATCAATGAACTGATTGATGCTAAACTGGAAAAAGAAGCCAACCGATACATCCAGCAGTGGGAAAAAGAAAAAATTTCCATTGAAAACGGAAGATGGGGACCTTTCATCAAATTCGGAAAGGCTATGTTCAAAATTCCTAAGAAAGCTGACGACACAAAATATGATGCAGAGGAATTAAAAGAACTTTCTTTAGATGAGGTTAAAAAATGGATTACAGATCAGGATCCTAAAGCTTTTGCAGAAAAGAAAAAACCTGCAGCTAAAAAAGCGACTACTACAAAGAAAACAACAGCAGCAAAGAAACCTGCTGCCAAAAAGAAATAATAATCAGAGAAGATTGATAAAGCCGTTGACAGACCATGTTAACGGCTTTTTTTATTAAATCCTATTCTAAAGAAGATATTTCTCTTCTTATTATTTCTCATTAAATTTTTAACTTTAGCGACTTGAAAACTAATATAACAACCTGAAACATCATTTTAAAATTGAGTCTTATGTATAAAATTCTATCTATTTTAGGGCTTTTCATCACTTTGAATGCCTTTGCCCAGGAAAACCTGCTGGATACATCGTATGGTTTAAGCAGTGGATCTACGGATTTTGCATTTTATAATGGCAGTCAAATGTCCGGAGGATTGCAAATACAATCCACAACCCAACTTCCGGATGGAAAAGTTTTAGCGGTAGGCAGTAACTTTATTGCCCGCTTTACCGCCAATGGAGTATTAGATACTTCTTTTTCCAATGGGTCTGGATATAAACTTTTCTCTCAAGGATACTATGGTAAGATAAAACCTGCCGGAGATGGCAATTATATTATCATGGATGGTGGGTATGGGGCTGTTCAGAAAATAGATGAAAATGGAAATTTTGTAAATGGATTTACTCCTTTTAATCAGTCCGCATCGTATGCTGATATAGATATTGATCAGAATGGCAAAATTTATCTTCTGAAATATACCACTTCCAACGCCGGTTCAGATTTTAGCCTTGTACGTTTTTTACCAAACGGAACTCCGGACACTTCTTTTGGAAACGGAGGAACGCTTGCTTTAGGTCTTGCTTATAAATACAGGAGAGTTATTGTAAAAAATAACAATGAAATATTTATAGCAGGTCAGAAAATCGTTGCGGTGAGCGATCAGAGAATCGTTATTACAAAACTTCAGCCTGACGGAAACCTTGATCCTTCTTTTGGAAATGCAGGAACTTTCCAGTATTCCTATGGTCAGAATATAGACGGGAGTGCTCACCTTATGTTTCTGGATAATGGGAAAATCTTAGGATTTACTTCCGGGAGTATTTGTAATGGGAATAATTGTTTTGGGCTTGTTACGTATCGTTTGAATGCAGATGGAACTTTAGATACTACATTTAAAAATACCGGAATAAGTGTTACTCCTGTTCAGTCTGATTCAATCCCGATGAAGGTGGCGCGCCTTGCAGACAATACATTTATGGTTTCAGGAACAGGCTGGTACAATACCTATGCTTTGAAGATAGATGAAAATGGCGATCTGGATAATTCCTTCGGACTAAACGGTAAAATTATTACGCCGCAAATGCTGAACAAGAATGTATACAATAAAGGATTCGAATTGTATGGGAGCTCCATTGTACTATTTGGAATCTACTCTATCTGGTATGGATCGCAAACTAAATATGTAGGGACAGCCCGTAAATATTTTTTTAATACAAGCAGTCTGAAAACTTCAGAAGTACCATTGAATAGCGTGAAGCTCTACCCAAATCCGGTTAAGGATTTTCTACATATTACTTCCGGTGAAAAAATAATGAGCTATGACATCTATGATACAAAAGGACGAATTGTATTACACCTGGAACCTAATCAATCACAGGATAAAATTAATGTAAGCAATCTGTCATCGGGTATTTATTTTATTGATATTCAGATGGTAAAAGAAAGAGTGGTGTCAAAATTTATAAAAAATTAATTAAGAAATAATTCTATATCTTACTAAAAGTCTTCTTCAAGGAAGGCTTTTTTTGTATGTTTGTTATATCAAGCAATTAATCAATTATTACATTTCAAATTAAAATATGGATTTCGAAGACTTTATCATTTCACCAAGAAATTTCAAAACAGAAAGCTGGCAGATAGGAAGTCGGATTACGAAGGATATCAAAGAAGACAGTATTGTTCTTTTATTTGTATCAGACTACAGAGGCGCCGGCGGCGATGCAGAAGTACAGGATTTTACAGCAATAAGAAAAGAATTTTATAAGCTTTCCCAGATGGACTTCGAAATTCCTGTTGTAGATCTTGGGGATTTGGTTTCCGGGAAATCCGTACAGGACACTCACTATATCTTGCAGGAAGTGCTGTCGGCATGTCATTATAAAAGAGCTATTCCAGTAATTATTGGAGGTTCCAATGACTTTGCTTTTTCATTATTTTCAGCATTGAATTTTCACAAGAAAAGCATCAATTATACCCAGATCAGTAATATTATTTCTCTTCAGCAGGGAGAAACAATCAATGAACATACTTTTTTAAGTAAGATTTTTGGAGCGAAAAATTTTGCCATTAAAAATTATCATCATCTGGGTTATCAGAAACATTTAAATGAAATGGATTCTGTAAGACTCATCAAAGAAGTAGAGTTTGATATTATCCGACTGGCTGAAATGATGAATTCCACAGAAAAAACAGAACCTTTCTTCAGAAAAGCAGATCTTGTCACCGTAAATTGTGATGCTATTGAAAGTTTTAGTGAACCTTTTTCAATGAATCCACAGGTAAATGGTTTGAACAGAAGAGAAATCTGTGCCTATATGAAAGAAATCGGTTTGAGTGAAAACCTTACATCTGTAGGAATTTTTAATTATAATATTTACTCGGAAAACCAACTGAATCATCAGCTTTTAGCACAGATGTTGTGGTATTTGATCGAAGGAATCAATATCCAGCATACCCATCCGAAAGAAAGGCATTATGAGCTGTTCTATGTTTTGATAGATGACAGACAATATGCATTCAGACGCGATACTTTCAGTAATTTATGGTATTTTGGTGAAGATGAAAATATAGAAAACTGCATTCCATGTTCCAGAAAAGATTTTGACGAAGCTAAAAAAGGCTGGCTGAATGCAAGACTGACGAAAATTTAATGTATGACAAATGTTCCCTCAAGAGTATCCATTATTGTTCCCGTTTATAATGTTGAAAATTATCTGACACAATGCCTTGATTCTCTGGTGAAGCAGAGTCTCTCTGATATTGAGATTATTGTAGTGAACGATGGAAGTAAGGATAACTCTGAAAAAATAATTAAAGAATTCGCACACCAATATCCTGAAAAAATAAAAGCTTTTACCAAAGAAAACGGAGGTTTAAGCGATGCCCGTAATTTTGGGATTGACAGAGCAGCCGGTGATTACATCGGTTTTGTAGACAGTGATGATTATGTCACCGAAACCATGTTCGAGGAAATGTTTCTTTTAGCCGAAAAGCATCAGGCTAAAATGGTCATCTGTAATATCCAGAAAGTGGATGAAAACGGAAAGGTTATTCAAAAACTGACCCAGCTTCCCAATATGCCTGAGAAAATAGCCCTTGAAGATAACTTTTCCGTATTTTCGGATATCAGCTACTTTGCCTGCAATAAATTATTCAAAAAAGAACTTTTTAATCAGAGAAGATTTAAAAAAGGGGTTCATTTTGAAGATATTCAGCTTATTCCACAGCTTTTGCTGGAATGTGAAACCATTGCGCAGACTCAGAACTTCCATTATCAGTACCTCGAACGTACCGATTCTATTACAAAAACCCACACAGAAAAAGGACTTGATATCCTAAAAGCGGTGTCTGATGTAGAGAAAGTCTTCAGGGAATCCTCTTATTCCCATAAAAATAAAGAATTGAAAAATTTTCAGATTTTTGAAGGAATTTACTCGTTTTTGGCCTATCTGGCATATGTCAAAAAAGAAGAATTATTCTATAGTATGTCTGATCAGTTAGTCCTTTTTATGAAGGAAAGACAAATAAAAATTCAAGATATATTGAAGTATAGTCGTTTTGGTAAGAATTATCTTTTATCTTTGCCTTTGAAGAAAAAGATTTTTTATCTGTTATTTTTTGCCGGACAGAAAAGATTGATAAGAAAATTGATTTAGTAAACACAAATGTAAGTACTATTGTTTCGGTCAATAGAAAATGATAATGAAGTTCTTATACGTTCTGTTATGGTTTTTTATTTAGGAGATACAAGTGCTGAATAAGAAGAAAATGAAAAATTTTGAATTGTTCTTAAGCGGATCGGGAATACCTATTTTCTATATAAAAATAGGACTGGGTTTCGTGTTCTCCTTTTTAATTACTTTTTTTTCTATTCCTACCATTGTCAAGATTTCTAGAAGAAAGAATCTGATGGATGAGCCTGGAATAAGAAGCTCTCACCTTAGAGAAATTCCCAACCTGGGAGGAATTGCCATCTTTTATTCAATAGGAATCTGTGCCTCAATTTTTGCCTATGAATTATTTGATCTCTATAAATTCTTATTTGCCTCACTGATTATCCTGCTTTATGTAGGAGTAATGGATGATATTGTGGTCATGAGAGCCTATAAAAAACTTGTTGCACAAATTGTGGTGTCTTCATTGGTGGTTATTGGCTCAGACATTAGAATCAGAAGCTTATTTGGAATATTTGGCGTATATGAGCTGGAGTATTTTGTAAGCGTGATCTTCAGTATTGTAACGTTTATTATTCTGATAAATGCATTCAACCTGATTGATGGAATAGATGGCTTGGCAGGAGGATATTCTGTTATCTGCAGCGCTTTATTCGGAATCAGCTATTACCGTTTAGGAGAATATAATTATCCGCTGGTTGTGCTATCCATTATTATTATTGGAACAGTGCTGGCATTTTTATATTACAATTTATCAAATTACCGGAACCGTAAAATATTTATGGGCGATACAGGTTCTATGCTGCTGGGCTTTTTATTAGCTTTTACCTCCATTTGTTTTATAGATATTTTTATAGATAAAAAACTGATAGATGTTCCAAGATATCACCTTCAGTCTGCTCCTGTAGTCGCTGTAGCCATTCTGATTCTTCCCATTGTAGATACATTAAATGTGATTGTGGTAAGGCTTTATAACAAAAAATCACCCTTTGATGCTGATAAAAACCATATCCATCATAAACTGCTAAAATTGAATCTTACCCATAGAAGATCTACTTTTTATATTATTCTTTTCTATTTAATGATTGTAGGAGTAGCTTATTATTTAAGACACATTGATATCAATCTTTTATTACTGGTAATTGTTTCACTGGGTTTTTTTGGTGCTTATTTACCAGATTTGCTATATCGATTAAGAAATAACAAAAATTAACAATTAAATATTACTTTTGTAAACAATATTATATATATGATGAAAAACTTTAAATATTTATTTTTAATATTCCCTCTTTTAGTTACCTCATGTATTACAACAAAGGATGTCAGATATCTGCAGCCCAGTGAGAGTCTCGTAATTAATGAAGAAGGTCTTGTTCCCTACAACATCCCTGTGTACAGGATTACCAAAAATGATATCCTTAACCTTAATATTGTGACCACTCCAAAAGGAGATGCCGCACAGTTTTATTCATCTTACAATTCCTCCGGGGGAATTGGAACTGGAGCTGGAACTGCAATAAGTCCCGCCATGTCAGGTGGTGGTTCTGGAGGAGGAACAATTGGTTCTAATTCTGGTGCCAGCAGAGGAGGAAATATGAATTTCTATTTTAATGGACTGAAAGTTGACTCCAATGGGGATGTCAATGTCTTTGGAATTGGATATGTAAAAGCGGAAGGAAGAACATTAGAAGATATCAGAAAAGAAATTCAGGATAAAGTAAATGAAAATTTCCAGGAAGGCAAATCTGAGGTACGACTGAATACGGACGGGATTACTTATTATATTCTTGGTGACGTAGAAACTACGGGTCTTTCAGGAGAGAAAGTTGCCCATAAAAATACCCTTACCATTACTGAGGCTTTAGCCATTAATGGCGGACTGAACAGAACGATCGACAAGAAAGAGATCGTGATCCACAGAAAACTTCCCGAAGGAATCAAAATTGCTAAAATAGATCTTACCCGTGAAGATCTTATGAATTCTCCTTTCTATTATGTACAGAACGGAGATGAAATTTACCTGAACACAAGAGCAAAAAGCTTGAATGGATTCGGAAAAGATCCTATTCAGACTTTAACGACAGGAGTTTCGGTAATTACAACGGCATTGTCTATTTATTTACTTCTTAAAAATCTTTAGTCATGATTCCAGAAAGAGTAACCGCTACAGAGAAGAATAATTCTCAGAAAGAAAAGTATGGATCATTTGCGTTATTTGATTTAGAGCACTTTTTAAGAAGAATCCTTAAAAACTGGTACTGGTTTGTATTTATGTTTCTTATCGGATATGCTCTTGCATGGGGATACAGTAAATACTATGCACAAAATATTTATGCATCAGATTTATCATTAAGTACTTCCAGTAAGGGATCTGAGTTTTTACCAACACAGTCTAATCAGTCTATCAACTTCATCTGGGGAGATACTGGAAATCAGGATGGACTTTATCTGAAGAAAATGCTTTTATCCAGATCACACAACGAATTTTTGGTGAAAGAACTGGATCTTTTTGTTAATTATTCTACTAAGGGACTGATAAAATCCACTTACCTTGATAAAGATGATTCACCGGTCTTTCTTCAGATTGATAAAAAACATCTTCAACAGATTAATTATCCTATTACCCTGATACCCAAAGGAGATGGAGCATATCAAGTGGTTTTACCGGAAGAAGGAGAATCTACAAACCTGTATAGCTATGAGGTAGAAGGCTTTCAGAGTATCAATCCATACAGCAGACCCGCTGATAAAATCATTAAAATCAATGAGTGGTACAATTCTCCTAACCTGAGATTCAGACTTCTTAAAAATCCTGTTCCTGCTAAAATCCAGTTGGATAATATCATTGTAAATCTGAACTCGGTCAATGAGAGTGTTAATGAAATTGTTTCCACTACAGGCGTTGATTTTGATAAAGAAATCAGATCCATTATGATTATTACCAAAAAAGGATATAATCTTAACGGGACGGTTAATTTCCTAAATAAATCTGTTGCAGAACTACAAAAAAAGAGATTAGCAGACAAAAATATTATTAATAAGAATACAGATATCTTTTTAAAAGACAATCTGGATAATATCCGTAAAAAACTTGATTCAAGTGCGAACGTACTGAATTATTTAAAAACTTCGGAAAAGCTTTATAATATTAAAGACCGTGATGAAAAATCTCTGGAGAAAATAAAAGATTTAGAAGCTAAAAAAGCCGATATCATAAGTAAAATCAACTCTCTAAACAATATCAAAAACACCCTGCAGTCTCAAAATTTTGATAAAATGATTGGGACCAATGCAGCAGGTTTTGAAGATGGATTGTTTTCAGCAACGGTTTCTGAACTTAAAGCTCTGTATACCAAAAAAGCAGAAATGGCTTCTATTTATAAACCGTCATCAGAGCCGATGAGAGAAATCAACAGGCTTATTGATGAGGCCAGAATGGGATCATCCAACAGCTTAAGAGGATATTATAACAGATATTATGATGAAATCAATAAAATTGATCGTGATATTTCAGGAGCCAACTCAGATTTAGCTTCTTATCCTGAAAAAGAAAGAAAGTATCTGGACGCAGAGAGAGGATATAATATGATTGAGGCCACTTACAATAGTCTTTTGGGAAGACAGAGTGATACTAAGATGAGAATGGCAACCAATCAATCTGATATTACAGTGATTGACCCTGCTAAAAATCTGGGGCAAAGAGCTATAGGACCTAATGTAAAGTTAGCAAAGACTGCCATTATCTCTGGATTAATGCTGCTTCCATTACTGTTTATCTTTGTAGGTGAAGTATTGGATAGTAAAATCAGAAATATCAAAGAACTCTTAGGCGCTACGAAAATTCCACTGCTTGGGGTAATAGGAAATAACAGCAATGAAAATATGCTTACCGTTCTGGAGCAGCCGAAATCATCTGTATCAGAGGCTTTCAGGGGAATAAGAGCCAATATGAGATTCTTGATGGAAAATGAAAGTGAAAAAGGTAAAGTTATTTTGATTACATCATCCATTGGAGGAGAAGGAAAAACTTATATTTCTATCAATCTGGCATCTGTAATAGGATTAAGTGACAAAAAAACAATCTTATTAGGCATGGACCTTAGAAAGCCAAAAATCTTTGGAGACTTTAAAATTGATAACAAATACGGTATTTCAAACTACCTTACAGGAGAAGTAAGTATTGACCAGATTATTAACAAAACCAAGATTCCTAATCTTGATGTTGCTACTTCAGGTCCTATCCCGCCAAACCCTTCTGAACTTTTAATGAGCCAGAGAAATATCAGGTTTATAGAAGAACTTAAAGAAAAATACGATTTCATTATTATAGATTCACCTCCTGTAGGACTTGTGGCTGATTCATATGAGCTCATGAAGCATTCTGATGCTAATATCTATGTAGTACGTCATGAATACACAGAAAAGTATATGCTGAAAATGATTACTGAAAAGTATCATAATGATGAAGTTAATAATTTAGGGCTTGTTTATAATGACTATAATACAAAACAAGGTTACGGATATGGCTACGGTTATGGCTACGGATATGGCTATGGCTATGGTTATTTTGATGAAGATAAAAATTATAAAGAGCCGTTACTGATAAGGATCAGAAATAAAGTACAGGTATTATTCAACAAAAAATAAAGCATTAAACCCTCATTTAATGGGGGTTTTTTCATATTTAGAGTATTTTCATTCTATGAAAAAAAGAATATTTTTGCCACTTTGCCGTTTACTTTATAACAAATTATGTTTTTTTGTTTATTTTTAACTAAACATTAAGATTATCATTAATATAAAAATGTTTTATATTTGCAAAAATTAAATTTTAAAATAACCATAAATCCATATTCTTTTATGAATAAAAAATTATTGTTTAGCTTCCTTGCCTTCCTTGGAGTGGTAAGTGTTAAAGCACAAAGAAACGAATTGGGAGTTCGTCTAGGTATGAGTAACCTAGTGGGAGATGTAGGAAGGACAAATTATATTTTACAGAAGCCGTTGGATTTAAGCAGAGCGTCAGATTGGGGCATCCCATTTTATGGTGGTTTATTATACAGATTTAATTTTAACCCGCATCAGACTGTTAGATTGGATTTAGGATATAACCAGATTCAGTTTAGTGATAAAGCGGCGAAAGAAGATTATAGAAGAAATAGAAACTCATACGGAAAAAATAATGTGTATGAGGCGAGTTTAATGTTTGAATATAACTTTTTCCCAGTAAATAATGAGCAGATCAGCATGCTGAGCCCTTACATCTTCGGAGGTGTCGGTGCTTTGATGTTTGACGCTCCTAAAGCAACCCTTGTGAATGATTTCAGAAGAGATGCGGATGGTGTAGCACAGGCTCCAATCAATGAATTGGATTTCACAACTACAACAGACTATTCATTAGGGAAAAAAGTAACAATGCATATTCCTTTTGGGGTTGGTTTGAAGTATAAATTCAACCATTCATGGGCTATATTTGCAGAAGCTACATTCAGATATACATTGACGGATCAGTTGGATTATAGTAAGATCCTTTCCAAAGATGTAAAAACTTCTTTTAATGCTGATATTTTGGACCCTGCTACAGGTGGTTCATTATTACAGTCAGGAAATTATTATGCAGTTTCTAAAGAAAGAGAAGCAGAGTTTATTAAAAAGAGAAATATTGGAGATGACAGATCCAACGACTGGATAAATACTTTCAGTTTAGGACTGACATATTCGTTCGGAAGACCTCCATGTTATTGTGAATAATATGTCGTTGATAAAAGAAAAAATAAATTCTGAGAATTTACCAAAACACGTAGCCATCATTATGGATGGTAATGGAAGATGGGCAAAATCTCGTGGCGAAGAAAGAACCTTCGGTCACAAAAATGCCATTAATGCAGTAAGAAATGCCATTAATGCATGTAATGAGATTGATATCCCTTATTTAACACTGTATACATTCTCTTCAGAAAATTGGAATCGTCCAAGTGAAGAAGTGAATACCCTTATGAATCTGTTGGTAGAGACCCTGCTTCTGGAAGCAGAAGAGATCTTCAGCAAAGGATTAAGAATGCATGTTATAGGGAATCTTGAAAAACTGCCTACATTAGTGAAAGAGCAGTTGGAACGTGTGGTAGAACTTACAAAAGAAAACACAAAAGGAAACCTTGTATTGGCTATAAGCTATGGCTCACAAAATGAAATACTGGAAGCCGTAAAAAATATAAGTTCTGATGTAAAAGAAGGAAAAGTAGAGATAGAAAATATTAACGAAAGTCTATTTGAAAACTATCTTTATACAAAAGATTTTCCTCCTGTAGATTTACTGATCAGAACCAGCGGCGAAATAAGGATAAGCAACTTCCTGCTTTGGCAGATTGCTTATGCAGAATTGCAGTTTTTAAATGTTCTGTGGCCGGATTTCACCAAAGACATTTTCTTCCAATGTATTGTTGATTATCAAAACAAAGAAAGAAGATATGGTTTAACCGGTGAGCAGGTAAATGGCCAATAAAATTTTAAGAAAAGAAAGACTCGATAAAATGAAGTTTAGACTATTACCCATCATTATGTTTGCTGCTTCTGCACATTTTTATGGACAAGTAACTCCACAAGACAGCACAAAAGTAAATAATGCTGTACATGCAGAAAATGAGGCAGGAACTTATACACTTAAAGACATCGTTGTAGATGGGGTAAAAAAATATACACCAGCTCAGATCTTAAGATTTACGGGCCTTACAAAAGGAGAGAGTGTAGACATTCCGGGACAGAAAATCAGCAACGCTGTAAAAAAACTTTGGGATACCCAATCTTTTTCTGAAGTGGAAGTTTATGTTCAAAGCATTGAAGGACAGACGATCGTTCTGAAATTTTACCTGCAGGATCTGAAAGAACTTGGAGAAGTGAAATTTGCTGGAAAAGGAATCGGTAAATCTAAAAGTGAGAAACTGGCAAAGGATAACAACCTTAAACCAGGAACTAAGATCACTCAGAACTTGGTTTCAAGCCTTAAAACCAATGTCCCTAAAGACTACATTAAGAAAGGTTTTGCTGATGCTAAAATCACGATTCAGGATAAAGTAAATGCAGGAGATCCTGCTTTAGTAGACTGGACAATCAATGTAGATAAGGGTAAAAGAATTAAAATCGACCATATTGAATTTGAAGGAAATGAAAATGTAACCGACAGAAAGCTTAGAAATAATGCTTTCAAAGAAACGAAACAAAAACGTTTTGGGATCGGTGGTATTTTAAAATCCTCAAAATTCATTGAAGATAAATATCAGGAAGATAAACAAAGCCTTATCAGTTATTACAACTCCCTTGGATATAGAGATGCTAAAATCGTTTCAGATTCTGTATGGAGAAATAAGAGAAATAACTACGAAATCAATGTAAAACTTAACGAGGGTAAAAAATATTATATCGGGGACGTTACGTTCACGGGAAATACGGTATACGCTACAGAATATTTACAAAGATTATTAGGATATAAAAAAGGTGATATTTACGATGCTGTAGGATTCAACAAAAAAGTTGGTGAAGACGGAGGAAAAGAAGATGATTCAGATATCAAATCTGTTTACATGAACAATGGTTATCTTTTCTCCAATGTAACTCCTGTTGAAAAATCAGTATCAGGAGATGCCGTAAACCTTGAAGTTAGAATTAACGAAGGAGAACAGGCTACCTGGAATAAAGTAACATGGCAGGGGAACACTACAACCCATGACCACGTGATTCTTAGAGCTTTAAGAACAAAGCCGGGAGAGCTATTCAAGAAAACGGAAATTAAAAGAACCTATTTCGATTTAGCAGGGATGTCATTCTTTGACCCTCAGCAGATCGGTCAGGATATTCAGCCAAATCAGGTGGATAATACCGTAGATATCAACTGGAAACTTGTAGAAAAAGGATCTTCTCAGGTGCAGTTACAGGCAGGTTACGGTGGTAACAGCTTTATCGGTACTTTAGGATTGACATTTAATAACTTCTCATTAAAGAACTTCCTTAAGTTTAAAGACTTCAAACCTGTGCCTCAGGGAGACGGACAAACGTTCTCTATTCAGGTTCAGGCAGGACAGTACTTCCAGAACTATGGAGTATCATTTACAGAACCTTGGTTATTTGGTACAAGACCAACAGCTCTTTCTGTAAGTTTGAACAACTCCAGAGTAAGATATACAGATCAGTACGGAGCTGCTCAGAAATTGAACATCTTCTCCGCTTCAGTAGGATTAAACAGACTATTGAACTGGCCGGATGATTATTTCTCGCTTTACACAGGATTACAGTTCCAGAAGTATGACTTCAATAACTATCCATTCCAGTTTGGAGATACTACAGAAACAAATGGTACTGCCAATAACTTCAGTGTTAACCTGGGATTGAGCAGAAACTCTGCAGGTATTGACCCGATTTTCCCAACAATGGGATCCAATATTGAGCTTTCAGCAAAACTGACTCCTCCATACTCATTGTTTAAGAAGAAAGATTACTCCACTATGTCAGCTATTGACAAATATAAGTGGATGGAATTCTATAAAATTAAGTTTAAAGCAGATGTTTACAATGAAATCATTGGAAAACTTGTCTTGAGATCTTCCGCAGAAATGGGGTTCATGGATGGATATAACAGCCAATTAGGTGCTCCGCCATTTGAAAGATTCTACATGGGAGGTACAGGTCTTTTCGGAGGTAGATATGACGGTAGAGAATTAATCCCTTTAAGAGGTTATGAAAATGCAAGTACAGAAGGAGGACAGGCAGATGATATTACGCAGAAAGGTGGAGGTACAATCTATAACAGATTTACTTTAGAATTAAGATACCCAATCTCTATGAGCCAGACTGCAAAAATCTACGCTTTGACATTCGCAGAAGGTGGTAATGTATGGAATTCATGGAGTTCTTACAGTCCATTCCAGCTGAAAAGATCAGTCGGAGTCGGGGTAAGAGTGTATATGGGAGCATTTGGATTGATCGGATTTGATTTTGCACTTGGTCTTGATAAGACAATTTCAGGTGATAAGTCTGGATGGAGAAACCACTTCTTGATGAACCAAACATTATAATTACAAATATGAAGCACTTTAAAATAATTTTCACATTCGCATTCCTTTTGCTTTTTGGGTTAAACAATGCCCAGAAAATCGGAGTAGTGGATACGGATGAAATTTTGAATAAATTACCTCAGTATAAAGAGGCTGAAGCAAGATTAAACTCTCAGATCGATACCTGGGAATCCGAACTTCAAAATCTTCAGACTGAATATGAAAGAAAAAAGGCTGCTTTTGAAAGTGAAAAAGTTTTATTGATAGGTGACCAACTTAAACTTAGAGAAAAGGAAGTTACAGACCTTGATAAAAATATTAAAACGACAACAAGCTTACGTTTTGGAGCTAACGGTGAGATCACAAAACTGAGAACAAATCTGGTTCAGCCTTTTCAGGATCAGATCTGGGGAGCTATCAAAACAATGTCCGAAAAAAATGGCTTGGGCATAGTTCTTGATAAAAGCAATAACATTAGTGTTATTTTCCTTCAGTCAAAATATGATTACACAGAAAAAGTATTGTCTATCCTGTTAAAAGGAACAGATAAGAAGGAAAAAACAAATAGCAAAGGAAAAAAATAATAAGAAAATTAACTTTTGCTATATTTTAAAATCTAAAAACAAATTAAATTATTTATTTACCAGTTATGAAAAAATTAAGTGTATTATTTGCAGCAGTAATGATGGTTGTATCTGTAGGTATGGCAAAAGCTCAAAAAATTGCTACTTTAGATGTAATGGGAGTTCTTAACGCTATGCCGGAGAAAAAGAAAGCAGATGCTGATCTTAAAACATTCTTAGATACTAAACAAGCTGAGATTAAGAAAAAAGCTGACGCAGCTCAAACTAAATATCAGCAATATCAAACTGAAGCTCCTAAGAAAACAGCTGACGAAAACACAGCAAGAGAAGCAGAAATGAAAAAATTAGCTGAAGAAATCCAGCAAATGCAGGACAAAGCTCAAAAAGATCTACAAGCTAAGCAAGATGTAGCTTTCGGTCCTATTGAGAAAAAGCTAAATGATGCAGTAGAAAAAGTAGCTAAAGCTAATGGATATGACTATATTATGGATGCAAACTCAACAGCATTCCTTTATAAAGCAGGACCAGACGCAACTGCAGCTGTGAAGAAAGAATTAGGAATTCAATAATTTCAGCAAATTAACAAAGATTTATAAAACTAACCACCTCTTTTAGAGGTGGTTTTTTTATTTTTGCGGAATGGAAAAAGAAGTATCAACTACGGTCAAAGTTAGGTTTAGTGACTGTGATCCGATCGGACATCTGAATAATGTAAAATATCTTGATTATATGTTCAATGCTAGAGAAGATCATGTAGAAACATTTTATGGGTTTACCTATGAAGAATATACCAAGAAGACCGGCTGTACCTGGATTGCCATTCAAAATGAAATAGCCTATTTAAAAGAAGTAAGGTATAACACACAGGTAGTCATCAGCAGCAAAACCATCGATGTACAGGATAGAACAGCAAAAGTTGAAATTCTGATGAAAAGTCTGGATGAAAAGACAATTCATGCTGTACTTTGGGTGACCGTTATCTATTTTAATGTTAAAACAAGAAAATCTGAAGTTCATCCTCAGGATATCAAAGAGATTTTTGATAAGTTTTATGTAGATCTTATCCAAAAAGACTTCCAGTCTAGAGTGAAGTTCTTAAGATCTCAGAATGCCAAAAACTCTTAACCCCATTTCTTATTGAAGGTTCCAACTTAAAAATTAATAATAAACAAATGAAAAAAATAGCAGTAATAGGTAGTAACGGACAATTAGGAAACTGCATAAAAAAAATAGCTCCTGACTTTGAACATCAATATGAATTCTTATTTACAGATTCATCCACTTTAGATGTTACCAATGAAGAGCAGGTGAATGATTTCTTTTATGATAACAAACCTGATTATTGCATCAACGCTTCTGCATACACAGCCGTTGACCTGGCAGAAAAGGAAAAGGAAAATGCTTTTGCGGTAAATGCTGATGGAGTAGCTCACCTTGCTCAGGCATGTGCAGATTATAAATCTGTTCTTATCCACGTTTCTACAGACTATGTTTTTGATGGTACTACAAATCTTGCGTACTCTGAAGATGATTTTACTAATCCGATAGGAGTATATGGAGCATCAAAGAGAGAAGGAGAGGAGCGCGCTCTGGAAATCAATCCAAAAACAATCATCCTGAGAACTTCATGGCTGTACTCTGAGTTTAATAAAAACTTTGTGAAAACAATGTTGAACCTTTTCTCTCAGAAAGAAGAGTTGGGAATCGTTGCTGATCAGTTTGGACAGCCAACCAATGCAAACGATTTGGCAGAAGCAATTATGGAGATCATCGAAGCTCCACAAAAGACCTATGGAATTTTCCACTTCTCAAACTATCCGGAGACAACCTGGTTTGAATTTGCCAAAAAAATTGCTGAATTTTCAAAATCATCAGTAAAATTAAATCCGTTGACAACCGAGCAGTATCCAACACCTGCCAAAAGACCTGTGAGAAGTACCATGTCTTTGGATAAAATAGAAGAAGTCTACAAAATAGAACCTAAACATTGGGAAAATAGCCTTGAAGAATGTGTTGATATACTTTCAAACCCATAATATATATATGAAAAATATTGCAATACTCTTTTCCTTATTATGTATCCAGCTGTGGAGTGCACAAAATGTCTATATGACGAAAGTCGAAAAAACAAATGACAACTCAGATAAATTCTTCTACAGAAAAGAATCCGCCGGAGATGCTGTTTATTTAGGAGAAGTAGAAGTACAGGGCTTTTCAAAAGATGATGCACTAGTATTTTCCTTAGTATATAAAAAAGCAAAAGAGATTGGTGCCAATACATTTGAATTAAAACCCTTCGAAAATGTAGATGGTACCCCTCAGGCATTCAATGCTGCCAATTATAAAATTGCGTTATATTATACACCTAAAGAAAAACTGATAACTAAGCATGGAGAGATGTATATATTTGCCTCCTCTGAAAAAGATCAGAAAATAAGTATCAATCGTAAAGATTACACCATTTCTCCCAGATCATTTTTAAAATTAAAATTTATGCCGGGAGAAATCTATACCATCTCCACCAAGAAACTTTTAGGATCTACAGTAAAAGTTCAGCCAAAAGTCAATGATGATGATATTTATTTTCAGGTTTCCTCTTTAAAAGTGAAGCCGGATAACTCAGGAGTAGGAGGTTTAAACCTTAAATCCGGAGATATCATTGGTCTGGAGAAGTCTTATGCAGAATTTTTGAGCGTGATCTATAAAGAAAGTAAACCTTAAATATCACTTATAATAACAATCTCGCTGGTTTTACTTTATATGAATTTAAATTGAGTGGATTTTGTTTGAAACTTTTCTCACTTTGTATCAGAGGCTTACGTTCAAATATGAACAGGAGGTAACATTTATGTTAAATAAAGTTGTTTTGCGTTGCAATAAGTTGTTATCTTTGCCCCACTGAAAAACGAGAGTAGCTCAGTAGCGCAGAAGAGCTTTTAGCTAAGCAGAGACAATATGATACTTCAAAAAGAGACAAACAAAAAACTTTAATTTTTTTACAAAAAAGAGTTGCGGGTTTAAAAAGAGTTTGTATCTTTGCAGTCCCAATTACAGGGAGCGCAGGAGTAGGATGATTGAGGGTTTAGGAGGGATTAAGGTTACTTAAAAAACTTTAAAATTTTCTTCAAAAACATTTGGTCATTAAGAAATAAAGTTTTACTTTTGCACTCGCAAATACGGAGCGACACTGACAGAGAGATTGCTTCGT